>Ga0180217_1000177_pt1 | contig 129930 bp, 35 predicted proteins | sample eDN3rd37CBELigOP_FD_128521 | JGI IMG/M metagenome (GOLD analysis project Ga0180217, IMG submission 128521) | Enriched Organic Plus compost microbial communities from Emeryville, California, USA - eDNA 3rd pass 37_C BE-Lig OP (version 2) (version 2) ... | reverse complement strand
TCAGGCAGTGGTCGCTTGACGTTGCGTCGATGTAGTTTTACGGTCCATGCATCCAATAAACTCCCGGAGACTGGCTCGGCCGGTTCTGGGAGGGTGTGAGGATACCGATTCTAGGTGTGTATTAAGATTGCTTCTGGGTGCCAAAAAGGAGCGGTCTCTTTACCTCTTAGTCTAGGTATTCCGGCCCCCCCTAGAACTTTGCCTGGTAGCCTTTTTAGCCGGATGCGGTTATAAAAATAAAAAAAGGGTAAGTCCAGAAGAAATCAAGGGGCTGCAAAGGTTGGCCAGGGAGGAGACAGCCAATGGGGTTAACCTAGTCGTTCACATCCGTCTGACAGCTGACGAAGACGTAGACACCCACACGCATGTTCTACATGCTCTGCTTGGTCCTCTGGCCTGGATAACAAAGACTAACGGTAACCCGTGTTTCAGTTCGGGTTGTTCACGTCCACATCATTACGAACAAAGCGGATGAACAATTGCTCCAGATCGGTTTCAGATACCGAGTAGGCTTGAATACCAGCTTCGACTGGCCGAGACTCAAAGAGGCGGAAGATGCCACCAATTGTAGCGGCGTGACCTACTCGATCGACACGGAAACGCAGGTTCTGGCCATGTTCTTCGAGAACTGTGCAGCCAGGGAAGAACTGCATCACGAATCCTTTCGCCGCGTCAATAGACGCGGGGTGAGCCTTGACATAGATTTGGTACCCGTGACCATACTTGCGCTTGAGGTGAGCTGCGGAGCCGAGGCACGCGAGCTGGCCCTTGACCATAATGCCAATGCGGGTGCATAGCGCTTCAGCCTCTTCCATGGAGTGTGTCGTGACGATAACCGAGCGATTCGACATGGTACGGGAGATAAGTTGCCACATACTGCGTCGAGCCGCTGGATCAAGTCCAGTCGAAGGCTCATCAAGGAAGACGACCGCGGGATTACCAACCAGAGCAATACCAACCGAGAGTTTGCGCTTGTTGCCACCTGAGAAGGTACCCGCAAGCTTGTCAGCATACGGCATCAAGCCAAGGAACTGAAGCAAGCCATTGGCGAAAGGTTCAAGTAGGTCCTCGGGCACGCCCTTGAGTCTCGCATACAAAAAGAGATGCTCTCGAGCGGTGAGCTTGTCAAACAGGGCATCGAACTGTGGGCAGTAACCGATCATCTGGCGCACTTCGTATGGGTGCTCCAAGATATCATATCCACCGAGCTTGGCCGTACCACTTGTGGGGAATTCGTCGCCAGTCAGGATCCTGATTGTGGTCGTTTTACCTGCTCCGTTAGCACCAAGGAAGCCGAAGCACTCGCCTCGTCGGATACCATAAGTAAGATTCTTGATAGCTACATGAGGCACGACCTGACCACGCACGTGGTACACCTTTCTGAGCGAGTAAAGATCAACGATGTCGTCTTGAGTTTGACCACTTTCAACGCGTTGTCGTTCGGCTGCAACATCGTCATCTTCGATCTGTTGCTGTTGTGCGGGCGCTGCGATGAGCGACTGCTGATCCAGTCGATCTTCGCCACTCAAGGCCCGGCTGAAGCACATGCAAGAGCTGGTAGTCGTCCAATGATCAATCGCGTACAGGACGATGATGTAAATGGGTACATCAATCACGAGGAAAATGATGTTCCAGCCGATGGTATTCATCGCATACGGATCCGAGAAACTCTCGATCATATCATTGCTCTTTAGCCCTGAAAGAGAGATCTTCAGGATACTATCACCAACGCAGTAGGGCGGGAAAAGTCGACCAGCGAAAACAGCAAAGTAGTACCAGTGCTTGTGGTTGGGGAAGTAGTTCAGGACAAACGTAACGATCGGCAAGATAAACGAAAGTCCGAGGTTGATCAAAGTACAAATAGACTGCGCGGTTGTGGGCGAGTCAAAGAGAGTGCTAACGCAGTACATCAAGAGTGAGGAAGAGAGAGGGTAGAACAGGAGGACGAGTGCAATGGCACCAACAGCCGATCCACCTAGGGTGCCCAAGTTGTACACCTGAAGTAAAATGGCGACGAGCGCGAGGGGCAAAGTGAAGTTCGTGCAATCCCATAAGAGGTTTGCCGTCCAATACGCCGGGCCAGAGACACCGGAAATGGTCTGTAAATGCTTTGCCTTTTCAACTCGCTCGCGGACAACGAAGGCAGCAAACGTCGACGGGATCATCGAAAGCACAATGACAAGCAGGAGAGCTACGGACATCGAAAGGTAAATCACCTCATTTGACTTGTAGTCAAATGGATGATTCTTAATTCGAATTGTGGCGGGTGTAGGGCCATTGTTACCAGTATACGCGTTCAGGAGGAGGTTCGAGAAAATGTTCTTGGCACTCACAAGACCAAAACGCGCTGTGCGGTTCCAGTATAAGTCGACATGGAGCTCGGGCACGGTGCCCTCAGCAGGAGGCTCAAGTCCCGTCCAGGGGAGATTGGCACCCGATTGAATGTCAATGCCGAAGGCTCTATACGGATCCGAGTTAAACGTAGTCTCAATGAGCTTGTCTTCAAACGGATTCGGGCCCGGAATTGGGACCGGCTTGATGTCACCGATCGTCCTAATCTTGTTCATCGGTGCAACAAAGGCATTTACAATGTTTTCTAAGTCTGGTGTAGTGCCAGGGTTATAAGCAAAAGAAGTGGTGCCGAGGGCGCCTGCAGTCATGGTTTCTTCTGGGTAGGAATTTGACAGAAGTCCTCTGAATAGACCAAATACAGGGATTAAGATGAGAGCAGGAAGAACGACTTGCGTGAACAGGATTCGGTAATCACGCTTGGCGTAGTTGAATCGCTTGGTGTATAGTGCACGAACGTGAGTGAAGAAGCGAAGAGTACGATCTTTGATCGTGTAGCTCTTGCGGAAAAGCTCCTCCAGTTCGGCTGCTCCAGAGTCGTCGACCTCTTGTAGCGCTTGGTAGCTAATTTCCTTAGACTCATCGGATCCAAGCATAGGCTCGGTAAGCGAGTTCGATTGGATGGATTTCTTCTGGCTGGCATGCGAGGATGTAACAACTCGGGACTTGAAATTTCCGAGGTCATCTATCTCATCATCGACGACCATCTCTTCTCCCACCTTGAGGAAAACCTCGGTGAGTGTTGTAACCGAGATGCCGTATGTAGCGAACCCAAGATCGGCCTGATGAGCGTCCAGCTTGTCGAACATCTCGGGGAACTTCGCAGAGTCGGTAATAGCACACCGGAATGCGACTTCACCTCCCGCGTCGGTCACTAACTCCGCAAAAGGCGCGTGCTGCCTCATGAATTCGATGACGCGTTGATTACCTCGAGTACCCGACCTGGGAGAAGCCGCCGCAGATGCTTCGCCGGCTTTTGACTCATCTGAACCATCATTCACACCACGTTCCATCGTAATCGTGAGAGTATAGCCGACGCCATTCGCTTCTTTGAGGAAGTGCGAAGAACCCATGCAACGAAGGGAACCATGGGACATGATAGCAATGCGGTCACCTAATTCGGCCTCTTCCATTGAGTGAGTTGTCAACACAATGACGCGGTTGCGACGTTCTTCAAGGAGCAGATTCCAGATTGCACGTTGTGCGTTGACATCCATACCAGAAGAGGGCTCATCCAGGAAAACGATACGAGAGCCACCGAGCAGGGCGATTGCTACTGAGAGCTTTCGTTTTTGACCACCCGAGAGAGTTCCAGCGAGGGCATGCAACTTGTTATCACCCATGCTGCCCAAGCCAACCCTTTCAATCATCTGCGCGATGCTGGCCTGACGTTGGTCTTTCGGGACTCCTTTCAGGGCAGCATACAGTTCCATGTGCTCTTGAACGGAAAGATTTGGATAGAGGATATCGTGCTGTGGGCAGACACCCAGCTGTTCTCGCAATGCATCCAGTGCATTGGGGTTGCCACTGATGTTTCGGCCCAACATAATTGCTTGTCCTGACGTTGGTTCCAGCATGCCAGTGAGCATGTTGATGGTCGTAGTCTTACCTGCTCCGTTGTGACCAAGGAGAACGAAAATCTGGCCCTCGACCATATCAAGTGATAGGTTTCGCACAGCAACAAACGGAGCTCCACCCGTTCCGACTGGGGGCTGGAAGACTTTACGAAGGCGTCGGAGACGAACTTGTCGCAGAGGTTGCTCTCCACCAGGCACAGTGTGAATGGGTTCAATTCGAGCGCCAGGATCTTGCAAATGAGGTGCGTCCTCCGATTCATCTTCTGGAGCAACAAAATCGCCACCATCTTCACTCACTTTCGAACTTCCACACCAATAAGACGGCATACATGGGAAGTAAAATGGTAGCTTTACACCAAAGTCTCCACCTAAAACGAGATCGAGGTAGTAGCCAAGGAGCATAAAGACGAGGAAATCAAGGGCCAGGATAGCCATGGCGCCACCTGCGGTCAAGCCTTCGATTGCGATATCGATAGTCTTGGACGAAAGTCCGCCCTCGTTGAGATCAAGATTACGGATGGTGCCGATTGCGAACGACAGGCACGCCGTAGGCGAGAAGCAGGCTAGGGTTTTGTCCGTAGTTTGGTTTCCACGCAGAGGGAAGTAGACAGTCGCGTACATGATCGAAAACGAGAGAAGAACGGCAGGTGTGACGAGTCGCACGTTGTTGACAAAGGTACTAACAACATAGCTAAGCGCGAAAATGGCCATTCCAGTGAAGAAGAAGAATAACCAGAGTAGAAAGGTTGAGCTGCTCTTGAATAGTGTCATAGAGCCAGTTACAGCAATGATAAAGGAGTGGATCGCGATCAGGATGATATACGTGAATGTCCACGACGCGATGAGCATTGAATGCTTTAGGCCCATCATCTTCATACCTTCCCGGATTTTCAATTCCTTCTCTTCAACAATGCCAGAAGTGATGTGGGTCGCAACAAGAATATACGCGACGGTGAACAAAGTACCACCCAGGAGACTGATAACTTGACCCAATACAGGAGAACGACTTGCACGGATGGGCATGGTGACATCATTCACCACAAGATTCTGCCTATTGTCAATTTTCCAGGCACCAACTTCATCGAGAATCACAGTGTCTGCAGCAGTCTGCAGCGCAAGGAACGGAATGCCTTCGTCGCTGTGCATGTTGTCGTAGTTACGACCGATCACGCTGTTGTCGATTCGCATGTTCTTCGAGTTGACGTGACTCAGGGCTGGAGACGACATGTTCACACGGATACGGTACGAATACGAGGGGCCGACAGGGTCCTCAAGAATAAGAGCACCCTCAATCTCGGGAGCATTATCGCTACCGTAGTCCGAACGACGAGTGTAATCCATCATTTCGCGCTCTGACTTAAAACTACGCACATTGTCCCTCGCCTGAGGATTAAGCGCTTGCTTGAGGAAGTTGGTATACTTTACCGTATGGGCCTCGGGTCCTACAACGGCAACCAGGCTAGGACCACGTATCATATGCGTGCTCAGATGGTCAAAAATGCTCTGTGGCATGTCTTCTTCTCGTTGCGCCTCCACCGGCATCTGCACCGTGTCGTTCTCATTGACGGCATACAGAAGCAGCAGTACGAGCACCGGGACGATGAACTCGGCGAGGGTTCGAAGCCTAAATCGCAGGTGGGAATGGTAGATCAGTGGGGTTCAAGCTGTTAGCGGCCATCCTCGGACCTCTCCGATCGCCACCCAGCCAAGCACAGCATACTCCTCACCGAGATTTCATCTGGCTTCGTGCTCTGAAATGGATAGTGGCAAATACGTACGGTCTACGCCAGCGAAGGCGGAAGTTCTTGCGCATCAGCGCGCCCAATTGGGCTGTCTGAGAGATTGCCATGTTAACAATCCGAGGACTCTCACTTGCACGTGAGATATCCTACACAAAAAGTTGTGCTTCGCAACCAAGTTCTGACTTACTTCCACGAAAAAATTGTGTGCGACCGAAGATAAGTTTAGCCATATCAGGCTAAAACGAGGCTGCAGAGAGATCAGCAAGAAGGAAACCCGAAACGAGACGAGCGATGTTGGGCGGTGCACGTGCTGCATTCAAGTTGATCTGGGTATGAGTGTCTGTGGTGTGGTCAGATCTTGCTGTTTGTGCGAGGTATGATTGGTATGTCGCGAGGAATATGTGTATGCGACAGAGATCTTGTGCGGAGTTTGGATGGATATGCTGTACTTCTTGTGTATAGACACTTGCTCATGACCTGGGCGCACCCTGGATAAATTTACCATCTTTCTCCGTGTAGTCCTCCAGCGCCCCATTGAGCGTAGAGCGTAACATCGGGCAAGATGGCGAGCCAAGTCACCCAGGCCTCGGACCTGAATGAGATCAAAGCAGTACTGCATAGGTGTCTTACGCGTGGTATCCCGATTGACCCGCTTCCGGAGATGCCCAGTCCCGTAAAATCGCCCAACGTGCCCCACGCACCTCGCAGATTGACTCACCTTTCACCCGAAGAATTCGAACTGGCCGTCGCTAACGCGTTGAGATACTTCCCTGAACACCTGCACGCCACGTTGGCACCTGAGTTTGCTCAGGAACTGCGCGAAGAAGGTCACATCTACATGCGCCGATTCCGCCCCACTGAGTATGCAATGAGGGCTTACCCCATCGAGTGCTATCCTGGCAAGAACACGGGCATGCGATGCATCATGCTAATGATCATGAACAACCTTGATCCGGAAGTCGCCCAGTTCCCCGAGGAACTCATTACCTACGGTGGGAACGGTTCGGTGTTCTCCAACTGGGCCCAATACCACCTCATCATGAAGTATCTTTCGCAAGGTACTGAGAACCAAACCCTGACGATGTACTCGGGCCATCCCATGGGCTTGTTCCCTTCAACCCCAGCGCTACCTCGAATGGTGATTTCCAACGGTATGGTGATTCCCAACTACAGCTCGCGTGTTGACTATGACCGTCTCTATGCACTCGGAGTCTCGATGTACGGTCAAATGACTGCTGGCAGCTACTGCTACATCGGTCCTCAGGGTATCGTTCACGGTACGACGATTACCATTCTCAACGCTGGACGCAAGTATCTGCCCGCGATCACTGGCAGTCCCGACGAGAACAAACTTAAGGGACGCGTCTACCTGTCCTCAGGTTTGGGAGGTATGTCGGGCGCCCAAGGCAAGGCTGGTCTGATTTGTGGCGCCGTAACTGTGATCGCAGAAATTGACCCTGCCGCACTGAACAAGCGTTATGCTCAGGGCTGGATTACCGAGAAGATTGAGGACCTGAATGTGCTCGTTAGTCGAGTCAAGGAGGCGCGTGCCAACAAGGAGACGGTTGCTATCGGTTTCCTTGGTAATATTGTGTCAGTTTGGGAGCGCTTCGCGGAAGAGGATGAACTTCTCGTTGACCTCGCCTCTGACCAGACTTCGTTGCACAATCCATTCAACGGTGGTTACTATCCCGTCCAGCTCACGTTTGAAGAGAGCAAGCGCGTGATGGTTGAAGATCCTGAGCGATTCAAGGCTCTTGTTCAGGAGAGTCTGCGTCGCCAAGTGAAGGCAATTAACTCCCTTGTCGCACGCGGCTGCCGCTTCTGGGACTATGGCAACTGCTTCCTTCTGGAGGCTGCCCGAGCCGGTGCCGATATCCTCGCGGATAGCACCACTTCCCCAGCGGAGGCAGCTTCGGAATCCTCTGAGTCAGAGACCAAGACCAACAAGAAGATTGATGAAACCAAGCTCGTGTTCAAGTACCCCTCCTACGTTCAGGAGTTTATGGGCGATATCTTCTCCTTGGGTTTCGGTCCATTCCGTTGGGTCTGCACTAGTGGTGACTACCAGGACCTCTACGTCACAGATAGGATAGCCACTCTCGTTCTCCGTGAGCTACTGAACCGTGGTGTGAAGGAGACATCAAGCAAGAGTGAACAGGACCTGCTCGAGATGGCCTTTGCTCAGGCGAAGAGCGTTGGTATCAGCCGCGAACAAGCTGAGGCCTTGGAGGGTCCTATTGCCGCAGCAGTTCGTCAGGGCATCGAGAGTGCAACATCATTTACAACCCTTCGCCGCCTGACTGGCGATCCTGAGCAGGACAGCGAGTCACAAGAAGTTAAGAGCCAGCTTCGAGACAACCTCACTTGGATTGAGCGGGCTCTCGAAAACCGTCTGGTTGTCGGCTCCAAGGCTCGTATCTTGTACGCAGACTCCCAGGGCCGATCCACAATTGCTGCGTCCATTAACGCCGCAATCCAAATGGGCATCGTCAAGGGTCCTGTTGTCCTCTCACGCGACCATCATGATGTCTCTGGCACTGACTCTCCATTCCGCGAAACCAGCAACGTGACTGATGGTTCAAAGTTCTGTGCCGACATGGCGGTCCAAAACGTCATTGGAGATGCCATGCGCGGAGCAACCTGGGTCGCCCTCCACAATGGCGGTGGTGTCGGCTGGGGTGAAGTCATTAACGGTGGTTTCGGTCTCGTACTAGACGGAACCCCACAAGCCTTGGAGAAGTCCCAGCGCATGCTCTTTTGGGATGTCAACAATGGTGTCGCGCGTCGTGCTTGGTCAGGCAACGCTAACGCACGCCAGGTTATTCTTAACGCGAAGCGAACTCATCCAGACCTTGAAGTCACTGTTCCCTCGATCGTCGATCGTGACATGCTCAAGAGGCTCATTTAAACGCCACCCCTAGTTATGGTTACATATACCCAAATGTCGTATGTGTTGATGCACTGCACCGCGTAGTTACTGCTTTCGAGTCCTATTGGGTCTCTAATTGTCCTCCACATTGCCCATCTTTCGTCCTCTTCGTCATCACCTTCAGCGATCACCCACGCATTGGCAGTTCCAGATGGGATCCATAATAAAGTCGATCAGTCACCTGACACATCGTCTTTCGCGATGGTTTGTGGGACTTGCACACAGACGAGGCGTGATGGAACTCCCATCACCCCACTGTATATATCTGTGCCATGGCAATACCAACATAAATATATTCCTCTCGCACATGCCACACCCGGGTGGAAGGACAGCCCCATGACCGTATACGCAACGCCCACGCAGTGCACCCGCAGTGTCCAGGGCAGCGCCAGTGCGCAGCGGGCGCGTAGCCGTTAGGTGCATACCGGACCGGGGGGGCTGGAATAGCCTCAACGACCAGATTTTGTTCCTCGGGACCGTTTTTCGCGGGGAGACATTGTGCGGCGTTGTTTGGGGGTGTGGTAGAGTGTCATTGGGTGATAACACATGGGATGATAGCACAGGCTGTTAGGTACTTAATGCCTCCATGGATACCCCTACACACTCACTCAAACCCACGCATTTTCAGCAAAAACCTGCCTTGACACTTCAAGTAGCACTGAGATTGGAAATTCGTTTCACCCTGGAATTGCGCTGGTTTTCCGCGTGGTTTGCGCGGACCAGGACTCATCCCGCCCTAACGACACTGCACCCGCTGATATTCATCTAGGCGCTACAATATCCCACATGAGCCGTGAGGATGCGACCCTCGCCAGGGCGCCAACGGACCGCGGCTGCGACTCGAAAGTGTACGTTAGACGAGAGAAAAAGAAAACGGACTAGCGGACAGGGGGGAGTGAGCGGGGCGGGGCTGAGGGCCCACTCGCGATCACTGCATGGGGCCTGGTGGGGAGACTGTGGACACCTCTCGGAGACATTCCCGGCGGCTGTTGGTCATTCCCGCACCGCACTCGGGTCGGGTCGAGGGATATGCGATCGATCGAGAGTGAAACCTAACCGAGTTAATCAGACCTTGACCTACCGCTTGTGATATGCACACTGAGTTAGGGACGGATGCTTTGCAGGTCGAGTCTACCTGGTGCTGCGTAGCATTGCTCAACCCGGTATGGCTTGATTTGACTCCACTCGACTGGACTGGACTGGACTGGACTGGACTTGACTTCATCCTGCTCACCGATAACTCCACCGACGTATTCTTCACTCACTCATTTACTTACTTACTTACTTACTTACACACACACACACACACACACACACACACACACAGGACGACATACTCATCACCCGGCCGAACAACAGTCGCGGACCCTCTCTCAGAGACGGCAACTCTGGGGAACGCATCTCCGACCGGCAAGACGGTGGGAGACACCCGGGCTGGAACCGGGTCTCCCTCCATTAAGGTTTCCGTTTCTATGCCTGTGGCCGTACCGCTCTCCTGTGGAAGGGAGGCGTCGTCGTTCACAGGTATCGTGGAACTACCTGCCGAGTCAGGGCTGGGCCTGGGGAGAAGTCGAAGGAGAGGGCTGTGGGATCTTAGTGAGGCTGATCACGGTGATGGTGAAAGTGATGGTGCCTATGGAGAACACTCTGACGAGAGCGAGTCGGAGTCAGGGGAGACGCGAAGCATCAGTCGCAGCGGGAGTTTGACCTTTACTCTTCAAGGTTTGGAGGTGCCCAAGATTGCTCGCGTGAAAACTAAGCGAATCCGCCGGTGCACTGATCACGAGGCGAGTGTGGAGCCCGCTTCGGACACCAGTTCATGCGAGGGTTTGACAGATCCATCCGTCGCTGCAGCAGCGGCAGTCGCAGCTGCCATGACGGAGGCGGTGACTAACTACATGTCTTGGAGGCGGCAGGACTCGAATAGCTCTACTTCTTCGACAACGAGCGATGGTGCTCTAAGCCCACCACCTGTGCTTCAGAGTGTTGACTCCCTTGTCTCGTCGGCCTCAAGCGTACACGACGACGATGATTCCGTTCTCTCGACCAATAGCGATGAAACCAACTCGACGACTGACTCAGCTCAGGAATCACTCCCAGCCTCGGCAGGCACGACCCCGCCCCTCACTGTAAACATCGAGGATTCGGACCTCGACAACATTTCTCTACAGGGCGAAGATCACGACCTATCTATGGATCAGATCAGTCCGTGCAATGCCAACAGCCGCACTTCGCCGCTAGACCTCGCCGTACTAGGTACACTTATGCGACAGCACTCAATTCCCATGCTTTCTTCTCAAGTTGACGAGATGAAGTCTTTGCTTCAGCGAACGCGCGCCATCTCACAGACGAAGACGAAAGCGCTTGTCCGTTCCGTTGAAATTGAAGTGCAGCGAACAAAGGAGTCACCCGAGTATGCCGAGCTCCAGGAGCTCAAGGCGCGTGCAGATGTGGAGGAACAGGAACTTCTCTCCAAGGAGGAAGAGCTTGCGACCAAAGAGAGTGAGCTGGCCAGTGCGGGCGAAGCCTTCAGGTTTACTGAACAGTTCGCGGGATGGACATGTGTTCAGCAGGTTGCCACCGAGGAGCGGGCTGGACTACGATTGAGGCTCATTCGAGACGATATTCTAGTACGTTTTGAGCTAGTTGCCGAGTGGGAAGTTGCCACGGGCGACTTGGTTGAGCCACCCGTCCTCACTCTAGACTATGCCCCTCTCACAATGGAATCTTTGACGAGCATGGCAGAGAAGCAGAATATCTCTGTCGACACCCTACGAACTGAATTGTGCCAACAGAGTGCCTTCATTAGGGCCTTATTTAATCACCACATCCCCTCCCTTTATTGCTCACTCACTACTTGCAAGACGCAAAAACAAGTTCCTGCGTTAGTAACTGAGTTGCACATGCGATTGTCACGTTTCTTCGATATGGCGGCTGAAGTTCGCAATCTCATGGCATATGACTGGCGTGAAAGCTTGAGCCAGTCGAACGATGAGACAGATGCAGATCTCAAAGACATGTCAAAGCTTGAACAAGTATCTGTCACTGTGTCAGTACAGCCGCCTCTCTCTGAGTCAAGCTTGTATCCTTCGTCTTCATATGAATTTTCACCCTTTATTGAGAGGTTTGCATGCTTCCACGAGAAGTGCTATGGTCTGGCGGCTCGACCTTCCAAGCGTATGAAGAGCAACATCAACCACGTACACTGGAAAATACTGTCAGATTCCTTCCCAGCTGTGCCTCTGGGCTTGCTTGACGGCCAAGAAGGCTTTACCCTCGATGATTTCGTGTCCCCTAGGCCACCTCGCCTTCACGTTACAATCGCACATGGCCCAACGCTTCGGCAGGTAACGTTAGATTTACCCATGAGCGAAGCGTACCCCCTGGAGCCTCTCGCGGGTCGCAGGACAGCTGTTCTGGAAACTGATGATGAACCGGATGATGAAGCTGAGCAGGATGGAGCTGAGGTGAGCAATCGTAAAGAGACTACGATAAATACTGCGTCTCGTGAGCCGAATCCAACTGCGACCGGAGAGCATTCTCTCCGGGCGCGAGCCGAGTTAGTGGCTGCCAAGGAGCAGGAACAAGAACACAAGCATGGTAAGACTCAGTTGACGGCTACAGATAAATCTCAATTCCAGCAGCGTGCAAATACCGAAGGCTCACAAGCATCCGCATGTATAGATGGAGCTTATTATAGACAGGGTGCTCGACTTCAGGTGGTCGCCGCTGGTGCCGTTGGCTTCACAGACAGCAAAGTGGCTGCGCAGTTTCTGCGTTCGCGCGCTGCACAGGCTGTCCTGCAGAGCCGCGGCTACGGTCGCCTACACAAGATCCGTAATGCGATTATTCGTTCTTTCGATGAGTAGTTTCGAGAGCTGAGGGCTGAATGTGTAGGTCGCTTGCCAGTTCATTTCCCCGCCATTCGCTATATTAATCATTGTGACTGTATTGTATATAGACTGTCATTTCGCTGGCTAGCTCAGCACGAGTTTCCAGGCGAGATGAGCGATGCGAGTGACCTATCACCGATCTCCCATTCAATACGACTTTCTTCTCAGCCTCAGTCTGCGCTCAATTCCTTCGTACGGCATACCTCGCATATCCTCCAATAAACCTGTACCATAAACACTGTAAAGTCCGCGTTCATCGCCCTCTTTACTCCGCTTGAGCGGTTTGTGTCAACACTCGCTCGTGATGGCTGCCAGCAGGCAGTCTCCATCCTCGCTAGGCATTCGTTTCCGACCAAGGCACGGTAAAAGTCCAAAACCCGGTGGATGGAGTCTCGTCGCAAGTCGTTTGAGAAGAATATTGGTTCTCAATTTTCGGGCTATTCTTGCGCCATCGCGAGTCCAAGCACCAGCGTACGTAAAGAATCATCGTTAGATCTCGCAATATACCCAGTTGTATCGTCCCTAGCTCCGCTTCACCGCGCCAGTTCACCCCCCAAAATCGCATCCAGGCCTGATTCGAATCTCAACCTGCTTGCATGCGTGTATTTCGTCTCGATTCTAGAGCAAGGTAGTCGCCGCACACGAAGAGCACCGAGGAGTTTGCATCCCTCCCATATTCTCAACCGATCTGACAGACGCTGCGAGCGTGAAGCTCCACACATTGCCTCAATTCGCAGCTCCCCTGGTCCAACATGTCGAACGTTGATTACAGTCATGCGCCCGCGCAGCCGGGCCAGCCGGGCCAGACGGGCCAGCCACCCCATCAGCAGCAGCCTTCGCAGCAGCCTCCGCTGCCACTGCAGCCACACGCTCAGGGCATGCCATACCCCCCGCCATACCTTCCACCACCTCACTTCCCTCCACACGGCCCGGCCGGTCCGCACGGTCCTCATCCACATATGATGGGCCCACCACCTGTGCCACCGCACGGATACATGCCGCCTGGTCCACCTAGCGTGCCTGGTCCACTCGGTCCGCCACCACCGCACGGAATGCCCCCTCATGGCTACATGCCACCTCGTGGATACATGCCACCCCCTCCACATATGGCCGGGTTCCCACACTATCCGCCACCACCGATGCCGCCTGTGCCCCCGCCAGTGCCTCCGCATGGACACCCCGGCGCTCCGCTCCCATCCCCGCCCACTACTGCAACTGCTGCAGCAACTGCTGCATCCGGTGCTGCTTCGGCCGGTCCCACACAGCAGCCACAGCAACAACAGCAGCAACAAACACAACCACAACCACAACCACAACAACAGCAGCAGCCACAACAGCAGCAGCAACCACAACAACAACAGCAACCACAACCACAACCACAACCACAACCACAACCACAACAGCAACAACAACAGCAACAACAACCTGCTGCGGGTCAGTCAGGCCAGAGTGCCCCTCCGATTGATATTATGATGGCGGCACTACAATCAGGCCATCGACCTCAAGACCAACCACAAGCCGAAGCTCACGCGTCAGCTCAACCACAGCGACAGGGCTCTGACAAGCAATCGAAAGTAGATGGTCATCGTAAGCCGACTAGCGATCACAAGCGCGAAGGCGAGTTCAAGGGTGACGAACGTAAAGGAGAGCAGACCAAGACAGTCACGCCGGATGGGCCGGCCTCGCAACCGGCTCACCCAGCACCTCACGAATCGGCACCTCACCCACTGCAAAACGAGTTCGAACAGGTCATGAAACAGATCTTCCAGTTCGTACCAGGTCATCGAGCAGCCACAGACGGCACGGAATTCGCCTTACCAGCGCCACCGACCGTGCGATTCGAGGCACCTGCGGCTCGGCCCTTCGAGCCAGCGCATCGCGACGACCGTTATGGCCCTGCGTGGGGATATGACCGTATGAGGTGGTTCAAGGCCAACCAAGTTAAGCCTGCTTATCGTTTCCTCGAAGACCAGATCCGTGCCCATGGTGTAGAAAATGTTCGGGTCCGCGATATCGTTGACTTTGGTCGACGCCACAACATTCTACCTTCAGCAGTGATTTATGCCATGATCCTGCACGGTCACAAGGTGGACATTGCTCCTCTGCTAGATCGATTCTTGGACTCATTGCCTGATGGCAACGGCCTGCTCAACGAACCCATTCCCACAAAGGATTCCTGGATGATCCATCGTGCCTGCTGGGAAGGCAATGTCGAAGTCGTTCGTCTTCTCGTTCGCCGAGGGGTTATCACGAACCGTTTGAATGAGTACAACGCTGAGCACCCTGCCGTTGTCGCAGAAGAGGCACATCGGCAGAATAGTGTTCCGCGAGAAAACGTTGACGCAATTAAGAGGATCTTGGTTAACACCCTGTTCCGTGGTGTTGAGGAACGACCAGTACTGTATCACGTTCCATCGGTACCTCAACCTTACGGACCTGGTTTCCCAATGGGTGCTCCATTCCCCGCAGGTATGGTTTCACCTGATCGGGCCACAGCTCAGGCAGCTGATCCACTCAAGTGGTTGAAGGATATATCACGAGAACGTGCAAAGCGTACGAAAGCGCGTGAGCAAGCCATCAAGCTTGCAGCCGAGACCGGAAGAAACAAGGAGGAGGTTATTGCTGAGGCACTTGCCAAGCTCCCAGCTCCCCGTCATGTCTATGTTACTGGAGTACCATTCGAATATCCCATGGAGGCGATTCGAGAATGGTTCGCGGCATGCGGTCCTGTTGTCAAAATGCATGTCCCATCTGCTAACAGTAAGGCGTTCAACACCGTTAAGCAGACGAAGCTCATTAGCAACGCCAACCATCGCGGTGTGTGCATCATCCAGTTCGCAACTCCAGACTGCGTTGAGCGCGCCCTGACGTACGACGGTTCGCAATTGCTCTCACGTATTCTTCACGTGACCCGTAATAAGCCCACAGCTGCACAGAGGCGACAGTTCCGCAAGCAGCTTTTGGAACTACTCCATGCGAATGGCATGCTGGGTGGTAGCGCATCGGCTGAGGAGGCTGAGAAGACGTTCGCCGAACTCAAGGCTGAAATTCTGCGAAGCTCGTTGAGCAGGCGTGAGATGAAAAAGCAAGCTGCCGCTGAGCAAAAGGCAAAGGCCACCACGAAAGCTAAGGCCAAGAAGGCCAAGAAGGCGAAAAAGGCAAAGTCAGCAAAGAAAGCGAAGTCAGGAAGTGCGGAGGATGCTTCCGGCATGGAGGCAGATGACGAGAAAGAGGATGATACGGAAAGCGAAGAGGATGATGATCACTGGCTGCATTGCCTGAAGCCAGGACCTGGTCAGAAGTTCGTTCACGTAGCCAACATCCCCTTCGAAGTGTCAGAGGAACAACTTGTAGAGGCGCTCACATCCTGTGGCCGTGTTGCCAAAGTGCACATGCCGCTGCGAAGACTAAATCCAAAGCATGAGCTGGATGCTCTGTTGATGAACAAGTACCACGTCGAGATCGCCCATCGTGGTGAAGCCGTGGTCTTGTTTGAATTGCCATCCAGTGTGGTCGCTGCAGTACAGCTCGACGGCGGTGAGCTGGCTGGCCGTAAAATCCGTGTTGTACGTAGCCGGGCTGAGCTCAAGATGACACCAGAAGAGGTGAGACGAAGGGCTCACACAGTTTATGGCGATCCCGAGCTTGCAAGCGGATCCAAGAGCTTGGGCTTGGGCGACAAGCGACTACGTGCAGCATTGGAAGCACATGGTGAGGACAAGAAGCTCTATCTTAAGTTCGGAACAAACTCTGCTCCTCATGCTTCGAACCCTGACCACGACCTGATCAAGAGTGCTCTTTCGGCAGATAAGAGGCCGAAGAAAGACACCACACTGGAAACTGGATCCGCAGTGCCCGAGACGATGCAAACCCATCGCGCGCTTCGAGATGGGCGTGCTAGTTCTGATGAGGAGGAAGCCGGAGAGATCCAGCTCGAGGAAATCGATGAATTGTAACATTGTAACATTGAAACTTAATACACCATGTCATAGCTTTAGCATCCTTATAACAATCATAGAACTTAATTCAATGCTACGACGCTGTTAGGAAGGGAGTATTTCGGACTACATTTGCTAAGGTCACGAGTAAGTGCGGTTTATTTGAGAACAGTTGTTATTAAGGTAGATGACTATGTAACGAGTGAGTGGAGTCGATATAATAGGATGGAGCGCAACTATGAACGCATAAAAACTGCCCGTTTGCGCGAACTAGGTTCGCTTTCTTTGGATTCTTCTTCAGCAGCTGAAGAGGCCAACGGGGTCTCAAGATTCGCTAGCTGCCCGGCGGAAGTAGCGTTGTTTTCAAATCGTGCTGTAGCAGTTTCATCGAATGCAAGCGTGTCGTCAGGATCAAGGCCTGCAGCCTGTCGTTCAAGTCGAACGCGTGCTGCACGCTCCGCAGCCTCCTCCTTGGCACGACGGAACATTTCACGCTCACGCGCTGCGAGCCACCATCTAATAATCATAATGACAATAAGCACAAACGCCGCACAGCTGACTCCTATAATGACCTTCTGAATGCTTGTCAAAGGACGTGACTTTGGAGCACCTGGGTCATAGCGCACGACATCCACAATTGCCATCGCGCCTCGGGATTGAGGCGTAACCTTTAGGGCAGGGCGAGAATCGCCTTCCGCCCCCGTACCGAGGAGGGGCTGCGGCACCAGCGTTACTCCTCGATCTTGGGCATCTTGTGCCATTGCAACAAAGCTCTCTGTAGCAAACGGATATGTGATCGCTGACTCAAAGACAATCCGCGATTGCACCGTCGCACGACCACCAGGGAAATAATGGCGTTGATGCGTCGAGCGGGGAATTGGGGCACTCAAATCATCTGCAAGGGGACTGCCTGATGGCAATGCGTCTGTTACGGTTGGCGCTTTCAGGTCGTATGTGATCTTGATCGCCGTGCTGTCCATATCTGCTTCCGTTTGTGCATTACTATTCTGTGCTGCACTCCAGAGATCAATTTCCTCCAATACGGCCTTGGGAACAACGGTGCGCACGGAGTACTTTCGATCATTGACGCGGTCATGATTAAGCAGATATGTTTCCATCACGATAGCCTCGGCCTTCTTCGCCCTCTCGGTACCGTCTGCAATGGAGGGCACAGAGAGAGCAAATCTAGGTGGTACGGCCCCTGGCGAGTCACGATTCGCGAGTGTGGCGTTTGACCCGTCGTGAAGAGGACGGAAGATGACGTAGTCAAAATTGTAGTTTTGATCCCAGGTGAACTCCCCTTCTTCCAAGGTTCGACGGACTGCGGGAGGTGGTCCTTGCCATACAATATTCCTCAACTCCTCGGGGGTTGCATCTGGTGAGTTGATGTCAACACTTGCGAGAACACCAAATTGACAATATGGAACAACACGCCAGGTGAATCCATACTTGTCTGCATTGGCAACAGCGGGGTCACGATTAGGAACCTCTCGGCATGGGCGCCAGCCAATCAGGTCAGAATCATAAGCATTCGAGAATCCACGAGAGTGCATATATGGGTTTCGTCCGACATTGGCATGCGCGTTGGAACATGTGATGGACGAGTCAAATGGGTGCTCACGTACGTAACACTGGATACTACGTGGCGTCTGACAGTGAGTTCCCGCATAATCGTACGGACATGCGCAAAATTCCAGCGTTTCGGGTTGCGACCGAAGGGAATCTCGGCGACGGCACTGTGCCAAACGTCTGCAGACATCGAGATCGGAGCCCAAAGGGTATTGGCCTTCAAAGCCTGGGGATGTAGAAGCCACATTTTGGTTGGTCGCAGTCTGAGTGTACGCAGGCGGTTGTGCACTAGGACCTGTGTACTTCTCAACGATCTTTTGGCAAACGCGCGTAGCTAAGCTTCGCCAAGACACCGTCTCCTTACCACGCGACGCTGGAACACGCTCAGGAGCACCTTCGTCCGCGGCATCCACGTCTTCTCGAGTGAAGACCTGTTCCAGACCAGCGCCTTCTCCAGGCTGCTTCTTCACAGCAGTAACAAGCGATTGTGCAGTCGGCAAGTCAATTTCTAACAAGTTTGAAAGCTGATCTGGGACATGCAAGAAGGTCTGGTTGAGCCAGAACTCGGTCTGCACACATCCATCCGTGAAGGGATACGTGTGCTCGTAGTACTGCGTATTGGTGTCATCAGTATACACAACAGCTGCATCAGGCTGGGCCGCTGGATAGCCCTCAGGCAGAGGAGAGACCGCGGGAGAGGTCAGCAAATTGGCAGCCGCTTGGGAGAGCACTGTCTCACGCTCAACGGTAATGACACCCGTAGCCTCGTCCAAACTGTCAGATTGAGCATACTCATTCTCCGCGTTCTCGACTGAAGCTGTGTAGTGGATTCGGTTCGCAGTCAGTCGCTTGCCACCAAAGCAGTTCATTTCCACTTCCTCATCGCCAAGCGAGAGAGTTTTTATCGTCCCAGGGGTGGCAACAGGGGCGCTGGTTGCATCTAAAGAGACCGATTGGGCCTGGATCGTGGTTACCGCGCTATTGTTGAGCAATGCAAAATCCTTTGTGTCCAAGGAAGCTGTTGCTGCCGTTGCTGCCGCCGTCAAGGATGGAAGAGGAGCACTTCGCGAAATCCTAAAGCGTCGCACCTTTCGCTCACTTGGCCTTCTGCGTGCCAAGTATTGGCTAAGGACGCGTGCACTATCAAGAGGAAGTGCAACGGTCTTTGCGAGTTGTTCGGCGACACTGGCGAAAGGTCGAACGAGATGATCATTCAGTGAACCCATCGAGTCGCTCAGCTGGCGAAGGTTCTCAGATCTGCTGCTACGGCGAGAATCAGCCTCGTCACCCTCGGTGACACCCTGACCATCTGCATCTGCCTGGGAGGCATGGGCTTCTGCGCCATCCATCGGCTCGTCGTCCATCATCGTCATCTGCCTCCTCTCTGCACCTGTCGCGTGGTATTGACTGAGGACCAGTCTGGGGTCCTTTCCCGAGTGCTGGATCGCTGCCGCAGCCAGTCCCAGCGCTAGTAGCGCTAGCAAGACCAGTGATCTCAGTCTCACTCGCAACATATTTCGACCTGACTCGGGCTCGCTGGGCAACGTGCCGTGTGCGAAGGCTATCCTACCAACCTGAAGTGAGTCAGTCGTGGAAAAAGCGCGAAACAGGGGGTGAGACGGGGTATCTAGAGGATGGGATGAAGGATACCAATAGATCCTGATTAGATACATGCTGTTACTAGGTTTAACCATGACAACACTACGCCATGTCTCCATTTCATGCACTCTGGTGCAGTAGCGATAATCCTGGTTTTCTGACCCACCAACTCGCAACATCTTGCGAGTTGGTGGAGGTCGTGTCAATAGCCTATCTGCAGTTACAACACACGACATCGACACAACAGATGTGCTTGAAAATCTGAACGGCGGTGACTCAGGCGGGGAGGTAGCATCCTAAATGCCTTTCTTAAGTTTCCGGATAACTCTAAAGCCACTCCAAAGCTTATGATCCTAGCCACGAGAAGCAGGACCAGAAATTGTGTACAGTACGCCAATCTTAGTTGTATTGACTCGACTAACTTGTTCAATCTTTACAATACTGATGAAGATGCTGTCACTTGCGGACTTCGATGCATCCTAACGCGACACTACCTCCTAGGGTTGAGTTGGAACGGTAGCTGCTGTTGCTGTCGCGACTGTTGTTGTTGTTGTTGTTGTTGTTGCTGCTGCTGCTGCGGCTGTTGTTGCTGTTGCTGCTGTTGTTGCTGCATGGGTGCGGCATATGCCTGAGGGTAATACTGCGGGTACATCCCGGGCTGCGCACACATTTGGCCGTATTGTGCGTAGAACATTTGCTGCATCACCTGGTACTGATACTGGAGCTGCAGCTGGGCCATACGAGCTTCATCGGACTGATTCGTCTGCATCTGCTGCTGATACGTATAGAGTATACGATTCTGTTCATTTTGGAAATAAGGATGGTTCGGTGGAGGCATGGGCAGCATTGGCGTACCCCTTGGCACAAATGGAGTTCCATCTGGTAACGTTGGGGCTGGTCCAGCAGCTCGCATCATCTCAGCCTGCCTTTCTGCTGACTGATGTTCAAATAATGCATATCCTTGCTGGTACTGCGATGCTGAAGAGTCCTGAGTCATCCTCTGCTGATGATTTTGTTTTGGCTGTCGCTGCTGATTCTGATTCTGTCGGTTTGCATTTTGCTGTTGGTGGGTTCGGGGTTGCGCTTGAGCTTGGGGTTGGAATGGAGCGCGACGCTTGTCACCGCGATCTTTAGCATTGTCTCTTCCTATTACAGGCATACTTCCGCTCATTCCCTTCTGCTGCTGACACTTCTGTGCTTTCTTAAGTGCGCGTTGACGTGCTCGGAATTCTGCTTCCTTCTCGTCATCACTAAACTCTTGGCTCTCTTCATCGACCTCTTCGTCATGCTTATTGGATGCATCGGAACCTGGCACACGTGCTGCTGCCTCTTGCACGTACGTTGCCAGGTCTTTGAAAAAGTATACAGAGTCTCCTTGCTTGACCACGATAGGAGGCTCTTGCTGTTGCTGTTGTGACTGTGGCGTTTCCACCTCAGCAGACTTCGCCTCTTGCTCGACAGTACTACCAGTCGCCATCATGCTATCCGCGGATGCTTCATTGCCGCCGACATGCGTGGACGAGCCTGAGTCTTCAGAGGTTCCAACTGTCTCCGAACCTGAGTTGAGATGCGCTCTCGCTTCTAACTCAGCGAGCTTGGTAGCCTCTTTCATGGCCTCAAGTGCGAGTGGAGCCGGCCGAATAGAGTAGAAAGCTTCGCCCACACGGCCAAATACCTCCAAAATTCTCCCTACGGGTGTACCATCCTTGGTGTAGACAGGATTGCCGAGGTCGAGGGTATTTCTCGACGCCGCCTCGACGATAACGCGCCCCTCCACGATGTCCAAGACTTCTCCCAGGATCTCCAGGCGCGAGGTGTCAGTGACAGGGAACACAGGCTCCACAGGCTCCTGAGTCTCGTCGATCTCGTTCGCGGTGCGTGGCGGTTTCCCTATGTCCATATCATTTGGATCATAATCGTCGTCCATGGGACCCTCTTCGGCACCCATGAGTGCATCCATGATGTCGCTGAGGCTGCTGCTATCGCTGTCGCTGTCGCTCTCTCCTCCCTTGCCATCACCGCCTTTGGCCTCATCGTCTGACTCCTCAGGACGGAAGGGGCTTTCTACGGAGCTGGCTTCGGAGTTCGAATCTGAGGGGAAGCCGGGTTCACCGGGCCATATAACCAGAGGTTCACCGTCCTCCTCACATACCACTTCATCCTGTACGGCTTGTTGCTCGACGCTCGGTGCAGGTTCTGACATTCGGAGTTCTACGCACTGTGCAAAAAATTGACGTTCTTCTGATTTTCCACTGAGGGGAGTGGGTCGGATACGCGCTGTGGGGCACATGGTCGAAAAGGTGGTGGAGCGTCAAATTTATTCAGGGGAAAGAATCTATTACGCGATATGAGAATATGTAATCTACTAGTGTATCGATCAAATGACTGGGTCTGGTGGTAATGAGAAGAACAAGCGCACAGGAGTCGAAGTGTTAGGGCTTGACTGGACGAGGAAAGAATAGGGAAGAAAATGAGAGAAGGCATAGAATAGATGTCCAGAAGAGCACTGCTTGGGGGTTCAACTGGGAAGCGGGTTTAATAATTAAGGCGACAAGAAAAGGCAAGCGGGCGAACGCAACTTGAGGTGTGGAGACATAGAAGCGACCCAATAGAGTAGATGTAGATAGCATACAAACCAGAACTCTGAGTCGGCGAAATCGAAAGAAACAATTAGTCAAAGTACCCCATGTAGCGTAAGTAGATGTAGTAACCCACAGCTAAGAGGAAGAAGCCCCTCATTGGAGGCGCTTCTTGATTCCAGAAGTTTAGTTGGCAATGATTCGGCAGGGTATGTTTTGTTCGAAGACGCACCGCGATATTCAGGATGACAAGAACCACGCAGTTCATAATGATCAGTAGCCAAGGCGCGGAGGGAATAAAGGCTGCAAGGGCAAGGCTGGTGTACCAGATTGCGTTGCCCGTACCGATGCCGAGATAGGCGGCCATTCGCATTGATAAACTGTTTGCGTTACGGAAAGCCATCCGCTTCTCGGGATCCTCGCTAGGGATAACATTCATATAAGCTGTATCGACGTAGTAGCACGCAAACCCAAGAATAAGCGTGTCGTACACACGACGTTCGGACTTGGCCTTCTTGTACATCTCCAGGACATCCTCCGTTTTCACGGCTAGTTCTGGCTCCGAACGGAGATGCAGCACAAAAGCATTCTTCATCTTGTCGTATACGAGGGCGTGCTGTTGCATGCACATGCACGACGCAGCTGCGCACACGAACCCCCAAGTACCATACCTGAGCGCCATGCCCGAAATGAAAGATAAGCTCAAGGCCATGATGTTCAGCATATCGACCACCCCGTCAGAGATGCGACCGATAAAGCTTCCAGTTCCTGTTGCACGAGCGTATTGACCATCTGCACAGTCGATCACACACGTCATGAGGACGAAGAGTGCAGCAACCAAGAAGCACAGGCTGGGCGGGAAGTTTAGAGTGTCCCTGGCGACCGCCACAGGATGGACGAATTGAGGGACGAGGTCATTTGGCAACGCTGAAGCCAGTACTGGAAGGTAGGCGCTTAGGAAAGGTTGAGCGAATGACGGAACCGGCACATTCACACCCGTGGAGAACCCTCCATAGATGAAGAGTGATCCAATGACACCTGTTATGAGTGAGGTCCACGTTATTTGGGTTGGGGTTATCCGGAACGGCAGTCTGACGAGGAGCCAGACCAGGTAGCCTGCCAGTGGCCGATGCAAGTACAAGTCTGCAATTTCCTCGACCTCAGGCATTTTTGTAATGGTCGCCTCCTTGAGCGTCTTCCTGCGGTGATCCGATGACGATGGAGCATGTGGTAATGGCGATTGCAGTGAAGATGCTGATGATGGCTGAGGAGACCCTGATGGTGTGGTCGTTGAGGACTGTTCGCTGGAGTTGGTCAGCCATGTGACCAGACTCTCACTTGGAGGTAGCTTTCGCAGTGTGGGTGCCATTGTGATCCTACCTTGTTTCGCTGGTCTTGCGAGGCGTTCTCGTTCAGCACTTCAGCGGTCTGCCTGCTGCAGCGATCCCAGTAGCAGCTATCCCCGATATGGTGGGCAGACAAACTAACTTGTTACGGATTCCAGATTCAGGCCCTCTCTCAAGTTGAGGCAAGAGCCACGGCCTCTGTGCGCGACAGGTCTTGGAGTACGAGCAATCCCAAACAATTGGGAGCGTGCGAGTTGTGCGAGGCCTTCTTCCTTCCCAAGATGTATCGCCGATTCTCGGGGGTCACTCCGAAGTGCGAAGGCGTGTGACGGATTAACTCACTGGAGCGCAGTAACCGACGGTGTGCTGAGACTCGGAGCAAGGTGCACTTGCGCTACAGGCGCGTCAGAAGCGTTTCCCTGCGGTTTGCGAGTGCCTGAACCGGGTCTACCTAGCGGATTCACAGTCGAGCAAGCGAGGCGACAAGTTCTCGAAGTTCTATCCGTCCTGGCCCGGATTCGGTTCAAATTTCAAATTGAGTGGAATTCTGGACGTTGTGTACATGCAATTTGGAGTCGAAATTTGGAGGTTGTAGACACTGTGGACTGAGATCGTCACACACATCTGATTGCACACGTGTAGATCTTGCCGCGGATGACCTCGGAGACGAGCGACTCCTACCCACCGCAGCGCATTATCGGCCGCAAAATCGGTTTCACCGTGGAGCCACCCAGTCTGATACTAGTATATTTCGACCACAAGCACGCCAAGTCGCGTGTGCGTCGGTTCCCTTTGACGGTACGTAGTGGATTCTCGCTAGTATGTGAACTAGCCTCGACGCTGGCTTTTTCATTCGACTTGAGACCCAGGCGCTGGACCCCCGAAATTCCAGACCCAGAGCGAGCGGTTGACAGTTACTCGTGGAGGTGATATGTGACTTGGACTCACGGTATGAGTATGATTATGGATGCCTCCCAACTTGCAATTGCATCTAGCATGAGCTGCTGACGTCGACACAAGACCCGAATATCGTCGCGGAGACGATCATCCGCACCTACCCGGCCTACTGGAACACCGAAGTGGTTCCTTACAATCAGTTCTTCTACCTGCTCTACGAGCTGATGACCATCGTTGCGAACCAGGGTGCCGAGGAGGAGGGCGAGGGCATGGGTGAAGAGGCTGTTGAGGGTGCTGTGGCGACCAATCGGAGTGCGTCTGGCGAATACCTTCAAGATATAAGCCACCCCCGAGCTCAACGACACGAACCCGCACGCGCAGGAGAGGCGTACGACGACTCCCAGGACTACACAACGACAGCCGGAAGCAGTAGTAGGAACAACACAAACGTGAACAACAACGCTTTGAGCAAAGACCGATACGGCCTCGAGTCGTCGCAAGCCTCGGAGACGTCCATTTCAAGTCAGTCTAACCTTCCCGACATCTACCGAAGCGACTACAATGTCTTCAACCAACAGCGTGGAGGAGCTGCGACCACAACAGCGGCAGCAGCTGAAGAGAGCAACCCCCGAGCAAATGCGTATGCGTACACGGGTGCTGCAGCGCAGAACGATACCGTTGAGGACGAGTACGAGAACGAATTCGAGAGCATCCAGATCGAAGATGAAGGCGATGGCGAGGGGGACAACGACGGATCGAACCCATACCGAGCAGCGCCCATCCTGGCGATGGACCTGAACCGAGTCTCACCCGAGGAGCTCGCCAAGGCCAAGGAGGCAATGGATGTCGAGTTCCGCCGTAGGCAGCTGAAGCCAGGTGACCCAGGCTTCGTGTACGACAAGCGGGAGGAGTTCGTAGCGGATCCCAATGCTACGAATGAATGGGACGAGGAGGAATAATACCAAGAGTAGGAAGATATTGAATGTGAACAAGGCTAGTGAGTACGTTCAAGGGTATATATATGTAATATCTTCGATCTCCTGATAGAAAACATAGATTCTGACTCACTTCATCAGGCTTATCAAGCGTCTGTCCCACTTCACTCCATCGAGTGGTGTAGTCACCAACCTAGTCAACAGCTGCAGAGGACAGTTCCATTTACTCACAAATAAACGCGCCCCGCGCTTCAAAGTAAACCCACGACGTTTCCAGCTCTGTTCGTTTTCTCTGCTCTATCCGCTGGTCACATCAAACCCACCCCAAGGTGCGAACCGATCACAGTATTCTCAAGTAGCCTGGAAGTGAGCTTTTTTCCAACCTCAAACGCACATTTCCGCATGCACTGTATTGGGCGACTGGCGGGTGTGGCGACGCGCTCGCTCACTCAGACTGTCGTGCAGTCACGGATAACGTCTACAGCCGTATTATTACACCCCAGAAACTCTGGAAATATCATATTCTCAAGGCTTTTCACATGTAAGCCTGAGGATGCGACGAAGGATAAGAATACGCACAAGCCCGATGCACAGGAGCAAGATCCCACCGAGGACGACTTTGTCGAGGAGCAAATCAATGCTTTTGTCACTTCTGGTAACGATCGAGGCCCACATCACTACAACCTGATCGACGACTCGGCCCCGCTGGCCAGTTTTATGAGTACGAAGACGCTTCGCCAGGGCGTGACCAAGTCAGAGAACGGGGTTTTCGTCGACCCAGACATCGACGACCTGCCTGACGATAAATCGACCAGCTCCGATCAGTTTGATGAAGAGTTTCCACTGCACAATGCCCCAATGGAATCTGCCGTGGCTCGACTCGAAAGGGAGTGGCACTGTTCGGCAAAAGGGAAGGGCTCGTCGGCTGAGTCGCGCAGTCTGAATCTCACCCCCGATGAAATCGTCCAGGCACTCGACGAACACGTTATTGGCCAGTATGACGCAAAACGGGCGGTTGCGATCGCGCTGCGTTCACGCTGGCGACGTCTCCAGCTCAAGGAAGAGGATCTTCAGCGAGAGACACGGCCGGCGAACATCCTCATGATTGGTCCAACAGGTAGCGGTAAAACCGAGATTATCCGTCGACTTGCGCGCCTGGCAGACGCACCGTTTGTACGCGTAGAGGCTACACGCTACACCGAGGTTGGTGTTGTGGGTGCCAACACGGATCAGATGATCAAGGACCTCGTAGAGGTCGCCTTCAAGTCACAAATCGAAATCGAAGTGAAGAAGCACTTAGCAGGTGGACTACGGGTTGCGCAAGATATTATCATTGGGCTGCTGCGAAATCGCTGGCACACCCACGCATCATCATCACCAAGCTTTTCTAACGACGCTGAGCCAACGGAAGCATCTAACGGACAAGACGGTCCAGCGTCTTCGGCCTCGCTCAACACTCGAAGTCATCCTTCCCAAGGCTTTGTTTCATCGTCGACAACACCTAACTCATCGCGACAGGCGCACACACTCAATCCGAAGGATCCCTTCGTTGCCATGCTCCTTCGATGTGGACTGCCTCCGCGTGCGGCGAATCATGCCTCGTACAACAACATGCTAAAGTGGCTACGGGCGGGGATATTTGACAATGAAGTGGTTGAGCTCGACCTACCAAAGCAACCGCCGATCTTGATGCCTCCAGCACAGGGTGGACCTGGAGCTCTCTCCATGATTCCGATCATCACCTCAACGGGACCTGGAGAAGGAATTGATGGCGGAGCGATCTTGGCTGGGAATGTCTCTGACTTGCTGTCTCGGTCGTCTGGAGATTCTAGGCGAACTCGACGTTCCCTCAGCAACCTGAAGAAGTTTACTGTAAGTGAGGCTCTTGAAAAACTCGCAAAACTTGAGGCATATAAGCTAATCGATATCGAGGAGGCGAAGGCCAACGCGATCAAACGAGTTGAAGAAATGGGTATCATTTTTATTGATGAGATTGACAAGCTGGCAGAGGACCCCCAAGTTACACAAGCACGTGGTTCAAGTATTCAGAAGGGCCTTGGCGTTCAAAAGGAGCTTTTGTCATTGCTGGAAGGCACTACCATTCAAACTCCTCGTGGCCCCATCCGAACTCAACATATTCTCTTCATCGCGGGTGGAGCGTTCTACCGTGTCAAGCCCCACAATCTGCTCCCTGAGTTGCAGGGCCGTCTTCCACTTCAAGTTAAGTTATCACAATTGAGTAAGGAAGAGTACTTCCGTGTCCTTACGGAACCAAAGTTCTCTCAAGTTAAAATTCAGAAGCACTTACTCTTGACGGAGGGCATGGACCTAGAGTTTACTAAAGAGGCTTTGGAGGAGATTGCTCGAGTATGTTCGCTTGCTAACACGTACGATGAAAATCTCGGTGCACGCCGACTTCAAGCATTACTGTCAGCGATTCTTGAAGAGCTTTCGTTCGAAGCCCCGCGGCGACGGCGTGAGTTCCTGCAGAAATGGCAGGCTGAGAACCCAACGCAGTCGATCGCATCTGCACCACTTCTTCGCTATAGTATTTCCGCGGAGGAAGTTAGGACCAAGCTCGCCAGATACTTGGAGCGGGCTGATCTTAGCAAGTTCACGTTATAAATACAACTGTATGAGTATTCTAGTTCCGATCTATATACACAAACTCTATTTATGTCACGGTCACGAACGGGTTCTGGATAGGACCAGCTACCAGAACTATTACCCACCTTGAGGCTCATGTTATTGCTGAGGATTCCAGATGTCGTTGCTTCCTGGGCACAAAGCGCTAAGCAAACTTTCGCTGTGGTCTTGCTCGTGAAGTGTAACTTCTCGAATATACTTTGATCGTGCGACAACAGGATGATCGGCTGTATCTACACTAGTCGAGGAAGCCGAGGTTGCTTGACTTCCCCCAAGTTGTACTGGATTAGCACGGGATGCACGTAGCGCTGCAAGCGCCGCGGACGATGCGGAGGTTATTGCTGGAGATCCCATCTTGCTCAAGTTCGCACATTCTTGTATCGCTCCTCGAATCATCGTTGAGGTCAACTCCTCAACCAGACCAACAGGCCCGATTTGGACCAGCGCATCAATATTCTGCTGTCCAAGGCGGCTGCCGTTCAGCAAGCTTGTTGCAATTGTATCTCCAGCAGCTCGGATAAGCCCTGAGGACACACGTTTGCGAGCTCGGTCTGCGGCAACGGCAGTTGCCCTAACAAGACTACTTAAGAGGCGCTGAGGGACAATCATACCATCAGTGATTGGTAAAACTGCCGGAATACCCGGGCGTAAGTGGACACGGACAAGATACAACTGTTCTTCCTGGTAGGATTCTCTGCTTTGCTTATCTAATGGGTAAATCATGATATGTGCATCGTTGAACTGAGACATGACAGTGCCAGGTCGATAGTCATGGAATGAATCACTAAAGACGATTCGGACGTTGTCATTTCCAAGGTGCTGCTTCTTATGGAGCTGTTGTGGTTCGGTACTGCTCGAAGGCATCATAGTCGCAACATGGAACATAAGCTCATACAATTGAGACGAGAAATATATCGACTCCGAGCCAGTCACGGATGCCTCGAGTTTCGCCACCCATCCTTCGAACTTCGAGATATCGACACGCCATCCAAGATGCTTGAGGAAACTGCGATACAGCGGGGGACATTCCATGCCGTTTCTTGGGGAATCGATGGGCATGAACTCATTCTTAAAGATAAGGTTTTGGTCATCTTGATTCGGTGCAACATACAGCACACCAATCTTATGGAAACTCTTTGTTGGATGCTGGTCGAGCAACTTGATCGCACGGCGCGTACTGGTATCACTGTTTACTAGGCGAAGCGTCGTCAATCGGTGCGGTCTCAGTCCAATATACAGATGCGCCACAAGCGCTCTAGTCATTTCTACCGCGGAGTGAGGGTGCATTGCGATCTGCCTAGATGGCGACTTCCGTGGGCTGGGCATCAAAGCGCTGTTCGTGGGTGAACATGACCTCGCTGAGCTAGGATCTCTCATTAACTCCATGCAGCATTTTACAACGAACCGCTCTTCGTCTGCAACATCCATCAAGGTCCATCCAGATAAGGCTTCAGCGAACTTGGTGAATCGAGGTGATACGCTTGGGTTTTGGATGACAGCGGCCAGAGCCTCCATTCTGTTGCGATTTCGTCGCACACTTGATCGGCGCAGCATCACGGAAGAAGTTTCCCGACGGGTATAGATCTTGGACATGGATAATGAGAACCGCTTGGTTGCTGCGTCAACGAGGTTGATAGCCTCCGGGGTTTTTCCAGGTTCCACCACACTCGCACCTGCTATCAGCTCTGGAAGATCTGCTGAGGAGAGGATGCCGATGATGGATTCTGGAGTATCCTCAAGTTCTTTGGAAGGCACGTACCTCAACCAATGGGGTCCCCTTGCGCCAGAGTTTAGTAGATGAGCTAGTCTTCGTGCTCTTGCAATGTTTCTTGTCGCCAGGGGGCTCGCGAGCTTGGCCAACGCATAGTCTTCAAGCGGCTTGCATACGCGGGCATAACGGCGAGTCTTCGCTGCGGCAAGTCCCGGAGGGGAGTCCAAGAAATTGGACTGAAGCTCGACGCGATCCAGTATGACTTGCTCCTCTTCCATCTGTCCACTTGTGCTCAAAGACTTCAGCAAGTGGTGCATGATTGTGAAGCGGTCGGCGGCTGGCGATACATAGCGAATTGGCGTCAGCAAATCAGTGAAGGTGAAGCTATTCGCGAACGCAGCCAGCAGAAGAGTCGCAGCACCAACTGTTGGCGAGCGTCCTGGCGGCGCGACCTGGGTGGCACTTGGCATACTATCATAGATCTTGCGAGTAACTTGCACCAAGAATGGATCCGTGGGTAGCAGAATGGCTCTTAGCACGTGTGCAAGCGATACCCGTGATGGAACTAGACCCATTCGCAGCGGCTTGTTCACATGATGTGCTGCGGACTCAACTGCTGCATATGGAATTAGGAGGACATTGCTCGACTTCTGTGATTCTGAAGAAGGCCCACGATGTTGATTCGTCAAATCGCCGCCAGCTCCACAGCTCTGGGCCTTTGAGTTTTCATTTCTTACGCGGGACGTTTTACGCGTAGAAGAGTTGACGGAGTGATTCAAACCTTCGTTAAACCAGTCTTCCATCTCGTTATCACTACATTCCCACTCACTTGAGCTCGACTCAGCTAGTTCTGAGTCCTCTTCGCTGTTGGCATCTTCGATAAGTTGGACGTCCCATGCAAAGCTACCGAAGCCATCTCGCGTAATTACACGAACATCTCCCGACTGTTCGCGCTCAGCCTTCGCGCCAGCTGAAAATCCAACGAGGACATTAGAGGCATATGAAAACATGTGGATATCTTCCTCTCCTGGACTGCTACTCATTTCAGGTTTGCTGAGAGTAGAGGTACCTGCTGCAGTGGGTGACTGCCCGCCAGGTGCCGGTGAGGTAGGCCGCTGAGGGATCGTGCTAGCTTCTTGTGCTGCAGGTGGCTGTACTGCGGCGAGCGGGCACGTAGATTCCTTGGGATATTCTTTAGTGACTTTGACCTGGTCTTGTTGATCTGACTTTCCAGCGTCGTGTAATTGAGCCCAAAGATGGGGTCGCGCACGTAGACTGGGGATGTCATATCCATGGACGAGCTGGAGCAAACCCAGACGAATCTGGGCTAGCGTATTCCGTACCTCCTTTGTCAGTGGGGCAACCCAACCAAGAGGAGAGGCGTGCATAGCTTTGATACAGTTCGTGAGTTGAACTCTCTCCAGCAGTTTGGAGAGGTCGGTGCCAGCCGGCGTCGGAGCCTCCGTAATGACAGGGAACCTAACAACCAAGTCAGTCGACGAGACCGATGTTTGAGGGATTGTAGTGAGCAGCGACGACAGATCTTCTAAGCGGCGAATTGCCCGGTGAGGTTTGCAAGTAGAGCGAGAGAATTGATGAGATCCGTCATGCAAATAATTGTCGAGGCATCGACGTAGTGCAATCACCCACGCGGCGGGCGATATTGTCAATGCGGGTGGTGAACCTTCATGCTGATCCGACGTCGACTGAAGCACTGGATGTGGCGTCACTGGTGGGAGCGGCGCCTGAGTGTCATATGGACTTTCAATGGTCTTAGCAACCACATTTGCTAGTGAGGCCACATGAGGCACCGCGAAAGCTGGGATCTGATTCACAGGCGCTGTTTCGTTTGACTTGAGGGACTGGTGCGGTATTAGCAATCCAGTAAGACAGAGTTGTGTAGACTCCAAGAATCCCGTCAAACTCGTAGCTACGAAGTGAAGCGCAGCCGCGGGCGCAATCCAGAACGGGAAGTGAACACCCATCTTTGAGGGCCGTTCCAAGTAGTCGAGATCAAGCTTCGCACAAGAAACCTCGGCGTGAGGATTCACCTCAAGCTTCATCCGCAGTCTGCCGGGTACCCCAGGATATAATCGCATGTACATCGCACGCACATCCGTAAACATAGCTTGTGCCGGGTCAGAAATGAGGCAGTCCGACAGCACCTTTGAAGTCGCCTGGATAAGCTTCAAGCGCGAGCGATTTGTAAAAAGGAGTTCCGCGGATGTGGTCTGTTGAGGGGCTGGCGAGACTGATTTGAGTGGGTCATTCGAAGAGGCGCCTAGGTGACTATATCGCATCATGCGTGTTGATAAAAGCCTATGCTGGAGGGTATTCGCACTCGCTTCATATGCCGAGATTTTAGCATCTCGATATTCCTTGAATTCCAAGGGCTCTTCACTAGCCTCTCTAAAGAATTCATGCATTCCGCTGGGCACAGCTCGCAATGCCTTGAGAACCGCGGTGCCATCTTTGTAACCCTTCTGCGACAGCCATGCACCCGTCAGAGTGGGGAGACCTGGCAGTGCAGTTAAGTGATTGGGCACCAAAATGTCAGGGTCGTCATTTGCAAAAGGCGAGGTCATCGTGCATGCGTGCATAACTGCAGCTCCAAACAGAGCCTGAGCCGCATTATTAATCACCGTTTCACCCCTGTCTTGCTTTTGAATTTCATCTTCCCATGCTAGAGTATCCAACGAGAAGGTGGCATCCAGGTAGCTGCGAGACGAACTGGTAGACGTGCTCCGCATGAACTGGAGTGGGGAGATGTGGGGCAATCTATCACCGCTACCGGCTCCGATACCGGTCTCACGCTTCGATTCATCACGCCGAATATATTCGTTTGCAAGTTCTGGCGGCAGCGGAGAGTTCATTAGCATTGCTAATGAACTCTCAAAGATAAGAGTTGCCAAGCGGCCCGTTATAAAAATCGCAACAGAAGGCATCAGATACGTCGGCTGCACGGCGAACTGTTCATTAGATGGTATATAGAAACGGGAGTTGACTGTAGGAAGCATCCATGCGCAGTATCTATGGAAAGGGACAGTTGCCAAAGTCTGATAACGCTCAAGCAACTGCATAAGCATTTCCCTTGCTGAAGTTTGGATTCCATAGACATGACGCATAGATGCAGCCAAGACAATGACGCTAGCGCAAATGGAGATGATCAAGCGCGACAAGTGGGAAAAGACCGAGCCCTCAATCTCTTCGATCTCCTTATCCAAGCCTGACACGTCACTATGCTCTGCGGTGCGGTCAGCATCAGCAAGGAATGCCCAGTAGGTCATTTCTGCATTCATAATAGCATGGATTACTTGGAGTGCAGCGATGCGAACCCGCGCACTGGCACTTTCCCAAAAGAAAGCTCGTAGCGCAATTCCTAGGTTCACTACGCGATAGGCGCCCACTGTTTCAATCTGATCGATATTCCAGGTCACAGCCTGAGTTATCGCGGCCCAGAGGGAGTATTCACCAACCAGTCGGGCATCAGCTTGAAGGTATGGATGGGTCCAGAAGGCAGGGATGCCGCCTACTGCATCATCAGTCCCCTGCTCTGAGGTTGTACTGAAGAGATAGGGTACATACGCCTTCAGCAACGTCGGCGGTACTGGATGCAACCATGCAGCATCGAAGGCTCGGTTCGAGCTCGGAGTGACCTCCGTCGTGGCTCTAGGGATTCTCAAATGTGGTCTTGTGTACGGAAGGTATGCCAGATTCGCAAGCACTACTAACGCGGAATAACGAGTGCTTTCAGGCGCCAGGGCGGGCAGTGCGAAGGGCATCCAACTGGGGGCCTCCTCACTTGCGCTGCCTTTAAGTTGCCTGACACAAGGAGCAATCGTGTAAAGAGCCGGACTTGTGAGAATTCTAATAGAATCGACGAGCGGATTCAATATAGGAAGTAGGTTTTCTGGACCAATGGCAAGCAGAGTCGTCGTGGCCGATGAAATCGTCTCGAACAGTGAGACGATGGCTTGGAAGGCCAAGTTACGTTGAACAACCTTGACCAATTCACAAACCACCATCGAGATCATAAACTTTGGAGAAAGCCCGAATGGTAGTAGCTCTGGTCGAATCAGATCAGAAACGACAGCGAGATCCAATGTGCCGGCTGAAGTAATTGTGTCAACTTGCGCTTTCGGCCCAGATTGAGCTGGTTGCGAGAAGAAGGAAGGCAGAGGCAGAGAAGCGGATCCACTCGCTGCGCCCTCTACCTTAATAGCTGGCTTACGCGCTGGTAGCAGCGGTGCTTTCTTTTGCGGGACGGGGGGCGGAGGGCTGACTGTGGAGTCGGATGCAACATTGGTGGCACTGACAGACTCCTGGGGCTTCGTAGGAGCCTGACCATAACTGCTATCTAATGGATCGACTCTTGTGAAGACAGCAAGAGGCGGGGATTTTTCGAACATTGAGTGGTACATCAGTATCCTAGCCTCAGAAGAGTCCTTAGCTCGCGAGGGACCCTGTGATTCATGGTCGATAAGTTCAACAAGCCGACTCAACGCGCGATCGGATCCCAGTCGGTAGTCAGGGTAAATAACGCTCCGGAGCGTTGCGAACAAAGCGTTGCTCGTCTCCGTAAACATTTCATAAATTTCGGAGCCCTTTTGGTGCGCTTCCGGCCGGCCGCGCATGAACAGCATACGAACAAGGGTGACAAATGCGTCGAGGAATACCGAAGTGGTTGGCGACACCCCCGTCTCCGCCGAGGGTTTTGAGGAGCTGGTTGAAATGAATGGGAGAGGACGCATTGCTGTGGAATTTAACTCCGTTGACTTTGAACGCATATAGCGGTGCAACGTATCCACAATTTGCAGGATCTCGAGTTCGTTCAGGTCTGGCATCTTGGTTGTATCGCCAGTTAATCCGGAGGCACATCCTACGAGCCAGCGTCTATACACAAGGTAATCATAGGGAGGCAGGCTTGGTGCGAGCGATGTGACTAAGTGTGTAATGTACTCATCTGGGAATGGGGACTGCACGACAAGAGTTTGCAACTGGTCTGAGGGCTCGTAAGATGACGATGCTAGTGGGGAGAAGTTCAATGGCTTCTTAATCGTCTGAACACCGGCTTTCAAGGGGTAGGAGAGCGAGGGACATACCAACTGGCCCCACCTAATGCGTAGCGCATTTGCAGTAGGCGTCAAAATCGGCTTCGGAATGACGGGGAAACCGGCAGACGCTGAGTGGATATCTCCCCAGCCGTTTGCGTAATCTCCTATCTCCGGCCACACACTCGCGTTCGTGGACACGTAAACCGATTCATCATTGGCCAACATTCCAGACATGTACATGCCACTAACGGCTGGGTGCTTACGTGCACTGGGATTTAAGAGATTCTGTGAATTGAAGCGTTCTGAGTAGCCTTTCGGGTGCGATCGTGGTAAGTGACCAAGAGTTGAAACCAACAGCGAGGTCGCCTTTAGCAGGGTGCCACCAAACAAGGCTAGGACCCGGGATGGCGAAGGAAGGAGCAAACGCGAGATGGATAAGGCCAGCTTCGAGACGGCATGATCGATCTCAATGCGGCCGCTCGCTGGAATAACGCATGATGTGGGGACCAACACTGCGAGATTCCTAGAAGGCAGGCCAGATATCTCGGAGTCCCCTCCCCCCTCGTACAATTCTCGCTCACCTTTCTGCCCAACCTCTTCGTTGTCATTGAACACGTCGGGATACTGGTCCACGCCTTCATCGCCTTCAAGTAAAGTGGCACAGCTTGCTCTGTGTAGTCTCGTGCGCTGCTTACGAATACTCTTTTCATGGACGATCATGAATCCAGGTGCGAGCTCTGGTGCCGCAGCGGTCAGGTGACTCGAAGCAATTGCGGTTGTTGCCGCTGGCACGCTGTTGGTTAAGTACTGAGGATGCAATGATGAGAAAGTTGGCTGCTGTAGCTGCTGCTGGTGAGAAGGGGACTGCTGGGAGTACGGAGCCCCTCCCAGCTGTCCTTGGACATGGGGTTGGGCCGTTTGGGGGCCGAGTGGACCAAGCAAGCGTTGTTGTTCCTGTTGTTGCTTTAACTGCTCTTGCCGCTTATGAGCTGCCACCACCAGCTCACGCATTGATTTCTTCTCGTTGTAGTATGCTTCGAAGTTAAGGTGGACGATTTTCAAGACTGTGGAAAGTACGATTCTTTGAATCGGCAGATAGCCCATTATGATGGGAGACGCCTCTGCAAACTCTGTCAGACAAGCGATAAATTCGGGGTCCACGAGAGCCGATGACTCAGGTGGGAACGCGACTCCTAAGGGCATTTGTGCAAAGCCTGCGCTAGTCCAAGTACTGTTTACATGCTGCAGGCAGGGAGCCGTTCCGACGGTCTGCTGAGGATCGAAGGTGCGCGTGCTGTTACCTAGACCGGTGGAGAGCCTTGGGGCAACTAAGAGCGCAAGCGGAATTGGAGCCGTACCGGCATGACGTGGCAAGACGAGACGCTTCAAGCTTAACAGCGTAGGATGCGCGTTGGCGGCGAGGCAAGATTGCTTGAATTCAAGCTCATCCAAGGAATGTCCTTGGAGGCGCTTCAGTGCCTCGCGTGTTCGAGTCAGTGCATCCAAGTAATAATGCTCAGCGACAGATAATGGGTGAGCTAGGGCGATACGCTCGAACTTAGTATCTGCCGCCTGAGTATGAATTACTATTTCCTGCATCTTGTTCGCTGTAGCCTTGCGTTCCTGGGGTTCCTGACTCGAGGGAGAGACTTGACTCTCACACGCTGATTCACCCGCAGGCTGCTCATCTGAGAACTTAACATCCAATTTAAGATATGAGTCAGTAGTTAGAGGACGAATGGTAAGTGCTGGCGCATCTGGTGCGACAAGGCTAAGTATTTGCGCCTGAGCACTACTGTAGAGATGGAACAAACCATCAATGGGCACTTGCTCCACCGTGGTGCTCCCGTTATATAGCGTGTACATGATCTTCCGAGAGACAGCCATTGACGCGGACGGGAAAAGGTGTTGCACTGAGACATCATTAGTCTTCAAGCAGCATAACGAAGAAATAAAGAGGATAGACTCCGCAGTATCGTGTGCCGTGGAGCTCGACGAGAGTTGGGGTCGATGTGATTGTCGCAAGACGTTCATCTTGGGCAGCAATGACCATGACATGAGCCTGGAGATTTGATGACGGAGGCTTTCAACTGCATCGCTTGCGGCGGAGCTTGACATATGACCTGCAACATCATCTCCACACTGGTGCTGACTCAGAATTGGGTCACATTCCAGGTCGAGTATTTCCTCCTGCATTAGACCGATTTTGGCTTCAACATATGGACTGAAGCGCGAGAAGAGACGAGAGGGGAGCCAGCGCGCCATTGGAACAACCGAAACAAGCCGTGGTCCACCCATGGAGACAGACGCCCGCTGGGAAGCAGCGGAAGTGCCCGAGGCTGGACGTGGTGCTACAACATTCAAGATCTCAGTTTGATCAGACTCCGCTGAATCGATCAGTGCGTCCACTGATGGTACAGACTCCGTAAGCGAGAGAGGGGGCTGCAAGACATGGTGAGTGGCAAGGCATGCAGGCAATGTTGTTGTCGCAGTAATGACGGAGTCGACGAGGACATTTGGTGACGTTGCGGGCACTGCATTGAAAGGGGCGGGAAGTGGGGGCAAATATTGCTGCTGTAGCTCGTTAGTATTCACAGAGATGTGCGTATGGAGTGCGGCTTGACTCGATGAAATATCTCCAGCCAGCGAAAGCACACCCATAGCCTTTAGGGATAGCTGCAGAGCCAGCTGCCTCCATTGTGACGCGACAGTCACAGCTGCTGGAAGTGGCACCGGGTGACCTCGGCCTGAAGGCGTCACTGGAGTGACAACTGGTCCGTACAGATCCGCCTGCGTATGGATCGTGGTCCAGAATCGCATCTTGAGTCTAAGCAAATCCCACAGTTCCAAGAAAGGGGCAGAATTGTCTGATGACGCGGCAACGAAAGCTCGAACAGCAGCCGAGGCTGGGTCGGCCTCGTTTGGCGGCATTCGGGCCCAAGGCTGGGCCGGCATGCGGATAAAGGATACAAGTAAGGTGCGAACTAATGGGCCCAGCAGCTTGCTATGCAATCCCCAATCTTCCTGTGGAACAGGAAAAATATTCTTGCTCTTGGTTGACTTCGCACCGAGTCTCGGTCTCTTAGTAACTGTGGACTCATTGTCTGCGTCCAACACTTCCCTCGTGTACAACGAGGCAGGGAGAACGAAGCGAGGATGATGGTGGTGAACTTGCAATGGTACCTCGGTTGGCCCACTAGATTCCTCGCTGCCATTCGAGCCGGATGCTGAAGAGCTGGTGAGACTGGAAGATCCCATGAATGTCTGTGAGGGGTGAAGTCCGCTTGGTAAAGGAGTCTGTGACTGATGGCCTGCGCTCGGTGAAATCCCCGAAACCTCACTAAACTGACCAATTTGAGGAGTCAACCTAGCAGCGGCTTCTCGAGATGGCTGTGCCATTTTGGAGATTGTGGAAGCCACAGAAAGCACTGCATTCACTGGTTGCTCTTGAACCACTGAGTTGGAACTGCTATTCCGCTGATCAAAGCTCGGATGTGCTAATGGCATCTTCGTTGAGGTCGAGCGTGGCACCGAGGGCTGGGATGGACCCGCTGCGAGCTCATCAAGAGAACCCGGGGCACAGAGTGAAGCGATAGCAGAGGAGTTAGTCTGAACTGTTGCCCGCCGAAGTTTTGGTAGTTTCTTAGGGTGGCTAAGAACAAAGTAATGCACAACGTTAATTAGGGTGACAAGGAGATACTGCCAGTTCGCTGCGGCAACCAATGCGAGGGGCATTCTGACTGAGGGAGCTCTACTTGCATCTGTGTCGAACTGCAGCTCTGGAGGTGCCGGTGCAGTTGCTCCTACGGACACCGTACTGGCCGATTGAGCGAGGTCTGCCACCTTCTCCTGTTCAGCTCTAGTTAGTGCTGATGGCAACACTGCCATAGAGTGTCCTGCCACATACGGGGCTGCTGGACTTCTAGACTCGGGCTGCGGGGGCATGTCTGCTGTGCTGTCACGAGCGCCAGGACTTGTTGATTCCGCAGACTCAGGAGGCGAAGATCGCGAATAGCCCGTCGACGAGGTTTCCGAACTCCTTTCGGTCTCAGCAGAACGGACTGAACGCACAACATGTACATCTCCCATTGGCGTCTGTGAGAGGGGACTGATCGTTAGTGCATCTACGAGAATTAACACCTTTCGGGCAATCGCGTAGCGGCCGCTTAGTTGAGGATCTCTATACAGAGGATTCACACTAGACTGTAATGTGCGGGCGAGCGCTGTTGGCGATGTTGCATCTGATGGAGATCCACAAGCGTCGACACCATAGATAAGCTCCGTTAAATCGCGATTGTAGCTGATTGGGGAGAATGGATCTGATGATGCCTCTGAGGTCTCGGAAGCCGTCTCTACACTGCTGCTCGTCAGCGCGCTCAGCATAGAGCTTGTACCCTGGTTCGTTGTGGCCTCATTTGCAGAGCGGCTTGATGCTTGTGGTGAGGGAGCAGCGGCCTGATCTCTTGCGGTCGGAGAAAGCGACGAAGCATGCCCTTCGAGTCCTGGCATAGCGGAGCCTGAATCACTAGCCCATGAAGAGGCACATGCACTACTTGGATAAAGGGATGCGTCACCGAAATCATCATCAATATAGCCGGTGTCGATCATACTTCCCGAAATCTCACCTTGTTCGTGTCCAAGCGCGTCGATATACGGGAGCTCGTCCTCTTCATCCTCAACTACGTCAATATCTGTGGGGTCAGATTCCTCGTCAGAGTCAGACCATTCCGCAGCACTGATCCTTTTCACTCCCACAGGCGAACCTTCGGGTGAAGCTGAAGCGGTTTGTGCATTCAAGAGCTGGAGTAGCTCATCATCTCCAAATCTATAGCATTCGTCCTCTCCATCCTCTACTACGCAAGGCCCAAAACCCCAGATATCAAGGTCAGCCTCATGATCCTTAGCAACTGATACGGAGTATTCATCATCCGCCAAATAACCCATCTCATGACTAGGAAGCGGGATCGAAGCATTTGCAGCACCACTTGATCCGCGGCCGGTGTTGGCTCGAACCCGCGGCTTAGAGGCGGCTGCAATCATTGCGCGGACCTGGCGCCAGTGCGCCCTCTTAACCAGGCGAGCAACCCGTGCAGCGACCAAATCGTCCGAGGCGGCCGACTGAATTAGAGCGCTCAAATAGACTGACGCTGCGGCCTTCATGCTATTCTCAGACGACTTTGATGGTGCCAGAGCCGAGGGTGATGAAGTCATTCGGCTCATGCCTGGCGACGAGTCCGGAAGATGCATCGTTATCGAGCGAGATAAACTCTCTGAGCCCAGTCTAGGTCGGCTCTCCTCCGGTAGTAGTTGTCTTTGAGAGTACGCCGACGGAACACGTGCTCGAGGCTGCGAGATCTGCTGTAGCTTCTGCAACTGCATCCTTTGGATACGCTCCTGCTGCTGCTCCGTTTCCATATACTTGATGTTGACTCTAAGTGTCCGCTCTGCTTCAATTGCAGCAGTATCGCCCTGTGGCCAGCTAGGCGGGTAACGGATTGGCAATGCCAGGACGGCACCTACTTGACCTGTAACCCTTGGTGCGCGCTCTGGATGTGCGACGGAAAGACAATATTCCTTCCAAGCGACATTGCCGCCTAGTGTGGTTCGTGTTGATGATTCATTGACCGCTGTGTGCCACCAAGCGTGTCGCCGCCGCGCCGGGTTAACCACTAACGTGTCTTCTGAGGAAACGTCACCATTTTCTGCTTCCTCCCCATCGGATAACATATGGAGTCCAGCTGCCTTAATCAGTTGATCAGCCTCTTCCGGCGTAGGTGGGGGTGGACTAGCAGGCTTGCTAACGAGCGGATCACTGTCTGCCGCATCAGCTGGCGAATTGGGCGGAGACGCGCTTGGCGGGGGTGGAGGAGGTGAAGGTGGTGGTGGCGGTGGCGGGGGATCAAAGGATGCATCCAGACTTGCGAGTTCTTCAATAATCTCTGCCCTGAAGCGATCCTTGGGACGCTCCACATTCTCGGGAAGCGCGACTGTTCTCGGGACAATCGCGACGTAACCACGGGGATCAGCAACATCAAAAAGCTTTGGCACTGGACCGCACAGCAACGACAAAGGAGAGGGCTCGATCAGCACAGGTTCGAGGCGATCTTGAGTTCCAAATCGCGAGACCCGTTGATACGCGGTCAAAATGCTCTTTCTTCTGAGCAGACGAGCATCCCTTCGATTTAACCGCGCTATCTCTCGACGTCTCCCCCTTTCTGACACGTTAGTCTCACCAGCCTTTGGTCGCTTCTCTGTGGGAAGTGAAGGACTCTCTAATGAGTAGTCTGGTTGCGCAGGGAATAAGTCGGTGGGCCGTGTCGTGATGGCGCGCAAGGCCAGCGAAGCATGATCAATTATGTTATTGACTAATTCTGGCATGTGGTCCACTGGAATCGTCAAGAGAATCTTGCCCAGAACCATATCAGTGTACAAATCTAGCACGGCCATGTACGCTTTGTAGTGAGTCAGAGGGAGAATGAATGTCTGCCTGAGGATCGAAAGAACCATCCTCATAGACTCACGGGATCCAAAGATGCCCGCAGCGACATCAGGGATTTGAAGGGCCTTGAATAACCATGTTAGTACGGTGCAATGGAGCTCCGGAGGGCATGTCGATCTCCAGCTATCATCCAGCAGCGGGAACGGAAGAAGCCTTGCCTTCGGAAGAGTGAGGCGGAGTGAACGCGGGACCTGTGCTCGCTCACGGAGCGCAGTTGCATACGCCACAGCAGCCTTCCACAGATGATAGCGCTGTGCCACTTTACGGAAGTAAGACTTGTCAAAAATGACTGAAGCCAATGCTAATATTTCATCGTCAACATCCAGATTGCGACTTGAAATGGATGTGATAAGCCTCCGGACGCTTTGGGCTTTCGTGGGGGTGGCTGAGGTTGATGGTCTACCCGCTAATGGATTCATTGATAGATTCACACCATTGGGCAGTTGCACACTAACTGTTGTGTCAGACTTGCTCTCTCCTCCTTGCTTATCTGAGTTGAGCTGATCTGATTCTTGCGATGATAGAGTGCCCGAGAATCCTCCCACCGAGGTTGTAGAGCGAGACAGTCCTCCAATGTGAGCTTGGGACGTTTTGCTCGGTCCCAATCCAATCGCGCTCTTCATTTTCTGGAGAAAGCTCTTCGGCTTCCCTGGACTCGTCGTTGGCTGAGGAGCGACTCCAAGCGTCTCAAGACTGTCGACATTACTGAAGCTGCGCGGGCCACCTCCGAGAGCTCGGTCCACTTGAGATACTGGCGGCATAGCGAGGTTGTAGTTTTCATCATACAAGTTCGGATACAGCCACGGGAATAGCTGTGAGACGATGATGTTGAACCACATCATGAATCTGGCCTGCTTTTGATTGCCCTCTGTCAGGGTCCTTCGCAGAACGTCATCTAGAATCACCACGTTATTATTAATCACATCTGTTGTCGATGGCACGGTGTTTGGTGGAATTTGTGCAAACGTAAAGTTGCCTGCCAAGGCCAGTTGCGACGCGATGGTAAAGTTCGGCAGGTGCGCAAACGCACAACATAATCGAGCCAAATGCGCATGAAGTGTATCATCGGAAGGTGGAGGTGGGAGGCTCCTCTCCCAGAAGGGCGATAGATTCACGAGCGAAGAGAACAGCGACAAGAGCGAAGGGTCGATCTGTGCACCTACACATTCAATTAGCTTGAGTAGCGTCGTCGTTGCTCGTCGTCGGATCTCATGCTGATTCGTGTACACGAGCAAGTGATTCAGTGTTAGAGCTATGGACCTCGACTGCCATCTCCGTCGCACGTACGCCTGAATGTCGTGCACCAGTGTGTCAAACACGGTCAGGGCGTCATCTACAGCCTCATAGAACTGGGCCTGTTCTTTGAGCGTCGCACCAGGAGGGATACCCCACAGGGCGCCTGAGTTGGACGTGGTGGAGCGGCCCAGAAAGGCGGAGGACGTGGCCTCTTCCTGCCGGTAGAACAAATCGAAGATGCATTGGTAAATTAAAGAGTAGTTCGTCAAGGAAAACGTGTGGCGCTCTTCAAGCGTCGCATCGGCATAAAAGTTGCGTACGGCTTTGAGTCTTTTTCGCAGGTTCTCGTCTTGCCGGTAGAAGCGTGTCAGCTTTGGATGCTTCTGCAAGTCCGTCATTGCTGCCACGCTTCTTTGTTACGCGCGTAGCGTCCCTGTCACTAGCGCCACCGCACTCAGCTCTCGACAGTTCGCCGAGAAGGGGCGGCAATGGAGTGTTCTGGGACGGATTAGGGGAGGTATACAGCATAGTAGAGGAGAGACTATGGATGAGAACTAGACAACAAAGTTGAAACAGAGTCCGTGTCGAGTACAAATCTTCGGCAACCCATCAAAGCATGACGTGGGAGCGAGAGAAGATACTTGATTCTTTCTTACGGGTGAACAAGCGCAGATCCCGAGGGAAATAACGAGCCGTGCGAGACTACTACCCCAGATTCGCAGTAGACATATGCTTCCCGAAGCAAACCACTATTTATGGTGTGCGGAACAGTTATGTATATCGTGGAAACACAAAGGAAATGAAGTGCACTAGAAGAAAAGTTATAGCCTGATCCGGCTAAATGCTGGTGCCAAAGATAGACTGTCTTGCGTACCTCGCGCCTGAGTGACCCAGAGCAGGTTGTGGTATATGAATAGTGGTGAGGGCTAGTTCGCCGCGACCACACCGCTTGATGGCATACCGATTATGCGAGTTTGAGCGTTATTTATTGATGGGGTTCATCAGGAACGATTCGAGTGGACCCGCTCTCTAAGTCGCTCTCCAAGTAAGTTCCCAGTGGCAAAACTGCCCTTGCCTCACCTTTCCATGAAGAAATTGATGTAGTAATAGACGCCGTCAGGTGCAACGTCGCGACATATCGCGAGATCGTCGTTCTCAAGATGTGTCAGGATTTCGTTGATGACGTAAGTTGAAAGCCGCAATTCCTTCGATAACTCGTACGCAGTCATCCCATTGCATTCTCCTCGTGTAAACTTCGGTTGACGTGTGCGAATCGCTTCTAGTACACGCCTGCGCAGCCGATCTTCATCAAAGTCTGCGGAGCAAACAACCAAGGTATTGGTACCAGTAAAGGTTTTGAGGCGCAGTGGGCAGTTCTCCATTTTCTCCCATCTTCGAGCTGCGAACAACAGATCTTCAGGCGAGATGAGTGCAGTACCGCGAGCACGACAGTACAACGAATACACATCTGTCAGCGTCATCACACCACCAAAGACTGCAATGGGTTTCTCCAAAAAGTCGATGAGTTGGAGCGCAATCTGTTGGTGGAACAATCCTCCGGCGCTAGCTTTCGTAACTGGCGACGTGATGCCCATGGAGGATAGGAGCTCTCGCACCGTATCTTCACTTACCTCGGTACTGGAGGCGATTTCAGCCCCAAGGAGCGCGGGGCCAGTTGATGTTGAACCATCTTGCGTTCCACCCACGCTGCCAGCGATTCGAGCACTGTGCTTTTGCGCCAGCCGCTCGGCGAGCTGGACGATGCGTTGTGCGTGGTCCATAAGCTTTGTCAAATCTCCAAAGGCCTCTTTCAATTCCCCATCCATCTTCTTTTGTTCCAGTTCACGCTTTCGAAGGATACCTGCGATGCCCACTCCCATCTCAGTTGGTAGGATGCCTCGTTCTTCTCGTCCGGCTAGCATCTTTTCATTCGGAGCCTTGGCCTCGGCCGAGGCTTGCGCTTGTGGCAGGGCTAATAGCCGCGGCGCATCCGGCGCTGTCGATCCACCATATGGTTCCAATGCTGTGTTTAGTCTGCAGAGCGGTTTTAGCAGAGCCAATGCAGCTCGAGCATCATCAATGAACCTTTGTTGATCTGCGGCCTTTGCGATAGCAAAGACAATGTGACCCCAGGTTTTCGGACTTACCGGGGAGGCAGAGACAGCAGATGAGTTAACCTGTGGTGGCAGGTAGTCTCCACTCGCCGAAAGGAAAACACCAGATGGCAGGTACTGCTTAACTTGCGAGACGGCGAAGCCCTTACTCTCTTGTCCTTGCGCAAGCTCTGGTGGGGGTGGCAAATGGATCTCATCCGCGATAGCATTCAGCTGCGATGGATGCATGATAGCGGCGTTTATCGGCCCGGGGTGTACCCAAACTCGTGGCCATCGGAACCAAGGAGTGTCGCTTGAGATCCTAGCAACACATCTCAAGTCTATATAGAAGTTTGCTATCTGCCGATCACTGGCGTCCTGGGGGACTACACCCGTCATATACATTATTCGCTGGTTAGTCACAACCAGAACACCTCCCTTGTGCAGAACTTGATCTGAATCAGTCATTAGCTCGACGTCTGCGAGCATCCTCAGCTCGACTTCATCGGGACGCAGTTTCGGACGCCCGCTTGAAGTGCATGGCAAGGGTCTCAGCCACGGCTTCCAGGCCTAGCCAGCGGATATCCGGCCAGGCGAACGTGAATGTGAGTTATAGTCTCGAATCACGCAAGCGAGCGTTGCAGAACACATACAGCATTCAAGCGGATCTCAAAACGGGTCCGAAAAAGGAGGGAAACGTACCGTGAGATGATGAGCCATGTAGAGGAATACAATACCAACGGACTTGGTGGATGAGGACCTATCGGACTACACCTCGTAAACGGTGGATGCACTTGCTCAACCTCCGGTTTTATAGTGTATGCAAAAGTAGAATTTGACAATGCGACTAGTTTTCAGAATGCCTGATATTTAGCGCGCACGCAGGCGATCTCTGCAACGAGCAACGTGTTCAAGTATAAATCGAAGCGTTTGCATCGGTGAATCTCAGTTGCTCTTCGCCATGTCTCGTTATTCGCTCGAAAACGAAAGAAGCTCGGTTCCCAGCGAAAGGTTCTGACCACCGCATGCACAGCGGAGGATACCAAAGGAGCCTTGGATCAGTGCACCAACCGGGCTGAGTATTGATAGTCTGCGTGATCTTAGCTTGCGCTCCGAGCTGGCAGACACACTACTCTGTCTTCAGAGCCCAATGCGCCGTTCAATGACTGCTTCACTGACTTGGCAGTGACAATTCACAACTTGGCAATCCCCGTGCTGGCTCATATCCACACGACAACATCTTGCAGCTCACTTCACATCCCCATTTCCCTGCATAGGCCTGTACTGCTTACGGACGTCCCTAGTCCGCAGGCCGGATATGTTCGCGAGCCACGTGGTAGCGTAACCGTTTGTTTGTATACATCGTGTTGCACCTGCTTCAGAAGAGATGACGTTGGCTTTACGAGAGGTAACGTTGGGCGTGTCGGATTTGAGAGAATGCTGGGAGCAAGTGGAGCTTGTGGCGACCAAGGATATTGTTTGAAGAAACGAGACCCCTCAGAGGTACTCTTTACAACTTCCCATGATGCTCATTTACGTTTTTACACCACTTATATCTGCCATGTGTTGCTGGGTTTGCCCTTGCGCTGTAAGTATCGACCTTGAAGCATTAGCGAACCATGAATTCTTGGGTCCCTCGCGTATTGAAATATGCAATCGTCGTAGGCGCAGTTTTGATCCTGTCGGTAGCCCTTGCACAGGAAGTGTCAGGATCAATCGGTCCCGCATTTAGTGAGATTGACCACGCCCATGCCGATCTCGTTCCAGATCATGAGTCAACGTTCGCAGGCAATGCATTGGTGATCACATTGCCACGTCTTAGAGACAAACGTGGTAAGATGGGCAAATGCGACTCATCAGGAAAGTGCAAACGTAGCGGCCCACCTCCAAAGCTGGCTGATGCAGATCACAAGACCGGACCCATTTGCGGCTCAGATCGTCGTTTGTACAGGAGCGCTGCCCATCTCGCTCATGAGAACTGGCTGCATGGCACCTCGGTGATTCGTATGCCGATGTCGTTCTGCTTTCCTCGCATTGAGCTTCCGCCCAAGTCATCTGTTTCGCGGGATCTAGGATTGCTATCCGAGTAAATTGGATTTGCTGTGAGAGCTGCATCCGAACTGACGAATGATGAATGACTAGTCCAAGGTACTTGCAATTCTGCTCCGACGGCCTGGTGCTCTGAGATTCGCGTAACTCGACCGCACGATGGATTTCCATCAAGTGATCTCGCTCTCACAGATTATGTCCATACCCGCCATTACGCCGTCATCCTCCTCTTGATGCTTTTCTTGCCCCACTTGCTTGCTTCACACGTCTTCTAAATTTCCTCATGCTTCAATTCATGCATCTATCAAATGCACACGCTTCTACTTCAACACCCATTAAACGCCTGCAGTCGCGCTGATGAGTCTTGAGCAAGTCAGTTGATTGTGTGGGGTGCTGTGCGATGTTAGCCCATCACAAAGATCCGTCTCTCTTCTTAACTACAAACAAACAATCAATTCTCATCAACGTGCCAAGAACGATCGAACTCAATGTAGTTGTATTCAGTATTTCTAGCCCTTCCCATCGATCAAACTGGGGGTGACTGGGCCGCATCAGCACCACACCCTTTGTCGTCAATGACCATCTCAGGCACTTGATCACAATCATCCACTTTTATCCCCTGCCATGACTCCTGCTACTACTGCATATTTGTTTGTACAGATCAATGTGAAATACAATTCGTCCCAACATGGCCTCGGAACGTGTTGGACGCACATCCTTCTATTTGTATGACATGCTGTTCGTATGCACCACCGAGATGTGTAGAGCACGCCTACTCGCCACACAAACGCAGTCAATTGAGCAGGATCCGGATTTGAACCGTTGAGCATTTTGGCCGGATCAAGCTAAATCCACCCTCCAGGAAAAAACGTCGGTTACTGAAACGTTTGAAAAATGACGGAAACCCCCATGTTTGAATGCGATTTTCGGGGTTGTGAGTGTAATATTCGGCGTGCTAGTGGTGTGGTCGGATAAAGCCGGACTTGTAGTCGCGGTTGCATCCCACATTAATCTGGGTATCTACCAACAGTGACTGCGAATTCGACGTTTTTCCGCCTTCTTACGACGAGACCCTCGTCGCAGTCCCACTCGGCGGCTTATGCAACGACTCACCCGGTATCACCCCGTTAATGCCCCCACTATAGAACATACCGCATTGTTCGGGATGAGTCGAGCTGTTCTCCAGGTGTTCAGCAACTACCAGGCGGCGCGTACCACCTTCGTACAAACCATGGCCGACCTCGCCAATCGCCCGCAGAACATAGAGGTGCTGCAGGCGAACGGCGCGCTTGCCCTGTTGCGCCCACTGCTCATTGATACTGTGCCCAGCATCCAGCAGTCTGCTGCGCTCGCACTCGGCCGTCTCGCGAACTACTCCGAGGCGCTCGCTGAGGCCGTTTGTGCTAGTGAGGTCCTTCCTCAGCTTGTACACTCCATCGCAAGCCAGTCTCGCTTCTACAAGAAGACTGCCGCGTTTGTCCTGAAGGCCGTCGCCAAGCACTCCCCTGCTCTCGCTAAGACCGTCGTAGAGACGCCCGGCTCGCTCGATGCACTCGTCGGCTGTCTGTCAGAGTTCGAGCCTTCTGTGAAGGAGGCTGCTGCATGGGCTTTGGGCTACATCGCACGTCACAACGCAGAACTTGCACAGCAGGTCGTCGATGCGTCGGCAGTACCTCCTCTTATTCTCTGTGTCCAGGAGCCCGAACTCACACTCAAGCGTATTGCAGCCTCGACCCTTGCAGAGATCTGCAAGCACAGCCCAGAACTTGCCCAGGTGGTTGTTGACCAGGGCGCCGTTGCATACCTCTCCGCACTCGTGCAGCACCCTGATTCCAAGCTCAAGCGCCAGGTGTGCTCGTGTCTTGCTCAGATTGCAAAGCACTCCGTGGACCTCGCTGAGGTCGTCGTTGAGGCGGATATCTTCCCCAAGATTTTCGTCTGCCTGAAGGACCCTGACGTCATCGTCCGACGAAACGCAGCCACATGCATTCGTGAGATTGCCAAGCAGACGCCAGAACTCGCACAGCTTATTGTCAACGCAGGTGGTCACGCCGCGCTAGTGGACTACATCTCCAATTCGACAGGAGCCGCTCGACTTCCAGGTATCATGGCTCTAGGTTTCATCGCCGCCTTCTCAGAGTCACTGGCTTTTGCCATTATTCTGCATCAGGGTATTCTTCCTCTTAAGGACGCCCTCTTCACTGAGACAGATGATCATATTCGGGCAGCCGCTGTGTGGGCGCTTGGTCAATTGGGTCGCCACTCTCCAGATCACGCCAAGGCACTGGCACAGGCCGATGTGTTCCGCCGCTTGATTGAGGCGTACGAAGACCCCAACGCCAGTGCTGATCTCAAGATCAAGGCCCAACGTGCCCTCAAGAGTGTACTAGAGAAGTGCACGCACCTTCCCGCCCTTGAGCCTCTCCTACTCACCGCTCCTCCCAAGATCCTGAAGTATGTTGTCCATCAATTCGCCAAGGTCCTCCCCAGCAATCCCGCAGCCCAACGCTCCTTCGTAAAATCACGAGGTCTCCAGCGCATTCAACAGTTACGTGCAGAAGATAAGAACAGCAAGTTGCAAGAGTACATTGCGACGATTAATTCACTATATCCGCCTGAACTGGTACAATACTACTCACCTGGCTACGCAGAAGCCCTTTTGAGTCGTATGGAGGAGTTTGAAGCACAGAAGTCCCAATAAGCCGCTGCACGTCGTCGTATCGCATTATGCCCAAGGTACCCGCACTCCCATTGTGTGAGCTGGCTCTGTTTTTTACAATCGCTCGCATACCCTTTAGTTTCCCCCCTCATAATGTATAACTAATCCCTGTAGTGTATGGCTTAGAATTTCGAACTTTCAATACAATCAAACCCCTCAAACCTTCATATGTTGAGCTGTTGTACATGGAACATCGCTGGTATACGAATTGTTTATGGGCAAGTAACTTTACATGGATGAACTATGATTAATCTACACGCACTTTCATATGTTTCTAACATATGCTACTCCGGGTTCCATTGCAGAGGCTCATTGGTGAGAGCCCGGACTAAGCAACACTGGACTGCCTAGGCTTGTCTGCTGCTGCGGGGTCGGGCTCAACGCCGCTATGGACAGGCTTGCAGTAGAACCGCTTGACGAAGCCGAGGACTGGGAATTGGAATTAGGAGTTTTGGCTTGAAACGAGAAAACATTCGATAAGAGATTAGGCCCACGGGTTGACTTTGGGGGATGGTTCGACAGAAAGACGTCAGTGAATGCATCGGCAAACCCGGATTTACTTGCTGCATGGCCGAGTGCTCGAGATGATGATACATAAGTCTTCCGTTTTCCATCGAATTCGTGTGACGCAGGAGTGCTTCGTGGAGAGGGTTTTGGCATGTATATGCTTGCAACTGGCAGATCGAGAGTGTTGTGCATGCCTGTTACATCCCTCAAGTGAGCAAGGGATGGCGATGAAACGTAATCCATGTGTTTGTGTGTCTGTGGGGGAGAGCCTCGTCGTTTCTGTTGAGATGCATGCGATGACGTCAGGGCTGCTGCGGATAACGGTCCAGGTGATGATGCCCCCGCGCCAAAAGCGGCTGATGCTGCTGTATACGAATGTGATGCAGAGAAAGGAGGGTCGTCTGGATTCCTGGGTAAAACAGGCAGTCGGTCTACTGGAAGGGCGCTTGCGCCAACTTCCGCCAGTAGCGTTCGGCAATGCTGCGCAGCCAGCCTTCTAGCTTGCTCCTCTCGTTCTCTGCTCCGTAAGAGCATCTGGATTCGCCCTCGATTAGAGCCTGACCCAATCTGTTCACTGCCATCATCCGCATCTCCTGGTTCCCCATTTTGTGACTTGGCGAAGAATGGAGTAGAGACATCATAAAACTTCGGTGCAGCTTGGGAGCCATCTTTGCCAGCAGCCACGGACATGCTGTTTGTGCTTCCTGCTCCAGTCCACGGCGTTAGTAATGCGGACTTGGACGAAACAGCCGAACTCGTCTTTCTGTCTCCTTCGCCAGCTCCGACGGTTTCTGCAGCGCTGTATCCGGCACTACCAGCCGGGGCGTCGGACCGCTGGCCACCTGAATACAAGACATACACCGGCCCTTCCGCTCCACGTGCCTTATGGCCGTCGGCAGGCTTCTTGGACCCTTCGAGCTTTTGAAGGGCCTCCGCTTCTCTTCGAGCCTGATGCGCAGCCAGGGCCTGCTGGAGCTGTTGGAGCTTTGTCTCGATCACGGCATTCTCAGCCTTGACTCGTTCGAGCTGCTCGCGCCGCAATCGCGCCACTTCCTCGTCGAACATGCGTTTCAGCTCGGGGTTGTAATCAGGTTCAGGGTCTTGGGCAGTGATTTTACCATGATATTTCCTCCGCTGCTCCCATTGGTACTGCGATTCCAGGAAGGCGCGCCAGTTCTGAATGTGAGAGCTCATTGTCTGCGCATCCACACTTGTGTCTTGCGAGATATGCAATCTGGTACAATGTGGCAGTTTCGTCCTCGCAATTAGCCGTATCAGGCTAAAAGGGACGGGGACACCTTGACCAATCCATGTGCAACGCTGTTTCATGGTGGACGGGTTCTCGCCAAGCACCAACAAATCGTGAAGATCGACAGTTCTCCACTCACTGACACATTGTTTTGACTGACCCAAAATGAGTCACACGGTAAGTGCCTCCTTGTGCGGATGCCACACATCTATTGCTGTCAAATGCTTCTGCTATTCCAAGCTGCCTGATTGTTCAAACACTCTCTGATTGCATGCGAGATCCAACCGAAGTCCGATTTCTCACCAGCAATTGCCCACGCATTTCATCTTCACTTACGCGCTCTCTTGCTCATTATGCCCGCCCTGACTCAAACGCGGCCCGTATGTGCTGCTATGGCGGCTGATCCCTCTTCCTGCGGTCCCGGCGCTATCCCAACGAACGTTCAGTCCTACCACAACGACCCCTACAACACAAACACATTCCAATCCTCACGGAGCTACGACGCGGGCGCGCCCGCTGGCGCCGGTCCCTATGCAACCTACGGCTATGGGGACAGCAGTGGTGCTCCTAGTGCAACCCCAGGCGCTGTTGAGGAGCCCAGCGGTGTTGCCGCCTTCAAGACCCCCCTTGGTTTGAGTCGCCTCGTGCTCTTCCTCTTCGCGATGATCCTTATGGGCTGTGCTGCTAGCTTCAAGTATTATAAGGACGCATCTCAATTCCAGTTCCTGGTTGCTTCAGGCGTTCTCACGTGGCTCTATTCCTTGTCCCTCATTGCTATGTATTTCTTCCGAACTCGGGTGGACGCGATGTGCGGTTTCCTCTCCATCTACGAGCTTTGTGGCGACGGCATCTTCTTCTTGTTCAACTTCTTCGGTGGTATTACCTCTGCAAGCAAGTGTGCCGAGAAGGGTGCGAAGACGGCCTGCGATGAGGACAAGAATTCCTACGGAGCAATCGCATTCAGCTTCCTGACCTCATTCCTTCTCGTTCTGTGCTTCTACCTCTCGTACAAGGAGAACAAGCGTCTTGAGCAGCTTTCTAAGTAATTTAGCGAAGGGGTGATGCTTCTTCTATTGATAAATACACGCTATTGGCTGTATAATGGAGATGATCTAATCTATATAACTGGGGGCTCGTATCGCGCCGGGACTCCTGATTTGCTAGTCCACTTTTGTCCTGTCATTTCCCTCACTGGCATTGTTTCGAGACTCAACCTCGCGCTGCTCTGTCATGCCATGTTGGAGAATATTCATTAAAGCGAGTCGAAGCCTCTTCATCGCATGATCCCAAACGGTGTTCTCTGAAAGTACAATTGAAGTGAATGGGCCGAAGTGAGACTTGCGTACGATGCGGAACTGCTGCTCAGGTGAGATTACAATCGCGTCAATCGTGCTGTTGACTGCTGATGGCAGCAACGATTTGATAGGATTCAGCTTTGACTTTGCTGGAGGGCGGCGGAGGGACGCACTGCTGCTCCGAGCTCGGTGCGCCGTCGAAGAGGGTGTAGATGAAAGCCCGTCGTCGAGGTCTTTCAGCCAGGTTTCGTAGCAGTCAAACTGCTCGTTACCCACAATCACAGGGCGAGACACAATGTCTGAACCTTTAGGACTATTGCCAGCCGTGGTCGTTGCTGTTGGGGATGGGGTGGACGACTGCTTTGATGGTTGGGTCGTCTGCAATGTTTCGAGGTCATCACTGGGCGCTAACCTCTCAATGTGATAGATATCGCATGGAAGCACCAGCAACGTAAGGTCTAACGCTTCGGCAAACTTCTCCCGCTCTAAGGCCGGTATGGAAGACCCAACCGATGACAAGACCTTCGAGATACCTTCCTCAAAACCTATTGACCACCAGCTCTTGCCTTTCGACGACACGCTCTGGCCTGTATCAGCGGAACCTTCCAGACTTGTGGGCTTACTAGTAATCGACGAAATAATCTTCAGCTTATCTAGAACCTTGGAAAATGAGTCGGAGAGGTGAACCTGAATGACATTCTTCGCCTTGCTTACGGTAGATTCAAACACATTCTGCACAAATTGCACTTGAGCGGGCGTCAGACCAAACTTTCCAAGAGGGATCGCAGAAAGCCATTGTGTTAGAATCTGCTTAAGTTGGACAAGGACCTGAAATCCAGCCGGAGTGCTCGATAGCTCCTCTAAGTTGGCCTTCACCTGTTCCTGGACTGTTTGGATGCGGAGCTCGTTTTCTTTCTTTCGCTCGAGATGCATCTCTCTGTTGTCTTTTGCAGCCTCTTGGAAAGTTCGTAAAAGAAGCCGAACAGTTTCGCTCATCGATTCTGGGCGCAGAGGTGGATGCGTGGAAGTTGGATCCGCAACTGGGAGCTTCCATTGTTTGCGTATGTTGGTTTCAATCTCGTCTAGCGCTATCTTGAGTGACTGGAAGTTTTTCTCGATGACTTCGGCATCCTTAATTGCGAGTTCAGACGCTTGTTTGCTGACATACTCTTCCACCTGCTTGCACCTTTCGGCGATATCATCTACCTTAACCCGTGCTCGCTCAAGCAACTGCGAGATCGCTTCAACTTGATCAAGCGGAAGCTTCGTCAGCTTCTCTACTGCATCGGCCGCCTCACGCAGGTTGTCAATCTGAGATAGATCCATGCCGAACTGCGTACTCTGCTCATGAGCTGCAGTGTTCTTCTTGTTAGCCGCCGCGGCTTCATACAGTTCAAGTATTAGCTGCGCCATCGTGAATTCACTCAGGCGCGGAACGAGGTCGTCCCCAAGCACGATTGATTTTGCGAAGGTGTGCGTTCGAAGAGAGAGTTCCGGGGACAGACACGCTGGCGCGGCGAAGAGCAAGCATTCTGGAGCGAGGCGATTGGCAAAGGCACTGCGTAAGATCGCTTCAAGCTCGTTCGCGGGACTGTTATGAGGCTCGCCAGGATAGGTTCCTAACGTGGGTGTGTGACAAAGAAGGGCGGCGCATACCGCAATACCGGCGCCAAGAGAGTGCCCTGTGAAAATGACTCTCGGCCATGGCGTGTCAGAGGATAGGAGCCTGTGGTACATCTTAGCTTTAGGAGTCAATTTGTCATTTGTGTCGACATCAGGATTCTCGGCTTTAGGAATCCAGGCCTTTTCCATTGCTTGTGCAATTGCGTCCAAGAGGGAGTCGTAGAGGAAGATCGCAGCCTGAGACATTCCGTGATGTGCATACGAGTCGATGAACGGAACTGGCCATGAAATTAAGTCCGTAATGATGTCTTCAAAGTTCTGTGTACCGCGGAAGCTGACCACCAGATCGTTGGAAGCCTCATCTTTGACAACGAAGAACGGGGGACGCTTATCGAAATCGCCATACGCTTGAGCATGTAGAACCGTTACCCTGACACTTTCCCGCGCACAGCGCTCAACAAAGTCTTGTGCGTTTAGACGGTACGCCGCGTGAGCGATGGGAGAGAAATGCAAGAAGCGGCGCACCATCCACAGCGGTACACTGGATGGATCGGTATAACCCCGAGCAGCTCTCAGCTGCTCCTCCGCTGCAGCACGCCTGGCCGCTTCCTGTTTGTCACGACTGTGCTTGGCGGTCACAAGTGAGACGGCACCAAGAATCTTGGGTAATGTAAGAGGCGTGATGATGGACTCCTCAGGCGGCAGATTCAATGTCTTGGCATAGTGCTTCTCCACACGTTCCAACGAATGTCTGAACGCTTGGAGCATTCTTACGATAGTGCTGAGAGGCACGCTGGAAGAAGAGGACGGTGCCGAAGCCAAACCTGTGGATTTGGCGCTCGACTGACGTGCATTCTGCGCGTCAGCTGCAGGCGAGCTCGAAAATGGTGACGATACTGCAGGAGCACGTGGTCCCCCCACGTCACCCGAATCCAAGTTGGCGTGCTGGGTGGTTCCAGCACGATCCGCAAGGTCAAAGTGTCTCCTTAGCCCCCGAGCGAAGCCGAAGAGGTAGCGTCTCCCAAAGGACGCCACAGCGTTCGTCCTTGCCATGAGTGTACGGAAGTCCGGTATTCGGTTGAGATGAAACTCGCGCTTGGGCACGCTGTCTAGGTCACATTGGACTGGTTGTAGCAGGAGCCGCGCAGCCAAGGCGCGACACGTGACCTGTCTGAGACGCTGCATGCTAGCTGGTGTCACCAACTAATCCACACACCCTGTAGATCGCATGCAAGTGACGCCGAAAGAAAACTAACCGACGAGTGTGGAGGTTGCTGGTACCGAGTTCTCCACCAGTCCGCACGTTCCTTGGTATATATCAAGAATAGATCGATGTAACTGCCTGCGTAACGACTATAACACGTGGTGTGCCCGGTGTCTGCACCGCCAGGCACGGGATGTTACTTGAATAAATATGTGTCGGGAGGCTCTGTTGAGAGCTGGTTGAGTGGGTGTGAAGCAGCACGGTGAGTGAATACATCTCTCTGTGGACCCCTCCATCGGCGTTCACCCGCTTTGTTCTTCATAAAACCGGTATATTTTATGCCAGACGCCTGGGGTGAGCACTGGAACACAGCGAACCGCACCCCCCCATGCACATAAATCCTCGTGGATCTGCCGAGATCTCCGCGTTCCCCAAGGCTATTCGAGACAATATATTAGGGCTAGCGGTATCGCCGCACGCCGTAGCAAGGCCAGCAGTGCCACACCCATAGACCCCCGCACGGCCTGCTGGACGCACTGAAACGCAACGCGATCGAACTGACTGCTGCTCACGTTTCCTAGAGTCATGGCATCCAGCGAGCTACGAGTATTCACGCGAGAAGAACTGGCCAAGTACGATGGCGGGCGGAGTGCTTTGCGTAAGGCACGTGAAACGGGAGAGCCACTCGACCGAAGCCAGGTATACAGCACATATATCTCGATTCACGGAATGGTCTATGATGTAACCCAGTTCTTGGGACGCCACCCAGGCGGTCCGGATGAGATCCTGCGCTATGCGGGTAAGGTACGTTGCGTTCCTCTTGCTGCCCAAATGCTGGCCTTGCTGCAGGCATAGTTGCTTCGGATCTAGTGCTCCCCAGAGAAGATTCTTCCTCGGGCATTCGGCGGTGCAGCAGTATCGACTGATTTGTATCGGGCACACGATTGTATACTCGCATTTAGGAGTGCACTGCGGAGTTTGAGAACATTGGGCACTCGTCCCGTGCATTCGCCATGATGAGGGACTACCTCGTTGGTCGCCTCGCCGACTCGAAAGACTCCAACAGTGAGACCCAGTGAAGCGTTCCAGTATCCAATGACGATGGCGGAGTATTCGCCGTGTGGAGCTACTGAGAGATGGTAAACCGAAATGGATTATGCCTTGGTAGTCTAATGCGTTGCCTGCGATTCACTTCGTACGGAACCTCCCGGGTTCTGACCCTTCCAAGTATGCAGTAGGGTTTAAAATGCCTTGATGAATGTATAACACACTAGGTACGCAGCTGTGCGTAAAACTCCGAATACAAACCACACTAATCGTTTGCAGTTTATTGAGCCGAATCGGCATATGTACATGTATAGAATGCTAACGCGAACTTAGATTAGATCATTCGATCTTCGCCCTTGAGGTCACGTGCATCCAACAGTCTTGTCATACGACCTACTGCCGCGTCTCCACCATTGACCGCACCCGTATCATCCACCTTCTTGAACGAGCGCGAAGATCTTTGATCTAGCAAGAGGCGCGTCAACTCACGACGCTTGCGACGGGTGGGACGACCGATTGCTTGGGGTTCCGCACTTGCTGGGTTGAGCACAAGATCCAATTCATACGCGGCACTACCAAAATCGAAGAACGGCAAGGGTTCGTAGAAGCGTGGGGAGATCACAATCTTGGTTTCTTCGCTGTTCAACTTACCCTCCATTGCTTGACGAGTTTCTTTCTGCGCTTTGTTGCGTCGACGAGTCGCTTTGCGTGCAACAGATGCGAGAATGTTACGAAGCGCTGGGGTTGTCAGCGCCGGTGGTGCACATGCTGGGAGTGCACTACCAAAGTACACACGATACAGTCGAGCAAGGGCTAAGTACATGTTCTGGTCGTATTGAGATTGGTTGAAAATAGGTGCAATCGCGGCCAGAGCATCGTCTGTCGTGAAGAAACGGTCCTCCAGTGTGAGGGTCTCCATGGCGTCGACCGCACGTAAGTCTTGCGAGTCCGCCCCAGCTGCTTCCCTGCTCTTGGATGCCTGCGCTTGTGGAGTTCCAATTTCTTCTTTCGATTCTGCATGATCGTCTGTGGTACTGCCACCAGTCTCCTCGACTTTCTCCCCTTCCTTCTCTTCCTCCATGGCATCATTGTCATTCTCATTATCATCATCATCTTCCGCTGTGGCACCACCAACACCTCCACGGTGGCCTTCTTCCTCTTCCTCTTCTTCCTCTTCGTCCTCTGCTTTCTTAGAGTCACTTGTGCCACCTGGTTGAGATTCCTTCAACGTGCTGGTGGGTGATGACTTAGGCGTCTTGGCAGATGGAATGTTATCCATCGAGTCTGCTACCGCCGGGGACGAGGTGGATATTGTAGCACCAGCGGCCTCCGATGCTTGTGCCGCAGCAAAGGCCTCCTGCTGACGTCTTTGCTGTTCTTGCGCCTTTTGTTCTTGTGCCTTCAGTTGCTTCGCTCGCGCACCTGCAGCAACCACGGACGTGAAGAGAACGCGCTGAGTAGCTAGTCCGAACATTGAGAAGGGCGACGCCGCGAAGACCGATGGGAGTGCACCGTGAAGCATTGACCAAAGTGTGTGCATTGCATGCATATTTCGGAACAGCGTGGGGGACATGAAGTATTCCCACATCAAGGTTACGGTTGGCGGGCGGCTCTCAAAAAGCTGCTTGATGCGAGTCTTCGATACGCTGAATAACGTCGGCAGCGAATACTTCACCTCCTCACGAGGTCGTGCGTTTTGGGCACGCACCTGGTGCCAATGCCTTCGGCCTGCCTCATAAATCGGTACCAACGCATCGTAAGTGAATCCTGAGTGCACGAAGGTGAGATGAGGCGAGCGTGGAAGCTCGAGCTGAGGCGGTACGCAAGAAGGTGGAGAGAACGTGTGTACGACATTGGCCTGAGAGGATCCAGCCGCGCCTGATGCTGCTGGTACATTTGGTTGCTGCTGAGACGCGGCGGCGCGGGGTCCTTCCGTACCTGGGTCGATGAAAATGACAAAGTGGAATGGCAGTGAGATATCATTCAAGTCAGGGACTGCATCCGGCTCCGGGTCGCCTAAGTATACACGACCATACTCGGCAGTCAAGTTCTTAGCAAAGTCGTGGATGATGTTGACCACGGACCACAGGTAACCTGCACCGCCGCCATAGACACCGGAGTCTTGGGATTGATCCTGACGAAGGCCATGCCTAGCAAATTGGCCTTTTGACATCTTGGATTGCAAGCTCGCTTCCGTAACATCTGTAATTTTCCTGAATTCTTTCTCCTCCAACACCCAAGCAAACACAAATCGCGACTGAGTAATAGGATCGAGCTGGATTCTGATCCACGACTCTCGAGACTGCTGGGCAAGAGGAGTGTTTTGCGCAAGGCGCTGCTCCTCGTCCAACCGTGTCATAACTAGCTGGAAGAAGAGAGGGAGCAGTGTCAGTAGACCTCTTCGACCTTGCCCAAGCATAGTCAGAGTTCCAGCTGCTTGAGACAGCGTGCCAGCACCTAGACCATGCGCCTGTGCCGCAGCAAGAGTGCGTCTGGTTCCAGCAACCGACAGGCCGCTGTTGAGCGTGTTGAACCGCGTAACGTTAGCTCCTGAAGCTGCAGCCGCTGATTGCACACCTGAGAGTGCTGCTGCAACTGCTGAGAGCATGCTGGGGTAGCCGAATCGCAATGGATCGAACAGCCGCTGTCGTTTCAGGTGGGCGGTCTGGAAGATCGAGGCCCAAATTTGCACCATTTGGACACGCACGGTGGGATCACTCTCCAAGCAAACGGTTTCAATCAACTCATCAAACAATGCAGTTGTGAGATCAATTTGGGAAGTTAAATCACGCTGGAAGCCTGCTTGCCTGCCGGGCTGTTGTTGAGTAAAGCGTCCACCCTTTGCTTCCAGTCCCGGGAGGGTTACAGGTCTGCGGCACGATGTAACCATAGGCAATGGTTTCACAATTGTGCCTTCTGAAGTGCCTGCCGGAACGGAACATTCAGTGGCCTGGCCCTCAAAGATGACAGGTAGTCGAGGATCAAGCACGACCGGCTTAATGGAGAGTCTTGGAGCGAATTGCAGTCGTGCCGATGAAGTTTCCAAAGGATGCAATCGATATGAGGATGCAACGAAGCGTGAAATCTCCCGCAATGTCTGGGATCCACCTGCTCCATGATGGGATGCAATGTGGACTGCAATTTTGCGCAGGTGACCTGAGGCCAAGAGCGCACGCCATCCTTCGGCGAATGCTGATGCGAGGTACATCTCATGGAATGGCGCGCCTGCAGCATGCGATACGGCATGCTGCACCTCCGCGAGTGCTCGCTCGCGGACAATGCCATAGCACATCCGTGCCAAGTCCTTTTGGAGAGTGTATCCTACTGTGGCGTTCGAGTTTTTGACGGCACCTACAACCTTGCCAAGTTCGCTCGTGTGTAAATAGCCCAAGTGCAACAAACCAGTACTGGCTGCCGACTGGGTCTCCAGCAGTTGCTCCTGAATCTGCGGATCGTCCGATAATTGGCAAAGGACACTAGCCGGAGTTGTTTCCACCCCAGCGCTCGATTGCTTCTGTAGGGTGTGCGCCAAGAGACGCGACGTCGCTAGGGCGGCCACACCAAGCACTCGGCTTTCATGCGCGGCATGGGCCAGGTCTTGCATAATTTGCGTCGTCGCTTGCCATTTCTCTTCAATATCCGCATCTGCAGCTGCCTTTCCGACCGCAAGTTGGGCCAAAAGGCCGGAGTCCTGTGACGGATTGCCCGGGCTCGCGAGATACCAGGGACCTTCATATGCCACGCTTAGTTGGAAATTCGGCGTAACGGGGCCAGAGTAATGGCGGCCATCCGCGTGGATCACCACTCGGGGAGGCTGGTCAAGCAATGCGCGGTGCTGCAAGCAAAGTGTGCGTGCAGTCAGCTTGTTTACCATAGAGCGCTTGTACGCCTCAAAACTCGCGAGACGACCCCTACTGAGCCCGTGCTTCTCACGGTGGATTTCTGGTAGTTCGCTCATATACTCGAGGTTGAGCGTTTGTAAGTACGTCATAACGAGGCAGGCAAATGCTGTCACACGCACACTTGGCGGGTAGCTCTTTGTGAGATAGCGTGTCAGCGGCAGAGGAATGAACGCCAGCGGGCTTCGAAGTGAAAGTTGCAAGGCCGTCAAACTTTGCAAGGCGGCACGTGTTATTTCCAGACCTAGCGACGGCAGTGATGCATCTTTATCGAGGACGCCCAAGAGGGCATGAATTACTCGGCGAAGAAGCACCCCATCAGACAGCCGCAGGCACCCGAGCGCCTCCACAATCGCGGTCTTGTAACCAGTCAAGTCGATGTTCACGTTTGCTGCACGAGCAGGATTACGGTTAAGGAGGCACAGTAGTGTTTCAACTACCAACGGTGGTGATTCCATCGTGTCAGGCTCACGGACACGTGCAATAGCACGGATAAAGGCCTTGTGGAGGAGGATTTCGGGGGGTGTCAACGGGAGCCCTCGAGGAATCGAACGCGGCACAAGCGAAAATCCAAACTGTGAGCGTGGGGGTGGCACCTTCCGATGTGGTGCTCGTCCAGCACGCTCATTATCAAGGTTGAGAGAACTGAACACGTTATCGACGTCGGTTTGCAGGGAATCCGCTGTATCACCCAGCTGCGCTGAATCGCCATCCCCCATGGTATCTTCAGCCGCGTTCTTACGGTTGAGTGTAGAGTCAACAATATCAACGTCCACGGGATTGAGCAATGCTTCGCATACAACCCTTATTTCTTGATTCGTCTGGCGAGTCTCAAGGAGGATAGCTGCAGCGGCTGCACGAACTCTCCAGAAAAGTGCAGGGTTGCGAATCGCATCGCGCATGGCGCGGCTCACAATTTCGGCTTCGATATCGTAGTTGACCCCAGAATCGAGGCCCACTGTCGCAGTGCTCTGTTGCTTCACGAAGTGGGTCTTCAATCGCTGACGTAGTGCAGCTAGAGCCTCAAGCTGACCCACAACTGTTCTTTCCGAGCGGAACTGTAACACAGGATACACGGCGGTGGGAGGGGAGATAATAATAGGGCGAATCCACATTCGGGCGATATCCATTCTCAAGTATCGGATGGGACCGAGAAGTGAGGCATCGAGAATATCCTCCAAGCAGCGACCAGCAGAGGCGGCGGCTGCGGCAGAAGCCAATGAAGCCGCAGCGCTAGTACTGCTGCCGGCACTCATACGTGCTCTCAATGCTCTCGCCGTGCGGACGCGGCACTCAATGTCCAAAGCGGCAGAGATTCCGCGGAAGCGAAGTTTGGAGTCAATCTTCTTGCGCTCACCATCCACAACAAGTATATCGAGGAGTCCCGTAAATCCAAGTGCGGCCGCTTCAGAAATCCTTGTGGCGATGGAGTCCTCAGCTTCCGCTAGCGCACTGCCTCCGAGTGGAGGAATGGCGCCGATCAAAAGCCGCGATTCAGCCACATCCAATCCTAACCCATCAGAATCTACCGTCGGGTTTTGCTGGGAGGTTTGGGATGCTACTACCTGTGTCTGTGAGACCGATGTGGGAGTGGCCGTGGCAGTTGCGTTCTGTGCGTCCATCATGGCTGTTGAACTGGTGAGTAGAGCTGCCGTCGGCGACGCCAATGGAGCGGGTGCTGTACCCATGGTTACGATGGCATCACCATGCGATGAAGTACCATTTGAGGGCAGGGGTGCAAATGCACTCTTGGCACCAATTCCAGCAGTGAGCTGCCGAGCGAATGGCTCCACAAGCGGTGATCGTACCGCAAACAGAGTAGCCGGACCGGAGTACGCCTGCATCTGATACATTTCGAGCTGGACAGAACCGAGTGAACCTCGCGACTTGACATCATACGTGACAAACAAGAGCGGGATGGCATCAGCGAAGAGCCAGTGATTTCTCAAACGTATCGCCAGCTGACTATCACGCGACAATTCAACAAACATCTCTAAGAACACCTTGTGGAGTCTAGGTCGTCGAGCGGGGTCGGATTCCAGAGCACCAACGAGCGTAGCATTTGACAACAAAGATGCTACAACACGGTCTGCATTGTTTGGCGACTTGAGTGCACGGAGGAAGATTTCTGTAATCACTGCGGCACGCAGTGTCCATGCACGGTCACTGCTGATATCGGCAAGTGGCTGGCCTCCCGAAGCTAAGGCACCTCCCTCAAGTGATAAGCGTGTCGCAATTGGGAAGGCTACAGCCGCAGGGTCAATGAGGGCTGAGGTTCGCTGGACGAAAGTGGAAGCAGCGGTAAAGGTTCGGAACGGCGCAATGATAATATAACGCTCTCCGCCAGGGGCTATAATGTTTCGTGCTTTCAGGGGAACGCATTCGGATTGCAAAACCCGTGCCACCTTGACGTAGAAATCGGAAGTGGCATGTGATGAAGCGGTATCGAAAATGTGAGGGCCTTGGACGTAGGGAACAAACCGATCAGAAAGCATGGTCAGAGCGAGAGATGTTGCACCCGCGGTGGATGAAACTGAAGTACCCAACCGAGGAATGGACGTGCCGGCGGCCATATCCGGATCAGCCTCTGAATCTAGGTAGGAATCGAATGCACTCAAGCCTGCCCACTTTACAGGTGGCTTATCGTCCTGGCCAAGCGTGCTTACCGGGGCTTCTGCTGCGGCAGCTGCGGCCAAGGCTGCAGGATCATGGCGAGAGTCGCTGGCAAAGTTATTGCGTGCAGGTCGATATCCAGCTGCCAGCAGGTCAGGCGATAGTGAAGGATCGGGATAGCCATCCGAGAGCACAGATGGTCCTGGCTGAGTCAGCAAGTCCCAGTGCCGGCAGATGGTAGCGCTGGCTGAGAGCTCGGCGAATGCCATCTCATTCTTCCCTAATACAGTCTCAAGATAACCACGTGCGAGACGCTGCGTAAAGCCTTCAATCAACCATGCATCGGCAAAAGTGTCGGACGCCACTGCGAATCGAGTCCATAGAGCGACAACTGCGATGACCAGGCGAGTTCGTAGTCTTACTGTGGCTTCGATTGAGTTCGTAGTGCCACACAGCGCGCGGGCTGCGATGTAAATCACACCAGCACCGATTGCAACCAGATCACCGTTGAGCAACGTCGCACCACCACTCGATGCTGAAGCAGGAACCACGACAACGTGGATCGTCGAGAAAGGATAAGGGCGTGCCAAAAAATTCTCGAGATAGCGGACCACATCCGGCAGCTCCTGGAGGAGATTGGAGAGAGGAACTAATAGGTCTGCATCCAACTCAGGGACGGTCTTCAGCAAGCACGCTGCTCCAGAAGCGACCTGGTCTACACTACTGAGGCTGTGAGGCTCAACTGCGGATGTTGAACCTTTGACGTCAAACACGAACGTCCTGGCGAGTTCTGCTGCTCCAAGCTCAGCTACGGCACCTTGCGCCGCAAGCTGATCTGCCAGTGCATCGGCAGCATTCAAGGAGCTTGCAGGGTTGATCGCCGATGAAAGCGCAAGGGTTGCCAAGTGACCAATGGGCTGGCTTGACGCTTGTCCAGATGACCCATTGGGCAATGCAGACACGGACTTCGGATCGAACGACAATGGCGAGTCATGACCTAGCTTGGATGCCATGTGAGTTGGTGGGACGATGACCAATGCAGGTGACGGATGGCTCAACGTGCCGGCAATCCTTCGGTCTGCTGCATCGTCCAGATGTGGAAACTCGGAGCCCAGCAACGAGTCACTTTCGCTGTCTTCAGCACCAGGACCCCTGGGCAGAGCATCCTTGGGAACTTGCCAAACCGCCATAGCTTGCTTGCCCTTATCGCTCATAATTCGGAGTTGTGGGTGCTGCTGATCAGCGTGTAGCCCGACGTCAAGCGAATTCTGAAGTGTAGATGTCCACTCCGTCTGGTAATTAACGGCCTGAACGTATAATGACGCAAGTCTGTCAAACTCGGCGATTGAGCTCTCCTCACTCTGAAGCAGATCATAAACAGTTGGAGCGTCCTGCGACTGCTGAGAGGCTAAACCAACACGAACTCCGGTCTGCAAGCCGTTCAGAGCTTTCGTAGAAGCAAATGAAAGGCTAGTTATTGCCGCACCAGTCCACATGGTTGGGACCTTTGGTGGACCTGCTTCATTCGAGTCAGATGACTCTGATAGGGAGCCAAGAATGGAATTGGCGCAAATACGGTTTGCAATGCACAACGCGGACGCACGCGCGGCTGCTGCAGCAACAATTGGAGGGACAAAGTGCACCTTTACGACGAACTTGGACAACAGAACTGGATTGGGCTGACGATCGCCATGACCGTCCGCACTGCCCTGGCTTGTAGATCTCGAGTTCGAGGATGACGATGACGATGACGATGACGATGACGATGATGATGATTGCGCGGTCTTTGATGACGCTGCTGCGGCAGGTACCGCTGTGGCATTGCCAAGGAATTTAAACTCAGCCGTGGCAAAGGGTGCCACAGCCCACGCGATCGCCGAAGAACGAACCGGAGCAGAGAGGGAGTAGGTAAACATGCGCTTATTCGTGGCCAGGATCGTGGTGGAAGAGTGTTGCTTCTCAATGATACTTTTGGCAACCTCAGCAGCGCGCTGGCGAGCACGGGTACTACGCCCCCCTCTCGATAGCGCTTTGATACGGAATGGGTTAGTGAAGTCACGTCCTCGGTGCTTCTCTAGCAACTTCCGTGCCAAGGCTTCATAATCAAGCGGAACGATCGCGTCAACGAAGCTTTCAATACCATTGATTACATGAGTGAGCGCACTCGAGGCGAGAATAGCCGAGGTGGCAACTACACTAGCAACATGCGACCCGTTCATTGCTTGAGTTACGCCACAACCACGTGCAGCTGTCGCCGCAGTAACTACCGCGGCTGCCCGTGCTGCGATTGCGGCTTCCAATTGTGCACGGCTCTGCTCGCGAGGCTCCCCTGATGTGACGGCGAGTGCCGCGTCATCCAAGATAGAAGTAAGGTTCTGGTAGCTCGAGTTAGTTGCTGTAGGTTCAGACTGTGGTACGGAGCCAGGTTTGGAGCGCTTCCCAAGTAGAGGTGGTGCGTCGTCAGCGCCAGTTTCTTGTTTCTCTTGAGAATTCAGAGCTTTCTGTGCGGCCAGCGTGATATCGGGATAACTGTGGGATAATATCGAATCCACAAGCGCGAGTTCTGTCGCCTTTCGAATATCCTTCGGTAATAACGCGAGCAGCGCAGTTCTTGCGCGTCGCACAGCCCTTTGCAACTCACGCTGCTCGCGAAGACGTCGTTGTTTCTGGCGCTCGAGCTGAAGCTGACGTTTTCGCTCCTTCGTATCTGCAGTGTTTGGATCAAGTGATGCTTGCTGTGCGCCTGGAGCCGAGGTCATGAATCCATCGCCTGTCATGTAGTCCTCATCAGCTGCATCCAGCTCTTTGGCCTCTTCGTTGCCCATATCGGCTCCGCCTTCCATGCTAGCACGGAGCTCGTCTTGCTCCTCGTCAGCGTCTTCAGCTGCTCCAGCCCGAGCTCTGGGCGACGACTTGCGCTTGCTCTGCTTAGCTTTTCCATCAGCGCCAGCCTCCATGGCATCTTCGTTGACAGCTTCGGCTTGATCCTCTTCTTGATCTGCATCTTCATCTTCTTCCCCAGCCTCAGCGTTGTCTTCCTCCTCTTCTTCTTCCTCTTCCTCGGCATCCTCATCGTCTTCATCAAGAGCTTCTTCATCTTCATCTTCCTCAAAGCGTTCCTCTTCCTCTTCTTCTTCCTCCTCGTCCTCGTCAAGCTCCTCGTCTTCGTCGCGCTCGTCTTCTTCTCGCTCATCGTCCTCGAGATCATCATCAGTGACGCCATCCAGCATATCATCTTCGTCGAGTTCTTCCTCGCCCACAAAGTCTTCTTCGGTGAAGTCAGAGCTCTCTGCTTGCCCCTCGGTGCCGAATTCGGCCTCCTCACCTTCGGCTGGTTCTTCATCCACGGGGATTTCGTCATCCGAGACGTAGTCACCTCCTTCATCGGATCCTTCACGCTCATCGAAGTTCTCTTCATCTTCATCTTCAGCACGGTCGAGTCCAATTGCAGGGGCGCTGGCAACTACAAGCGCTTCTCGCTCCTGGGACTGCTCGAGCTGATCTTCGGATGATGGCAGGACGAGCCGGCGTGCTGACTGCACGCGTCGATGATCTGGAATACCTGACTTTGAGTCTGTAGGACGTGGACTCACCCGCGGTTTCGGGACACTACCAGTCTTGCTTGTGGAATCTGGGCGTGGGGATTGTGCCACTGCATCACCTTTGGCAAGCGTTGAGAGTTTTCTTGACATCGAGCGGCCGAGTTTCGAGGAAGAGCGCGGGGACATTTGATCGTCTGCGGCAATTGATACACGTCGACCACGGGCAGTGGATGGAACTTTCGATAGCGTGGTCTTTAGCTGTTCAAGGCTTGACGCAGCGCGCTTTGCGGACTTCATTCCTTTTCTACCCAAGCTCGAGGGGGCACTGCTCATAAGTAACGAGGATGATCTAGCGCTCGCTGGCCCAGCAACGGCTGCGGTGGACGCTGTAAGCAATGCAGAAGAGGCTTGCGCGACAAGCTTGAGTGCCAACAACCTTCGAACGATTGTCTCCTCGAGACGTCGAACGCGTGCTGCGTGTAGAGGTGATACCGATGCTAATTTCTCAAGCAAAAACGCACCAAACATCAAAGGGAAGTTTAATGGCGCAAACCTCGATACCGCCAAAGGCGATGCCAGCGCCCTTGCATTTGGGAACGACATGAGCAGGCGTGCATGCGTGCCAGCAGCTGTCTGCCACCTTTCCAATTCAGCCCGTGATTTGGGTAGCTTCTTCTGCTTCACATGGGCCGTTTTAGTCTTTCCTGTCAAAGCGCCCGTTTTGTCTGCACCTCCGTTCAACGCACTCGCTGGTCCTGTCAACGAAAGACCATCCATTTCAGCGGCATCCACCACCTTCTCTACAATAAGCTTGCCAGGTGCGACTGCAGTATAACCTTCAGGAACAATCAAAGTGAGTTTGAATGGCGCGGTTGTGTGACCCGAGTTAATGCATGGAATCCATTGACCTGGAGTGTCTTGCGCAGCTGATGATACCACTACCAGCGGAACTCCTCGCGGGAGGGTGCTAACCGCCGTATCAGTGTTCGAACCTGGGATGGGCAAGGGCTCCACAACACTTGCGCTCGAGCCATGGGTCGCTTCCAATGCACCCATTGCGCGTCGCAGTGCATCGGATAAGAAACCCGGCGTAGGAAGGAATTGTTGAGCACTGGCTTTAACCTGGGGAGTGGTGCCATTTACAGCAACCGACGAGAACAAACACACAGCATTGCTTCGGTTCAGGGCGAAATATATCCTCACTTTAGTTTGCAGTGTAAGCGCGAGAGCATCCTCGGCCCGAGTGATTTCGTCTTGATCTCCAGATGCCTTCGCGGCTCCAACCTTGGCCACAGCAGCTGCGATCTCCTCTCTGAGTGATTTGGGCAGGGGGAGCTCAATCTCACCCGCATCCATCAAGTCTTGCTCCTCGAGGGTAGTCGCGCTGTCCAAGAGTGAGAGCGACCGGGTGTATTCCAGACCCACTCCAAATGAAGTCGATGGGGTGCTGTCCATGGCATCATTCGACCCTGATGTGACGGGTCCAACATTATGCCTCGAGTAGGCATACGCCGGGCTTGGCTCCGCCTGTTCAATGATCTGCGTCGTAGGCGCCGTGCGCGTAGGATCAAAGCTCGTCGTTCGGTAAGGCTCACGACGTAGGATGGGCACTCGTTCGTTTCCTATCGTAGCCAGAAGGATGTCGAGGCTTGGGTGAGCATTGAGCGTGAGTGTGACGTTCTGCGGGGACGTATATTCACGCAAGTAGAGATGTAGATCAGTGTAACCCGAGTAACGTCCATTCAGCACATCAACATCCAGTGTGGCAGACTGCTCAAGCAAATCGCAGAGATGCTTGGCTCGCGTTAGCGGGATCGCTCGCAGTGCCGAGTTGACCGGAGTATGCGACATCTCTAACTTCCACTACGTGACAAAGTGTTGCAAACGTCAACCGACGGTCCTACTCGATCAAATCTGGTGTTTGCGCCGCCGCTATAGCACCACAGCCTTGCGTGCCCGTCCGCCTTGAACTCGACTCGAATCTCGATCTGCTCGGGTCCCTTACTACCTCACTCGCCACGGGCCTGACCGAGGGAGCACGGGTGCGACAAGACCTCTGCGTTGTCTAGTTGCGCGCGGGGGGTTGGGCTCAGCGGTCCTTCTCAAGCCCGAGTACGGCAGTCTATGGGGTCGGATAGTCGGCGCCCAGGTGTGTCCGAGTGGGTATAGTAGCTAGATGGTGAGGTGATCCAGGGAGATATTCCAATCGAGTAAGCGTTTCAGTAGGTTCACAGCTTAGGGCACATAACAAACGGGTCAGCATATCTTTTCAAAGTGTTTATCCCTCCGAAACCCACGCAGAATCACTCTGCAAGATGCGTCGAAGCGAGAGATCTTATCCACCCTAATGTGCAAATATTTTTATAGATCTCCACTTCCCAGCGCGTGCGCCCTCGGCGTCCACACCCAACCCACCACACCACGCCGCGCCACAGCCGCCCGCGCACACCCCCGTCCTGCGACGACACCCACACCCAAGATCGGGTTTCGCGCCCAAACCTTGGAGCTGGTGTCTGGGCTGGCCTGGCGTGGCTTGGGGCGGGGTGACTTCATTATTTTGATCCACGCAGCTCGGGACTGGGTTTGGGACCAGGTTCGGTAATTGTATTGTGTGAGCCTACCCTGGATCAACACCAAGCAGGAGGTTTAATGTGTGTAGAAGTTTAGTGGGGTGTGTGTGTCGAAGTAGTAGCCCTGGGCCCCTCGAAGATCTAACAGGATCGTGTGCCATGTCACGCGATACTGCACGCAATGCACGTTTGGACAACTTTGCAGTAGTGCTGACGACCCACTGACTGGTTGCAGTCGCGCTGACACCTCACTCAACCTTGCGACGCAATCCACACCTCTAGAGATCTCTGGGCAGCGAGCCAAACACATCCTCGAGCACAGGCTGCAGTGGCATCCAGTGCTCCGGCCCTTGGTTCGGGTCCCTGCTCAATTACGTCTGGGTGCTGCCCGCCACTCGAGTGCGATCGTGCAATCTTCGAGTCGCGACGGGCAGTTGGTCCTGAGTCCTGGACACCCCTGAAGCCCGCGCTCTCCTCCTGAACGGGAGATCGTGAGCACAGGCTGCAGCATGGAGGCTGCAGCTCCCTTAGCCGCTGGAGTGGCTACCATGCACGCGGCAACAGGCCGCTATGACCCAACTCCCGCCTGGAAACGGCTGCGAACGGTACACAGCGGAGGCGATCGGATAGGCTCAGAGCCTGGCAGCGCCCCAGAGAAGAACCAGAACCAAGATCAGCGACACAGACAACACGCGGGTCAGTTACAGCAATGGCACACGATACATCGCCTACCCGCATATCCTCCGGTCAAGCCGGTGTACCCGAATCAGATTCACCCCAACTCCGACAAGCTGCAGCAACGAGTGGCGGCCATGACGGACAGCATATACCCAACCAGCGGGGTTGCGTTCAGCCCAGCGATTCTGTACTTGTACCTAGTCCACGCACGTGAGTACCTGCGGGCCCGAGTTCAGGCCACCGCTCTGCCATTCCTGCTAGCCGCCCCTAGTCACGCCGCAACCAGTTCGTACAGCCAGTCAGGAACATCACCACAGGATCCATTCCACGCAGAGTTAACCCAGATCCAGACAACGAGCAGTGCAACGACCGCTCGGACAGCTATGATTTCGACGATCTCGTATCCCATGTATCCGGTCTTCGGAAGCAGTCAGGTGTCCAAGGCAGTGCTTTCAACTTTTCTCGAATTCCCCTCTGCAGCTTCGAGGGCGTATGCACAGTACTGCGACTTGCTCCATGACATGTCTAGGGACCCAACAATCTTCCGGGAGATCTATGAGAAAGTAGTGAGCCAAGTACCGAATATGTCGCTGTATGAATACTCCGGAGTCGTGACAGCGCTTGTGGAGAAGTCGACAGCGAAGCCACTCCAACAAATCTCAGAATATGTGAAGTATCTCGCGGGTGCGATCAAGACTGTGAGCGTACCTCGGCTGTTGCGCCATATTGGAAATGCGCGTGCGATCGGTAGGAACGGTCAGCTCGCAGCTGGGCCCCATTGGCGAGCAGCCCTGGTTGGAAGGCGCACTGGCTACACAACACTGGCGTCTTCGTTGCTCGGGTCGCATCGATTTCGAAGTCTGGGAGGACCTCTGCGAAGGGTTATCCCACCAGCACTATGGGCTAGGCATCTAAGTCCTTTGAAAGGACTGTGGGCGCATCTGGCTCCTGTATACTGCGTTGCGCTTGACCCCCTTGGTACCAGATTATTTACAGGCTCAGACGATTGTCTGGTGAAAGTATGGTCTACAGTCACAGGTCAACTTTTGGCCAGCTGCCGTGGACACCTCCGGGAGATCACAGATATTGCAGTATCCCCAGATGGCACCGTTGTCGCTTCCGCAGACACATCCGGTATTGTTCGGCTTTGGGATTTTGAAGGCCGACCCCTGGCAGCCATTAAGGCTGGACGGGGAGATGTGCTTCGTGTGGCATTCTCGTCCGCGGACCTGTGGACGGCCAACTGCCGTTTCCTCATCACAGCGTCGGTGGACGGCTCGTTGAATGTCTACAATCTCATGGATCCAAGCGCCCCACTCACTCCAGCCAATACGGCACCCCACGATCCTCCGATTGACGCCGAATCGTTATTGAACTTATGCCGTATTTCGGAGGCATCGACACAGTCTGAGCTAGATAGCGCATACCAGACCGTGAGCTCAAGCTTTCTCACCCGAGTGTTGGTCCCATCGAACCTCGAACGGTTCTCTCATGGGCATCCTCTTGTTGACGAAGACGATGGAACGTCAGCGCAGCGGTTGCGAAAACTTGATCATCTTCTGGCAGAATCACTGTCCCGAGTGCACAGCGTGGTACAGCACGAGGGGCCAGACCGTGTTTGCGAACAGCTTGACCATGTGCCCAAATCGATCTACGAGGCTCGCGCAAACCGGCTACGGATAAACTGCCGACCGGTACTCCGCTTCGAAAATGTCAAGAAGCGCATCACTGTGGAACAGTTCGAGCGATTCGTTAAAGATGCGTCCTTGGGCAACCCTCCTGGAATGCTCCCGGTAGAAAACCTGACTCTCTCCATGAGTCCATGCGGTACGCGAATTGCAACAGGTGGTAACGACGGGCTGACGAGGATCTTCGACTTGAGAACCATGTCAACGGTAGCTGAGTTACCGGGTAGTCACGCGACACAGATCACACTGGGGTGGCGTACCCCCGCATTTGTGTCGAGAGTATTGGCCCATCAGGCGCTTCCGGATGCCGTTTCGCATGTGCCGCCACGCATGTTCTCTGATCCAGAGAGCGATGCAGAGCGATCAAACCCAGTTCAGATCAGCATTCCTGTTACTGGCCATGCCGCACAGGGTGATGAACAAGAAGAAGACCCAGCAGCAATTGCTGAACGACGCGCATTGTATTGTACCATGGTATCGATTGATAGAACCACTTGGGGTGAGATCCAGCAGACCCAATTTTCCCCAGATGGTCAGCGCCTTGTGACTGTCGACAATGCTAAAAACATTAGGGTGTGGTTGATCGTCAACATTAAAGAATGGCTAACGCAAAGGGTTCTTCCGTCGCAGCTCGCCGGTGAGCTACGCAAACAATATTGTCAGGGCGTGCAGTCACGCTGCTTCCTGCTCCACGAGCTCTCGGCTGTGGATGTGTATCTATCCGCCAAGAGTGTCAGTATACCGTCTGTGCAGCCTGGGGTATACAGGGATTTGGAAAGCGCATTCCAGCAACAGCATTCGCAAACCTCCACTCGTTACAATGCATGTGATGTGCTCGCCTCCGCTCTTGGGTTTGAGAACACTGCTCACCTTTTCCGAAGCGAGCCTGGTCGTCCATATGAGCAAAGCCTACCGAATATTACTGGTCTGCCTTTAGGCCATCTGAGCAATCTTGGTCGGTCATCGACGAGGATAGATTTGAAGGAGCAAGATCTTATTGGTGACACATCATGTCAGTGGTCCTCCGACGGTCGGCGTTTGTACATCACTGCAGGGCAAGTTGTACGAGTCTACGAGCCAGTGCTACCGTCTGACCCGAACCTGCCCGACTACATCCACAAATGCTTAGCGGAGGAGGCAGAGATTCTGGCTGGCTCGGGAATCGTGACAGAGGAAAGTAACCGAGCACCGTCTCAGGAAACATCCGCGGCGGCTCTTAGGAACATGCGCTTGGCTGCACTCGGGAAGCTCCGCCCTCCTGCCGATCCTGCAGTGGTAGTTGAACGCCCGCCAGAAGGCAGCTTCACAGATGGATACAACTCGGTGAATCTCCCGGCTCTCTCAAAGCTAGACGTTAAGGTGAATCGGCGTGCGCAAGCAGTCTATTCGATGCCCGCCATCCCTCAATCGTTTCAAGTATTGCCCCTGCATCCACTCATTACACTGCCTGTGGTTGCCACCTCTGACTGCGTTCCAGCACCCATACTGGACAGCCCACAAGTCATCGACACACCGTCCGTGACTGTCGAACGGCAAACCAATTCCCCACGTGTATCACTCACCACTGCAGCATCACCTTCTGCAAGTGCAGCGCGCTGGCAGGATGCAGCTAGGGACAAAAAGGAATTTGTCGTTCTCACATCACCCCACCCATCGCACCCTGATATCCTTTTCGTTGCCACGAGCGCTGGTGTTCTCACGCTTTGGGACACGTCGACAGGTATTTGCATTCGCAGGCATCGCGAGGCACCAATGAAGGAGTCAATTGACATCGCTCGGGCTGCCGCGGGTCGACCACAGTTCCAAACGCTTTTGGACGCACCTTTCACACCTGTTGAAGCAACATGGGCCGCTGATGGTAGCCGCATCGTTGTTGCGAGTGAGTGGGGTCGAGTCGTCGTGCTTGGTTTTGGACCAAAGGACCCTTTCATCGCAAGCCCATCGCAGCAATACTACTTTAATGACTTCTTACCATTGCGGCTCTTACCTGACGGAACGGTGGTAGACCAAGCTACGGGCTTACAACCGCACTTTGTACAGCGTGTGCTTGCGACAGCAGACGCTTTACCATACCCTGTCCAGCCAGAATCCCTCTCTCGCAATGAAATTCTTGCTCCCAGATGGGATATCCCCGCTTCGGTTGCAGTGCCGGAAATCCCCGTTAACTCACTAAGCAATGATCCTGATATTAGCACGAACGCCTCTGACCTCTCCTGCGATCTGTTTAATTTGCCAGATGAAATGGTTACAAGCCTCGAGCCAACTCATATCTCATCAAGATCGTCGAATCACCTTCCTCACCTCAGCTGGGGAGGTGCCTCGCCTCTTCCCAAGCCAATGCGACGGCCGCTCACCGATTTACTAGGTCATGCTTTGGAATGGGAAAAGCTGCGCTTGAGACACGAAGCCGCCCTTCAGCTAGCAACTTCGGAGGCTGACTCGAAGTTCATTGCCGAGGTGGCCCATCAGGCCTGCATCAATCACCAGTTCCATCGCGACTTTCATACGGATCCGCCAACTATCACTCACACACCCGCTGCTTCGCCGTGGGCGCTCGTTGAGTCCGACCCGGGTGATTCCGCTTCTGCCACAGCGACGACATTCGGCCGGATCCTGCCCCCACCACCTATGTTTGGACTCGGTTCTGAATTGGACTTTACTGGAAGCCAGCCTCGGCTTTCCTTCATTACCACCCGATCCAACTTGCACGCTGCACGTCTGCGGTGCACTAAGGCGACGCTTGAGTCAACCCAGGAGCAACTGACCCAGTGGGATGTGTTCACGCATGCTGGAACGAACTATGACGATGCCAACTCATTGCGTGTCTCGAGCGAGGGTGAGAACTTCCAATTCTGGAAGGATCATTTATCTGCCAATGTCATCACTGCGATTGAGTTGTCAAGGCCCTCAGAACACGCGCTTGAAGCATGTGTGAGCTCGCTTCCCTTTGCTTGGAGCTCATGGCCAGACGCAAAGCTGCAATCACTAATTTCAAGTGCTGCATTTGGTAACACAGTAAGTGCGCCATCACCGGACTCCACGATAGAGCCTGGAGCTTCCAACTCAAACCCATTGGCAAGTGTGCCAGAAGTACCACCGGGAGTCGAAGGACCTGAATTCTCGAGCTTGAGTGCCATTGGTAGAGCTGCATTGGCGCGTTGGACCGCCCAGATGAGTCGACTTAATCGGCCAGACGATGTGACCCAACAGCAAGCTCACACGCGACTCTATGAAACAGGCGTTGTCTTTGATGCTGAGGACGAGATTTATCTCGACACGAGCATCCGTCCGCCAAGCATTGATCGACTGTTCTCAACTGCGAGACCACGCTTACCCACTGCAGGCGCGAACAAAGAGTCTATTGCTGATATTATTGGCGTCATGACAAGGGCATCTGTGTCAGCTCCACGCCGACGTGGGCGACCTCCGAAGAATCCTGAATCAAAACCTTGTGCAGAGAGTGCAATGCTTGTATCCAAGTTGGCGGGCGCTCTCGCAGGGAGTCGTGGAGTGGCAATTCTTGGCCCCTGGTCCCTGCCGTACCTGCAGTTGGCGCTCGAGCGTCACTTCCTGTCGCGGCCTGGTCTCTTGCTTAGGCCATGGCTCTCCCGTGTCATGTCTCAGCACCTAACTGAGAGAGCTCACTGGTTATCACAGCTAACCAGCGCAATCCAGCAACGGACCACTATTAGGCTGGACGACATCACTATTGAGAAATGGGCTCAGTACGTTCCAGCGGTATGGAGAAAGTCGGATGAGTATGCATTCTATTCTATTCCAGGCGACCTGGCGACTCGGTCGCGCTTCTATGATCAACGTTCGCAACACCACCGCCATCGCCAACTAATCGATGAAGATGAGGGTACTCACCAGTCCACTGAAGAACCTAGCGGGGTACAAAAAGAAACCACGCTCGAAATTGCAGACATGCAAAGTAGGGATTCTTCTACCATGGCACTGCATCGTGCAGCTGGGTATCTTCAAGGAAATCGTCAGGTTGTCGTTCCTTCAGATGACGATGGTCTGGATTCGCTTGACTGGGCGAATGGTGTGCTGAGTTCGGCGATCACGATCAATGGGACTGACCCGCAGCAAGAATGCGCAGAAGAACTTGATGTTTACTACTCGGTAAGTGATCTTGACTTGGGTGATGTCGATGCTGCATATACATCGATCCCAGAGACTACAGCCATGGACAGGAGCTCGTGCCATCTGGAAATCAGTATCAGAGCACTGGACGCACTTGCCTCGCGTGCTGCTACTCTGTCCCTAAAGGGTGTGCTCCCGGCAGATGAAACCCGTGCCGAAACCGAGGATGCAATGCCAAGTCCAGCAAAGCCAAAATCATCGCTACGCAGAAGCAGGCGGCTGGTGGATGACGAAGACGAAGAGGAGTGTCGTGAGGCAGATGGAAGAAGCACCTGGGGTCGAGGCTATTCAATGGCTGAGTCGTCACCTTATGGAGCCTCATCTGGAGCGCCAAGCGCTGAGGGTGGTGGAGAGGCGAGCGATTCCGAAATTGAAGTCGACACGGCTGAGCGAGAGAAAATGCTGGAGCGAATTCGCTTGCCAAATGGATACGTTCGAGTCTTGGTTGATGAAAGTGGTCAGGTTCAACGCAGAAGAAAGGGAAGACCTCGCAAAACAGAGTTCTTCGTCGATGTCCCCGAGAATGACCCCAGAGTCGACCAGTATCTGGGCATCCGCGTTGTTTCAGGGACGCGTACTGATACACTCCACCGCAGCGGACCTAAGGCAACTTTGTCATCGTTCAATGCGAATATGGTTGGTTTACGCAATCCCCTCTCTGGAGAGCGACCTGGTGAAGGTCGAATCTCTGAGTTAGATTATGTCTACGATGACGAGATCGATGAATACGAGGCGGCTCAAATCGCGGCCGCCGCACGTGCAAGCCGTAGGCAGGCAATCCGATACGGAATCCCACTGGAAGATGATCGACGGCGAGTGGAGCCCGAGGAGGAGGGAGATGAGAGCGAGGAAAGCGAGGAGAGCGATGAGTCCGAGGATGAAACCGAAACGGACCTGGATGAAGACGAAGAGGAAGTTATGGGGCGTCGGTCCCGACGTCCCCAACGCGGATCGGGGACCGGTCGACGTGGCCGCCCACCTTCCAAGCGCTCAACTCAAGAAGAACACCCTCGAAGACATGCAAGGCGCGGAAGGCCGCCGAAGGGTCGACCCTCCAGACATCGTCGGCGGTTGGATTCAGACGACGACGATGACGATGAGTTTGATGAGAGCGAAGTATCCGATGGTGGAAGCGATGATGGCTTTGATTCATCGCAGCTACCTGATGACATGTCTGATGGAGAGGTAAGGATGACGTCACGACGAGGAAGACCTATTAAGCGTGTTCGTCGAGACGCCCTAGACGAAGAAGAGGATATTTCCGACGACTTTGGGTACGAAGATGAGGAATTAGATGAGGGAGAGTACCGTAGACGCCCCTCCCGTGAGCCTAGCATAGGCAGGAAACGCGGCAGGCCACCGAAGAAGACTACCTCCTCTAGTATGGCCAGAGGAGGTAGCAGTGCCTCGTCGTCCAGTAAGAGGCGACCGACGGATGAGTATGTGATGGAGAAGGCGCAAGACTGGTTGACCCGCGTGGTTTCGCTGTTTGGAACGTACACTCCGCAGCTCGACGACGAGGTTGTTTTCTGTGCTCAGGGGTATGGTCGCGTTCTTCAGGAGCACCCTTATCTGTCGTCTGGTCACGCAATTTCCACGGAGGACGATGAGAGCATCACGTCGCAAAGGCCGTCCAAGGACGCATTCATAATTGAGGGCATGCCGATGCTTCCGGAACTTGCGCGTTTTCCACCTCTGCTTCAATGCCGTGTGACGAGCATCGACTATCGGCTGCTCTCGCCCGCGGAGTATCAGCAATGCGCAGACCTCGGAGTGAACCTACGTGTGATTGCGATTCTCACGCTTCAGCCCATGCAAGCCATCGAGATCAACGAGGCGCCGATCTTCGCAGCACCGCCCACTTACGAGTTGCTCTCCGAGATTCCCAAGCCAGCTCTGGGTTCAGTCGGAATTCCTAGGCTTGCTTCAACCAAGCTTGCTGGATATTTCGCAGGCAGGAAGGATGCAGGCGTCCCATCACCGGTTGATTTCGGGTCAATTCAGCCGTTCCAAGTCGCGCATGTTCCAGTTGATACAGCCGACTACCTTGTATTGGCTTCATCTGTAAAGCAAGCCCTTGGAACCGAGGTAGTACACCACGCGCCAGGTCTGTCAGATCATGTCTCAGAGTCTATGAATACCCATCCTGTTCCTCTGCTCGGGACTGTAGTTGTGATGTGGAATCCAAACGAAAACGCTTACTATCCCGGTCGTGTGGTTCATATTGAACCATCAGACTGCCTATCTCTCACAAGTGTGGATATTGAGTCTGCAGATGGTCCGAAACTCCGAATACGGCGTCAAGCATCAGCATGGGAAAGCGTTCATGTCTTGTGGGACCTTGACCGTGATTGGATCTCTCTCAGTCAAGAAATCGACGCACACCGTTCATACTGCGCTAAGAAATCCGCATACGAGCGCCTTATGTCTGCCATTGCTCGCAGGCAGAACCTTGTTGAACGCAGAATTCACGGTGAGAACATGATACAGACGCTGAAGACGAAGATCGAAAGCGGGGAGCTTACCTCTGACTCTTCAACTTCATTAGCGCTGCAGACTGAAGTGAGCAATGAAATGAAGGTCGCATCAACCCAGTCGACGAGAGTGGGATCTCGTAGTAGCCATCGTCAGAGTCACTCTGGCCGAAGCAACAACCGTGGCAGAGCACGGAACGCTCGTAGTCACAGGCGGATTGACGATGACGACGATGACGAAGGGCTGTTTGAAGATGATTGGGAGGAGGATTCCGAAGCTGAATCCCATGGGGAGCTTGAGGAGTCCCCTCGAAATCTGTTAGAGGAAGCGGAGGCTGAGTTGGCTGACTGGACGGATGACTTGAAGGATATCGAATGCCGACTACAGAAATTAGACCGCGTTATTCAGGCGGCCACTACCGCCTTCCGAGCTCTTGGTGGGGAGTTTCAAGCTGATGGCGCGACGCCGGTTGAACCGCAAGCGACCGAAACCTGGGCAAAGATTCAAAATGACTACGACACGCATCTCATCGACATTCTTTCGCCATGGGAGATCGAAGTTGTTTCCGAATGGTGTGATGTAGCAGTGCAGGCTCCTACCGCCAGTGAGAGAAGAGCTTGGACGGCGCTGGCTTCCTCCAAATCCGCAGGAGAGCGTCTGCGGGAAGTCGAGGGAGGGCTCTCAAATGAAGTTAAGGCGCTAGGTGGTTCTGCAGCTGGTCCGCTGCCAGTGGAAGTGCTTCCACTGAGCCCACATCGTCGATTGGTACCTTTCCCTGTGGCTCTGCTTCGCTTCGAAGACTTCCCTGTCGATCCAGAAGCCGATCGTGAAGCACTAAACTCCGAATGCCCGCTGCCGGGTGAATGGCCAGGAACACAGCACTCAGATTTCCGGGAAGAGCTAGATGCGTCATCACGAAAGCAGGCGGCAGCCTTTTGGTCCCAAGAGATGGACATCTCAGTTGCATGCTCTTTCGCGCGCAGACCAGAGCCAGATGCCCCACTTGCATCATTACCATTCGCGACTTGCTACATCCCTGCTGACCTTGTCGTGAGCGAAAAGAGTCCATTTGCCTCACATGTCGTTGTAGAGCGTATCTGCGCCCCATCGGAGGTGGACGGGGGTAAGAGTCAATTCCTAAGTCGACGCACGCGATGTATTCTGCTTGCCTCATTGGTACAATCTGCAATCTTGAGTGATCCGCAGAATGCACCATTCTTGTTCCCAGTCCCGCTGGAGTTTGCGGACTATCGTCATATCGTTGCCTATCCCTCTGAGGTTTCACGCATCATTCGAAGGATAGTGTTGAACTACTATCGATCGGTACCAGCCTTTTTCCATGATGTAGCCTCGATCTCTGCCGCTTGTACTATTTATAACATGGAAGGGTCGGAGATCGTGGAGACCTCCAGAAAGCTCGTCCGAACGATCTTGCTGTTCGTGGTGAACACTTTGGGTGAGAACGAATGCACTGGCAATGGGCGGCTTCAATTGCCGGTTGAGGCCCGGCCTCGAAATCAGTTACCCGCCAATCTTCGAAGATTGGGAGCCGTGGATGTTAAGTTAGCATATCCACCCAATGTGATTGCAGCGGCCGTGGAGCCGCTGCTAGCATGGCTTGAGCAAGAGCTAGGTGCCACAAACACGCTGCATTTCAATCAGCAGTAGCGGGCCTCTCATCCATTCTCTCTCCCGTCACACCACTCACTCATAAACGGCCTTAATCATTTGTGATCCATGTGATGCACTCATTTTGTTGAGAGGGGCAAACAACCATTCATGTGAGAAATTGAGCGAACTTGTGTATTATACTATATGTCATTTACGTGAATCTCCTTTAAATAACAGGGAAACACCATTACATCGGTTGCTAATGCTACTAATGGTAACTCGCGAGCGCTTCCATACTTCTTGGTATCGCCCCCAACCCTCGCAATAGTTCAATACTACGGGGCGGCGGCGGGGGCCAAACGATACTGGAAGGGGGAGCGGACTTGGGCTGCTCAAGCGATGCAACGATCGAAATATGGCACAGGGCAAGGAAGGCTTGCTTCGTCTACACCCGAGAATAGCAGGGAGGTTCATTCAGCTGATACCTGGTCTACCCATCTCGTCCGCCCTGCTGTTCCAGCTGCAAGTGTGTAGTCAAGATAGTTTGCATTTCCTACTATGTTGCTCGAAGTATCGGAACCCTCCTATCCGCCAGTGACTGCCAACTGGCGTGTGATGGTCCAGTCAGTCAGACCAGCGATCTTCACGTTGCCTGTGCTTGCCATGCGTCTTCATTTGTCGAGGTCGGCTTCCGCTTCTTTCCTTTTCACCTTCCTCCATCATACAGTTTCGACCAGGTGTCACTGGGTAATCAACTGTTGACTCGTCGACACCAAGTCTGGGCCGGTTGAGTATTCTAGGCTTGGTGACCCGATAATGCCTGCCGCATAGGTGACATGGAAGGGGTGCTCGATGTTATGATCCATTTACATCGTCACACACTCCGTTTGACGACCAGGACTATGCATTATTCTGGAGAGCCCATTTAGTGGTGGCCAGCCTTGTCCTGAGCGTTAGGATCGAAGCCCCACCAGCGGCCCTCGTCGATAGCATCGTTCCACTTGGAGAGAGTGTTGAGAGGGCAGATCGACTCGGACTTGGCCTTGAGGTACTGGCAACGGGGGGCATCCTCATCAAGCTTGTGCTTGCAGCGAAGGTAGTCGTTGAAGACGGTCCAGCACCACTGTGGATGTTGGAAGCGTTCCAGAGCACGCGAGTTGTCATCGTTGCCGTTGTTGTTGTTGTTGTTGTTGTTGTTGTTGATGGTGGTGGTGGTGGTGGTGATGATGATGATGGCGCAGAGAGTGGGGACAGGCGTAGCATAGAAGCAGTCAAGGTGAGTGCGAGTGGTATCGAGAGTCCACGAAGACATGCCTATGGACATCTACGCGAAGCAAATGCACAAGATGAGTTGTCCTAGCGCGAACCACGGGGGTGAACCCCCGGGCTCCGCAAGAGACGCATGCACACCGCATATTCCGACAAAGCACGCGAGTCACGTGGGTCAGCGGCGAGCTGCGGCCTGGCTTGGGCAGGTCTATCTAGTCACACAGTGCACGGAGACGCGCATCGACTGCGCCATTACCTAACGAATGATGGACTACGTACGCGTTGCTGATCGTGGGTGTTGACGAAACGGGGGTCCTGGCCGAACGACAGACCGTAGTCCTTGTTGAAGATGTGCTCAGCAATGTTGTCGTTGTCGCTCATTTTAAGCCTGCTAGAGCCGGGAATCCGCAGTGTATGAGTGCAGGTAAGGTATATTTCGATACAAGCACAGTTCATGTATCGTCTCATTTGGGATATAATACACGCCACTCACCGCAAAGCCTCCAAATCACGCTCCAAAACTCCCTCTTTCTCGCCTGTTTTTTTCCCTCTCTCCCTCATGGGGCGTGTATTTCAGCACCCCCTGGTCAGGTCGTGGGGTCCCGAAACCCGCCTCGTGTCCTCGCTTGACAAGCTACCTTTTGTGGAGGGCGGGCGGGCGGGACTTGCAGCATGTTGCGAGTACGCCGCGGCCGCTGACCGTTGAGAGAGACTCAGTCTGGGAGACTGATTCAGCTCTGTTACCACGCGCTGCACGCGAGATCTAGCCAGGGAAGTTGGAGGATCTGGCAGGTATTGCTTACAGGATACCCCACGACCTGTTTGGAACGCCGTGCAAGCTGACTGGCATCACTGGATAGCGATAAACTCTGCTACCAAGCTAAATTGCACAACAAACAACCAGTTTGCTCGTAAGCTACGCCACCGAGGAATCAAAAAAACCACATCAACTGCATAGCTGAGGCTCGCTGCGCTTAGACTGCGCCCGCTACCCCACACTCTGTATGGCTGAGCTGCGAGAGGCTGTGCTGCAGGCGGAGCTGGCCCAGAGGAGACTCGGGGAAACCGTCGAGACACTGCATGAGGCGGTCGGGGACTGGCCTCAGCGGAGGGCATTGGTGGATGTCATACCGTGCGCTCGGCTCATTCCACGAGGCGAGATCACTAGGTTTGAAACGTTTCTTTCTCAGCGGGAAATTCGCAAGGCGGATATTTTGCTCAGCAAGATTGAACGAGAGATTGCTTCTCTCGAGCGAGACACCACCGCTATTGCAAAGACACTGGAGACAGAGATCAATGCGCTTCGGGAACTGCTGATACGCCGAGCTGAGGCGGAGCAGAGTGATGCTCGTGCTCGGCTCGATCAACTCAGCAGCGAGTATGCCAGTATTGAGAAACAGATTGCAACACTGACGCAGGAGTTCTCTGAAGCGTCCAAGATTGTGGACCAGCATGACAAGCAAATCTCCCTCATTCTGTCCGTGCCCGATGTTTATCCTGAAGATGAAGTAGTGGGTGATCTTTCGCCCGACGCTAAGAAATGTACGGGGACTTCCTCAGCAGAAGAGCAGAGCAGAGTTGTCACCTTAACTGAAGACCTGCTGCGCACGCGACTAGCACGGAATGCGGAGCTGAAAGAGTATATCGAAACTCTTGAAGCTGAGCTGGAAACTGTTCGTGAGCGCCACGATGGAGCCAAAACGCTGTCCGAGCGCGCACGCGACTTCAAGATGAGACTGGAGATGCGTCGGCGGCAGGAGGAAGAGCGGCAGGCCCGAAGGCATTACATCGAGTGTATGGAACGCAATCAAAAGATTGAACGGCTTGAGGCTCAGCTCGAGAAAGAAGCTAACGAGCTCGATGCACTCGAGCAGAAACAAAAAAGACGCCTCTCGACGTCCTCAGCCGCAAACGCTGCTATTGTCGCAGCTGCCGATGCATGGATGCGTGTCTCGCCTGCAGTCAGTTCTAGGTCAGAACAGCGTACACGTCGTCGGTCACGCGCCGAGTCGTTCGCTAAAGATCACTCTAAGGATGAGCGTGACGCTCGGCGAGAAGTACTATTTCAGCGCTTGCAATGCCAACTGGATGAATATCGTGGTTTAGTGACAGGGGCTGTGACCCGCGTTCAAGAGGCGGAACGAAAGAGGTCAGAGTCGCTGCTAGCAGTAACAGAAATGCTGAATGATGTCGTCCCTCGTGGTCCGGCAACGGTTTCAGTGCTGGAGAAGCTACTCAAGCGCCTTTTTGGCCGCGTGCATTCTGCGACAACCTCAAGTGAGCAGCTCCTCGGGGGCGACAGTGCCCCGGAGATTACCGAACGCAAATGTGCGGTTGCTTCGGTCAAGTCAGAGACGTATAGTTATGGTAAATCGGCACTGTCGTCGGCACAGGCTATCCTTGAACGCGCTGGTGTTGTCGAAGTGCTTAACGACATTATATTTGCGTGTCCAGTCGAGAGCGTTCAGCAGGAGAGAACACAGTAAAATAAAAGTACAGGAAAGAACGTATCGATTTGGATTTGTATTACTATACAGGAGGTATGAATTCATGAGGTACAAAAGTGATGTATCAAATTGGTGAGACTTGGCATAGGAACACCCAAGGTCCATTGAGGACTTTGGAACTCAGAATGTAGGAAAGGCATTGTATCCCTCCGTCGGAGTGACCAAGCTCAATGCATCACTAAGCGAGTACCGGGGAATGGAAGAAAAGTCAACGTTGTACAACCAGAAGCCTGGATAAAACGAAACGGTATAATATGAGTTAATAACAAGAGGAGTTTGCAAAACGATTGAAGAGATGCATACCGGAGCCGTCTCGTCAGCGCAACCAAGTGCTTTGCGAGACAACTAAAAGTCCAAGCATGCATAGGTAACGTCATGCGCGGCTATCAGTGTCACTCCATCATGGATTGTGTCCAAGTGCGAGCAACCTGTTGTGGGATCTGCTCCTGTTCGGTCAAGCCGTTAGGAGCCAGAGAAGCTGAGATCGAAATAAAAAAAGAATCCTTTACATAATAACTAAGTTTCGGTGCGATTAACCAATGAAAAGCGGGTCTGGGTCTACATATGTGATCAGCAGACCTCACTGCATGGACATGGGAAGCCGCAAGTGTGCCAGTGCGAAAGAAACACGCTAAATTCGCGAGAGTAATAAGGGAGATTGCAGGAGCATTGAATGATTAACTCAGTGCTATGCTGCATCTCACTTATGACCACGGCTTTTGTACACTAGCCTTTCATATCTTGGGCTGTACCGAAGTCGAATGGCATTTCAGGAAACCAAGCACGACACGTAAGTTGGTTGCCAGTATTCCGAATGAATGCGCAGAATTATAAATTCTGAGGTGTTATTTAAGCGCAGGACAAGCTTGGTGTTTTGCAGATGCAACACGCAGGATTGAAAGTGGAACACGATGATGCATGGGATGCACGAGATGCACTGCGAGCGTATGGGGAAAGCCACCATGACTACAGGATTTGCATTTCTCCGTCATCATCGTCATTATCACCATCTTCTTCTCCTGAGCTCTCAGCTTGTCCTTCGTACTGTGCCGCACGAGCAATCAGCTCTTCGTCTGGATACTCCCAGCTAGAGAGGCCTGAGGCTTCGTGCCAATAGTATGGAAGCCATGCCAATTCGTTTGTACCTGGAATTGTTGATTGTGCGAAATGGATGCTCCAACCCTCGGGCGCATCTTGTAAATATGGGTTCATTTCAGGTGGCACAGCAAGTTGCATCTGTTCGCTGTCGTTAATGGGTAGCGTCACCTGTGCGTACTGCGACATATCTGTCACCTCGGGAGCACTTGCCTCATCACAGCTGTTGGCAACTGGCATCGTTTCTCCTATGGAAACGGCATCGGGTCTAAGCGCACCATCTAAGGCGCAGGTAGTGTCAGAGTTGAGACACGTTTGCATCTCGGTTCCTGGTACGCTGATCGATAAGGATGCAGCCGGCTGCTGGTCGAGGCAAACCACACCAGTGCCATGATTTGAATGATCGGGCCAACGCTGGGTGGGCATGATCTGGGACTGATCGGGTGCATCCTGCATGCCGATCGCACCTTGTTGTTGACCAACCCCTACCGTTTGAGGGTGCAAACTATGTTGGCCATGTGGATCCAACTCGGATTGAATCTGCATAGGTTGGAATCGGTAGACTTGCTGCATTTGGGGTGTTTGCTGCATTTGGTGGGCCTGATGGACCTGCGGGAATTGCTGGTGCTGCTGGAAATGGTGAACTTGCTGATGCTGAGTGGAAGACTGGGGCTGAGGGACCCGTTGCATCTGCTCCGTCTGCATTTGGTGCATATGTTGCATATGTTGCATATGTTGCATATGCTGCAGATGCTGCAGATGCTGCATTTGTTGCAATTGCTGCATGTGTCGTAACTCGTGCATCTGTTGCAGGTGCTGCATCCTCATCTGTTCCTCCTCCTTCATTTTCCGTAAGAGCTGCTTGCGCTTCTCAATTGCGGCCTGCATTGTTAGGCGATATTGCATAAGAGCAAGACGGCCGGGTGATGCGGCCACGGGATCAGCGTTCAAAACAATAACGGCTCGGGTGGGTGCCTGCTTTGGCGAACAGGACACCTGAGTGGCTAGCCCAGGCTGCGTGGGCACATCCGCTGATCCGTGTTGCTGCTTCGCGGTGGTGTTCTCCGAATCGCTCAGTTCTGTATCTGTTGGCAAAAGCAAGTTAGGGACGTGATAAACAGCATCCTGCGTTTGCGTAGAATCCGTAGTGTACCCAGAAGTTGAGTCGCCTGCATATCGAACAAGCTGAATGGGTTCATCATCTCCAATGACTTCATCAATCTTCGCCAGAGTCGCCACCATAGCTTGTTCTCCCGGATCGCTGGATGCAACTAAGGACTCAGGAGTGAACGAGCCTTTCGAGTGGAGCATCTGCCCATCCTTTCGCCTCGGCATTACTTGATAGAGTCGTCCATCAGGTCCGCACCAGATGCTCGAGGCACGTTGCTTTGTGATATCCATAAATGCTACAGGTGATTCCCCACTTTCGAACGCGGCTGCAGCGTTTTCTAAGTTCCAGTGTCCATCGAAACCCCTGAGCTCAAATGAGTCCTGGTCTGATTCACCAGAACAATCAGACTTCTCGCACGTTGTGGACATAATGCACAAACTTGGGCATCGAGTGACTGGCTCACGCAGCGTAGGCTCAGGCAGTGTTGACTCATCTGCAACTTTCATTCCATGCAACTTCGAGGCAGCAACTTGGAATGCGGTAAGATCATCGTTAACCCCAAGGGGCAAGGCCAGAGAAACGACTGGCGGTAGCACCACATCCCGACCTGAGAGCACGCGATACGGGGCTGAACGCTCATTTTGAATGCGATGAGCTGAGGGAGGATCCACAGGACTCACCGCTGGCGTTGCCTCAGCAGCTTGCTCAGCAGCAGCGGTCTCAAAGCAACACGTGAATGCGAAACGGTAAACGTGACGGGGAGGTGGTGACTTGGGCGGCGCTGGCACTTTAGGAGGCGTATCAGAGGGCGTAAGTTGTGGGAGAGTTGACGGGCTATGCGTGGTCGTTACAGGCGTTCTAGGTGTTCGTGCGCGAAGCCGCTTGAGCTGTCTCCTTCGTTTGCTCGGATCAAACTTTGCGATGGAGGGTGTGATGATGGGTGCTACGGATGCACCACGCCGAATGGAGGGTTCGAATTCTGATTTCGAGTCATCTGTGGATGTGTCGCTTAACTCGGCATCAAAGCCAGATTCCATAGAGGTTGACACCATCTCGATACTTTGGTCTTGCGACCTATCTTTGACACGATGCGGCAGGACAGGATCGGAGTTCTCATAGGAACCTCTTCGACCGGTAGGCTGCTGATGAGTTCCACGTTGCTGATGTAATGTCTGCTGGCGTTGGTGCTGAATCTGTTTCCAGAAGCGAGTCCACACACAAACACAAATGGCGGCAATAGCAGCGACCGCGATCAATGATACTACCGCCACCGATAGCGTGGCCCCGAGCCCAAGCATATCTGCTGGATTACTGTCCTCTTGCTCTTCGAACACAGGATAATTCAAGTCGACTTGGCTCGAGAGGAAAGTATACTCATGGAAGAGAGAGAAAGGATCGTTCAATTGGGATTGTAGTTGCGCCGCTAAGGAGAGTGTTACTATGGACTCTGAACTCAATGAATCAACCACTTCTGAAGCAATTGATATAGTTCGTTTTGCGGCTGTCCCTGTGGCCTGGTGCGGGCCGACTTCTGTTGTTGCAGAAGTCATCGTCGTTTCTTCATTCGACAATCGGCCCATGGCTCTATCGCGAGCCATCGCATCCGCTGTAATCCTACGAATCCGAGTGGCTGAATCTCGAATGAGCTCGGCTGTCTGGTGCGCGCTGATTATGGAGGATCTTAGTAGATCACGGTCAGCGGTGTTGCAAGTGGCGTTGTCAGCACTGCAGACTGGCAACTTCACACCGCGAGAGAAGGTCTCTACGACATCATGCATGCGACGGATGGCATTTGAGTTGTACCGTGATCGCAATGAACTTCGACGTATCAGCGAGCGATAACGATGCTGCCGCCTCTGCCGGCGATAGTATGCCAGCTGAGCATGCCGGATAAACCCCCGAGAGTCCAACCCAGATGTAATTGCGCGCCTCAGGGCCTGACCACGACGGCTGCGCTGAACAAACGCACGTTTTAACTTCAAGCGCCACTTTTCAGTCGTGTGAACTTGCCAACGTCTGCTTCGTCGGCGAGGTTTCAGTTGAGCATTGAATTGTGCTGTCTCTTCAGGATCAGTAAATCCAATGAAACGATCCTGTGCTTGAGCCAGAACAGAATCCACGGCGTGGGCGACCGCTCGTCTTATCGAGACCTTTGGCACATCAGCAAGGTCTCTGGACCTGTTGAGTAGGGCCAAGAACTGATCGCGGATCCTGAGTTCATCGATATCGTAAGATGGGGCATAACTCGGTCCATGAGGCGTAGATTGAGTAGACAACCTACCAAGGGCCGTCGTATCAGCCAGATGCGAGAGTAGCGTGGTCGTGCCTCGCTGTGGATCGGATTCGTATAAATGAATCCGCATAATTCTTGAGGAATCAAAGGACACCGGCTCGATTTGCCGAGTCATCACGAAAAGCACATTTGAGAGCTCAACCTTGATCTGGCGTCGAAGGCTGCGCTTGGCATCCTCGTCTTCCCACAAAGTGGGATCGAGGTGTGGTAAGCGAAAGTTGATTATGTGCATACGCAGCTCGCAAAGGGTGCCTCCATATCCCTTCGGGCAAACACAATACGAGCAACTACCATCGGGTTCTGCAACACCTCCATTTTGGCAGGGGATATTACATTCCTCGCACGTGGCACCAGTGAAGTAACCGGGGCATGTGCATGCACCATTGTCGCCGATACAGTCTTCAGAGAGCTGACCACCATTCGCGCATTCTACATTGCAGCCAATCCGCAGCTCACATCGTGACCCCCTCCAACCTGACATGCATACGCACCGGCCGGGAGTTGAATCGGGGCGAGTACCACTATCGCAATAGCCGTGAGGGCCGCAGTCAACATCTGCACACGGGCTTATCTCGGCGCAGGTCGGGCCGTAGTAAGGGGGGTTACACTCGCAGATCCCCGTATTCAGATTACATGTTCCATTTGGTCCACAATCGATGTTGTCGCGAACACAGACGTTGGAAATATTGAAGATTGGGCTATTGTAGTAGAGTGATGGTGATGCGAACGCTTGAAAGTAGTACTGGCCAGGGGGGAGGGGTGGGATCGTGTAGACAAGGTTGGTTTCTGCAATGAGCATGGGAGCAATGAGGCTTGCCATTGGGCATGAATGGAAGTTGTGCTCTGGCGGGTCCAAAGTTCCGATATTCGTTGGCAACACATACAACGTCGTGTTACGAGGACACCTAGATGCGTCATAGAGCGCGACTGCTACAGAACTTGCATTACCAGTCCATTCAAAATCTAGCGTCTCACCTACGAGAACTGGAACCGGTCCTCCAGCCTCCTCCGGCAGCAAGCCAAGTTGCACGGGAGTGGGGGATCGTACTTCAAAGCTTGGGGGAATTTCGCAAAATGTGCCAGAATAACGACGGCGACAACGGCATTCGCCGGTTTCTGGAACGCAAACACCATACTTGCCGCATTTATCCGCCACGCACTTGTCGACAGGGACGCACTTACGGAATTTGAATAGTCCATAGGGTGTCGAGGCCGTGTACTGAGTGAACGACTTTGTGTATCCTTCGTTGCAAGTGCAATACCCGGTGAGCGGATTGCAGACACCATTACGCTTACCACCACAGTCATTGTAATTGCAGAGGTTGTGTCGTATCTTGCAATCTGGCCCACTATATCCGTGGTTACACTGGCAATAAAAGGTCGAAACGCCGGTTGGGACGCAAGTACCGTAGCCACAAGACTGGCCTGCGCATGGATCCGGTGGAGGCAGTTGGCAACGTGAACCAGTAAACCCATTGACACACTGGCATTCAGGTCTATAGGAAAGCGACTTGTACTTCGACAAGCCGAGAGACGCACCATGCTTAGTGTCGGTACTCAAGTCCCAGACGTTTTCCGCTTCTTCAGGTGTGGGAACCAGGGTACAAATACCTCCGTTTCGGCACGTAATGCGCGTGCAAGGATCGGTCGGAGGAGTCTCACAGTACTCTCCTGAGGTTCCCAACCAGCACACGCACGATCCTGTTGCTGGATCACAGCCTCCGAAATTACCGCAGTCTTTCATCACGGTTCCGTCCTCAGTCGTAATTGTCCGGATTTCCAACGCTTCAGTCTGTTTGGTACCGGCCGATGGGACAGGTGATGTGGATCGCATTGCGAGCTCAAGTGTGTAACCAGCGGGTTCCGTCTGATTCACTTGAACGATGCATTTGTTCCCGACTTCACAGTTTGGTCCTGAGTAACCGTCGAAGCAAACACAGGCTGCCTCAGTAGGACTGACGTTGACACAGATACCGTGTTCGCCACACTGTAAGCCAGTGAGTTGGCATGGAGTTAATGGAGCAATATTGCACCGAGTTCCGCTCCAGCCGCTCCAGCACGAGCAATATGCACCAGTCGGAAGCGAAGGGTCCAGGGCACACTCTCCACGAACACAATTAAGCGCAACACATGGCGAATACTCGCAATTGCTACCTGTGTATCCCTCGATACATGTGCAAGTGCCATTGCTATTGCATGTACCCTTGTCACCGCAGCTAGTTGGTGTACATGGAATCAACTCAGACGTCTGTCCAGACGCCTGATCGCTAAAGGGTGAGTTGGCCGCGGGATCTTGGCACAATTCGCGTACAGCAAAGCGATACAACGTACCAGGTTGCAAACTCACTGCTTTGCACATTGTAACGAGGGCTCGGTCGTTTGAAAGCAAGGAAGTGGAAATGGCATTTGCTTTGGCCTCAGCAATGCGAGCTTGGATATCAGAAGCCCGGCAGCCTGGAACTTCTGGAGAGGATGACGAAGTTCCAGCGCGAACCTCATAGCCTGCGAAGACGCAATGACTGTCCTCAGGCATGGGAGCAGGCTCCCAGTAAATATATAGGGAGCTTTGGATTGGAGTAGAGGACAATACTTTCGTGATGCGAGGCGCAGGTGCTCCACGTTTGGTGGTTATTGGGACAGATAAGTTTGAAAGAGGTGAATTGAAGGCCTGATCGAAGCAAAGCTCCTTAACAGTAAACGAATATGACACACCAGGTGTCAAATCTGTCACGGTGCATGATGTTTGCGCACGTGAGAAAAGCCCGACGCATCCGGAAGTGACAAGACGAAGCGTTTGATCAGAACCCGGGGCGAAATAGACTTGCCACTGGACAAACTCGCAATCCTTGGGAGCACCTGGTACCCATTGTAACGTAATTGAGGAGGCCGGATCGGGACCCAAAGTGCCGACTAAGTTCGTTGGTTCCTCTGCTGCACCGCTTGCTGGCTCTAGGGTTGAGAATGGAGGCGCAGCGACTGAGTTGTCTGAGTTGGCTTCCAGGTTAATGCATTCGACGGAGACTGTAAAGGAGTAATCCGTAAGCGGCGACAGATCACTAGCAAGGCACCAGGTCTTTCCCTGATCGCGAAGGTTGGAACAACCGGATGGAACGGTTCCGACCAAATGTGGCGGGGAAGGGGCGGCAAATCGAACTCTCCATGCAGTGAAAACGCACGCACGGAACCTTGGCTGTGCCCATGTTAAATTGGCAGTCGAGGCAGTAATCGGATATGATGCCTCCAGCTGTGACGGCGCTTGGGAGCGGAGGAATAAATTAACCCCTTCAGGCGCAGTAGCAGTCAGCAATGACGGGTCAGATCGCAGAGAGCTCAGCTCTGGCTGCTGGCAGATTGTTCTGAGAACGAAGCGCAAAGAGGTGCCTGGAGGTAGCCCAATTGCAGTGCACTCAGTCACATTGATTGATGAGAGATCATCAGGTGTGCACCCGGCTGGAATATGGCCGATCAAATCAGGATAGTCAAAGGCGGACATCGACTCATTTACCGAGAAAATGCGTAGGTCGTAATGAGAGAACTCGCAAGGATGGGAGTCAATGTGGTCTGTGGCATCCACCTCCGCATTCAGTATGAAGTTGAGAATTAAACTTGAATCTGCATCTTGCTTGCTGGAATCAACCGCCAGAATCGATGGGGGTGGCACGCGCTGCAGATTGGGTTGAATTGGTGAAGACTCAGCGAAGGGCGAATTGAGTCGTGGATCAACACAAACTTCACGCAAGCGGAAGTAGTACTGCGCCCAAGACTGGAGGCCAGACATCATACAATCCCTCGTTTCAGAATCAGTCATGTTGACACATGAGCCGACAGGCTTCCACATGTCTTCTGTAATTACAGCAACATATGGGATCGACTCGATGACAAGGTGCGATGTTCCAAGATCGTTATATGGATCCGCGTCATCAACAGGATCTGGCACGGTTGACCTAGCTGCGTATTGCAATTCCCAATGCGAGAACATGCACGACCGCGGACTACCTCTCATCCAAGTGATGTTTACGGAACCTACAAACGGGTCCGCTGTAATCGAGATACTTGGCGCGGTTGCAGGGAAGAGTGCTGCTGAGACGTTTGCGGGAACCTCGATATCAACGATTGAGGTGGATGGCGAAATGACGCCGATAGACGGCTCTCCTTCCGCGAGTGGAGGTGTTTCATCTTCAGTCTCGCCAGATGAATACTGGAACAGGTAAGGATCGGCTAAAGTACTGGGCGGTGTTGTTCGCACCACACGTACCATGAAGACAATCAGATCGCTGGTTGTTGACAAGGTCCGAATCCGGAAGTCGGCGAATTGAGGTGGCCATGTGTCAGCAGTGTCTTCGACTGGTACGGCATTATTCGGAGCGTAGTTCAAGGGATCATAGAAGCCGCAAGCCACGTCGCTCAGGACCTTGTTGGTTTCAGCCGACTCGAATACCTCGCCAAGACTCCCGCGACCAAGATTTCGCGCAAATTGGATGGGCTTATTTGTGAGGTCGAAAGCAACTGTGACAATTTGACCTGTGTTGTTCAAAGCTGGTCCCGGCAAGAAACGCACCGTCTCACCGTCAAAGTACTGCAGACCCCAAGCTTCGTTTGCTGATGATCCGGCAAGGGTTTCAAAGTTATTGGGTGGCGCTGCATCAGAACCTTGAGGGACGTATGCCATATCAAGCAGTGTAACTTTGATCTGGATGTTGTAGTAAATTGGCCAACGTGGCAAGAACGATGACTCCACGCTAAAATACATTGAATCGTGGCCGTACATAACTTGCGTGCGGCGGCCCTCGAAGGCATAGCTGTTGGCAGGATCAGGAGTGTTTTCCACAAGGATCATAGAAGAGGTTGTCAAACCATCCTCCGGTACTTCGATAGGATGCACCCAGTGGGTCCAATCTCGAAGAATTGGTTTTCCTGCCCAAGTTACTTCTGCGCGACTCGTCAAGTGTGCATCTTGGAAGGCGCGCAGGAAAACCCACGCATCTGCGGAGTCGCATTGGGTCCTGCCAATGGAGGAACGTAAGTAACGGTAGACATCGGGAAAATCACCCATCCGCGCCTCATTCGCGCTAAGAATGACATGAGAGGCACGTAAATGTAAAATTTTGAGTGTAGCCATAGACACCAGATATGGAATACGGGTTTCAGGAACATTCGCGAACTTGGGGCAGCTTGCGCCACCGAAACATGTGAGCGTAACTGCAATCATACTACCACGGTCACGAATCTGCTGAATATGTGTTGTGTTCGTTCGGATACGGCCGCGACCCGCGGACGGGACAAAAGTGCCGATGCTGACCAACTGATTGACACGATAGTTGAACAACTCAATGTCACGAATTGTTCGGCCCATCCCCTCAGCAACTGCTATGGATGCCACATTGGGGAGTGACCACTGAGTTGGTTGGTATGGATAATCCATCCCCGTGTACACGAGTTTGTGGACGTACTCAGCGCCGAAGATGTTCTTAAGATCCGAGAGAGCGCCCAACAGGAAACTCTGGTACTCTTCGTTTGATAGCAGACCCTGCGTTGATGCCGACGTGAGCACCTCCAGTACACCGGAGCCGACGTTAAAACAGTCTGGAACGGTACTGTACGCCAATTGTGGATGCGATCTCAGGTCCGCGGTCATCAGCGCCGCAATGAAGGGATGTAGATCTGTAGTACCTGGAACATAAGCATCTGCTGGAGTTGAGACCCAAGCGAAGGGATCGTCCAAGACGGTCGTGAAGAACCGTGTGTAGAAGTCCCGCAAGGGAACCCAAAAGCATGGGTCCCAGTAGTGGATTACAGTGCGTCCAATGCTCGCCACGTAGGTCTGTTTTGAGGATCCACAGCTCTGCAGAACCCAGTCAGGCGCGGTGTCTGTGAAGACGCTTCGAATGCGCAAGTAGATGTGTGGGTGGAACGTTGGGGTGCTGGGTTCGTGGTAGGTCGCAAAGGATTGAATCAGAAAGCTATATAGGGACGTTTCACCAGTTGAATTCAAGTTCAGCCGGATTGTACCTTGTTGCGGTTCTAGCTGTTGCCAATTGACTTCGATAATGGTGACTTCTCGACGCCCGCCATCAGCGGGCGGGTCTGACGAGAGGAAACCTGATCGATAAGGTGGAACAATCGCGTAGTCTGGGAGGCTCCAGTCAAAACCACTTGCATAGTTCGATAGAAGATCGTCCAAAGGCGGCAGGCCGGTCGATTGTGGAACCAGTGATGCCGGTGAATTATCGTGCAGACGTTCATGCTCAAGGGTAGTTAGTGATGACGATAATGATGGTAAGACAGATGCTGGGGTTAAAATAGAACCGAGGCTCAAAGTCGCGGGTGCTGCGCTAACGCGAGAGGTAGGATTCCCAAGCTGTGAATCAATCCTCTCGATGATCCTTTGGATCTCACCCATAACGTCGTCCTCGTACTCCAGCGGCATTGTTTCGCTGGAGTCGAACTGAGTTAAAGGATCCTTAGAAATTGAAGTAGATATATAGGAAGATGCAGTAGAAGTTGCAGTAGAAGTTGCAGTCGAAGGTGCAGGTCGACTAGGATATACACTGTCGGACGCACTACTACTAGGATAGGTACTGTCGATAGAATGAGAACCGCTCAGTATAGGATTCGGATCGGAAGAGAGTTGAAACTCATTGATATTCTGAGTGAGGTCAAAAGCCGAAGGTAGTGACGTACGATCACCAAGTGTTCGCTGAGTTGGAGTAGCAACATCGACTCGAGTATGCCCTCCTGCGGATGTCATAGAAGCACCCGCAGTGCCATCCGACAAACTACCTTCGTGATTTTTCGGAACGGGTACCGTCGCATGTGAGTCCAGTGACTGGTACTTCTCGGTCTTGGCATCTGTCCGGACTACTCTGTTAAACACAACCTCGTCCGGCTTGCTCATCGTCTCGCCAGGCCCTGGAGTATGCTGGCCCTTCAAGTCACTCGGCTTGTCCGACAGGACATTTCCATGTGTGTAGAGGAGCATATCGCTCGCGGTATCGAGTCTGACGGAGCCCTCCGGCACGGTCTCATGTGCCTTACCGAATGACATCGCCAGGATCACCACGAGCACGCAAAGCCACCGGCACACCGACCGCGTGTACACAGGTAGAGTCCTCGAGCTGTGAGTCCCGAGCCTCGGGGGCCCTGCTTTGGCGCGCATGCGTATGACGGGTCGCGCCTCGCAGCGGCGGTGTGTGTGGATCACGGATGACGCAATTCGTTGAGACCCAGACCGAGCGCGGGCACGCCTTCGCACGCGCGGTGGAGCGCGCCGAAGTCGCCCGAGGATGGCTGCAGTCAAACGAAGCATTCCGTTTGACACTACCAGCCTGAATCTGTTTGCGTCTAGACCGGGATAAATTGTTGAAAAGGATATAACCAAGTCACGTGAGGTGAATTCAAGCCTTTGCAACACCCTTCACTCCTCCCAATCACTACAAATCACATCCCGAAACATGTCATTTTCGATTCGCGAGCCCTCTGTGAGCTATCCGTCCTGGCCTGGCCCCGAAGGAGGCCCAGGCTTTGGTTCGAAAAAAAATAGCCGGATGCGGTTATGGAAATTAGCCTGATGCGGTTATCAATAATTCGCCGGAAACGGCTAGAAAGTGCGCGCCCAGCAATGCGATCCACCCAGTCTTGCAATGTACAGAGGGGGGTGGATGGGATCTCTCTGGCTGGAAAAAGATACAATACTTCAGATCACAAACCGAACGCGTGGGTCAAAATGGGAGGCTTTTAAAACGCACAGATGGCTGCATCGCCTTGCATTCTCCCTGTACAAGCATTCTCAGCCCAGTTGCTCCCATATAACTGGCCATTCTGCCGTTGAAGCAGATTTGCGTTCAAATTCGCGCCAGTACTCGTGATCGCTTGCGTCTCACTGGAACCTGCGCTTTTCCCGACTACCCTTCAGTGCAAGTAGCAACACTACAATCTCTTTGCGCTCGCCTCTGCCCGCTGTTCCAGCACAGGCCGTTGCCAAAGCTCAAGACTAGCAACTGGAGATTCTTCTCACCGTACGATCAGTTCTTCACGCGCCCTTGAGGCGAGCCAAGGGATCCTGCAGAGAGGGCTGTTGGGCCGCTTCTTAGGTGCTTCGACAGCCCCAAACAAGGTATAGACTTGGAGGAGCGAATGTCGCTCGCCTCTTCATACCACGGGCCCCAGGGGCAACCGGGGATTCCTGAGAACAGTTCGCTAGAGATAACCTTGCCGAGTAAGTTAGGCGAACCTCCGCTGGCTAGGGCCAGGCCTCTGGAATCACCGCGATCAGGCAACAGCATCCCCTCTAGCGGTGGTAAGGTCGGCGCAGGCTCCACATCTCCGCCCGCTCCTGAGCTTTCGACCAACACATCGTCACGCGATCAGGTTTGTGAGTTCGGTTGCTCAAGCGTACGGCTCACGAAGTTCTTTGGCCTGACCCAGTCTGATTTTTATCGATGCGACCGCATACGCTTCGACCATGCTACTCGGCAGCTTTCATTTGATCTGATAGCGGACTGCGAATGGACAGAAACGGTTCGGTATACGATTCCAGATGAAGTGCAACCGGCTGCTCTATCACCCGTCGCGACCGTAGTATCGGAGAGCAAGCACAAAGGACCAGCCTCGAATCAATGTTGTACTCACCATCACCATTGTATCATATGTTCCCGGGTGATCGCGTCTAAACAAGCCGCAAAATCGCCACGCGCACCTAGTGAGTCCGGCAGTTCGACACCAGTATCTGCAACGCCGCCAAAACCCAATCATGAGCTTCCAACGCCTTCAGGCGCCAGTGTATCCGCCGCGTCTATGCCAGCCTCCTCGTCGCCTGTGTTGGCCACGAAGTCTGCACTGACAACGGAGGAGCAACCCGCGCTAGTTCCGGAAGCTAAGGAGTTCGTGTCTCGAACAAGAACCGAGTCGCTCGAAACTGAAACGATCATGCCCGAAGCTCTTACACACGGGGGGTCACGAATGGCAGGCGATGCTGGCACCTCCGTAGCGAAAACCGGTATCCTTCCCTCCTCCGAGCCGGTCACTGAAAATGCGATCGAGGATCCGAAGCCGGTCGACTCCGTCACACAATTCACCCACACTTCGATCACTCCGGTTGATAAACGAGATGATGGCCTTATGTCGTTCCTCTTAGCGCCTCTGAGAACCACGTTTACGGAGACTATCAGAACTGCTGTTTGGCTTCAGGCGATTATGCAGGACTTGCGCGAACAAGCGCGAGAGGTATGGAAGCTAGGCTGGAATGAATTGCTCCTCTTGGCCGTGAGTGACGAAGACTTCAGTGTGGAACCAAGCAGGAACTACTCGGAACAGACGTATATTCGTGAGCTGCGTGCCGCGCTCCGCCGCTACGAGGAGAATCCGAAGCTTAAAGCCGACCGTACGTACGCAGCACGTGTGGCACAAGCCCTAGCCCTGGAACGCGCATGTTTGCTGTTCCGAGCTGCCCAGCGCCAACGGGACCTGAGTGCTTGGCGGACAAAGATTCTGCAGTTGGCTACATCCCTCCTTCGGCGCACATCAAGCAACGTATTTGTATTGGAGGGAGATCGAACAGGTTTTATTCCAGCAAAGGAAGGTATCGCAGTATACAACGGATGGGATGATGTTTCTTGCGTCTCTTCAAGCAATTCGTACTCCTTCGTTAGCAACCTATCCCGCCATCTCCAATTATCCAAAAACACCATGTATCTTCCCCCACTCGCGAGCCAGCTGCTTGGAACATGGCTCTCCAAATGCTATAGTCGATCGCGACCGCTTCCAAAGCTTGCAGGATATCTCTCCCTGGCCCGACAAAGTCTGAAGGTAGCCCATGGGGTGGCTCCGTTGGCTGGGCTAGCAGATGGTGTTGAGAACTGCAACTCCCAACCGGTCGGCCTTTGTGGATGGATATGTTCGGTAGAATGTGGCTTAGTGTGCTCAGAATGCGTGATTACGACCAGTCCATTAGTCGTATTATCACAGATCAAGCGCCTCAAGAGGAACGAAGCTCCTGGAATGCGAGCGTGTGACCTGAGTACTCCCATCGACCCTATGACGTGTGCGCTTTCTGCATCAGATGAGCTCTTCGAGGTCTCGTTTGACCAGGAGGATATGCAGCTATTACAGGAGCATGCCCTCTTGCAGGATGACGAGGACATCTTCGACAAGTTTAAGGATCGATCGATCGATCCCCCAAATTCGAATTCGAATGTAGATGCTTCCTCTAAATCCCAGACCTCTAGCGACTTTGACCAGATTCTTAACCTGATTTATCGTACCGACGAGGTCTATGTCAGCAGCAAAGGACTGTCCAGTAGCGGGGATGTGAGCGAGTCCCGATCTTCTGCGCCCTCTTGGTTCCAACAATGGGATGGCAACACGGTTTCATATCTGGAATCGTTTCGGCAGAGCCTTAGACAGGCTATTCGTATCATGACCGGAAAGAATCTCCAAGAGAAGCCTCTCCCGTACAACGACCGCCGCGCATCCTCTGGAACTCAGGGCCGCAAGTCTCTTTCGCTAAATGTGAGTGATGCGATTCTGAGTCGAAGCCGTGCGCGCCGTCAGCGCGGCGCCAAAGTTGTTGCATTTCGAACGGATGGGCAGGTTGACCCCGCTCCGAGCGAGTTCGATACCTCAGCGCCTATTGTAGTCGACGACTACACAGCAGGTGAAGCCAAGCAGCAGCGTGTCGTTAACTCCACCTGTCACCAGGTCCCCGACGGAGGTACCGCAGAAGTGATTAGTTGGCATATTGAGGAACACGGCGATGAGCCATCGGGTACGAAGAGTGTCCGTGCAGTTGTACTGCGTCGATGCACACGTGTCAAGCGCGTCACGATCGATTATGATGATGTAGTTGGTGTTAACTTCCAGATCTCGCTTAACTCGCCTGCTGAATTCTCGTTATCATTTCGAAGACGGACACCTCCTGCATTCCTTAGTGTTATCACCGACCCGTTCAACCAGCTGTTAGTTGGCTACACTGTGGCGTGCTGGTCGTTCCTCGATCTCTATCTCCTGGGAACAGCGGCCCTGATTCTGATGTTTATCGTGCTAATTCGCGAGTTCCTCGTCGATCGTGCCAGGTTCATCGTCCAGGCACGCTCTGATCCTCGCCTTCTTGTCACTGACGCATTCTCTGTCGTGTTCCGATTTAAATCTGCAATGCTTCCGTCCTTTATGGATTTGCAAAATGCGCTTATGATGGGCTTGGGTCACAGTGGTGATCCTTTGCACCCAGGTCCTCTAACGGCGTCCACTGCGTTTGCCACGAACCAAGGCTCGCCAAACGAACCGCAAATCCTTACAAAATGGAACGAGCTGCAGGGTAGTCTAGCGTTTACTCACACGAAGACCGGTCCAGAAGCAGATATTGCGTCTTCTCACCCGGAATTGCGAGAAAGTACTGAATCTGGACGCGTTGACCCTCTGCTCACGAGCGTGAGCCTTGCGAAGGTCCCCATGACACCTTCTCCGCCTGGACGCACTACTCTTCATGGTCCACCAGGTCCAGCAATGCCTAGTGGAAGTCCAGTACCAAGCGAAGTACGCAGTGACGTGGTCACGGCACCAACGATATCTATCTCTCCCGTTCTAGAACTGAAGTCGCCTGCCAGTCCACCCGTTCTGATTACGCGCAATCGCAGTGGGAGTGAGGCAAACAAGGATTATATCGGGAAGAGTCCTCCAGGGGATTCGGCTCACCAAAGAAGAGTGAGCATCGGGACGGATCCGGCCAGGGACGGTCGCACGCAGGATGGCTCCCTCCTCAAGCATGATGTCTTTGATTTATCCAATCTTAGTGGGCTCGATATCGAATCACTGTCCACCCCGTCTGGTGGAAGTCAGACTCCTATCCTACTAAGCCGCTCAGCACCTATCCAGCAGCCCATAGGGGGAGAGCATGAGACGAGCACGGATGCAACTGAGCCAAGTGACGGCGTTGTGTCATACTTGCCATCAGAGAGATCTGAAGGCGATGATTTGAATCTGAGTGAAATTTCATCCACGTCGCAGAACCAACACAACTCTGTGGCACAGGAATTGTTCGTGGCAGGCAGCTCCTTTGGAAGCCGCACTGTCGATCTGGGGCTGGCACTTGCTCGCGGTGACGATGTGGCAGGATTTTCTAGCTCTATTCAGGATCAGATTAGCTCCAAGGAGTCGGCCAAGAACATGCCAGCAGCGAGAGAGAGCGGCCCTACAAACCAAGATAACTCAAGCGGCGGGAGACTAGATGGCTCTTATAAGGAATCTTATTCGCGTCAGGGTTCATCCGACCCCCCTGATGACTTGAATGTTGTTGTTCGCGGAGGAGCTGAGGCTTCGACTACGCTGGCGCATACAGCAACCTTCGACGAGAAAGTAGCAACGAACCGCTATCACCCAGGTGCAAATCCCAAAGAAACGCTAAGACAAGTAGTGGGTGTCACACATGGGCAAAAGGCATTGCAGGTGGCTCCTAGCGCCCCTCGCTGCAAACGTGAACCGACTCAGACAGAGCTTTTCGAAATGCTACTTAATCATACCTTGCTCCCATTGAGAAGTGCGGGTCGGCATTGTCTTCTGAAGAAATGTAACATTAGGACACGTTTTGATGATCTCGAATCCCCACCTGTTTTAGAGAGTGCGTGTATGCCGAAGGACGTAGTGGTTTTTAACTGCAAAGATGCTCGTCCCGCCCCCAGACCGACAGATCGCAAACCCATGCTTTGGGCAGCTCTAGATCTGGCTTTAGTTCATAGGTTATGTCCGCTTCAGGGATTTGCGTCGTGGCGCAAGGCTTCAGCTTCTGACGTGTGGATTGCGAAGGAAGCAATGATCCAAATCGGTTCGAAGGAGGTCGAGCGAAAGCTGGGTCACGATCAAGCCGAGCTGTGCGTCCGGGTTCCTAGAAATAGCGTTATAAAACTCATAGCCCTCGAGTCGAGACGTGCTAGCGAGCACATTCATTCCAAGGTTAAGCATCTTGGTCCGCGCTCCCTTCTTGATTTTGTGCGATTGACTGCCGAAGCTGACGATGTACCATCCAGAGGTGATCGGATTGAAGTACGATCTCGTGGAGATGTCGCGTCGCCCACTCACATGTCAATTAACAGCACTGATGGTTTTCTTGGTACTCCACCAGAATCGGCGAACTCTGAGCACCTGGTCTCCCTTCAATCGAGGGAGGGTGTTCACGAAGGTGGGCAACCGTCTTGGAGAAATCGTTTGTGGCGAACCGCGATAAAGGTTGGCTCATCTGTATCGAAACTCATACGAATCCTTTTCTCGAGTGATTCAGGCTCCAACGTTGGTATGACGCTGCCTGATCAACATCCAGATGCAGTCTTGGGGCTTGACGACGATCGTCGTCAGGTCTCAGATTCCCCCATTTCACATGAGCAGGCTATTCACGGGACTAAATCTAGCTCAAAGACTGAAGGGAAAGCTTGGTCCGCATTTGCCAGCTTTGCAGCGAATGCTACATCTAATTACTCTGATTGGCTCACGCTTGCTCGTGAAACGGAAGGGACCGAACCCGCACGGATTTTGGACCCGAACTTGGTGGAAGGGTCCAAGGACTCTCTATTCTTTATCGCACCCAGAGATGTTACAAAGAGACTTTGCGACCTGCGTCAGGACGCGGTTTCTCGGGGAGCAAGCGAGCTGTTGTTCGAATTGTGCGGTCGGAATGAGACGACAGTCCGCAAGAAGCTGGCCAGAACTCGCCGCGTTCTCTCTGAACCGATACGCTTGGGCATTCGTTCCGCCGCCTCTCAAATTGAGCAGCTCCAGCAATCGATGATCAAATTAGCGAGCCGACGACGCTCGCTTGCAGATCGCTCTCCGTCAAAAAGCACGGTAGTCCAAATTCAAAGACTCAAAGCTCAGGAGGCCAACAGCATGAGAAGCATTAGGCAACAACTTGTGCGACGTGAACTGTGGTCAGCACTAGATCAGCTACTTACTGCGCCATGGCTGTTGTGCCGAATGACCCAAGAGAACAACGGTGCATCTGCAATCCAGAGACCTGAAGAGCAGTCAAATCAGGGCTCAAACCATGGACTTGCGCTACAATCCTCCGCTTCCTCTGGAGACGAACGAGACGGTGTGGGTTTATCCCTCTCCCCTCCATCCTCGCCCTCATTAAAGAGTTTCTCAGGGCTGATATCGTCGCCGGATTCACCATCAGAATCACCACTCGCCCCGTCTGGACGTCCACAAGTCTTTGTTTCAGCCAGGAGGTCCCAAAATGCATCGAGAGGTCGCGAACTGCCAGCAGGGGTTATGAATGTTGATGAACCAAGTTTTCGTGGATCTGCGTCATCCCCGGAGCGCACTCCTTTCCTTCCCTCAATTGCACGGCTCTCTTCAACCCCTGGTGTTGCATTGCAACGCGCACGGATGTTGTCTCGTCGGGCTTCGATGATGTCTCTCCACACCCCGCAATCCAACCGTGTGGACCCTGAAATGGAAAGCTTGGCTCAAGACGAAGGTAAATCGCATATTTGGGAAAGTGTGGTCCATATGGGGAGCAAGATGTGGGTAACTCTCAGCAATGCAATCTGGAACCGCTCCTCGCCACGCTCCCAGCCCGTCTCTTCAGAGCTGCCAATGCCTGCGCGACGTGGATCCTCCTCGCACGGCCAGGATCGGCTGTCTCATTCGCCCTTGAATTCGCACTCCTCTCCACTCCACTCGGCGCCGGCCAATACGGGGTTCTGGCAGGATCCACCAAGTATCAAGCCATCTCTCGTTCAATCGAGCCCTTCTGGATCTGACACCAATTGTGCAAGTTCCACAGTGGCGTCCCAGGCTTCATTAAGCTTTGCAACCCCACACCGCGTACAAGGCGGTGCTCCGAACAAAGTTGCTCTGCCCTCCGAATCTCAGCGAGTATTCTTTGTGCCAAAGTCGGAAAGGTTGGGTCCTACACTTGCTCAGGTTGAACCTGAGTTCCTCGAGCTGGATGCTGAGCCTGGCAGCACCGAGGCCACTGATGGACCCCTGCACGAGCAACGCCGAAACAGCGTATTGCCAACTCGTACTGTTTTGCCGCTTCTCGCAAAGGATATAAGGGTCCAAGTGCCTGCTACCGTCTACGATGTCTTTGTGTCGAATCTCCCACATCTCTACCCACCCACAGGAGCATCTGCAGTTCACTCACGTTATGACTTCACAAGGCCTCTTCCCATCGATCCCGGCACTCCTGCAGCGCGTAGTGCCATGAAGACTCAATTTATCCGCGTGCCTATGTTCCTCGACAATGCAGCAGTCGATCATATCTGCAGAATCATTTTGCCTGCAAGAGCATTCAACTCGCCCGCGGTACGCTACCTCTCCAAATTTGCGCTACCAGTACTTTACATCTACCAGGCTGCAGCTGCTCTTATGGGAGGAGTACTGCCAGCTGTGCTGTTTGCCATTAGTCGACTGCTTAATCACTACTTCGCCGCTGAGCTCACTATTATTCATGGCATGTTCAGAGTATTTGTGGTGCCTTTCGAGTGGGCCCTAAGATTGAGTATCTACCCTATAGTGCCTTTGATAAGAGGCGTGTTGACATTCAGCTGGCACATGACAGTGATGACTACGAGACTGCTAACGTACCCACTTTGGCTGTTGTCTGAGTATTTGTCAGATGTTCTCGAGACGACCCGCGAGTATGCGCGAGCGATGGTATCGTACCAAGAGCTGATCCGACTTCGAGAGCAATTTACGTTCATTCAAGCATGGGTTGGTACCTTCGGTGAAAGCGGACTGGAGATGCTGCGTAGAATGTACTTCCTTATTGAGCCTGCAATTACAGTGGCCACGAAGTTCCAAGAACGAATCAGGCACGAATGGCACCAACTAAGCCAAGGACAGCTCCAGGCAGTCCAGACACAGACGATTACTCTACTCAATCGCACACAGAATGCTATCCTTACCGTAGTCACAAAGGTGAGTGCAGCGTATGACAAGAGCAAAAAGGATATCGCGACGGATATTGTTGTTAAAGAAACTGCAAAGGTTTCAAAGGGTCAACCGCCACAACCCAAAGCACCGACCCATCCTCCCACGACATCCAACGCTTCACAGGTGTCATCAACGATCACCTTATCTGCGGTCGTTTCGCCTAAAGCCGCTACTACCAAAGTGGCCTCACAAGCGTCAACACAGCAGCATCCAAATGCCGGAGATGGCCGACAGACCACAAAGGTCAATGTCGCCAGCTCTAAGTTAGAGCAGGATATGGATCTCCCATCGCCTACACGCTCGCGCTCAGAGATGTAGTCTACACACCAATTGTATAACTGCTTTATCACTCCATTGTCTATCACAGGGTATACTGTACATAAAATGCACCATAGTGTAATGCACTGTAACTCGTCGTGTTTAGTATTTATGCATGTGATAAGCGTAGAAAAGAATCTTACTCACCTCGAATGTGTTGAGAAAGATTCTTCGAGTCAAAGATCAGCTTATACATTCTCTGCGTGCGTCGCTTCAACACAACCTGCCAAAGCCGTCGCAGCTTAGTTGTGTCGCGCCTTGCGCCATCGTTCTCTGATGTAGCACCTGGCGTTTCACTTGAGCCGTCATTGACAGAGCTTGCTGTTCCTGGCAAATCACCGGAGTCACGAGATTCTGCGTATTCGTTTAGGGCGGCCGTGAGTGCAGCGCGATATTCACTATCAAGGTCCACGCCAGTATCTTCCTCCGATTCAAGCTCTGTTTCCGCACTTGAATATTTGGTGATGAAGGCTTCGAGGATCAATGCGACGACGACGTTCATTCCGACTACGACGGTGCAGAAAAAGTACGCCACGAAGTAAACTCTGGTCCAATTGGTGCCTGTAGCAACAACGAATGCTTCGACCGTGAGGTTCCAGTTATTCACGATCATGATCTCGAATAGCAGCACGAATGCATGCATGATGTCGTTGAAGTTATTCTCCCAATAGTTGTTTTGTGCATAGTATGTTCTCATGAACTCCTCTGACATGTGACCTTTCCTGATCACATCTTTGAAGAAACCTACACCCACAATTGCGAAGAGGTAATAAATAGATATCAGGATCATGAACAGCGAACGTAGCGCAGGGGTTAAGCGCCCAACGGTATTCAAGATGGCTCGGGCGCGTTTGGAGAGCGAGAGCACACGGACGATGCGAATAACTCGGAAAAGGTCGATCTCTCGTAACAGTCTGTTGGTCAACCCAGCAGCTGACGTGGCTCGCAGCACGATGGCAGCTGAAACAATTAGGACATCAAACACGTTCAGTGTCGATCGGAAGAATTGCTTAGGACCGATTACGATTACACGTATGGTCAATTCAAGCGCGAAAAGAACTGTGAGGACCAAGCTTATTCCTGCGAGGCTGCGATAGCTTGTGCTATCCCTTTCAACAGAGAGCATAATAGCGACGAGGATTGCGTTGAAAATGACAAGCAGGTCACAAAGCGTGTTGTACATAGAGCTTTTCAGGAAACTCTTGGCCTTCTCCCAGGCGGATTCGGGAGCACGATAGGCCTCAGGATCATCTTGCAGCTTGAACGAAACATCGATAAAGTCAATGAGTCGGAGCCACTCCCTCAAGTCTATGTAACCTGTCTTTGAGGTGTCCATGGCATTAAATATGATATTAATGTGATCAGGCTCGAGGTCGTGCCTCACGTAGGACACGAACCGATGGAACGCGCTGCGCGACACCACATTCGTAGTGAGCGAACCGAACACACCGGGGCCTGAATCAGCGGAGTGAGGATCGTCTGGAGTTGGAGACTGACTCGGTGACGAGAACTGAGTGGGCTGATGCTCACGTTGAGCTTGCGGCTGTAGATTTGATTGTGATGGTAATGGAGACTGAGGAAGGGATGGGGACTGTGGCCTGGCAGAAAAACTGGGATGGCGTGGTGACACGGGCTCAGGAAGATTGCCCTGACGAATCAAACTTGCAAAGGTGAATGTCGCGCGCGGTTGCTGTTGCTCGGGTTGGGAAACCTGAGAAACTGATCGGCTAGTTTTCGTCGCCAGACTCAATGTCAACCCGCTGGGGCGATGACCTTGATTATCTGACGCGGTTTCTTGCTCTTCTGCCAGCAAGCTGGCTGGTACAGTGGTGTCTGAGGCTAATGTGGTACTAGAATCTTCAACAGCAGCACTTTCGGTCTTTTTCGCGGCTTCAGACAATGAGGGGTGTTCGAATTGTCCATGCTCTTCAAGGAGAACTTTGGGGATTCCATCATTGGTTGCGAACGAAACAGATCGATTGCCTTGAGGCTTTTTCGCAGTATCTCCAAGACTCTTCTTCTCCGGTGCAACACCCCTGAGAGCTGAGGTTGGCAAGACTGGAACCGAGCCTACCCTCGTCTCATGACGAGCTTTGTACTCGTCCTCACAATCAACACTGCCCCCGCGTGAACGTCCCCCCGTTGTAGGGCCGAGTCCAGGGCTTGAGATAATAGGGCGCAACAATGATTTGCGGGCCACTTCTGCAGTGATGCCACCTGTCCAAGCTGGGTGGAGAGGTGCCATGGGTGCGGGCGCAGCAGCGTGTGTGTCAGGTGTGACACCTGCCTTCTGGAGTTCCTGGATTTCAAGTTGGGCTCCAACACCAGCAAGCTGCTCCCACATACGCTTTTTCTGTACAGCATCAGACGATGTGACTTGGAAAGACTTCAGCCGATTTGAGCTGTGATCACGAATCATCTTCTGTGGATTCTTGTCGGTCATTGGGATGCTCACTCGAGTGTGATCCGACTGATGCATAGAGGCATCGTACCTTGACGACGAGCCTTCTGATGGTTGCGATGTATCATCATTGTAGTCATCGCGGGCAAATCCTTTGAAAGCAGCGCCTCTGGGCACCGCAGGCGAGCCCTGGAGCTCATCTGCGGGCTGAGTCCCAAGGCTCTCTTGCTCGACCGACGACTCTGTGATTGTTGTGTCTGCCAGGAGCTCATAAACTGCACACAAGCAAACAGTTTGGATTTTCGGAATTTGTGATAAGATCTCCTTCGCTTTGTCCTGAAATCGAGAGAAGACCGCAGCGAGAATGATCTGGAACAGAAGGTACAAGGCAGTCAGTAGATAGAGGACGAAGAAAATTGCGGTCCAGTTCGAATACGAATACGATGCCATCATGACATCGGGGAAGTTGGCGGTTGACATGAGCACAACAAGACTCCAACAGGACGTTTCGAGATTGACAAAGTTAGGATTGTTACCGAGTCGGAGACCTCGCTCGGAAAAGAGATAAAATCCAAAGATACCGAAGATGACGATGTTAAATCCGATTAAGACTACGACTTCCATAACCTTTGGAATCGTGTACATAACGGCTGTCATGAGCTGACGTAAAACACGACCACGTTCGATCAGGAAATAAGGGCGTAGTAGTCTTGACAGGCGGAAGGCTGAGTTTCGCAGGCTAGTGAAGCAGAGTCCAAACACGAACAAATCTGCTAGGGCTAATCCAATGGCAACATAGCGGGCTCTGGCCCACGTGAGGGGGAACCAAGTTTCCCCAATATCCTGATCACGGTCGTGCGAGAAGGTACGCAGCATCGCATCAGCGAGGTAGAGCCCGAGAATCAGTAACTCCAGGCAGGTGCACACGATCGGGTGGTTGTACTCCCAAACAGCAAGCGCAAGGTGGAAGAAAATCGCAAAAGTCAGCATTCTTCGCCAAATGCGATGGTGCACCAAGTTATACGCCCTGAGTGGTGTCATGGAGACACCGCAAATGTTTATCTCGTCTCTCATCTGGATTCGCAGGTTCGGCATTCGACCCTTGACCGCGTCGAGAACATACGCCTTGCAAACTTTCAGATCAAATTCTTCGTCTTCGCCTTTAAGGTGCTCGTAGTCTTCCGCAACAGGGAAGAATGCTACTGAGTCCACTCGGGTCCGCGAACCAACCACCGTACCCACAGTAGACATGCCCTCGCGCATCGCTGTCATGGATTCTTGAGAATCAGCCAGGAGCGGGGTTTGCAGTCCTGTCTGATTGGTAATCGCGCTCGATGTTGAATTCCCGCGTGTAGTCTTGATGCGGTTGTACATGGCCTCGGATTCCAGTACTTCATCCAGTGTATCCTCCATGCTCCTGCGGCTCACACGTGAGTCCGCTCGTGATGTCTTGCGCATGATTTCGCGTTCCTGCTCCGTGGTTACCAGTGGGGTCTGCCCCACCATTTGCCGGTTTCGTGGGATCATCTTGGTGGATCTAGCCGATTGAACGCGATGGCACCGCTCTTAATGCTTTGTATCGTCCCACCACGGGTGCCACTCCCTTCTTTTCTTGGAAGTTTCGCGAAGTTAGGTTTTTCCCGGATATCTCGACCGGGCGCGGTAGCTCAGTCGCTTCAAGGTCACTTCCTTGTGTGCTTTGAAGGACTTGATGCCACACCCTGGTTAGTTGGCGCACGAACCCAGCGGATCGCTCGCAAATATGCCGCGGTATTTCGAGCCGGAAGCCCAATTTTGAGCTGATACGGCTAAAATCTCTATAACCGCATCCGGCTAAAAGGCTGCCAGTAGGAGGGGAAAGCCGAAGGAGTATGTGAATGTTAGGAGGGCAGTCATTCAAAACACCGAAATATGAATGAAACTGCAAGCCATATGGATGAAGCTTAATTATTATATCACTAGATTATACACAGTTTATGTACATGTTACAGATACTGCCGTAACTAACCCAGAATGGGATCGTATTCTTCAGCGTGTTGCTGATTGCGGCGCAGCGATTGGCGCTCGTACCCGCTCTCATCACCGGTGTCATGACCGTCTAATAAGGATCCGAAGCCTCCACGTTGTCCTGAGTAGGGATGATAGCTTCCACTTTCGGATCCCCGGGGTGGGAGTGGCTCGGCGGAATGCGTACCCAGGAAATAACCTGACATGAAGATCGCGACAGATCCAATTCCCACGAAGACGAGCGTCCAGCCCGACGAGGGATTTGATTCTGCGCAGAGCTGTGCAACCTTAGCAGCTCCTGCAGGTGTCACTTGGACTCGGTTCGATGGCACGACTTTAATCTTGTCGCCCAATCCGGTCGATTGCTCTGGAACGGTTCCTGGGACGACAGGACTTGCCCTATCTACCTCAATCGGTCCCAACTTCTGCAATAACGCGTCATTATCAGGAGCAGGTGATGAAGATGTGGCGTTCGCACTCACGAGTGAACCGGAAGGAATCACTTCGGAAATTGCTGCTTTTTTAGGAGCCTTGGATGAAGAATATCCAATTAACTTTTGTTCGGTGGTCTGCAGTGCTCGCGGTAGCTCACAAACATCACTTGAGGGCCAATGTTCGGCATCCGTTTCAATGCTTTGCGCAGGGTCGCCCTCAGGTTGTCGCCACCAACGAATCGCTTTGAGCCACCATGTTGGGTAGAATAGTGGTGTGGATGTGAAGTCGGGACTGTGCGGTTCGTCGAGTCGGTACCCATCGTGGTATCGAGTGATAATGGCCCAGAAGAGATCCCACCAGCGAGAAACGACATGTGAAGTTTGGTCCGCGGTATAGGTATTAAGTAGGTCCGACGCCCTTCGCCATGACTTGGAGTATGCAGCAACCGTCTGTCTCTTCTTCTTGCCCGAAACTTCAAGTGCATCTGAGTCACCGCTAGCCTGTAACACCTTAACCTGCCAGTCTGAAGTCACAATCAGTGCTTCAGCCCGCGACTCAACGGAGGGCAGAGTATTCTCAAGCATTTGTTGCTCAATCTCTACCTGTTCCTTCACAATATCACGGACAATGTACCTCCATGCACGCTCTGCATAGTTGGAGACAGCACAGAAAATCCACCACGCCGACTTGGCAGTGAACTTATAAAGTGAGCCTGTCCGGAGCAGTGCCGGAACGTCGGAGAGAGGAGATTCGTCTTCGAGTGGCTTTACGGGGTGCTTGGGTGCCTCTGGATCCACGGCGCTTGGATAGATCGGGAAGAATACGGAGGTCTTTGTCTGGTGAGGTGCGAGGAATAGCCGATAGGCCGTTAGTCGTGGCCGTAGTGTTCGTGTGCGATTTACCTGATCGGTGGGAAATAGCTCAAGACTTAGCACGTCCTTAGCCAGAACTCGTTGACCATAGGTGGCTAGTTTGTAGCTCCGGATCAGGCCTGTGGCTTCGCTGGCGTATTCGGTCTGGTTTAACGCCTTGACACGAGAGGCAAGATCAGGGTACTGATGAGGAAGTCCGAGTGGGACATTCACGATCCAGTACATGTCCTTGGAGGCATTGTATCGACCTTCAGACTGCAAATGCGGCGCATAGAGATGATATGTCTCAGTGAATCGCATCTGAGAGACTGCGGTATAGCTCGTACGGAAGAGTGAAATGGTGCGCTCAAAATGGCCCGTTGCCAGTTCCTCATCTGTTAAGGGCATCCCCTCACTGCGATCGAGGACAAGCTTATCTCCCCGCTCACTTTCGAGAGCAAGGGCGTCTTCGGAGAGCAAAAGTCCGGCTCCCGACTTGAGTTTAGGATCGTTGACACCTTCAAAGGCGTCGTAGCGGTTAGGATTACCAAAAGGACCCGCTGCAAGCCCTTTTGTTGTGTCATAGGGGGTGCCTTCGAAATGATCACGGTGCAGAGCGAAGATTTGCTCCAATGTCACTGGCTTCTCCACTGGGACAGAAAACGGCAGATCCCAGGAAGATGATGAGGGTGAAAGTGCAAGGGAGGGAGCAAACGTTGAAAGGACACGCCAAACACGTCTTGAGACATAGGAATCACGATATGGGCTAAAATTCCATCCGTAGTGCTTCTTCCAATCCAGCGGACCGTCGACCTCCTCATTCCCTGACCACAGCTTTGCGCGAATTGCGACCTCGAAGATATTCTTGCTTGCCATCCACTCATCTGGTCGGTTTTCGAGATCTTCCTTTCGAATCTCACGAATGATAAACGAATTGGCAACCACAACCACATGATTGTCTGGAACGCGTCGTGCGACCCAAACGGCTGAGGCACCCGTATCATCTGGAGAGACATGCATGACCCATACTTCACGTTCGTCTGCAATAGTATACGCCTCACCGCCCTCGGCACTAGCCCTTTCTTCGGTCCATTCGCACGAGAACAGACCATAGGTCTCAGCCAGGTAACCAATAGTCTGGATGCATTCTCGCGCAGTACGTGATCGCTCGAGAGCGACTCGACCTAACTCGGAAATCTCAAATAAGGCCTTGCCCCCATCATAAACAGGTTTGCCCACGAGCATAGAGCCGCATGTACTTTCACCCAGTGATACGCCAAACTCATTGATAATGGCATACGAACCGTCGATGTAGGAGTACGTACGCGCGACCTGTGGGATGGTCCCCACTACAAGCGACTCGGACCAATTGTAGATCGACTTGTCAACAGCTTCAGGAAAGAAGGTCGCACCACGATCTCTTCCAACATAGCGCGGGTACGTATACCGCATCGGTGGCACATTCCTTGCCGAAGGGAGCTGATGTACGGCGGGCGGGACCCGAGCGATGCGGAAGTCGCAGTCGAAACAGTCATCCGAGTGTGTGTTGATAGTCCCACCGTCTCTAGTGGCGAGTGGGCCCACGGCAATTGCCGTACATGCATTCACGAGACTAACCCCAGCATGCGCAAGGAGAATTAAGGCCAGCAGCAGGAGGTATTCTGTTCGAGCCCGCGCTGATGTTAGCCGTGTGGATCGTAGTCTAGGGCTTGAGTCCTGAAATGTATACTTCATTGCTGTAGTGGCTGGAAGCGATTGAATACTGATATGTCGCCCCATCGAGCTGTGCCAGTAGGCACGTCCGCGCATTATCTAGTGCGGTCGTCGTTGACTCGTGTGTCGAGGACTAGGGTCTGTCGTCAGCCAAGTAGCGGTTTCAACGATGCGATCTGTGGATCCGTCGCCGCGCCTACCAATTGGCAAACCTCCGGACGCGATATGCACTGCGTGAAGCCCGATTCAGCCTCGGCCTTGCTCTGGACCAGCGCTAGGAGACTCGAATCGCGGCTCAAGTATCGAGTCCGAGAGTGTGGACAATGTCTTAACGTCCAAAGTCACGGAGTATGGACGGGCCAAGTTGCATGCACGGGTTTGTCGCAGCGAGATCCTTCGTCTAATTTAATTATCCCCACTATGCCCCACGTAGATCTCGCGTGAGGGCTACCTGAGTAAAGTGGTGATCTTGACTTTCCGAGCCTATCCGTCCTGGCCCAGAAATAAGAAGAGATCCCATCCACCTGCGCCCGTGACAGAAAAATCGGCCCAACAGCGAGAGAGTACGCGCTACTCAGAGCGTGATTTGGGCCCTGTCGGGTATTATTCAGGGGATCCGTCCGCATGGCTCGGTCCGCGTCTGACGCAGCTACCGTCTATTTGAGTATAATCCTGAGAATCCCCGTGACATCCCGCCAACTCGAGTGGATTCTACAATTGAGATTCACTCACCGGGTATCAGGTCGGTCTTGGTGATGAAAGCTGCGATAAGCGGCCCTGGTCCTCACGGATTCGATGTGATCTGGGTCTGTCTCCGTGTGATCCTTCAGATTATTCGCCGTATCTCCTCTGTCTGCCTCACTCATCTTCGCGCGATCGCCCAGTCCTGCCCTTGTTCTAGCCTCTCCTCGCTCGATCGCCTGTTTCGAAGCAGGTTCTCCGCACATACCGCGTCTCGGAGACCAGCGACGAGCCTATCGTCCGTGTTCGGCACAGACAGCCGCAATTGCAGTAGAAGGAAGTGGCATAACACACGAGCGCTGACGCAACCATGAGCCATCCGAACCGATGGCCTGCTGGGGGTCCAGGACCCGCTCTGGGTCCCGCCTCGGCGCCGCACTTGGCTCAGCCAGGCGCTCCAGGAGCGGGTATGGCAGTGCCGCCTCCGGGTGTGCCCATGCCCTCACCTAACCAGCCAGCCATGTACCCTCAGGGTTCGGTTCCAGGAGCAACCTCACAGACATCTCCCGGCAGCAATCCTGCTGCTGCCTTCCAATCTCCGCAGGAGGCGGCGCAGAGCCTGCTCAATCCCGATCTCTCCGCACGTGAGCAGCTCAAGAGCATTCTCTACCTGTACAAGGAACTTGGGCTTATCATGGCAAAGGAAGATGAGCTCGAGCTCGAGGCTGGACGACTTGGGCCGCAGTTAACAAATATCGTTCAAAGCATCGCCTCTGTGATGACGTATTTGGTGTCGTTTCCCTCCGCCTTCACACCAGAGGCAAAGATGGGCCTGTGTGCTCTTCTGGAGTACAGCTGTCTGACCAAGCGACGAGCTCTGCTCAGATATCCACTGCCCCCCGCTGCTCCGATCTTCGGCACCGGATCATTGCCCTTAATTGTTTCAGCGCTTCGATCACTCCTCGCAGATGAGACATATACTGTTCGCAGACGCGCCTTGCAGGCTGCCTGCCGCCTGCTGCCCCACATGCTCCACGAAATCAGCAACTACTGTGGAGGTGACGTTGCACGGCGTTCGCTGCGAAGAATCTGGTACAAGATTGAGACCATGCTGGATGAGTTTGGCCGTGATTCCTACAACCATATCCGAAACGAGTTCACTTCCATTCCACCGGAAGTCGAGCAGGCGCTTGTGGCCTGCAGCGCTCAATGGAAGTCATCCCCAGGTCCAGAGCTGCTCAAAATCCTTCAGCACGTACTCGCCATCTCCGCTGAAATTTGCAATCGTCGTAACTCCAAACCTACTCGCACCGCAGAAGGTGAAGCTGATAATGAGGACGAAGAAAACGACGACGATGTGGGTATGGTCAGCGCTGCTAGCGAAATTCTAGGACAGTTCGTTGAGTCGCTTTCAGATCCGAGAGGTGTCGAAGATGCAAGCGACTTTGCCCCGCTGCTCTCTCTCGATGAGACATCCAGAAGAGACCTGTCTCCTATCATTCGCAAAGCACTGCTTGAAGGGCCTGTTATTCCGGAGCCAGGTGGAAAGCCTCCGACTCCCACTCGAGAAACGCTGAGCGAGGGTGACAAGTCGACCTTCGAACAAGAAATGAACCTAGACCACCGGTTCATGAGTGAACTAAAGCTCCATTGCCCAACAGTGGAATGGCTTACGACGTTCTCTCCAGCCGCAGAGAAGGCTGAGCGCTACTATCCGCCACCTGCTGGTGCGGATCAAAGTCTTTTCGCGACCATGGCCGCTGCCACCGGCCCAATCCCTCGCTCCCGTGGCTTGAGTGAGCCAGAAGAAAAGCTCACAGAAGAGCAAGAGGAAAGGGAATTTGAGAAAGGTCGTCCCGAGTTTTCGTTCACACGTGTGGTTACGCTCAGATCTTTCCCACTTACCACTGGAGGGCCATTCAACGCGCAGACCGCTCACAATGTCCTGGCAGTTCCCGCAGCCAAGGCACTCGTCGACGCACTGTCGCTGTCTGATCCCCAGGAGGAGTCTACTGATGCATGGAGCGGTGTGCAAATCGCAGAGGCCGTGCTCCGACGTGAGGCTGTCCTTACCGCTGTCTCCATGGCAGTCTGCCGAGCAATGGCACTGAGGCCGAGAACAGTTCCATATTTCCTTCCTCATGTGATTGTACTGTGCTCGAGACTCTCTGCAGCTTTCTCAGATGCAGTGTTGGCAACAGCCTCAGCAGAAGATGAGCCCATTCGAATCTCGCAGAGGAACTCGGTTATCAAGCTTCGAAGCATTCTCGCCTTGTCACTGTCACATATGTACAATCTACACAGGCGTATCCTGCCCTACTGCCTGCTTGGTCCTCTCGAACACGCCCTTCGCGGCCTAGGTATTGAGGGTGTGGGACTGGGCGGAACAGAAACGCAAGGTGCAGTAGGTCCTGGCGGTGCCACAGGTCTTCCGGCACCGCTCACGCCGAGTGCAGCCGACGAGGTCATGCGCAACCTAATGAAGTGGCCACCAGGTCACATTGTCGAGCTTGCGCTTCTCACTGCGAAAAACAAGATCATGGCCGCAGTGAAACCTGGACCCAATATGACAGGGGTGGGCTTAGGACCAGGCTCGCGCGCACTGCTCAAGCCACTACCGGAAATCGCACTGCCGCTTAGTGATGATGTAACGTCTACCGTGCCAGGAGAACCTCCTGCGACCCGCTCGGCCGCAATGCGTCCTCAGCTACCACCGAAGTTGCACGACTTTGTTTCTCGATTTGTCTTCGATGTTGTAACTCCAACTACTGGAAGTGCCGGACCAGGTGCCGCGGCCAGTGCAGCTGCAGCTGCGGCCCTGCGCGCAAGGGCCGATGCTGTAAACGAGACTTTGTATCAGAAGGTCCCTGTGTTGACACCTTCGAATGCGTTGAACGTTGCCCGAAGCGCGCTTATCCGTCTCCTTTCGGACCAGCAAGAAGATGCTGTCTTTGCAGCTGGTGGTCGTAGTCTCCGAAATTCGCTGCTGGCTAGACTGGCGGCGCATCCATTGCCCCTAGGTATCCGAGCGAGTGATGATGATATTGCCGAAACCATCGATATCTTGCTCAAGGAGCCCGACTCAATATTCGATGGCCCTAAGACTTTGCTTGATTTGCCATCGTTCCCCCGACCCTGGGCGGAGGCCGAAGTTGAGGGAGAAAAGGCAGAGGATTCGGCAATGATGGATAGTGAAGCAGAGAAGACTGAAGAAACACTAACAACTGTTGCAGATACATTCTCCAAGGATGTCCACCTTCCTAGCTTGGTAGCGTATTTATCGCACGTTAAAGGCGCCGCGGATTCGAAGGACCAAGAGAGCTCCATCGAGGTGGGTACCAAGCGACGCCGTGGGTATGAAGATAACGTGGACAATACCTCGTCGTCCCATGAAGAGCCCGACTCTGAAGCTGCCACCCTCGCGAAGATGCTTCCGCGATATGCCCCTCTCATTCGAGGTCATCCCCATATCCTGCGCCCCGAAACCCTTGAGGACTACATCACGATACGTCCAGCGCATCGTGGAGATTTGGCTCTGAGGTGGCTGCACGTAGTGCTTGAATCAGAACGCGAGATGCTAGCAGAGAAGTCAGTAACTAAGGGTGTCTTTGGCGAGTCCCCTGCAACGGGTGATTACGATGCCACTGAGCTCGAAGGAGCACCTGACATTAATGCGAACTTCACAGCAGACAATGCACCTCTCCCGTCAGATATTGCAGAACACGCTGCAGACGATCCTGCTCAACTTAAGAAGGCCAAAGAGGCAATGGTTCAGGCGCAAAAACTCCGGCGCGCACGTGTACTCTGCCGTACGGCCGCAGCATCACTTGATTTCGCGTATGCCTTGTCGCAGAGTAGCATGGATCCCTATCATGAGTCGGGCGTCAATGCAATGGTATCTAGCACTGATATAGCGATGTTGCTGCGCTGCTCTGGAACTTCATTTGGAGGATTTACGCCTGAGGATGTTTCTCAAGTCGCTGAGGATGGCTCAATCAGCGATGCGTCTGAAGTCATCTACAAGGAGTTAAAGTTACTCTCGCTACCTGGTGAGCCCTTACCCATCAAGCCCACTCATGCCGCCAGTGATGATGGTTCGAGTTACGGGTCAATGATGGGCAGCGAAAGGAGCTCAGCATACGCGACTACTACCACCTTGAAGGTGGAAGGCAGCGCGACGAAGCTCATCAAATTGGATCCAGCTGCTGCAGGCAAGCAAGAAGAGTCTGCTGAAAGCGAGGCGCAGGTCATGAAGAATGAGCAGGAATTGGCCCCTATGGATATCCCGCAGGATGGTATTGAATGGGCACAGCAGCCTTCGTACATTGCTGAGCTTTTCCAGTACTCTGGCTACAAGACCCTTCCATACGTGCCGTGCCCGTTCCCTCAGTATGAAGCAGTCCTGCTCCGCTTGATGGCCAAGTACATTCAGATGGCGGCCAGCAACCCCACGAGTGCTGCAGATCGACTCTTAACACAACTATTGCTAGAATGCCCGCTCATCCCTCACTCTGCATTCGCTGCGGTTTACTCCTTTGTCATGACTCAAGCATCCGCAACAATGCCCATGCCTAAAGCGGTTAATCGCATCATTATTGGTTTGAACCTCCTTCGTGATCTCGCCCTTAAGCGCCCTGCGTGTCGCCGCGTGGCCTTGCTCTTCCTCCTGGCCGTTGCGACGGGTGTTAACTCGAGCTTCACGGGTCCTTCTCAAGCTATTCGTGCTGGTGCGAGGACACTCCTTGTCGAGCTTTACGCGTCAAATAAGGAGATTCGACAAACTATCGGCCGGTGGATGGTGCATCATCTTGGAGAGCTTGTCAACCCGGGCCTGGCTTCTGAGAATGCGCGAGACATTATTCTGGCGAGACTTCCACCTTCCGCAGCGTTTGTGGGCGCAGGCGGTCAGTCTGCACTTGAAGCCATCACAGCGCGTGCATCGGCCCCAATCAAATCGGCACTGGACGTCATCCAGCATCTTCGAGAGACAGCAGAGAGGCTTGCGCAAGAAGCACAGGCCGCGGATGTGGAAGCGAAGACACACCTTCCAGCGCTTCAGCAACAAGCAGACGCGATCACCAGTGCACCTGGATACCAACCTACCGAAGCCGCAGTTACCGAAACGACGTCCGCAGACATGACAGAAAATGCAGATTTGCCTGACCCCAAGAAGGAGCCAAGTCTGGAGAGACAGACATCTTCGTCATCCATCTCAATCGACACTCCTTTAGGTCGCATCCAGACTAAGATCAAGTTCTACACTACTAAAGCCGCTCGAGCGGCTGCAGCAAGTGAGCAAGCTCGTTCGCAGTTGCTAGAGGCAGAAAGGAATGCCGAGGCGGCCGCTGTTACCGGTGTTCTCGAGCTCCTTGGTGCCCTCTCTATCCGCCAGCCAAACCTCTGGCGGCAGATCCTCGCACTCTATGCCGTTAACCGACCGTGGATCTCCCGAGGTCTAACTCGACTCGGGCCCACCTGGTTGTCTCAGATGCCATTTGCTGGTGCACGTGGGTCGGGTGCACAAGGAGCTGCAGTCGCTCGTGAAGTGGCATCTACATTTGAGAACGCCCCCCCAGAAGCATACCGCTTTGTTCTATATCTCATGGACATTCTTACCGGAGTCAAGCCTCAGTCAGGACCGTCAGCAGCCTCGGCCGAAAATATGGCCGAGACTGCTGCAGCTGCTGCTGCTGGAGCCACAGATGCAACTGCCTACTTATTCTCACCTCCACAGCGGCCGCTTCCCGTCAGCTTCCAAGTTGCAGCATGGAAACTGTACGAGAAGAACAATGATGATCCGCGCTTCCTTATCCCGCAGCTGCCTGTCTTAACCCCCGAGATGATTAAGGAGCACTTGCCTAGGCTCCTCGCTCTTCCCAAGCCACTCCCAGACGCTATTATTAGTCGATTGCTGGGTATGGTCCCACAGCCTATTAAGACCCCTGATCTTCTCCGATATCTGCATACTCCGCAGGCCTGTGGTGGACGTATCGGACCGGGTGGCGAACTCATCGCTGATCCCCAAGCTATCCAGGCTGTTAGTAATGCAATCACCCAGGTTCTTAAACACCCGACAGCTGCTGACGCGGTTGAGCTTAGTAAGGTCGTCAGTGACCTGACATCAGTCAAGCACTTGACACCTTTAGTTCAGCGAACTGTTGAGCAGGCCACTGCACTAGTCCCAGCGCTCGCTGCAACGATCCAGGCACTTCGCAGTCAGCCACGACGCCGTGTAGCAGCACACCGGTAAATGAAAATACATCATAGAATACGAACCGCATATCGCTGCATTTTCATTGCATTTTATGTTAGCACAAGGCTTCTACTTAAGTAGTTCCGGGTAGTAGTGTGTACAGAGAGTCTAGACTTGCGTTTCCCTCAAACCTCGGAGCTGTTGCTCTGTGGTCCTCCGTCCGATGGTTCGGTTCGAGTAGCATCTCCCCTTTGCCAAACCTGCGCAGCGAAGTCAGCCGCGATCGCAATTGAAGAGCGAGCCTCGTATGCTCCAGGCATCATACCAAAGAGTGAAAATGTGTGCATCATCCCTGGCCACACAGACAACTGATGATATGGCACCGTTTTAAGCTCTTGCGATGACTCGTTATTCTCTCGACCTCCGTTCCCGTGTTCATGTAGTGGCGGTGGAATCGAAACAAAACTCACAGGATTAGCCGAGATGCGGGGCTTGAGGAATCGCAAGCCAAGAGGATCGGAAGTAGTACTGTTATCTGTGACAGACTCGAGCATGCGCCAAAACTTATTTGCGCCAAGCGACTCGTCGCGCAATGACCTGGCGCTCCATTTGTCCAGATCCACACCCTCTGCCTCCAAAGCAGCTTCTTTAATCTCCTTGAGTGCCTGGTGGGCTTCTTGTTTCAGCTCTGGCTCGTCACTCGAACTTCCAGCAGCTGCTGAAGAGCCACTGCTCTGGTCTGGGGTCAATTGAACGGAACGACCCGGAACAGGACGTGAACCAAAGCTCGTATCGATCTGAGTGATCATCTTGTCAAGCTCGTCTCGTGCTCGGATCAGCTCCTGTCGAAGCGCAGTGCCTCCAACCTTCCCAAGGACTTCCAAACTGTCTCGCTTACCAGCGATGATATCTCGTCCTATGCCTATGATTTTCTCCAGTATAGGTTGCTCTTCCTCCATTTTCGTGAGCCATCCCGAAAGCGCGTCGCTGAAACGATCGCCCTGGCTCTTTTTGGGTTCACTGACCGCAGCCGTAGACAGAGCTTGGAAGAATCGTGTAGAATCATCTAGTAGAATCTCCCGACCTCCAGTGATAAGCAATGTTGGCGGAAGCTTTCTGAGCGCTTCCATAGGAGCATAAATGGGTGAAGCAAGCGGATGTCTTTCAAGCTGTGATAAACCCGACCTTGCGGCCTCGAGAAGTGCGTACACGGGCGTTTCATCGAGTCGCTCTTTGTTGTGTTGCGGACTGCTTGCGACGGCTTGCTCCAAAACGCGTTTCATATCGTTGGATGGGAGAGATAGTACAGTTGGGTCCTCTACGACTTGACGCATGGCAGGATGGGTCACGGAATAAGTTGGAAGCATACGTGGGAGATCCTTCGGGAAGTTGTTGTCCGCAATATCTTTCGGGGTAGGAGGCAAGTAAGGTAAAAACCCCGACTGCCATGCAGCCCCTCCTTTTGATTTAATTACACCCAACATCGCGCGCGTGCAAACGGGTGCGGAATCAGCAGGAAGCAGTGGATCATTGGCTTTCAGCTCCTTAACTGATTGCCCACTCAGCGAAACATCCAGCCAAGGAGAGAAAAGCACAAGGCCGGCTGGCTGGGGTGCACCCAAACGTTGGAGTGCGAGTGTCACCGTGGCCGCCAAGTGCCCACCCGCAGAATCGCCGCCAATAATAATCTGGGAGGGACTGACTCCTAAGTTCTCCACGAGGTATTGATACGCTGCGACACCATCCAGTAAGGCTGCTGGGAACGGATTATCAGGAATGAGTCTGTAGTCAATCGAAATGCACACCAACGAGGGTGGCTTAGGAGAAGGGCCTCGGACCTGCAAGGATCGTTTCGTGAGTACATCGTATGCAGTTGTCATGATCCGTCGGACGAAGTCCTTGTAGAAGAACCATGATCCCGAGCCCGTAATGAATGCCCCGCCGTGAAAGTACAGCAAGTACTTGGAGTTCTTCGAAACGCCTGTAAGGAGATGGTTAGGTGAACTAATCGTGAAGCTCGAATTGAGTGCAAAGATCTGACCGTTGATGTGGCTCGGTGTTGATTGATAGGAAATCGGCGAGTGAACAGGCCAATAGTTCACAGGAGGCTTCATCGAGGAGAGATCTTTTGCGATGATCTGCCGAAGTCGCATCGCCCAGGATGACTCAGTGAAGGTGGGAATGGAAATGCTCTGACTTGAAATCATGCCATAGGCCGTCATCATCCTGTTGCTTGCAAACTCCGCTACATTCCCAATTTGCTCGACAAAGCTAGAAAGCGATCGATGAAAGGCTTTGATACTCTCGCGGTCCTGCTTGGCTATGTGTTGAAGCACCGACTTGATACCGACCTCAGCTGCGCCCATGGCAAGCCGGGCTGCAGGGCCGATGCTTCCGTTGCCCCCATCGGGCGTTAAGAACGGGCTGGGACTGAGACCGTCCGCTCCACCGCCGGGCTGGGTGATGTTGGTTGTTGTCACGGTCTTGGTCGGCGGCGGGGACTGTGTGTTGCCGAGGCCGGTGGTGCCAGGGTTGCTCATGGTGGTGTATTGACTTGAAGTGAATCACCTCCCAGGATCTTAGCCCAAGCTCAATACTGTGATCTGTCTAACCGGACACGGATCCGCTTCAGCAGGCAGTCGTCTCAGATGGTGCTCTCAAGGACGACCAGGGTCGATTTCGCTGGCTCTCGCTCTCTGAGTACCGGGATCAACTATTTCGTATTAATAAAATAGCTGTGGCAGAGCGTATTAGTGTGTCAGCAGTCACTTGCAGTGCGTGGGTCGCAAGATATACAAGTTCGCTCTGCAGTTAGATCCGAACTAAACTTTGACCTGATCCGGCTAAAATCTGCAAGCAGGGCGGAATTGACGGTCGACTTAAGCAGATTCATATCAACAGAAGTACACAGGGGGATGCGAATAGCGTGCTGACGGCTTCTCAGATCGCCATGGCTTGCCAGATCGCCGACGGATCTGCCTCACGTGAAACCCGTGTCTAATCAATCATGTGGTTGTTTATTGCGATTCAGCGTGGCATTGAAAGCGCTGGAATATGGATTCGATTGTCGAGTGGGACATGCAAGGAACCAATATACACTAACTCCAGCTGAGACCTAAACAGGTTTACGTCTGAGCCAGAAGAGTAAACAAGATCACCCTACTCTCCGGAAGTTGATGACGAGGACGGGAATGTCGAGGATCCTCGACGTTCCAGCGACTCGCGGGGCCGCGATGAGGACGCGTTGCGAGTCGGTGTGCTTGTTGAATCGCGGCGTGGTGTGTTTGTCTGTAACGATGCAATACGAGCGCGGCCCATGGTATCGCGTCCAGGGGTATTTGTCACATTGTGAATGGCCGCGCGAGGCGAATTCGGTACGGGAGATGCCGGTGGGGATCGTCTTTCTGGCTGAGATGGCCTGACTGCCAGGGGTGGCAGCGATGCGACAGACGAAAAGGTCTTACTGGGTGTTGGTGAGTTCGTTCTGGACCCTCCCGGCTGCAATGTACGCTGAGTTTGGTTTTGGATTGGCGGCTGCAAGGCTGACATTTGACCAGGCAACTGCGACGGCTGTACCTGACCCGATTGCTGCTGCGGCTGTTGCTGCGGCTGTTGCTGCGGCTGTTGCTGCTGCTGTTGGCGTGAGTGGGCGACGGCCGCAGCAATAGCAATCGCTTTGAAGTTGGCACTGCGAAGACGTTCAGCATACGAGACTGCTCGATTGGACCAGGGGTTAGACGTTCCCTGAGGCAAAGGAGCCCCTTCGGCTGCCGCATTCACTGTTGGTGGCGCTAAGAGTGCGGCCGCAGTTTCATCAACCAAACTTCTGCTCCGAGATGACTCATTCTCGGCTCTTGCTTCACGGTCCTGAGAGGAACTTCGATGAGTCATGCCTGAATGGATACCAAGCGCAGACGGTACTGGATCGGAGAGATCAGGCTTACGACCGCCATAGAACAACGCTATCGTTGGATCCAGATCTCCTGAACCTGTGGTTGAGTTGGCCTGATCGTTTGAAGTCGTGATTGCTTCGGCAACACCTGTTAAAGTACTTGGATGAAACGAAGGCAACTTGTTCGCCATAGCGTAAGTCATAGCAATCCGCTGTAATGTGCTAGAATCAGTAAAAGGGTGGGCTACCATCAATGTGTTAAAAGCGGCCGGACGGTGCTGTGACAGTGAGAGAATACCCGGAAGAGTCGCTGAATCAGCAGCTTCGGCGGCACTAGCTTTCTCCGTGGCGCCCTTCCCTTTTGCTGTCATCGATGCGGCATTTGTGCGAATCGAGGAATTGAGGTACGCTAGGTGGCGGAACATGGCCAGCTGCCACTGGTAATCCCGTAAGTTACCCTTGAAAGCCTCAGCCTGACGCTCACGATGGCCCTGCAACTCGGATAATGCCTTTACCTCTTTCGCCAGAGTCGAAGTATCTACCAGTAGCGAGGTGACCAGCCTGCGTGCCAAGATAGAGGCATATGCTGCGGACTCGGATTCGATAGGCTCCTTGCCAGCGGCAACCATGGAGATTGTGACGCTTGTGCAGGTCACAAGGGCCCATCGCAACAGGCGGAAACAGCGGTCTATGTACTTCGGACAGGTTAGAAACAGGCATGCGGCACCAAGCGCACCGAGAGGGGCGGCGAAGAACTGTGGAAGCGGAGTCGCCGATTGTAAAGATCCTACTGAGAGTGGCCCAATCGTCGAGGTATTCATAATACGTTGGCCCAGGCCCAGCGTTCCAAGCGGAGGAATTGGAGGGATCTGACCTGAATGTGAAGTAGACACTTCATTTTGAAGTGAGGTTACAAGGGCAACCGGTGGCGAATTTGGATAAGGTGGAGGTGGTGTGCTGAGTGCGATGTTAGCGACTGTAGCGGCGGCAACGGATGCTATCTTTCTGATTGCATGGCGTAGCTTTTCGAAATAAACTGCAACGAGAGCAGCAGTGGCAAGCGATGTCAATAAGGCAAGCAAGGGGTACTCCTGACTGCTAGATATCGGGGAGACTCGCTCTTTCATCGTATCTCCCTCATCTGACTGGAGATCTGAGGGAGGAAGCAATTCTGCTGCTTCTAAGACTTTCCTCACTGCGGCCTTAGCCGCAGCTTTCGCTGCGTTCATGCAATCAACATTTACCTTGGGTTCCGGATCCTCCGAACGGCACACAGCAGCAGCTGCCCGAATTGCTGCCAACCGCGCAGATTGGATCGTATTGGTAATACGCGCGACGGTTTGATTGGTGGCGTGCGAGCTTGTGCTTTGAGCTGGCAAAAGCTCTTGGATTAGACCTGGGAACAAGGGGCGAAGGAATGGCAACCGAGGGGTGTACGTGTGCCTAAGGATCGGGAGAATGAATGACACCACAGCCTCTGATGCAGTTCTGTACAGGAAAATGAAATGAGTTGACTGTGGGCTAACTAATCGCTTTTCAGGATCACTTTTAGGCTGTCGCACGGAGTCAAGCTCGGACTGTCTTGCAAGGAACTTCTTGTTTTCACCCTCGCTCTCAACACCTTCGCCATTCGCTTCGGGACCCTGATCCACACGCTTCTCTGACAACTCCTTCGGCTGCTTGGAGGCGGTTGTCCCTCGATCGCAGTCAAATGTCAAGGCTTGTGTTAGGGCCTGACTGGTGAGTGGCTGAAGCATGCCTTCAAATGCCGCTACCAAATATTTCAGGATTTCATCAAGCGCGACCGACAATGAGTCGACCACAGAAGAAGGAACTGATTCAGGGCGTGTCGATCCAGGTTGAGTATGTGAAACTGATGCCAAAGAGAGAATCAAGGCTTTTGAGAAGGGCCCGGCACTCGCAGACTGGGAAGGGATGAAAGGAGATCTGTTCGATTGAGTGTGATTGAGGAGTTGTTTCTGAGTGGGATTTGATGGAGACGACGCTTGAGCCAACGCAGACTGGACAAGAGCTGATGGAGAGGGTAGTGAACGCGCTGGTGCGATAAAGCGGTCGCTAACTGACATCACTCCATGAATGGATTGAGCTGCCTTGGCAAATGCACTGCGAATTCGATAGGCACTTGCGATGGATACGGATCGACCTAAATTGTTCGACCAGTCTAGTGGATCAATAATATTCATCGCACGAACGGCAAAAACATGATCAATATTCACCGGCATAGCAAGTGTGCTTGCATCTCTTTCGCTCGGGTACAAGTAACGCGCAATGAGACTAGCGTGAATTGCTCGGTTGATAACGAGCTTTCTGATCTCCTCCGAATTACACGTTTGTGACAAGCAAGTAAGGCTGCTGGATTTATCTTCCGCGTGATCGTCCTTCTTATCTCCCTTATATGGGACATGTAATTCGGGCAGATTGGCGAGTCTTAGCAAGGGGTTCGACTCATTGGTATCCGTCCACAGCGCCAGTGCTTCCTGAGCTGCCGCCGCAGCTGCTTCTGTTGCCAAAGTGCTGCGCAGTATTGGAGGTTGGAACGCGGAATTATCACCAAATCTCAAGCCCTCCGAATGGTCGGTTGAATCAGGGATTTTGTTGAGGATATCCAGAATCACTGAGGTTGTTTGAGCCGAACTAGCTGTAGCCTTCGTCAACTCCGCTAACTTCATGAACTCACTCGATAGGAGGGAACGTGGAGGGACGGGTTGTCGAAACGATGGGAATGCACAGGTCCCCGACACTCCCATCTGCGCTGCATTGCTGTTTGCATATAAAGAAAGTGCGGAAGCCTGTGCGGTCGCAGAGAGCACGGTAGAATACCGCAAAATCGTTGATCGGGTGGGTTCTGGAGTTGATCTGGGGGGCAGAGGGACACCAGGTGTTAGAGCAGCAAAGCCATACAAAGTCGAACATCTCTGTAAGAACTCGAAGGGGAGATATGGATGCGTGCCTGGAGGAGCGTATTTCGTTGGATATGACACTGTGAACCACGCCCACTCGCTACTTGATTGGCCTCGCAAGGGTGCTGATGGCGTCGATGTTGTTGTCGTTGCCGCTGATGATGATGAAGCAGCTACCGGCACCGCGGACGCTGATCCTTGTGAGCTGTCAGGGGCATCCTTACCCTCGGGAGATACATCTTCAACAATGCTCTTAGTGTCCTCGAAGTCACTCTCTGAGTCCTGCGCTGAATCGACTGAGCTCGATGCAGAGGCGCTTTGCTCTGATGTGTTGGTCTGGATTTCGTGGAACGAAGCTGAGGGGAAGGCACAACGGAGTTCACGTCGATATGCTGAACGCTCCGCAGCGTCGAAGGCTGCCGCGAACTCTGACTCAGCAGGCTCGGTCCCGCAGTGTCGTTCAGCAGCTCGTAGGTGGGGCAAAAATGGAACGATTGACGAATTCGGCTCTGCCAGATCGTTATATGCTCCTTGGCCCTCAACAGGGTTCGTATGGTCGAGCTCGAGAAGCGGAACACTCTGGTGTTTTTGACCTCCCCTACCTCCTCGCCTCCTATCCGCAAGACCAATGGAACTCCCATCAAGACCCGAGCTTGACGGCTCCAAGCTCTCCAATTTGTGGAACTCGCTCACTGCACTCAAAAAGTGCTTGGAAAAATTGGCCTTCTTCTCCTCAGGGACACCCCACATCGCAACATCCAGCTGCAATGGGTCGCATGTTTGATCTCGTCGAGCTAAGGAGTCAGTATTGCCCTGCGATTGGTGAGATTGATCAGATGCAGGCACGCGTTGTTGCCATGAGTGTGGTGTAAGCATCTTTTCTTGCATCAATCTAAGTGCCTCGATGGGTACTGGGCCTCCGATGCTCACAGCGAAGTTCGACCAGTCGAATGACGCTAATACTGACACGAATGTACAGAAAATATAGAAAGGAGTGACAGGAGGTGGTGCAGGTCGATACACACATGGGCAGCAGTGGCCACGATGTTTAGCTGCAGCAGCGAACTTTCTTAGCTGCCTCGATAGCGATATTCCCAACGCGGCTGCTGATGTGTCATGCAAAAGCCGATTCACCAATGCAGTCCGTCGCGCGAGTGCATTGCGCCTTCGCCGCGCTTGGCGCCGTGAGCTCCGACTGCTCCCTCGGGACAGACGACGATGTTGGTTAGCTCGCTGAACGAGAGCGTCAACAACCTCCACGGACTGGATATTGTCCCCAGGAGCATCGGGCATCTCGCCCTCTCCATCAACGTCAGCATCACCATCGGATTCTGGCTTCTGGGGTGGTACAGAATCTGTGAAGCTCTGACTGCGCCTAAGTTTGGCGATTGCAAGTCGCTTACGATGTTTACGGTTAAGCTTGGCTCTTAATGCGGCTCGACGCTCCATTTCAATTCGGAGCCTTCGTTCTGCTCGCCGCTTTTGGAAATTCGCTTGTGCTTCAGCTGTTTGTTCATCACATTCATCAGGTTCAGCGAGATCATTCAAGTCATCGTACAAATCAGCTTCAATATCTGAATCCTTAATCTCCAGATCATCTTGTTGCATATCGTCCCCAAGCATGTTAACGTTGTCCTCATCATCGGACCCCTCAATTCCAGATGTAGGCCTGCGTGCCAAAGAGTGATCTTGCTCTTTGTCACTCTCGTTCCCATCATCACCATCGCCCTCGAAGTCCCCATCCGGGTTACCATCGGCCTCTGACGCACCCGCGTCTTCGTCATACGCGCCTTGATTCAGTGGATCTCCTTGTTTCTTCTTCCTCCTCTTCTTCCTCGGCTTTCGGCGCTTCCTCTGTCTTTGGTCTGCATTGAGCTCACCTTCAAAGGTGCTTTCATAATCACCTGAAATCGGTTGATCTGCTTGCATTTGGCATCTCGCTTCATCTCCGCTTTCGTCTGGTCTCTGTGACACGCCACGATGGGGACTCGACCCCTCTGTACCATCGTTACCGACAGAGCCGCAAGCAGACTGAGTTTCCCCAACCATCGCATTATCCTCATCTCGGACGGAACCCTTCCGCCTGCGTCTCCGATTCTTTCTTGATCGAGACTTAGAGACTCCCATTGAGGGCTGAAGCTCGTCGTCATCAACAGTACCTTCATTGTCACCATAGTTTGCCCCTTCGTCTGGCGTGTCGTCTCCGCCAACGTTCACGTTAGCCTCTGTATCTTGCTCGTGAAGCGAATCTAACAGCGCAGAACTGCGCATTTCTGGGGAGGCTTCATCAGGCTCGCCATTCGCCTCATTCGAGTTCTCCTGGCCGTTAGTCATGCGTCGTTTTGGAATCCGCCTTCTCATGCGTCGTCTTGCCTCCGAAAGGCTTGTTGACTCGGCCGCATCGCTTCCCGTTAGCGTCGTGCCCTGGTGTAAAACATTCATCCGTTCCCGACATCGCCTTGATGAGTAGCGGCATGTTTCGTCATCCGATGCTGCACCATGATCTGCATCTTTCGCTTCGTCTGCCAAATCGGCATGACCGCGTTCTCGCGACTCACTTCCGGTATCTGTGCCCGCACTCACGATATCTGCATCGCTTCGATCTCCGTCACTACCAATGCTATAGATCAGATCTCTTCCGTCCCACTCATCTTCATCATCTTCTTCAGCAAGTGAACTGTGGTAGGTCTCTGTGTCGGTCATTGAGCACGAGTTGAGGCTACGCTCTTGGTCGCAACTTCCAGCGCTTTCCTGGCCAAGATGCCCAGGTTCGGGTCTGGATGATCCCGGTCCTGCTGAATAAGTATCCACGGACTCCTCAAAAAGATCGAGAAGTTCCGTGGAGACCCCCCGAGTCTCTTCGTCATATGCGTTGAGGACATGAGTTGATGAAGCGCAGCCACCGGTTCCATTGCGCAGTCCAAACGACTCCAAGCCGTCTGCTAGCACGGAAAGAGAAACAGTTGCTGCGGCCGTCATACACGTACGTGTCGGATTTCCTGATTGCCCGGCAGGATGATCCGTGACTTGCCCTGTGCTGTTTGATGTGGATAAAACTAATGATGAGCCACTGCCAGTATGGCGTGGAGAAGCCTCCTGACTTTGCATTGTTTCTTGCTTCAGAGCCAACTTCTTCTTCACCTGTTCCACGTGACTTTTGAGTTGAGCAGCTGAGAGTCTTGCTTGTGCGGCTCGATGTCTTGATCGTGCAGTCACCCAGAATTCGATTCGCTCGAGCGTTGAAAACGGGTTTGTAGGAAAGTAAGACTGCACACTGATGTCGCACTCCCATGGCCTCGTACCAGACCGTCGCGTTTTTGCTGCCAATGAACGGAAAAACTCCATGGGACCTTTCGTTCCAGTGCTCTGAGTTGAAGCGCGCTTGGACTCGTTTCCAACTCTCCTATCTGGGCTTGCAAGACCTTGAGAATACGTTGAGAACTGTCTTTTTCGCCTGCGCCTGGTATGTCTCCTCAACGACTCTTTGTGTTCGGCCGCATGATAATCATGAGCCCCACATTGTCGCCAAAACAGGGCATCACCTTCAGTGGCGAGGGTACTCTGTCTAAAACGAGCACAGGGGCACTTAGCGACGTGGGCGTTGTACGCATCCTCAAGCCTAAGTGCATCCGCACAGTGGATATTAATAACGTAAAGAACTAGAACCTCAAGGGCATAGCTGGACAGTAAGAAGTTCGCCGAAGCCAGAATCTTGGCCTCGTAGTCTGCCCAGGCTTTACACAGCAAGACTGTTCGCTTGAACAGATGATTGCGTCCGAGATACGCGTCAACTTCTTCAAACAGGCAGACTGCACCAAGTCCGGCAAGGGTGTTTGCAGAAATATCAGCAGGTACGCCACCTGTGGCACACTTCACCAAGGGTACTCCTGCCGACTCTACCAATCGAATTTGCGAGATCGGCATAGTTTGCGCACAGGCACTATCGCCTCCCGACAGTATAGGATCTGCAATCGCTGCGACATCGGAGGAGGCGCTTGCGGCGGCATTCGCAGCTGCAGTGGCCGCCAATTTTGCCTCAAGGACTTTTTCACGAAGCCTTTCCTGTACCTCGGGTGTCAACTGATTCGGTAGCATAGACAGTGCTTCCTCCAGCGTTTTTTGGGCTTTTGAGGCGGCGGACTTGGCAGCCTCTGCTGCATGTGAAGCCTTCTCAGCTGCATTCGCAACGATCTCCGCCTCTCTCTTGAATCTCTCCACTTGGCTTAGGATCTGAGCTGGAGTCTGGCCAGCTATGAGTCCTGATTCACTGTACAAGAGTTTGGTGAGTTTCGAGAAGAAATCATTAACTCCCGACGGGTGGACGCACACACCAATGTCGATGTCACCATCTGGCAGGTAGACTGACGACGCGACCGAACCAAAGGTGAAGGGCATCGCACGTGGGTTCGCTTTCTGAATCAGCTTACTTAGATACTCGAAGACTCGTGCACGCAGCAGACGCGACGCCGGCGTAGGCTGCAACTTCGAAATCAATATGTCGCATTCCGCGGACAGCCTATCATAAGTCTCGCGGAAGACAGGATCTGACCGGCCTAGCAGCGACACTCTAGCCGACAGATTGCTCTGGAAAAGGGTGAGGGAAGGGAATGTGTTGCATGGATGGACCCATGCGGAGGAAAAAGAGTGAGATTGTGTGATGAAAGCCGTGTTGTGCTCACGTCACAAGCGCGCCCCAGTGTCCACCTAAGTAAGCGGCTGGACGGGGGGGGGGGGGGGGGGACCAAAAAGGGGGGGGGTGAGTTCTCTCCGCGAGCCCCCCTTGCGCCCCTTCTCCTCCAAAAGGCC
>Ga0180217_1000176_pt1 | contig 129953 bp, 58 predicted proteins | sample eDN3rd37CBELigOP_FD_128521 | JGI IMG/M metagenome (GOLD analysis project Ga0180217, IMG submission 128521) | Enriched Organic Plus compost microbial communities from Emeryville, California, USA - eDNA 3rd pass 37_C BE-Lig OP (version 2) (version 2) ... | reverse complement strand
GTCAAGGTTTCAAAGGATGCTCTGGCTAAGCGAGAGCACCCACCAAATGGGGGAAACAACCCTCAAAACAGGTTCGCGCTGCTTGAGGATGATGACCCTCCCATGGACCCCTTTGAGGCTTTCATATCGGAAGAAGTTAGAGCCAAATGCCACATTTTACTTCATCAGCCGCCACCTACGAGAAGGAAGCGCGGAGGCCGGGGTATTGGCAAGAAAAGTAGGACCAAGAGCGATGAGAGTTTGGAGGATATACAAACGCTCCAAGACTTGGCGGTGGAAGTTACGCCTGTAACTCCCCCCTCATCATCACCTTCGTCACCTTCCCCACGCTCGACATCCACCATCTCACTTTCAGCTCCTTCTTCACCTGTAGTTGCACCACATATGCCACAGCTTGGTAGTGCTAACATCTCCATCCCTGTGTCTCCAGGTACAACTACACAGATTCATGGATCACTAGGTTCAGAATTGGTTGCCTCACCGCCTATGTCGTCGGAGAAAGATTTTAACCACCTCCTTCAGCTTAGTGTGTATATCCATGTTATCCGCTCTAGCTTCGCCGAAGTCTAATACTGACTTTAGCAAACACATGGCTGCATCGCACATATTATTGACAAACATGGCAATGACTCGTGCCCCCCCCCCGACTGGTCCCAACGATCCAGTTACAATTCCACATGCTTTACGAGTTTATGGCTCCTACTGCGTCGCTATGAGTTCAAGGTGCTGGCTTCTTCACTCTTGACTGTTCTAACCTCATGTTTAACATGCGCATATGACTGCGCTACTGTTTGTTATGTCACATAGTGTTTCAATATCCCTCCGTTTGAATTTCCTACTCTTTGTCTAGGTATTCCAGCCCCCCTGGTTCTATGTCTGGTAGCCTTTTAGCTGGATGGGGTTATATAAAAATAAAGAGGTTGAGAGGCCACCTGATGCTTCACAAAGCCCGCCCTAACAGCGGGCAGAGCCCCGTGAAACCAACCAACTGCACTCCACAGCTAGGCCGAGTCTCCTCAAGAGATGCCTTTTTGCACGCTTCATGCGGGAACTGGTGTGCTCTCTCAATTAATAAAGAGAGACACCTGTGAACAGCCCTTCCATCCAGCTCTCTTGCTGGGCGTCCAGGCTGGCCAACCCAATTATGCCCCGACCGTCCAGTGCATGTTCTCATCAAGAACGTGTGCCTCTGGACACACGGAGCGGGACCCAGTGTCTCTCAATTATATATAAGGTGGGAAAAGAAACCGCCGGGCCGGGATGGCGCCGAGTACACATGCCTAAGTGCGTGCGTTTCAGCGCCCTCAGCACGGGTCACGTGTGCCACGGGACCACACAGCGCACACCCTGAGCACCCCAGCGGCCATCAAGAATCCCAAGAGTCCCAAGAATCTCAACAAGACTAAGGCGTGAAGCTATAGGGCTACGTTATCGCTCCTCTGGGATATGCCTGGGTTGCAGTTGAGAATTATACACGAGAAGAAGAAAAATTTTTTTGGAGCTTTTCACTTTTGGAGTTTTTTTAGACGCGACATATACTCAGGAAGAATGCTAATTTTGCGATTCATACCACATATACAATGCGCTCACCCACCCACCTCATCGTGACAAATACAATGCATGCGGTTTAATTAATTCTTCCGAATCAACACGCACGCATTTTGCGGCCACGCACACAGCCACGAGCCACCGTGAGAGCTATCAACCCTCGTGATTTCCTCCTAATGTCCTCCTCCCCTCGTGAACTGGCAACATGTTGCGAGTCGGCCTGGATCGATTCCCAGCCCAGAACTTTCCTGCTGGTGCATCTTGTCGTGGAGTTGTGTTTTGAGCCAGCTCGCGCGTGCGCGTCTCTCCGCTGCAGTCTATTCGCAAGACTGGGGTGAAGGCGATCTTGTGAAATATCAATCTCCCGTAGGCACTCCCTAGATCTTCACCCAAACACCTGCTTAATTTCGTTTCACCATGAGTGGGGTTTGTTTCCCTCGTCACACCTGCGAGGATCAGACTAGGAGTCGGATGCAACCCACTGCGTATAACCGAACTCGGCTCGTATCTGTCGCAATTCCCCTCTGACCGCATCCCCCCTGTCATACTCCCTTGCGCCTACCGATTCTAGCCCTCCTCTTCACTCCTCGATGTCGTCAGATCCCTCGCAGCAGGAGACGCCTAAGCATCCGTTCGACGAACTTGTCTGCAGCTGCAAGAGCGTCTACGACCCGAAGCAACTTGAAGCTGAGCGTAGAAAGCTGTCAGGAAACCAGGATGCCTCGCAGCAAGACTTCAAGGCTGACGTTGAGGTGCATCCTTGGATCACCCCTGAGCTTCGACAGGAGATGCTTGAGAATCGCAAGCATTTCCATCGATATCCAGAGCTCTCGTTCAAGGTAAGTCCTATGCCCTTCGCTATCCCTCGTCCTTCCTCTCTCCCGTCCTTGCTCTCTCCCCCTGTGTCTGTCCCAATTCGGCTTGCTTGCTTGCTTGCTTGCTTGCTTGCTTGCTTGCTTGCTTGCTTGCTTGCTTGCTTGCTTGTGTGCCTGCCTGCGCGGTTGCTTTCTCTCACTGCTGTCTGACCTATACCGTACCCTTACCTCAAAGGAATTCGAGACGGGCCGTCACGTAGCTAAACTCCTGAAATCCTACAATGACGGTGCGATAGTTGTCACTGAAGGCGTTGCAACGACTGGTGTCATCGGATATGTCTACGGAACCGGTCCCAAATCCTCTGCATATGAGCGCTACTGCATCATGTTCCGAGCTGACATGGACGGCTTGCCAGTGCAAGAGATTCCCACCAAATTCAACGCGGACTACCGTTCTCGCAATGCCGGTGTCATGCATGCGTGCGGGCATGACGGACATATGACCATGTTGCTCGCCGCAGCCAAGCTCTTGTCATCACCTGAGGGACGCGCCACCTATCCCTCTAACATGTGCATCAAATTCTGCTTCCAGCCTGCCGAGGAGGACCAGGGTGGCGCCCCAGTTATGATTTCTGAAGGAGTGCTGGAGGACGATTTTGAGCATGGAGGTAAGGTGCAACGACGAACGGGTCCCAGAGTCGATGAGGTATATGGCATCCACCTCTGGTCCTACATGCCGTATGGCCAAATTGGTATGCGGCCCGGACCCATGATGGCCGCCACGGATCAGTTCTATATTACCATCAAAGGTGTCGGTGGACATGGCGCTGTGCCACAAGGCACGCGCGACGCGATCATCTGTGGAGCCCACCTAGTAACACAGTTGCAAACTATCATTTCCCGCAACGTAGCTCCTCTAGATGCAGGCGTAGTCACTGTGGGAACATTTAACGCTGGCACTACGACAAACGTCATTGCAGATCGTGCAGATATTTCAGGTACTGTTCGCTCCCTCAGGTCTTCGGTGCAGGAACTCATTCAAACTCGTATCAGTGAGATTTGCCAAGGGGTCGGACAGACCTATGGTTGCGAGGTCTCATTAAAGTATGTTTATGGCTATCCTGCGACAGTGAATCATTCTGAAGCCGTCAGAATCGTCGAGCGTGCGGCGAAAAAAGTGGTCGGTCGGTCGAATCCCGATGCCGTCGTTGTGGACATGACCCCAACGATGGGTGCGGAGGATTTCTCTTTCTTCCTGAACTCCAGACCCGTAAGTTGAATTCGTGATGATGGTTACATTCTGCTTGCACTACACCATACTGCATTTTGCGTCTCTTGCACATCCTCACTGATCTGCTCGTCATCCCATGCATTCCCGTTCTTTCATCTATTTCATCTAGGGTTGTTTCTACTTCGTGGGTGCCAACCCTGACGGAAACCTGGGCGAGTACCCGCATCACAAATCGAGCTTTGATTTCAACACGGAAGCCCTTTTCGTTGGAACCTCCATCACTCTCCGCATTGTGGAAGAGATTCTGACCAAGCTTGGCAAGTAAGTCTGGCCTGAACGTACTTCTGGGCTTCACCTCAAGGCGGTTCTCAGTGTCCGAGCTCCATAAAGTACATTTCTTGTGTAACAAACCTTAAACTGAGTAACAAACTGTATTGAGAGCTATTAACCGCGTATATACATCACTTTTTACAAGTGCTTATAGTTGGAACAGGAGATCCGCGTTGCCTAAACCAACAACCTGAGTTGCGGCGCGATCGAAGATGGACACAGTCATGACCGGTGGTTGGCTCGCCTCCGCCCCTGATCCACTCGATGAGCCTTCGAGCCACAGCTCCAACGGATCGCTCAGACCCAACGCTGGTGGGATTGCCGACAGAATTTCAGTAGCTAGTCCTTCGGCCGTCGTGGTCACGGCTTGTTTAGACTTTTGGTGGGGACTAGAAGCTGAAGCAAGGTGCGTGGCAGTTGCTTCGCTGACGATGCTCGCGACTTGAGCATGACCCTGTCCAAGTAACTTCGCTCGTTCTGATTTCGCGACCTGGCTGTGTGACCATACTGTGGCGCATGTATCAGCCGCAGCAGATGCGTTGAGCAAGGCCTGCATACTTGGAGTTCCGGCATAGGTCGTGACATTCCAACTGAAACCCGAATGCGAAGTAGGATGCGAATTAGATACCAATGCAGCGGCCGCTGCCGAGATCTCTCCTAGTGCAGCGGCCGTGGCAGCAGCTGCCAGTTGCTGTTGCTGTTGTTGTTGCTGTTGCGATTGTGCCGCCTGGCGTCGAGCACTTGCTGTGAGAGCAGCCGTTGACACTCCCATGGGAAGCGTAGTTGATGCCGAAGCTGCGTTCGCTGACGGAGCATCAGCCTCCTGCAGTGCTGTCAGGCGCTGACGAAGCTCAAGGTAGCGCTGATAGTTTGTGCGACACTTTTCCACAAATGCGCGGACTGCCTGACGGCGACTCCTTTCGAAGTTGATGCGAATGGTGGCTGATTTCAATAATGCCGCAGAGGGAAGACCGCACATGTCCTGATGTCTTTGGACGGCCTCGCGATTCGAAGCACGCCATTGGTGCAGAGCTGAACCAAGGGTTGCTCGCGCAAGAACAGGGGCATCGATGGTGTCCACTGCACCGTTAGTAGCTGAACCAAAGAGGTAAGCAAACTCGGCTGCAGCCACTGATGGCATGGTAAGCGTGGTTCGCACGACTATGGTATTGACTCCGGACAGGCTAGCTTCAAGTGCGGTGGTATAGCCAGAAGCGCTGCTCGAGATCGCCTGATACCGTGGTCTTTTGGAGGCCTTCGCCGGATCAGATCTTTCGCTTCCAACTACTGAAGGAATTAAGCAATTCCACAGAATCAGCAACTGTGTTGCTGAGGCATCGACGCTGCTCACGTTCAATCCAAGTTCGGTGATGGCACGTTCGTTGGATTGAGAGATCGTAGAACCACCTCCAAACACCACTACAGTACTAGCCAGAGTGGCACTTGATGCAAGCGCTGAGGTTGGAAGAGCTGCCTTCGATGACGGCGAGAGCGACACCGCGAATATACTCGACTGTCGATTCACGCTCGTGATCGAAGTGGAGGTCGGGGTGGCTGGGGTTGGGTTGACAACAGCTAGTGCATCATTGCTAGCGACAGGCGGATTCTGAGAGACTAGAGGTCTAAACGTGAAGCGATGGACTGGGTGGACTGAACCAGAGATAGCTTGAGCGTAAAGGCCAGGCAATCCAATGGGCGATGTTGAAACCGGCGCAAAGTTGCTTTCTTGGACAAAGTGCTGAAGTAATGCAAGAAGCTGCCGTGGGCGTTCAGCAAGGCTCATAATAGCGTGCACAAATTCCATTCCGGTTGCGACGGAGCCAGATGTGCCAGAATCAACTCTCTCTGCTTCTCGCTGCAGCCACTTGGTTGCAATCAGTGCATCCAAAGTTCGAAGTGCCACTGCAACCGAACTTTGACGCAAATATGAAGGAACTTGAGAGAAGCGCGCGTGATCAGCAAGTTTAGTAACATTTGCTTGCTGAAGCTGATGCTGGATGATGAGCTGCTGCTGCTGCTGGAGAAGTTGTTGAGGAGTAATATTTGATCCAGCCTGCTGTAGCTCGTGCTCTACGAACGGGTCTGCCGCTTGCTGCGAGCCATACCCGGTCTGAACCTGCATCTGTGCCTGTCGACCGGTTGTCGTTCCGCTTGCTGGTTGTGCCACACCTTGAGTTAGCTGAAGCAAGGGAGCTGGATCAAAGACATAAGCCTTAAGCACGTCCACGATCTTGTGGAATTCTGCTTCCGTTTCGGAAATGCATCGGGCATACAAAGGCAACGACATCCGCAATGATCGGCGGAGCGTCGCAGTGAGGGGACATAACTTTCCAGCAGCAATATCGTCCATATCATTGCTAGAGAGTCGTCGACGACCCAGAAGGGCATTCAAAGCATCTAGGGCCAGGACCTCGTCCCGTTCCTGATCGAGTTCGCTGTCATCGTCCTCAACGCATTCACCCTCGGCTTCGGCTCTGCGTGATTCTTGGGTGGTCGTGCCAGCCTTTCTACTAGTTGAGGAGGTCAATTGCGGTAGAAGAGGGGCGGCAACGTTCCAAAGTAGCTGAGCGGTCACTGGAACAGGCTCTGGACCCTCATGCGGAAGTTGTTCTCGTAGAGATGGGGTAGTGTGGCTTGCGACAGCCGCAACCAAGGTTGAAATAGGTGGGCTAAATGGCGAATCAGGTCCAGCCACCACAACATCATCAGGTGATTTGTTTTGCAGCGCATGAATTGCGTGAGCGACAGCCACATCAAGAAGATACGGCGAGGCGCGGACAACAAAACCTGGATTGAGCATTGCGAGCGCACTTGAACACGTGATCGCGAGTGCTGAGGCGGGTGCAGGCAGACCCGTCGCCTGCCCGTTCTTAGTCACAGATTCGGACTGCACAGAGGCATATGGCACCCGGGTGTCCCAAACTTGATGCATTGCAGCTAGTGCTGATTGGAATGCTGCAAGAGCCTCATAAACGAATGGTGCTTGACTCTTGCGGGAGAGTGGCCCAGATGCCAAGACAGTCACCCGGCGAACACCAACATTCAATGCATCAGCATCGCTGATGACAGGCAAGGCACTCGAGGCTGATATCGCTTCTGCACTGTCATTCAGATCGACGTAGATGTTGCTCAACCAGCTTCTTCTCCAAGATTCTAGGAGCAGTGTGAGCGGGTCATACGTTTCGTTCTGTTCCAAGTCACGTGGAGGAAGGGAGCTTACAGCACGATGCTCGAAGGTCGAGATCAGCACAAGCAAGGATGCCATTGCAACGCTATTGAGCGGATTCGAGCCAGTGCTGAGGGGACCAACTATGGTTGATGCACCACTTACACCCTCAACAAGCGCTGTTGGCAGTAGTGTGAAATTCAGTCCGGGTTGCAGACTCAAGGCGAGGGCAGTTAGAAGTGGCATTGACTGAATAATAGCCATGGCAGCCTCTAATGCGGGACCCACACTGCGAGCTTCAGATGCAACGGAGGTATTCTGCTGTGGCTGTTGAGGGCTGTGGTACATCTCCACTCGCGGAGACTGTGAGAATAGCGGCATGGTGTGGTTGAGAAGTGCCTGCATCACTGCAACAACACCCATCACACCTGCATTATTTGGTTGGCTTGCGGTTGCGACTGAGTTAAGGTACTGGAGCATGCCGAAGAAACCGCAACCAGGTAATGTAGACGCCTGAGCAGCGAACGCAGCATTGTTGGTGGCTAAGCCACTACCGACAGGCACGCTTGTCCCGGCTCCAACACCCGCACCCTTGCGGCTGCCTGTTGATGATCCAGTGCTACCACTGCTGATGCTTCCACCTACGCCTCCTTGACCTGTCATTCCACCCTGCTGGAACTGCATGTCCACCACCTGAGCCTGTCCAGGCGTGAGAACATTTGTAAATGCGCGGAGCCACTGGGGTGCAACTGCAACAGCGGGGAGTTGAGGAGGTAATTGCAACGCAGGGAGCTGCTGGAGCGGTGTTACGCTACCTAATGTTGCGGCTAAGAGCATCGCGGCGGCAAGCGACGAGCTGGCGAGTTGGTTCGATTGTGAGGAATTTGCAATCGCAGCAATGTGAGCCAAGAGAGCCGCTTGAACCGAGTTATCGGTGACAGCTGGGTTCGCCGCGACCGTTGGGTTATTCGGAGTTTGGGCATTTGCTCCACTTCCTGATGGACCTTTCTTCGTCGCCAGGACTGTCGTCGATTGCACTCCACTCGAGGGCGTCATTAGTGATATCGTTGATGCCAGTCGGGATACCGCTTGCGTTGCTGACATCATTAGGGTCTCAGCCGTAGCAGTAGCTCTCTTAGGCAACGACCGCTTGATACGACGAGTCAGACTGACTAAACTAAAGTCTCGTGTGACAGAGGCAGCACGACTCAATTGAGGCAGCAGCTCCCATGGTAAGGACCAGAGTGACTCATCACACAGGATAACGACATCTTTGCCATCAAGCAGTGACTCTTCTGCTTCACTCATTAAGGAAGCACCAAGTGCCTGATTGCCCTCGTCCAATGGAATGACAGGCATGGCCTGCGCGCCTGCGGTGCTAGTGACAGGCAGAGTAGGGACCGTGAAAATAGGACATCCGGAACCAGTTTTGACCACTTGGGCGGATGTAAGTGGGTTTGAAAGATTGGCCACTACCTGATCCACGAGGGCCGAGGCTGCAGCTGCCGCCACATTCGCCGATTCTACGAGCGATAAGGCTGAGCTTGCGACCGACGAGTCATTTCCTAGACTGCTTGTCTCTGGATTCATCGCAGCGAAGCCGCCTCGCACCGATTCGTTCACGAGATCTGGATCTGACGTCAGCGCCGAACCAAAAGTCACAGGATTCGGTGAGTTTACACCTTGCTCGCGTTGCGCGAGTCGGGATGCGACGATTTGAGCTACATCCTGGGCGGCAAACAGAAGCTTCTTGCGATTAATTCCAAATGGAAGCAATCGAGCAAATAAAGGCTCTAAGATTTCAGCTAACTGCGTAATCATTTCCTCTGCCTCGTTTTCGAGTTGCCGAAGCTCAATTGCAATCGGATGTGCCTTGTCTAGAGCTCGAAGATAATCGTTTCTCGAAGCCTTGTAGGCACCGCGTTTGCCGATCTCACTCAGTAAGTCTTCGCGGTGAGCTTGGAGGGCTTGCCAACGTGCGGCGAGTGCAGTCAGTTTGGCGCGCTCTTTGACAGGTAATGCAACACGTGCTACACGTATGGCTCCGAGTGAGGTGGCACTGGCATCATCAGCAGGTACCCACAGACCGGAGGAGGCGGCTGCTCCTGGAGCTGGAGCTGGAGCTGGAGCTGGAGCTGGACTGGTAGAATGCACCACAGTGGTTTGCGCAGCAGGCTTCGAACCAACTATTGACGCGGCTCCGACACCCATCGGTACCTGACTTCCAACGTGCGCCCCTGCAATACCAGATATGTTTGAAGCCTGCATTGGCTGACTTTGCGAGCCAGACTGTTGCCGAGCAGAAATTGGTTGACCCGTCGAGGGTTGCGAAGATGCTGTGCTAGTGGTGGCGATTGAAGCAACTGCCTGGACAGCTGGGGAAACGGCTGTAGTAAGTGCTGCCAGCAACTGAGCACCAGTTCTGGACAACTGTGCAACGTCATTTGACATCTGGCCGGCTCCTGCTTCGGATGCAGTAAGTTCAAGAACAACAGGGCTATCACTAGCGAGCACATCCCTTCCCAGGGCAACATGCGGGGCACCGACGGTACTCTTCTTGGCGCGAGTCAGCGCTGCAGTTTCAAGCGCAGCATGACGAATCGCAGCCCGAGTGTAAACACTGTAAGAGGTACTGGGAAGTGGTACAAGTCCCAGGACGGGGTCTGGCGTTGATGGCGTCAGCGTAAGTGGGACCATCATACCATTCGGAAGAATTCCTGCACTAGAGTTACTTTCGAAGCTAATGCTGCTCGTTTCCTTAAAGGCTGCACCACCCACTGAGGCATGATCTAGGGCCTTCGAGTAGACTGACATGGGCAGTGCTGATGTCGTAGCAACGGCCGCAGCAGACGAGGCGGCTGCAAGCAGTGCTGCGTCAGGCGCAGCTGCGTCTGCAGCGCTCGCATTGGCAAACAAGACTCCATGAAGGATGCCATTGTCGGCATCGAAGTGTAGCTGGAGGACTCGCATTTGCGGTGGCAACGATGCGACTGCAGCATGGAAATCCAGTGCATACGTTAAGGGATCCGGTGGTAAAAGTTCGCCTTCGGCAAGTGCATGAGCTGCTGATTCAAAATCAGAACGGTACACATAAGCAACTTCATCAGTATTCCGAGCCTGTACATCTTTGTTCGAGAGCGCCAAGGCAGTGCGGGCCGCTAAGCCGGTCATTAGGGACAGCGGGGCTGTGTGAATATGGTGCGGGATCTCTCCAAGACGACTTGAAGATTTCGCGACCTTGTAGATAGGATGTGCATCGTGTGATAAGCGAGTGGTTCCGACTGCCAACGCAGCTCGAACGGAGTGTTGGGATGCTATCTCGTGGGCCACGCGTGCTCGGGCCTGAATTAGCTCAGGTGTCGGAGATTCCACCGAATCGGAAACAATAATAGGTGAGAGGGCTCGGATCGCCTTCGACTTGCGAAGCGTGGCCCGAGCATCATCGCTAAGCGTTCCAGACCCATCAGCCAGGTGGAGCAGGTGTGACTCTTGCTTTCCGCGCTGTGACCTGATTGCATTCAAGGCGCTTGCACGGTGTCGCATTGCAAGCGAAAGAGCGAACATACGCGCAGTCAAATGAGGCATGAACGTGCCGGCCAGAGTCGCAATTAACTCTGCTACATCTGCCACACGGATCGCCGCAGCACTCGAGTGAATCTGTTCATTGAGAGATTCCTTCAGCGCAGCTCTCAACAACAGGTCAAGATCGCGTAGGAGTCCGGATCGCTCAATCATTGCCGAGCGCATTTGAACTGCAATCTGCTTCACTGCAAGGCGAGTCGGACTGTCAGCAGAGTCACAACTAGCACCCAAGCGTAATGCATGGGCAAGCACGATCGCAAGCAAATCGATTAACTGAGTCTCGGGGCGGAACCAAGCGCCTTCCGTTAACGCGGGAGCACTACCGCTACCAAACAGGCTGTCGGCTGACGGGGGGACCACGATGCGGCTGCCTGAGGTTCTCTCCGTGGTGGTTGAAGTCTCCAGAGCAGCCTTGAGTGTCGCAATGACTAGAGGGGATTCTGCCTGAAGTGAGCTCAAGTTGTCGATACTCCCAATGACATCGCCGGCCGACATGCGATCCACGGGCGATGCTGCGCTACCCTTTGCACCTTCATCGTTTCCTGTAACGTTCACTGTACTGGCTGAAGCGGATAACTGAGAATGCGACTGCGGCATAGCTTGATTCTGTGACGACGACCCACCATGGCCTCGTGCGGAATGCTGAGCTTGCGCATTTGGCTGGTTCTGAGCGGTTGTGCGTTTTTTGGCTGTTCGCGACGAATCCGAAGCCAACGCTGCATTCGCCAGTTGAGCCTGGAGCTGAGCTTGCACAGATGCCAGTCGTGCATGCTGCAGAGTTTGTTGAGCTCTAAGCACGGCGAGATCTGAGAGGAGAATCGGCACCTCTTGTACAATATACTGCACGAGCGGGGACCAGTGAAAAGGAATGCTTGAGCCGTGAATTAACTGGAGCCGAGCGTCCTCCGCCGAATGCTGACTTCGTGGGGCCACATCCATGTCTTTCGGGAGAGCAATCGCAAGATGCTCGCGAGCGCTAACTAGCCTCTCGATCGTTGCGAGCAACTTGCTCACCCTGATTCGCGCATTCTCGAGGGCGGCTACCAGATTGCCGGATGCGATTATGATACCTAGTCCTGTCAACCCTAGACCCACGGGTGAAGGTGGCTTCAGTAACTTCGGACCACGTCCGGTGATCATTGGAATGCATAATCCTTCCGCAGCCATTGGGCGCGGCCGTGTGGATGCAAGATGACGGCCAATATCAGGAAGAACATTGCTCGCTTCATCCGCTGCCGCCGTTGTTGTGACAACAGTCAGAAGCGGCAATGCACCTGAAGGTTGATTTGCTGACAGAGTGCCAGCCACAAGCCATGCAGGAACCCGCCCGGCTTTTTTGATCGCCAATAAGCCACTGACAGACTCAGTCTGGGTAGTCGGGGTGAGGATGCTGATGGCGGCCGCGAGTTCTGCATGCGCTTCTTCAATCCATCCGCTTCCACTGCGAGGTGTGGATGCTGTCACAAGCGCAGCTAAGCCACTTTCAGGTTGTAGGGTCGCGTACGCCGGGATTGATTCCAGCAGCGATACGCTGTTGCCAGCGGGGCGATTACTTTCGGCTTGGAACTCGGCAGTCACGCCGTCAGTAAATTTGTCCAAATAGACGGAGACCTCCGCATCGTGCAGGGCATTCGCTATCTGATGTTGAGTAACTTTGAGCCCTTCATCATCCATTTCATCATCGGAGTCAACGGCAAGTCGAGTATGCTGATGTGATTTCAGCATGAATACACGGTACAGCTCAGCACGACGTGCTGCGAAGGTCGGAGCAATGTCACCATCGTTAAACAACTTCTCATGGGCCGCTACCCGTGCCTCAAAGTCATGCCTCTGGCGAAGAAGGTACGCGAGATCGACGTGAAGCTCGCTCTGGAGCAAAGAGATGGATCGTGCTCCAAGGGAAGATGAGGGCAAAACCTGTTCTGTGAACTGCTCGCATAATTGGATGGCTTTCTGAAGGAGTGCGGTAGCCCGAATGAGCGCAATCCTGGGAGAAGTGTTTCGATATGAAGTTGGGGTCCATTGTCCGCTAGCACAGTGGGAGCCCACCAATTCTGCCTCGAGTTCGACATTGTTAGCCAAACCCTCACCCGCCTCTATACGTGCAATCGCTGCCTCACGCTCCATCAGGACGATGCTATCGATAAATCGGTGGATTTCGTCAGCTTGTGAGCTAAAACCGGGGATGCTGTCCTCAGCAGCATCCCATGCATACGCACCGAGTACTGTCAGCAGAGTATTTAAAATCTCGTGAATACGCAACCAAACCAACGCTCTGATGCGGAGACAAACAATAGCCTCGAGGAGATCACCCTGTTCACGCCTCAAGAGATTTGCCACAGAAGCTGAAGGGGAGAGAGAAAAAGGGTCATGCGAGGTGCTCACATTTTTCGATTCATCTTGGTTTGTAAGGAGTCGAATAGGACCGTCAATGGCTGACTGAGTCAGAGGTAGTGGCCAAAAGTCGAGTTGAGCCTCAGCTAAAACCCGGTTTACATACAGAAGGTCGCCGAACACGCTATCAAGACTCTGGGCAATCGCCACACCAGATGGCATGCTTGCGGGTGTGTGGGACGTGAACGAGAAACGCATCTTTGGGTGCCCATCCGCATCAAGCGCAGTGTAATTGGCCGCCTTTGCAACAAGCGAAGCAAGCAGGTGTTTGGAGAATCCACCCATCGAGAGCGCTAGTGGCTCGATATCAGAAGGCACTGATTTGTACAATTGGCCCCTTCCTATAGTCGCAAAGTTAGCGCAGCGAAGCAAGGAACACATGCCATCGGATGTCACTAGTTTGGTCTCGTGAAGGAAAGAGAGAAGCTTCGAAATACCTGCCAGTCGCCTTAGAGACGCAATGCGTTGACGATGGTATCCAAGCGTAACCGATGGTTTTGTCAGCGTTGCAGCCAATATGGGGTCAAGATTTGGATTCAGCAAAACTCGGAGCTCGGAACTAAGAGCCGTGTAGATGTCGGGTAATACGCAGGCATCGGTCACCGTGGCGATAGTTCTCATTCGCGAATCTTGCTCAGAATCAGTAAGCCCCAAGTAGGCGGCAAGCATGGCCAAATCTCGATGCTGCACTTGCTCAGAGTTATTGAGTAAAAGACGAGGTTGTTCACCGGAAGATTGAGCCGCGAGAATCTCGGCTTCTCGCTGGCTTAGGTTGAGGGTGGAAGTCAGCGCACGGAGAGTGACGCTCCACTCGGCTGTCCGAATTCGTTCCTGCACGAAACCCGTCTGCGGTGTTGGGGATATTTCGACCATGTTCTCTGACTGTTGCGCTGCCCATGGCGCAAGCAATGCGGCAGTTCGTGATGCAGCCTCGAGGGTCAGTGCTGCCGATGGTGCTCCATCATACCAAGCGACCTTGGATTGAGTGCGGAGCACAGCGGTGGTAAGCCGTGTGAGTCGTTGACTAATCCAGTTCATCGTGGCATCGTAAGTCGAGAGATTCCTCTTAGCTTGGGGCGAAATCTGGACGCGCAACGTACGCGCCAGTGAAAGCGCCTTCGACAACTGCGTCGATGACTCATTCACGAGCTCGAGGATAGGCCTTGCCTGTTCAAGCTCGTTCTGATCAACAAGTGTGTCCGCCAGAGCAGAGCACAACTCTAGAAGTTGCAGTGATTCTGTGGAATACGTTCGAAGTGGATATGCAAATGGTATAACTTTGGAGTACGACCCTGGCTTAGAGAGGTCTGCGGTACCTCCTGAGAATCCTCCAATCGCGTAGGAAGCGGCAGCAATAGAAGTTGCCTGAGGATCCGATGAATCACCTTGCGCACTTGCAATGGCTACATGGACACCCTCAGGATTCAGCATGTTGAGAATCATAAGCGGACCGAATTGCTGCACCACGGTTTTTTGCGAATCAGGTGTCTCTTTCGAGCTTGATGCCACAGTCGTTGGGTCCCCTAGAGCGGTCACGAGACTAATAAAGGCGTCATCGGCCGACAACTTAGGCAGCTCTTGCATGAGCGTCTGCAAAACACTTCCGTACGACTTAAGTCGTGAAGCAATCCAGGAGTCAAGGGGAGGAAGAGGAAGTGCTCGCGCTCGATGCATCGAAGCGTATGGTTCGGGTGCGAGTTTGCTAAGTTGGAGCTTAGCTTGGGTTGCAAGTGAAGGCAAACCACTACCTACCTCGGTTATTAGAGTCTCTAAGCAAAGTAATGGAGCCACAAGCGTGTCCATACCAGCTTGGCAAAGTGCCAAACGCGAATTGGACAGATGTGACAATAACGTTCTTGAAGCTTGAAGCACTGGAGCAAGTGCGAGTAGTGGGCTGATTAACAATGCTGTAGGAGGCAGTGCAACTGTCTCCGTCCGGAGCGGGACACGAGCTAGCAGGAGGCTAACGGTTGCTGGGAGGGCGTTCATGTGCAGATGCTTAGCGCTGAATAGACCACGAGCAACCAAGGTAGATTTCCATAAACGTCGTGCTGATACAGATGGTCGGGTGGCACCATCGCTGCGGTTCACATCTGGCGAGGGCACGCGTGACTGAGCAGGCATGGTTGCCCTCGAACTAGCTCCTGCTGTGCCATGCCCCGCGGTAGGAGCCGGCTTGTTCGTGCTCCCTGCCTGAGCCAGAGCAGTTGCAGCTCCACTTTGAAGCGTGCGGCTCCTGAGGATCGCTGAGGAGCTGGCAGATGCGCGAAGTGATTGCGCCTTTGATCCAGTGGGTTGGCCTCCACTAGTTCCCGGTGCTGAGATATTCGCGGCAGATCCTTGGCCTCTAGTGATAGAATCAGCACTTGGGTCCGATTTAGAACGTTTGATTCCCTTCACTAACGGGAGGTTATGGTATGCATAGGCGAGTGCTATAGCCTCACTCTCATACTTCGCCAGCTCTGGATACTCGTTTGCGAAAAAGTGGCTGGCAGTGGGCGCGTACTCAGGTGCAGGGATTGAGGCATAGCAAACACTTGCAAACATCCTTTCAAATGGAGAAGCGATGAGTCCGATGCGATTCGAGGGTAGAATTCCAGGCAAGAGAATGTGCGCAGGAACTGGGGCATGAGATGCGAGGCTTGCATAGTATTTGGATGCGGGTGAATTAGCGATCACAGAAAGATGTGAACGAACGGCGTTAGCCGCAGCGGCTACTGAGGCTGCCGCCGCGTTTGCCGCTGCAATCTGAGCACTGAGATCACCAGTTGATGCTGCGCTTAGAGAAACAGCTGAAGCCGCTGCGCTCGCGCTCGAGCTTGCTCCACTCCCTCGACCTTTACTACTTTCCTTTGCTCCCGGATGCATTTGGGTCGGTGGATGTGGTACAACCTGATTCTGTGCCACGACCGACTGGGGAGTCGTTGTTGATTGTAAGCTCAAGTCAAGTTGAGCTTGGTCAAGTCTTTTCTGCAACTCTAGTTGCTCATTGACCAATCGAGCATGATCACTTAGGAGAGTTTTGAGCTTTGCATCAAACTCTCGCTGCTGCCGTTCATACAGCTCATCAAAGTACTGCCTTCGGGACTGTATCCACGCGCGAGTGAAGCTCGCGGAGAAAAGGAGCGCTGGGCATGCTATCAACTTTGCGTGAAAGGGTGAAAGATCCACTTGCAGCCAATCCTCAACGGCACCACTTTCAGGAAGAGCAATTCTTGGAACCTCGAGCACTGAGGCCAATTCGGCCTGTGCCTCAAGGGAAGCTCGCTCTTCATGATCGAGAGCATTCAATAGCCATCGACACAACAAGAGTCGCGCACCTATCGATGGAGCATCTCCGACAGTACGCTCCAAAAGCGCACAAAGTTCAAGGTCATCGTTGGGTAAGTCTGGCATTTCTGAACACGATTCTGAACTCGAATTCACTCTCTGATAGTAGAGATACATCGCTGGCAGCAGCAATGCCTGAATTCTCTTACGGACCACCGTTCGGCGGAGGCCATGGCTCTTGCATCGCATGGACTCGAGGAGCGTCTTCATACGAATGTTATATGCATCGACAAGTGCGTTGATGTGCTTGATGACTGCTCCTAAGAGTCGCGAGGCAAAGTGAGTAGCTAATAGTGCGTAGTGAATCTGCTGCGCTGGACGATGTTGCAAAGCAGCCCTTGCTACGTAGGCGCTCGTCAAAACACCCAACGAGCGGATCGAAAGTGATTGACCATTGGCAGCATCATCAACTTGAGTGTCGATGCCATGCAGTATCTGGACGGCTTCTCCGAGAGCAACGTCGCGCGAGGCACTATTAGGTAAAGCACGGTACATCGCATCGAGATATAACTGGAGAGCCTTTTCGCTTTGAAGCGCAAGTGCAGCACGCTCCGATTCACACCGTGTCCCAGGCTCAACTTCATCGCATGCCATTGGTGGTTCGTCTAACAAAGGCCCATTATGTGGAGGTGAGGCAACGATGGTTTGATCAATTGGATTCCTCTGAGACCGATCGCAGAATGAATCCTTGTGTGACAGTGCTGCCTTCGCTGCATCAAGACACATGTTGCGTTCGACACACCCAGGGCAGGCAAGAGCTAAATCTGTCCAGCATTCGGCCAGCAGAGCAGGTTTACTCAAGAAAATGCTGGATGTGTCAAGACCAGCATCAAAGCTTACAAGCTCAAGGAGGGCACGCTTCACTATACCTTCCATTCTGGTGACGACACTGCGGGAAACCGACTGTTGCTTCCGATCCAACAGGTGGTGGCTCTTGGAAGGATCTGCGAGGTAGCCCGTCAAATAAGAGATCTGACTCAAACCATTTCGAATGGTTTGAGCGGCATTATATCTTGCGGACGCGGTGAGTACAACTTGGTCGTTCAATCTCGCGATGTCTGTCGCCGAGAACGACTGAGGATTTCGGAACAGCAGAGAGGCGATCTTAGTCAGGCGAAGCCGCCAGAGATCCCGGGATAGACCATATACGAAGCTTGCTCGAATAACGACAAGGCACTGGTCACGGAGGACACGGCGATAGTGCAAGTTTGCTGATGTCGCCAGATGCGGCTTCGATTGATAAATCTGCTGTCGCTGTTGAAGCTGCTGCTGTTGGCGAGCAACTAGTGAGCTTAGGCGAGTCAAGACTGCACCTGATGCTCGAACAATCGCTAGGTCTGTTCCAGACAAGGGTTCCAGGCGACGAATAAGTTCATAATGTAACTCGGCTTGGAGTGGAGCCGAGATCTGAATCGAGGGCACTTGGGAACCCTGCGACAGATAGCCTTGACAAGCTTCAATCCAATGGAGGATATCGTACAATTCACGCAAGCGTACTTCTGCCGTTGGAGCGGGCGACAATGGCACCTTTGAGGCGTGAATCCAGGCGGCAGCTGCTCCTTCTAAAACTATAGCAGCATGGGCACGGCCTGACTTCTGATTCATGGGGAACGACCACGCTCCACTTGCCCAGCTGTTGGAGCGAACAAGAGGATCACTGGTCGTCGGGCCATGGGACAAGTATTCACATGATGCTCGACACAGTCGTGCTGCTAAGGTCGCTAGGGCCTGAGCTTGTGCAATCGCATCGGGTGAGACTGAACCTGCTCGACCATTCTCGTGAGAGAGATTACCCTGGTAGGGAACTTCTTGCAAAGATCGAGCACGTGCAGCAAACGATGCTTTGACACCTCGCCTTGCAAGAGATCCAAGTGATGGCTTGGTTCCATCACCTATACGCTCACGCTCTCCCTCGGGTCTTACGGGCGCATCGAAGGCGACTTGGTGCTGTGGTACAGGTCCTGGACCGGGTTGTGGCCGAACCATAGTCTTCCCTAATACTGGCGCAGGTTGGGCCTGATTGGCGGATGCAGCGCTTGGAGTGCTAGACTGTGGTCTCTGTGAGCCAGCGGGACTACGCGTTGCGCGCGGAAGCGGCACAGAAACGGATGCCTGGAGATTGTCAGGCTGCGGGTTTGTCCCGAGGGCTTTTGATGATTCTCGGGTTATAGCAGCAGTGAGTGACATAGAGGTTGGCGGTGGAGGGTAAATAAGATGAGGAGGAATCATAGCAACGTCACCAGCAGACATGGCTCTTGCAGCAATAAGTGCAGCCGATGCACAGGCGAGCATCAGCGCTGCATCACCTTCACATCCAGAGGTTTCTTTCAGGCCACTGAATCGTTGGTCTGTTGATGTCTGTTGCATGTTTCGTGGAGACTGAGGAGTAAGCAAGGGAGCACTGACCGTTCCCTGTGCAAGTTCATGGAGGAACTGCTTAGGATCGTCGAATCCAGCCTCAAGAGCCGCTGTTAGGAACAGAGTGGGCGAGACAAGCTGGATCTGCGGAGGATAAGACGAAAGAATGGGTGTCTTCTTGGGACACTCTAACGTCAACTCCTGATTGCATTTAGATGCGTAATCCGCGAGCTTGTGCAAGAGAGGCCACAGCAAATCGCTAGATTGTGCTTCGTACAGCGAAAAGATTTTAGTGCTTGCAGAAATATGTTCAGGGGCACGACTAGGCGTGGATAGTAGTTGCGATGGGATCGCTTCGAGGACAGATCCGCTCGGGGCGAGGGACAGAGCAGGTGAGACGAGGATCTCGCTTCCGTATATGGTGACTGGTGGCTTACTACCACCAGATAGGGCCGTCTGTGACAAGAGTTCCGTGAAAGGCACCAACGCTCGAAGCGCAACATGGGAAGCCTGGAGCGCTAGAGATGCTAACCCTGAGGCAGCCGCCGCCGCAGCCAGTCGAGTGTGAACTTGACAGTCAAGTGCACGAACTTCCTTCTCTGCATTTTCATTGCTCTTTACATCTTCAGAATGTTCGTTCACAGACTGCGAAAATCTGTACACAAATTGAATTGTGCGGTTCTTTATAGCGCCAGCAATCACCTGAGGACCTGAAGAAGCAGACTGGCAGGGGATATAATCCGTGACAATAATTGGAGGCATAGGGAACAGAGCACGTAGCCGTGCCAGTAGGATAGGATGATCTGCCGAGAACAGGGTTGGTGGCAAACCTCCATCCGGTTCATCACTATCAGTCGAGGTGTCATTGCTTGAATCCCCTGGCTTGATGAGGTGCGAGCAATATGGCCATGGCATATTCATTTCCCTCTCTGGTAGCTGTGAGGGGATCGGCGTCCCTTGAATTGCGGTATTCGGGTTTCCAGGTGTCGAACTGGATCCTGGGTTCCCAGAAGACCTGGCAGAGCCGGTAGCGACTTGGTGCCCCATGGGTCCAGGGGTAGAGGCCGGCGATAGAGGTGTAATTGGTGATGGAAACTTAGCCCTGGCCGTAGCGGTGTTTACAACACGTCGAGCGACACGAGGCGCCTCGGTAACAATCCTAGTGAATTCTCGGATGATCGTGAGCCTTGCTCTTGGAGACACAAGCGACTGGCGCTGAGATGCGATGGTTGAGAGCACTAACGCTGCAACTGCGGGGTGCGGCGGGATGAGAAAGCAGTTAAATATAGTTGGAAGGGAATACGCAGGGATGGATGGTGCCTCTACTCTTGCATCTGAAATTCTCGTTGAGGTGGCGCCGGCTAAGTCATTTCCGGTCTCGACATTGCCTGAGCGAGACAAACTGACACCACCGTATTGCCCGCCTAGTTGGGCAGAAGAAACCAATGCGCTCTTTGGAGCCGCTCGACCTGTCGCGGGGATCGGTGGCTTGCCGAGGGCGGATTTGGATGCCTCACCCGGGCGAGCCGATCTATTAGTTGGCATTGTTGAGGCTGCGACAGAGGGTTCGGCTGATGTTGCTCGCACTCGTGCTGACTTGGGCCGCGGAAGTCCGAGTCGACTTAAGTAGCGAATGATTCTCAGGACCGATCGGACCCATGGACTGACCAAATGACGCAAATACAACACTCCCGAGGCGATTGCAAGACCGGGGGTCGACTTCGCATGAGCAGGATTATCCGAAGCAGATGCAGAAGCCGCGAAGATGTGGGTAAAAAGGCATGAACAGATCGTCGCACAAGCCACAAATCGACCACGGGCCTCGAGACAGAGAGCAAGGGGTCGGGTCAGGGCAACAATCGTTGGGAGATGCGACGCAAAAAGCGCACGTCGCGTCGGTGACAGCGTCGGCCATGAACCATCAACCAAAAGACTCGATAAAGCACGATTGATGCGGTCATTATGAGTTGCTCGAGTGGCATTGGATGGATCGTGAACCATGGGGGTAGTGCTAATCCTACTCGACGGTTCATCTTTTCGTTCAGGAGCCCAAGGTGTTCCAAGGGGCGGAGTATATGAAGCAATGAGCTCATAAATTGAGGCGTCGGGGCCATCCACACTAGGTTGACTCACACTACCACGCTCCGATGAGGTGGAGGCCAGACCGGGAATGGGGAGCACGGGGGTGGAAAGACCTAGAATGGCACGCACGAGAAAGTGTGTTACGGCAACGAATTCGTCGTTCGAATTGAGAGATCCAGGCTTCTTGATTTCACGTTCTTCATCGCTCAGGACAGACTTGCCCCCGAGGCCATCAGATTCGGTTCTGGTTCTTACACTCAGTTGGCCTGGGATTACGGATCCGAATCTCCAGAACGAATTCTCGGCCTCCTTAGCCAGTACCTGGGTATGAGTTTCACGCAATAACCTTGCTGCATGGAAGAGGACCCATTCCTGATCTGCAGACAAACCAATCTGAATGAGTTGGAAAATCGCATAGTATAATGAGCTTTGCTGCTCGAGAGCTGCGACGCTGGAGCTGTGTTGTTTGGGTCCGGAAGACTCTGGACGCGAATGTGAAGCTTCAAGTTGAGTGAAACGCCCGCCTGCGATATGTCGCGTTCTACGAGAACTCGGTTCGCTCATGGTCGCAGGGGTCAGTGTTCGACGTGATAAAGACCCAGGTACGTATCCAAGTTCCGCAAGTTTCCGCGCGGTCTGCTCAATTTGCAATGTGAGCAACCTGACCCTAACAGTCAACAGCTCCTTCCACGTGACACCCATATTCGCAAACAAGCTGGACGTTTCCTCACCGCCTTGATCGATGAAGTCGATGAGAGCAAACGCAGCCTTCAGTGATTCGGACACAATCGATTCATCACGTGTCGCCTCACGCGATGAGATAGCTGCCAAGTCAGTCCATGATGACAGCAGAGCCATGGAATCAATTTGATTGAGCCGGGCCGCGATATGGTCATTGCTCATGAAATCGTCACCAGCATCTCGTCGAGTTTGGAAGGCCTGCATGTAGACGTCAGTAGCATTCCGGAGATTTGTGAGGGCATCGGAGGAAAGACGCCTCGCAGCATCACTTGATGGAGTCTCGCGTATTCGGGCAATGAGGGCGATAGCGGCATCCAAGTTCTCAGCGTATGATGCAGGAGCTTTCGCTACATAGGCCGACTCCGCATGCAGCAGTCTTCGTAGAGGCAAAAGCACAGAGTCCAAAGGTCGAACAAATGCCACAGGATGTGGTGTCTTTGATGAGAGCTCACCAGCAATTCGAGCGTAGCGTGCAAGTCCAGGTGAAAATACCTGGGCCATTGCTAAGGAGCTCAATAGACTCGGTGCAGATCCACTCGCGCTTAATGCAGGCATAGTTGCAACACCAGAGGACACAGATGCCACCGAATGGAGAGATGATGTTGAAGCAGAGCCGCTTAGCCCACCCTTTTGATGTGAAGAGGGGTTACTTGCTTGAGTCGGTGCAAGTGAAGCCTTGCTACCAGTTCCATAGGTAGTTTTGGTCGATGATCCCTGTACCTGATTGACCAGTACCCCAGATTGAGGCTGGGTGTTACCCGTTCCTACGACTGAGTTTACAAGTAGGAATTTCTGATCAGTACTAGCGGCCTGGACTTGAAGCTTCACAAGTACAATCGGGGCCGCTAGTACCATCGTGTTATTGGCAGCCGGCGCAAGTTCGTGCAAGTCTATCGTGGTATGAGGCCAAAGAGATGCGGATTCCTCTTGGACACTTCGATGCATCTCCTTCCCCACCTTCGGTGAAATTATCCTCTTTCCACTCGAGGTTGAAGATGAAATGACGTTATCATGGTTCCCAGAATCCCCGTTAGCTGCTCTGTTGGACACCGAGGAATCACTAACCGCAAGAGCCTCTTCCCAAACGGGAACGGCGGTCTCAAGAGTGCACGCTTTCTCGATATGGCGACTTCCGATAGACCGCGAGCCTTGTTCGTGGTACATTCGACCGAGTTCGGCATGCATCATCAGCCTTAGTGCAGTTCTCGCACTTGAAACACGCTCCAAGCCATCTGCAGCTGCAAGTAGAGCTGGGAGCACGACCTTCGTGACAGAGGCATCAGAGCTCTGCTGGTGGATTAGTGGGAGACAGACGTTCCAGATGAACTGAGCGACTTCTTCGGTGATGCTACTATGCACAGTTAGCGCCGAGGCTGTCGTTGCTGACTCACTCGATCTGCGGGTATGACCAGTAGCGAGCCGGATCGCAGCTGCCATCAGTGCTTGAGCCCCTCGCAGAGCCTCATCTACTGCAGGCAAAGCAGGAATCACCGGAACATCCGAAACATCGAGTTTCGGGCTTTGCTTTGCTGTAGTAAGCAACATATTCGACTGGAGCAGCATTTGTCTCTCAATTGCCTTAAGGTACATGTGACTTGCTAGATCTGTTGATGATTGAGCGTTGTCACAATATATACGCTGAAGACCACTATCCATAGATGCGAGATAAGACCCGCTCGTCATGAAGTAGGTCGCAGTCCCGATGGTCTCAGAAGGTAGCCGGAATGCAGAGAAAGCCTTTTCACTGTCCCATTGGATATAGTACTTTGCTTCCAGTGTCAGCCTATTTGTCAATGCCATCCAATGGTTCCTTACCGGCGCGTGGCACTTAAGCAAGGATATCCCCAGTGGACCAGCAAATGGGATCCAAGTGGGTGGAGCTCGCTTGCTTCGAGGAAGTGGGGCCAACTCAGGGACTGCTCCTGCGAGCATGTCAATTTGTAAATTAGACAGGGCACCCAACAAGGCAGCGCGATCACTTGACAAGGGAGTTTGTCCGCATGATGCCCACTCCGCGCAAGTTCGAGCAAGATGAAGTGCCCCCAGGCGAAGTGCCAAACGTCCAACCGTTGCGATAACAAGACGAGCGTGAACAGGCAAGGTCGATGCCAGTCGTGTAACCTCACCGCGATATAGTGCGCGTGAGCAGTGCCCCAACAGGAGACTGAATACATCCGAGGAACCATGAGCACCACATTCCTGGCCATCGTCCGTGTCACCGTTCTTTAAGGAATCTGATGACATGGTCAAGAAGGACGCAATCGCGATGGGAGAGGTAGGTGGAAGCATAATAAGCGAGGCGGCGAGCGCGGCGTTTCCACGCAAGGTCGCTCCCGGGAGGTATGTAGGCTGAGGTCCGTTGGATGCTCCAGACTTCGTCCCAATATTAATGGCTGTTGCGAAGATGGAGCGAATGACCGACTTGGCACATTGACTGAGGATCGCCAAAGGATCGCTGCCTGCGAACTGTTCAGTACAGGGGTTCGGAGGGAAATCAACGGTGGCTTTGACACCGTGTAGAGGGGTATTCATACCGCTGTTTGTTGAAGAGCCGTCATTCATCTCGACCGACAAGAGGGATTCGACCACATTTTGGAAGACGACCCCAGGCTCGACGGGTTTCATTGGTTTTGACACACTCGTTAAGCCGTTGGGATTACTTCCGACACCCACAGTATTACTACCATTCGCAGGTGTCGCGGCCTGGAAGAGTAACGTTGAGTGGGTACTGATGGACTGAGAGCCCGCACGTCGTCCTTTGACTGCAGGCTGCGTGGTGGTTGCACCAGGAGTTGCTGATGGACCTAGTGTCCCAATCCCAGAATCGCTTAATTGGCCAAGCTCGGTTTGGCTTGTGCGCAGCCAAGATGTCAAGGGTTGCGTGGAAATGCGCTCGGCTAAAGCTTGCGTGACTAGCGTTAGCAGTTTAGCGAGCGGAGGGATGCCAGCACTAGGAACGTCAGCGGATGAATTTCCTGCGGCTGTGGAGTGAAGGTATGTCGCCAAACGCCTTTGAGCTGGTGAAAGCGAGGCGTATTGCAACAGTGCCGGGACCTCCTTCAGGCCCTCATCCGCTTTAGCTAAGGCAGTCAGAGCTACGATTGCTGGTGGCAGGCAACCCATGGAGAGTAAAACTGACACAAGACGTGACAAGATGTCTTCAGCGCACGCGGTCTGCATATTTTTCTCCATGAGTTGACTGGAGTCCGTTGCTGCTTCGTTGTAGGACAGAAAGGCTGACCCCTGCGCCGCAAGCAGAGCATCGACAGTTGAGGATGAGCGGCTAAGCGTCGTGGTTTTACCTGGAATGAACGGTAGCTCTGCTGCAGCACCATCCTTTCTCGGATTCGCCGCGATGATGCCCTGAGAAGACGAACCTGAACCACTTGACTGACTTGCATTCTGAACGCTCCCAGCAGCAGGACTAGGGGGTTGCTGAAGGACTCCTAGAAGATCAGGAGCGATGACCTCACAAGGAACACCTTGTGTGATAGCATTCGCTTGGCCTTGGTTCTGTGCGTTCGTGACTGGGACCTGCGACGGAGGAGAGCTCGAGCTGAGCTGGCCAGGATAATTACCTTGGACCAGTGAAGACGCGTACTTCATCGAGGCTACACGGACTAAAGTGTTCAGACAATCGTTACTCGCGCCGTTCGAACTGGCTGAGTCGAGCATCATCGATGTGATGCGGAAGGTCTGGAATGTGGCTAGGGTCGAGTAGGAACGTGGGATCAATGCGGATACCGGAACGAATGTGGATGTCTCAGACAATGGGGCACTCGCAGTATTGGACGCATCATCTGCCGCTTGCGAAAGCGCTTGGGGTGGCAGTTCGAGAAGGGCTAGCAGCGACGCAACCTGCTTCTCTGCCACATCCTGTGAGATGACAATTTGAGATAGGCTTGCTTGTGACGGCGCGACTTGAGTTGAGCTCGACACATTGATAGTCTGCGCAATTGTGCGCTGATTTTGGAGTGCATGCAGCGCTCTCGTCGCGACGATAACTAATTGTTGCTTTGCGGCATAGATGTCTTCCAGTTCTGCAAGATATTCCCTATGCGATTGGGATCCACCACTCTGCTGCTGATTGAGAACAAGAACTATAAGCTTCTCATGCCCTCGAAGCACGAGGCCAGCTTGTGTCAATGCCTCAATACACGGGGAAAAGGACAGAAGTGGGGTTTCGGCATATGCGCTGGCGAGTGAGTGCAGTGCATGTGCCAGCCATAAGGGATGCGGCCGCTCATCAGCTGGTAGCAACGCCAACGCTGCACAAACTAATGGTAAGGAGTCCAACAGCAGGGTGCGCAATCCTGGCCGGTTAAGCGGTGCAGCAACCTTAAAGTATGCAAGCGACGCATTGTGGCAAATGCGAGGATGACTGATCTTAGCATTTTCAAGACGAGCCTCTGTGCCTGATGAACCCACGGCCCCAGCAGGTGCAGGGATTGAGGAACCTGGCGTATTAAAATCTCGTTGCGGCCTTTTCTGCGTGCTAGCCACTGCGCCTGACTTCGCGGGATCAGATTCCGTCGTCTCTTCGAGCTGAGGCAAGGTGCTAAGGAGCGCTTCTGCTTCCGCCAGAGATGTATCCACGTCGCGCTTTTGATCTGCAGAACTGCTTCCGGCTGCTCGAGAGTTGAGAGCTGCAGTATCACTGGAAGAAAGGGAAGCAATATCCGCCTCCGTCTTTGTGATAAGATCTAAGGCATGCATAATGTAGCCGATTGCCTCCTTCGCGCTGGTGATGATTTCAGGACTTGTCACACCCCTTGATAAATCCAAAGTACCTGAAAGATAGAGCGCCTTGCAAATATAGGCTCTAGCTTCGAGACCTAAGCTGTGCAGTGACTTCCCATTGATCTGGTTTCGCGTAGTATCTTCATACAATTGCAATGCTTTGGGGACGCAGCTATAGTTCTCAAGCTGGCAAGATGCCTCCGCGCAGAGAATATAAAGCTCATCAAGGGGGAATTGGTTCGCGAGTAGCTTCCGGTTCGCCTCTGTCGAAAGAATATCCTCAGTTGCTGCACCTGTGCCATGTGAGTTGAGCACCTGGGCGATTGTTTCTCGAACCACGGTTTCGCTGCTTTGGCCACTTGGCAGCTGAAGAATCTCAAAGGCATCGCTCAGCAGAATCGGTTGCGTAAGAATTCGCGGAGGTCGAGCTGGGACAACTTGAACTGGTCTCTTTAGCGTACTGGTTACGCTTGAGGAGCCATGCTCCGAGGTTGTGTGAAGAGCGTTCGCGATTTGTTTAGTCGCACGAACAAGTCGCGATGAAAGACTCATGGTGAGCTGACGATGATGCAGCTACCTGACGCACACGTCCTTGAATGAAAGAAGAACACGAATAAGGGGTCGCTGCTCTTGCTCCGATGTCCCCGATGCTCACACGCTTCGATTCACGTCTCTCGTGCTTCGATGGAGCTTGGGACGGAAACCGCAGGACCAAGTCTAGAGAGTTACGGGATAGTTATGTGAATGGGGGACGTTTCAGCGGATTACGGCAAAGAGGATCACCGCAGACTTAGCCCGTACATCCAGATTTCGAGTCGGTTCATCTAGATGAAGCAAGCTCAGGAACTAGGTGCACATTCAAAAGCAGAGGAGCCCGGATCGAGGGATGTAGAGGGTAGGAGTCATGCTAGCACCAAGCTACACTGGAGCTGAGGTATTCCACACATATCAGACGCAAAGCTGCATTTATATACATCCTGCAATGTGCTCAGGCCTGCGAAGTCCACACATGCGAGTCTGTTACTTCAACCTTTTCCAAGCCCTTCCCTAGGAGCAGGATTTTCCCACATTATGGCTCATTGTGCAAGATGGAAATGCAGAGAGAGACTGGGGCAAAGACTATCTACGCAAAACATGGGTTTATACGTGCATACAGTACTACACCAACGCAGTATGCATCCGTGGGAGTGTGTTTGAATTTCGAAAGTTTGGCGGGCTCGATTGTCCCCGAGTGGGTGGATGGCTTCTTCAGCGCACAGCGAGCGGAGAAGAGTCTCAACTAGATTGTATTTTTGTGTGTGTTGGTGGGGTGATGGGCGTGCCAAGGATGGAATAACGACGCCTTTGTGTAGAGACATGGTGGGCCTATCCACAAGGCTTGGTCTTTTGGCCGGGCGACCCGAGAAACGGGAGATTAATCGGCTCATTCCCTCGCTGCTAGGAGTTTGTGAACGAGTTGTGTAGCGAGGGGGAATAGGTGGCTTGTGTGCGCGTAGTCGCCACTTGGAGTGATGAGCTACTATAACTCCTCAGGATACCTAGGATAACTCCCCCGTAGGCGATGAAGCATCCGAAACACTTGGATTGTTGTGCAGTAGCCACTTCGGTCCCTCGGTTTCCTCTGGCCGAGAGGACCAGTGGCTAGCTTTTGCGGCGCTGCTCGCTGATAAGATCGCATCAGTGCTTACCGTACGTTGATAACATGCTTGCCCCACCTTTAGCTCCAATGAACCGCTTCTTGTACAGGGCGTTCTCCACCGTGAAAGCGAATGCCGAGGCGGCTGCTGCCAAGGCAGCGGAGTATGCTCCCATCGCAGTTCGACGGGAACAGCGACTAGCCGAGATCCCTATCTCATACCGTCTTATTGACTTCGTCACAGAGAACCGAAAGGCCACTCGCCAACAGATCTACGCGGAGGTCTGCAACCCTGACACAAGCAACTGGACTCGAAGTGAAATTCACAAGATCTTGCAGCGACTGACGCAAGATGGCTTGCTTGGCATTCGACTCTCATCCATTCGTGGTCATGGCGCATATTATATTCCTACCAAGGCAGGCATCCAGTACATGATTGATGTTGAAAAGAAGGGGGCTGAGCTTCGAAAGAAGGAGGGCCGACCAGATCCCGAGCCACTGTAACCTTGACAAACAACTGAATGAGCGCAGTCAGGTACCTAAAGTGGTCAACACAATGCCGAAGGATTTGGCTGCGGGCCCATATGCTAAGGCCCATCGCACAATTCGATGGTAGCCTCATAGGTAATGAATCGAGACTCTGATGGAAATGGTATGAGCGGTCTCGTGTACGAGTCAGCACGTCCAGAGATCCATGATATCGGCGGCTGGTAAACTTGTGAAGAATTGCTACAGTTAATCGCACTTGCTTGCAGGAGAAACGGCCCGTAAGCCCCATACACGGCCTATTGGTGCTAAAACGAGCAAGCAAGTCATCGTCGGGGAAGCATTTCGAGCCTTCCCAGTTCAGGTTCATGACGGCAGAGCGAGCTATAGTTTGAATTCGTTCGCCTCGAAGTTACACTAAATGAATACAACACACTTGTAAACTGTATAATAGCGATGATCCGTGGGACACCAAGCGGTGACAAGCATCGGATGCTTTAGTGTATTTGACTACTATACTCAAGGCTGATGATCCACATGATTCATGAGTAACATCTTTGAATGATGGGTTGGGGTGAGCTATAACTGGCTGCTCTGGTAGGTTTCATGCCGTCTTTTCAATGTTTGATTAACTAGCTGACGAACATGAGTGAGGTCAACCGCTGGTGGTCTGCGGACGGCTGCGTAGTTCATAATTCGTGATGCGAGAGGCTCATCGACACCGATGGAAAACATACCTTGTACTGGTGGCTCTTTTTCTGGGATAAGACCCGCAGCGTACAACATCTCACGGCCTACGGGCAGCAAGCGAAGCGCCTCAAGACATTCGATTAGCGTATCATCTGGCGTCTGACCTGAGGTGTCAATCACCACGTCATACAACCCTCTATACCGGTAGTCCAGTGTGGGAGGGAAACCATAGAGAGCCAAGAATCTCTTTCGATCAGAGTCATCGCGGTCCGCATTGTCAATGAACATCCTCACCGCGCTCGACAATGCGATCTTGGACCCGTCAGCGCCCGGTTCATGCGCCTTGGTGAATACGATATCATTGGAGATAGCCGCTTTCTCAAGGGCCGCGCCAACTGCGTACATGTCATCATACTCTTTCTGGATCATCTCATCGAACGTGGCAAGGGTGTGTTCACCGATTTCTCTCTTAAAGAATCTGCGTGCTTGCATCCTGGGAGAGCATGACAAGTAGATCGAGATGATGTTGGTTTTGCCAAGAACTGAGCGGCAGTATGCGGCCATAACTGCAGGATTGCGGCCTTCGATCACGATTGTGGGGAAAGCGGAGGCCTGATCTGGAGCAGATACACCACTCATGATGGTCTTGCATGTAGCGTATTCAATTCGGACATCTATGTCGCGGTCAGTTTGGGCAGCGCGAGAAAGCTCTGCAACACTAACACCCTTCTCTTTGGCCGTCATCCGGAATAGTGCACCGGCGCTGATGTGAGCACCCTTCAATTCGCTTGCGATAGCACGAGACAGGGTCGACTTTCCAGTAAGCTGGTCTCCGCCAATGGTCAAGATGTTGACCGGTGACTTGGTTTGCAGCAAGTTCTTGACGGCATCGCGACCTGAGCAGATGAAGATATAGGAACAAGAGATAATGCGACAAAATCATGAGTTTGGACTCAAGAGGTCGCCAGACAGGACATCAAATGACGAAAAACCAGAAGAATGAATTCAACTCACTAAAACTTGAGGGTAGAGCAGACAAAATGGATGACGTACCTAGTACCCTTACGAAGGATTCCTCGAGTTTCGCAAAAACAGACATGTTTCTAGCTGTGAGAGCGAAGTTTCAGCACGTGAGCCGCTGCCAAAAGCTCTGGACCGCGAATGTGATAGTGTTGTCTCAAATCTGGAATTTGGCTGGTAGTCTGTGCAGCTTTGCCCGGAATGGGATGCCACGATGCCACGATGCTGAGCTGGCTTGCATCAGCGGAGCAAACGCAATGAGTGCGCTGATTTCAGAGTTATATCTAGTGCTACCTCGGGAGTGTACTGCAGTCTTGAATTGTGACAAGGGAACGACTACCCCTTTCAGTCGAGCCCGTTCTTGCGACAGCAAGTGATGGGAATTCAAACGGCCCGCTTAATATGGAGTGTGTCGCTTCTGTCGCGGTTGTTATAAGCGTTTGTTCCTCAGGGGAAGGCACTGCTTGGCCTGATTCGTGACACTTAGTTCCAAGTGGCGTCAGCTTTCCAGTCTGTGTCAAGCACTTCAGCACATTAGTTCACTGTATCTCCTGTACAGTTAGATAGTGTAGAGTCGACCCCACTTTATTCCAGTGACTTATTAATAAATTCTTTCCCTATCTTGACTTGCGCAGCAAAACGTCATCCTTTTGAGATGCCCTCGCATGCTCGGTCGCTGCGAATTTTTTTGTACCCGTAAAGCTTTGTTCGACAGAGAAGGTAAACTGCGACGAAAACCTCGATTGTTTGTGTGTGAATTTCGAGGAGTGATGGTCTTGCTGTAGGGTGAAACTCATTTGGAAGCAAGTGCGTACTATGTGAAACACCATATAACGCACTGCGGTGGCATACGAGCCCATGGCCCATCCGTTTTCGTCCCTCGATTCACCCTTCCTAGTAGACCGCCTTGCTTTTGGACCAATTCTGACCCCGTTTGATATGCCGCACCAGACTTACGCGCTCCGATGCTTCCCCTTATCACTCATCATAGGCACAGGATTTCGCATGAGCCAGTTCCTGGTCCAAGATCAATTCACGATCCGTGATATTGATCCGGATGGCAAGCACTTCAGCAAAGGTACGTGTGTCTCATACCTCTAGAACCATGCTTCGCGACTGTTCCTATGCTCTCGCTGTATTTGGGGATTGTGCATCAGACGGCCGCATTGCATGCTCTGTATTGCCTATAAGGGTCATGACCTCCTCTCTGTCCTCACCTCGACCCTGCGTGTTTGGAAATGCATCGACTAATCTCTTCGATCTCTCCCTTTCAATTTTCATGCTCCAGTGTCCCGCATGGTAGCCCGCGGTGAGAACTACGAAATGGAAATGGTGTGCGACTTCCATAGCGAGCTGTATCCCCTGGCTGCTGGTGAGAAGATCGATGTTGTTCTCGCCTCGACTTTGAATGATGATGGCTCCGCAGAGGAGAGCAACCCTGTCTACAATCCTCACCTCAAGTCGTCCCTCCTTGACGAGTACGAATACGTTATGCATGGTAAGGTCTTCAAGATTAAGCAGCCATCCAAGACTTCGCATAACATCGAGGTCTTTATCTCATACGGAGGTCTTTTGATGAGCCTAAAGGGCGAGCCTCGACACCTCAAGCTAGAATTAGACATGAATGTATATCTCCTGATCAAGAAGCGCTCTATGTAAAACTAGAACTAACAATTCATCGTATATAGCAGTAATAAACGTACAAACATATTCACACGATCAGCCGACTATGTTTCAAAGGGATTAGTTGTGTTTATGAGGGTATATAAACAACGATCCGATCAACTTACCATGGCTCGGTACCATCCTCAAGCGGTTCGTTAGGATGCTTCTTGCGCCACTGGTTCACCTCCTCATGGCGGAGCTGGGCAGCGTCACCATCGCCCTCGAATTGCTTCCAGACGATCTTATCAGGGAGCACCTGGTAGCGCTTCATGAATGCCTCATGATCACGGCGAGTGTCTAGGTGGAGATCATGAGCATTGTCAAGGCTATGACGGTCAGTGCGCCAGTGCTTCTCAAGGTAGCCCTTGGCAGAGGCGAAGTCGACTTCCCAATCCATGGTGCGTGGATCCTCACGGATGCTACCCTTCTTGATGTCCGGGAATGGGATCTTCGAAGGAGGCTTGTAGTGAGGAATCTTGTGCTTGACCATGACGGGGAAGTCAGCCTTGCTTGCAATGACCTTCTCGAGCTCCTCTGTCTTAGCCTTGAGGATCTCTTCAGCCTCGCTCTGAGTGAGCATAGACATAACGATGGCGGTGCGCATCTGCTTCATCAGCTTGCGTGCCATCATCTTCACCTCACCAACCGACTTGTGAACCTTGTACTCTTCAAGGAGGGACTGGAGAAGGTGAGCGTTGCGAGGAGTGGGGTCAAACTTAGGAATGGGAAGGTTCTTGGGGATGATGATCTTCTTTCCTGTGGACAAGGTGCGCTCATACATGTTGACCTTCTTCTTCTTATTGGCCTTCTTGTTGGCCTTCTTCTTGTTGACCTTTTTAGCATTCTTCTTGCCATTCTTCTTGCCGCTCTTGTACTCCGGAGCCTTCTGCTTCGAAGTCTCGGGAAGGCAGTCAATGCAACCCCACCAGTTCAACTTCTTCTTGTTCTTGGGGAACTTCTCGAGCCAGTCTGGGTCCTCAATCTTCTTGGGGACTTGGGGCTTGCGGCTAGCTACTCGCTTGTTGTGCTCCTTGATAAAGGCAAGCGCCTTACGAGTCTCTGCGGCCTTCTTCTCCTTCTTGGCGATCTTCTCCTGTTCTTTGAGGTACTTCTTCTCAGCCTTGAGGCGGAGCTTATTGATGTAGCGGTTCTTTGCGCGAGTCCACTTGAGCTTGGCTTCCTTGGCGGTGGTCTTCACACCGTACAAGCGCAGAAGGGACAACATGAAGCCACCCATCTTCGGCTTAGCCTTCTTGTACAATCGGCGAATCTTCTGGACGAGGGCTGCTCGGCGCTTGTTGGGGTGATCCTGTCGCTTTGCCTCACGCTCGAGAACCTTGAGCTGGTAGCGCTGGAGAGCGCTCAAGTTGCGAGAGGGGCGGGTCTTGGGACCACCAGTCATGTAGTTGCCAGGCTGAATCTTGCCCTTGTAAGGCTTGATGCGAGCCATTTCAGCCTTGCGCGCAGCCTTGCGCTTCTCGGCCTCGAAGAAACGGCGCTTGACGCGCTCGTAGTGGGCCTTGTGCGCAAGAACGTCTCGCTGCTTCTTCTGCAAAGCACCGAGGCGGACGTGGAGGCGGGCAGCATCACCGACAGCGTCCACCATGTTTTTGTGAGTGTCGAGAGTGCTACGAGTAAAGGTGTTGGCACCACGGTTGGCCTTCTTCAGCACCTTGTTGTAATCGCGGCGCTCGCGTCGAAGCTTCTTCTCTAGGGAGCGAGCAATCTTATTGGCGGTACCCTTCTTCTTACCATGGCGGCGGCGGTGGCGGCGGTGGCGGCGGCGGTGCTTCTTACCGTGTCGTCGGCGGTGCTTCTTACCGTGACGGCGATGCTTTTTGGCATGACGACGGCGCAGTTTCTTGCCGAAACGGCGGCGCTTCTTGCCGTGACGACGGTGCCTCTTGGCATGACGACGTCGGTGCTTCTTGCCGTGGCGGCGACGCAACTTCTTGCCATGGCGGCGACGCAGCTTCTTGCCGTGACGGCGGTGTTTCTTGGCATGGCGACGGTGCTTCTTACCGTGTCGTCGTCGAAGCTTCTTGCCATGACGCCGAAGCTTCTTACCATGACGGCGAAGCTTCTTAGCGTGGCGTCGATGAGGCTTCTTGTGGTGACGGCGAGGCGCATGACGTCGGGGCGCGTGACGGCGATGATGCTTCTTCTCAACTTCAGTTGTCGTCTGGGCGGCGACCTGAGACTCTGCCTGTGCCTCAATCAAGCCGGCCTCAGCCTGTGGAGCTGCGGCAGCAAGTGGGGCGACGGGCTTGGAAGAATGCACACCAGCAACGTCCTCGAGGTCCAACCGCAAGATGGAATCCATCTCACTGGCTACATCGAGCATAGCGCTGCTGAGAGGCAATGCTTCCTGAGTCTGAGCCTCTACCTTCGCTGCGACGGCACTATTGGCGTGCACTACACAGCTCAGGCAAAGCAGGAGGGCCACTCCGACGACGACAATGCTAGCGAGCACATTTTTACGACGTGCTTGCATGCTTGTGTAGTGGGGGGAACGTGGTTACCACCCTAGATGGAAGATAAAGACAAGGACGAAGGCAAAGGGTGGTAAATTTGGGATCAGAGAGCACTGCACCGGCAGATAGGTTCACACAAGATGAGAGGAAGTGGGATGTTGAGCACTTGGACGAGACTTTTCGAGCTTCCTTTTGAGGTCGAAGTCAGGGTAGATAAAGCATACATCACGTCCTCAGCTCCAGTACGAGCTCTTCCACACGATGCACAGCACATGAGGCACACATAGGCGCTTCGTGTCCCACAAACGGCACAAAACTAGGACGCGATCAAAGTGGTGGCTCGAACGTCGAATTCAATCAAAAAGTACGGCCTTGTAGAGACTGCGTGGGGATTAAACCCAATCGAATGCATGTCCCATAGCATGCTGTGGTAATTCAAGGCCTTGGACTTGACATGCACGCAGAGCATTGCCTTGAAACTCGACTCACAACACATCCACTTGGATCGAAATTTCCCTTATTTTTGGCGATTTTCTTGATTTTTTGGGATTTTTTACCCTACCTTTTGGCAAGCTCTATCCACCCGGACTGGGACAGCACTGTGTCGTCGCAGACTCGCAAGCATACTACCAGCATTGTGCACAGCAATATGGCGAGAATATGACCAGTTAAGTTCTTTATCTTGTGCTAGTTTATTTATGATTTTCTTTCGACAACAAAGTACCTCCATCTCTGGTGTTTCTTGCGTCACCCTAGCATCACCGGTTCCTGAAACGGAGCTGATTTCAATCACTTAGACGACTCTGTGAAGCAGGTCTACTCTCATAATGCAGTCGCGCTTATTGTATGCGTACTAGAATACCAATATATTTCACGATCATCAGTCTTGCGGGATAGAAATTTGGTCGAAGAATTCACCTCTTGAATAACTTCTGGCTGCCAACTCCATCGCAGAGAATCCCGTCTGTACCTCTGTCTAGCTACTATAATAAATGGCCTACGACTACGAAAATTAATTATTGTCACCAGTTCAGCAACAACTCAAAGAAGATCTTAACAAGGCTGCACGAAGAGCTGGTGAGCTTGGCCTTATCTCCGAAGGGTTTCGAGATTCGAGTTCTCGCCATGGAAGTGAATTATGAGGTGATGTCGAAAGACCTGGAGGCAGAACAAGCGAGGGGGTGCTCACCTTTACTGGGCCAGCTCACCTATGAAGAAAAATAAAGACCGGAGGAGGCTGCCTCACAATACGCAGTGAGTCTCTAGCTTTTGAATTTGCTGCATGGACCAAAATCTCCGAACGACTTTTCGCGGCAACTCAATGCCCCCCCATTGCATAGAAACCATTTGCAGTCACATGAAACTGCATGGTAGCAGTGCCAAGTTAGAACTTACAGTACAGCTTGTGCTTCGGACAGAGATCCTCTAGTCTGATGCTAACTCGACGATTGCACTCACGATGTTTGTGAATGGAAGCGCCGTCTCAACAAGGAAGGCTCTCATGTAGCTCCCCTAATCATCCCGCTGCACCTTCCTCACCCTGACATATAGGCACCTGACACACACTGCAACGAGTCCTCGCTAGGAGTGGTGCTGTGAAGTGTTGGGCTAGGCCGTGGTAGGCATCAATCTCCGGGCTCGGTTATTAGGAGAGGCTTGGATGTCTAGCAATAATACGGCGGCCATTGCCAGAGCAACTTCGAGTGCAAATCCGAATCCCACTCGTAGTTGCAATCAGGCAGGAGCTAGCAATACCGAGCGTCGAGATGAGGGTGGACCACAAGTCAAAGCTGCGAAGGATGGCACTAGTGTTCTCAGTAACAAAGGCTATAACACCCTGATTGTTGGAGCAGCTAGCAACAACAGCTCATTTCGTAATCCCGGAGTCAAAGCCTCAGCTCATCCATCAGCGCATACGCTCCCACAGTCACAAACCAAACCACAATGGTTACCTGTGGCCCAGAGCTCTGGAAGCTCTTCCGTCCAGTCAGGAATCAAGGACACGCAACTTGAGTCGGCAGTGCCCTGCAAGCCCAGCGCGAAAATCAGTGACCATCATGACGGTGAGTCGAAACAGGTACCACAGCCGCAACGTCCACCGATGCTCTCCCTCGCCAGAATGGTGCCGATACAGCCATCTCGGCCCCTAGGTACTGTAAGTGTTGCGATGGCAGTCTCTGCAACAGGAGCTCAAGTTCCCGCCAAGCCGAGCACACCTTTGGTTCCTGCAACGCCGTCGACAGGAGGAGGGGTCGCAGCTACTCCGACCTTAGCTGTAGCGCCTCTGACTTCCGCAGCGGCGGGATCTTTCTCGGAGTGTGCAACTAAGGTGAGGCTTCACACTACAGAAAGCACATGTGAGGAAGCGCACGACAAGTTGGAAGGAAGAACAGACGAAACACCTGTACCACGGCGATCCACAGGTCATACGTATTCAATCCTGACACTGTTCGAGATTCGTGCAGGTCATGAACCTGGCTATCTTGCGAGGGCATTCTTGCGAGAATCAACGGAGTTGATCCTGTCCATGTATGTTTCTCCTGATTCACAACCTGGTCTCCTACCCTCCTCATCCGAGGTTGACGGTTTGCAAGGTTTCGGCTCGACGAAAGGCATCCTCGGGGGGAGCAATGACGTCCTCTCTCAGAGCTTCCACCAAGACCTCGCATCGCTCGAAGAACTCAATGCTGCGTATCAATCTGGGGCTGAAGCTAGGTTTGCAAGTTCGACCAGCAGCGTTTCGCAGGACTCGGCGGCGGAGTCCAAGCAGAACTCGGACGAGCAGCAGGCAGGACCATCTCAATCGCAACATCTGACTCACCAACAAAATCGCCGTCGACGCCGTAGAAAAGAGAAGCGCGTACTCCGTTTAGCAGCACGAATGGTCTCCGAGGTCCGGTATGCCCAGAGCGCATGGATATTTTCAGACAAGCTTAAACGCGGGCTCAACGAGCGTTTGCTCTCTGCCGCTCTTGGAAGCGGTTCCTCAAAAAAGACTATCGCTCGGATACTGAAGGCAGCGGACGCTCTGGCAACACTCACGAAGGAAGAAGCCAGCAATGCGACAACTGACAACGCCGAGTCGGCGAGAGCTCGCAAACGGGAGCGAGAGCATCTTGAGAGTCAGTGGCGCCAGGAGTTGGCTGTGCTAAGCGGCATGGAAGACGTATTTCCTTCGTGGACTTTGAATCCAAGGTTGAACGTCTCTTCCGTAAAGCGCACACAGGCACTTGCGGTTCCTCTTGAAGAGTTGTCACCAATCATTGCCATGCAAAAGAAGGTTGATATCCAGCAGCTAAAGCCAGAGTCAAGAATTGTGAGCAACTGGGACGAACTTGTCTCGGCCGGAAGCAGCTCCAAGCTAACAAAACCTGGAATGAGGGTAGGAGTCGAAGTTACGTCTCCGGCCACTTCAGTGGATACAAGCGACGGTTCCATGAGCCTGAAGCCGCTCACTCATTCACACTCACTATCGTCAGGTCTCGCTCTCATTACGTCTCCTCTAGAGGGTACAACGAGTGCTCCAGTTGAGGGCAAGCCCTCGGTTTCAAACATGACTTCTCCGGGATCGCTGGAGTCGCATCATCGCTCCGACCTGTCAACAGCACTGTCGCCATGGTTTCCGAGTTCCACATGCCCTCCCACCGATGTACATCTTGAGGAGAAGCAGTTCAATTTCAATCCTGCAGAAGTTGCAAAGTACATGACTCTACCACCTTTAACAAACTTACAGAACAGTGTTGAGCTCGTGATGAGTAATGATGTGTCGTTTAGTGAACCACCGCCTGTAGGATGTAAATGTGAGCGAATTCTGGAGTCACAGTGCATGAAGCGCAAAGCTGAGATTGAGCTGCTTTCAAAACTAGCATCTGCACTTCGGAAGGAGTGTGAGGAGTTAAAACGCCTCAAGGAATCTTTGCAGTCAGAGTGCTCACAATTGCATTCTAAGGAGCAAGGCAGGCTTCAAGAAGTATACCTCAAGCAAGCGAATGACCTCACCAAGCATGAGCCAGCTCTGCATGTTAATCTTCCTGACGACAGCGAACTTGAGTTTGGAATGATTTCGGCTTTATCAACGACTCATGCAGAGTGCGGGGATCGTCCTGCACATCGATTGGATACATCAACAGGGTCGACGACGTTCCGATCTAACGGAAAGGCGCTACGATTGAAACTTAACCAGCCAATGACCACGACCGCAGCTGAAAGTGACGAACGGGAGCAGTCAGAGACAGAGGGCGATCTGGATGATTTCAGGGTCCAAACCCCTTCGCTGTTCGGACTCTTCCGAACGGAAGATAGCCCTGAGGCTCAGCGATTGATTCGACATCACAAAAAGACTCGAACCATTACTTTCGTCCCTCCCACATTCAGCCAAGAATCCGGAATTGATTGTGAGAATGATCAGGACGGGATGCCCGAGCGTCAGTTTTGCGGGTCGATCACAATACCCGCCAATACTTCAGTCGTCATCCCATCTGAAGATGTCAGTGCTTGCACATCGCCATTATTCTCTTCCCAGCTCCTGAGTTCAGCAAATACCTTGATTTCTCTCCCCTTTGAGTGGATGTCTAGTGGCGGTGGTGGCAGTGCGAGTCAGAACGCAACCACCAGGGCGCGAACTTTCGGAAATGAGAGCAGCGGCTGGTGGAACCTTTGGTAGGTTAAACTCGATCATATGAAGGGTTCCGGCGTTTGTAAGTCCAAATGATGACCACTGGACGAAAAATTCAGCCTCTTTTATGGGTGCACGATTTGTACGAATGCATCACTGACTGAGTGACGCCAGTCACATAACCTAGCATCCAACATCAGACCTTTTTGGTTCAAAGGAAGCCCGGGCACTCAAACCTACGTTCAGATTCACACAGCATACACGCAGTCACTATACGTGAAGAAGTAAGGCAAATGGGGATGGAAAAACGGGAGTAAGCGATGTCTTAGGCACGAATAGGCTAGACAGACTCAGCTGCCTGCGCACCCACCAAGATCCGAGCCGTTGAACGAGTTGGTCACTGGCTAGGAACTCACAACGGGCATAAGGCAAGAGGACTGCGTGCACTGCAACTTGTCAGCAATAAAAAGTCTTCCACATATCCGTTTCAGTAGAACGAAAGTTGAAAATTGTTTAGATCATCACCCAGTTGCAGCATTCACTCCGCAGTTTGAGCACCCACCCGAACTTGGCAGTTCGAAACTGGATCCCAATGCAGTCTAGTTACAAAATAAAATGGAAAAACAGTATTTACGTACCAATCCATGAAGGTTCAGCGCAGGAATTTGCCCACACACCTTGCATACCCCAGGTATTCGGCAAGTCTGCCGGTTTGCAAACTCCTGACGGATTCAGTGCCAGTGATTTTGAATGACAATGACCGGATCGGGTTAAAATGGGCAGTTTGGAACCATGTTCTAAAATCTCGGCCCGAGGTTCCAAAAGGTTCCAGATTTTGGAACCTGGTTCCAAATTTTTGGAACCCGACCCCTGGGCTTTGGAACTTCGGAAGGGGCTGAGGAAACTTGACGCAAGTTATAAGCGATTAGTTTAAACATGGTACGTACGCCCTGAGGCTGGACCTACGGGATATTAACTGTATGATTGTTTACTGGACTGCGCGCGCTACTTACCCCTTCAAGCTTGGGCCACAAAGCCGCTTCGTTGGTGAGTGACGATGCGGTTTACACTCCACTAAACACTTTTCCAACCACACCAAGACGGAAATACGCCCCGTGGTAGTGGCCTAGCGAGGACAGACAACTCACACTGGTGCGAATTGCATGCACGAACACTGTATAGAGCAAGGCAAAGGGCAAGAAGCAGGTAGAGACTACCGAAGACGTCATTGTCGACGATAAGACCGCTGGCACCAACGCCATTGTTAAGGAAGTCCTTGGCCGCACTGGCTCACGAGGTGGTGTTACTCAGGTAAGTGGGAAATCAGTTGTTTATGCATGAGCAGGTCGAGATTCTCGCCTGCGGACATAGTCCGCAGCGTCTAATTCGCATATGAGGCCTCTCGACGGGTCGAGAAGAAGGTGACAGAGCTACGACGACCGAAGCACAACGCCTTTGGAGCAAGTTTGACCATGAAGGCAAGGTAATATTGGAACAGTCATGATGATGAACACGGAGTTGTTGCGCGTTTCACGTTATTCCCGTGATTGCTAACCAGTCAGCGGGTCATTACCGATCAAGCGAGCCAGGGATGACTTCCAGCAAACAGCTCATCGTGAAACCAGTCCTAGTTCCAGTTTGTCATACCCACAGCCGCAGAGGTCCACGCTCCAAGTCGTCGGCGAGCAACAATGCGTATTCCCTGACGCATATATTTCATTTCTAGTCGAACTTATGAACTCACACAATCCTTTCTTCTCTCCCCCTCAACTTCCAGGTTCGTGTCGAGATCCCCACTCCCAACGGTCCTCGCACCATTGTCCGCAACGTCAAGGGCCCTGTCCGAGTTCGAGACGTCTTGACCCTCCTCGAGACTGAGCGTGAAGCACGCCGTCTCAACTAAACATGGGCCATTTGTATCGTAAAAAACCCACCTTCGGCAGTTTTTAAGCTATAAAATCGCTCTAACTTTACTGCACTTGCTACGTTTAATTCCTCGTTACATGACACGTGGTGTCGTAAACATGTATGAGGCAAGCATTTGATGGTTAAGGTGAAGGTGTGAAGTACGCTGCGAGTGAGAATGCGTAGATGAGTGATTGTGAAGGACGAAGCCAGGGCAGTGCCGAGTGTTGGCACAATTTCGGCCCATAGTAAGAGGCAGAACCATCATAATGCACCAGCGTTGTACCAGGTGCTAGAGTGCTAAGTACTAATACGTCTGCACCAAGATCCGCCGCTGAGAGTGTGCGGCATGTTCTAATGAGGACCATATATCCAGTCGCCCGCCCAGTTCAAAACTGAGGCCAAGGATGGAGAAAGTGGGAAAGAGATACCATGAAGCTAAAAATCTTGATGCGTTAATGGCGCGAGTGGGTTAGTGCACGGGAGTGTGAACGTGATCAATGCGTGAAGCGTAATGATTTATATCCATTTGCCAAAAATTATTGTGCTAAGCACCCTATCTATGCTCTAAAAGTCGAGCACACTTAGCTAACCCCTTGCCCCTTTCGGTTGACTCCCACGCTTCTCCCCCCGCTTTACGCTCCACAGACCAACACTCGCACCCATCTCGGTCCTACAAGCTTGTGCTTTGGCAATCAATAGTCTAACTGCTGATTCAAAGCCATGTCGTCGGCGGCCGGTGCACAAGCTGTTGGCGCAACTGCTGCCAACAACAGCTCGAACAACAATGCCAGCATCGGTCCTATGGCTGGAGTCAAGGTCTGGGTGAAGCGTTCGAAGGCACTCAGTACCTTCGACCTCCGTGAGGCTGCTCTCAAGCAGCAGGAATCTGTAATTCGCACGAGTTACGAGAACCAGGTTGGCCAAGTCAACCGCTCCGAGCAGGAACTTCTCATCCGTGAGGCGGCTGTCAAGGAGCAACGAGCTCTCCTTGACGCATGGAAGGCATGGGATGAGAAGCGCCGGATGCTTCTTCTCGAGCGCTCAGCAGAGCTTGTCAAAGCGCAGCGAGAAAAGGAGGCTCGGGAGCAGCTCTTGAAGGAGCAGCAAGTGCAGCAGCAACGCTGGGAGCAAGAGCAGCTCCTACTGCAGCAGCAGCAGCAGCAACAACAACAACAACATCAGCAACAGCAACAACAACATCAGAGCGACGCCCAGAGCGAGCGATCGGGCTACCATACCGGTCTGGAAAGTGAGGATTCCAAGCAACTGCCGCCATTCCATCCACGACACCAGTCGATAGGAGATTCTACCACCACATCCAAGTTTAGTGAGATCTTGGACCAAGAGGACGGGGTCAGTATGGTAATGCCATCGTTATCTACCTCCATTACTGCAGCGCCACTCCGTATCTCACGCCGCACGAACGTCGGTGCAACCCGTCCTGCGTTGGCAAACACTCAGGCTGAAGAGAGCACGAGCACAAGTGTTGAAGTCTCGCACTCGGAGTCTGTACAAAGCGAAAGTGAGCTGAGCACAGGGGCCCCCGTTGTTACTTTTGGAACGACGCTGAATACCCTCGAAGAACAGCCCGAGGACGATGATGAGGTTGGTGCACTTCGCCTTCAAGCAGAGCGTAGCCAGACACGCGTGAGTGACTCGGAGTCGTCGCTTCTGGTGGTTCCAACCACGACGCGCGAGCTAGCAGATACTACTCAAGAGACCCAGCTTCTGGAACTCGAGCTGGCAGCCAATCAGGCCGAGTTAGCCGAGGCTGAACCTGACCTCGGACTTCAAGCCACAGATGCCCCCGAAGCCCAAGTTAGCTCACCGAGACCAATCACACCAGCCAAGAAGATTACATTCCCTATGTGGGCATCGGTCTGGTTCCAGCTGCAGTTAATCATGGCATCGAACCAAGTACTGCTCGAGGATGTCATGCTTGCCGTATCTCCGTTTGAGCGCAAGCTTCGTGTCATTGAGAATCTCATTGCCGAGACAGGTATCACATTTTCAGTCAAGTATGAGTTCGCTTTCGACGAAATTCTTGGATTTTCCGAGCTATCTTCAAAGCCTGTTGCTGGCAGCACTTCTTCAACACCCGTCGATCATTCAGCCAAGTTCGCGATGCGTCTCAAGAACAGGCCCGAATCGCAATCTATGCTGATCTTCCGCACGACTTCTGAGAAGGAGCGCGATGCGCTCGTTCGATTCCTCCAAGCGGGCCCGCTCCAGAATATCTTCGAGGTAGCGAGCTTTGAGTTCAGATATCCTGATCTTACCAACGAGGCGGATCCCTCACTTCAGCAATTCGACGTCGATAATGTATCAGCATCACCTGGCACTACGGAGCGTCGACCGTCGGTGGGACGCCGTCCATCCGTTTCAGCAGCTGCCAACTTGGCATCACCACGTGCAAGTATGTGCGCTGCGACGAACTACTCCACGTGGTTGCGGCCACGCGGTTTCCTCGACCCGAACTTGTGGAACGAGAGTGTCCCACCCTTCCAGGCGATCCTGGATGTCTCTCCAATCCCAGATTGCGTTTTGCCTGTAATTGGTGTCCTCCACAAGTGGCGACTCACATTCTATCCCTTCGATGCAATTCGACTTGAGGTGTTGAACCGACCCAATGAAGACCCCGCTCTGGTTCCCGGAGATCAGGCAATGGAGAAGTGGACTGACCACGAGCGCCGCTTGATGTTCATGGCCCGCACCACCGTTCCTCTCTTCTCATTCTATTTAACCGGTCTTACTGAGGAAGATGAGAACAACGTCTCACAGATGCTCACGCCAGACTCCGAGTTTGTGCAACGAATCACAGCGTTTGACGAGCCCGGATCCGTCTTCGATCCGAATACGTGCCTCTTCTACAACTATTCGTACACAGACAACGAACCAGAGAAGCCTACCTCCTCACCCGTTAAAACTTCATCAACTCTTAAGGTGAAGGTGCGACTGCTACCAGTCCCAGGTCATGAGGATGCTGTAGCAACCGCAAACCAAATCGGATATTATGTGAGTGCGCTCGCTGCACGCGGCCGTAGTCGAAAGGTCTCACAAGTCGTGGGCGACGGGGAGAGCAAACAGCCTGAGTTGCCTCGTTCTCCCAGCACACCCAAGGTTACATTCCAATCGTCCTCAGTGGCAGTTTCGCCAGTAAGAACGTATGCACAGCCTGCTGCAGAAGCTGGTACCCCGACGATTGAGTCGCTCGGAGACAAGCGGGGAGCTAAGGTCCGGCATTTCTCCCTAAAGTAGTTAGTAACACTGCAGCATCGTAGCATTGTATAGTTCAACCTTGGATCTACCAAAACTCGACATTGCGCATGTCTGTGTGCTTTCCATACGCATGCGCGATTCCGCGTCCCCTGCTCTGCAGTGTCTTCCAACTTAAGTGCTGTTTATGGGCCTTGTGGGCTGTTAATACATAGTGTTACTTTTCTTCTCCAAGCATGGTGCATCAATCAACTTCTCAATTTTACTCCTTCTTATCGTCAACCGTGCGTGCGCGCTCGAGATCATAGTAGTGTGGCCGCGAGATTCCATATAGTGCTCTGACCGCGGCGTCTGCGATTGGTGCGCTTGCTTCATTCACCAGCAAACCCTTGCAGGTTTGCTCCAGGGTCTTGAAGTATCGAACCGTGCGAACACGGCATTCGAGCGTGGCATCATCATCACAACAGATCATGGCTCGTGGGTGCATTTGCAAAACGCTCATCGTGAACATGTGGTTGACCCCCTCTTCAATGCACTTCATTAGAGCATAGGCCTTGGATGCACCGTACGTGACAACGACGACTTCGCGTGCGGCCATGATTGTGCCAACTCCCACAGTGAGTGCCATCTTGGGCACCTTCTCAATGTCATTGTCAAAGAAGCGTGAGTTGGCAAGGATCGTGTCATAGTTCAGTGTCTTGACACGAGTGCGAGACGTCAAGCTCGAGCCAGGCTCGTTGAAGGCAATGTGTCCGTCGTGACCAAGACCCGCGAGGAAGAGCTCGATGCCGCCATAAGATTCGATCTTCTCCTCATACTCCTTGCATTCCTTATCCAGGTCATCCGCGTTGCCATTCAGAATGTGGACGTTGCTGGGGATGATGTCGACGTGCTTGAAAAGGTTGTTCCACATAAAGCTGTGGTACGACTCTGGGTGGTCGTGTGGGAGGCCGACGTACTCGTCCATGTTGAAGGTAACGACGTGCTCAAAGCTGAGCTGACCATCCTTGTAGTACTGCACCAAGCGCTTGTAGATCGGAATCGGAGTTGACCCGGTAGGAAGGCCGAGAACGAAAGGACGTTCCTTGGTGGGCTTGAAGGTGTTGATACGGTTCTTAATGTACTCTGCAACATACTCCGCAGTGTCCTGGGGAGTGGGACGAATGATAACACGCATGTTTTTTGAGTTAAAACTGCGAGTAACCTAGCGTATTCAATTCTTTCTTATCCAAGAATCACACATTCCGAAGTCCGCAGAGACTCGCGAGAGATATCCACTGGAAAACGGCCTGGGTTTGCACGCCAAGGGCAGTCGCGACGACCACTTAAAAAGGCGCAAACTGGTGACATCGCTGCGTGCAATCGCATCCCAATTGCGGATTGTCTCCTAGCACATGCGGGATATACAATCCGGTATGCAAGTGCGGTCTTGAAACCAGTTGCTTGAGTGAGGCATGCGCATCCCAGCTTGTCATCACCGGAGGAAAAGGCTCTCAAGTATTCGGATGCATAGTTAAGCCTCCTTTGGACAGGAAGTGCAGCCATGCTGCATATCCGCACTGAAACGGCACGGCCGGTGGATCCTCCTGGGGGTATTTTCAAGGCCAGGACGGTTTGATCCACAGGGAAGGGGCGAAGGAGGAAAATTGACCAAAAAATCGAGGACTTGAGAGGGTAAACTACGCGGTTGCACTGCGGGCCATTTGGTGTTTCAAACCAAAATGCGACGTTTACCCCTTCTAATTTCGATTTTACTCGCTTTCCTTGTTGGAAGCGTCGTGTGTCACGCGGTAGAGAGCGCCAAAATCGATCTCTCATCGTATCACACTTCTGACCAGCTTGCACGCGAGTTCTATAACCTTCAGGGTTCGTGCCCGGGTCTCAAAATCAGGTAAGTCGACTGCGGCGTCTGTTCTGTATGTGTCTAGTTTGGTGCTTTGCTTGTGCAGTCTTGAAATCGCGTAGCCGAGACGTCTTTTCCTTCCTTCTCATGTCCATCGTTCCTCACTCGCTCCCACAACATCCGCGCCCTTCTTCGCGCGCTTGCAGAGAGGTTAAGAAGTATGGTGCCTCGATGATGGAACTCCGCATTGGCACTGGTTCGCGCCGTGCCACCATGTACTTTGGTGAGCACTCGCGTGAATTGATCTCGGCTGAACTTGCCCTTCGCTTTGTTAAGAAGCTTTGCAAGGGCAATCGCCGCGGGGCATTGCCACTAAACAAGGCGGTGCGCCAAGTGCTCAGTGCCTATGAGATCCAGATCTTCCCCAACATCAATGTGGATGGTCGCAAGCTTGTCGAGCAAGGTCACTACTGCCACAGAACCAACAAACGTGGCGTCGACTTGAATCGCAACTGGGATGCTGCCTGGGAATCCGGAGGCACCAAAGAGACTGCGCCAGGCTCTGGACCCTTCAGTGAGCCGGAAACCAAGCTTTTGCGCGATCTTCTTGAAGACTACTCGCCCAGTGTCTTCATGAGCATTCACTCTGGCGCATTGGGTATGTACACTCCCTACGCGTACAAGAAGGACAAGCTTATCACTCATAAGAACCCTCAGGTGGCGAACTTCCTGACTCAGAGCCGACACAACATGTTCCAGGTACTCGCAGACGTGAACCGTGATTACTGCCGCTGCAGCATCGGCGCTGCAGCAGTTGCATTGAACTACCTCTGCCCCGGTAACTGCATGGATTATGCCTTCGATAAGCTTCAGATCCCCTATTCCTTCGCCTTCGAGGTTTGGGACGGAGAGCACTACGCCAACAAACGCACTACCTCACTGATTGAGGCATCTGGCGAGGCTATGCTCGACGCACTGTACAATGATGATCATGAGCACCATCATGATCACGACCATGATCACGAAATGGAGGAAGAGAGCGAAGGCGAAGCCGAGGGCGACGACCACTACTCTTTGCTTGCTCTCCATGAGAAGCTCCACATCGCTCCCAAGCCTCAGCGTGGCCACTCATGCTTTACCAATTTCGACAATTTCGCTCCGACTGACGAGTTGGAAGGCTTCATCGAGGTTGCGTCCTCAGCCTCTCCCGGCCCCGTCTTCCCAACTGAGGGAGTCACCGGCGAGCGATACTCTTGCCTCAAGCAATTCAATCCTCTCACAAAGGAGCTATACGAGGCGACAGTCGAGCACTGGAGTGATGCCTTCTTGGAGATTTTCAAGAAGCTCCCCGCAGATCCTTCGTTGAAGTTCCCCCAAACCATCAACTAATTATCCTCGTGTAGCTTTCTTCAGTCGAAAATAAATCGATTATAGAGAGGTTGTTTAATACACGATATAATCTGTGATACTCATTGCGAAGTTAAACCGTTAACGTCTTATGTGAATGTCTTTGGACGGGGAGTATACCTAGTAATTTTATTGTACACATGGGAGCCGTAGCAACAACGAACATCGAAGAAGCGATACTACAGGAGGGCGTGATTTACGAATATATGCAAACACCTAAATCAGTCATCGTTTCGCTTCCATTTATCTCCGTGTGCCTGCGCACTGTCATCGCCTAGACGGACTTCCATGGACCTCTGATTGCGAGGAGTCACCGCACTCCCATGCTGCGTTCGACGCGAGGTCTTTTGACAGTGTACTCGATTCATCCACCTGGGATTCGGCAACGAATGAGACTTCAGATTGATTTGCCTCGTGCTGAGAATGGGTTGACACGCGCGATTGCGTCGACGAAGTTACGGCATTACTCTCGGCGACAGATTCTAAGCGACTGACCGTTGACACCTGGGTCTTGGCAGGTGACGTGGCATCGGGCGCAACTGGAGAACGCGTCGGTGACAAAGTTGACGTTGTTGCAGTATACCCATTTTCAGTAGCAGGAAGCGAAGGGGTATCGCCAGGCACCTGGGACTGCGAGTCATGCGAATCCTGTGCAGTTGGCTTCGATCGTGAATCTGTCCGGACTAGAGCTCGATTACGCACAGTTGGACTCGTTGCAGTCGCTGCCACGCCAACGTTCGATTGTGCACGGACTGGCGCGCTCACAGGTGGCGCGATAACAGGAGGTTTGCCAGCAAGGATTACACTTGGGTTCGGCTCGCTGCTGGGTTGAACACCTAGCATCCCTCGTTGAACATCCATTTCGGAGCTTCCTGATCCCGTGAGCTGTGTGCTCGCAGGATTCGAAAGTGACGGTGATTGATTCACAGCTAAGGGAGGGGGAAGCTTACTTCCCGCGATCAGCGTACTGCTTGATTGGGCTCCGGCTAGGGCAGTTGGCAATGCAATGGGATTGTTGCCACCAAACGCGCTCAGAGAACTCGTTCGCGTACACATCAGAGGCATGCAAAATGCGAGAGGGGGAGTGACAACAGCTAGTGCAGCAAAGGCTGCATGAACTGCTGCTGCGTGTGCACTGGCTGCTGTCGCTGCAGCAGCAGCTGCAGCGGGATTTTCAATCTTGTTCGGAGTTCTGGTCGTGGCGTCATTCTGATTAGTTGGGATTCCATCCTCGTTCTCTCCATCTTCTGCGATGTTCTCTGCGATTTGCTCCAGGCCTTCTGAGGGCCGACGTTCTCGGCTTCCTGGAGAAAACATACTTTCTCCTGATCTCGCACTGGGGGAAATGCACGGGTTGAGTGCTGCGACGGCCTGCGCAGCGGATTGGATCGCCGCATTCAGTGAATTGTTGACATGGTTATACCAGAACTGAGAAACATGGAGCTTTAGTTTTGGGTGACGCTGGCGAATCATGTCGAAATCTGCGGTGCGGGCGGATGCAGGCTGGCATTCTCGCAACTCGATCGCGACAATCGCTGGGAATGAACACTGAATAGGCCAAGTAACTGGATACTCCGCGAGAGTGGATTGCGGTGAATCGCCACCTGTTGGACCCATCGCGTTCGAAGCAACCATGGAAACACCAAAGCGCGATTCGGGTACTGAGGTATGACCAGGACTTGCACATGCGACTGCACGTGGAGACGATTCACTGGTTAGCATACTACCCAATTGCGCGAGTTGGATTGACTGGCCTGGCTCACGTACATTCATTGATGATTCGTGCTGAATCTTCAACTGTGAGGTGCGCTCGGTCTGGGAGGTCTCAGCGATAGATGGCTCAGGTGGAGCATCGACAGGCTCGACTGCAGCGGCCGTAACAGTCATTAATGTGGGAGAACCCTCACCCGGCCGTGTCTCAACTGCATTCATTGGACGATCACGTTTCACTTCCTCAATGATTTTTGGTGTAATTGCTTTGCCCATTGTGGCAGCTGTGGTTCCCGAATCGACTTGGGGTTCAGGCTCCTCTTCATCTGTAACAACAAGTCCAGTGAGCGAGCGGTCACCTGCGTGTAGTGCAGCAGTTGATTCCGAAGCTACACTTTGCGGGCTGACCTGAACCTGTGGCCCATGAGAGCCACCTGTGAGAGCACGGAAGGCTCGCTGGTCAACACTTTGCGAATGCACGTGCCCGCGGGGTGGCTGGCCATTCGTAAAGTGGCTTCGAGATACGGACATTGCCTGGCCTGCGACACCTGGGACCGTAGGTCCAGAACTAGCCGCAGGCGTCATTGATGAGTCGATAGAAGACGAAACTCCAGATGCCGTTCGAAACAGTACAGCACCTCCGCCTACTTCACTCCCAAGCACATCCGAGGCTTCGAAATCTAAGGAACCTTTTGAATCTAAGCGCCGCGCAGCGAGTTGGAGAGCCGCTGAGAAACGATTATAGGCTGCACTGGCTGCTGCTGCTGCGGAAGTACCGGGGTCTTTAGTTAGGGCCTGGAAAAACGCAGGTCCAGAAACCCCAGTTGACGAAATGTTGAGATAGTTTAGTTCTGGAAGAGATGCAAGTGCGGTCACGGAGCGATCAGTCAAGAGTCTACAGCTTCCAATATCTAAAACACGCAGCCGTGGGAACCGTTTACAGAGAGTATGAATCGTGGAGTCTGTCAGAAGGAAACAGTAATATAACCGAAGATGACGCAGTTCTAGCCTGCGTTCAGGAGTAGGGAAGATTGCGTCTAAAAGCTCCATCAAGAACGGTTCTTTCACCTGGTTACAGTAACCTAAACTGAGAGATGTACACGATTTGAAGGATGATGCAAGCCGCAATACAGCTGCATTGTGTCTGAGGCCGAGTTTGGACCAGAATTGATCGAGATTAACAACTCGGAGCCGTTCGAAGGTCATGGAAATCAAATCTCGGAACCTTGATGAGATTCGCCGTAGTCGGAGCAGCTCTTTAATTGTTAAATAAGAGAGAATACGAACTGCGATGCCTTCCAGCGAGTCAACGAGCCCTTGTGCAAAGAGTGTGGCTGGTAAAGAAAACAGGTAGGAGTCTGGCTCTGGAGTTCTCGGGCCACCAAATAAATCTTGGGGTGTCAATCGGGCCACTGATGCAATGGATGATCTAGGTCCAGCGGACGCCAGACTTGTGCTATTTGACTGAGCGTGGCTGACATGACTTGTCGAGCTGCGCCCGCTTACGCCAAGTTGCGCAGTCTGAAGCAGGGCAGCGATGTCTGATTTCGGGCCGCCTTCGCCAGTGCTACCAATAGGGTTGGCGGCTGTGGATGGGGCAGGATCGGATGTAACAGTAGTTGTGGCATTCGGCGCTGGGATGTTGACGGTAGGCACGGGTGCCGTCCCATTTACGGTGCTAGACGTGCTCTGGGTCGAGGACATACGTGCGTGGGTGAGAGATCCATGCACCATTCCTTCTGTAGTATTCACATTGGCCATGGGGCCTGCGTGAAAAACAGACTCTGTCTGGATAGGGAGCTGTACATTGTGTGGGTCGTTCATACGTAGAACCGAGTTTGATATGACAGTAGCCGGTAGTGGATTCCGGTCAGAGGTTGCTCCGGAGGATGATGTAACACAATTTGAATTGCTGCTCTGGGTGATGCTGGCGCTGTGAGTCGCTATGGTACTGGATGCAGCCACGTTTGACGAATCCGCTACCACAACTACTTTTGAAGGGGAAGCTGTGTTCGAGGTTGTGGCAGCAACAGAGGTTACCACCGGATCTCCGTCTTTGGAACTTCTGCGGGTGGCAAGAACCATACCACCAAGGCAAGGTGCGTTGGCGATTGATACCGGGTTGGCGCGCTGTACAGGCATAGCAGACTGGTTACGCGGACTAGGATCCACATATGCATTGCCTGGAAGAGACTGCGCTCGCTGAACATCGTTCAAGGAGAGCTCACCAAACATCACCGACTCATCGTGACCGCCAGCTGTAGTTGGAATTGCAGCAGGGACAGTAGCAGTATGGGTAACAGCGCTGGGAGCGATCGTACCGGGGGTGACGTCATGTACAGTGCCTACACTATCCATTACTTGCTGTGGCTGGGACTGTTGATGGACAAGACCCCTTGAGGCAGCAGTGGGAGAAACGACCTTCCCTGAGTCCGGTACCGCCGCCGTTGGTTCCGATATGACAGCAACAGGAGCGGTAGCGACCTTGAAGGGCTCCAACGTGGCAGTGGTGACTCCGTGTACTGGCTGAGGCACCGCCTGACTCGAGCCTACTTGCACACTAGGATTGGAGTTCATATCGATCTTTGATTCCAGCGGTTCTATCCGGGAATGCGAGGCCTCTTGTGGAGGAATGGGCGCTACGACTGCGCCCACAGACATGCCTGGATGTATCGCGTGGTATGCTTCGACAGCCGAACCGTTATTCACGAGATTAGGTTCACTTACGTCTGTGCCAGCTCTGTGTTCCAAGTCGGCGACCTGGGTCGTTGGGTCCCCTAACAACGGTAGCGGCACCTTCTGCTCAGGTTTCTGCGACATCTCGGGTATCTCAGCCTGATCGCTAGTAACCAACGAGCCTGGTGATGCCACTCTCGGTGTAGATGCCTCAGGAGCGGTGGACGTCAGGGGGTTCTCGCCAGGATGCGGTTCTGGAACAGAACCACCCCGCTCACTCATGGGCTAGAGTAGAGTTAATAACACAGAAGCAAACGGAAGGTGAGTCACAAAGTGTTGAGTTAGAGCTAAATTTAGTACCGTAACCACTATACCTGGCTGCGATTCGAGTGCCAAAAGTGCCGGGAAGCGGGTGAGAAAGCACGTTAGGGCGAGCGGAGTACTAGTGGGAGCTGCATTGCACGCGCCAGCAATCGGATATTCATGCAATATTTTCGATGAGTGATTGCATGACACGCAATTCGAACTCGGTTATCTCCGGGACTACCCACGCGTTAGCTCCAAATGGCGGCTTTTCCCACTTTATCTCAAGTCCTCACTTGAAACCCAAGCCGAGCTGTTTTCCAGCGCCAATTATTGAGGTCACGGGTAAAGAGCTTGGTTAAGAATCTCGAAAGCTAACATTTCACAGCAGATTGTGTCGAACGCAAAGTAAATCTCAACTTTGCACTAACCCCAATACCCTAGAATAGCAACTTTCCTGCTGTTCTGCTTTGAAATTCCAGATCCTCCCATTGCGCTAAAACTCGGCTCTCAGCTCCCGCACCCGCACGCGCATCCAGCTGGAGAACCAAGAATTTGAGCTGGCACCGCACGCGGTAGTAGTGTTTGTACGCACAAAGCCTATCTGTCCTGGCCTGGAAATTGGTCCATTGCTCACTGCAACAACATATTGCACTACCGTTCAGGGAATGCGTACCCCGCACTTGCACTGGATGAATCTCATATGTAACCAATCTGCACACACGTATAGACCTGAAATAGCGACTGGCATCCACAGGATGCAAAGCACTTGTGTGCATGAGCGTCAGCGTAAGTTCTCTCTTCAAAGATTCAACCCAGGGCTATGCCGTGTCTCTGTGATACTGCATTGGGACATACCATCAAGGGAAGCTACAACTAGTATCAGCCATATCGCACCATTTTGACCTTGAAAATGTTCCATCAAATGCGTCTATAGCTCGACTGACCTGAGCGAAACCTCGTCCTCATTCGATTTTAGTTTGATCATCGGACCAAGGCGCTCTGGATCGCAGAGCGAAGGGCCCTACTCCAGAAGCATGCGCGCGAGATTGAAGAGCACGTCAGACAGCAGCAGAAACTCACAGCAGAGAAGACAGAGCTGAGTCGACTCATCCAGGATGAACGCAAAGCGTATATGAGAGAGATAGTTCGACTCACTACTGAGAAGGCCACACTCACCGCAGTGCTTATGAACGAGTCCTTTATTGCCACTCGACAGTTGCTGAAGCTAGTTGACGCCGAAAGGACCTATGCTTTGACTGGACGGATAGATGACCCCAATCATGAAGGAGGCAAAGTAGAGTCGATGGGGTGGTTCACTGACTCAACAGAACTGGGTTCTTCGACATCCATGGGGGACCAGTTGGATTCAAGCGCTACCACGCCTAATCTGCAGAAATCTCGGAATTTTCTCTCGCTTCTGATGCGAGGCTCGGCTACCTCAAGCGTCGAGCTTGATCTTGAGGAGGCATTGTCGTTGTTTCAAGCGATGTCTCAAGGCAAGGATCCAGAAGCGCGATCCAATGACCGCTCCGACCTGGGTTTCAAACTTGTATCAAAAAATCTACCCAAAGGAGCAATTTGTGCAAGATCACAGGATGATACCGACAGTTCCGCCTCGAGCCGGACTGGGCGTGACCGCAACCAGCTCCTTTCATTTATCGCCCTTGTGAGCAAGGTTATGGCCGGCGTGCTTCAAGAAGTCGTTGCGCTGAGAAATCAGTGCCGCGCCCAACAAGCTGTTCATGCCACAGAACGTGGCGACTTACTTTTGCGGATCCAAACCTTACGAAGCAAGCTCCGCGCCGCTCGAGCTCGAGGTGCTCTGACCTGGGCAGAGCAAGCAGATGGTCTGATTGAAGACAATGATATAGATTCCGCGGACTTGGGCGCGGACAACATCAACCCAGAGCTTGGAACTAGTGATGCTGCGCTTGCTCGACCCTCCATTGCGCCACCTCATGCTCCACAGAGACCCCACAGTGAATCGCCTAACCCCGAAGAGCTCGAAGCGATCAGGCAGAGAATAGATGGTGAGTTGCGCGCGAAGGTCTCGAACGATGATAACGACCAAACTCAAGCGATTGCATCAAAAATCGAACTCGAGTCAAATTATGCATCGCACCTGACGGCTCTGTATGCAAAGGCTGTCCAGCGTATCGCAGAGTTGGAAGCAGAGCGAACCGCCGTTGAGGTTCGCTTTCAAAGTCTTTATGAAGCCAAGCTGGCGGATCTGAGAGCAGAACTGCTGCGTGCACGCACTGACGCCACAACCGAGGTAACAAAGCTCGCACAACAACATTCCGAGTCACTTCGAGAACTCAGCCGCGCTGAGGCCGCTGCACGGCATGAGAACGAGACGCTGCGATCACATGTCCAGGCAATTGAAGCAGAACTAGCGAGTCTGCGCACTGCGGCAGCTACCGCCGCGGAGGATCGCCGAAAACTCTCTCTGGCACAGGCTGAGAAGGAAGATCTTCGCGCCCAGATTGTTTCTTTGCGGCGGCAGCTCCAAGCATCGATGCAAGAAAGCAGGTCTCCCCAGATTCATCAATTAGTCCCCCCCAATGCAACACACTTGCGCACCAGGGTCGCCACGCAGGATTCGACGCGTAGCGATACTACGACCCCAAGAGCCACCCAGCGGGAACCACTCCCCGTGCATGATGAGATCCAAGTCCACGTATACTCGACAGAGCACGAGGATGAAGATGAAGAGACGGAGTTTGACACTGAAAGTATTCGAGATACTAGGCACTATCGTCTCCAGCAGTCTCTTAGTGAAGTTGGCTCACAGTTCAAGTTGCCACTACAAAGCCATGATGAGCAACCTGACGAATTGGAAGCATCACAAGCTCCACGTTTCGAACAGCTCCGAACTCCAATGAGAACGTCACGGCCCCAGTCTCCTGCACCTGGTCAAGCTGGTAGATTCATGGGATCTCCACAGACGCGATCACAAGCCCTTCAGCAGCACACGCGCGACGTTGGCAGTGCATTGGGCACTGTTGCTGACGAAGAAACCGACTCTGAAATGGGCGCAGAGTCGCTGTTGGTTCCAAGTGTCGCTCCTCGAAGCCGCGCCCCATCGGCAGCTCGAGCCTCTGCCCCTCCCCCACGAACATTAACAGACATATCGACCGCACAGCCAGGTTCGTCGCATGTGGATTCAGATGATGAACTATCCTCCAACGCCACTCAGAGTCCAACTCGAGTTTGGTCACATCGAATAGCTGTTTTCCCACACCAGTCAGATGAAGACGAGTCGGTAGAGGGCGAGATATAATCCGACGATAGCCGCGCGTGGAGTAGTGGTAAGCCGTACGAAGACTAGAGGTACATTTTGAGTCATCCTTCGCGTTTGTGGCGACATTGTTTTACCAGCGGTATCATAAACACTTACTCCTCCGCACCATCCTGCGGGGAATCCTCATAAGGTTTGACGATCGATCCCCCATCACCTGTTTCGACTCGTTGTGCAAGGAACCGCCGCACGAATTCTCGCGACCCCAAGTCAGCGGCTCGAATAGGCTCGACTATGCGGTGAAGTGAGCACAACTGTGCCAATTTCACAGCCGTTTCAAGTGAAATCATGTGACCAGGACTCACAAATACTGGAACAGTGCTGTCCGAATGCTTCGAAGTCAAGACAACTGCACCCCAGGTCCGACCTGACTCACCAACCAGCGGTCTCCAGCGAGACTCACTTCCTCCATCACTTGGCCCTTTTCGCTCCTTCTCAAGGTTTGCCAAGATCTCTCGTCGAAGGGACTCGGTAGTATTTCGATTGATACCATCGACAGTTGTGATCTTCTTCGCAACACCGATGGTAGGAATGCCCAGCGCATAGCCCAAATGAGACGCAATCCCACATCCCCTTGGATGGAGAGTGCCGTTACCATCTGTAAAGACAAGATCAGGGGGATAGATCTGGGCCATTTCGCTACCCGGTTCAGCGAAGGTGGAAAGTAGCTTGAGCTTTTCAAAGAGGGTCAACAGTACTGGTACCTCACGAAATGCTAGGAAGCCTGATACATAAGGCACTGACAAGGGGGTAATCACATAATCCTGATATACGGTTTTAAAGTCCGGTAGCCTTTGGATTACTAGGCTTGCGCAGGCCATTTCAACTTCGGACTCTTGATCTCCCTTTTCATCTTCGGATTCAGGTGATTCTGGACTCCTGTCAGTCTGGGACCGTGCAGGGATTAAGCCAGTCGACTTGGCTGCGAGAAGGGAGTTACATCCAAAGAAGCTGATGTCGACACCAGCAACATACCTTAGTTTCCGGCGTTTGGGAGGTCTTCCTGGCGTTACGCTTGAGATTTCGTCCTCGCTCGTCTTCGATTCTGCTGAGCCTGTCTGTTCTCCGTTAGCAGGACTCGAAGTTGAGCCAGCGGTGTAAGCCGGTGCTTGATCTATGCTTCGAGTGAGGTCCGTGGAGGCTTGAACCGATGTCGGCGTCGCCAGTTCCGAGGCGCTTGGGGTCCTATAGCCGACGGCGCCGCCGCGAGGTAGAGAAATTCCCTGGAGAGCTTCTTCTAAAGAATCGAACGTCCATTCAAATCTGTCCTCCAGAATGAGCTCTCTTGCAATGACCTCTTGTTCTTCTGCCCATTTCGTCTTGAGCTAGATGCGGGGTGCACGTTGCCAAGTCCAAAGGTGAGGATTAGGTTGGGGGCAGCAAGAATTTTACAAATCATTGTATCAATCTCCTGATGACTCGGCGTTGAGGCCAAAGGACCAATCATTCGTAACGTACTTCCTCGATCTCTTGTTTACTATACCGTTTTAACATCCTGTGCTGGGTGTCCGGCTATAGCTAGTAGCGCTAAGTTTGAGGACTACTCCAGTCTCACACAGATGGCCAACTTTTTTGATTCTGAAGGATAGTTCGCTAGAATGAGGTCGCTTCAAGAGCGGTTTGATGAGTATCGTGCCAAGAGCCACTCGAATATACCAAGCAGTTCAGTTATCTCCTTGACATATTCCATACACCCGAAGATTTTATGTTGGTGGAAATCTGCCAACCAGAGATCTATTTGTGACATGATTCCTTCAGATGATGGTTTTGGGGGGTATCAGACGCTCCAGAGCATAAGGGGGAGTGCCAATGCAAAGTGCTTGCACTGAAAGCCTCCAATAATGCCTAACAACCTGTTAAACTCCCTACCCTCGCACGCAACGACCACGCCAAGTGCAGCGAATCAGGTTTCCGTTGCCCGGTGGACAGTCTCTCGACGACCAGCAAAAGGTAGGTTGGCACAGATTTTTGCGTGGAAGCAAGCGCGGGGCTCGAGACTGGAGCCGAAAGAAGAGTGAATTGTCGCGGTGTTCGACCCGGTTTGAGGTGCTGAGAGTGCGTCATACGGGATGAAAGTAAAATATGCTGATTACCCACGAGTTTCCCTACTGCATATCTAACAATCCAGGCCATGAAGTGCATGCGTACTTAACTTAGCCCAGCTTTCCTACTACTTGAGTGAGATCTTTTGGTCCGCATTTCCGACCGGTTCCATGCGGCTTTAGTGGGGACTGGCTGCCACGGCGGCAATCCGGACTGATTCTCAATGGTTGGCACGGTGTGATGCGTGACTTGCGCCCAGCCAAGACCCATCTATCTTCTTGCTCCCCAAGGTACCCTTCGTTGATCGTGGTTTCCCAAGACTCACTTCGTGTTACACACTGTGTTTGTGTATGACCCTACTCCTCCCTGCGCCGACAGAATGAGCGCTGTTCCTGAGGCAACCACCACGACCGCCACTAGTCCCGAAACTGGTGCCGCAGCTTCCGTTCCCGAGGCCAAGGGACCCGAGGAGACCAAGGACCAGGTTCCGCTTGTCGAGGAGATTACGCCTGCGGACCCTAAGAAGCACGCCTTCGTTACCTTGGTCATGCTGGGTGACGACTATGTGCCTGGCGCGCTTGTTCTGGCAGCGAATATCCGACAGAAGGGCTCCAAGGCTTCGCTTGTCGTGATGGTCACTGCTGACGTTTCTCAGCGTTGTCGTGACTTCTTGCGCCAGTTGTATGACGAGGTCATTGAGGTGCCCTTGATCGATGCTGATGTCCCAAGCAACATGAAGAAGGGCACTAAGGCAAAGTCCCGCAATTGGGTCAGTAAGATTTTCACGCGCCTGTATGCGCTGAAGTTGACTCAATACGAGAAAGTCGTTTTGCTTGATGCGGATCTCTACTGCGCTAAGAATCCTGACAGCATCTTCGCATTGCAGGCACCTGCTGCGATCTGCGCACACTTCACTCTCGAGCAAGCCGAGGAGGTCAAGGGCCAGCTGTATGGACGCAAGGGCATTGACTTGGCAAAGCAAAGGTTCGGCATTCGTGGTAGCTGCATTTTGCTTACTCCTTCGGCCGAAGATTACGAGCGTGCAATGGACATGATCACCCACAAGCCCAAGCAAGTCCCAACGATCAAGCAAGTCCAGCAGACGGCTACTGGTGCTGTTACGAAGGCTCGCTCCAAGTTCAGTCTCTTCCAGGACGGCGATGATGACGAGGACGCACCTGAGAAGAATATCAACGAGTCTCAGCGTGCTGCCATTGAGGCCAAGTCGCAAGACATTAATATCCTTAGCGGCGTCCTCGATACAACGAACGTGCTCAACTCCGCAACCGTCACCGAGGCCGATCTTAACTCGATGGCGACTGTGCGAACATACTCGTATGGTGATCCCAAGGCACAGATGGGTCCCGACGAGTATCTCTTCCTCAATCTGTACCGTGACACGCTGACTTATCTCCATCCACGTTACAGTCACAGCTCTTGGAAGAACGAGGCCGGCCCCTACGGCTCCGTCTTCTTGCACTTCCAGTCTGAACTACCATGGAACCGTACTCAGGACTGGGACGACTACGCAAACTGGGACAAGGCCGCACTGGAGTTGATTGCATCAGAAAATATGGGCAACGTCCGAACCTATCTTCTCGATCGCGTTCCGATCTTGGCCGCCAAAGAACGAGGTGAGACCATCAAATTCAGCACTCCACACCACGGTCGCAAGGCCCACAAGGCCAACAAGCCCAAGGATAAGGGTCAAGGTAAGGACCAGTCTAAGGACACCAAGAAGGACACAACATCCGTCGCAGCACCACCAGTTGCTGCGGCTGCTGCTGCGGCAGCTGCTAAGCCTGCTGCAGCGGAGAGCGCACCTGCCACCACCGAGGGAAGCACTCCCAAGCCCACACCAGCAGCTGCACCTGCACCCCCCAAGCCAGTGTGGGGCACCCAGTCCGCAGCTGCGCTCCTTGCTAAGGGCAACCCCAAGGCTGCAGCTGCAGTCAACCAGGCCAAGCCTGCTGCCGCAGCTGCATCGTCATCGGCAGCGCCTGCTCCTACAGCTGGCACGGCCAAGCCTGCATGGGGTAACCGTAATGCTGTTGTAGCAAGTGCAGCAGGAGGTGCGGCCGCACAGGCAGCAAACGATCCCAAGTTCCCAGCACTGGGCAAGTAAGGGCTCGATCTAGCCACAATTGAATTTAGTCCGTCCCAACTTGGGGGTGTGGAAATTGTGTCAGCCAGAAACTGACAGGAGGAAAAAGATCTGGAAAAGATGAGGTGAAAAGTTAGAATACTAAATACACCAAAAGATGTCTCAACAGCCTACGAACCCTCCTGCACGTACGTAAAAATGAAAGATCTCAACTTGATCTCTTCCATGAATTAATTTGTTTCGCACTCCATCATCCCCTTTTATGCGTTTTTGTCTCAACTCTAACATTAAGACAATTGGCACGTGTGTGTTCACGTTTCTTCCTTGAGGTAAATTTGCATTCTCTTGCGTGATCTGAGTTGTGCTCGTGGTTCATCTGCACCAGACCTGGTCCTCCAGCACTTGATCTGTGATGTGACATGATATTCTCCACCTTCGATCCGTGACTCATCTGCGATCGTGCGTAACACCACTTGGAACTTCCTCACATCGCATTCTTGGTTATAATGTAGGCATGGTCGGCGGCGCTCGCGTACCTGAGTACCGACGACAACCCTCCGCGGATGAATCTGCAAATACTTCAGTCGCACCCACAGCACCTACAGGTGTCCTTTCTGCTGGTGTGTCGCCCAACGATGTCGCGTCTGCTGCAATTGCACAGCAACTTGCTATGCAGCCCAAGCAGCAGCACCCCAAGCTGGAGGATCTGATCCACCAGCCTAAGGCAAACCCCTCCACTTATCATCCCGCACCTGATCCCAAGGAGCACATTCCACGACCCAATCCTCGTACAAACTTCCCCTCAGGCAGCATCCAGCAGCCTCGTGGTAACAACTACTAAGGAAGTTGTACTCAAAGGTCTGCATAGATGGATCGGTGGATGGGCGCCGAGATCATGCGATAAACAAGCTTACCGACCTCGGCAGCTTGTTAGTTAGACCAGATCTTTGGATGGCTTAGTTAACAGAAGCCGCCGTAACTGGTTCGAGCTTAGGATGAAGCTGCTCAGGTTGGTAGCACTGTAGTGCTACAGCAACAAGGTCCCTTCAGCAGCGAGTCCCATGCTAGTTCTACCCACCACCATCACGACAGCGCAGAAACGATACCAGATACGGACAAAATAGCATAGTCTTCAAGTCAGAAAGTACTGTATATGTTACCCCCTAGATCCATTTGCTATCCCAGACCAATCTGTGGTAAGCCGAACGTCAAAACAAAAACAAGCGAAACTGGTTTTGGAACTTTGCCATGTTTCATTATGTTATCCGGTACACCAGGTATTACATTCGGTTCGCTAATTTATTCCTTTAACGTTTCACGTCATAAAGCAGGTGCCATATACATGCCATTAAATGATGTTTGCCGCAGAGATCCTTAGGCGTCCGACCCACGGTTGTGGTGCCTCATAACGGGCTCAATCAAAAACCAACTCAATCTAATGAGGGAGTTGGTAGCTTGTTTGGCGCGACTTCTTACACGCCAATCTCCGTACTTGCGCTGGCGGCGCTCACAGGTGGTTCCGATCTTCGCGTTGGCGGGCTCGCAGAGAACCTCAGCAGCTCTAGACGCGCTTCTTCTCGCTGAAAAGCGACCTTTTCTTCAGCAGAAGTTGGGCTAGGGGTCTCTGTAGCTGGGGTCGCGGCTGCTGAGGATTGGTCAATTTCCATATCATGATCGTGATGCGTGTCAAGTGCCTTATAGGGCGTCTTCATCATGTCGCCTCCCGTGCCCTTCTGTACAAGCTGTTGCACGAAGTGCTGCGCAAATGTTCGCGCTGCTCTCGCTGCCGCCACAAGGGCTTCTGTGGGGGATGCACCTTCTCGATATCTCCGTCTTGCACGTCGTAAACGTAAGCCTTTGTCGATTGCCTAGATTTGCGACAGATTAGGAGAGAATGCAACGAGACACCATATTAGCAACTAATACTCTTTAGCCGCTCATCAAGTTGCACATATGAAGGGCTATACAAGTCAAGTAAACAGAAAGCCGACCACCAACCACATGATTGCTTACCTCCAAGATTTTCTTGCGATGTTCCTCATTGACAACGTTCAACGGTAAGGAAATAAGTCTTGAGTCAGTGAGTTTCAGTACTTCCTTCCCGTTGAGGCTCTCTTGTTCAAATCGAGAGGCATATTCGCCAAGATTATTCTTATTCAGCCACGCGACGACTCTGTCGACATCCCATCGTCCATCGATTGGGGAATCTCGTTTCGGTACGACTGTTGCATCGATCCTGACGTAGTCCTTCAGATTCATGTACGCAACGATACATCCTCCCAATACAATAAGGGCAGATCCTCCCAATAGGGCGTATCTCCAATCCATCTTGAAGAGGAGGAAAGCTGACAGAATGAAGGCCAAGATGAGCAATACTTTGACTCGAGTATTAAACGTTCGATACAATATATAAAACAGAGCACCGAGGATCATGCAGATGCCCATGAGTCCTCCGTAAATGACATAAGGGGACGTGAACCTCGTTCGGGCGGCCAGCCATGTGAAGATGGTTCGGTCCCCGTCTATGAATTCGTCGATGCCTGGCTTCTTTCCAATCATCTGGATCTGCGAAGGAGCAGAACCCCTCAGAAACTCTTAATGCGTGGGCCAACCCAAATAAAGTACAAAGCGAGCTCCAAGGCCTCGTAAATGAAGCTTCGCGATGCACTCACAAGAGTGGGAACAACAGCACTGCACTCTACAGTTCGGCGAGTGCGTTGTGTTCACTTCTCGGGGGACTAACAGGAGGAGTGACGAACCACTTGTGGGTTCAAGCCTAGGCTATAATGAAGTTAGATGGAGGAGCAATACGACCATGTAAAATGTTCTTGCGTACTGGAGCGTGGGATACAACTGCTAAGGGAGCGACCCCACTCGTGGCGGAGCCAGAGCGCGAAATGACGAATCGGGCGTTCTGAGGCTCACTGAGACCAAATCCACAGCTCGCATTTGCGCATATAGAGAGGCTCGCATGCAACAGGACCTAGCGCAAGGGGGTTGCAGTGCTGAATCTTGAGATCCCATACTAAAAGCCCTCTACTAGGCGCACCCCAACCGCGCTTATCCAATCCTGAGAAAAGTTGATTTCATCGAAGCATTGCGGAGTGAGAACGCGTCGAAATAGCGTGCTCTTGGAACTAGCCCAAAATGGTGAACATTCGCCAAGCTACGGTACGTTATGCTGTGTTCAAACCACATAGTTCTATCTTACTACACACTGCTGGATACTGCGAACTACGACACCTTTTCCCCCTCTTGAACTCGGCTTCACAGTTGCGACCATTTCTTGCATGCATCTCCCGGTGATCCGGGAGTCCACGTGGCAGTTCACCGTATATCAGAGTATGACTAACCGAAACACACATTATACCACAATCCAACACGTCCTACAGATGCAAGACATCATCGAGATGCAGCATTGTAACCTGCTATGTCTCCCCGAGAACTATCAGATGAGGTACTATTTGTACCACGCAGCGTCCTGGCCTCACCTTCTGATGGTCGCTGAGGACTGCGGTAAGATTGTGGGCTACGTGCTTGCCAAGATGGACGATGAGGCTGACTCAGATGACCCCCCACATGGTCACATTACGTCACTTTCAGTCCTGCGCCCATACCGTAAGCTCGGCCTTGCGACCAAGCTGATGCAGGCCGCTCAAGAGCAGATGCCAATCATCTTCCAAGCCCAGTGGGTGTCGCTCCACGTGCGAAAGTCCAACACTGCCGCATTCCATCTTTACAGCAAGTCGCTTGGTTACGAGATCCACAAGCTCGAGGCTCGCTACTACGCTGACAAGGAGGACGCCTACGATATGCGTAAGTACTTCAAGAAGGCCGACGATAAGGGGGATGACAAGAGCAAGGAAAAACAACAACAGACGTCCGAGAATCCCGAAGGCGGCGACGATGATATCGATAAGCTACTCAAGAGCATCGAGAAATCTAAGGGCGCTGCCGGTGGTGGCGGCGGCGGTAGCAGTAGTGGCGGTGGTAAGAAAAAGAAGAAGTAAGGATCCGATTGGACGGAGAAGCCAACTGCATCGATGATGAGCACGCCTTCTCCCAAATTGGTTACAATATAGTTGTGTTATAACGTCATTCAAACGTTGAGCCAAAACCCGCCGGACATAAACTTACCGGTGAGGAAACAAGCGGAGGAATCCAGAGTGAGAAACTTGCATTTGAACTGGTGCATTCGACAACTAATTGCCGAGGAGATGCGCATTATAACTGCCAAGCTGTTGGCACTGGGGATTCGCCATCAGGTCTCTGTCACTGGTCTACGTGAGGAGTATGTGCTGGACGGAATACACGAATCATGTATGAAGCCTGCTACTAGACACGAGTCATCCGAGGGCGTAAGTAGTACTGCAGCGGACCTCCTCGCTTCAACATCCTTTGGTAGATCATGTATGTGATTCTGGGCTGAAGCGCTGCAGACACTGGACAGCTGGAAACAAGGGTGTCGCTTTATACTTCTCATCATTCGTGAGCCACATCCAAGGTTCACTTTTCATAATAAATATAAGTACAGAATGTACTGCCAGCCGTGCATTAGCGTCAGTTGCTCGGTATTACGCATGTGTGACATCCAAATCCTGCAAAACTCCAGCTTGTGCGCCTTTCGCGCCATTTTTTGGCCGAGCCCGTCTTCCACTGGCGGGGGTGTCGAAATAGGTCGTCGGAACGCAATGTTTGGAGTAATATATAGCAAGGGATCTGACGAAGGTAATATTGCAAATTGCATGCTTGTGTATAGAATATGATTGTGAACCTGATGGCCCGCGTGGATTCGAGGCATTGCTTGTCAATTGCATCTATTTACACACGCCGCTCCCCCCTTGGCTCCACTTTCAAACCCACCGCGCGAACTCAGTGTGGATCTCGGACTCACAACCACGATGTCGACTTTATCCTTCCCTCTAGAGTACTGGCGCGCGCCCTCTCGGCCTCTAGCCCCAACTTGCCTCGAGAAATCGCGTGCTTCGTGACCATCTCAGCCAAGTGAGTCCCCGCAAGACAGCAGGACAGCGTCCATAGGCCCTAGACGTATATCCTAGGACCTGATTGGCAGTCGTAGATACAGAACTCTTGAGGCCTGTCTGTCCTAACCTACTCGGGCAAGCACAAATGTCCAAGAAGAAGGGTGTCAAGCAGGAACTCCCTGCAAACATTCTCCCGCTCAACACCGCAGGGCCCCAAGTCGTAAACACCATCAACGACCAGAAGTTCATCCAGCGTGCCACACAGCGACGCAAGGTATGGACAGCTGGCCATGAAGCGTACTTGGTTGAAGCCATGATGTGGGCCACTCCCAAGGAACCTCGCAACCTGTGGTCTAAGATTCGCCGTGATCCTCGATTCTTCCACGTCCTCGGACAGTACAATGGTGTCGAACTTCGCAATCGCTGGTCAGCACTCGAATTGGATTACTACCGCAAGATTATTCCACGCTGCTACTACAGCGCCGACACTGTTGAGACCGCTGGCTATGAGGCAGGTGCTCTCCCTCAGGAGGTGACCGAGCAGCTCCCTATCTCTGCCATGGTGAATCAAGCAGAGACTTCCGACTCCAATGCACCTCTTGCTAAGGCAGCTGCTGCGGCAAGCGCAGTATGGCGTGTGAACAACCCTCCTGCGTACATTCCTCCCTCGAAACTGGGCCGTCATTCCGTTCCATCGTCTGCTCTTCATGTTTATCAAGACAAGGAGGGATTTATTACAACGCAGCTCAATGAGCTCCCCATTGGTCGATGCCCCATCAGTTATTCTGCATCTCTAATGCCCCCTCTTATGGGTCCCGATGTTGGTGCGTGCGACAGTGATGATGAAGAAGACCAGATGGACATCGAGGGACTTGCGTACGAGCTTCTCGAGGATCGACGAACAAGCTATGCATTCAAGATGACGATCCCCGGTAAATTACAGCAAATCCATGCCGAGCGCAAGGCCGCAAAAGCGGAACGCAAACGCGCTGGTCTCCCATTCACCAAGCCAGGAGAAAAGAAAGCACAAGAACTCACTGATTCCGATGCAATGGGCGTCGCCTCAGTGAAAAATGAGGACGAGTCGGACGATGAGTGGAGCGAGGATAGCGATGATGAGTCAGCCACTATGAGTGCCGCCGGCTCCGCTAATGGTGTTCCTCGATGGGCACGACCGAAGATTGTTCGCCTTTGGAAGAAAAAGGAGAAGCAAGCGGAGGACAGTCTCCGACGCCAGCTGATCGACGACATCCGGTTCTATTATCAACACCGTCGTGAGTTGGTTAAGTTCGAGGACGAAGCGGAGATTGCTGCCCAACAAACTGCTGCTCAACAAGCACTAACTTTGGCTGCACAGCAAGCCGCCACAGGCAATCAGCCCTATGTCGCTCCACAAACTGTCACACCCGCTTCCGTCACCGCAGTCAATGTCATTTATCCTCTCAAGTCGCTCAAAACCTATCTCACCTGCCGTTGCGGAATGCCACTGCACTTGGTCTTTTCTGTCCTGCGACGAATTCACTCTGCTCCCAATCCCGTTCAGCGACGTGAGATCCTGAACGAGTGTGTGTACTCACTGTTCGCGAACAACCCAACAGCAAGGCTGCACTACAGGAAGGATTACTTTGGTGGAACTCGACACGCCAGCCTCACAGTTCCTCTGGGGGGTTCCAACGCCGAGGCATCACAACAACAACAACAAGCGAAGTAATTCGCTTTGCGTGAGAGGTTTCACCACATAAGGCTTATATTCAAGCTAATTTATTATACGCGCAGCTTACTGTTCCTTAAAGGCTTTAGTGGCTGCACACAAACCTTCGGTCTGAGGTATTGTGCACCACAAGAGTAACACAGAACCGAGTCCACAGTTATACTTCCTCCGCTATCTCCTTGAGCGAGAAGTCATCATTCATCCTGATTCATGAGTGAATACAGATCAATGTCTGCTTTTTTCACAATGTTGCCAATGGCTTCAGAGGACCGAGGTGTCGACTTAGAGATTTGGGTTGCTGCAGATGCTGCCGCCGACGAGGATAGGGTTATTGCTGGAGTGTTGTCTCCCAAGCTCGACTGCACCACTTGCCCTGGGTTCTTGGGTTTTGGTAGGGCTGACAAAAGCGAGGCAAACTTGCTCTTCGAGGTTGATCCGGTTTCACTTAGTGCGTCTACTGTCATAGCGGAGGTGCTACGACTTGATCCTTGGCTTTGATTTTCAGGAGGAACCGAATCCACGGATGTACGTGCTGGGGGCAATGAGGCGAATAGCCCTGCCATTAATGATGAATCCTCATGGGTTTCTGTCTCAGTTCCGCCGGATCCAGATGCCAATTCAACCTCTTTCGAGCCCGAGCCCATTGAGCTCCGCACGCTGGTGTTACTCTCCCTTACAAGCCATGGATAAGCCTTGGCCACAACTTGGCATCGCCTCCTAAACAGCTCATCCGCCTGAGATGCTTCTTCAGCGGTGATCATTCCGGACGAAATCCATGGATCTTGCAGCATCGTCGCTTTGAAGTAAAGTCTTCCGTCTGATTGTGATTGCTGTTGACGGCCCGGGTGCTGGTGTCGACCTCCTGATTGTCGATCTCGGCCTTCATTGTGACCACGCCTTGAACCCTGCTGGCCTCGTCCTCCACGATGATTTGACTGATCCCACCTATCCCGAGTCGAGTGTCCATACTGATTTGTGCCAAGTACAGGAGTGTGGTATGACTGATGGTATGGAGGATACGGTGACGGGTGCGCTCCAGCAGGACCCGTTGACATATAGGGATACATTGAGTGCTGGGATGAATACGGCCCTGTCGAGTGATGGGCATAGTGTGGGGCAGAAGGGTAGTGGGTTGGAGGTGGTGGCGGAGGAGGGGCAAGAGGATGCCCGTGCGAGCCTCCCGAACCTAGGAGGTGTGCTGGTGGCGGGGGCGGCGGAGGTGGAGGGTGGTGCAACCCAAAGGGGGGTACTTGTGCCGGCGCCTGCGCACCTACCACTGTACCCCCTGCGCCTGTCGTGGGTTCAGAAGCCGAGCGAGCCGATGGACTCGCTCCTGACTGCGTACGCGAGTGCGGATCTGGGTCATGGCCGGGCCCTTTCGCTGCATCCGCATGCGAAGGCTGCGTGAACGACATACAACGCACTGCCTTATTGAATTGCTAGGCTGTGGTCGCCTGTGAAAGTGGAATATCCAAAGAATTAAACTGTTGTGTACCGAAATCGAATTTCTTGTGATATGACGTTCGCTCGGCACATTACACTCGAGGATATGACCCGTGGCATTCTGAGACTCGGTATATAGTTCTGTTATCCAATGTGTTCAACTGCTGTCCACCTCTAGATCCTCTATTCAAACCCTATCATCACTGCCTCTCGACATCTACAAACGGTCGCTTGACATTTCCGAGGCGTTGCATGAGTGGCGAGGACCCGAAGCACGTTCCGAAATACGAGATGGACGAGCCGTCCACACCCCCACTCAAGCCACAGGGTGGTGATGCTGACGTTGATGACCTTGTGCGTCTCGTCTCGACCATCTCTATTCGGGAGGATCAACCGTCTGCAGGAGAAACGGCGCCAGGTGCTCACACTCCTCTACAGGCACAGGATGGAGAAGTATTGCGCGATTCTCAGCTTGATGCCGCTCAGCAGGCTCAAATGGAAGCCAAGACGGCTTCACCGGGTCGTGGCATAGCAAGTCCCAGCAGACCCAAGAGTCTACGCAGAGCCGCTCAAGATTTTGGCGCCAACTCCCCAGATTATCCACCGAGTGTGCACAAGGAGACATCTAACATGACTGGTATCTTCTTTGATGAGCGCTGTTTGTTGCATCAGGCAAATTATCGGCACTGTGAATCTCCTGAGCGCTTAGCGGAAAGTTACAAACTCCTGGTGAAGGAGGGACTCTGGAGCCGTTGTGTTCAATTCAGGATTGCTGGTCGTTCGTATCCGCAGCCCGCCACTCCTGAAGACGTTCCCGCCACAATTAAGACCGAAGGTAATGCACAGACAACACCTGAGTCGGCTAGCCCAAGCTCAGGCAAAGGAGTTGCATTGACAGCCAATGAACAGGTGTCTCTGGCGGTTGAGCGGTTTCCCATCGATCCAGTTCAGCTGCATCCACTCTCGTTCCCTCCTGTGCCATTACTCCCCCCAGAGGCGCTCCACCGCACACACGATCCATCGCATGTGCAACGCATTGAGAGTAGCGCCACGTTCGAGTACAAGGAGCCAGAGCCAGACTCAGAGACTGAAGGCGACACAACACTATATCCAGACTGCAAGTTCTTAGACTCGGACACATATGTGAATCAGTATTCTGCAATAGCAGCCCGTATTGCAGCGACTGCTGCAGTGGAAGTAACACGACGTGTGCTTCGTGGTGAGCTGAGGAATGGCTTTTCGCTAACAAGACCTCCTGGCCATCATGCCGCTCCTCAAACATGTAGCGGGTTCTGCTTGTACAACAATGTAGCGGTCGCTGCGCAGGCGGCCCTTCGAGAGTTCCCCGACAAGTGCAGGCGGATCATGATCATTGACTTTGACGTGCATCATGGAGATGGTACACAGGCTTGTTTCTGGGACAGCCGTGAGGTTCTTTTTGTCTCCATTCATCGATATGGTGGAGGGTTCTTCCCAGGCACTGGAACGATCAAACAAGTCGGCGGCGATAACGCGAAAGGCTACACCGTCAACATTCCATTCGTTGGTGTCGCAGGAGATTACGAATACCATTACGCCTGGAGGAGGATTGTATTGCCTCTGCTTGCCGCACACGCTCCACATTTGGTCTTGCTCTCAGCAGGTTTCGACTGTCTCGTAAACGACCCTCTGGGTGAAATGAAAGTTACACCACTTGGGGTTGGCCATCTTGTTCGCCAGGTCCGTGAAGCACTACCACCAGGTTGTGGCTTAGTGGGTGTTCTAGAAGGAGGCTACAATCCGTTAGGTGTGGCCGAGGGTATAAAGTGGGTTGTAAAGGCAATGCTCGGCGATGAACTACCAGAGCTGCCTAGTAGTGACCTCGAATTGTCTTCACTTTCCTCACGTGATGCTAATAAGCTGCAGCTCATGAGAGAACGACACATCCAAACCATCGAGCAGGTGTGCGATACACACAAAAAATACTGGCCAGTGTTGAAAATGTAAATAGAATCATCACACTTCGCATGTTTGTCGTCCACGTTTTAGCGTTTCATCTTCCTGGGACGGCTCGGGGTTGCTAACATTTCATAGTTTTTATGCGAATGAGAATAAGGACTAATCTAATCTTGAGAGTGCTTGTGTACAGACATTGAGCATTCAGATTGAATGCTAAATGTTGACGTTGGAAAGGGATACTAAAGCTGCGATGAGAATCGGCTCACTGTAAACGGGCAAGAACGAGTGCGGAACTCAGAGGGCTAAGTCTATCACCCGGCCCACATTGATGGAGTGAAATGTAACTTTTTTCACGTGTGGCTTGACGTTACTCGAGTCACTGCCGGCTTGTTACTGGTTCGTGTACACACATGATGTATATACATGGTTACCAAACTGTGGTTGCGGACATACAATTGCTGGTCTGTCTTTCACTTATTCGAATTCTTCAGCGCGCTTGGAAGCAGCATTCGAAATTGGGCCCTCCTCTTCATCGTCCGATAGTAAGGTCATGAAGGGCTCGCCACTCTTATTCTCCACAACAGGATGTGGCTCGCGTCGAGTAGCACCAGGGTAGTGAACGTAGGTCTGCATGAGACCCTGTGGAGTAGGAATCGTGACGGAGAGGTCGTCTTCGGACGATGAAGAGTCTTCGACAATGGTGCGCTTGATAGGAAGCGAGCTCTGGTAAATCATACCAGTGGTGAAGTAGTGAGCAAGCTTCCACTCCTGAACCTTGGCGCGGATCTTTTTCCTGTCCTTGCAGGGGATTTCCATGATGTGCTTGAGGACCTCACGCTTTGAGTCCATGAGATGCTCCCATGACTTGAACTTTGGAGCCCACTTCCCCAGACCGTGCTTGTCCAGAAACTCCTTAATGCGGGCTGCGTCATCGGCTATACAACCAAGAGGGAAAGAATAGACAAGTGGGCAATCCACGTCGAGTATGCGTCAGATAACAGTTAAGCGAAGTGGAGTAAAACACCCATACATCAACTCAACGCATGTCCGAGTCCAAAGAGAACGGAAACGGGCATACCAACGGTGCTCGTCACGCCCGAGTGAAGACACTACTCACACCACCAAGGCCAATCAGTCGGGTCGGCCGAGCATCAGCAACAACTAGACGGCAATTCATGCCAGGGAAACGTACCCTTCGCCTCCAGGTTCTCATAGGGATCCTTGGCCAGGGCGAAGCCTCGAACGAGTGCGGGAAATCGCAGGGCGCTGGGGCCCATGCCCGTTCGGGACACGGCTCGCGTCAACATATGCAGCATGGTGTCCTACATTGAGTCAGCGGAGATGGGTTCGGGTGAGGCAAAGCGGCCGCAAGGTTGTCAAAGCTTGTCAAATGGGTGCACAGAACTTCGAAGGCTTGGGTGTTGGATCGGAAAAACGGATGAAAGCCTGTAGATTCGAGTGTATCACGCCGTGCTATCAGATTCATGATACAGTCCTACAGATTACACGTGGAACCATACCAACATCATTCACGCACACAACGTGCTACACTGTACTTTTATAGTTAATATTTCCTCGTCTTTTCCCGACACTAAAAAGCGGCTCCGAGGTTAAACCGCTTTCTTCACGCTACCGCGCTGCATCCAGCACAGCATTGGGGCAGGCAGTACGCGGCACACACCTTTATCGCTGCGAAGGACTGGAAGCCAGTGTCTCAGGTCCGGGGCCCCTTGTCAAGCGGACTAACTGAGAGAGTTTAACTATTGGGTGGGAGAAGTCAAGCCCAGAGAGCACAACTTTAGTTGCTTCGTTTCGGGAGTGCACGTGTGTGAACTGTCGTGAACATGACTGGATTACGTGTATAGCTGCCGTCTAGATGAGTATCGAATTGCAGCGCCGGGGAACACCGTGACATTGTGAGGAAAATCGAGGAATTCTTGTCGTCGCTTGGAGAAGACCACTCTACCGATGCCCTTCTCTGACCGATTGGTGTTGTAATACGACGCTGACACACTGATTCTCCATGTTTAGCCATCCATTCCAACTTCTAGAGCAGCAGTGCGGGCTCATTCCTTGAGGGATATTGGGTTTCCCCCGCTTTACACTGCTTTTCCAGGCGCTGGGTGTGAGTGAGTCTGAGCTTAGCACGTTGTACGCGCTCTGGACGAAGATAGGCCAAGGCTAGTTGGGGATAGGCACACGCATTGGTTTCTAGGCTGGTGTTGACTGCCGAACAATTGCCATTGAGCCATGTCGAGGAGGGTACAGTCTGGCGGAATCAAGGCGATTCTCGTCGTCCTGGCCTCTTTTGCAGTGGCTCTTCTGATGCTTGTAACGTGCGGCGTGCCACTTGCAAGTGCGGTACCGGTGCGACCAGACAGGGGTAACGAAGCCGTGACCATGAATCCGGCAGAGTACTCCATGCATATGGCAGATCGTGAAGCGAAAAAACAAGCCGCTCAGCAGTGGAACGAACTCATGACGATGATCGCCAACAACTTCGAACACCTGCAAGGTACGATGAACTCACCAGCGGAGATGGCATTTTTCCAGGCCGAGCACAAGGCTATGGAAGATCTGCCATGCAGGGCACACATGGAGCAGATGTGCAATCCCTGTTACAATTTCCCCAAGCAGTTCAAGGATTGTGGCAACTGGAAATCCGTCTGCCACAAAATTTTCTGTGCCCCACTCTGCCTCAGAACTATGTGGGAAGTCGAAGTTACCGTTGCTGAGGATGCAGGCGCCGATTTTTCAGCGGAACTAAATAATGACAACATCAAAAAGAGCTTGGAGTCGTACTTCCTTGCTGCCGGCTGTCAGGACCATCTTGGCTGCTGCCCTAAGGGTGATCCCATTAACAACTGGGCGGAGCAGCGAGCGTATCAGACCATGTATCCTGCAGGGTCTCTCGCAAGTTGCATGAAAGAACCTAATCGAGCCAAAGCAAAGGAGTCCTGCAAACTGAGTGTCACGGTTCGGCCGATTGACGGAGCCTGTGATAAGTTTATTCTTCCTCTGAAGCCCGAATCGAATCCACATTCGAAACCTGCTTATGAGCGCTCGACACTCGAGTTGGCGGACTTCCCGTCCCACAAGTCGCTTCGAGAGCGCTGTGTGCAGTTGCAAGCGATCGTTGCGCAGAAGGCGCAAGAGATGCAGGATGCCTTCCAGTCCATTGCATGTGCCTGCCTAGGATGCGACGACAGCGCACAGTGTCCTCACAGAATCATGTATGATAACTCGTTCGCTGCGACTGAGGAATTCGGAAGCGATTTGATGAGCTACAAGCTGTCAGAACAGGATGCCAAGGCTCTTTCGGGCGGTGAAGGTGGCGGACAGCAAGCTGATGGAGGACAACCGGCTGAGGGAGAGCAACCGGCAGAAGGAGGCGGTGAAGCACCTGCAGAATTCTAAAGACTGGGCCTTGCGTGGCACAGCATTATTCTATTCATGGGTTTGATATGTACACAATTCAGAACCCTTTGGGTGGATTCCTGCAAAGATTAGGCTTAACTAGTGAATAAATTAAGGAGACAATCTTAAGTGCTCGTGGATTGCGGCACATCCGGAGCGGCATGAAGTACCCGCGAGACTATTGATGCCAGCGGTGGAATGATTGTGCTATGATGGGGTTAATGGGCTGCCTCCTGGAGAGCGTGCGGTCCCTCCACTTCCACTGGGACCTGTTGATACGGTGCCGCTGTTAAAGTACCCGATAGGGATCTCTTCCATCTCCTTCCTCATGCAAAGGAATTCACCAAGTGACACCGAAATGATGATACACATCAGTTGAACCAGCCAATATATCCAGGTCGTGGGTAATTCACCATCATACACTAACGTAGCAAGGATAGCAAACGAATATGCAGTACATCCAAAGTCTAAGCACTTCTTCGCTCGCTGGACAATGTGTCTTAAGAGTACAGCCATTCCAAAAGCAGTTAGCAGATGTGCGAGGAAGGCAGCACTCCATATTCCTGTTGATTCATCCAAGTGTTTCGCCGAGAATAGATGCGATGTGGAAACAGGCCTATCGTGCATGATGTTGGCAGCGAGGAACGCAAAACCTAGCACAATGTAGTAGCCACATTGCATCCCGATCATCTGCAGGATGATCTTCCAGGGATCGAACGCTCCGGAGTAGAACATGGTCCTCAGACTTCTGCTGGGATCCAGAGGCGAGGTGCGCGACTCAGCTCAACTGGGGAAGCCAAGTAAGCTTAGGGGTATGCACCAAGTCCACAGCGTTAGAGCCTCGCCTTAGAAGTGTGCTCTAGAGTCCAAAGACAGGTCAATGTGGGTTCACATAATGATGTCAATGCTTGTGGAGGTGAAATCGAGATAATCAGAGAGTTTGGCGGAGATAGACCACTGTATGCATGATAAATACACGTCTAAACAACAATTATTCACATTTTTGTGCCCATCTGCACGTCCCGTGTCTACATCTTGTGATCCTGGAAAAGTGACGAAACACTCATCCACGAATTTAGGCCAGGAGAGATAGTGCTGGAAAGGAACGTTACTATCGCACTCGCTGACTAAGCGCCCATGTGGGACCGGCAGGATACATCAATCCTCCGTAGTGCTCGTCGCAAGCATAATCTCCAGGATCCTCTGTATCGTATGGACAGCTATTACTCGCGAAGGGCTCCAGGCAAAGCTGTCTTCTGCTCCTTTGATGGCTTCGCGGTCTTCGTTCATCAGGTTGGCTGGAGGCATGTTCTCATTGCCAGCGTCGGGCACAGCATCGTGGTGACTACGGTTGCGAGTAATGTAGTTGGCCAACCACGCGTGTACCCGCGTTTCGGCTTGTTTGACGTTTGTATCATTAGCTAGAGCAATCCACGCAGCCACGAGCGTGCACTCGATAAGTTTCTCTCCGAGAATACGAGTGTTCGGCAGGGCATCGTGCGGAAGCGAGTTAACTGTGCTCAGGAGAACAACATTCAAGCCATATGCGATCGCTGTCATGGAGTATCGTTTCGATAGGTTGCTCAAGTGAGAAATTTCAGCGAAGTCGTCTACCCTCGACAACTCTGCATCATCCGATTCTGTGATCTCTACGCAAATGTGTTGCGCCACGGACGCAAGGAGGTCGAGAGCGTGATTAATGCCTGGACCGAGCCATTCCTCTAGATCAACCTTTGGCTTCAAAGGTTCGAGGTCTCCAAACTTTACCACTCCTCGTAGGAGTAGGAGTTGTACACGTTCAGCAAGACACCTAGCAGAGGCGAAGCCTTCATCGTCCTCATTCCCATAGGCGATTTGTCCTGGCTCTTCGATGAGGAGGTGAGCGGCTCGCACAAATGCACTCCAAAGGATCTGCGTTGTCGTCGGAGCGCAGGTTGGGAGAGAAGAGAAACCTCTCCAATCGAGTTCGAAAGGTACGAGCTGTCTCGTTAGGGTTCCAGGACTATGCGATTTGAAACTGCCACTTGAAGGCGCACCACACGGATTCCAATTCTCTGTTGCCAGTTCCCGATCGTCAAGCATGCCGCAGAGGATGTCTTCGTCAAGGTAGGTGTCAGTGACGCTTCGTGCAAAGTCTTGAAACCATTGAGGCGCCTCTTTGAGTTGACCCGCCGCGACCTTTGCCCAGATGGGATGCAATTCAACAGCCAGCAGCGTTACTAGCCGCGGAATGACCTTTGAGTGATGCAAAATGATTCGTCTCAGCTGACCACTGTGGCAGCATAGATCTGAGATGTAGAGGGTATCCATATCGGGTGTCAGAGTGAGATGCCGAGGACCTAAGAATGCGAGCACCCTTTGCCAATCCCCGCGGGATAAATATTGCGCTGTGATTGCCAATCGATCGGGGGGAGTGGAGTTCTGTACGATCGAACAGATTTGGCCATTGGCAATTGATTCATACCTTATGAGGGGTGTCATAGCCAGCAGAGTGCCAATGGTTCGAGCGACTACACTCAAACCATTGCCGAACCCAGGGTGGTCGATTTGTGCGAGTTCGGCTGCTATTACCTCTGTCCACCCCCTCGCGTTAGGATCTGTACATGTCAAGCCAACTAACCCTCCAAGTATCGCCTGTGTAAGACATGTCCGAAGAGGTGAACCCATGAAGGTTCCTTCCTCATGGAGACCAAGACACACCACCGAGATGTCAACCCACAGCCGCAGGATAGTCTTCATGGCGGAGTCGACTTGCTCTCTTGATGGCGAAGGTGTGTCTGCCGAGGGTAAACTAACTGCATTTGGGGCTCCTAACCCAAGTCTATCACTGGTGATGAAAGCAATCGACTCACCCGTGAGCTCGATGAAAGCCTGATAGATCTCAGCTTCAGTAGTTCTTCCGAGTGGGCTTTGCGGATCCCACGCGCTCAGAATCGCTGCAAGGTGTTCGAACAATAGATTCCACTGCGCTTTGAGCTCATCGCAGATTGGCGATATGATCGTTTCACCAGCCTTTCGAATCTGCCGTCGAAGAAGCTGCATCAGCTGCACGATACAGGGTCTGGAATGTGTCAAAGATTCTGGCCGCCAGAGTGACCGTTCTCTAATTAGTGCGGAGATGCTAACCAGGCTTTGCAAATGGAGCGACTGTGGGAGCCGCGCGAGTATTCCGTCCACACCCTGAGCGAGTGAATGTAGCAAACTGGGGTTTGACGCTAGGCCATTCAAAACTGCGAACGGTCCTGAGGTCGCACACCTGAGGAGAAGTGTGATGACATATTGAGTTACACCGAGCTGAAGACCAAATAAATCTGACTCCTGTCCTGTCCGGTGGAGGAGTTTTGAGAGAATGTTAAAAGCCTGGATATACGGTAGTAAGCTAGGGTCGCCAGTTTCTGGTTCTTCATCGTCTCGATCGATGCTGGAGTTCCTGCTATGCCCAGATTGCGTCGATAACAGCAAACGGTTATCATCTTCTACGTCGTTCATGTTAACCGTTGCATGGGGTTCGCCGTACTCTTCAGCTTCATCCTCGTCCGTGTCATCTAAACGAGCAAGGATCTTGCTCAGCTGTCTGATGTAGCTCAAAGCGAAGTAGAGTTGGAACGAGCGTATCACACCGCTCCCTAAAGCATCCGAACGCTCCGTTTCTGAATTGGCACTGTTAGCTAATGCCCCTAGTCGTGAGCCACTGGTTGAAGATGAAACCAGCTGAGCAAGGACATTCATCGCTGCTATCTGAAGTGCATGAGATTCAAGATCCTGATTCGAGATTGACGCGGCTGAGGCAGGATGGTTAGGAAGGGGTGGGATGGAAATAGGGTTCGCAACGCTACCAACATACTCAATCAACTCGCCTGGTACATGCATAAAAAGACTGCAACTGAGCGCTTCAATCAAAGAGTAAGGCGCCATCCTTTCTATACGCGTAGCTAGTAGATCAATCTTTGCACGCAATCGCGAAATTGTGGGAAGCATATGCCCAAGTCGGCGAAGTCGTGCAATTCGCTGGTGGCGTGCTGGTGGCATTGCGGGGAAGTGATAGGTCGCTTGTTCTGAATGAGTACTCAATAGCCTGACGTAGTAGTTATCAGTGAGTTTGATTAGTGCCTCTTCTGCTTCGATGGTCTGTGGCTCAGGTTCTGATAGCTGGGAGGTCTTCTCAGACACACTGGAGTTTGCGTTCTCGCGCTCGCCTTTGGTGCTCGTTCGCCGAGTGTTCTTCACAGAGGTGTTTGACATTTGACTCTGTCTCCGACATGAAGGGACCACACGGGCAGTTCCTGACCGCTTCTCGGGGAGGGCTTTTCTGGATGTTGGGATTCCAGCATTCGTTGATGTCCCATTGGAAGATGGCGAGGATGGCGTCGGTGCGAAACTAACAATTGAGCGGTGAGCTTGTAAGGTAGCAACCCGGTTGGGACCGACATCCTTAATAGCTTCGAGTACCGCCGTGTGACTGGTACGTGACCTGAGGAACATTGCTAGCCATTTGGAGGAGGAGTCTGTCAGCAGCATGAGAATCAGTGGCGAGGGAAGGTCCACAGGTGGTAAAAACGGCCATAGGGCTGCGGTGTTTTGCGCTTGCTGTGTGTTTGCGTCATTGGACACTGGGCCGCGCGTCGTGGGCTTATAAATTATCTCAAAGCTCATGGGTGGGGTTGCAATCCAATGAAGTGCGTGAATGAGAGGCGCAGCTGGTGCACACGCTGCGGCTGCTGTAGGGACCAATCCTAGTGACGACACATTTGAGTTTGAAGCTCCTTGCATGGCGATCGCAACGGCCGGATCAGGTTCAACTGTGTCCCACAGTGCCAGCTTTTTAAGCATTAGGACGGCAAGCCGGGCACACGCCAAGAGCGCACGATGAAAGGAAACGGATAAAACGGACGCAGGCCGAGACAATCCACGAGAACGGGTTCGCCGAGGGACATCTACGACGAAGTACCGAACCCTGGTCAGAATAACGCTTTCAAGGTCATGGCTAGGCCTCCAAAGACCCTGGAGGCCAGCTATCATCGAGATACAGATCGCTCGCGGTGCAAGGACAGATGTGGAAGTAGTGTTGTCCCTGGAGGCTGCGTAAAAGAGCCGTGAGAACGTCTCGATAACGAGCGTGCATACCTGTTCAGCCAACTCTACTCCCTGTGACATCTTGATCACTAAACGCGATAGAGCCACGTCCGCCTCCATGCCCGAGTCTAATTGGGACTGGACCACAGAAACGGAGCGCTCCATTGACAGCATCATGACAACCCATCCTGTTAGAGTCAGGCTAAGCGAATCTTTTAGGGCCGCCAGCAATAGAGAGAGTGCTGGGCCCTGTGCCCCGAGGTGTGCTCCTAGAGACCATTGGCTTTGAGGCGCATCGAACTTTGTCGCGCCACGAAGAGCCTCAAGAATGAGGACGTAACCGCGTTTCAGTGAAACATGGAGGTGATTCAAGTTATTGGTAGCCTCACCAGTAAGTGTGCCCGCGGATTCGATGGTAGGAAGATAAGTGCACATGGCGTTGACGAGTTCTTGGCAACCATTCTTGATTGCTGCCGCAAGGGATTCCGGCTGATCCTCAAGTCCAGGCTCTGCGGGTTCGGAGGACTCTGGTACCAGATCGGATGCATCTGGACCGAGGTCGTCGTCGCCCTCGGGGGCGTGGGCATTGAGCTCTGTGGTCGTCTTCCTTTCCGTTTTTCCACCTGAGACGTGAAGGTTTTGGTTAGGATCGATACGCAGCATACGGGATGGACGTTAAAGGCTGTGTATCCAATTTACCACAACACTTGGATCCGGTGAAATGGTTTTCCTAATACGGGCACTGCATCTAGCGCTCAAGCACAGCTATTTAGTAGTGTGGAAAAGCTTGCCAAAAATCGCCAAACAAATTCAAATTCAAAGTGCTCCTGGAAATGTGGGGACTGGAATACGGCGCTCCAGCCTCTAAACGCGCCAGGAAGCCATGTATAGTTATGGGTCGATGTGTGGCGTGCGCGTGACTAGGAGTAGATCCCTAACTACACATTTATTATATCGATTTTGTGCCGTTTCCAAAACAAGCTTTGGGCAAGCTGTCGCTTGCTCCCAGTCCCGTTAAGGCGTGATCTTTCGGACTGTCATAAAAGTGCGCACCATCTCGTCTGTTACACGTGCACGAGCCTGCTGGAAGTTTGTGACCATGGGAACCAAAACCTTAATCAACTCGTTTTTCATTTCCGCGCTGCTGATGGTGCCCGCTCGGAAGCCATCTCGGAGAGCTTTTAGCTTCTCATCGTCGTCAAGGAAAAACGACAGGTATTGATATGAGACATCGATATCGGGGTCACCACCCTTGATGCGGTGCTCTTCAAGCGTATCGCGGCCTCCTGAGAAGGCATGGCGCTTGATTTTTGTAGCGATCTGCTCGGGAGTGTCGGTAACATAGATGGCAGAGGTGGCCGAAGATGCCGACATCTTGGATCGAGCGCCCTGAAGTGCAGGGAAGAATTTCGAGTGAATAAGGGCAGGTTTTCGCCAGCCGAGAGAGGGTGCCACTTCGCGAGTGAGACGGAAGTAGGGGTCCTGGTCGATAGCGCAGGGAATAAGGCAAGCGACGGTCTCGCGGCCATCGAAGATGTGTGGGAAGCACGCCGAGAACGAAGGTGCCGCCTGAATTGCTGCGAAGCCGGTCTTGCCGATGCTGTCTTCACCCTTGAAGCCGAAGGTGGAGCGAGCAGAGTTGTAAGTGATAGCACGGGACACTTTGGTGACGACGGGATAGAGGTGCTGAATGTACTCGGTGTTCAAGAAAATGAAGGTCTTGGTGACATCGAAACCACATGCGATAATGTCCTTCGCGTTCTCCAAACCAAGGCGCTCTGCCTCGCGCAGCGTGAGACGCTTCCAATAGAACTTCTCATCGTCTGTGAGCTGAATTACAAGCGGGACATTGAACACGCGCTGAAGCCATTGTGTGAATTGGAAAGGAACCAGGTGGCCAAGATGGAGTGATTCAGATGAAGGACCTCGGCCGGTGTACAAATAGAATGGTTCTCCACGTTCGTACATATCCAAAATCTGCTCCAAATCACGATGCGAAAAGAACAAGCCCCTTCGCAACCAGGGGTGTACGGGTTCGCCAATCAACTTCTCCATGCGCTCAAGCAGCTCGGGCGTGATAGGCGAGGAGCCAAAGCGGTCAATCAGCTTGTTATAATCCACATTGTTTCCGACCTCCCAGGGTGTAACCTCGTCGTCTGCGATCTTGGACTCACCGTCAGGACTTCCTGCATCTGCAGAATTGTGTTCGGGGACGCCCACATGCTCCTCAGCCTGGCTTGTCTTGAACTCAGGGCTGGTCTCAGCACCTGGCTCGACTTGTGACATGTGCTGTGTCTATCGGTTGGGTTATACCAGTGTCGTGTGCGCGGAACGGGCAGGATTGCGGGGAGGTAGGAAGAGATGAGTCCGAGACTTGAGATGAATATGCCGAAGGAGTACAAGTGTATGCGGTGCCACGAGTGGTACATCTAGGCATATCCCGGAGAGATCCACAACCACAACTCGTCAGTTCAATACAGCACTCACGCCGCGCCCGCTATTTCGTAGGTCTGCTACGAAGAATGAAACCAGCTCCATTTTAGCCGGATCGAGTTAAACTAAACATGAGCGGCAATACCCGGGCCAGGACGGATAGACATGAACGCCAGCTTGTTGTTGTTGTAGGTTGGTAAACCAGACGGGTTGCGTTTAGGCATATCTACATCCGGCGAGTCCCTGAGCTGGGCAAAGGTGGCTTTCCCAGCACGATCCCATGTCGCAGGACGTATCGCACACTGATGGCACGCACACCCCGCCTAGGGATGACAATGATCTAGAGTCGTCACTGGCAGCTCCACGACTCGGTGCATCTGACACACAGGATGATGACAGGGCTGACCCACTAACCATGACGACAGACGATGCAGACGCTCTCGTGCCATCTGACCACCTTGTCTCCAGGCCGTCCGTCGCTCCACAAGAGGTGAATGCCCCTCGCGATGCGGCTGTTCAGCCTGGAGAGCAGCTGAGAGATCCTACTCTAGCCGAGCAGGAGTTCGCTCTATTCCAACACGCACTCAAACAGCAGCAACGGTTCGAGAATGGAGACCTGGACATGCTACAGCAGTCTGACCAGAGAGAAGGCACCCTTCCAGTCAAGAGACCTCATGAGTTCCATACTCCCAAGCCTACGTCTGCTCTCGAACTACAGACTTCTGAGAGTTGGAAGTCATCCTATGCCTTTGCGGCTGCGGCGGCTGCAGCCGCAACCGTAAGCTATTCACAAGGCCAAGCTCGATCGTCTGTCGATCCGAACTACACCCCAGTTTGGGTTCCACCTCCGCGAGCGGATTCGTTCATGCTTGATTCGGACTCGTGGTCACAAAGGACATCTCAGTTGCCAGGAGAAGCAACGGGAGTACGTATGCAAGACTCCAATCGACCCACCGATGATCGCTCAGATCCACTGCGGGCGCTTGCTCTCAAAATCATCAGGGCGTCAGGGCTTTACGCGGACGAAGCCGGGATGTTGCAAGGTTCTGGAGTTCACGGGCAGGGGCCTAAAGAGGGTTTCACCGAAGCGACAAATGAGTCTGCACCGAACAGAAAGGATGATGAAGCCCCTGCGCCTCTCCAAGGACTGCAAGCATTTGCTGGTGATGCGTTATCATCGTTTCAGGCGCTGCTTGCCTCTCGTCGGCCTCTAGAAAATTCCGCAGTTCTGCCTCAATTAGGAGAGCCCCTAACTGTACCTACCGCGCCAGAAGGCTCAGCTAGTGGCATTCGAGAGCCTGCACCTTCAGCACTGGAGTTAGTAGTTGAGACTACTGGGGAAGTCCAACCGATGGCAACCACTCCTCGAGGGTCGAACATCGCAATATCCGCCTCCGAGTCATCCACATCCACGCGAACTAGATCACTCTCCTTACAGTCTAGTAAAGAGGTACCAAAACCACCCAAAACTGAAGGGGGAGCCCAAAGGTCAGCAGTTGAATCCCACTTCGATAAAGTGCTCAATGAGTTGCAAGCCCGGTTCCCACCTTACCTTATCGATTTCGTTCGCAGTTTCGACAGACTTCAACTACTTCAGAGGGATCCCACTGGGGCAGAATTGCGCAAACATCTCGTCCAAGAACATAATGAACGTCGCAAGCAGCTTATGGAAGAAAGTCCATGGTGGTCTAAGCCCCCGTCGAAGCCTGCCATAACAGTTGAGGAAAGCCACATTGTTGATGTAGACGCCGACGCTGAGGGACGTGAGCGTGCACCCTCGTTGGATGCCGGGACGCGTGGTCATGACAAATCTAATAACTCAAATCAGGTCCCCGTCGCAGAGACGCCTCAGCCCAACGTAGGCGGGGGGAAAGGATTCTTCTCGTCAGTTACGTCCAGGCTGTTTAGAGCGGCCAGCAATTTACAGGAAGCAGTTAGACGAAGGAGACGCTCTGCGACAGATACTGCGAAACCCTCACCTGCTGAAGTTCGCCCGGTACAGCAGCCACGTGAAGAATCCCCAAAATCTGAACTCAATGAAGCAATGCGCGTCGCAGCGCGGAGGGCGTGTTGTTTAGAAGTAGTTGCTGAAGCTCTTCCTGAGCCTACCTTGCAGGCTTTCTTGTTTCCGGAAACCACGACCGAGCCCACTGTAGAGTTTGGGCTTGACCGTTCCAATTTAAGTTCGTTTCTGAACAGCATTCCCAAATCACCTTTGATGCCCCAGGACGCGTTTCCGCCCCCGATACATCGGAGAGAATCACAACAAATGGATCCCACAGATTTGGCGAACACTCTCAAGCACCTCGATAGAGCGGTGTTGGAACATTTGGTAATCCCATCAAACCTGGACTTCCCCGAAGGTTTACAATATCGCATTACTGTAATCGATGAGTTTAGTAGCCCTGAGTTAGCTGCGGCGCACCCTCTCACCAAAACCACTTACATGGAACGCTTTGTTACCGCACAGAACCAAAAGTCGAGTAGTATTCATGATGATGAGAGCATTCATGATCCTGAGCAGTTTTCCTCGAGGCTAACGCCCTCGGCAGCGGCAGTTGTGAGCCATGGCCACCCACTCTCAAGCTTGTTGAATTCACCTAGAGATTCTTCACCATCCTCGCTGAATTCAGTCGTCCTATCCTCTACGTCCACATCCCCCACAGCATCCTCGAGCGCGCTTACCTTACTCTCTGATGCGTCTTCTCCCGGAAAAGTCGTAGTATACGATTTGGCACCACTTTTGCGGAACTGCATTGGCAAAGTTGAAGGTCATCTCTCAGCGGCCGCACTGCTGCTGCGTATACCGCCCAACCTTCAGTTCGAGGCACTGCTCAGGGCAAAGCATGGTCTCGAGGTGGCCTCGGCGCAATGTGTACGAGCTGTTGAAGGCATCGTCGCGTTATCAGACAACTCACGCAACTTTTTGAATCAAGCGGCGAAGGCGCTTCGTGCCGCTGCGAGATTTCCTCAGGTGACACAACTGACCCAACTCCAGCAGTGCTTTGATCTACTCTGCGCGAGTCGTATTGAGCAGTGGCGCAGTGCACTTACTGCGTTGCGCTCTCACGTCTCAGAACTCACGGCTACTATTGACGATCTGTACTCAGGTGCAAAGCTAGACGACCTAGCAGCGGCAAAGGCTACCTTTCCTGCAGCCGCGATCGCTGAAACTGGATGGGCCAATTCACGCGACCTGGAACAGAACCGAAGGGCACTCGAGGAGTCTTTGCGACACAAGGTAACCGAGTATCTCAAGGCATCACGCGATGCCTCCGAAGAAGAGAAACTCAGTCGCAAGCAACGCGTTTTGCAGGCTCTACAGCAATGTCAAGAATTCTATTCGCAAGAAGTTGAAGACATTGTTCCCAGAGACGAAGTCTTTAAAGAGAAAGATGTGCTAACGCCCGAAGACCGGGAGGCGCTCGAGGCCGCCTCGTTGCTTTCCCCACCCAATCAAGTGGAAGATGAGGGCGCCGCATTGGATCTGGTGCGTGCCGAAAGTGCAGGCCATTCGTCCATCCGAATTGTTAGACGACCTCGACGCTCAACTGATCCTTGCATGGGTCCACAACAACAGCTCGCGCGTCTTATCTTCGACGACCGATATCCTGTTGCACAATCTATTCACAAATGGATTGACCATATTTCCAACACATATGCATGTCTGGCCGTGGAAAGTCTGAACCAGTATTGGCGCGACTGTTGGAACAGAGCACTGAGGTTTGTGTTGAGGCTTCGTAGTCTTGCCAAATATCGTAGTCAGGAGCGACCACATTCGCCAGTGACTGGAATCGCACCTTCCGAAGAGATTGTGATTGCGTACCGCGCGATCGTTCAGCCCTATATCGAGCCAGTGGCGTCCTCTCTTCCACAAACCTTCATTTCTGAGCTCGCTTCCAAACTGATTCGAGAACTTCATATCCCCGACGAACATCACTCCTACCTAAACTTGCTCCTAGAGCGCGCGATCTTCCCAAAGATTTGGCAGTATGTTACTCCCACGTATATCACCAACCCTAGAGTGTTGGGTATTGCCGCTGCGGCCGAGGGTTTGGTTTTCCCGCTTGAAGAACTAGCGCTAGGCCTAGTAGATGAAGAGAGGCGGGCAAAGGAGATTAGTGAGAAGAAACTCGCAGCTGACCTCCTTGCTACTGGCCTTGTTCTCGATGCTTCAAGTGAATCCCTCCAAAATGCATTTTCGAATACTGGACCGAGTGACACAATTGTGCCAGCCGATAGCTTAATCGGAACTGTTCAATTGTTGGAATCATTGGCTCGGCACAGGCTAGCTGGTAGTACTAGTTCGACTTCGTCCTCAACACAAGTAGAGGTGTCGTTGGACTCGCTATCCACTCCCTACGCGATTGTGCCTGTAACAGTGATGTCATCCGAGTCGAGCGCATCTGCTGCATCGGATCAACTGAACTCCATGTTTTCATCGGGTGTCCCCGGACGAGATCCCCAGCAAGATACGCTGGATTCCACACCGCCGCCCAGACAGCATAGCGGCAAGTTAATTCCCGACGATGTCTTTACTACCAACTGGGGTCTAGGCGACTTGATAACTTCGAATAAGACATTACTACTTCCACTACGTCTCCCACTGCTTCCACACACTGAAATGGCATCGACTCTACAGACTGGCAAAATGTCTGCATCGACAAACGCCATTTTGCGACAGCTTGAGTGTGTCTCCACTGTGTACTCATGCTCGGGTCCCGAATCCATTTTTGTGACCTTCGCATCACAGCAAAGATGGCTCCGGACAGTGGATCCTGGGTTATTAGGCGTGCCACCCCACCTTGCCAACCCGACACAAAGAGCTTCTGGCGGCTTCTATCAACCTCCACAACTACCGTTTTCAACCGCAGTTGAATTCCTTGAGCGATTAAATTATTACGTGGCACCAACTGATCTACTTAAGGGAACTCTGCTTGCAGCCCGCTCTGTCTTTACTGAGCTCGATGTTCGAACCAAGGTCGAGAAGCGGAGGAAGGCCCTCCAGAAGATACGCGCGGAAGGCGGAGCCACAGAGATTTCGCCCGAGCAGGTTGAAGAACTGAGGCGACCGAGCCAACGAAGGAGTGATCTTGGTGCTGACGCATTCTTACCGGTGTGGTTTTGGGTTGTAATTCGGGCGAATGTCAACGACCTTCCGGCGCGAGCCCGTGTGATGAGAGATTTTCTTGTCGATGGATTCGGTGAAGAGGTACGCATTGCTTTCGCGCGTGGCGTTGGCTGATTGGTGCATTTCTTTGTTAGTCGACAAGTGTCTAATGCTTCTTTGCGTGTGTTTTCGCATTACCACCACTGTATAGAGCTATTATTTGACCTGCCTCGAGGCAGCAATATCATTCATTGAGAAAGAGCCTAAGGGTAAGTACGCTCGTGTATTAACGAGCAAACCATCGCAACTGCTCTCATCAGAGCCCCGACATCAGCAGCAAGGGACATTCAATGTTGCAGCGACGTCAGCATTCGCTGGCGATAGTGATACAGCCGTGCTGACCGACAGTATACGGCCTCATGCCCATGACTAGGAGAGGTTCAGCGGCAGCAGCAGTAAAAGCAAGGACGCAGAGGAAAAATTCTGGTCAAGAACGCGCATTTCCAAGTGTTCGAATACACCCAACTGGCGCACTGCGCAGTGTACCTAACTACATATTAGCGTAAACGGCAACGTGTATGCTACGATTATTCAGCAAAACAAGCGCAGGGTTCCGGCGGTGTGGATTCTCACGTGGAATACACGGATTTACAAGGCAGCTCGATGTAGATCGAGCGTTCTGGAGAGACCTGAGCTGTGCCCGGAGTATGCAAGGTAGGAGTATACACAAGACAAGATGTGATACTTATCTGCCGTCTTCGCAACCCTGCCGCGGCTTCGCAATGTCAAGTTCTGTTTCGGACCCCGAGTCGGAGTTAAAGGAATTACTCGAGAGTTACAGGCTTTCGGAGGGCCAGGCCACCGAGTCGAATGACAATGAGAGGAAATCCACTGCAATGGAGGCATCCGCACTATTTGGGCGCGCAAGCACCCAGGCCGCGCCGTTGATTCCTCCTCCATTGCCCTACACAGGAGACGTAGACTGTAGGTGGATACGCAATGGCGATCCAAACAACCCATTCCAATTTGATGTACTGGATCTTACGGATATCATATCTACAGTGCCAGAATCCTATGTTGCCCCTGGGAACCCCGAAGGGACGGAGCAATCAGCGAATGAGCTAGCCCAGAGTTTCAGACTTCTAGCACAACAAATTTTACCGCAGATTGCAGGCCAGTCCCCATCCTCGGCTGATGTGAGCGCGATGCATAGCATGCAGGAAAGCGTGCAAGATGCGCTAGATTCCTCTGGTACGCCCAAAGATAACTTTCGCCAGCACTCTATTGTGTTTGATCCTCCACTTGTTGTTAGAGTTCCGGTGACGAAGGGCCAATTCGACGCGATTGACAAGGGCTTTGCCATGCCCACACGGAAACCGAGCGACAACTCAGACTCATCAAACGATTCAGCGTCAGACCTCCCTCCAATGCAGCTCGTTCAGAAAGCCGCCTTTGGAGGAGGTAGATATGATGTGTATCTCACTGGCGAATTCCCATCTCTATTCTTCGCTACAACTACTTCGTTAGCCATCAAAGACAAGCTTCCCAAGGATGGCACCGTTGCTATTGAGCGGCACCACGTTGTTATATTAGCAAGCCCACCGCGCGTTACTCGCGTGCTTCCATCCCAAATTCACAGGTTGGTTATTGCGAACCTACACCACACCGACGACCCAGTACATGGGTACATCGAGTTCACTTGCAAAGGTGTAGTATCATCATACGACTCCACTGACCGTTACGGACCACCTCCGTCGGATGTCGAGTTCCGCAAACGTGAGGTTGATTTTCTTATTCGCAATGCCGTGTTTGGTGTCACTCTCCCAGCACCATTGCCCCCTTCGTTGTTCTCCGAAGCCCTAGCAGCAGATCTTGAAGGCAGACTGAAACCCGAAGACTCGCAACGGTGGCGAGAAGTCGCCGCTCGTTATGCAGTTGGCATGTACGGCCACTGCTCTACGTTTGCATCGGTTCGGTCACCACTGGAGTATCCTGCGGTGCACTCCAAATTCATGAAAGATGAACCATCGCTGTTGCTAATGTACGATGACCCAGCGAAATACTTTGGTTCTTCGTCATAGCAGCAGGGCGAGTATAATACAATACAATACAATACAACAATACAATGTGATAAATGTATCAAATCAAATATAAGATAGCCGCCTGCACCCCCTGCACCCCTGTACATATTCATTGCCACAGCCATATACACATACCCCGACTCGCAGCATATGTTGCACCATATACACATTATACACATTTCAGTCAGTCATCAGTTCGATTGGAATTTGGAAAAATTCAGCGAGGCAGACCACTCGGGTTTGTAGCGTATTTCGTGCGATATGGACATTATTCTCCCGTGATGCCTGCATGCCCTGGCATATTCAAGTAACTTATACTTGAAATCATAGTTTATTCAAGTGGCACTCACGCATCACTCACCTTTATCCTCTAGTTTTCTCCCTCGTGATTCCGATTCTGTGGAGATGTCGTTCGATAGGGCGCTCTGCGGCGTCGCGAGCGACCCATTGGACATGGCGATTCTTGAAAATGTCCTACGACAGGTGGAGGCGGGTGTACTACCCGTCTGGAACAAGGAGAGCTCCGGAACGGGCGCAGTCAAGCCCTCGAACCCCTATCCAACGGATCGAAATCACGCCGGAATCTTGAATGGGTCATGGGATGTCCAGCACAAAGACCCGCAGACAGCTGAGGGTACACATGATGAACTAAACGAGACACCGCTGCCTTGTCGGGCTGACTCCTTGCGATCATCCCAGTTCGTCCAGCCGAGCTGCTTTCCGATCTCCGATCTTGACAAGTCCAATTCGGAAGTGAATAGCAAGCATCATGCCAAGAACAAGCACTCTTATTCAACGGAGCTTACACGCGCCGCGAGTCATCACACATCGAAAGAGAACCCGGCCAAAGATCGACGGCCACAACGTTCCCGTAGTTCCCCTGTGTTCACTGGACCTGCCCTAACTGTAGCCGCGCTCGTTAATGAGAGCTGTTCTCACTGTGGGAACACCGTTGCCGTGGACGATATCGCGACCGCTGTACGAGCCTACGTAACCGCTGGCACCGACAGTGAAGGGGGTGATGAAGAAGACCAGTTGGCTTCAAGCCCAACGTTCGATTTGCCTTTTCCTCCAGGTGGGTCATGCACGAAGGTACCCAATGAATCAAACTCTCGGACGAACCGAACCTTTGTGACTCAGCATCTGCCACGAGAATGTGCCAGACACCATCCCAAAGATGTGCTTGTATGGGCCGAAATGAAGGCAGATCCTTCACGTCTTAAGGAGACGAAGGAAGGCGATGTTGAAAATGACTGGGAAGGAAAAGCTGAATCGAGATCAAAGACATTGCAAGATCAGGGGTCGACCTCAATTGAATTTACAGCCATATCGAGATCTTCTTCATTGCCAGTTCCAATCTTGCCTTCCATTAGAACTTGTGACCAAATCGATGGAAGGCAAAATGGCAATATAATGGAAGATGATATTGAGCCCTGCCCCGGCTGCCAATCACACCAGCCCACCACTCGCATGCTTTACAGTCAAGCTATCGCGAGTGCCAAGAACCATGTCCCTCAGCTTCGTTTCATTCTTCCGGAGCAGTATCCCTTTGTTGATCGCACCTCCGACCTCACTCAAAATCCTTGTGAAAAGTCCTCATGCCATAAGGTCAACTGCTCAATGCAACTGCCTCATGAAAAATGGGAGCCTGTGGCGCTCACACGCGCCTTGACCTCCACAAGCAGTGCTTCAACAGTGTCTTCCTCCAAGGAAACATCAGTACTGACTCCATCTCCGATCTCAAGTTCGGCATCAGGCTTGCTCTCCTGTCTGGCATCCGTCCCGATTCCTACATCTGCATCAGTGCCAGCGTCGGCCATAGCACGGAAGGCAACGGGCTCGCTTTCAAAAATTTCGCTGTCGCTAGATGCCGTGTCAGTCGGATGCCCCCCTACATTCCAGAAGCGCTTCCCGTCATCGAGCGGTTCTGTATCAGGCCACTCTGATGCAGTGGTGGACGATATGCAGAAAAGTCCAAGTGTGCAAAATATCGCGCAAGCGTTGGAGGAGGCAAGCGAGGCTAGCTCACCTCATGTCGAGAGTGCGGCAGATCCAATGCCATCGTTTGCCTGCGTTCGGACTCCGCAGCGAACTTCACCCTCTTGCGTCAGGCTGCCACCTCCGGCACCGGTTCCTGCGCGATCGGCCCCGGCGGTTGCATCCGGACCAGCATTGGATAACACTGAAGAGTTCCACCATGGTACACTACGGGTTAGAATCAGAAAGCCCGCTCGAGGACTCCTCTCCAGGCTATACGGTTGTATTCCTCAGGACGAAAGAGAGAATTGTCACCCGAACTCTGAGGGTGGTACGGTTACACTTTCCGTTCCACAGGACCTTCCGACAATAGCAGAGTCACCAACACATCGGTTACAACAGGCACCCTCGATGTCTCTAAGTTTCCTTGAAGCAGAGCAGCAGAGACTTCGAAACGAGGCGCTTAGTGGCACATCTTTATTGGGATCCAAGCGAAGAGGATACTCAAAGACCTCAATACTAATCACGACAGCCAGCGACGACACGGGTAGCGGTCCTGGCTCCATTGCCCCGTTCATGGACACAAAGAGATACAAAGTATGTACAAAGGATACATAATCTGATATTGTGTCATACTCTCTGGTGCTAGTCTCACTGCCTGCTGGCTCACTTTGACCATTCAGAATTTCAACAACGAGTGTCTAGATTTGTTATTTAAATAGACCCCATACATTAGCTCTATTGCGTTCACTGTATTTGTTGCTCTCTAGTGCTGTGTCCTTCAGCGATATTTGCGTACCAGTGACTCACAGTCGTACGGTAAAATATCTCCGACTTGTGTTCTCCAAAATCGACTGTGGCACATAACCTGTCGACCGTGAGCGCCACAGAAGCGAAGGGCGAGGCACTAAGCAGAGAACTTCTTACGTGTGTATATCAGCAAGTGAGGGCGGGTCCCTCAGTACGTCTCTCCACACTTCTTATCGTGAGGGCTCTAGCGATTGCAAGCCTCCTAGCGGCAGGCGCGCCGCTCCACTTTAGTAATGCTAATGGGCAGAATCTCGCTTGATTATGTTCCTCATTCATCCATTGGTTCCTCTCTCATTTGGTGTAGAGGTGAGATTGGCTGAGGTGTCAGTTTGTCGACGTGACTCTCAGTCCCAGACCTTTGGCTTTCTAATCTTGCTCCTTTCTCTGCCCGAAAGGGACCGCAGCCCGGATTCAGGTTCTAAAGAGCTGAGTCGAACGAGAGCCGCAGCTCCATATGGCAAATGGAGCACTCAACAGAACATTCCGCACAAAAGGAGAGGGCCGATAGCTCGTCCAGACCGTCATCCATTGTCACATCTCAAACAGAAGCAGGGACTCTCCAGAGCCTGGACGCTCGCTTGCTCGACTTCAGCACATTTGTTGATGAAAGGAAACTCTTTGGGATCACAAATAATTCGCAGGGGTTGCCAGCTCTCGCAGACACTCTCTCACAGGACGCAAACGCTAAGTCATGTAATGGTCATGCTTGTGTCGAAGACTTGACAACGCCAGAATATGTCGAACCTCTTGATGAGCAGCCTATCTTCTTTTCGCAACAAGCGACCCTTGAGCATTGTGAAGAGATAGCCACTGCTTGCAGAGCGGACGCACCAACCAGCCTGGAATCTTCTGTGCCAAGGGACAGTTCTGCTACATACCTCCAGTGTCCAACCCCCGATTTGATTTACTCCACTACGACTCCGAACCCACAGCATGATGCCGATTCAGCCGTAGGCATTTATGGTCACTCAATCAACCCGTTCTCCTCACATGATATTCTACGCACCCCTCGCTTCGGTGTCAATGCAGCTCCAGAATTGTCGACTGTTCGTGATGATTCGAAGGAGCCTCAACCTCACTCCAGTCCTCAACACACCAATCAAAATCCGTTCGTGCCAGATGTGTCCGCAGACTCGAGGCGGCATTCCAATGAATCACAATCCGGCCCATCCACAAATGAGCGGCGCCCATCGATATATCGAATGGCACTCTTGGATCAGCAAACCACCATAAGAATGTCCACAACTTTGTCGTCAAGGGAAACCTCAAGGCTCTCAATGAGCGAGGATCGTGAAAAACCCCCGCTGCGAAGAGGGCCTTGGATCACGCATGGGCGGTGCTGTGGATACCCAAATATTGCTCTTGTCTCCGCTAGCAAGCATGCCGGAGTTATCACTGTGATCCTCGCACATTTGGCTATACTTTTCTTGTCTACAGTCGCTCTGTATGCATCCATTCACTCTCTCCGCACTTTTGACACCGTCAAGGAGGACCATAGGCAAACTCAATACTACTTGCTAGCCTCCATAGCGGGAGTGATGGTTCTTAATTTACTGGCGTTTGGAGGATCATTATATGAAATTGTCCGTAGAGCACGTTCCATTACTCGCGAGATGATTCTCTCGGGCCAGGTACGAGTCGAGTTGCCAACAAACCGACAACATGACCGCCGACCAATTCTCGAAAGCCAGGGTTCACGCAGTAATCTTGATGTTGAGAGCGTGCTTGCGGCGAATGGCTGTAATCCGAACTCCATTGCAGCTGGCCAGAACCGCGTCACTCCAGTTGCTCTAGCACAGCTTGTCCACCATGCGAGAACGGTCGAGACAATTGACTCCTCTACAGTACTCACAGCTGTAACAACGCAGGATCAGCGATCCAATGGTGTCGAACAGACTCAAACTGCTACCAGTCACGAATCCTTGTACGAGCCACCTGCAGTCCGAGCCTCTGATCTCAGGCTATTCGTTCCACGGACTCCTAGCCGTTGCAAGAGAGTTACTCTCTGTGTTTCCAAGGTACTGATTGTAAACATTGCAGTGACGCTGTTTATCAACCAAACTGTCTGCATGATCTTGTTGCACACCAGGCCAGGCCCATTTGAGGGCTTCCAACGTACCCTGATCGCATGGACTGCAGCTTCTGCCTGCTACGCACTGTTCTTGGTGCTTCATGAGATTACGTGTCCACTTAGCCCAGACATTGACGAGATTGCCTTTGGATCCACTTCCCTAACCGGTACGTCCGACCCGCAGGACCTTGAACTCGTCGAAGAAGAGCTTGAGAGAGAGGTAGAAATCGAGTTGGCACGGATTCGTGGGGAGACTGCAGGCTCTTCTGCCCGCGATATGCGTAGGAGTTCGGCATCATCGCTCGGTGCTCCGAGATACACTGCCTGGATACCAGACCTTGAATCCGATCGAAAGGCCGACGAAGAAGTGCATGCTGAGAATGCCAGAACTCTTTCTGCGCTTCTTGCCATTCGGCATTATCAGGAGCAGCGCCGCGCGTCGGGCGCCGGAGTGTCCAGAACGGAAACCGGTCATGCCGCGCCACGTCGCACGAGGAAGACGCCTCTAACAATGCCACAAATTGAGAGCTATACGAAGAAGCTTCGATGGGGCAAAACTACATCAGAGCTTGTAGGTCCTAGCCAAACTACATGTGCCATCTGTCTTGTTGACTTCACTATGAGTGATGGCGTATCTGATGCAGATGCACCAGAGGAAGAATGGATTCGAGTACTACCCTGTGACCATTGTTTCCATTCAGGTTGCGTCGAGGACTGGCTCATGACGAAGCCAACTTGCCCATTATGTCGTAAGCACGTCGTTTTGACAGGACGAGAAGTTCGACGTGCTTTGCGTGTCGTAGAATCATTCCGAACGGGAGAAACTCACGATGAAGCTGATCTAAATGCAATAAGGCTGCAGCATCACGAAAGACAGCAGCGAATGCTCCTCAACCATGCGTAACTGGCTGAAACCAGTGCGAAACATCGTTGATAACATGTTATATGTTCCATCCCTGCTAGAAAACAACCGCGGAAGCCGTTCGATTGATTCAATCAAACTTGCGGGCCATTGCCGTCCTAAATACAATACGTCACATTCATGATACTCGATGGGGGTAGATGGTCCTCCTTCTATTCGGATCTTCAATCGTCTTAAAAACAGACGGCTTGGTCACTAGGATGAGCGCGAACTGAATACATGAAAGCCATCGTGCTAGGGGTGATGACCCATGAGTAGCATGCGAGAAGGCATGCACGCAATCCGTGGTGTGCGGTAGCATAGGTGGAGGGCATAGGTCAATGAATCAGAAAAGACAGATGGAGAGATAAGACTTGAATTACTAGGGGGCTAACGTTACGTTCGGGTAAATCAAACAAAGTAGAACAGAATCCAAAGAGCGTGAAGTAGTGATTAGGCAATTGCGTAGAACTTGCTTTAGTCAGTCCGGAAATGCATGGCATCATTATGGATGCCTAGTCATCTGAGCCGTCACGAATTACTTCGCAGGGGGTTTTGGTCCCGCTGGCGGTCGTGGAGCAGCTAAAAGCGGACGATGCTCGAGCTGTGGGGTCGGTGGGGGTGTCGAATTCACATGGCCAGGCACAGTTGCATGGACTGGTGGTGGCGGTGGATGAGATGGGATAGTGGTCTTACGACCCGATACAGCGTCCAACTTGCACTCCTTCTCTTCTACTCGCTGGTTGCGCTTGGCAAGAGTCAGCTCGATCACGCTGGGACCGTCCTGCTGACCGTGATGAACTCTTCGTCGTTCTTCAGGCGGGCGCAAAATACGGATCTTGGAATGGGGGATAGACAGCTTGGTGGCGAGGTCCTTCAGTTCCTTAATTCGATCAGCTTGCATCTTCTCATACTGATCCCGCTCTTTGGGGGCGTCTCGGAGACGGTAATAACGGGTCTTGAGGATCTCGTCCATGATGGCAAGCATCTCGTACTTGTAAACCCGCCCGTCTGCCACAACCTCATCGCACTTCTCATTCCACTGAATGCCACGCCTTTGGAAAGTCTCTCTGAGGCGACGGATGTCTTCGGCCCCTTGGATGATACCCTCAGGGTTATTGGCGAGCATGCGAAAGCTCTGCATGATCTCCTTCATCCTGGTATCAAGCTCTTCATCCTTCGTAGCTTGCTCTTGCTCATTCACGAGCGCATCCTGGGCATCACCGATTTCGATCTGCTGAGAATTGAGCTGCTCCATCGACTCCTGCAGTTGTCTGATTGGACCGATCAACTCACCAAGCTTATTCACGCCATCCTGGATCATGCCAACTTCGTTGCCGAGCTGTTCGACTCGCGATACAAACAAGTCGGTTTGCTCCGTCAGAGCGTCGTTGATCTTCTTAAACTGCTCGTTCTCCTGTTCACTCTTAGCAGCAACGACTTGCAGAGCGTTTGCCTGCTCAGAGAGTGAGGCGATGTCGAGGTAACCCCAAATAAAGAAGACACCACCGAGAGAAATAAGGAAAACAGCTAGCATCATGAAACCGTCGTTGAAAGTGGCACCCTTCATCATGAGATACGCGCCAAAGAGCGACAGTAAGAACATGATAACGCATACGGTCTCCGTCATGTGGAACTTGTGGCCAAGCATGGTGCACATGTACCAGTCCTCAAAGTAGTCCTGGACCTTCTCGCACCAGCTTCGCTGGGCCAAGCGTTCGGCCTCCTCGCGCTCCGCCTGCATCCGAGCGAGTGTCTCGAACTGCTCGTCCGTCATCTCGGCATCGGGACCAGCGCCCAGATCGATCTTGGTGTCGTTCGACATCTTCACGCGGGCCTGACAGTGAAGTGCAGTGGAAGTAATAGTGTGAGGTGGATCTGTAAGTCATATCAACAACCTCTCTCAGCGTCGAATATCCTCCACAAACGTTCTGAGGACCGCCGAGGCTCGCTCACAGGCACACAGAAAAGCGACCCATACAGCAATTGCTTACGGAATGCACATATCTCACGCCAATATGATGGTATGGTATGGCTGAACAAAGCGAAATACACACTATTAAGCCCCATTTTACCTGTGCACACGTGACAAAACCCTGGCAAATCCCGTCGATGTGGGCATCGAGAATGGTGAGGGGGTCTGTTCAGGGCCCTGGCTCTAGTTTCCGGATTCGCCTTCCCTCAATCAGCTCGCACCATCAGATTCATGCATACACGAGGCATCACTAAGCAAGATAGAATATCCACATGCGTGGTGAGGACGCTCGCTTTCAGCGCTTCGCTATGGTGAAATTTAGACCTTTTTTCCGACTTTGGAAAAAGCACTGTAGCGCGGGTGCTGCTTAGTGCTGTACGGTGCAAGCATAGTCATTTGATTTTATACCGCAGTACAGCTCGATTGCACAACGTTATTTTATTCCGCAGCGGCGTCATGCACTGAAATTTATACAATCAGGCTCTAATTTCATCCAACTCCCCACAATGCCTGCGTGCTTGCGTGTGCTGTGCGCAATGCTGTGCGCTATCCTGTGCGCGATTCTCGAACTACCAACGCTAATTCACGCCCATGAACGTGGACAACAAACAGATTTCCAAGACACGGCGCAGGATTCGCGCACACAGTGTAGCAAGGCAGTACACCTCGCACACTCATGCAGCTGGTACGAGAGCAAGATCGCCCGACGGATTGTCCGGCCGCTGCTGCTGGACGCATTGGAACTAGGATACGAGTTGCCAGAATCCTGTCCCCTCAGGCCCGAGCTCGACCTCCATGGCACGCTAACTTTATTGGAGAAACACGGGCCTTCGGGTGCAAATCCGTTTGCATGCCGACAGTGCAGTAAGCGGTTTGTGACTCCTTATCACCTCCACAGGCACATACTGCGTATGCACGCAGAGCAGCACCTATGTCGCCCCGACGCCAAGCCACGGGTCTGCTTGGGTAGCTATTGTTCCCTGCTCGGCTGCGATGTGGAGTTGTACCATGTAGCTCAGGCCTACAGACAAGGTGTTGAATATGGGACGGTCGGTGGCAGTAGCAGCCTACCATCCTTCGTGGTCCCATCAAGGACCACGGCCGACGGGACAACGGATCCCAACGTCCAAGAGTCTACAGGCATCCCTGAGTTAGACAACATCCTTCGAAATAAGCCAAACAGGATTGATCTCAATGCTGAGGCAGAACAACTTTTGAAGTATCATAGCCACTTCACCACTCCAACTCTGGAAGCTACGGCGTTTATTGACGGTATTGGTGTGATCCAGCTACCACCGCCTTTTGCTATGCAAGCGCCAACACCCGAGGAGCTTCAAGTTCTCGCCAAACGTTCAGCATCGGCACTCAAGACGCGCGACTTATTCAACTCAAAGCAGGAAGCGAACCTACGTGCAAACGGACATCCCAACAGTACATCCGTTAAATCAATCACTGGCGGACTGTTCCCGTGCTCCGAGTCCACGCTTCGACGGAGGCGTTTAGCATGCTACAAATTGATGGATGCATGCTTCCCTGTAACTAAAGGGGACAGCAGAGCGATTCGTCTCAACATTTTAGAAAGCAGTGCCATCTGTGATCGTCTGGCTTGTGGTCATAATGGGGCGCCAAGGCTACCTCCCACACGGAGCGAATTCCTGGAACGACTGCGATCACATCTTGCGCACATCACCGGCGAAATGTCTGCAAGAAGCCAGCAGCAGCGTGAACAGGCAGCCGTGGTTGAAACTCGCCACATGCTCGATGATCTAACGTGGCATTGGAGTGTATCTCACACCGCAAACTTTTACATTTGGTCTGAAACTGCTCGAAAAGCAGTGTCCGAGGCGTCACCTCACTTAAACTTCAAGCCGGTGAAGCTGGAATCGCAGATGCTTGAGTATGACGACAACTATCCGCAGACTGTTGCAGAACTGGAGTTGGGTACTCAGAGCAGCATCCTTGGACCATCCTCACTCAGGCTCCTTTGGAGAATGAGCCTTGGTGTACTTTGTCTGGCGGTTGCGGCGTACTATTTAGCGGTGTGGCTCTGCAGGCCAAAGCCGCCCAAGCGAAAGGACCGTCCTCTAGTTCAATCGCTTGAGGAGAGTGAGCGTCTCCTCGAAGCAAGTGATCATGCGCTTTCTCCGCGTGAGCTTAATTCCCTTTATCGTCGTCACGGCGAATAGCTATAGTAGCTTGTATATTAGACACTGTTAACCAATTATGGATGCATAAACAACGTGTGACTGCTTCACTTGTCTTAGCCGGATATCCAGAGTCACGAACTTCATCTTGACTCCATCCACCACTACTTGGCCAATCCAATTTTCTGTGGTCTCAGCACATTGATCGCATTGTCATATCTCGGGTGACACATGTGGTATGCACATGCCACATAGCGATGTGCGGAAAAAGACGACTGGAAATGATCTACTAGGTAGGTATAGTCTTGGATACCCACGAATTGTGTGAGATTCTCCCACAGTCTCCAACTCACAGCTTGAGCCCTGGACCCACCCTTCTAGATGTGGCTCTGAGAGCATGTCTGGCGAGGATCGTTGTGATAGCCATCGCGGCTCTGGCGTTTGCGTTGCTTCCATCGTTCCCGTCTATCGATGCTGACTATCAATATCCTTCGAATGTGCCAGAATCACAGCTGTACATTGTGACAAAGAATTTCACTCACTACCTTAGGCGCGAATTGCACCCAAGACTAAAGCAGCAATGGAAGCCTGAGGTCATCAGTCAATACTGCACACCACTGGGATTTGCTTCAACACCCAATTATGTTCATATCCTTACCCCCTTTACTAGATGGGATGGTCTCATCAACTTGGAGATCGCTCAGTTCGGATATGGCGAAGAGAAGTCATTTGCATTCTATCCTCTTTGGCCCCTGTTGATGCGGGAAGCAGCAATTTGGCTTCCCCACACTGGTTTATGCCCGCGTGATCAGCTTGTTTTGGTCGGCTTTATCTTAGCCAACTTTTTCGCGATACTATCCTCGGTCTTGCTGTTCGCGTTGACGCTGGACATCCTGCGAGATAGAGGAGTAGAGTTTGCCAAACGCGCGGCGAGTATCTATTCGTTCTCCGCTGCCGGTATATTCTTCTCCAGTCTTTACACGGAGCCGCTCTTCACGGCGTTGTTCTTCGCGTTTTGCATCCTCCTGCGTCGACTGAAGGCAGTGATCAGCTCTCTGTCAGCTCATCGAACGTGGTTTGCTGTGTACTGGATCTTGTCTCTCAATGTTGCGGTTTTAATGGCCTGTACGCGCTCCAACGCTGTGGTCGCCGCCTTCTATATTGTGTGGGAGCTTGTCCTCCCGGAGCCTGCCCAACACGCTATCACAAATGTGATGCTACAGTTCGCCTCCCCTCTTGCCCATCATAAGGCACAGGATTCAAGATCGGGCATGAGTCGAACTGGTCCTTCAAGCGGCCAGATAACGTGTGCAGCATGGACCTCATTGCTGGTGCGCACTGCCGTAGGAGTTTCCTTACTTTTTGCAGCCCTGGCACCTGGGTTTGTATACCAACACATAGGACACCAGATTCTCGTAGGAGTACCCGACAAAGCGGCAAATAACGGAACATTCTTCCCCTGTGCGTCATCTACGGATCCCGAGCTGGATCTCATGGGGCGAATGACACAAGTTGTGCTCGTTCGTCCAGTTCTCAGTCTGCTCTCTGAGAGTTCCATACGGAGTGTGACGAAAGAATTGGCACCACTTCATACGAGGGAGCTGTTATTGCTTCCACCTAATGTAGGTGACATGAATTCAGAAGATTATGCGACTGCTACCCGCGCGAACAAACCATTTAGCAATTTCTATGCATGCCTTCAGTACCGATACTGGGGCGTGGAGCTGCTTGGGAGCTACAAGCGAATCGCAAACCTTCCCAACGTTTTGCTTGGCCTACCCGCTATCTTCTTGTCATGTCGAATCATATACTCCTCGCTCGCTACTTCTCTTGGTGACTATCTCCTTGTATTACCGTACGTTGTCCATCTAGCCTTTTGCGTTTTGGTTTCCATTCTATTTATTCATATCCAGGTCGCAACCCGATTTCTTCAGCATTGCCCGCTGCTGCAGTGGGGATTGGCCCGGCTCTTGGAGTCGCGACCAACGAGCAAAATCCCGCGCCTAGCTAGCTTGTGGCTGCTCAGCTACAACATCATCGGCACCATAATGTTTTCTCTTTTCTTGCCATTCACGTAAGCATGACCCCAAACTGACGACCCTGCACATGCGGACATTCAGAACAACTCGAACTCTCCGTGATCGTATATTATATGCAGTGGTATAGAGGCATGTGCAATAGTATACTACCGAGGCGCTCGACACTAGTGGGTTGGGGTAGCACCATTGCATACAGTGTCGTCATGATGGCCATGCGTAACAAACAATTGAGGGAAGCGACCATTTTCAATTCATACACAGGCACAACAACACAATGATAATGAGCATACGTGCGAAGCACGTTCTACAATAACTGTGGCGAGGACAAAGAGACTAAGCTTACAAGGTATGCACGCACTCCTATGCATTTCCACCTGCGCGAGCCCCACCTCTACTACCTCCTCGAGAAGTGAACCCACCACGGCCGCCACGACCGTGAGGGAAAGCGCGGTCACGTCGTTGAGGTCTGTCTTGTGAGGTTATAGGCTTGGCCGGTTGAGGAGCTTCTGTAGAAGCGTTTGGCTCAGGAGTTGCGGCTACCGTGGGTGACGCCTTCGCTGAAGGGTTCTTCGGAGCGGCTGGGGTCTTGGGTTGCTCTGCGGGAGCAGTAGAAGTGGTCGAAGTAGCATCAGCGGATGATTTTTGTGCTCTGGGGGTCTTAGTGGATTCTGATCCATGAACAGGGTTTGCGGCACGTGCAGGTGAGCTCAAGCCTGGCTGCTCGGCAGATTTTTGGGAATTCTTCTCTCGAACAGTTTGAACAAATCTCGTTAGCACTTCGTAGTCAGCCTGGAGATTGAATGGGAAACCCTGGGCAGTCTGACCATCCTGGTGCAAAACTCGACCCAGTGCCTCCGTCAGCAGCGTGACGAGCTCATGGTCAAGAGCAGTGGCGCGGCTCGTCTTAGTAACCCAGTCCTGAACTGATGTACTCAGTCGTGCGAGTTCTGCCTGGTCGTTGGAAATACATTCCGCAAGCTGTCGTATGGTGGTATTATGTTGCTCCTCCAAGACAGCAGGTAAGACTCCACTGGCGCTCTGTTGAGCTTGTAGTGCTTGCTGCTGCTGAAGCATGGCCTCGCATGTACGGACGCGTTGCATCAACAGCAAAGCAATATCTCCGGCAGCACGTAGGTGCGCTTCGAACGCCTGGGCAAAAGCTTTCTTGTAGTTTTGGCTGGCACCACGATTCGCGGATGGGGAGACCGGAACCAGTGCATTCGAGGCCAAAGCTTGGACAGATACGCTGTCAAATGTCACACGACTCTTCAAGTACTTGAATGCCATCAAGAGCGCGTTCTCAAGCTTTGCATGGCAGCGCTGACGAACTTCGATGGTCTTCGCCTGCGCACGAACAGCAGCCAACATCATGTCATCCACGACTTCAGCAACCGATGATGCACCCTTTTCCAACACAGCCTTGGTTACGGTTGTAACCTCTTCATCTGTTGGCTCGTCCTGAGGTGGACTAACGGTACACCGGACTGCAATGCCGCGTACGACTTTGAGGTAAGCTGTGACTCCAAGCTTGATTTTTTCGTCCACAACATGAAGGGGCACATCAAGACCGGAGAGTTCTTCGTTAATAGCAGCGAGCTCACGCTCGAGCTGCTTCTTGCGCTGGAGGAGTTGTTCACGACGTTCGCGAACCGCAGCACCCGTTGCGAGTTGAGACGATACGGTGCGCATGAAAGTTTCCAGTGCGGACTCACGTTGTGCCTTGTAGTTCTGCTCCAGTGCTGAAAGAGCTGCTGCTCGTTGGCTAACGAGTGCTGCGTCACTCAAGAGGTCACGCTCGGTGTGGTGTAAGGCATACTGCATATCGTGGGCCTCCTTCTGAATGAGATGCGAAGCACTGACCAAGGTTGCGAGTTCCTTGCTACAAGCAAGCTCGGCACGAGTCGCCTGGGCTCGCTTCACAGCATCGGCTAAGACACTGGACTGCTTTGCCGCCTCGAGCAGTCGTGGAGAGATGAGGTCCACAGCAATATCCTCGATCGACATGGGATCCTTTGTGTCGCGGCCTTTGGCGGTCTTGGACAATCGGGGTGTTGGGATCGAAAAGAGTGATTCCGGGAAAATGTTCGCAGGAACACCCGCCGAAATGATACTGAGCTGAACTTCAAGCCGACGGATCGAAGAGAGAGTACCACGGGAAGTTGCCAGCAAATTCGCCAGACTCGTGGCAAAGAGACCACCGACGTCTTGCGACTTGGCATTCACATCTACATCGAGAAGCGACTCACCGTCAGCAATCAGGCTGTTGATCAAGTCATTATAGTAGGTCGTGCCTGAGACTTGGTTTGCAGTTCCGAGGGCGCGATCGTGAAGCTCAATAAGTGGAGGAAGGACAGTCTGAAGGGTTGCAGTGAGCTGATTGAGCTGTTCCCTGTAGGCTGCCAGATTGATGAAGGGATTGGCTGCAGCCGTCTCGGGCTTGGTTTGGCACTCATTAATCTGCTGTTGTAGGCGCGAGATACGACTAACAACCCCACCAATGAGCCGAATAACCAACAGATCCAGAGTGCGAGAAGAGCCCAGGGCCGCCAGGATGGACATGAAGCGGACGATGGAGTCCCGAGCCTTGCGTAGCTCTCCGAGCTCGGCTTGCTGCTGCTGCGACAAGGAGTTGCTTGCACTCTCTGACGCCAGAGCGTTCAGAAGGGCTTGTGGTGCTCGAGCTAGCTTGGCGCGGCTGATGGTTGCCTCCATCTCGAGAGCACTCAAATTCATGCTCCACTTGCCGAGCAGAAGGCGGTGCTCATCATTCACCTCCGGCGACCAGGTCGCCGCGATTGCCTCGAGAGCCGGGCCACTTTGCTCCAGCTCGAGGGAGAGGGGTGATACCTCAGCCTCTGTCTCAGCTGGGACGGCTGCTACAGCCTCATGAGTTACATCTTGGAAGGGGATGTCAGGCGAGGTAGAGGCTGCTGCGACTACTGGCGATGGTGGGGTCACGTTGGAGGGTTCAGAAGGGGATACTCCTTCTGCGGTGCCACTAGAGATGAGTTCTGCAGGCTTTGTATCGGCCTCTGGGACCTTCACTGCTGCAGCTGATGCATGCGTACCCGACTGGTAGTCATCATCCTCGTCATCATCGTCCTCGTCCGCGGCAGACACATCGCCACTGGGGTGAGCGGTAGCAGCAGCGGTGCTACCTGCTGAGACTGCATTGACAGGAGAAGGGGCCAAAGTTTCAGAGGCAGAGGGTGCCAAAAGCGAAGGATCCACTTCCAACTCCGGAGCTGCCTGTGGTTCTTCTGACTTAGCGGGAACTTCTGGAGACTGAACCTTGATGTCCTTTGTCTCAGAAGCGGTAGCACTGCTGGCAGCCTTGGCCTTGCTCGCACTCGGGGTGGCCTGAGGCTTACGCAATGTTGCCTTGGTATTAGCCTTAGCCTTTTCCTTATCTTGCTGCTCTCGTCGCCTTTCGATATTTCGCTTGGCCTCTTGCTCAATTGCAGCCTGTTGGTGCTTGAGAAAGTCAAGCATAGCGAGAGCAAGGGCAGTGTCGTAATCAAGACCAAGAGAGTCATCGTATGTCCAACCACCGGCAATCATCAACACATGGGCAGTCTCAATTTCCTCCTGAGAGTAGCCCTGCGCCTTGAGGATCACTGCCGCGTTGCCTAGACCTGTCGTGCTCAAGTCATCCAAGTTAGAACTTTCAGCAGCTGCATCCTTGGACGCGGACACCTTGGTGGTGCTAGCAGTGTTCGATGCAACATCAGATCCTGCTGTCTCTGCAAAGCTCTGCTCCTCAGCCTTGGTAGTGCTCTTGTTCACCAAAATCGATTTGGGTCGGCCGCCACTGCGGGGTGAGGCAGAGGTCGACGGCGAGCTAGGGTGTTCCACAGGCGAGTCCGCGAAACGCACGCGCGTCTGGGAGGCGTTCGAGGACGCAACATTTCCATGGCTGGCCTTGGGCTTCACGTCCGTCTGCGCGCTCACGTCGTCGTTATCCAGCATGGAAAACTTGTTTGCCGACTTAATTTGCACGGTTGGGCGGAGGACGCTCATGTTGTGTGCACCACGGGACTACCGAGGGTGGCAGGAGATACCAGGAGAAGGCGTATGGTGAGCAAGGAGCAATTGCGATCAATTCGAAAGGCACTCGAACGGGCCTATACATTTAAGATCTTGATCCGAATTCCGAGCTCCGGCTGGTTTCCTATGAAAATCACATGAAAAGTACAATGCTGCACATTATAAATCGTTGCATATCACGCAATCAAATAAGTCACACCAGAATACTACAGTTTTCAACTCAACTCCTGTGCAGATCTCGTGATTCTAACTGTGGTTGTGAATACGAATCTTGATCTCACCACAAGACTCGACTCGCAAAATGTTGCAAGTCGAGATGGTGAGTTTGCTCAGCTACTCATCCACGTACTTGCAAGCCAACATGGATTCCTCGACTTTGGTTTGGACACTGCATCGTTCCTGGACTTAAGCATGAAGCATACTATTCTTGTCGGATGTATAAAGTGCGAATACATAATTTATGGTTGCTTCGCATGCAGAGTAGGGAAGGGCCGGTGGAGAGGCTGATTGTTGAAACATGGACTCAATGAATGAGCAACAGACAGGACATGCTAAAGGGGTAAAGAATCAAATGGAACTGACTGACAACAACCAACAACAATTGTGGCTCTACTACGTGTAGTTGCGGTGGTGTACGTGTGTGGACGAGGTTTGGTGAACGTAACACTAAAACGCACTTCGGAGAGTTGCCACAACATTTGGCTCCATAGAGCACAGTTGCATTCACCGAAGGGATGATACCGATCGATATGACAGAAATGGTGTTGAAACCAGCATCGATTACATATAGAGTAAGGTCTAACACCAGAGGGGCACTGCCGTGCTAGGATGACTTCACTCATCAGTACAACCAACGGTGTCGTCACCGAGCGGTATCTTAATCAGATAAAAATCGTAAAGCTAGTGTGGAACTGAGTAACCGGCTCTTAGGGATTAAGTGTCATCGAGCAAATAATGTAGTTGGCGATGTAAGGGGAAGTAGGGACAGTACTATATCTTAATCAAGTCTCGCAAGTTCAAACATGGAAGAAACGCAACTACAATAAACGACGCTGTCAAGCTTGACTAGACTAATTGTGGTACATGAGAGCTGGGCCGGAGAGCAAAAGATCGAAACAGTTCGCTAGGCTTGGCAATCGGTCGTCGTCGCATGAGCGAGAACGGCTGGGAAGGCTATTAGGTGCATCTCAATTCACTTCAATGGCGGTTGTGTGTCATGAACTTAGTGCTTCTTGCGGTTCAAGTGCATGTGAGCCGAGATCAAGTGACCCGAAGAGAGTGCGGCGACGAGGGAGATCTCACCTGCGAGGACACCGGAGCTGACGAGGCGAGCAAGCTGGCGAGCATTCTTGCCAGGCTCGGCAGGGTCGCTACCCTTGACGCCGAGCAATCGGAGGGAAGCGGACTGAGGTGAAAGAGTGGTACCGCCACCAATGGTACCAACCTCGAGTGAGGGCATCGAGACCGACACGTAAAGATCGCCTTCAGCAGTTAGTTCCATCAAAGTCATGCAGTTGGATGACTCGACGTTCTGCGCGGGGTCCTGACCAGTGGCAAGGAACATAGCAGTGACAACGTTAGATGCGTGGGCATTGTTACCACCAATGGAGCCAGCTACGGCCGAACCAACGAGGTTCTTGGAGATGTTGACCTCGACCATGGCCTCAGGAGTGGTCTTGAGGACGCTCTTGACAACATTGCGGGAGAGGACAGTTTCAGCAATAACGGACTTGCCACGACCCTCAATCCAATTAATTGCAGAGGGTTTCTTGTCAGTGCAGACGTTACCAGAGAGTGCAACGACCTTGAGCGAGGGGAACTTGCCAAGCAAGAACACGAGGGCCTTGTCGGTACCCTTGCCGACCATGTTCATACCCATGCCATCACCGGTAGTGGCGGTGAAGCGGAGGAAGAGGTTGCGACCAACAACAGTGGGCTTGACGCTCTGAAGGCGAGCATAGTTCGAGGTGCTGTTGAAGGCAGCCTTGACCTCGTCAATGTGCTTCTCAATCCAGGCTGCAATCTCAGCGCACTCTACTGCGGAAGAGGCGGAGAGCACAGGACCACGAGACATGCCATCTCGGAGCAGAGTGGTGGTGCAGCCACCGGAGCTAGTAATGGCCTTGCAACCACGAGTGGTAGACGCAACGAGAGCACCCTCAGTGGTAGCCATGGGAAGGAAGTACTCCTGACCGTCGACAAGGATGGGACCAGCAACACCAACTGGGATCTGAACGGTGCCGATGACGTTTTCGCAGCATTGGCCGATAACCTCACTGTAGTTGTAGTGCTCGTATTGGAGGGTATCAAGCACGCCAGGTCGCTGGAGGCGGTCCTCGACGAAAACGCGGCGAAGACGGACGGCTCGCTTCAAGTCACCCAAGTCGTTCTCCATGGAGAAGAGACGCATTTCACCTCGCTTCAAAGCGGCAATAACTTCGTCGTCAGAGAGGTGGGCGAAGGGAGCCTCCTTCTTCTCACCAGCTGCTGCGGTGGCAACGTGCGCCTGAGCCGTCGCGGTTGCGGAGCTGAAGCTTCGCAAGCCCTGGATTTCCAGTTAGATTTCATTCGCATTCGTATTATCACGATGCATGTGTGCATGGCATCAGAGGTAATAACAATCAACGTGGTAATTGGAGTAGATGACGTTGACGGGACAGCGAAGTTGAAGTAAAGCAGAAGTGAGTCGGTTGGTCAATCGGCATTCGTTCCAGCAGTCAAGGCAAATCAATCAGCGAAACCCAAGCATAGTATTTTCCCAGGCTTGATTACGCCACAGTTGCAGGCTAACAGAGAGTACCTCCAGCAACACGACAACGACGCTACATGCATGCTTGAGCAGGTTCTTATACCGTCATTCATAAAGCTCACGGTGGCGCGTCGCGCCATGATGTACTTGCGACGTACCAGTTTGCGTGCGGATTGCGCGATATGTGAGAGGGCACGGGTGACAAACATCTGGCAGGGTAGTAGATGACTATATATGCGGGACAATTCAGCGTATCACCTCGCGAGTGTGAGGGTATCCGATGACATAACCCAGCTGAGGCCTCATATCTCAAAGGGCTCAAGTGCGAAAAATTTGAACAAAAAGTGCGTGGCGGGCGGGATTTGGAAGGCTTGCGCGAAACAGCTGAGTGTGACTCACAGCGCGCTCCATCGAACACGCAATAATACTTCAGTCGCACACAGTGCGCACAGCGCGGGGTGATGGATACCCCTCCATTTCGACCCTATAATTCCTCCGTTCCAAGAGTTTTTTTTTTTTTCGCACTTCAGTGTCAGAGGAGGTGTTGTCACTGCGCGCGCAGAGGGTGCCGCATCGGCACTGGGACTGAGAAAATTATGGATTATATATCTTAGTTGGAAACGCAAGTAGGCTGCGCCATGACCGTAAGATCGCATGGAATGACGCCCAACCACGCTGAAAACACCCGCGTATCCGTTTCAGGGGAGAGGGATTGGAATCTTGTCTTTCGGTCGATTCGATAGGGTTGTGCAGGGGAACACGTTGTGCTATCGCGATTAAGAGCCAACTGTTGCATAGAGGCAATGATGTTAGACATGTATATCGGAGGTTTTACTCCATGTTGAGTCGATTTACCCTCGAGTATCATGCACAAAACGAGAATCTGAGCGAGATTGGCTGTCTGCGTACCCTTTTTACCATGTGGCTGGAACCGCCCTCACCGCTGCACACATCTTTACGTTTTCTTTAGCACGCTTACCGTATTCTGTACTCATCTGCACTCAATTTGTAGGACGTAGCCACAGGATTCACCTAGCTTGCTTAGCATCTTAGAGTTGCTCTAGAACTTCTCTCCTGGGAGACAAATTTGAAAGCCTAGGTGGGTCACACACGTGGTATTTCACTTATCCAAGCCGTTAACAACACACATCTCACATGTCCTCGACACCTGCAGCCGCATCGAGCACTCAATCAGGCTCCACAAGCTTCAAGTTCCTCACAAATGAACAGCCTCAGCCACAGCTCTACACCGACGTCCAGAATCTGAACGCTTTCGGCAACGAGCAGCTCACGGAGTTCACCAAGATTACACTCTCCTTCCTCGCACAGCAGGAAGACAGTCGGTCACGCATGGAGGCCTTCGCAGCCGCCCAGGGTGTGAACCTGCGTGCGCTTGAGAACACCGTGCAGGGCATTCTATACTTCTTCAGCGAGGCTTTGAAGCGCAGTCTCAAGCAGGATGATGTGAAGTCAGATTTGGAAAAGCTAGGTCTAGAATCTGCACGTGCTGAGCTGCTTGCACAGTCGTATCAGCGCGAGTTTGCTACACTGTCCTCGACTCTCGTAAGCTCGACTTTTAAGGTGAACCAACTTGTCGATATGGAGTGGAAATTCGGTGTCACCGCAGGAACTTCCGAACTAAGCGAAGTCGGCACCTGCTTCCTTCAGGTTAAGCTTGTCCTGAACCGCAACGGTAAGAAGGAGAACGTGCTATTTGAGATGAGCCTTCCCCAGTTCTACTCCTTCCTTGCCAACATGCAGAAGGCAGCGCTAGCCATCGACCAGGCCTAAGTCTCAGGACTCTGGCACACATTGTATCACGCAGACGATGCCGCATATTAATAAATCTGGTGTAATCCACCAATGTTACAACGTGTATACATACCAAACCGGTGTTGGCTTGAGATTTATTAACATTCGTTCATTTAAGGGAACAACGATGAGTCGACCTTCCAAATCCTGACAGTCCCGTCCCACGAGCATGTTGCAATGCGATTCTCCACCAGGTTACTAAAGTCGACTCCGTGTACAAACTCGGTGTGCTCTTCGAAGCGCTGAACCACTTCAAGTTTCGTGATATCCCACAATGCACAAGTCATGTCAAAGGATGCTGAGGCAAGGATTCGGGGGTCGTGAGGGGAAACCTTGAGGCGTCGAATGGCGAATTCGTGCCCAGCCAGTGTGTGAACGGGCTCTTTGGCCTTACGGATGTCCCAAATACGGATGAGCTTGTCCACTGCACCTGTGAACATCTGGTATTCATCATATTTGCTCCATTCCACCGCCATAATCTGTTCGCGATGCGCGGGGATAGACAATACCGGGCGGGTGTCGTTGATATCCCATAGATTGCATGCCTTGTCACATACTGAGGCGAACATATCGGCATACTTTGGATGCCATGACACTGCATTGACGCCAGCAGGGTGACCCGTAAACGTTCGGATGCTCTGGGACGCGTCGGCGTTCCACAACTTGATAGAGTTGTCCCAGCCGCCCGTTAGGATCGTGTCTCGCGTGACAAGATTCCAGTCGACGGCATGGATATCTTGTCGGTGCTCTGTGAGGTCCTTTGTCGTATTTGTCGAGTAGTTCCAAATTGTGAGCGTACCGTCACCCCGGCCGAGGGCCATGACGTGTTTGTTAGATTCGCTCCAGGCGCATGCATTGATGGGCTCCTTGCACTCTGTGGAGGCAAGCTCCTTGAACTTTCCGTCGCGATATGACAGGACGACCTGGCGTCCAGAGCCAATAATACCGAAGTTACTTGATGTAGAAACCGTGAGGATGTTGCTCTCGAATGGATTCCATTCGACCTGGATATGGAAAACAGGGTGAGCCGACGGGATGAGTCAGAGTTCGGAGCGTAAGACCCGTTCTCAAGCAGCACTTTCGTACTATGCATAGCAGATTACAGTGCGGCGGCATGTATGTGTCGCGAAACGAGGCTGAATCCTCATTGACGCAACTGGCACTGAGGAAACAATGTACGGCGGGGTGAGAGGGTACGTACTGCGCTAGCACTGAGTCCAGTGTCGTAAACCGCAATGGACTTGGCCATCTTAAACTTTGGGCGAATTTGTTCACCTTTGGACGCTGTCCAAATGCAGATATTACAGTGCAAGTCAATGTGGACCGACTTAGAGATTTCCGGAGTTTAACCGAGTGGTAATAATTTCCTTGGTGGACGTATATCGCGAAGGAGTCGCTTTATGGAAGACACGCTCGCGGCGATCTGTTTAATATGCTGCAAGACACAGCCTCCTGAAATATCATGAATTATGGAGCTGTTTGTGCCAAGGTCGTTCCCACGTGATCTCCATTCCACCCCTGATCAATCTGCCCAGACCATCCAGAGGCTCACTTGTCGTCTGTGTCAAGCGCTGCGATTTGGAGTGATTATGGGGGTTGCATGGGCGAAGTGAGGGTCCGGATGATCGTATTCCGTTGCGTTCTAGTGTTTTGCACTGGGTAAAAATCACATCATCCCAGATATATGGCTATACATCGCCAACAGATGCTATCTCAACCGAATCACGTCTTTGATCGAGGTGCCTAAATGAGCCGTGCGCACCACGCAAAGCGAGTTACAGCTCTATCAACCGCACGCTGACTCATGTCAACGCGCAGCAGCACGTTAGGAGCATGTAGCACCCAATCTGACCCCCATTAGCTCACCATATCCCATCGAATAAGAGCCATAATGCCGAAACGGGCGATTCCTCTGTGATCTATGGAGTGAAGAGACTAGTCGCGGAAGATCCACCGTATGCGACCGTGATCCTGTCTACCAGGGGACCTAGATAGCTTTGTCGCACTTGCTTTGTCGATGTGCAACCCAGATGTGTGGCGTTCGTGTGCAATTGGGTGCCGTATGCTTCACTTTCGGTTTCACGTGTGATTCACTTCGTGTCTCGCCACCCCCGCACACCCGGCCATACCCACGCACCTCTAGACCGAAGGTCCTTTGTCACTCACCTAATTCACAAGAACAAGGTCATAATCGATGCAATCGCTTCTCCGCCAATCCATCGCTCGTACATTCAACTTGCTCACTAAGCCAGCAGCTGCTGCCATCGCAAAGCAGACTTCCGTCGGCGCCACTGCTGCAGTCAACCGATGCATCACATACTCACTTAAGGGCGTTGCGCCTCAGATCCGGGCGGATGAACTCGGTCAGGCCTGGGCTGCACCCTCCGCGGATATCATTGGTAACGTCGTACTCAAGAGCGATGCCAGTGTGTGGTTCAAGGCGGTGATTCGCGGCGACAATGATACCATTATTATCGGCGAGCGTAGCAACGTCCAGGATGGTGCCATTCTGCACACTGATCCAGGTATTGAGCTCGTCATTGGTGACGACGTTACAATTGGCCATGGTGCCGTTCTTCATGGCTGCAAGGTTGGCAACGGGGCGCTTATTGGCATCCGATCGATCATCTTAAACAATGCCGAAATCGGTGAGGGTTGCATTATCGGTGCCGGTGCACTGATTCCCGAGGGCAAGAAGATTCCCCCGAACAGCCTTGTTATGGGCGTTCCAGGTAAGATCGTTCGCGAAGTCAAGCCGGAGGAGCGCGAAGAGTTGAAGAGGTTGGCTGGCATCTACGTCTCCAAGGCCCGCGTCTACGCCTCCGGCCTCGTTCCCGTGCGACAGGGCATCAACAAGCAGTAAGAGAGACAATACCTTGCTTACAATGTCACAAGCATCGGTTATTCGCGAGCGATCTCATTCACTCATTCAAACTAATCAGAAATCGTCTCGCGCTGCAGCACACTCTTTGTCCCCTATCCCATTCTCTTTGCTCTGTCTCTCTGTGTGAAGTCATGGCAAGCCATCATGATGGGGGTGTCATTGGTGTGTGATTTGTTTGGCTGGCTGGTACGCTGATCGATCAGTAGTACTAACAAGCATTGGGAGATTGCGGGACAGATTACGAGTAGGGTTGTTTGCACACCTGATCTCTGATCCTTCTCTGCGACTCCTTATCTGTCAAGAAACAGGGGAGCACTAGCCTCTTGTGCTGATTACACAAACGAACCACTCCTGGAAGTAGGTTCAACTCATATGAAAATCCACGTTGCCATCACTTATTTTCCCTCCTCTCGCCGCCCTCTTTCTTGACATTTCTCTTTTCGCTATCTCACGCAAGCCGTGCCACTCTTTGTGACCAGCGCAGCCACTTCTGCTTTTGAGTTCCTCATTTTACGCCCGATCTTACAACATATTCATGTGACCACCATCAAGAACAAGCAACTTTGAGTCTGTATTCTCGGCTTGCTTCATTTTTTTGTAGTACTTACCCAACTCGTTTCTTTTCGTTAAGACCCCAGTTCGTATTTGCACCACGACGATCACATCAAGTCCCCTCCCGAATGCATGCACACTCGCTCTCACTTCACGAACCTCCACATTCTCTTTGAGGCCCACAAGTGTGTTCAATGTTCCACCACCGCGAACAACAGTTCCATCAATTCCCCCACTCACGAATCCGCCTTGAAACGACGACTCGTGAAGCCTTTGAGCTTCTCTGACGTTGACTTTAACTTTGACTCAGTCTCTATCTGCGCCTCTTTCGTTGCCATAGGTTTGGTTGCCAGATAGTTTGAATGTTTAGCATCAAGATGGAGTTGCAGGTTATCATGAGCTCGACCGTTTCGGTCCAGTCCGTTACTATAATAAGCAGAGCATAGTTACACATAAAACGAAGAAGAAGACTCGCATATGCATCTTCATACTTGTCATGGCCAATGACCGTTTGAGACCTCATGCGGGATATCATATCCCATGCTCTAGATGTTTTCAAGATATGAATGAGCGCAAGCGCTTCAAAAATTGCCGGGAAAATTTGAATTCTGGTATGAAGCGAAGTATTGTCAGGGTTTCTACGCCGTTGAGCGCGTTGTTGTAATACCGTGACTCGGCAAGCAGTGGATTCAGCAGTCACCGGCCAGGCGCCCAGTGCCGCACAAGTTAGCACACTTTGTATCACTCGGAAAACGGCCGGAAGTCAGAGCTGGCAGAGAGGCGTTTGAAAAAACCAGTGGGCTTGGAGAACTTAAAACGATTCCATATTCTCCGTGTGGAGGGTGTGAAGTTGTCAAATAAGTCTGAAAACATATTTAACATCGTGTCAGAATGTCACGAATTCCATTGTGTCCCGCGTGCGAAGAGCACGAGCTCGTCCAACTCGAGTTGGAAGATTCCGAGCTTCAGGACGACTGCTACCGTTGTCCCGATGTGGACAGCTGTGGCAAGGTGGTGTCGAAAGAGGATTATCAGGAGCTGCTGGAGGAGTTGAAAAAGAAGCCTCATGCATCCAAGCTCAATCTGGCCGTACCTGGCATGAGCAACTCCAACGCCAAGCCCTCCGCCAATTTTGCCGCCAATCGCCCGCTTTTCGGTCGAGCTGCTACAAGCTCAGCAGCAGCAGCAGCAGCAGCGGCAGCAGCGCGCCAGGGTACCGTAAGCCCAGATCAACACGAGGTATCCATGTCTAGTGGGACTTCGAATTCTGTCTCCAAATCTGCTTCCGCTTCCGCTGCCTCTCGCAAGAGCAGCGGGGCAAAGAGGAGAACCACTGACATTCAAGCTGCCGAAGACGACAATGGTGACGATGAAGGTGATGATGAAGAAGAAGACGAAGAAGAAGAAGAAGATGATGATGATGATGATGGTGATGATGATTTTGCCGCTGAAGAGAGCGAGTCGGATTCTGAAAACATGGTGATGTCTCAGGAGATGAGTCAGCTTTATCAAGAGAACCGCGCTGCACTGCTTGCAGGTGAGGTCGAGGTGGAGCGAACTTCCATGGTTCCGGGTCTAACGATTCGTAAGTGTGAGCGAGATCCGCTTGCTGAACCTTGCCGACGTCCTTATCGCCCCCCACAGCAAGATCCAAGGGCTGTGCGGAAGTTAGGCTTGTATGACCCCAGCAAGGCTGGACGTTCGCTTGGAATCAACCGCCGCTCCATGCAGTTCACGGTGCCATCTGCTTTCAAGAAGCTGGAACAAGCGCTCATTACGCCCCCTTCCGTTGAGCCGTTGCCCAAAACAGTTGCAAAGAAACCCGAAGGCGCGTTCGAGTTGCCTCCCGATTTCCAACCATTGGTTGTGTGGGATCCGCTTCCTGAGGATGTTAAGGCGTATCCCGAACTCCAATTCACCCCTATTGAGGTCCCTCCTAAAATTGCTCGTTGGCTTCGCCCTCACCAACGTGAAGGAGTTCAATTCCTTGCTGAGTGTGTTTTGGAGCAAAGGGACTTCCAAGGTGCCGGCGCTATCCTTGCCGATGATATGGGTCTCGGTAAAACGCTCCAGTCGGTGGCGCTCATTTACACCCTATTAACGCAGGGCTTCCTCAAGGATCAGCCAATTGCTCAGAAGGTCATCGTGTGCTGCCCTACTGCCCTCGTACTAAATTGGAAAAATGAGTTTGACAAGTGGATCGGACCAGGCATCGTCAATGTTCTAGCACTGACCGATTCAGGTAAAGACAACGTTGAGTCGGGTATCGATGAATACGTTGATGCCGCTCGAGGAGTTCAGGTTCTTGTCATCAGCTATGACACGTTCAGGCGTTATGTTCGCAGAATCAATCGACGGGGTTGTGACCTGCTCGTGTGTGATGAGGCACATCGCCTCAAGAATGCAAATACGCTAACGTACACAGCATTGAACAAACTCGCATGCAAGCGTCGTGTGCTTCTCTCAGGTACACCGATGCAAAACGATCTGGGCGAGTTCTTTGCTATGGTCGATTTCACAAATCCAGGTGTGCTTGGTGACCAGGCCAGGTTTGGTCGTTACTTCCAAGGTCCTATTCTGCGAGGCCGTGAGCCCGATGCGACTGAGAAGGAGAAGGAGAAGGGTAATCTTAGGGCAGCAGAACTATCTCAGATTGTGAACAAATTCATTTTGCGACGAACGAATGTATTGCTCTCGAAGCATCTCCCGCCCAAAGTTGTTCAGGTCGTTTGCTGCGCGATGACACCCCTTCAGAAGAGCATCTACTCCCATTTTGTCAACCAACCTATGGTAAAGCAGCTGTTGAAGGAAGCTGAAAACATCGACAATCTGGATCTCAGTGAAGAGTCGATCGTTGCGACGGCCACGAGCAAAAAAGATGGTCAAGGCCTCCAAGTTCTTCCCCTTATTGGTCTTCTCAAAGCTCTGGTGAATCACCCCAAGCTCGTTTGGGATATGCGTAAGCAATCCAAGGTCCCAGGTGTGGGCCCTGAGCTCGAGGCGCTTTTCCCGAAGGACTTCGACTCGATTGGAGCACATCCTAAGTTTTCGGGCAAGATGATGGCACTTGATCGACTCCTGTGTGAAGTGAAGGCGAATACCGACGATAAGTGGGTTTTGGTTTCGAACTATACTCAAACACTGGATCTCTTCGAAGCGTTGTGCAAGTTCCGTGGGTTTGGATACGTACGTCTGGATGGCTCTACTAGCATCAAGAAACGACAGGCCCTAGTTGACGAGCTTACTGCTCAAGGGAACAAAATCTACGTCTTCCTACTCTCAAGCAAGGCTGGTGGTTGCGGTCTGAACCTTGTTGGTGCAAATCGCTTGGTGCTGTTTGATCCCGATTGGAACCCAGCCGTGGATAAGCAGGCCGCCGCGCGTGTTTGGCGTGATGGCCAGAAGAAGCGATGCTTCGTCTATCGATTCCTAGGTGCTAACACAATTGAAGAGAAAATCTACCAGAGACAACTGTCGAAGGAGGGCTTGCAAGATGTCATGGGTGGGAACAACACGGAAGCACAGGTATCACGAGATTATTTGCGTAAACTATTTACGTACGACTTAGATTCACCCAGTCCTTGCAGCACGCACGACACACTCGACTGTCCGTGTCTAGCTAAATTGAACGAACCACCTTCGGATGATGAAGACCTCAACCAGAAGGCAGGACCTGATGAAGATGAAGAGGAAGGTGAAGGAACTTCAGATGGGGCGTTGGACGATTCCGAGAAGCAAGCCGAGCGTATGTTGAAGCAACTGCGGCTGAAGCGCGAACTTGAAGCCAAGAAAAATCGGCCTCGATTGCTTTGGGGCCAGCGTGGCAAACCTTCGGAAGAAGATCTCGTCAATTGGTCCCACCATTATACAGTCCAGACTGTGCCAGATCCCATCTTCCGCAAAACTCACTCGTCCGTTTACGTTGACAAACCTGGTAACGTGGCGGCGTTGAAAGGGTCTGGAGGAGCCGCAGCGAAGCCCACGGCAATGCCAGTGCGTGCATCATTGCGTATCAGGCTCCGACCTAATGCTCAGGAATCCTCGGATGACGAGAGTTCAGACGAAGACATTGCAAAGGTTGTGGGATTGAGCAAGAACGCTGCTGCGACTGAGGCTAAGTCGGATGACGCGTCGAGTATGGGAACTCCAACAAAGCCTACAACAGCTCAGGTGGGCAGCGCAGGAAGTATGAGCACAGGAACTCGTGTCAAAATGGGCCTTTCCGTTGCTGGATCTGGTGCCTCAGCCGCTAAATCGCTGCACCCTACAGCAACCGGTGGTCGAGTCGCGTTTGAGCCTGTTTCGTTTGTCTTCGCATGCGAAGTCGACGGACGAAAGATCACAGGACCAGTCGAAGAGGAGTGCAAGCGAGTATCATGTATTCGTATGGCTGAGATCCCACGCACGCCTCGTCAAATCAAGAAGGAGATGGCACTTGCAGCAGCCAGACAACAACGTGAGCAGCAAGCCAACAACTATTCAAGTGGTGCTGAGAATCCCGATGCATCGAGTACAACTCCGGATGCCAATGGCGAGCCTGTCATTATCAAGCTCGAAACTGCGAGTGTATCTATGAAAGATGACGGCAACCATCCCGCACAAAATCAAGGAAAACCCCAACAACGAGTTGAACTCATTCCACGCTCCAAGCTGCCTTCATATATTCTGCCTGTTCGTACGCCAAAGCTCCCAAGTGAAGATGAAGAAGATGAGGCAAAGGAGACTGATACAACTATGGCGAATTTAAGTAGTGATTCACTGCCTGTACCGATATCGGATTCTCCATCACCCGTGTGCGCTGACCACAACTCTGTGTCGATTGCACTTGATGTTGCTGACTCTATTTCGCCTCTGGGCAAGCCTCGCAAGAGCAGCGGTTCTCGATCCAAGACGATTGAAGAGGATGCCCTGGTATCAATGGATTCTGTAGATTACCCGAGTGGCTCCTGCAAGCGAGTGCGCTCCTCCGCAAACCTAGCCGATCCGGATGGTTCGCCTCTCCCATCGCCAATGCCATCTCCGCCGCCACCAGCAGTACTTAGCGCCCCTCGTAAGAAGTCAACTCAGACTGACTCCGTTTCGACCGCTGCCACCAAGCCTAGGCGTGTTTCTTCACTCGGAAAGCTCGGTAATAAGTCTCCATCAATCACTGCTAATGTTTCAAGCAGTGAAAAATCTGAGGTGCCTATCCCCGACCTACCAGCGGCGGTGAATATTTCGAGCGATGATGACGACCTTGTCATCATGAGTGATGTAATCCATAGCCAACCAGCTTCGAATTCAGCCTCCCAACGCTCTCAACAAGAAATTGAGGATGAAGCTACTATGCGCCTGATTGCACAGCTCCAGGAAGAGGACGCTCGCGCTCGTCGCGCCTTGCGGACGCAGTCACGTTCCTCATCACGCTCCTCGTCCCGTTCCTCAGGCTCCAAGACATCCTCACGTCGAGGCAGCCAAGCCGAGGCAGTAGAGTTGTAAGTCATTGTGTGGTTCCTATTAGTCCTTTGTTTGTATTAGTGCCATGTATATATCGCCTCTGTTTCACCATCGATTCACTCGTTATCTAATAACACCAATACATCTACTTCTTACCTGCCCTCCAAACTCATCGCTCTCTTCGAAAATGCAGCAGTAGGTCCTGTAATACTGGGCGTCAGTAGGGTATTGTGTGCACGAGCACCATCAATGCACAATACCACTTCAAGACCCACCCAGCAAACTTGAATGATTTGAACCTTGCTCGAGCTTTTGGCCGCATCCGGCCAACCCGACGAAAAAAACCAACTTTTGCGAAAAGTTTGAAGGTCCATTTAGTGCGCTCAAGGCGCCTTCCGGGGATAATAGTCGCATATATACCTGGAAACCGTTGGTAAAGGTCGACATATCCTCCTAAATCCGCAGGTAGCATTAGATTTGTCGAAGATTTTCGAAATTTTGTTTCAACGGTAGAAAGTGGACAGAGGAAGAGTTGAAATATGGTTCGTTTCAACCTTAAAGGTGGCATTTGGACCAATGCCGAGGATGAACTCCTCAAGGTCGGTATTATGAAATATGGCAAGAATAACTGGGGTCGCGTGGCTTCGCTCTTGCACCGAAAATCGCCTGCTCAATGCAAGGCTCGATGGAACGAATGGCTTGATCCTAGTATCAAGAAGACAGAGTGGACGCGTGAAGAGGAAGAGAAGCTATTGCATCTTGCCAAGATCATGCCGCACCAATGGCGAACCATTGCACCTCTCGTCGGTCGCACAGCTGCACAGTGCATCGAACATTTCACGAAGCTTTCAGATATAGCGCTTGGCCGAGATCCTGCTGCGGAAGGTAGTGATCCACGAACGCTGCGAGCTGGAGAAATCGACCCACAGCCAGAAGCCAAGCCAGCAAGGCCTGATGCAGCTGATATGGATGAAGATGAAAAGGAGATGCTCCAGGAGGCGCGTGCCAGAATTGCGAACATTCGTGGTAAGAAGGCCGCTCGCCAAGCACGACAGAAATATTTGGAGGATGCTCATCGACAAGCCCAGCTCCAGAAAACCCGTGAGTTGCAGGCTGCAGGCATTGAAGTGAAGCCATCACGCAAGAAGAAAAAGGAGGTGGACTACATTAACGAGATCCGGTTTCACCATCCGGTGCCGATGGGAGAATTCGATATCTCAGAGGAAAGAAAACAGACAACGCTACTCAAGTCACAGGATGAGAAGTTTATTGGTGCAAATGTTGTCGAATTGGACGGACTAGACAGATTTAAAAAGGAACAGGAAGCGCGAGAGAGGGATCTGAAGCGCGAGAAGCTACGCCGCGAAGTCGCGTTACCAGATGTCATTAAGCGTCTGAACGAGCTCAATGATGCACAGGATACGCGCGAGTTGCCAACGCTCTCACTACCACAGGCGAATGTTGATGAAGCGGATCTCGAAATGCTCGCGAAGGCCGGGGCTCTCAACACACTGAGCGATATCGCCGCGAACGTTAGGACCCCGTTGGGTGCAGGACAAGGAGTTGCTGGTGCGGGAATGTCGAGTCGTGAGTACATCATCAACGAGATGAAGAATGTGCTTGCCCTGAATACGGCACAAACTCCCTTGAAGGGAGGAGAGAACCCTGCTTTGGCGCCCACCGACTTTAGTGGTGCATTACCGCGTCGAATGGAAACGCGTCTACAAACACCGAATGCAGCCGCATTGGCTTTGCAGCAGCAACGTATGGGAACGCAGGCAGGCCGACCTGGAACAGCCCTGCGAACAGTAGGACCCGCTGCGGCTGCGGCAGCGACTCCTGTAATGGGTCCAGCGCCACGTGGCCAAACTAATTTGTCTGATGCGCTGAATGCGCTTGGCACTAAACGGCCCTCTGGTTCACTTAGTCTACCAGGTGAAACACCTGGAGGTCAAGTGATTCTGGCCGCCAACGACCCTCGTGCACACACGCAGCGTGTGTTCCAAAGCGCGCGTAAGCGGATTCGCACAGCGTTGGCCAACCTCCCGGAAGCCGAGAACGAGTACGCACTCGTGTGGCCATCACTACCTGAGGATGTAGAGGCTGTAGCGATGGCTACGGTTACCGAAGTAAGCGCACCTCAGGCTCTCAATCCCAAGTGGAAAGAAGATGCAGAACAACGACTCCGCCATGAAGCCATCCAAGAACGGGCTCGTGCCGATTTAGAGGAGCAACGACGCAGCACATGCCTTAGAAGACAATTCCCACGGCCGAAGCTGGTGAACACGGCAGCTGGGCTGGGAGCCAGCACCGCGTTAGCGAGCTCAGGGCTTCCCAAGCCGGCCACAGGAGCTAGTGTTCAGGATCTGCCACTTGACAAGGCTGAGGAACTGGTCCGTGCCGTCTGTGTTGATCTTCTGAGACGTGATCATATTTTGACTCCAGTCTCTGGTCGACCTGCAGGCCAACTCTCTGCCAACGCGAGTAAAAAGCTCGAGGCAATCAATTCATCTCTCGGTCCCGATCCATCTTCGTCTGCTCTTGCTCGCAGCCAAGCGCTTATCAATGCTGAGCTTTTGAAGATGCGAGGAGAAAGTGATCGACCAATTGTTCGTCCCCCTACTTTCATCACGCGTCGAGCTGATGGTACGCTACTTACCGGTCCTGAGACTCTTGTCCCTCACTTCCCTGAGAAGCCTAATCGTACATTGGCGTACGAAGAGCCGCTTTCAAACGAGCCTATACCGCTAGTCTCTCCTGCTGACGTGATGGCCACTTGGGATGACGTATATGAGCATATCACGTTTGTTCCCCTACACAAGCGCTTTGAGTGGTTGCCTGGCGTCCAGGATACGGATCCCGTCCCACGAGAGATTGCTGAGAATAAGGACCTTACAGCTTCGCTAATCTCAGCATTGCGTCAAGAAGCGCAGCTTGTTCAGGGCCAACGTGATGCAGCACTTGCTAAAGCACTCAAGCTTGAGAACTCGACGAAGCTCTTGCATGGTGGCTATGAGGCCAGACTGAAGAAGCTTATCGACTCCATCGAAGCAACGTGGAATCAGCTTGTGGATGCTCGCCTCAGCTTGCAGTGCTTCGAGTGGCTGCGTGAGTTGGAAGTCAATCAACGTATTCCCGCGCGCCTGCAGCACTTGCGCGCACTTGTACGCGATCAGAAGCAGATTGAGAACAGCCAACAATCTGAGTTCGTCAAGCTCACAAATCTGCTTGATGAGTTGGTTCGCGCAAAGCAGGCTGCCAAGGCCTAGTCGCGAATTTTCCCATGTACAGTACTGCACTAATTTCACTCGTTCATTTCGAGAGCCTCGAGTCAATGTACCAATAAACTAGCATGCTGGGTTATATTGTACTATGGAAAAGGAATTCAGAACCATAGGGCTGGGAAGATCAGTGATTTAGATAGAAAACGGGGGTGCTTATAAATAACTGGATTGGGCACCTGGCAACAACACTTGTTGCTTCACCGCGCGGAGACCAAGAGGCTAAGTAGCCCTTGTAAATTGGGAAGTTGCTGATGACAATTTGTCCATCTACCAGAGCCTTCGAAAGTGGGGGCTTCTCGCTCCTCGCTTACAAGGGCTGGCAGTCGTGCTTCTTCCAAGGGAGCTCTTGCTTCTTGCTTGCAAGGAACCGGAGATCCTGAATCAATCGCTTGCGAGTAGTGCGAGGCTCGATCACATCCTCAATGAAGCCGCGTTGTGCCGGAACAAGAGGTGTGCCGAACTTCTCGATGTACTTGGCTTCCTCCTCAGCCTGGTTCTTGGAACCGCGGAAGATGATTTCAACGGCACCCTTCGCACCCATGACAGCGACCTCAGCAGTGGGCCATGCGTAGTTGATATCACCGCGAAGGTGGCGGGATGACATGACGATGTAAGCACCACCATAGGCCTTGCGAGTAATGACAGTGACCTTAGGTACAGTAGCCTCACCATATGCATAGAGGAGCTTAGCACCATGTCGAATAATGCCGTCATACTCCTGCTGGGTACCAGGGAGGAAACCAGGAACATCGACGAATGTGACGAGAGGGATGTTGAAGGCATCGCAGAAGCGAACAAATCGTGCACCCTTAACGGAACCATCAATATCAAGGACACCGGCCTTCTCAGTGGGCTGGTTGGCGACGATACCAACGGTCTTGCCATCCATGCGAGCGAAACCAATGATCAAGTTCTTGGCGTAGTTAGGCATCAATTCAAAGAACGTGCCATCATCGACGACAGTTCGAATGATGTGCTTCATATCGTACGACTTGCTAGAGTCGGTAGGAACGATGGTGTCAAGCGAGGGGTCCTCACGGTCAGCGCGATCGAGGGTCTCACGCTGGGGAACCTGATCACGGTTTGACAAGGGGAGGAAGTCGAAGAACTCACGCATGGCACGGAGAGCGTCGATATCGTTCTCAAGAGCCAAGTGTGCGACACCAGACTTGGTGGTGTGGGTAACAGCACCACCAAGCTGCTCCTGGGTCACATCCTCACCAGTGACGGACTTGACGACAGAGGGTCCGGTAATGAACATGTAGGAGGTGTTCTTGACCATGAAGATCCAGTCCTGGAGTGCAGGGGAATAGACAGCACCACCAGCGCAGGGGCCCATAATCAAGCAGAGCTGAGGCACAACACCAGAAGCCATAATGTTCTTCTGGAAGATCTCACCGTAACCAGCGAGGGAACCGACACCTTCCTGAATACGAGCACCTCCGGAGTCGTTGATGGAGATGACGGGACAGCCAGTCAACATAGCCTGGTCCATGACCTTGCAGATCTTTGCAGCATGGGTCTCGGAAAGCGAACCACCAAAGACGGTGAAGTCTTGGGAGCAGATCATGACGGGACGGCCGTTGATCGTGGCACGGCCAGTGACAACACCATCACCTGGGATGCGCTGCTTGTCCATGCCGAAGTCATGGCAGCGGTGCTCGACGAAAGCATCGTACTCAACGAACGAGCCAGGGTCGACAAGCAACTCAATACGCTCGCGTGCAGTGAGCTTACCGCGAGCATGCTGAGCCTCGATACGCTTCTCACCACCACCAGCCTGAGCTTGCTCGCGGAGCTTGGGAAGCTTGTCCGCGAACGAGGTGGGAGGAGGGGTCATCACCCAGCCATCCGAGGTAACGAATTGCGACTTACTTGCAGCAGCAGCATCGCTGTTCGAAGTACGAACGCTCGTTGCACCCAACACACCAGTTGGGATCTATAATCGAGGATAGCGTGAAAATGTGAGGTCAAGCCATTTGCGGCATAGAGGGTTAGTCTAGGCTAGTCTCCCATCACAATCTCAATCTTCATACAAGTTGGGCTCAGAGATCAGGTTCACACAAGATAGGAGCCCGGGCATGCTACACACGCGGATGCAGGTATCCTGTGTATGACGTATTACACGAGTCATCAAAACCGTGTAACACATCAGTTGTGCCTGGCTCATCTTGCGTAGTCTGAGGCGAGCGAACCAGAAAGCCGAACTCGTGTGACCTCAAACCAAAACCCTTTGTGCACCTCATTTCGAGTCAATTCAAGTCAGTCACGGGAAGCATAAAAATTAGGGCGCCAGGCGACACCACGTTGTGTCATACGCGCATATCAGATAGGGCACCAGGACGTACCGAGATTCGGTTCTTCGACACAGAAGTCGCGGCTCGACGCAAGGCACCGACGGCTCTTGAGAACATTTGAGCTCTAAACTCCTACACGTCCATGAAATAGGATGACGCAAAGGTATGGTGAGTAGATGTACTTAGGAGATATTCACACAATGGACTAGGTTGCGCCACACTCACGCTGCGCGGTCGCAAGATATACCCGTTTTTCGGTCCGCCTCAGAGGGTTAGTTCATCTTGGTGAAACCGACGCTCGGAGAGGTTGGAAAGGGGTGATTTTCTGGGACACTTGGGGCATATGAGATATTATGTAATAGTTCATGTTGTTCTCAAGCACACTATCTATGCATAATTATAATTTCTATACACATTTCACCTGCTTGTCATGCCATAATACCCTCCTGAAACTATCGGTTTCTCTCACGTTTTTTTCCATCTGCTTCGACTCTCCTCGAGGTCCCGGTGGGTATTTCGACACCCCCAGCCTCGATTGATGCACAGTTCCGTACTCAGGTGGATGGTCTCACTCCCCCGGATCAACGGGCGCCCAGGTCCGGAACGCATTGAGAGAGGCCTCACGGTAGCACGATTGGGGGTGTGAATGGAGGGGGTAGACAGAGATGGCTGGGATTTTTGCGAGATGGCCGTGGATAGACCCTCGGAACCTACTGAATGCGCGTAGTGACACCGCTGCGGTCCTGCGAATTACTCGAAATGCCACCGTGGGATTTAGACTAATGCCGTAGACTGGAAACTGAGCGCTGGTGATCCAGGATGTCACGGCGTGTGTGCGTGAGGAGTCAAACTACCAAACTGCTGAATGTACTCCGTGTACAGGACACCGCTGGCGCCGTACGTCATAACACCTTGTGACACCTTGCTCAATGAAACCAACACCTCGCTTCGACCCACCCTCTAGCCTGCTTAGCCAATTGTGTGTCGCCGCGTCTCCAGGATACGCACGCATTCACGTCAGTTCAAGTTGAGATTGTTGCAGCAGCTGCATCGTCAAACGAGGTGACACACAGACACTCGATAACTCCATAGTTCAGGAATTCTTTCGGCTTCAGCGGTACCAGAACTCTTTACACACCACAATGCCCAAGGTAGTCGGCACGAAACAAAAGCTTCAGCACCAGCCGCTTGAGTCCCAGATTGCAGATCACCTCTACGGTACTGTTCGCGTCCACCCCCACAGGAAGCCTAACTCACAGCGCACCCAACGACGGAACGACGAGGATAACATCCAGGAGAGGGACCAGCGCCTGTCGAAGCGTGCTGCACAGATTCTGCTTGAGGAGGCGAGGATACAGCGAGAAGAGCTCGACGCCGAGCTTACCCGTCAGGCGAAGGAGCTGGTTGGTGACAACGCTGACGATGGTGATGAGGAAGGAACTGAATTCAAGCAGGATGCAAAGGCACGCAAGCAAGCTGCTGATGCACTTGCACGTCTGCACGCTCAGGCAGTGAAGGCTACCTCGAAGTACAGCACCACTGGTGCAGGTGATCTCGGCGACGAAGAGGAGGAGTTCAATCCAGCTATGTTCGAAGATGATGACTCGGACGAGATCGAAGAGGGTGATGATTACGATGTTGAAGATGAGATCACCAATGCAGATAAAGATCTGCTCGAGCACTTCTTGCCTACATCACAGGTTGCTAAGATCAACCTTGCTAGCAACCTCTTTGCTAGCATCGCACAACACGAGGAGCGACTAGCTGCTGGTGGTGATGAGGTTGCGCGCGCAATTGCTCAGCACGCCGCAGCAGTCGTCTCGCCCGATGAGATCCCTGGACTTCAGCATGATGACAAGCGCAGCTTCAAGGTTCCAGCCCGATCGACTCTGCACCCCCAGGTTATTAAGGCATACCGTGACTTGGGTAACTACATGCAGAAGTACACGCAAGGTAAGGTTCCTAAACTGCTCAAGATCATTCCACGTCTCAAGAACTGGGAGGAGGTGTTGTACTACGCTGAGGTTGACAAGTGGTCACCTTCCGGTATTCGTGTTGCTACCCGTTTCTTTGCTTCAAATCTATCCCCTCTTCTTGCACAGCGATTCTACAACCTGATTTTGATGCCTCGAGTTCAAGATGACATCCGTGAACACGGAAAGCTGAACTTCCATCTCTACGAGGCACTCAAGTTGTCCATCTTCAAGCCCGTTGCATTCTATAAGGGCATTATTCTCCCGATTGCTGAGGAAGGTTGCACTCTCCGTGAAGCGGTCATCATCTCCTCGATCTTGTCCAAGTGCGCCATTCCTGCAGCCTATTCCAGTGTTGCGCTCTTGATGCTGAGCCAGATGCGCTTCACTGGTCCCGGCGTGATGTTCATGAAGACTCTTCTCAACAAGAAGTACGCATTGCCACGTGAAGTTCTGGGCGCTGTTGTGAAGTACTTCCTCCGTCTCTCAGAGAGCGAAAATGATATGCCCTTGCTCTGGCACACCACGCTCTTGACGTTCGTTCAGCGATATAAGTACGAGCTTGACCACGATCAGAGAGAGAAGCTCAAGGTTGTCTTGCGCCGCAAGCCTCATGGTGCGATCACAGAAGAGATCCGACGTGAGCTCTTCAGCCAAGCACCTGCTGCTGACTTGACTCGCCCCGTTGCTATGAGGGCCTAAGGTGGGACCGGTGAGTGGTCAACCAGTACTTGTAGCGTGTTGCACCTATTGAAATACAATTTGTCTTGTTAACTATGTCCTCGTCCATGACTTGTGTTGCTTGTAACTTAAAGGCAATAATACATGACTGTATGGATATGTACTGGGCTTGTGATTACAGTGTTGGTACAATCACATTTAGCGGATTTGGGCGTTGGGGAAACCACCGGTCAAGGGGCCAGTAGAGGTAGTGAGAACAACACTCATGAAAGTGGCCTCACCGTTTGCGTTCGTCTTGAGGTGAGGGAAGCAAGCAAGGCACTCAGGCGCTTTGCGCATGTTGAGCTTCTCACCAACAGGCTTGCCAGAGAAGTCCTGGCCAGCAGGAATAACTCGGTCACCAGGCTGTGCGCCAGCTGCGGGCTCGATGAGCTTGACCGACTTGCCATCCTCGGACTGGCAAGCCAGGATCATACCTTCAGAGACAACACCGCGGAAGTCGTGAGGCTCGAGGTTGGCAGCGACGATAACCATTTTGCCATTGAGCTCATCCTCAGTCATGTAAGGAACAAGGCCGGAGACAATCGTGCGCTCACCACCATACGCAGCGCCGACGTCGATGGTCTCAACGTAGAGCTTGTCAGCATTGGGATGACGCTTGACGGAGGTGATGCGACCGACGATGAAGAGCAATGAAGAGAAGAGATCCATGGAGGGTTCAGGGACCTCGACAGCAGGCTTCTCGCTCTTCTTGCTGCTACCCTTCTTAGGCTGAGGCTGTGCGGGCTTCGGGGCCTCCTTGGTCTCAGTGGCGATCCAGCCCTTCTGAATGAGGCTCACATTAGAAACAGTGTTGGGGCCGTCGACACCGCCATACCAGGTGAAGTGAGTGTGGCCAATGGGGACAGCAGGTCGCCATGCCGCGTCTGTACCCTTGGGTGCAGAAACACCTGCATCAGCCACGGGAAGCGCCTTGACAGTGTCAAGGACGTTCTTAGCGATCGAGTGCGCAGACATACGAGCGAGACGTCTAAAGGCGAACAGGGCGGAAATGGGGAAAGAAGAAAATTTGGCTGGTGGCGCAATACAAGTAAGCTTCTTTCATGTAGAGGTACATAGATTTTGCACAAAACCTGACGCGAGCACCTAGTTTACTCGATCCAGACGCCGATCGTACTCCAATTTACTAGTTCCGAGGAAAGGTGACGACGTTGGCGACGCTATGCACTCCATGGACGCAGTTCCTCGCATATATAGTATTATCAATAGATGCTAAGCCAATGTCTCCAGATGATTACAACGGTAGAACTCATCACACTCACCACCCTAGCGTCATCCAGAGCTCGAAGTTCGCTGCGCCCTTACTCCTGGCCACGGCTTCGGCTGAGACTTCATCCACCCTGCTATGGTTCCATCCACCCGTCACGGGAATCCGATTTGCTGCGATTCACATTAGCTACAAGACCGAAGTAGGTTGTAGTAGGCTCGCTGCTAGGAAGCTAACCTGCGAAAGAGCTGCACCAGCCTAAACCAAACTTGGAAGGCTCACCGACACATCGACACGACCGGGCCATCGCCATTTTACACCGCTAGATCCGAAAAACCCAAGTCCTGGGACAGAAAGGCGCCAACCGTGCGCGACAATGTCCTAGACGAATCTGGCTGTTTTGACACCCCACTTGAGCTGCCAAGTTGCCACAGCTGCAGCTACAGCGCCGCGTCAGTTGCGTGCGTAGGTTTCTCCTACTTTTCGGATGGAGGCCAGCTGTTTTGGCAGCACCTCTGCCAGCTCGATCGACCGACTGGATGTGTACAGGAAGGCATGGATCGAATACTATCGTACCCCTGGCCTTTTGGTGCGCGAATTTGCTGAACAAGTTCACTCGTATGGTAACTTTGTAGATTGGGTCGATGGCTTTATCTGTGACTTTCGGCACCTCCTTGCAAGCCATGCTCAAGGGGGGATCGGGCCGCGTTTTGGACGTCTGCCAACTAGCATCAACACAAGGTGTTCAACACTAGTGAGTGGATTGCAACTTTCCAAGCTTGTCCAATCAGTTCTCACAGAAGCCTTCAGCATGCCGTGTGTGGGTGCGATGGTCTGCACACGCTTCGTTGCTGCGTTGGACGGCTCGGACGAGGACCGTGAATGCCTGAGAGTCCCCTCGGACGACCAAGAAACACCTGCGAGGACGAATTCAGGAGCTGATACTTTTACTGCCCAGCATCAGTTTGTTCTCCCATGTGGCTGCTGCTATACGAAACAGATTTATTCTCAGGCCTCCAAGGAGTTCTCATGGAACTCAGCGTTCATATCTGCGGTTGTAGGCGCTTTAGTGAAGGCGATACCAACATGGTGTTCGCTCGCTGCATCAACAGGCCGCAGTGCATCCATGCTAGCTTCAAATGATATATCATCGCACGATTCGGTCCCAGCGAATAAGAGCCACCTTTCTGAGGAGCGGGACTTAATTTCTCAATTGGAGTATCTCCTTCGGGCCATAATGCCGTGGCCCTCCCAGGTGGCACGACCTTTAGTTACCCCTCGTCGTGTCACAGTTGAGGCATCGTTAAGAATTCTGGATGTACTCTTCACACTCATAACAATCCCAATGAAGGAGGATCCAAAAGGCCGATTTCTGGTATTTGTAGGGTCACTGATTCGGGACGGCCTCATGCCGCTGTTAGAGAATCTTGCGAAGCTGACGACATTCGCACAGGATGTAGCGGTCACAGATGACGAAGTCGAGAGAGACGCCCTCGCCTATAATGCACTATTGAATGCATCACTTAGGTATCAAGGTCGTATGCTCAAAGTGCTCTCTCGTTACCCCATCGTTCATGGGATTTTCATTGTATGCTCGTACCCCTGGTCGTGTTCCCTCCCAGACAGTTATTTGGAACAACCAAATGCCAACTTATTCAGTCCTGTTAAGGTTCTTGCGTGCCTCTCCGAGTCTGCGAGCTTAGTAGATTTGCACCCAGTTGTGCAATCCCTTGCCTGGGCATTAATCGTCACAAAGTCCTTATGTATTGCCCATTCGAGCACACAGTCAAGTACCAAATGCCATGCGGTTACATATGATGAACTGATGGAGCGAGTACTGCTACCGCAAGCACAACTTCATCTCCCTCCTCTGGAAGAGCTCGAGTCCTGTGCGCTTTCTGTGACTGAGCCACCTCTAAAACTCGAGGACTGGCCCGTTTTTGTGCGCCTGCTTGCGAAGAACTTCCCACACTTGGTCGTCCTTGCAGAACAGATATATAACTTCAGGGCTTCTGCATCGAACGTGGACGAGCTATTACCCTGCACTATCCTGGGAACTGAGCTCCCAGCTCTCAACTACTTGGCAGTAGTCATGTTCTTGGAAACAGTTCAGCATGGGCCAGCGAGGAATGACATGTTATATCTTCTCTCATGTGCATTCGACATAAGTCGAGGGCATACTGCGTCAACAGACCGCGATATAGAAAGTGACATTGATCATAGCTTCCGTTTATGGTTGTCTCAAGAACTTGGATCACGTGCCGCGCAGGAGCGAATTTATTCTCAGGGCACGCTTGCTATCCCCCTCGTACAAGCTGTACTAAAGGCTAAGCTTATGTATATATCAACATTCGATAGTTATCAAGGAACAGACCGCATGCAAGCAACCCTGCATGCTCGTAACTCCCTTCTCCATCCACTTTTTAGGTGCCTTCACGGGGGTGGACGACCAATCGGCGAACTAATACTGGCCGCGTTACTGGCCGGGCCTCATGAGTATCGTGCTCGAGCTCATGTCACAGCAAAGCATCTCGCTTGTATCGGAGGTGCCTTGGCTTTGCTCATCTCTCGTTATGGCTCTGCCCAATTGCTTGCCGCGGTAAAAGGTCTACTGCTCGATCCTAAGTCCAGGAGCAGTTCATCAACACCTGTTATGAATGACATTGCGTATTCCGGGTTTACGTCTTCACCGTTCACAAGTCCCTTTTCTATATTGTCTTCTACAGACTCGAACATGGCATTGGTAACGCGACTAACCAGCCTTGCCATTGGTATGATAGAGTTACCCGTTTTGGTAGATGAGATTCAACTTCTTCCGGCACCCTTTCTTCAACAACATCCGTGGAGCTATATAAGCAGTCTTGCCTCAAGCTCGCCAAGCTTTTTGGCGATGCTCGGAGTTCCCAAGCTCGCTACAGAAGCTGCTGAATCCTCGGTGGCTCAGGGTTTGCGTGACCTCACTTCATTCCTTGCGCGCGGCCAAAGAGTCGGTGCGCTGCTGTTTGCTGTCACGTTCCTATGTGCCGATGGTATACCTCACGATTCGATTGGTCGTGTGCTTCCTTCGATGGAAATTACTTCCTTGCGGTCTCTGCTCCTCGGAGAAGCATTATCCAGAGCACTCAAACGCTCAAATGCGTTGCTTCATCCAAGTCGTACATCGTCAGCTGGGCGAGGGGCAGGCACAAAAAGCGATGGGACATCACAACTTGCCAGATTGCGTACCCTTGCTTATTCATCCTTGCTGGAAGTCGGTACATCACAATCCATGGCACATAGTCAGCGAGCACTAGATCTCCCTCAACTCCCAAGATCCCATAATGGCTACATTGGTGACCCCGACGAAGAAGAAGAAGAAGAAGAAGAAGAAGAAGAAGAAGAAGAAGAAGAAGAAGAAGAAGAAGAAGAAGAAGAAGAAGAAGAAGAAGAAGAAGAAGAAGAAGAAG
>Ga0180217_1000175_pt1 | contig 131488 bp, 130 predicted proteins | sample eDN3rd37CBELigOP_FD_128521 | JGI IMG/M metagenome (GOLD analysis project Ga0180217, IMG submission 128521) | Enriched Organic Plus compost microbial communities from Emeryville, California, USA - eDNA 3rd pass 37_C BE-Lig OP (version 2) (version 2) ... | reverse complement strand
GAGGGCGAGGAGCGCTTCGAGCGTGGTCGGCTCGTCGTCGAGGTTGAGCCGGGCGTGGTGCCAGGTGCGCCAGGCGTGGTCGATGTCGAGGACGCCGCCGAGCGGGGTCCGGTCGCGCCATCCGCCGGCGGGGGCGAGCGTGATCAGCTCGTCGATCAGCCACCGCTCGCTGACCAACTGGGGGTCGAGGGCCTTGGCCCGGAAGACGGCCCGCACGGAGGTGAACGGGTCGATGGGGAGCACGGTGCCCTTGACGAGCCGGGCCTGGGCGTCGAGGCCCAGCTCCCCGCCGCGGCAGCGGGTGAGCAGGACGAGCACCTCGCCGGGGTCGTCGTGGTCGACGAGCGCGGCCCGCACCGCGAGCGGTGAGGGGCACGGGACGACTCGGATCGGCACGGCATCGTCGAGGCGCTCGGGTCCGGCCCACACCGGATCGGCGTCGAGAGCGAGCGCGTGGGGGCGCTTGTCCGCCGCACCGTAGGCGGCGACCATCGCCCGGACCTGTGCCGGGTCAGCCGTCGGCATCCGGGAGCTCCTTGATCTCCCAGATCAGGTCCAGGCGTGCTTCGGCCCGGAGCCGCTCGCGGATCTCCTGGAGACGGGCCTCGGCCACCTCCCGGTCGAAGCTGGCGGCAGGCTCCGTCGCATCGGCGGGCTGTGGGGCGGGTGCGGGCTCCGTGGTGGACGCTGCGCTCGGGGCGACGGCCGCGGGCGTGGCGCGCGGCTCGCGGGCGGCACGGGTGAGGAGGTCGGTGGCGGCCTGCACGCTGTCTCGGAGGCGGTCGACGAGCGGGGTCGCCAGCTCATCGGCCTGCAGTGCCTGACTGAGGCGGTCCGCCAGGGCTGCGGCGTCGCCGGCGAACTCGCCCGTGAGCGCGGTGGCGCTGCGCACGAGGTCCCAGTTCATCCGGTCGAGCTCGCTGCTGACGGCGGCGGCCTGGGCGATGGAGGTGCCGAGTGCGGCGGCCGTGGTGGGGATGTCGGCCGCGGCGAGCGCGTCGGCGGCCTGCTCCGGGCGGCGCGCCAGCTCCTCGACCAGGTGGAGGGCGGCCTTGGCGGTGCGCATGCGGGTCGGCGTCGCGCCCGAGGCCGAGGTGGGCGTAGGCGGCTTCGAGCCGAGGGACGAGGTCGCGCACCGCCTGCACCCGGTCGGCGACGAGCTGGCCGTGGACCCGCTGCCCGAAGTCCGCCACCGCGGTGGCCGACAGGAGGCTGCTGGTGGCGACGATGCCCATGTGGTTGGCCCGCTGGAGCGCTTCCTGCCACACGGCCTCGCTGGGCAACTCCTGGGCGCGCAGCTCCCAGTCGTCGCGGAGTCGCCCGATCTCGGGCTTGCCGACCGGTTGGCCGGCCGAGACGAGGGCCCGGTCGGTGGCGGCGGCGTAGAGGAGGATGAGCAGGTCCGCCACCTCTTGGGTGAGGCCTCGCCGCTCGGTGGGGGTGTCGGCCCCGTCCAGCCAGCGCCGCACCTGCCCGACCGTGATCGTGCTCACCCCGGCTTCGGCGCGACGGCGGTCGATGAGGTCCCGCCAGCGGCCGAGGTCAGCGACGAAGTGGGCCTGGTACATCGTGCCCACGTCGAGCGGGCCGGCGACCTTGGTGAGGATCCGCCGCATGGTGGGCTCCACGTTCTCGAGCCGGCCGTTGGGCTGCGCGAGCGCGGCGGTGACCTGCGTGAGGGTGTGGGTGAGCTCGGCCCGGGAGACGAGCTCGGTGAACTCGGGGTGCTTGGGGTAGCGGTACCGGAACAGCTGGTCGGCGAGGCCTTCGAGGCAGCCTCGCAGCGAGGTCCCCACCGGTGGTTCGAGCACGAGGCCCGGGTCGAGCGCCAGGTGCTGCTCGCGCAGGGCCAGCTGATCCTCCACGAGCTCGGGCTGCGCAGGGTCGACCCCGTAGGCCTGCTTGAGCGCGGCGACCACCTGCTCGCGCACCGCGGCCCGCTGGTTCTCCAGCTGCGTGCGGGCCACCGGCCGCTCCGTGGGTGACAGGTGGGTGGCGAGCCGCTCGAAGGTGTCGCCGTTGAGGACGTAGTCGAGCCGCACGAGCTGGCTGACCTTGTTCACGGCGGCCTCGGTGAGGAAGTTGGGCAGCCAGACGGCAGTCCACTCGGGGTCCCGGTCGCGCTGGAAGTCGATGACCCGGCTGCGGTCGTCGGCCGGCCCGTAGTCCTGGGCATCCCACGGGTAGTCGATGACGACCTTCGGGTCGGCGCCGGCGCGGAGCATCTCGTCGGGCAGCTCGCTGGCGTCGCGCACGTTGGCGAACACCAGCGCCAGGCGGCGGCGGGTGCCTCGCCAGGTCACCTCCACCCACGGGTCGAGGCTGCCGATGTCCTTGATCTGGAGGGCGTCGGCGAGGAGCTCCTTGACTCGCCGGCGGCGCTCGCCGTCGCTGTCGGCCATGCGAGCGGCCTCGAGGATCGGGCCGGTGTCGATGCCGGACAGCACGACCGCCACGGTGGGGTCGTGGTCGTCCTCGCCGAGGCGCAGCTCGCCGATGTCCGAGGCCCAGCGCCGCAGCTTGTCGAGGACCTGCTGGCGCTCGGTGCCGGGGATGAAGGCCCGGACGATCCCCGAGTTGAGGGCGGTGAGGCGGCTGACGGTGAGGTTGCGCAGGGGGCCCACCTCGGGGACGAGCGCGGCGACGAGGAGGGACTTGACCAGCCGAGCGTCGGTGACGAAGGGGTGGTCGGGGGCGAGGTGGTCGATCTGGTCCTCGGTGATGCCGTGGTCGCGCAGGAGCATCGGCAGGAACCGGTTGGTCCACAGGCGGCGGGCCTGCGCGAACTGGGCCCGCATGACCTCGGTGAGCGGCTCGTCACCGGCGTTGATGGCGTCCCAGAGGTCGCCGAGCGGGATGAGCTGGCCCACCTGGAGGTGGTCGCGGCCCTCCACGAGCAGTTGCAGCATCACCTTGAGCGCGGTGCGCTCCCGCTGCATGGCCCCGGAGAGGGCCACGAGCGCGTCGACGAGCGCGGGGCTGAACGGGTAGAGCCGGCGGAAGGCGTCGAGGTCGCCGGTGTCGGTGAGCAGCACGTCGCGCTCGTCGCGCTCCTCGAGCTCGCGACGCACCTTCTCGAACGCGTCGTCGAGCTGCTGGCGCGCCACCTCGGAGCGGGGCCGGAGCAGGCGCTTGGAGGCGATGGCGGGGAGGTTGCGGTCCTCCAGGGTGATCGTGTCGAACCGGCCCTCGGAGTGGCGGAGGATGTCGACCGCGCTGAGGGACTCGGCGCCGGGAACGTGGTCGCCGACCAGCTCGCGCAGGTCGCGCTGGCGGGCGATGAAGCTCACGATCGGCGCTGGCCGCTGCGACGCGTCGGCCTCGACGAGCTTGACGACCTTGGCGCCTTCGCGGCTGACGAAGGCGACGTCGCTCATCCGGGAGGCGAGCCACAGGACGAGCTCGTCGAGGAAGAGGACGAGCGCGTCGTAGCCGAGGCTCTTGGCGTGGCGGCTGATGGCGTCGAGCCCGGCGTCGAGCGGGACGAAGCCGCCGGAGGTGGCCTGGGCCTGCCCCGGCACGGCCCGGTAGTGGGTGCGCAGCAGCGCGCCCACGAGCTGGTCGCGCTCGCTCGACCCGGGCGGGCTCTGCAGGGCCGCCTCGAAGCGTCCAGCGTCCCAACCGGCGCCGTAGTCGCCCCACTCGTCGGCCACCTCGCCTTCGGAGAGGACCCGGAAGAACACGTCGTCGCCGAGCTCGGTGCGCTTGGCTTGGGCGTCGTCGAGGATGCCGTCGGCCACGTAGACGGCGGGCAGCGGGGCCTCGGGGTGGAGGCGGCTGATGTGCTCGACGTATCCGCCGAGGATGCCCTGCTCCATCGACTCCTTGCCGACGAAGTGGAACGGCACGAGCAGGAACCGCCGCCCGTCGATCCGATCCGCGTACTTCGCCACCACCGGCGCCAGCTCGGGGATCGACCGGGCGGTGGGCTCCCCCGCCAGCAGCAGGTGCAGCACCGACATCATCGCCGTCTTGCCGGCGCCGAAGGAGGCGTGGAGGTAGCTGGCCTTGGACTTGCCGTCGGCGACGGCGGAGGCCACGAGCGACAGCGCCCGGTCGAAGCAGGCGGCCAGCTGCTCGGTGACGACGTAGTCCTTGAGCGTGCCTTCCGGGTCGTTGATGGCCGAGGCCAGGCTGATGACGAAGTCCGACTTGTGGACCTGCTCGGGGATGTCGATGAGCTCAGCAAGCAGGGTCATGTCGTCGCGCACCTCACGCTGTCCGCGCCTCCGGTGCCCCAGGCAGGTCCACACCCAGGGCAGCTATGAAGAGTTTCGACTTGGCCGAGCCCCGCGAACGAATGGCTCACATACACGTTCATAGTGGGAGTGACCCTGCAGGTTGTGATTGGCACGTCAGCCATCCACTTCATGACCGTCATGCGCGCCGGCGGCCGCGTCGGGGCGGCGGGGGTTGCCAGGCGGTGACCTGCTCGGCGGTGAGGTGCAGGGACCGCAGCTCCGCGTCGACGAGCGCGGCGATCTGGCTGCCGGGACGGTCCAGGGCCGGGTCGGGGTTCGGCTCGTCGTACCACTGCCTGAGCCACGGCACGAGCTCGAGCAGACCGGCGAGGAGCGGGATCAGGTGCTCCTGGTCGCGCCCGTCGCGCTTGGCCTGCAGGTACCAGGTGGCCAGGGCCCGGGCCCGGGCCAGATGGTCCCAGCCGGCCCAGCCGACCGGGAGGGACGCGTCGGTCTCCCGCTCCGCGCCCGGGTAGGAGATGAACCGCTCCTTGGGGACGTCGAGCTTGCCGCGGTGCTCCCAGCCGACCGCGAAGTCCGCCTTCGTGTACTTGGGCGGCACCGGGATCTCCCCCACGTCCTCACCGGCGTCCTCGCGGCGCTGCAGCTCCCAGGTCTCGAGCCACTGGGCGTGCTTGCGCAGGCCCGACGGCGTGAAGCGCAGCGCAGCGAGGTAGGGCACGGCCTCGGCGCGGACGAGGTCGTCGACGAGCACGGCGACGTCGACGTCCTCACGCCCGGCGTAGAGGCGCGCCACCTGCATGAAGTCCGCGTCGGTGCGCGCCTCGGCAGCAAGACGGGCGGTCGTGGTGATGGCGGCCGGCTCAGGCCAGTAGCGGGGGTCCTCCAGGCGATCGAGCAGCCAGCTCCGCAGCGCCTTCTTCACCTGGTCGTCCCACGGCTTGGCCGCCCAGCGCCGCTTGTGCTCGGGCCGCTCGATCAGCCCGATGTTGCGGTCGGTCTCGATGCGCTCGATCCGACGCTCCACGAGCCGCTTGTAGGACTCGGGCCAGTGGGCGGGAAGCTCGGTGATCGGCGTCGACCCGTGCCGCTGGAACCAGCTCGACTCCTCTCGACCTGCGGCCATCCGCCGGGCGAGCACGATCTCGAAGGCCCGCTCCCCCAGCCGCAGCGGCGGCTCCGGCTCCTCACCCGTGGTGAGGTCCTCCTCCACCAGCCCGTAGAGCCGATACACCTCCCAGTCGAGCCGCTCCTGCGCAGCGATCATCCGGGCACGCAGCGAGTGGTATCGCTCCTGTGCGTTTCGCAGCGCATCTGCGGAAGGCACCTCGCGCTCCGCCAGCGCCGCAGGAGCGCAGGCCGCCAGCTCCTGGGCAAGGGAGTCGAGCAGCGAAGCGGTCGCACCATCGGCGCCGGCGGCGACCGGAAACGCCTGCAGCTTGGTGCAGTCGTGGTCCCAGAAGTCTTCGAAGGGAACCGTCGTCTGGCGTGCTCCCCGCTGATCGACGGTGCTGCCCTTGTTGTGGAACACCTGCTTCATCCAGAAGCAGGCGGTCGATGAGTTGAGCAGCCCGAGCAGCTCGAGGTGCCGCTGCTCGCTGGTCCCCTCCGGCAGCTTGATGACCGGCGCCGACTGCTTGAAGACCTTCCCACCCCGATCCAACACAAAGTGGTTGTGCGTCGCCACGTGGGCGAACGTGATCGACAGCGGAGTCTGGTACTTCTCTGTGACCCACCGGTACCAAGTCCACCACCGGTCTCCGAGCGACCGGCGTGTCCTCTTCCCGAACGACACTGTGCCAAGGATGTTGGATCGAAATGGCCAGAGCGCCTTCGCCCAGCGCAGTTCGAGCTCGATGGGCTGAAAGGTGCCGTCGTAGGGGGCGAACGCCCATTCCCGGGCGGCGACGCTCCAATCGCGGACAGCCTCACCTGTTACGAACACCTTTACGAGGTCCTGCGGATAGCCCATCCTGTGCAGAGCCGAGCGAGCTGGAGCCACGAAGGCATCGTCGGTTCCAGGAAAGCTGGCGAACCCGATGCTCTCTGCCAGCACCCCAAGCCGGGCCTTGCAGGAAGCGTCAAGTACCTCTTTGAGGTCGGCGGCGCCACCACCACCAATGCTCCACGGGTGATTGGTAAGCCGCTGGCGATCGAGATCGACGACGCTGACGAAGTCGCTAGAGGAACCGGGCCAATCGACCTGTTCGAGGATTCTGGTCCACACCAGTCCCTTCCCTGGCTCGCTTGGCGTTGACGGCTCGCCTCGGATGCCCATTACGGCTCGCACGGTTGAGGCAACAGGACGCCGACCTCGGCCTAACAGGATCACCGTGGGCGTTCCATGTCCGGGGATGTAGGCGCCGCTTGTGTCGATCACATGCGTTAGATCGTGCTGAGGCACCCACTCCTCCACTAGCCGTTTGCCCATCTGGCGCTTCATGAAGGAGTTGGCAGTGATCATGCCCACGTAGCCGGCCCGTTCGGCGTCACCCTCGTGGCGTGCGAGATGCCAGAAGAGCTCCGTGAAGGGCACCCCGAGCGAGTACTTGCCGCGACAGGTCGTGAACCTCGCGCGATAGATCGAGTTGAGGGCGGGATCCTTGACGATCACATATGGCGGATTGCCCACGACAACCTGCCACGGCCTGCTCAACAGGTCGTGAGCAGCCTTGCGGTCCTCAGTCGCATACCCGTGGCGGGCGGCCGCTTCCACGTCGGCTGCTGCCATCCCCGGCAACGCACCAGGGGCATCACCGTGCAACAGCGAATCGCCGACGGCGACGTGGATGCGGTAGCCAGGGGCGTCGGCCAGGCGCTTGTCGCCGGCGGCTCGCATCGCGGCGAGCATCAGGCGGAACCGGGCGATCGCGGCGGCGAAGGGGTTGAGGTCGACGCCACCGATGGCGTCGAGGGAGCGCTGGGCGAGCTCACGGCGGTTGGTGCCGGGTTCGGCGTCGACCCAGCGCTGGAAGAGGCGGTGGAAGACGCCGAGGAGGAAGTGGCCGCTGCCGCAGGTGGGGTCGATGGCGGTGGTGTCGCGCAGCCCGAAGGTCTCGAGGGCAGGCTCCAGGGTGCGATCGAGGATGAACGCCTCGACGAACTCGGGGGTCTGGAGCAGGGCGTAGGTCTTCTTGGCGTGGTCGGAGAGGTCTTGGTAGAGGTCGCCGAGGAAGCGGGTGTCCCACGACGGGTCGGTGAAGTCGTGGCGGATCTCGCCGGTGTCGGGGTCCACCGCCTGGAAGGCCTGGAGGAGCTGCCGGGCGCCGTCAGCTGAGGGGCTGAGCAGCCACAGCGGGTTGTGGGGGCCGAACACCTCGCCGGTGGCGGCCATCTGGGCGTAGCGGCCGAACACCTCTCGGAGCCAGTGGCGGTCGTCGTGGGCGGGGTTGGCCTGCAGGTAGGCGCTGCGGTGGTCGAGAGCGATCTGGCGGCGAGGACCGGGGCCAGCGAAGAGCGGCTCGGGCACGAGGTCGTTGTCTTCGCAGAAGCGGACGAACACGCAGCCCAGCACCCAGGCCACGGCCGCCTGGGCGTGGAGCCCCTCGGCCCAGGCGGCCTTGGTGAGCCCAGTCCGGCCTGCCGCCTTGGCCGCCTCGTACTCGCGGTCGACCACGGCCGCGTTCTCGCCTCCCTGGTCGACGGTGGCCTGGAGGTCCTCGACGAGGGCGTTCACCTGGGCCTTGGCGTCGGCGAGCAGCTGGGCGGCGTCGATCACGGGGTGGGTGCTCCTGTGGTGGTGCGGTGGACGTTGTGGAGCCACGAGTCGGGCAGCGCGAGGCGCTCAGCCGGGGTGGTGACGGGGATGGCTTGGCCGGCGATAGCGGGCATGGCGGCCGGGTCCTCCGCGGGGATGAGGACCCAGAGGGTGCGGAGGGTCTGCCCCGGTTCGGGGTCCTGGCGGGTGAGGAGCTCGCGGAGGTCGTCGAGCAGGCCGGTGGCGCGGTAGCGGGCGAGCAGCCCGGGGTCGGTGAGGAGGGTGTGGGCTGGTCCCTGGAGCAGCTGGGTCCGCACGGCGGGGAGGGCGTCGCGGACCACGTTCTGGAGCTTGGCCCAGCGCGGTCCGTCGGGGCCGGCGGCGTCGGTGGCGAGGATCGCCTGGTCCCAGCTGATGTTGTGGCGCTCGGCGTGGCGGCGGAGCGCGCCGATGATGAGCCGGTCGCCGCTCACGGCAGTGGCGCCGAGGTCGGTGAGGCTCTCGAGCGCGGACTGGTAGCGCTTCGGGCGCACGCTGATCACGAGGTAGCCGCCGTGCTCGGCATGGCGGCGGAGGCGCTCGTCGACGGCCTCGGCCTCGGCACGGGTCTCGTCGGGCGCGTCGAGGGCAGTGCCAGTGCGGTACCGGGACCCGGACATGGTGATGGCGGTGAGCCCGTGCGGCTCGGGCGGCGGGGGGATGCGGAACCCGGGCGGCAGGGGGACGCCGGAGGGGCCGGGACCGCCGGGGAACCACTCCAAGCCCACGGTGGCACGGAGGAGCTCGTCGAGCTCGGGCCGCTCGGGCAGTGGCGCGGCAGCCGGGAAGCGGGTGCGGATCCGGTTGCGGATCGCCTCCTCGGAGAGGGTGCCAGCGCCGAGCAGGGCCGCCCGAGCCAGGCGCAGCGCCCGGTCGGGGCGGAGCCCGCGGGGGTACACCTCGAGGCGGCTGGAGGTGGCGGCGGTGGCGCTGGCCGCAGTGGCGAGCCGGAGCAGGCGGTGGTCGCCGAGCGGGGGCAGGCCGGCAGGCACCGGCACGGCCCGGAGCCGCTCGCGGGCCACGGCCGGGGTGGGCAGCGGGTCGGTGGCGGCCAGCTGGTCGGCGACCACGCCGAGGCTGGCGGCGTAGTCGGCGAGCTCCTCGCCGTCGAGGTGATCGCTGCGCAGGGCGATCACCGCGGAGGCGCCGCCGCCGAGGCGTCGCCAGGTGAAGCGGTTGCTCTCCCGCACGGACTCCGTCTCGAGCGCGGCCCGCACCACCGCCCGGGCTCGGCGGAGCCGATCGCTGCCGGTGGCGGTGGAGCCCCGCTGGGCGAGCAGGGTCAGGGCCACCTCGTCGGCGGGGGCCACGCCGCCGGCCCGTTCGATGATGGCGTAGATGTCATTGCGGGCCTGGGTGATGCCGGGCTGCTTGGCCCAGCGGCTCCGAGCCCGGGCGAGCAGATCGTGGACGGCGTCGCGATCGAGGTGGTGACGGGCCGCCAGGTCGGCCGGGCCGGGCCAGGCCAGCGCAGCGCCGTCCTCGTCGTCCTCGCCCAGCGGGAGGTGCGGCATGTCGGCCCCGTGGAGGCCGAGCAGGGTGGTGAGGGCGGGGGCGTCGGCGCGGGCCTGGGCGGTGGTGGGCTTGGGCACGAGCGCGGCGGCCAGCCGGTCGATGCTGGCCGCCGGGTCGGTGATCTCGGTGTCGAAGCGGTCGCGGAGCCGAGCGACGGCGTCGAGGATCTCCCGCTTCGTCCGCAGGCCGACGCCGGGCAGCGTGGCGAGCTCCCCGGTGGGGTGGGCGAGGAGCTGCTCGACCGTGCCGATGCCGAGGCGCTCGAGCGCGCTGGACGCCGCGCCGGACAGGCCGAGCTCGATGAGCGGCGTGTCGCGCTCGGCGGCGTCGGCGAGGCGTTCGAGGGTCTCCTCGTCGGCCGGCTCGTCGTGCCCGGTGGTCGTGGTGGGCCGGGCGGCGGCGGTGAAGACGGCCCGCCAGGCCTGGCGCATCTCGTCCATGCTGCCGAAGCGCTGGTCGGCGTCGCGGTGCAGCGCCCGGGCGAAGAAGGCAGTGAGCCCGTCGCGCACGGCCGGGTCGAACAGCTCGGGGTCGATGCGGGGCGTGTCCTCGTCGACGTGGACGGGATCGGTCTGGCCGTCGCCCCACACCGGTCGGGTGCCGGTGGCCATCTCGTAGATCGTGGCGGCGGCGGCGTAGCGGTCCGCCGCGAAGTCCCAGCGCTTGACCTTCCGCTGCGACAGGAAGGGATCGAGGTAGCCGGGGGTGCCGGCGGTGAGGCTCGTGTCGGGCGTGCGGGCCAGGGAGAAGTCGAAGAGGACGAGGTGCAGGGACCGGTCGCCGCGGCGGGGGCGCACCCCGAGGTTGTCGGGCTTGATGTCGCGATGTGGGACGCCCTCGCTCTCCAGGAAGGCGACGATCTCGAGGAGGTCCTCGCCGAAGCGGTCGAGGAGGTCGAGGCCGATGCGACCCTGGGTGGCAAGCCGGTCGGCGAGGGTGAGGCCCGCCTTGTCGTTGGGGTCGCCCGCCGGGGCGAGCCGCAGCACGGTGCGGCCGTGGATGCGCTCGACGCCGTAGAGCTCGACGATGCCGGCGTGGCGGAGGCTCTCGAGGGCGCGGGCCTCGTCGCGGAGCCGCTCCGCGTGGTCCTCGTCCTTGGCCACCTTGAGCACCTCAGGCTCGGTGGCGCCCGGCCGCTGGCAGAGCAGGGCCACGGCGGTGGAGCCGCTGCCGAGGCGGCGCAGCACCTCCCAGCCGCCGTCGAGCCGGTCGCCCTTCTTGGCGGTGAGCGGGTCGACGGTGTTGGCGGTGTCGTGCTCGGTGGGGGTGGGGGTGGTGAGCTGGTCGAGGACGTCGTCGAGCAGCTCAAGCAGCTCGCGAACGGTGGAGCGGCGGGCCGGGACCGGGTCGGTGGCGGCGTTGACGAAGGCGTCGAGCTCCTCGGGCAGGTTGTCGGCGCCGACGTCGAGGGACAGGCCCCGGTGGGCGGCCAGGATCTGCTCGCGCTCAGACAGGTCCGACGCCGGCGGCTCGCCGGTGAGGATGAGGTGGGCGAGGGCACCGAGGGAGAAGACGTCGAGGGCGACCGGGTCAGGGTGCTCGACGCTGAACGCCTCGGGTGCGAGGTACACCTGCTCGCTCGCCTCGAAGCGCTCCGCGAAGGCCTCTCCCAGCGCGGTGCCGGTGATCTCGGCATGGCGGGTCAGCTGCGTGGCCAGCTCCCGGGAGCCGGCCTGCCAGTGGCTGATCACGAGCTGCGGCAGACCCCCGTCGTGGGACGGGCGCACGAGGACGCTGCGGGCGGTGAGGGCCCGGTGGGTGACCCGACGGGCGTGCGCGTGGACGATCGCCTCGCCGAGCTGGCGGACGAGCTCGATGCGGTCCTCCAGCGGCAGCGGCTCGAGCCCGGTGGGCGCCCACAGGTCGAGGCGCTCCTCGCCGTCGGCCGTGTCGAAGATGAGGGCGGGGCCGCGCTCAGCCTGCTGGAGGTCGAGCGGGTGGGCGATGCCGTCGTGGCGGAGGTCCTGCACCACCCGGAACTCGCGCTCGGCCTCCCGGCGGAGGCGCTCCTGCTCGGCCTCCGTGGTGGCCTGGGCGCTGAGGTAGATGCGGATCCGGCGGGTGGCGCTCACCCGCGGGCGGGTGGCGAGGAAGTCCTGCCAGCCCGGGCCCTCGTCGAGCAGCTCGCCGAGCTCCCAGTCCCCCACCCTGCGGCCCCGGTTGGATGCCTGCAGGCCGGCGGAGTCGAGCGCCTCCGCGATCCGCTTGCTGAGCGGCCGGTTGATCGCGATGCCCCGCTCCCCCACCGAGGACGGGTCCTTCAGGGCGGCCACGATCCCCGACAGCGGCGCAAAGCCGCTGCCGCGCTCGGCGACCGATGCCTCCCCGGGCTCAGGGTCACGGCCGAAGACCTTGGTCCGGCCGATGTCGTGGAGACGGCAGTCCAGCTCGGGTGAGGAGAGGAAGATGTAGGGGGTGACCCACGGCGGCTGCTCGTTGCGGAACGCCGGCTGCCGGGCCAGCAAGGAGCGAAGGCGCTTGGCCTTGGTGTTGGCGAGGATCAGCGGGTGGTCGTAGTGGGCCTCGCGCCCGTTGGGGCGTCGGAGTCGCCAGCGCTGGCCGTCGCCGAAGAGCACGCCCGGGAAGGACTTGATCTCCACGAGGAAGAGGCCCTGCGTGGTGACGACCAGCAGGTCGACCTCATTGACCGAGCCGTCACCGGCGATGAACTCGACGTTCGACCAGGCCCGGTAGGGCTCGTGGTTGGGCAGGCGCGACCGCACGAACGCGAGTGCCTCGCGCTCGTGCGGCCACGGCGAGGCCCCCTCGTTCCAGAGCGGTGCCTCCACCCCTACCGACGCCCACCGGAGCTGGTCACGACCACTGATGGTACGCACGTCGACAAGACCCCATGCTGCGGAGCTCCGCCGGTGAGGCTCGTCCCGCGACCATCTGGCGCTGTCACAAGGCCGAGAGGCCCAGCGTCACGAAGAAGACCGCAGCCAGGCCCGCAAGACGGAGGAACGTCGGGTGGGGTCCGCCCCACTCGTCCCCGATGAAGAAGGCCAGCACCAGGGAGATGACGACGACAGCGGCGCTGCCGATGAGCGCCTCGCCCACCATGTCCTCAGGAACGTGGATGACTGCGTGCACCAACTTCAGAGACTCCTCTCGTTCGTGCCCTTGCGAAGACCCGGCCGCATCCACCTGCGGCCGCACCTCACAGCGCTGTTACGTCTGCCCTGTGACTCAAGCTGCGCGGCTCAGCGATACGGGCGATCGGGGTGCGCCTCGTTCCACGCCTCGATCACGTGAGGCGCGAGCCGGCCTCGCTCGCCCACACGGAGGCCACGTGCCCGCGCCCACCTGCGAACCTCGCTGGCTGACGGGGACGGCGCCGCGGAGCTGACCGCGGTGCGAGACGTTGCTCTAGTCGCCGAGCGATCATCAGCAGAGGTCGTGGGTTGCGCCGCCTCAGACGTCTCGAACACTCGCCTGCTCTCTTCCTCGCGCACATCGATGGCGATGGCGTCCAGCGTCATCTCGCCGCGCGTGCGTGCCTGAGGGAAGTCGTCCGGCCAGACGCGCCGGTGTGCCGTGTTGCGGAGCTCGCCTGCCCAGTCGCCCTTGGGGATCCTGAGCTCCTCCAGCCGTCTCCAGAGGCGCTCGAGGGCAGCGTTCGGGTCTCGGAAGTAGGCAGAGCCACGGATGCGCTCGAATGTCCAGCCTGCCCGCTCGAGCACCGCCTGGCGGGCTCGATCACGATCCCACTGGTCCGGGCCATGCCAGCGATCGCCGTCGCACTCGACGGCAAGACGGCCCTCCGGACCTTCGACCACGATGTCGATCCGGTACCCGGCGACGGGGTACTGCGGTATGACCCGCGTGTAGCCCGCCTCGTAGATCCGACGGAGCACGCTCCGCTCGAACTCGGACTCAGCACGATCGAGGCTGACGGCGAGCTGCGTGCTCTCCTCCGGGGCGAGGCAGTGCTCGAGCAGCGCGCGGCGCGGGTCATCCGGCACGAGGCTCTCTGGTCCGACCGAGTGGACGAGCCAGAGCTGGTTCTTCGCCCGAGAGGCAGCCACGTTCACGCGGCGAGCGGCTGCCGCCGTCGTCTGAGCGCCGATGCGCCGGCCAGGCTCATGCGCCACGACCATCGAGAGGACCACCACGTCGCGCTCATCCCCCTGGAACCCGGACGGATCGCCGACGCGAATCTGTCGCTCCTCCATCGTCGACGGGCCGAGGCGGTCGAGCATCATGCTCTGGATGCGCGGGGCTTGCCCTGATCCCAGGAGCGAGATCACGCCGAAGGTCATGCCGTCGTAGTCCGGATCGGCGATCAGCTCCTCGATCAGGTCGACCACGGCCGTGGCCTCCTGCATGTTCGTGTCGTCGTTGCGTCGCCTCGTGCCGCCGGGGACGAACACGGTGCCGAGCGGCTGCCATCCTGGCCGCGGTGGCCGGTCCCGAAGCGGCACGATCGAGTCGTTGTACCAGTGCCTGCTCGAGAACCCGATGATCCGGGGGAGGCAACGGAAGTGCTCGCGCAGCGGAACCACATCAGGGAACCGCTGCCGAGCCATGTCATAGAGGCTGTTGTCGGGATCGAACCGCGTGCGGCGGTCCTTGACTGAGCCGAGATGCGCGTCGATCAGGTCGTACACCTGTTGGCGCTCGACACCCACGTTCTCCGGGCTGGTCTGCTTGTCATCGCCGACGACGATCGCTCGCCGCGCCAGCGAGAGGACCGGGACCTCGAGGATCCCGACCTGGCTGGCCTCGTCGACGATGATGACGTCGAACGGCGGCTCGGCACTGGGTCGAAAGCTCGCGATCGCCTTGTGGATGGGCATGATCCACACCGGGACCGCGTCCTTGGCGTCGTCCATCGCCCGGCGCATCTCGGCCTCCCACACCGGGGCGTACCGACCGGTTCCCTTGCCGATGCGCTGGTTCGCCGTCGTGAACCGGTTCAGGGCCGCACGACGACGGTCGTCGATGCTGTTGCTGAGCGCAGCCCACGCCTTCGCGCTCACCAGCGCGGCGGTCACCCGGCGCCGGTCCGCCGCGAGCTGCTCGATCTGCGACTGCAGGTCGCCCGGCTCAGGGCCCTCATCGAGATCACGAAGCCACGTGTCGAGCTGCCGCCAGGCCCATGCCCGCTCGAAGTCGTCGGGGGTCACACGGTTGGTTCCGGCAGCCACCTCCTCACCGAGCAACGGTGCGACGGTGCGGACCCGGTCGAGGAGATCTGCGCGCCGGGAGGCCGCCGGGCGTAGCGAGCTCAGGCGCGAGGCCTCTGCGAGCGCCTCGTCCCAGCGGTTGACCGCTCGCTGATCCAGCGCCTCCCGCAGCTCATGCCACAGCTCGGACGCGTCTGCGTGCTGGGCACCAGCGTCGACTGTGCGACGCACCTCATCGAGGTGCGCTGACGTGCGCTGGATGTGCGCCCGGCGGGCGAGTGCACGGCATGGCTCGACAAGCGCCTGCACCGTCTCGGCCGACGCGTCGGCGAGGGTGGCCGCGACTCCGGCCTCGACGAGCCGGGCATGGAGGCCCGGCCATGTCGTCGACCGCCAGTCGAGCGCGGTGGAGATCACCGCCAGGTGCTCGCCGATCTGCTCTTCGACCGGTCGATCGCCCGCCAGCGGGGGAACGGCCCTCTGCTCGGTGAGGATGGTCCACCGGGTGGCGAGGCGAGCGCGGAAGGTCCGTCGTGTGATCTCCGCTCCGATGAGGTCGAGGTCGTCGACCGTCGAGGGCACGCGACCGTCGACCCGGCAGATGTCGAGTGCCCTGCGAGCATCTCGCTGAAGCATCCCGATTTTCTTGCCAGCGGCGAACCGCTGCCGTGCCTCTGCGAGCCCGGGCTGCAGATCGGCACCTGGAAGACCCGACGGGTCCGTCGTCTCGATCGTGACCACGTTGGCGGCCAGCTGGCGGTTCGCGGCCAGCACCGCCTCGCGCTCGACCGCGGCGTCTCGACAGAAGTCCTCCCACACCGTCACCTGGGCGGGGTCGCCCGCGTCGTCCAGCACTCGCCTTGCCCACGAGCCTTCGATCTGCGCCAACCGTGTCGCCCAATCGGCCAGCTCGTCGCCAAAGGCTCTCAGAGTGTCCGGACCCGCCGCATCGACTCGCTCCCAGTCCAACACGTGGTCGGCGAAGCCGCCGAGAAAGGCCTCAAGCTGTTCGACCTGAAGGAAGAGGTCAGCCAACGCCCCGCCGGTGGGCAGGTCGGCCGGATCCGGCAGATGCCGGAGCGCTGCGACACCATCTCTAGAGTCCACCTCCCGACACAGGCGGATGAGCTCGGCGAGCTCAGCACTGCTGATCGGCGGAGGCGCATCGGGTCCGACACCATCTGGAAGGAGATCGAGCTGCTCACGCCGCTCTGCCACCCACTGCGCTGCTCGCGACGGGGTCCACTCCTGAGGTTCGATACCTCCCTGGGGCAGTGGCGCCGAATCAGCTTCTGCCGCTCGCTGCTGCTTCAGCCGCTCCGTGGTCGCGGCCAGCCGAGACTCGATCTGATCGAGCTCCGTCTCCAACCGACTGATCCCGTCGAGGTCCGGGGCCTGGTGTGCTGCGTCGACGATCGCCGTGATCGTGTGCTGCAGCGCGTCGCGCGAGGCCCGGTCGGCGCCGAGCACTGGGACACACAGCGTGCGGATGTCCTCGGGAACCTTGTCGACGAGCACCCGCAGTGCCTGTTCCTTCTCTGCCGTGACGAGGACCCGCTGACCGTGCGCGACGTAGTGGGAGATCAGGTTGGCGATGGTGTGGCTCTTGCCCGTGCCTGGCGGACCCTGGGCAGTGACCCCCACACGCTCCTGAGCGAGGGTGAGGATCCGCATCTGCTCCTCGTTCGCCTCGAGCGGCAGCAGCATCCGCTCCGCAGTCGCGGGGGCGTGAGCAGCGGGCTCACGGCTGACGATGGGGTGAGGATCGAGTGCTGACGGCTCATCGACGACGAGGGCGGCGAAAGGGGCCGGCACCGGTGTGTCCTGGCGTGCGTAGAGGTCTCGCTGCGCCTCAAGGAAGCCCTTGTAGTTGGGCTGTCGGCGCCGCAGGTAGAGAACCCACTCGTGCTGATCGAGGATCGCAGCCCCAGGAGCTGGATGACCGTCACTGCCGACGACGTGCCCCTCGAGGTCGATGCAGCGAAGGAGCCGCTCAAGCAGGTCCGCCATGGCCGAACCCCAGGGGTTCAGCTCGACCTCCTCCGCCGCAGTGCGCTCATCGCCGAACCTCGCTCGATCCGACAGGGGGAGGTTCGCAGTCCAGGAGCTCTCCACGATCGGCGCCCCAGCGGGCACCACGGTCAGCGAGTTGGTGCTCTGGTCGAACACGATCTCGGCGGGCACGGTCACCAGCGGGTGATCGACGGTGATGCCCGATGCAGGCCGCCAGCGGAGGCGCCCGAAACCCCAGACGAGCTCGAAGATGTCACGTTCGCGCTCCATGCGGCTGCGCACGTTGAACAGCTGCTTGAAGAAGGCGCGGGCGAGCTCGATCTCCTCGACGCGCTCGCTCCAGGGCTGCCAGCTCGAGACCGTCCAGCGTTCGAGCACGCCTTGAAGGCGTTCCCGCTCCTCGGCGGCCTCCAGCACGGCGTCGGCGACCTCGCTCGGACTGAGGTTCTCGAGACCCAGCTCAGCCAGCTTCTCTTCGTCGAGCAGGTCGAGATCGTCGGCCTCTTCCGACGTCGCGACCTCCGCGGCGTCATAGAGCGCGAGGAGCTTGCGGGTCTGTGCATCCTCGAAGCGAAGAACCGGGGGCTCACGATGCCCAACTGGCTCCGCGATGTGATTCCTCAGCTCGTCGGGGATCGCTGGTGGGGGCGGAAGGTCTGGGAGTGTGACGGTCAGCCACGCCCCGCCATCGGGGCTGAGGACCGCCGATCCTCCCGGTGGGAGATCAGCCTGGCCGACGCGGAAGTCGCGGTAGTCGGCGATGTCGTAGACGGGTGGATACCGCTGTGCGTAGTACTCGTCGAGGAAGTCGAGCAGCCTCAACGATCGTTCACGGGCCTGATCGAACAGGCCATCCCGCTCGAGGGTGCGCTGGTCAGCCCCGCTCACGCTGTCCGCCCTTCTTGCCACGTCTCCATCGTGTCTGGTTGCCCGTGTCCCCAGGGAGCCTCGCCTGACGGCGCGGTGGCGCCCAGTGCTAGCACCGTGAGCTGAGGGGCTCCAGAACACCGGCGACGGACGCAGCACGCGCCGTAACGACACGCTCGGACAGCGTGACGAGCGTCCACCGCCGGTGGACTGGCCCCCCAGGGCCTCTCTGCCCCTGCGGGACACCAACCACTACGACGACGAGCTCTGGGCCGCAGCTGAGCTCAGCACTGGCAGCTCACCTCGAGGCGATCGCAGGACGGGCAGTAGCGGGCGCCTGCCGGGGTGCCCCGGTAGAGCGGGCGCTCCAGTGATGCAGCGGTCGTTCGCCGACGGGTGGTAGTGCTCTTCCTGTCGGTCTGCTTGCGCCGCGACGCTCGACCAGCCGGCGTGACTCGACCGGTCTTGCGAGCCTCTGGCTTCGCAGCGGGTGCCTGCCTGCGCCGGGCGGGAACGAGGTCCTCGTCGTCGGTGAGGCCCTCGAGCACCGCCGCGATGGACCGCGGATCACTGCTCATGTCGATCGCCCGCTGGATCTGGTCGACGCTGTTGCGGAGCACCGCCTCCCGGAGCACGTGGTCCAGCTCGAGCGCGTGGCGCTCGTACGCCGCCGGTCCATGCCGCTTCCGGTAGCGCTCGAGCAGACGCATCATGAGCGCCACCTCCTCCGCGCTCATCGAGCGTCGGAGCTGGCGCGGGGCTGGGCGGCGGCGAACCGTCGTGAGGCGCTCGGTCTCGGGCGACTCCGCAGGCGCAGCCGTCGCAGGCGTTGCAGAGGCCGCGGCCCGGGCGTCAGGGGCCGGCGAGGGTGCCGGCGCTGCCACCGGGGCAGGCGTCTTCGACCGTGCCTGCGCACGACGGGGACGCGGGCTGATCGTGGTGCTCTCGAAGTCCGACAGGTACGCGCACACGTCCTGCGGGCGGGCCGTGGAGCGGAAGGCCTGCACGCCGTCGGCGACATCGAGCACCTCGTTGAGGAAGGTCTCGTGTGCGCCGTTCGCCGGGTCCTCGGAGGTGCCCTCCACGTACAGGATGGCGAAGCGGGCCAGCCGACCGTCGGGCTTGCGACGGAGGATGCGGCCCATCCGCTGGATCATCTGCCGTTGCGAGCGGCTGGCCGCGAGGATGACCGCCAGGTCCGCCGCCGGCACGTCGACGCCCTCGTCGAGCACCTGCGGCGCGGCGATGGCTCGGACCTTGCCAGAGGCGAAGGCAGCGAGCGCCTCCCGTCGCTCGTCCGGGCTGAGCTGGGAGTGGATCGAGGTAGCTCTCACGCCGCGGCGGTGCAGGTCGTCGGCTGCGGCGCGGGCGCTATCGACGGTCTGAGTGAAGACAATCGCACGGTCTGCGGCGGTGATCGCCGGGACCAGCTCCTGCAGGTAGCGCCGCTTGGCTCGCGTCTCGGCGAGGATCTGGCGGCGCTCTGCGAAGCTGCGAAGGAACGCACGGGCCTTCCAGGTGGCACGTCCGTGCTCGCCCTCGGCCAGCGCGGAGACCTCCTTCATGAACTCGCCGAAGGGCTCCTCCCGCACGTAGCCATGGCCGACGAGCCAACGCTGTGCGTCGTAGGCGGTCCGGTTGGCCTCGTCGTACTGATCCCGCTCGCTGGGTGTGAACCGGACCCCGATGAGCGCCACCTTGAAGTGCGCGGTGGCGTCCTCCTCGATGGCTCGGCGGTAGTCCATGCGGAAGCAGACGTCACCGAAGTAGGGGTCGAGGAACACCTCGTTGCCGTCATCGGCACGTCCGTACGTGGCGCTCAGACCGAGGCGGCGCTCGAACCGATCATCCAATGCGGCGGCGTTGCTCTCAGTGCCGTAGCGGTGGACCTCGTCGGCCACGAGCACGGCCCGCGGGCCGGGCGAGCTCAGGTCGGCAGCGCGTGCGCTGTTCACCACCGCCACGACGATGTCCGCCGTCCTCCACGTCGTCCGCTGCCCGCCGCCGAGCTGACCGATCCGCTTGTCCGGGAAGGTCGTGCGCAGCTGCTCGGTCCACTGCCGGAGGAGCTCGACGGTTGGGACGATGACCATCGCCTTGGCCCCGATCTCGACTGACTGCCGGAGGGCTTCCATGCCGACGCGCGTCTTGCCCGTCCCGGTCACCGCCTCGACGACGCCGCGGTGCCCCGCACTCGCCCACGCCTCGAGGGCCTCTCGCTGCCAGAGGTACAGGTCGGACGCAGGCGGCGCCGAGATGGGCGTTCGCGACCCGGACTGTCCGTGGTCAACCACAGGCGCGGCGGTGGCGGATTGCTGACCGACGACGAACCAGCGCGGCGGCGTCCCGTCATCTCGCCAGAAGCGGGTCTCATCGCCGTAGAGGACCGCATTGAGCTCCGTCTTCGACAGGACCAGCCCGGCACGGGTCAGCGCCTCGGCGAGCTCGACCGCGGTCAACCCCGGCTGCACGGCAAGCGCGCCAAGCGCGAGGTTCCCGATCCGTTCGGCTTCGCGACTGCGTACGCCCGCCACACCAACCCCCAGCTGCTTCATCGAAGCACGTGATGCTCGTCACACACCATAGGCGGGGGCTGTGACAGCCCCGAGAGGCGCCTCCACAGCACGCTCCGTCCGGGGGCCCGAGATCGCCGTGCTCGCTAGGGTCGGCGAGAGGTGAGCGGCCGATCTGGGGTGGCCGCACCGGCGGGGAGGTTCCAGGTGGGGCGGGTCATACCGGAGGACGTGCCGTTGGCGTCGATGGACGAGGCCGAGCGGCGGGTGATCGAGGTGCTGCGGGATCGGCTCACCGACGGGTGGCTGATCCTCCCGGACGTGGCGGTGCAGACCACACGGGACCACCAGCTCGACATCGTGCTCGTGCACCCCGACTTCGGGGTGGTGGACCTCGAGGTGAAGGGCCATCGCATGCAGCTGCGGGACGGCGCCTGGTACGCGGAGGGCAGCCGCCTCGAGCCGCAGCCCGACAAGCAGGCGATCTCGAACTCGTACGCCCTCCGTGCGCGCCTGCGCGCGCAGGGCGGTGACCTCACCCACGTCGACGTGGCCTATGGGATCGCGCTCCCGAACACCGCCACCATCGACGGGCACCTCGGCGAGCTCGATCGCCGTCAGGTGCTCACCGCGGTCGACCTCGAGGACCCGCGGGATGCGATCGAGGCGCTGGCGGTGATGCGGTCCTGGCAGGCGCTGTCGGACGACGCGGTGCGCACGATCCTCGCCACGCTGCGCCCCGACGCCGACCTCACCTGGGACCCTGAGGCCCGGGTGCGGGCCGACCGGTCGCGCCTCGACGAGCTGTGCGGCATGCAGGTCGCGGCGCTCGAGACCCTCGACGCGAACCGCCGGGTCTTCGTGACCGGCCGGGCCGGCACCGGGAAGACGCGCCTCGCCTCCCGCTGGGCGCAGCGGGCCTGGCTCGACGACCAGCGGGTGCTCCTCACCTGCTACAACGACCCGCTCGCCGCCGACCTCCGCGCGCGCATCCCCCACGACGACGACCTCGTCATCGACAGCTTCCTGCGGGTCGCCCTCGCCCTCGACGGCATGCCCGAGCTCGTGATCCCCGCCGACGCGGATCACGAGTGGTGGAACGTCCACGCGGTGGCGCACCTCATGCGGCACTGGCACGAGGTGACCGCTCGCTTCGACACGGTCATCGTCGACGAGGGGCAGGACTTCCACCCGGCCTGGCTCGCCCTGCTCGAGCAGCTCCTCGACCCCGACGGGCCCCGACGTCTGCTCGTGGTGGCCGACGACGCGCAGGACATCTACACCCGCGGCTTCCGTCCGCCGTCGCCGGACGACGGCTGGACGCTGGCCACCCTCGTGAACAACTGCCGCAACGCGCACCCGATCGCTGCGCTGCTCCGCCGGTACCTCGACGGGGCCGCCGCCCCCAAGGCGGGGCCCGAGGGCTTGGGCATCGAGTGGACCGCAGCCGACGACCGCGAGACCGTCACCCGCGTCGTCAACGACACGCTCGTCGAGCTGCTCGACCACGACGAACGAGATCCGGCCGGCATCGTCGTGGCCACGTGCTCCAGCGCGGTCCGAGACCACCTCCGGGCTCAGCTCAGCCTCGGCCGGTGGGAGGACCGCGCTGACGGCCGGGTGGCGTGCGAGAACGTGCACCGCATCAAGGGCCTGGAGGCCGACACGGTGGTCCTCGCCCTCGATGCGGCGGAGGTCAGCGACGCGCTCCTCTACATCGGGACAAGCCGCGCCGTGAGCCAGCTCATCGTGATCTCACCGAAGCCCGTCGCACAGCGCCTCGGCCTTCGCTCCTGAGCGACCCGGCCGCTGTCGCGCGCCCAACTACGACGGCGGCGAGCTCTTCCCTGGCCGCAGCGCGTCCGTCGAGCTCCGCCCGCTCGGCGGCGGCCACGAGGTGCGCTGCCGGCGCGCTCCGGGTCTCGTGACCCCCACGCAGGAGCCGGTCCGGTGAGCGCCCTCGACGCCCCGCCCCTCCTCCACCTCGACGAGGTCACCAAGCGGTTCCCCGTGCGCTCCGGCCTGCTCCGCCGCGTCACGGGCTGGGTCGACGCCGTCCACGACGTGGACCTCGCGATCGGCGCCGGGGAGACCGTCGGCCTCGTCGGCGAGAGCGGCTCCGGGAAGTCCACCCTCGGGCGCGTCGCCATCGGCCTGCTCGCCCCCACCGCCGGGACCGTGCGATACGCCGGGCAGCCCGTGGTCAGCCGGACCGGTCAGGCGACCGGACCCGCAGCCCGGGGCATCCAGATGGTCTTTCAGGACCCGTACTCGTCCTTCGACCCTCGCCTCACCCTCGCTCGCAGCGTCGGCGAGCCCATCGACGTCCACCTCCGCCTCGACGGACCGGCGCGACGACGCCGCCTCGAGGAGCTCGTCGAGATGGTCGGGATGCGCCCGGACCACCTCGACCGCTACCCCCGGGAGCTCTCCGGCGGGCAGCTCCAGCGCCTCTCGATCGCCCGGGCCCTGGCCGCCGACCCGCAGCTCGTGGTGCTCGACGAGCCCGTGTCGTCGCTCGACGTGTCCCACCAGGCGCAGGTGCTCAACCTCCTCGAGCAGCTCCAGCGCGACACCGGCGTGGACTGGCTGGAGCGCGCACATGGACGTGGTGCTCATCGACCGGACCGGGCGCACGATGGAGGCCGAGGGCTTCGCGCTGAGCCACCAGTCCAACGGCGCCGGGTCCAACGCCCTCATGCGCTGGGAGTACGAGGGCCAGGTCGGGTGGGGCGAGGACCAGGACGTGTGGTCGCTGCCCCACTTCCAGAAGATGCTCCGCGCCATGCAGACCACCGCCGCCTGACCTGCGGTCGCGGCCGCCCGGACGTCGGGTCAGCGGTGGAAGGCGACGTGGAAGCGGGCGCCGGGGCCCGGCTCCACGCGGTGAGGGACCTGGGGTGGGATCACGACGCTGTCCCCCGCCGCGAGGTCGATCGGTGCCGCGTCGCCGTCCTCCCACACGAAGCGCAGCGCGCCCTCGAGCACGGTCAGCTCACCCCACACGCCGGCGGCCACCTCGTGCGCTCGCAGCAGCCCAGCCGGCACCGTGTGCTCGTCGAAGTCCGGGGTCGTCCGCTGGAGCACCACCCCAGCGGGCAGCTCACCGTGTCGCATGCCCACCGTCTACCAGGCGCCGCCCGTCGACGCCCTCAGCGACGGACGCGGTGGTGGAGGTGGACGACGCCGTTCGAGAAGCGGTGCTCGTCCACCAGCTCGAGCTCGACGCGGACCCCGGCGGGCAGACCGGGCTTGCCCGCACCGACGAGGATCGGGTTCACGAGGAGGTGCACCTCGTCGACGAGACCTGCCGCAAACGCGTGAGTGGCCAGCGCCGGTCCGCTGACGGACAGATCGGCGACGGCTCCCTCCTTCAGCCGACGCACCGCAGCGGCGTCGAAGGACCGCTCGAGGCGGGTGCGGGCCGTCCACACGTCCTCGAGGGTCGTGGAGAACACGACCTTGTCGAGGTCCCGCCACAGCTCGGCGTACTCGACCTCCACCGGGTCGACGTCGGGCCCGGCCTCGACCGTCTCCCACACGGCCATCGTCTCGTACATCCGACGGCCGTAGAGGTGGATCCCGATCGTGCGCTCGAGCTCGTTGGCGAAGGCGTGGACCTCGGCGTCGGGCACGGACCAGTCGAAGCGGCCGTCGACGTCCTCGATGTAGCCGTCGAGCGACGTGATGGCCGTGTAGATGAGCGTGCCCATGGGTCCTCCAGACGGGGCGGCGTGCTGAGGTGGACGAGCGGCGGCGGCAGAAGTCAGCGCTCGACGGGTGAAGCAGCCGAGGCCCCGGGTCTGACCATCGCCCCGCCGCCGGTCGTCATGAGGCATCCTCGCCTCACGGCGCGCCGACCGCACGGTGCGCACGAGCTGAGGGGACACCATGCACTGCCCGAGCTGCGGGGCACCGGATCAGGACCAGGCCGTCTGCCGCCAGTGCGGCGCACCGACGGGGCTCGGGAGCACCCCGAGCCCGCCGCCCGCGCCTCCCGGCGCCACCCCGCCGCCGCCTCCTCCGGCACCGTCGCCGCCTCCGCCCCCCGCGGCACCCGGGTGGGCCGCTCCCGGCGCGCCCGCCGGCGGCTGGGCGGACCCCGGCGGGACCGGTGCGCCCAGCGCGCCGGGGGCACCAGCGCCCGGCTGGGGCACCCCGCCCGGCCCGACGACCGGCGGCCCGGCGCTGCCTCCGCCGCCCCCGGCCGCCGGCCCGCCCGCCGGGTACGCCCTCTACGGCGGTCCCGTGTACCAGCCCTATCGGGCGTCCACCTCCGTGGGCCGGTGGGCCATGGGCATGTTCGGCGTCACCGCGGTGCTGGCGACCATCACCACCGTCCTCGCGGTCGAGCAGCGGGCCGCCTTCCGCACCTTCTGGGACTCGACCCTGTGGGCCGACCTGCAGGCGCTGATCGACGCCGAGGACACCGCGAACGGCGCCGGCGTCCTGACCTACCTGTCGCTCCTGGTGTCGATGATCCTGCTGATCATCTTCATGTACCAGGCCCACCGCCACGTCGTCCGCGCCCGCGGCGTCACCTCGCCCCGCTTCTCCGAGGGCTGGACGATCGGCGGCTGGTTCATCCCGCTGGCCAACTTCGTCATCCCGTTCCTCGTCCTCTCGGACCTCGACCGGATGAGCTCGGCCCCGGAGCGCCCGGTGGGCACCTCGTGGCGGGGCCGCCCCGTCAGCGGCTGGCTGTGGGTGTGGCTGATCGCGCTCATCGCGACGGTGGTCGCCGTCAGCCAGCGGGCCGACGACAGCGACGTCAACGTGAGCTTCGGCTACGACGACTTCGCCCGCCACTACGACGCCGTCATCATCCAGTTCGGCGCCGGCGCGGTCGTCGCCGTGGCGATGCTGCTCTTCGTCCGCCGGCTCGTCCGTCAGATCGACCAGCCCGCGGCCTGACGAACCCCCCTCGACGCGGCCGGCGATGCGGAGGAGCATCGGCCCATGGCCTGCTTCGTCTCCCACACCACCATCGACTGCGCGAACGCGTACGAGCTCTCCGAGTGGTGGAAGCGGCTCCTCGGCTACGTCGACCTCCCCGACGACCCGAACGAGCCGGGCCACGAGGAGTGCATGATCGAGGACCCCGAGACCGGCCACCGGCTCCTGTTCATCGAGGTCCCCGAGCCGAAGTCCGTGAAGAACCGCGTCCACCTCGACCTGCGGCCCCGGGAGGGGACGCGCGACGAGGAGGTCGAGCGGGTGGTGGCCCTGGGGGCCACGGTCGTGGCGGACTTCCGCGACCGGTGGGGGCCGGGCACCGGCTGGGTGGTGCTCGCCGACCCCGAGGGCAACGAGCTGTGCATCCTCCGCAGCGAGGGCGAGCTCGCCTGACGGTCAGGCGCGCTCGGCGGCGATCTGGATGAGGTTGCCGCAGGTGTCGTCGAGCACGGCCGTGGTGACCGGGCCCATGTCGACCGGCGGCTGCGTGAACGTCACCCCGAGGCCGACGAGGCGCTCGTGCTCTGCGCGCACGTCGGCCACGGCGAAGGAGGTGAAGGGGATGCCGTCGTCCACGAGCGCCGCCTTGAAGGTGCGCGCCGCGGGGTGCGCGTCGGGCTCGAGCGACAGCTCCACGCCGTCAGGGTCGTCGGGCGAGACCACCGTCAGCCACGCGTGCTCCCCCATCGGGATCTCGCGCTTCTTCTGGAAGCCGAGCACCTCGGTGTAGAAGCGCAGCGCCTTGGCCTGGTCGTCGACCATCACGCTCATCACGTTGATCCGCATCACGTCTCCTCGGTGTCGGGGATCGACCAGCGCGCTGCGATCTCCCGCAGCGGCGCCGTGTCGAGGTGGTGGAGCTTGTAGCGGCCCTCCCGCCGGGTCCGGACGAGACCGGCCTCCTCGAGCACGGCGACGTGCTGCGAGATGGCCTGCCGGGTCGACCCGAGCCCGTGCTTCGTGGCCAGCCGGGCGCACAGCTCGAAGAGCGTCTGACCGTCGCGGTCGGTCAGCTCGTCGAGGATGGCCCGCCGGGTGGGATCGGCGAGGGCCTTGAACACGTCTCCCACCGCTCGACCATAGGCAAGCGTTTACTTGCCTGTCAACGGTCCGCGGACGGGCGCCGGAGCGCCGAGCAGCGTCGCGGCCGTGGCTAGGCGGGCATGTCGGGGCGCGGGTCGTCCACCTCGGTGAAGGGGTGGCCGCAGGCGCACGTGTAGGTGTCGCCGTGGGGGCAGGGCACCTCGATGCGGAGGCGGCAGCCGCAGTCGTCGTTGGTGCAGGTGAGGATGGTGCCGGCGTCGTTGCTCATGGCCCGCGCCTGCCCGATCCGGGCCGCGGGCAGCCGCGCGTCAGGCGCGCCAGGTGCGCAGCTCGCCCTGGCCCTGCAGCATGAGGGAGCCAGGCATGACCCGCAGGCGGGTGGGCTCGAGGCGCAGGATCCCGAAGCCGGGCGACAGCGGGTCGTCCCACCCGGGGATGATCGACGGGTCGTAGCCCACCGGCGCCGGCCCCTGGGCGAAGCGGTCCCAGCCCCGGCGCCGCTCCACCTCGGACAGCTCCCAGGCCGTGGTGCAGTCCGCCGTGCACGTGTCGTGGGCCATGGCGCGGCAGGGTACGCCGCCCAGGTCCGTCAGGCTCGGACGTCGCGCCGCCGCTCGTGGGTGATGCCCGGCCGGTCGACGGGCGTGAACCCGAGCGACTCCCAGAAGGGCGGCGCGGCCGCGGACGCCCGCGCGTTGCAGGTCACGAGGTCGGTGTGGGTCCAGGCCCCGTCGAGGAGCGGCCGGGCCAGCGTCCGGGCGACGCCGCGCCGGCGCCACCCGGGCGCGACGTAGAAGCGGCGCACCCGCAGCGCACCGGGCACGTGCGGGCAGGCGGTGAGCCCGCCGACGCCGACGACCTCCGTGCCCGCGACCGCGGCGAGCAGGCGCTCACCGGGACCGTCGAAGCGCAGGCTCCCGTCGCGCCAGCCCTCGACGAGGGCGCGCACGTTGCGGATCCCCTCGCGCTCGGCCTGTGCGGCGAGCGGGTCGAGCGCGGCGATCGTCGCGTCGTCGACGGGGACGACCGTGACGGCGAGGTCGGCCACCGGCCGCTCAGTCGCGGTCGAGGTGGCTCATGTCGCGGTAGCGATCGCCGCTCGCCGCGCCGATGGGGAGGAGCTCGTCGAGGCGGGCCAGGTCCTCGGCCGTGAGCTCGACGTCGAGCGCGGCCACGTTCTCCTCCAGGTAGCGGCGCCGCTTCGTGCCGGGGATGGACACGACGTCGTCACCCTGGGCGGCCAGCCAGGCCAGCGCCAGCTGCCCCGGGGTGCAGCCCTTCTCGGCCGCCATGGCCTCGACGTGGCCCACGAGGCGCCGGTTGCGCTCGAAGTTCTCGCCCGTGAGCCGCGGCTGTGCCCGGCGGAGGTCGCCCTCGCCGAACTCGTCCGGGGAGGCGATGGCCCCGGTGAGGAAGCCGCGGCCGAGGGGGCTGAAGGGGACGAAGCCGATGCCGAGCTCGCGCAGCGTCGGCAGCACCGTCTCCTCCGGCTCCCGGTTGAACAGCGACCACTCGCTCTGCAGGGCGGCGATCGGGTGGACGGCGTGCGCCCGGCGGATCGTCGTCGCCGACGCCTCCGACAGCCCGAGGTGCCGCACCTTCCCCGCCGCCACGAGCTCGGCCATCGCGCCGACGGTCTCCTCGATCGGCACCTTCGGGTCGACCCGGTGCAGGTAGTAGAGGTCGATCACGTCCATCCCGAGCCGGGCGAGGGACTCGTCGCAGTTCCGCCGGGCGGACTCGGGGCTGCCGTCGAGCTCCATCGTCCCCTCGCGGCTCATGCCCGCGATGCCGAACTTCGTGGCCACCACGACCTCGTCGCGGCGCCCCCGCAGCGCCCGGCCGAGGAGCTCCTCGTTGTGGCCGAGGCCGTAGACGTTGGCCGTGTCGAAGAGGGTCACGCCGAGCTCGATGGCCCGGTGGATCGTGGCGATCGACTCGTCCTCCTCGGCCGGCCCGTAGGACTGCGACATCCCCATGCAGCCCAAGCCGATGGCCGAGACCTCGAGCCCCGTCGTGCCCAGCGTGCGTCGCTCCACTGCGATCCCCCTTCGTCAGCCCGCCGTCGTTCCGAGCTGGACGCTACCGACGGCTCGGGCCGAGCCGCGCCGCCAGATCCCGACGGGGTGGCGACGGTTCCCGCCATGCCGGGGCAGCGGCGCTCGCTCGCCGGGCTGCGGGGCGCGCCGCTGCCACGACCGGGGTGGGCCGGGGACCAGGCGGGTCGGATGGGGTCAGGCGGCGGCGAGGACGTCGGCGATCTGGCCGATGGCCGCCCGCATGCCCTCCTCGATGCCCATGGCGATCACCTGCTCCATGGCCTCGAGCGAGGCGTAGACGGAGCGCACGCGCATCGTGGTGCCGCCATCGCCGGCGAGGAGCTCGATCGTCATCTCCGAGGCGGGCATCTCGGCGATCGGGGTGCCGGTGTCGTCGGCGAAGTGGTCGACGACCGTCAGCCCGGTGGGGGCGTCGACGGTGAGGACCTCCCAGATCCCGTGGTGCTCCCCGTCGGGCGTCACCATCGCGTAGTGCATCCGGCCGCCGGGGCTGAGCTCGTGCTCGAGCACCTTGGCGGGGGCGCCGGGCGGGCCCCACCAGCGCTCGAGCTGTCGGGGGTCGGCCCAGAGCTGCCACGCCCGCTCGACGGGCACGTCGAGCTCGACGGTCACCGTCATCGAGCGGGTCGCGGGGTCCTTCTCAACCGTGGTCTGCATCGCTGTCGTCCTCCTGGTCCTCGGCGAGCAGGTCGCCGATGCGGTCGATGCGGGCCAGCCAGATGCCCTCGAGCTGGTCGAGGAGCCGGCTGGCCCGACGGATGGTCTCGACGTTGCTGCGCACGAGCTGCTCCCGTCCTCGTCGGTGCTTCGTGACGAGCTCGGCCGCCTCGAGCACGGCGACGTGCTTCTGCACGGCGGTCACGCTCATCGGGTACCGGCGGGCCAGGGCCGAGACGCTGTGCTCCCCCTCGAGGGCCCGGGCGAGGATGTCTCGCCTCGTCGGGTCGGCGAGGGCGTGGAAGATGCGGTCGGCCCGCTCGTCGGTCAGCAGATCTACAACCATCTGGTTGTAGATAACCACGGGATCGGCCCGCGCACAACCCGGCACAACATATTCCTTGACAGGAATGCTTTGGCCCCGTACGGTCGGCTCGTGCACGCGATGACCTTCGGAGCGCTCGGCGAGCCGAACCGCCTGCGGATCGTCGAGCTCCTCCGCGAGGGCCCGGCGTCGGTCGGCGAGATCGTCGATGCCCTGGGGCTGCGCCAGCCCCAGGTCTCCAAGCACCTCAAGGTCCTGGCCGACGTGGGCCTCGTCGCGGGCGAGGCCGTCTCCCGACGGCGGATCTACCGGCTCGAGGCCGCCCGCTTCGCCGAGATCGCGGACTGGGTGGGCTCCTTCGAGCGCACCTGGGAGGCCCGCCTGGACTCCCTGGACCACTACCTCCGCGCCACCGCGGACGACCCGGAAGGCACCGATGGCTGAGAAGAAGAAGGCCGATCCCAAGGCCGACGGCGACGCTGCCGTCCGCGCCAAGATCGCCGAGCTCCCCGCGTTCCAGGACGTGGCCGCCCGGCTGCACGAGCTCATCACCGAGGCCGTGCCCGAGCTCGTCCCCCGCCTCTGGTACGGGATGCCCGGCTACGCCAAGGCGAAGAGCAGCCCGGTCATCTGCTTCTTCCGCGTCGACGACGACCAGTACGTCACCTTCGGCCTCTCCGAGAAGGCCCACCACGAGCCCGAGCCGGGCTCCGGTCACCTCCTTATGCCGTCGGCCTGGTTCCTCACCGAGCTCGACGGCCCCACCGAGGCCCGCATCACCGACATCGTCAGGAAGGCCGCCCGCTGATGCTCCAGCTCTTCAAGAAGACCAAGACGAAGGAGCTCCACCTGGAGCGCACCTACGCCGCCTCCGCCGAGCGCGTGTGGCGGGCGTGGACCGAGGCCGACGCCCTGCGCCAGTGGTGGGGCCCGGAGAAGACCACGGTCCCCGAGTGCGAGGTCGACCTGCGCGTCGGCGGTCGCCTCTACATCGTCACCGAGGCCACCGAGGCGATGGGCAAGTACGCGGGGACGCGCTGGCCCATGGAGGGCACGTTCACCGTCATCGAGCCGACAGCCCGCCTCGCCTACGACGCCCGGTCGTGGACCGTGGGCGAGGAGGACACCTCGACGATCGAGCACACGAACGACATCACCCTCCGCGAGGACGACGGTACGACCACGGTCGTCGTCGACATCACGATCACGAAGGTCGGCAGCAAGGCGAAGCTGGCCAGCTTCGGCATGAAGATGGGCTACAAGGCGCAGCTCGCGAAGCTCGACGAGCTGCTGGCCCGGGGCTGATCGCTCAGCCCCGCCGCCCCGGGCCGCGGGCGGCCCGCCGGCGGATGACCTCGTGCTGCTCGTCGCTCTCCGGGCAGTCCGTGTCCGCCTTGCGGGTCCCCGCCCGCAGCTCGCCGATCGTGCGCACGATCGTGTCGTAGTCGAGGCCCTGGTCGGCGAGGAGGCAGCCGACGACCGTGCCGGTGCGACCCCGCCCGCCGTAGCAGTGGACGTACACCGCGCCCCGGGCCTCCGCCGCCCGGATGGCGGCGACGATGGCGTCGTAGCCCGCGTCGTCGACGACCCCGAAGTCTGGGATCGGCATCCGCTCGTGGCGGACGTCGAGGCCCCGCTCGTCCGCCGCCGCCTTCACCTGCGGGGCGTAGGACGGCTGGTCCCACTCCCCCTCCTCGGTGAGGTCGACGAAGGTGCGGATGCCGGCGTCGACGAGCAGCTCGATGCGGTAGGCGGCGCGCGCGGGGTCGGGGTCGCCGGGCAGCTCCCCGGCCAGGACCCGGCCCGGCTCCACCCACCAGGCGTGGAGGAGCTCGTCGTGGCGCCAGCGGGCCGGCACCGACCCGCCGCCGGCCGCGAACAGCTGGGTGGCCAGCTCCACGATGCGCTCGCCCATCGCCACCGCCGTCCGCCACCCGGCCGGGATGCCGCTCGCCCCCCAGCGGGCGCCGGCCAGCTGCCCCGCGATGGCGGCGGTGGTGTCGGCGTCGTCGCCCAGGTTCGCAGCGCGCAGCACGGCCTCGCGGAAGTCGGCGGCGCCGGCCACCGCCCACAGCGCCGCCTCCAGCGCGTCGATGCAGTAGCCGGTGCCCCGGATGGCCGGCGGCTCCTTGCCCCGCCAGGCGCCCGCTGCGAGCGCAGCCACCTCCGGGTCCAGGTCGGGGGCGGACCAGAACCCGGGGGCCAGCACCTCCCCCGGGTCCGCGCCGCTGATGAGCGCGGCGGTGAGCGCGCCGAGGAGGCGGCAGGCGTCGACCGGCCGGTCCGCCGGGTGGGTGGGACGGCTCGAGATCGCGGCCTGCTCGGCCGCCTCGTCCGGGTCGGCGTGCCAGCGGATCGGCACCGGAGCCAGCCGCATGAGCGAGCCGTTCGGGGCCCGCTCCTGGTCCACGTGCGGGTCGACGGGCTCGCCCGTCCGGGCGAAGCGGTCCAGCTGCGCCTCGGTGGTGATGCCGATGTCGAAGCACGCCCCCGTCGACGACAGGCGCCCGTCGCGCCACCAGCGCAGGTAGCGGCCCATCTGGTCGGCGAGGTCCTGGGTCCCCCGGTCGCGGATCGATTCGGCCAGGCAGAGCGCCATCGACGTGTCATCGGTCCACTGCCCCGCCCGCAGGCCGTGCGGCCCGCCGCCCACGAGGTCGGTCATCGGGGCGAAGGAGCCCGGCGGCTGGAACTCGACGGTCGTCCCGACAGCGTCGCCCACGGCCAGGCCGAGCAGCGCCCCCACGGCGCGGTCGTGCGCGCTCCCCACGGCTGCGATGTCGTCCACGGCCGCACCGTACCCAGCCCTCCCGACGCCCAGGCGTGAGGGCGGGCCAGCGCGCCCCGCGGGCGGCACTAGCGTGACCCCGCATGCTCGATCACGTGTTCACCGATGCGATCGGTGCGCTGCGGGACAGCCTCGAGCGGGCCTTCCTGGAGCGGCAGGCCTTCGAGGAGCGGTTCCACATGGACCTGCTCCTCGGTGACACCACGTGGGAGACCTCCTACGGCGTCCCCGGCGAGGGGCTGCCGCCCCGGGTGCAGGCCGACATCACGCTCGACTGGCCCACCTGGGCGCAGACCGCCTACCGGTCCTGGTACATCGGCGAGGCCCCGGACGAGCCGCCCCGCATCGAGATCGAGATCGGTCTCCGGGTCCAGCGCCTCGCCTCCCTCCCGGACGTGAAGGCGGTCCTCGCCGTGCTCCCCGAGCACAGCCCCCGCATCGGCAGCGAGCGGCTCGAGCGCACCAACCCCACCGTCGAGACCCAGTACGACCGGGAATTCGACGCCGTCGAGTGGGCCCTCGAGGTCTCCTACGAGGGCAGCTACGAGCTCGGCGAAGACACCCTGGCGGACGGCTCGATCCTCGACGACCACTTCTCGTCCATGGGCGGGTGGATCGCGTCGACGCTCGTGCGCCTGGGCGACCTGAAGCTGGACTTCCTGCCTGCCGAAGAGGAGTGACGATGAGCGACGACGTGCTGCTGGTCGAGGTGGAGGACGGCATCGCCGTCGTGACCCTCAACCGCCCCCAGGCCCGCAACGCCCTGAACGGCGCCCTGCGCGCCGCCATCCCCCGCACGATGATCGAGCTGGACCAGCGCGACGACGTGCACGCCATCGTCCTCACCGGCGCCGACCCCGCGTTCTGCGCCGGCCTCGACCTGAAGGAGCTCGGCTCCGGCGAGAACGCGCTCGGCGCCTCGGGCACCGGCGCCGACGGCGGGGAGCGCCCGCCGAAGTCGACGTCGGCCAAGCCGCACCGGCCGGGCCCCTTCCCCACGATCGACACGCTCGTCATCGGCGCCGTCAACGGCGTGGCCATCACCGGCGGCTTCGAGCTGGCCCTGGCCTGCGACTTCCTCGTGGCGTCCGAGCGGGCCCGCTTCGCCGACACCCACGCCCGCGTGGGGATCATGCCGGGCTGGGGCCTCACCGTCCTGCTCCCCGAGGCCATCGGGCTGCGCCGGGCCAAGGAGATGTCGACCACCGGCAACTTCATCGACGCCGAGACCGCGCTGCGCTGGGGCCTCGTGAACCACGTCGTCCCCCACGACGAGCTCCTCCCCTTCGCCAAGAGGCTCGCCGCGGACTCGATCACCGTGCCGCGGGTCGCGCAGCACCGGATGCTGCAGACCTACGAGGAGGGCGCCCGCCGCGACGGCGCCGGCCGGTGGGCGCTCGAGGCCGAGGTGGCCAAGGCCTGGCAGGGCCGGGGCATCGACCCGGCCGAGATCGAGGCCCGCCGCAAGGACGTCATGGCCCGGGGCCGCACCCAGGTCTGACCCGCCGCGGCGGGGGCGCGGGCTCGCGGTCGGCTCGCGGTCCGCGGTCAGGCGGTGCCGCTCAGCCGGTCTGGCCGAGGGCCTCCTCGATGTGCTCCTTCGCCGCCTCGGGGAGCGTCGTCACCGCGACGCGCCCGATGCCCTCGAAGCGGCCGATCTCGTCCACGACCGACGGGTGGAAGCCGGCGTCGACGAGGAGGAGCAGCGCGGACGTGCCCGGCTGGATCCACTCGGCCATGTCCCGCACCCAGCCGTCCTCGAGGCCGTGGTCCACGAGCTTGGCGTAGAGGGCGCCGGCCGCCGCGCCGCCGAGCGCGCCGGCGATGAAGAGCGGCCCGCCGACGATGAGCCCGGCGAGCATCCCCCACCAGGACCCGGCCAGCGCGCCGCGAGCCGGGGTGACGTCGACCGTCTCGACGATCCGGGTCCGGCCCTCGTCGTCCTTGGCCACGATGACCGCGTCGTGCATCGTCAGCTTCCCCTCCCCCGCCAGGTTCATGAGGGCGAGGAGCAGCTCGGAGGCCCGGGTGGGCTTGTCGAGCACGATGGCGAGGATCTCCTGGCTGCCGCCCGCAGGGTCCTCGGTCGTGGGCACGTCGGTCATGGACCGAACGGTAACAATCCCCGGGCCAGATCGATCAGGACGGGGCTACGGTGAGCCGATGCGGCCCCGACTCACCCTCGAGCAGATCCGCACGGCCCCCAAGGTCCTCCTCCACGACCACCTCGACGGGGGTCTGCGCCCGGCCACCGTGGTCGAGCTGGCCCGGGAGTTCGGCTACACCGGTCTGCCCACCTACGACGTGGAGGAGCTGACCCGCTGGTTCACCGCGGGCGCGGCGCGGCAGGACCTCGTCCTGTACCTGGAGACCTTCGCCCACACCGTCGGCGTGATGCAGACGAAGGACGCGCTCATCCGCGTCGCCCAGGAGTGCGCGGAGGACCTCGCGGCGGACGGCGTCGTCTACGCCGAGGTGCGCTTCGCCCCGGAGCAGCACCTCGAGGCCGGGCTCACCCTGGACGAGGCCGTCGAGGCGGTCCTCGAGGGCTTCCGCCTCGGCAGCGCCGGCACGAACCTGACCATCGCGCTCCTCGTCACCGCGATGCGCCACGCCGCGCACTCCCGCACGATCGCCGAGCTGGCCGTCCGCCACCGCGACGCCGGCGTCGTCGGCTTCGACATCGCGGGCAGCGAGGCCGGCAACCCGCCCACCCGGCACCTCGACGCCTTCCAGTACGTGGCAGCCGAGAACTTCCACATCACGATCCACGCCGGCGAGGCCTTCGGGCTGCCGTCGATCTGGGAGGCGGTGCAGCTGTGCGGCGCCGAGCGGCTCGGCCACGGCGTGCGCATCGTCGACGACATCACCGTCGACGAGGACGGCCGGGCCCACCTCGGGCGGCTGGCCTCGTTCGTGCGGGACCGGCGGGTGCCGCTCGAGATGTGCCCCACGTCGAACGTGAACACCGGCGTGTGCGACTCCATCGCCGAGCACCCGATCTCGCTGCTCGCCCGGCTCCGCTTCCGGGTCACGGTGAACACCGACAACCGCCTGATGAGCGGCGTGTCGGTGTCGTCCGAGATGCACGCGCTGCACGAGGCCTTCGGCTACGGCTGGGACGACCTCGAGTGGTTCACGCTCAACGCGATGAAGAGCTCGTTCTGGCCCTTCGACCAGCGGCTCCGCATCATCAACGAGCAGATCAAGCCGGGCTACGCCCGCCTCAAGGCCTCCCAGCTCTAGCTGCGCTGCGCGCCCGCGCCAGCGGCCCCGTCGGCCGGCCGAGATCGCGAACTCGTCGACGAAAGGCGTCAGTCCTGCTGCTCTTCGTCGACGAGTTCGCGGGACCGCAGGCGCCGAGGAGGAGGGCGCCGGCGGCGGCAGCGGCCGCGGCGGTCAGGCCGAGGCGGGGGGTGCGGGAGGTGTCGGGCATGTCGTGGTGCTTGCCCGCCCGACCGGCCGGCCGGCCAAGCCTCGCCGGGATCAGTCCCGGCCCGGGCAGTTCAGGTCCGCCCAGTCGTCGATCCGGTCGGACGCCTGCTCGAGCACCGGGTCGGTGGCCGTGTCGATGGCCTCCTGCGCCGTCGGGTCCTCGGCGGCCGCGGCGAAGACCGCCTCGAGGCTGTAGCCGTGATCGGCCAGGGCGTCGAAGATCACCTGGAACCCGGACACCACCGCGTCGACGTCGGCCTTGACCGGGTCCGGGGCCTCCTCGGCCAGGCGGTCGAACACCGTGATCAGCGCCTCCACGTGGCGACGGCGCTGCTCGACCGGCACGCGGTCGCTCAGGGCGTCGTCGTCGTCGAACGCCTCGTCCCCGAGGGCCATCAGCCCGCAGAAGTCCGCCGCCGCGACGGCGTCGAGGTCGATCGGCCCCCCGTCGGCGAGGTCGTCCAGGTCGAGGTCGTCGTCCCGGTCATCGAGGTCGTCGAGGTCGTCCAGGTCGACCTCCCCGTCCGGGCGCTCGGCGCGATCGCGCTCCGCCTCTCGCTGCTCCTCGATCAGGTCCTCGGTGTCGAGGTCATCGTCGTCCCCGCACGCCGCGAGCAGGAGCGAGCCGGCGAGAAGCGCGCCGACGAGCCGAGAGGAGCGGATCCGGTTGCGTCCCATCGCCGAATGCTGCCCCACGCCGGGGTACGACAGACGTCAGCGGGCGCCGTCGAGCCTCGGCGGCGCCGCGTCAGGCGCGGAGCGGGGGCGGCGCCGATCCGCAGATGGCACCGCCCCCGGGCTCCGTCGAGGCTCAGATGGCCGACGACGGGTCAGTCGTCGTTGGTCTCGCAGTTGCCCTCGATCCAGGCGTCGACCCGGTCGGACGCCTCGTTGAGCTCGCCGCCCTCCATGCCCTCGATGATGAGCAGGGCGCGCTCGTCGCCCGCCTCGGCCGCATCGGACACGGCGACGAAGTCGTAGTCGAACTCGGCCAGGGCGTCGATGATCTGGCTCAGGCCGTCGAGCACCAGATTGACGTCGTCCTCGATCTCACCGGGGGCCAGCTGGCGGGCCCGCTCGGCCCACGCGAGGTACAGCTGGGCGCCCTCCTCGCGCTCCTCCGGGGTCTCGCCCATGAAGAGCGCGGCGCCGGCCAGGTCAGAGGCGTCGTCGAGGCCGCAGAACTCGTCGACGTCGGCCAGGACGGCCAGGAAGTCGTCGAGCTCCATGCTGCCGTCGACCACCGGGTCGTCGTCAGCGTCGATGTCGCCACCCTCGTCGCCGCCGTCCTCACCAGCGGTCGTCGTGGTCTCCTCGGTGGTCTCCGAGGAGGCGTCATCATCGTCGTCGCTGTCGTCGCCGCACGCGGCCAGCAGCAGGGAGCCGGCCACCACCGCGGCGACCAGACGGGACGAACGGGAACGAACGGAGTTGCGCATCCGCGCAGTGTGCTCGCGAGCTCGGGGTGCGCGCCAGGCGCGCGGGGCCTCCCGCCCGGGTGGACGGGCCGCAGGGGTCAGCTCAGGCCGTCGAGGATGGCCCGGCTGGCCGAGCAGCCGATGCGGGTGGCGCCGGCCTCGACCATGCGCAGGGCCGTCTCGGCGTCGCGGATGCCGCCGCTCGCCTTCACGCCCAGGCGCCCGCCGACGGTCTCGGCCATGAGCCGGACGGCGTGCTCGGACGCGCCGCCGGAGGGGTGGAACCCGGTCGACGTCTTCACGTAGTCCGCGCCCGCCGCCTCCGCGGCCCGGCAGGCGGCGACGATCTCGTCGTCGGTGAGGGCCGCCGTCTCGAGGATCACCTTGAGGAGCGCCCGGTCGGCGGTGGCGGCCCGCACGGCGGCGACGTCGGCCTGCACCGCGCCCCAGTCCCCCGCCTTCACGAGGCCCAGGTCGACGACCATGTCCACCTCGGTCGCCCCGTCGTCCACGGCGAGCTCGGCCTCCCCGGCCTTCGCGGCCGAGCGGTGCGCGCCGCTCGGGAAGCCGACCACCGTGCAGACGGCCACCCCCTCACCGGGCGAGGCCGGCAGCGGGAGCATCGACGGCGACACGCACACGGCGGCGACGCCCAGCTCGGCCGCCTCCGCGCAGAGGGCGGCGACGTCGTCGCGCGTGGCCTCCGGCTTCAGCAACGTGTGGTCGAGCATGCGGGCGAGGGTGGCGCGGTCCATCGGCTGCCATCATGCCTGCATGCAGGTGACGCTCGTCGACCATCCGCTCGCCGCCCAACTGCTCACGCGCCTGCGCGACGAGACCACGGACCGGGCCGGGTTCCGCCGGGCGATGGACGACCTGTCGGGGATCCTGGTGTACGAGGCGATGCGGGACGCCGCCGTCGAGCACTACGAGGTGCAGACGCCGCTCGCCCCCGTCCAGGGTGCGCGGCTGGCCGCGCCGCCGCTCGTCGTGCCCGTCCTGCGGGCCGGGCTCGGGATGCTCGGCGGGGTCCTGCGCTACCTGCCGGAGACGGACACGGGCTTCATCGGCCTGGCCCGGGACGAGGAGACGTACCTGCCCGAGGCGTACATGAGCAGCGTCCCCGACCAGCTGCACGGGCGCCCGTGCCTCGTGCTCGACCCGATGCTGGCCACGGGCGGCTCGCTCGAGCACTCGTGCCGGACGCTGGCGGAGCGGGGGGCGGGCCCGCTGGTCGCCGTGTGCGCGCTGGCGGCGCCCGAGGGCGTCGAGCGGATGCGGGCGTCCGGTCTCGTCACCCACCTCGTCACGGCGTCGATCGACAGCCACCTGAACGACCACGCGTACATCGTCCCCGGCCTCGGCGACGCCGGCGACCGCCTCTTCGGCACCGCCTGACCCGCGCCCGGCCCTGGCCCCGGGTCGCCCCGCCGCGCTCCCCCGGCCCCACCGTCGCCCGTCCTGGCGCAGTCGCCCGCCCTACCATCGCCCGTCCTGGCGCAGTCGGCCCACCCCCGTCTCGAGGCAATAGCGCCCACGTCCCCGAAGTCGAGGCAATGACGACCACATGTAAGCGCCGACGCCTCAGCCTCCCGTCCACGAGCGCTATTGCCTCAGGCTGCGACGGGATGCGCGACCGCCCAGCGACCACTCCCCACCCAACCCGACTCGAGGCAACAGCGCTCACCTTCCCGGGCTCGAGGCAATGACGACCGCATGCGAGCGCTGACGCCTCAGCCTGCTGGGCATGGGCGTCATTGCCTCGAACTGTGACCGGGGGGCTCCGCCGGACCGTCGGCAACGCGGTCGGAGCCGTCGGGCAACCCTCGACCGCGGTGCGGGTCAGGCGACCCGGTGGAGCAGCTCGAGGCGGCGGGCGCGGGTCTCGGCGACGATGGCGACGACCGTCTGCGGCTCCTCGATCAGCTGCTCGTGCACGAATCGCAGCGGGACCCAGCCGGCGGCGATCACCTGTGCGTCGCGGGCTCGGTCCTGTCGGGCGGCGGCCACCCGGTCGTGCCAGCGACGACCGTCGGCCTCCAGCACGATCTGGGTGTCGAGGTACCCGCCGTCAGCGATGCCGCGGATCGGTCCTCGTCCCGGGAGCGGGAGCTGGCGCACCGGCGCTGGGAGCCCGCCGGCGTCCAAGGTCGAGAAGAGCAGGCGCTCGAGCTCGGACTGCGGCGGCACGTGGCCGTCGCCCCGCTCGTCGAGCACTCGGGAGACGGTGACGAGGCCCGGCTTCCCCGGCCGCGCCACCGACGCCAGGACCGCAGCGATGGCGCGGTAGCTGGTGCGGCCCATACGCACGAGATCGTCGGCCACCCGGCCGACCGTGTCGACGTCGCGGGTGGCACCCAGGTCGACGACCACCCGCGCCGGGCTCGTGATGGGCAGGCCGCCGAGGTCGGTGCGGTGGCGGACAGACACGTCGTCGATCTGGTGCACGAAGGCGCCGGCGATCCGGTGGTGCGTGCCGTGGGGTGCGGTGAGCGTCACCGGGTGCGCCGGCATACCCTCCGCCCCGTAGCGCAGCGCCGCGCTCTCGTGGCTGACGATCGCTGCCGGACCGGCGGCGAGGAGCGCCGCCCACAGCTCGGCGAGCCCGTCCATCGGGGCGATCGCCGAGCGGTAGACGCCGGGGTGGACCACCGCCCACTCCCCTCGGGCCAAGCGCCGGTTGATCGTCGCTGAGGGGAACCCGCACTCGAGCGCCTGTCGTCTGGCGAACATCCCTGCTTGCCGGCTGGCCACGAGCGCCAGCCGGCGTCCCTCCCGTCGCGTGCCATCGCCCCAGCGTCCCCGCCCGCGCTCCCCCGGCGAAAGACCCAATTCCGCTCGAGGCAATGACGCTCACGTCCCCGGTCTCGAGGCGATCACGATCGCATGTGAGCGTCATTGCCTCGACCTGCTCAGGGTGAGCGCTATTGCCTCGGTCTGGGGAGGGGCAGCGCCCGCAGCGGGGTCCCGCCGTCGATGTAGAGACGGCCGACGGGGGTGAGGGCGGCGGCGATCCGCTCGAGCGCGACGGCAGCAGACGCGGGATGGCGGCCGTCGAGCGCGCCGACGCGGACGGCGAACGCGAGGTCGTAGGCCGCCTCGCCCGGCTCGAGCTCGAGCTCCTCGACGGCGCAGCAGCGGGCCGTGAGCCGTCCCGACGCGATCAGGTCGGCCGACGTGCGCTCCACCTGGGCGATCGCCCTCGCCGAGCGGTCGACGGCGAGCACGTGGCCGGTCGGACCGACCCGCTCCGCCACCGCCCGGGCCGCCGGCCCCGGGCCGCACCCGATCTCGATCACCCGCAGCCCGGGCCGCAGGGGCAGCACATCTACGATCTCCGCCAGCCGAGGTGACAGCGCTCCCATGGCTGCGGAACCTACGGCGCCTCGTCGTCGTCTGCTGTCAGTGACCAGCCGAGGCAATGGCGCTCAGCCCTGGGGTCTCGAGGCGATAACGGCCGCATGTGAGCGTCATCGCCTCGACCTGGGCGGGGTGAGCGCTATTGCCTCGACTCAGTGGCGGGGGTCGGCCAGGCTGCGGAGATGGCTGGGACGGTGCGAGCACGGCTGGAGGCCGCGCTGCTGGAGGCGCGACGGGGGCGGGACGCGCTGCGTGTCGACGTGCTGCGGACGACGCTGGCCGCCCTGTCGAACGCGGAGGCCGTCGCCCCGGCGGACGTCGCCGCCGACGTCACCGAGACGCCGCGGCGGGAGCTGTCCGAGGAGGAGTCGCTCGCCATCGTCCGGGCGGAGCGGGCCGAGCTCCTCGAGCGCAGCGCGGAGATGGCGAGCGTCGCTCAGCAGGCCGAGGCCGAGCGCCTCGCCGAGAAGGCCGCCGTGCTGGAGCAGCTGCTCGCCGACTGACCCCGCGTCGGTGACCGGCGGTGCCACCACGGACCCCCAGTCTCGAGGCAATGACGACCACGAGCACGACCTCGAGGCGATCACGACCACATCCGAGCGTCAATGCCTCGAGACGACGTCGACGAGCGCTATTGCCTCGAGTCGGGGTGGGGTGCGGCGACCGCAGGCGATGGGGTCAGGGGGTGCGGATGGCGACGAGCTTGGTGCGGCTGGTGTGGCCGCGGACGACCTCGACGGCGCGACGGGGGACGCCGAGCGCGTCGGCCAGGAAGCGCTCGAGCGCGGCGTTGGCCTTCCCGTCGACCGGCGGGGCCGCCACCTGGATGCGGAGGGCGTCGCCGTGGGGCCCGGCCACGCTCGAGCGGGCGGCCCCGGGCTGCACCCGGATCGTGAGGAGCCAGCCGTCGTCGGTGCGCCGAGCCCAGACCGCGGCCTCGTCGAGGATCGTCATCGGGGCGTCGGCCGGCACGCCCCCATCATGCTCGGACCGGCCAGACGTACTCGAGGTCGTCGGGCTCGTCGCCGAGCTGCGGGCCGTAGTGGTCGGGGTCCTTCCGCAGCAGTGACGAGCGGTGGCTGCGGTGCAGCGCCTCGTCGCCCAGCCACGGCGGCAGGTCGCCGTCCCGAGCCAGCTCGGCCTGCGTGCGGATGCGCCGGATCCCGAGCCGCTGGCGCGCCGCGTCGGTGACCTTCGTCGCGCAGGTGTCCCTGTACCCGAGCTCGCACCAGACGGCGCAGACCTCCAGGCAGTACCGCACGAGCGCCTCCTCGTGCCCCCGCCACAGGAGGACGGCCGGGTGGTGCTGCCACCCGTGGCCGGGGGCGGTCAGCGCGTTGAGGATCTGCAGCGCCTCGACCCGCTGCTTGCCGAGGCGCCGGGCGTCGAGGGTGCGGGCCGACGCCTCGAAGTCGGGGTAGGGCAGAAACGTCTGCATCCCTCGCCCTGCTACCCGACGAGCCCCGTCCCGATCCGACCGACGCGGACCGGGCGAGCGCGACCACCTGGCGCGCGACCCCACACCGCGACGCCTGCGTAAGACCGGACGCGACGCCCTCGCCGACCGGACGCGACGCTGACGTAAGACCGAACACGCCAGCGCGAGACCGGACGCGGCACCGGCCCGGGACCGCTGTCAGCGCAGCGGGACCCGGGCCGGCGTCATCAGACGGGGATCGTCAGGCCGCGGTCATCAGACCGAGGTCGTCAGGTCAGCGCTCGACCTCGACGGGGACGGCTCGGCGGCGGGAGGCCATGGAGGCCGCGCCGGCCAGGACGAGCAGGCCGCCGAAGAGGGCGATGAGCAGCGCGTCGCCACCGGTGCGGGGCAGGCGGCCGGAACCGACGCCGCTGCCGGCGACCACCGTGAACGGGTCGGAGAAGATGCTCCGCCCCGAGGTGACGCCCCGCAGCTCGATGCGGTGCTCCCCCGCCGGCGCGTCGGCCGGGAGGGTGACCGTGGCCCGGACGGCGCCGTCGGCGTCCGCCGTGACGAGACCGATCTGGACCGGGGTGGAGTGCATGAGCACGAGCACCTGCTCGCCGGGGAGGAACCCGGTGCCGCAGACCTCGATCGGCGAGCCCGCGGCGACCGGCGCGGTCGGGGTGCAGGTCACCTTGTACTTGTCCGGGTCGGGTGCCGGGAGGCCGCCGAGATCGGCGCCCTCCACGTCGAGGACGAGGGTGACCGGGTCGAGTGCGTCACCGGCCCGGTAGTAGCCGGAGAAGCCGATCTCGCCGGCCTCGGCGAGGGTGGCGGGGATGTCGGCGTAGGTGACGGTGTCCCCGACCCGGGTGGGGGTGACGCCCGACAGGTCGAGCGTGGCGACGAGCACGTCCTCCTCGTCGTACTGGGCGTCGGTGCCGTGCTCGTTGGCCTCGATGTCGGCCCGCAGCTCGCCGGTGGTCCCGTCGATCGTCACCTCGAGGTTCTCGAAGGTGACGTCGAGCTCGCCGTCGTGGCCGTAGAGGTGGGCGCCGCCGCCGAAGTCGGCGTCGAGCGACGCGGCGGACTCGAAGGTGCCCTCACCGACGACCGGGAAGGAGAACACGCCGTTGCTCGGCGCCTGGGTGGCGGGCGCGATCGGGCTCACGCTGCCCCCGGCGATCGGGCCGACCAGGTAGCTGCGGAACGAGCCCTTGATGCCCCACTCCAGGTGGCCGCCGACGATGGTGCCGCCGTCGGGCAGCTCGCCGGGGTCGGTCCCGGGGTCCTCACCGCCGGGGTTCTCACCCGGGTCCTCACCGCCCGGGTCCTCGCCACCCGGGTCCTCCGGGAGGCCGAGGCTGAGGCGGAGCTCGGCCGGCTTCTTCTGGTCGTCGGAGGTCGAGCCCGTGGCCTGGAAGAACGGCTTCAGGCTGCTGGGCAGGACGTCGAGGAAGGGCTGCGAGAACTGCGCGGGGTCCCAGCTCGGCGTGACGGTCCAGACGACGGAGTCCTCGTCGGTCACGACGTCGCCCTCGTCCACCGTGAACGTGGTGACCTCGACCTGCGGGCCGGTGGCCGACTCGAAGTCGTCGCAGGCGTCGGCCGGGGCGCCGCCCTGACCGAACACGCAGCTGGTGACGTCAGCGAGGACCCGACCGTTGCCGTCGGCGTCGACCAGGATCGTCGGGTCGCCGAGAGCGACCCGGTAGCCCATCGTCCCGTAGTTGTTGCCGAGGTAGATCGTGCCGTCGAAGCCCGCGGCCAGCTCACCGGTCTCGGCGTCGTAGGTGCCGGTGGCGGACGAGAACTCGTACGCCGCCTCGCCCTTGACGGCCGGAGCGCCGGCGCTCGCCCAGCCGCTCAGGCTGGGGACGTTCCAGGCGTACTCCGAGACGGCCCAGGCGAGGAACGGTTCGTCCAGCTCGCCCTCGGGCCGGATGGCCGGGGCCTCCGGCGCCGGCAGCTCGGCCGTGAGCGTGAACGGCGCCGGCAGCTTCGCCGCGGTCGCGCTCTGCGCGGTCTGCTTGAAGTGGCCCTGCATCGACGGGGGGAGGGCCCCGACGAAGGTCTGCGGGAACTGCTTCAGCTGGTCTGGGTTGTCGCCGGCGACGAGCTCGGCGATCGGGGTCTCGTCCCAGGTGCGCGTGGTGCCCGCAGCAGCGGGGCCCGACGTGTCGAAGGTGGAGGCCACCACGCGCCCGGCGTCCACGAAGGTGGCGCCGGGGGCGTCGCAGCCGCCCGCGCAGTAGCTGAGGGCGACGGAGATCTCACCGGCCCCGGTGGCGTCGATCGACACCTCCGGATCGGCCAGGACGATGCGGTAGGCGCCCTGCACGACGTTGCCGAGGGTGACCGAGCCCGAGAACTCGAGGTCGACCTCGCCGGTGGCGTCGTCGACGGTGCCCTCCCCCTCGGTGAACCGGAAGCCGACGTCGGCGACCTTGGTGGCGTTGCCGGTGGTGGCGTGCGACGGGGACAGGCTGGAGCTGGTCCAGGCCTGCGTCGAGATCATCCACGTGAAGGTCGCATCCTCGACCGTCTGGCTGGCCGCCTGCGCGGCGCCGGCCCACAGCATCGGTGTGCCGGCGGCGAGCATCGCGGCGGCCACGGCGAGCCGCGTCCTGCGCATCGGTCTCCTCATCATGTTCCTCTGTTCTCTGCTGGGGGTGGGTCGGGCGTTGGGATGGCTCGTGGTCAGCGCCGCGGGAGGACGAGCGGGGTGCCGGTCCGGGGGTGCGGGATGACCTCGATCGGGTGGCGGTAGACCTCGCTGAGGAGGTCGGCGTCCATGACATCGGCGGGTGGGCCCTCGGCGACCACGCGGCCGCCGGCGAGGACGACGATCCGGTCGGCGTGGGCGGCGGCGAGGCCGAGGTCGTGGAGCACGACGACGGCGGCGGCGCCGGCCCGAGCCGCCGACACCACGACCTGGAGCGTGAGCTCCTGGTGGTGGATGTCGAGGGCGGCCGTGGGCTCGTCGAGCAGGAGGAGCTGGGCGTCCTGGGCCAGCACCCGGGCGAGCGCGGTGCGGGCCCGCTCGCCGCCGGACAGCGACGGGACGGCGCGGCGAGCGAGGTGGGTGACGTCGCAGGCCGCCATCGCCTCGGCGACGACGGCGTCGTCGACGTCCTCGGCCGCGGTGCCCCGCCAGGGGGCGCGGCCGAGGCGGACGACCTCTTCGACGGTGAACGGGAAGGCCACGTCGACCTGCTGCGGCAGCACGGCGCGGCGACGGGCCAGCTGCTCCTCGTTCCACTCCCCCAGCGGGGCGCCGAAGGTGCGGATCGAGCCGGAGGCCGCGACCTCGCCGGTGATGGCGCCGAGCAGGGTGGACTTGCCGGCGCCGTTCGGGCCCACGAGGGCCACGACCTCGCCGACGCGGGCGACGAGGTCGGCGCCGTCGAGGATGCGGCGGCCGCTGCGCTCGACGGTGACGTCGACGGCCTCGATGAGGGCGGTGCCGGTGGCGGCGCGGGTGGGGACCGCCTCGGTGGGCGGGCTCCAAAGGCTGCGCAGCGCGGTGCCGACGCTCACGCCCAGCCGCCCTGGGTGGTGCGGGTGCGGCGCAGCTGCCAGAAGAAGACCGGGCTGCCGATGAGCGCCGTGATGACGCCGAGGGGGATCTCCGCCGGGGCGATCGCGGTGCGGGCCACGAGGTCGGCCACCACGAGCACGAGCGCGCCGGCCAGCGCGGAGGCGGGCAGGAGGAGGCGGTGGGCCGGCCCGGAGAGCATCCGCACGAAGTGCGGGATCACGAGCCCGACGAACTGGATGATGCCGGAGACGGCGACGGCCGAGGCCGTGAGCACGGCGGTGACGATGAGCATCCGGAACCGGAAGCGCTCCACCCGCAGGCCCAGGTGGCGGGCCGAGCGCTCCCCGAGGGCGAGGAGGTCGAAGCCCCGCGCGTTCCAGACGGCCACGGCGATGCCGACCAGCGCGAACGGCGCCACGGCCGCGACGCGCGGCCAGGTGGCGGACGACGTCGAGCCGAGCTGCCAGAACGTGAGGCTCCGCAGCTCCTCGTCGTCGGAGACGTAGGTGAGCAGGCCGATGACGCCGCCGAGGAGCGCGTTGACCGCCACGCCCGTGAGGATGAGCGTGACGATCTCCGTCTTCCCGTTGGACCGGGAGGCGGCGTACAGGGCGACGACGGTGACGAGCCCGCCCGCGAAGGCCGCCGCCGGCAGCGACCAGGTGCCGAGGGGGGCGAACCCGACGACGATCTGAGCGATGCCGCCGAGGACGGCGCCGGAGGAGACGCCGACGATGCCCGGCTCGGCCAGCGGGTTGGCGAAGGCGCCCTGCATCGTGGCGCCGGCGCAGCCCAGCGCCGCGCCGATGAGCACCGTGAGGACGACCCGGGGGAAGCGGATCTCCCAGAGGACCTCGTCGGCCAGCGCGTCGGCCGCCGTGGACGACGAGAGCCCGATCCTGCGGACGATGGCGCCGACCACCTCGCCCGGGGGGATGCCGTAGGCGCCGGTCCCGGCGGCGACGACGCAGGCGATGACGAGTCCGACGGACAGGCCCACGAGGAGCGGCACGGCACCGACCCGGCGGCGGCCCTCGGCCGGGGCGTCGGCGGCCACCGGGGCGGGAGCGCCGACGATCCGGCCGGCGTCGCGGGTGGGTGCGCTCACGGGGTCGGTGCTCACCGGTCCGCCTCGTAGAGCTTCCCGATCAGCTCGGCGAGGGCGTCGGGGGTGCGGCTCCCGAAGCCGAAGAGCAGCCCGTCCTCGATCGTCACGACCCGGCGCGCCTTGCCGGCCGGGGTCTGGGCGATGCCGGGGATCTCGAGGAGCCCGTCGATGCCGCCCACCGAGGCCAGGCCGGTGGTGGTGAGGAGGAGGACGTCGGGCTGGGCGGCCACGAGGGCCTCGCTCGTCAGCCACGTGAACGGGTTCTCGAGGCCGATCTCGGTCCCGGCGTTGCGGGCGCCGGCCGCCTCGATCATCGAGTCCGGGCCCGACTCGGGGCCGCCCATGAGGTACACGCCGGCCGACCCGCGCAGGTAGAGGAAGGCGACGACGAGATCCTCGTGGTCCTCGGGGATCTCGGCCTGGACCTGCGCCATCCGCGCGTCGGTCTCGGCCACGAGGGCCTCCCCCGCCTCGGGCACCCCGAGCAGCTCGGCGACGGTGCGGATGTGGTCGTCCACCTCGTCCACCCCGGTCACGTAGTCGAGGATCACGACGGGGACGCCGGCGCTGCGGATCTGCTCGATGGCCTCGGGCGGGCCGGTGTCCGGGTCGGCGAGGACGAGCGTGGGCCGCTGGGCCAGCACGGACTCGGCGGAGACGTCGTGGGCCCGGGTGACGAGGGGGAGGTCCTGGACCTCGGGGTGGGTGGCCGAGATGTCGCGGGCCACGACGCGGTCGCCGAGCCCGAGCGCGAACACGACCTCGGAGATGCTGCCCTTCAGGGGGACGATCCGGCTGACGTCCTCGACGGTGACGGTGCGCCCGTCGGCCGACTCCACGGTGACGGGGAGCTCCGGGGTGGGTGCGCCGTCGCGCCCCGCGGCGACCGGGGCGTCGCCGCCACCGCCGCTGACCGGCGCCGCGCCGCCGGTGCTGCAGGCCGCGAGGAGGAGCGCGGCCGCGACGAGCGCGAGCGCCCGCCGGCGACCGCTCGTGCGGTCGGTGGTGTCCGCGCCGCCCCGGGGGTCCCGCACGTCAGGCCTCGCCCGCTCCCGGGCCGGCGGCGCGCCGGCGCAGCTGCCAGCCTGCGACCGCGCCGCCGAGCAGGAGGACGACCACGATGCCGAGCACGATCGGCGCCGCGCTGCCGCCGCCGTCGTCCTCGCTGCGGATCGGGGCGCCGCTGATCTCCTCGTCCTGCTCCGTCTCCGCCTCGGTGGTGGTCGTGGTGGCCTCGGTGGTGGTCGGGGCCTCGGTGGTCGTGGCGGCCTCGGTGGTCGTCGTCGCCTCGGTGGTGGGCGGTGCCGTCGTCGGCTCCGGCGGGGGCGGCGGGTCGGTGGGGGCGGGCGCGGCGGCGAAGGTCACGGGCACCCCCACGTCGGCCCCCCGGTCGGAGGTGCGGACGTGGTCGTACCGGGTGTAGATCGCGCAGCGGACCTGGTAGCAGTCGAGCCCGTTCGGCAGGTTCGGCGCCGCCGTCAGGGTGATCGTGAAGGAGCCGCCCGGGCCGTAGGGGATGGTCAGCCCCTGCCCCTCGCGGGGCGGGTTCGAGGAGATCCACTCGGAGTAGCCGCCCGTGCCCGAGCGGTCCTGACCGCCGGCGCAGGGGCTCGGCGGCATGCCGGTCGGCGGGACCATGCAGAGGGCCACGTAGACGCCCTTGTTCACGTCGTAGCCGGAGCCGCTGACGGTGATCGGCTGGCCGGGGGTGAGGTCGTGGGCCTGGGAGACGCTGAGGCGCATGGGCCCGGCGGTGGCGGTGCGGCCGTCGCCGGAGAGGGCGACCGACGGCGCGCCCTGGGCGCCAGCCGGGGGGACGGCGGCGAGGGCGGCGAGCAGGGCCACGAGGGCGATGCCGGCCTTGCGAAGAGCTCGTGTCACGAATCCAGATCCGTTCTGTATAGAAGCCTGCCCCGCGTGTATTAGGGTGACGCGAAGCACTGCGTAAGGTCTGCTTATCACAGTGGCGGCGGACAACGGAACTCACCCGAAGGAACACGACCTGCGATGACCACGCTCGACAGCACCGAGGTGCACGTGCCCCTCTCCGAGGCGATCCGGATCGCCACAGAGGCTGCGCACAGGGACGCCGAGACGGCCTCCTACGTCACGGCCCTGATGGGCGGCCAGCTGCCCGTCGAGGGCTACGCCCGCCTGGTCGCGCAGCACCGTGCGATCTACGAGGCGCTCGAGGCGCCGGTGGACCTCATGGCCCGCGAGCCGGAGATGGTGCCCTTCCTCGACGACGCCCTCTGGCGTCTCGCCTCCCTCGAGCGCGACCTCGTCGCCCTGCTCGGCGAGGGCTGGGCGTCGCGCCCGGAGGCCGAGCTGATGCCGGTCACCGTCGAGTACGTCGAGCGGCTCCGCGAGGTGGGCGGCACCTGGCCGGCCGGCTGGCTGGCCCACTACTACGTCCGCTACCTGGGCGACCTGTCCGGCGGCCTGTTCATCCGCAACCGGCTGGAGGCGACCTACTCGATCGACGAGACGAGCGGCACCGCCTTCTACGACTTCCCGGGCATCCCGAGCGCGAAGCGCTGGAAGGACGACTTCCGGGCGAAGCTCGACGCGCTGGAGTGGGACGACGAGACCCGGGCCCGCTTCACCGCCGAGGTGCTCGAGGGCTACCGCCTGAACACCGAGCTGTTCCACCAGCTGGGGGCGCACGCGTGAGCTGGCTCACCCAGGACGTCGTCGACGCCGTCACCGCGCACATGAACGGCGATCACGCCGAGGACAACGTCGTGATCTGCCAGGGCGTGGGCGGCCGCCCCGACGTGCGAGCGGCCACGCTGACCGGCCTCGACCTCGAGGCGGTGACGTTTACGGTCACCACCGAGTCCGGGGCCACCGACGAGGTGCGCATCCCCTTCTCGTCGCCGCTGGCCGACCGTCCGCAGATCCGGGCCGAGGTGGCGGAGATGTTCCACCGCTCGGCGGAGCTCCTCGGCCTCCCGCCCCGCGACCAGGGCGAGCACTGACGGCAGGCGGTCAGAGGCCGCGGGCGGCGAGGAGGGCGGCGGCGCCGTCGAGGACCTCGTCGACCACCCGGCTGGCCGCGGTGCGCGCCGCGGCCACGTCGCCGTCCGGCCCGACGGGGACGACGGCCTCGGCGTAGCACTTGCACTTCGGCTCGGTGCCGCTCGGCCGCACGACGAGGCGGGCCCCCTCCAGCTCCCAGATGAGGACGTCGGAGGGCGGCAGGCGCCGTCCCTCGAGCAGGTCCTCCACGGAGCGGACGGGGCGCCCGGCCACCTCGACGGGCGGGGTGGCCCGCAGCGCGGCCATCGCCGCCGTCACCCGGTCGAGCCAGTCCACCCGGGCGATGCGGATCGACCGCTGGCGGGTGACGTGCGCCCCGTGGCGGCGGAAGACGTCGTCCAGCCGCTCGGCCAGCGAGGACCCGGCGGCCCGCAGCTCCGCGGCCAGCTCGGCCACCACGAGCGCCGCGGAGATGCCGTCCTTGTCGCGCACGACGTCACCGACGCAATAGCCGAGGGCCTCCTCGTAGCCGAAGCGGAAGCGCTGCCCCGCCGCCGGCGCCCGCACCACCCACTTGAAGCCGGTCAGCGACTCGGCGTAGCCGACGCCCGCCTCGGCCGCGAGGCGCGACAGCAGCCGGGACGACACCACGGTGGTGACGACCACGTCGCCCGGGGCGGCACCAGCCGAGCGGAGGAGGTGGTCGGCGATGAGGACCCCGAGCTCGTCGCCGGTCAGGGCCCGCCACCCGCCCGCGGCGCCGGCGTCGGGCACGGCGACGGCCAGCCGGTCGGCGTCGGGGTCGTTGGCGAGCACGAGGTCGGCGTCGCCGGCTCGCGCCGCGGCGAGGGCGAGGTCGAGCGCCCCGGGCTCCTCCGGGTTCGGGAAGGCGACCGTCGGGAAGTCGGGGTCGGGCTCCACCTGCTCGGCCACCTCGACGAGCGGCGGGAACCCGGCGGCCGCGAAGGCTCGGCGGACCACGGCGGCGCCCACGCCGTGCATGGCCGTGTAGATCGCCCGCACGTCGCGCGGCCCGCCCGGGCGGAGCAGCCCGACGACGGCGTCGACGTAGGCCTGCACGACCTCGTCGCCCAGCTGGGTCACCCGCTCGGGGGCGAGGGGCACCTCGGCCAGCGACCCCACGGCGTCGATGGCGGCGGAGATCTCCACGTCGGCGGGCGACACGATCTGCGCGCCGTCGCCCAGGTACAGCTTGTAGCCGTTGTCCTGCGGCGGGTTGTGGCTGGCCGTGACGACGATGCCGGCCACCGCGCCGAGGTGGCGCACGGCGAAGGCGGCGGCGGGCGTGGGGATCGGCGCCGGCAGCAGCAGCGCCTCGAGCCCGGCGCCGGCCAGCACGGCGGCGGCGTCGGCGGCGAACTCGGCGCTGCCGTGGCGGGCGTCGCGCCCGACGACCACCCCACCGCTCCGGCCCGTCTCGCGCAGCCAGGCCGCGACCCCGGCGGTGGCCCGGCGCACGAGGGCGCGGTTCATGCGGTTCGGGCCGGCCCCCAGGGGGCCGCGCAGCCCCGCGGTGCCGAACTGGAGGCGGGCGCCGAAGCGGGCGTGGAGCCCCTCGGCGTCCCCGGCGGCGAGGAGCGCGTCGACCTCGGCGCGGGTGGCCGGGTCCGGGTCCTCGTCCCGCCAGGCCTCGGCGGCCAGGCGCAGCGCGTCCGGCCCGACCGGGCTCACAGGCGGGCGACCACCTGCGCGAGGAGGTCCCCCATGGCCTCGGCGGCGGCCCGCCCGGCCTCGAGCACGTCGGCGTGGTCGAGGTTCCCCTCGCCGAGCCCGGCGGCCAGGTTGGTCACGAGCGACAGGCCGAGCACCTCGGCGCCGACGTGCCGGGCGGCGATGACCTCGTGCACCGTCGACATGCCGACGAGGTCGGCGCCGAGCGTGCGCAGCATCCGGATCTCGGCCGGCGTCTCGTAGTGCGGGCCCGGGAGCCCGGCGTAGACGCCCTCCTCGAGCGTCGGGTCGACCTCGCGGGCGAGGTCGCGCAGCCGCCGCGAGTAGGCCTCGGTGAGGTCGACGAAGCGGGGCAGGCCGAGCGCCTCGGGGGCGGGCGGCCCGGTGAGCGGCGAGCGGCCCGTGAGGTTGAGGTGGTCGGCGATGAGCACGGGCTGGCCGACCCGCATCCCGTCGCGCAGCCCGCCGGCGGCGTTCGTGAGGACGACGGTGCCGCACCCGGCCCGGACCCCGGCGCGGACGCCGTGGACGACGGCGCTCAGGTCGTGGCCCTCGTAGGCGTGGACCCGGCCGAGGAGGGCGAGGATGCGCCGCCCGCCCGCCGCCTCGATCGAGCGCAGCGCGCTCTTGTGCCCGGCCACGGCGACCGACGGGAAGCCGGGCAGCTCGGCCAGCGGCACCTCGGCGGTCGTGGTGCCGAAGCGCTCGACGGCGGGCATCCAGCCGGAGCCGAGGACGACGAGCACGTCGTGGCGCTCGACCGCCGTGCGCTCGGCGATGGCGGCGGCCGCCCGGTCGACGAGGACCCAGGGATCGGGGGCGAGGCTCACCGGGGGCACCCGACGGAGAGGAGCAGCGCGATCGACGTCACCGGTCCAGGCTGCCACGCCCAGCCGCGCGATGGCGGCGGCGCGGTGCCCGGCGACCGCAGGTCAGTAGCCGAGCGGGCGGACGAGCTGGCCGAGGCTCACGCCCGGGCGGGCACCGGTGTGGCCGAGCACCGCGGAGGCGGCGATCGAGCCGAGCTTGCCGCACTCGGCCATGGTCCGGTCGTGGGTGAAGCCGTAGAGGAAGCCGGCGGCGTAGAGGTCGCCGGCGCCGGTGGTGTCGACCACCTCGACGGGGTGGGCCTCGACCTCGTCGACCTGCTCGCCCCGGACGACGACCGAGCCGGCCGGGCCGCGGGTGATCGCCGCGACCTCGACGTCGGCGCGCGCCGCGTCGAGGACCTCCTGGAAGGTGTCGACCTGGTAGAGCGACATGGCCTCCTCCTCGTTGGCGAAGAGGATGTCGACCTGGTCGTGCACGAGGTCGCGCCACTCGTCGCGGTGCCGCTCGACGCAGAAGGTGTCCGAGAGGGTGAGCGCCACCCTCCGGCCGGCCTCGTGGGCGATGCGGCTGGCCTTCCAGTAGGCCTCCTTCGCCTCGTCCCGGTCGAAGAGGTAGCCCTCGAGGAAGGTCACCTGGGCGTCGGCGATGAGCTCGCCGTCGACGTGCTCGGGGCCGAAGTGCTCGGAGGAGCCGAGGTAGGTGTTCATCGTCCGCTGCGCGTCCGGGGTGACGATGATGAGGCAGCGGCCGGTGGGCGGCCCCTCCGGGGCGGGCTGGGCGCGGAAGATCACGCCCGTCGAGCGCAGGTCGTGGGCGAACACGGCGCCGAGGTCGTCGTCGTGGACCCGGCCGAGGTAGGCCGCGGTGCCCCCGAACGAGGCGATGCCCGAGATGGTGTTCGCGGCGGACCCGCCGGACACCTCGAGGCCCTCGCCCATCGCGGCGTAGAGCTCCTCGGCCCGCTCGGTGTCGATGAGCGTCATCGAGCCCTTCACGAGGCCGTGGCGCTCGATGAACTCCTCGCTCTCGTGGCTGAGGACGTCGACGAGGGCGTTGCCGATGCCGACGACGTCGATGGAGGGCCGGTCCTGCGCGGTCACGGCGGGCCACGCTAGGCGCGAACCGGACACCGCGAGGAGGTTCGCCCACATCTCGACGGATCTGCCGTGAGTTTCACAGAAGCTGTTAATCTCACGGCATGTCGGGAGAACGGTACAACCCGGTGGCCAACCCCTACGCCCCCGGGGCCGGCACCCCGCCTCCCGCCCTCGTCGGCCGGGACGACCTCCTCGAGGACGCCTCGGTGAGCGTGCGGCGCCTGCGCTCCGGACGGGCCAGCCAGCACCTGCTGCTCACCGGGCTCCGCGGCGTCGGCAAGACGGTGCTCCTGGGCAAGCTCGCCGCGCTCGCGGAGCACCAGGGCTTCCGGGTGATCCGCCTCGAGGCGGTGGGCGGCGACGACGCCATCGTCTCGTTCCTCCGCCAGGCTCGGCGCATCATCGAGGACCTCGGGCCGAGCCCGCGGGTCCACCGGGCCATCCGCTCGATCGACGCCGTCGCCGTGACCGTGGCCGGCAGCGGCCTGCGCGTCGAGCGCGGCGAGCACGCCACGCCGGACCGGGACGCGCTGGGCGACGTCGTCGTCGACCTCGCCCACGCCTGCGCCGACCACGACCTCGGGGTGGCGATCGCGCTGGACGAGGCGCAGCTCGTCGAGCGCCAGGACCTGCGCCGCCTGCTGGCCGGCGTGCACCGCTGCGGCCAGGACGGGCTGCCCCTGTGGTGCGTGCTGGCCGGCCTGCCCAACCTCATGGGCATCGTGGCCAAGGCGGCCACCTACGCCGAGCGGATGTTCACGGTGGGGGCGCTCGGCCCGCTCACCCCGGCCCAGGTGGCGGCGGCCGTGGCCGAGCCGTCCGAGGAGCTGGGCGTGGTGTGGTCCCCCGAGGCCCTCGACGCCGTGGCCGACCGCTCCGACGGCTACCCGTTCTTCGTCCAGGTCTGGGCCTTCCACACCTGGAACGCCGCCCGCGACGAGCCGATCTCGGTCGCCGACGTCGAGCGGGCCGAGGGGGCCGCCCGCCTGGCGCTCGACGCCTCGTTCTTCGCCGCCCGCATCGCCCGCATCCCGGACAGCGAGGTCGACTACGTGCGGGCGCTCGCCTCCCTCGGACCGGGCCCGCACCGCTCGGGCGAGGTGGCGGCGGCGGCCGGCAAGACCACCTCCGCGGTGGCCGCGTTCCGCGACCGGCTCATCGGCGAGGGCCTCGTCTACGCCCCCCGCTACGGCTGGGTGGAGCTCGCCATCCCCCACTTCGACGACTACGTCCGCCGCACGCTCCCGCCGATCTGAGCCGACCTGATCGAGCGCACCGGAGCCGGGTCTCCGCCGTGCCGGCGCGATGAGTCCGCCGGGCCTGACCCGTCACCACCGGCACCAGCACGAGGAGGACGAGGCGTGGACGCGATCAGCGAGCGGTTCCGACGGGTCGCGGCGGGCTTCAGCGAGCGCGCGCAGGGCGAGCCGGAGGACGCCTGGGAGCAGCCGTCGCCCTGCGAGGGCTGGACGGCCCGCGACGTGGTGCGCCACCTCGTCGAGTGGGTGCCGGCGTTCTTCGAGGCTGCGGGCGCGCCGAGCCTCCCGCCCCTCCCGTCACCGCACGACGACCCGGCCGGCGCGTGGGAGGCCCTGCGGGCCGGGGTCCAGGGCTGGCTGGACGACCCCGAGCTCGCGACGTCGGTGATCGAGCACCCCCGGGCGGGTCGGCACGCGCTGTGCGACGCCGTGGGCACCTTCGTCGTGGGCGACGTCCTCGTGCACACGTGGGACCTCGCCCGGGCGACCGGCCAGGACGAGACCCTCGACCCCGACGAGGTGGCGCGCACCCTCGCTGGCTCCCAGCCCGTCGAGGAGCTCATGCGCTCGAGCGGTCAGTACGGCCCGCGGGTCGAGGTCCCGACCGACGCCGACCTGCAGGCGCGCCTCATCGCCTTCACCGGCCGCCAGCCCTGACGAGCAGCGGACCGTCGCCGCCTTCGCGGCGCTGTTCGAGCGGCACGTGTGGCAGCCCTTCGCGGACGCCGGGATGCCGGCCGAGCGCCTCGGGGAGGTCCAGGCCGCCCTGGATCGCCTCGTCCCCCTGGCCCAGACGATCGTGCTCGCGAACCTCGGCGAGGCGCTGCGCGACGCCGCGGGCGACCTGCTCGGTGCGGAGGCAGAGCGCCTCACCTCGGCCGGCGGCTCGGACGCCACCTGACGGAGCCGGCACGCCGAGCGCGGGCCGCAGCACGCGGCGTGAGCTGCCCGGGGGAGGGCCCGGATGCGCCGGTAGCCTCCGCTGCGATGGCTGAGAACCCGTACCGCCTGCCCCGCACGGTCGTCCCCGAGCGCTACGACCTCACGCTCACCCCAGACCTCCCCTCGGCGTCGTTCGCCGGCGAGGTCCACATCGACGTGCGGGTGGAGACCGACACGGCCGAGGTGGTCCTGAACGCCATCGAGCTCGAGATCGATGAGGCGTGGGTGACCGTCGGCGACGAGCGCCTCGACGCCACCGTCGCCCTCGACGACGAGACCGAGCGGGCCACCCTCACCCTCCCGCGGGCCCTCCCGGCCGGACCGGCCACCGTGTCGCTGCGCTTCCGGGGCACGCTGAACGACAAGCTCCGCGGCTTCTACCGCTCCCGCTTCACCGACAGCGAGGGCACCGAGCACGTCATCGCCACCACGCAGTTCGAGGCCACCGACGCCCGGCGGGCCTTCCCCTGCTGGGACGAGCCCGACTTCAAGGCCACCTTCGCCATCACCCTCGTCGTGCCGGACGGCCTCTTCGCCGTGTCGAACGCGGCCATCGTCGAGGAGGAGCCGCTCGGCGACGGGACCCGCCGGGTCCGCTTCGCCGACACGATGGTGATGTCGACCTACCTCGTCGCCTTCATCGTCGGTCCGCTCGAGGCCACCGAGGCGGTCGACGTCGACGGCACCCCGGTGCGGCTCGTCTACCCGCCCGGCAAGGCGCACCTCGCCGAGTACGGCACCGAGGTGGCCGCCTTCTCCCTCCGCTACCTGGCCGACTACTTCGCCCTCCCCTACCCGGGCGACTCGATGGACCTCGTGGCCATCCCGGACTTCGCCTTCGGGGCGATGGAGAACCTCGGCTGCGTGACGTTCCGCGAGACGCTGCTGCTCGTCGACCCGGCCCATGCCACCCAGGGCGAGCTGCAGAACCTCGTCGACGTCATCGCCCACGAGCTCGCCCACATGTGGTTCGGCGACCTCGTGACCATGAAGTGGTGGAACGGGATCTGGTTGAACGAGGCCTTCGCCACGTTCATGGAGTTGAAGGTCACCGACGCGTTCCGCCCGGACTGGGACCGCTGGGTCAGCTTCGGCCTGGCCCGCACCACCGCCTTCGACACCGACGCCCTCGAGGCGACCCGCCCCATCGAGTTCCCGGTCATCTCGCCCGACGATGCCGAGGGCATGTTCGACGTCCTCACCTACGAGAAGGGCGCGGCGGTCGTCCGCATGCTCGAGCAGTACCTCGGCGAGGACCGCTTCCGCGAGGGCATCCGCCGGTACATGGCCGAGCACCGCTACGGGAACACCGAGACGACCGACCTGTGGGACGCCATCGAGGCGGCCTCCGGGGAGCCGGTCCGGCGGATCATGGACTCCTGGATCTTCCAGGGCGGCCACCCGATCCTCACCGTGGCGGCGGAGGACGGCGGCGCGACGCTGCGGATCCGCCAGGAGCGCTTCAGCTACCTCGCCGACGCCGACACGAGCACCCGCTGGTCCGTGCCGATCCACCTGCGAGCCGGCCACGCCGACGGCTCCACGAGCACGCAGGTCCTCCTCCTCGAGGGTGACGAGCTGACCGTGACCCTGGACCAGCCGGCCACGTGGGTCGTCGCCAACGCCTCGGGCCACGGCTTCTACCGCACCCGCTACGCGGGCGACCTCGGCGCCGCGGTGGTGGCCAACGTCCGCGCCCTCTCCCAGATCGAGCGCTACCAGCTCGTCGACGACACGATCGCCTCGGTGCTGGCCGGCGCCGTCCCGGCCGGCGAGCTCCTCGCCCTCGCCGAGGGCCTGGTCGACGAGACCGACGTGTCGGTCTGGCGGCGGATCATCTCCGGCCTCGACCTGCTCGACCGGGTGGCCGACGACGCCAGCCGCCCCGCCCTGCAGGCCCGGGCCCGGGCCGTCCTCACCCCGGCCCTCGAGCGCCTCGGCTGGGAGCCCCGCGACGGCGAGTCCGACCGCGAGCGCGAGCTGCGCGGCGCGCTCGTCGGGGCCCTCGCCACCCTGGCCGGCGACGAGGGCGTGCAGGCCGAGGTCGCGCAGCGCTTCGCGGCGGTGCGCGCCGGCGCCGAGGTCGAGGCCAACCTGGCGAGCGCCGTCATCCGGGCCACGGCGGCCGCGGCCGACGCGGCCACGCTGGACGAGCTCCTCGCCGGCTTCCGCTCCGCCGCCACCCCGCAGGAGGAGCTGCGCTACCTCTACGCCCTCGCCGACGTCCGCGACGACGCGGCGATGGACCGCGTCCTCGAGGTGGCGATGAGCGACGAGGTGCGCACCCAGAACGCGCCGTTCCTCATCGGTGCCTGCATCGCCAACCGCGACCACGCCGCCCGGGCCTGGGCCCTCGTCGAGTCCCGCTGGGACGAGATGAACGAGCGCTTCCCCTCGAACAGCATCGCCCGGATGCTCCACGGCATCCGCGTGGTCAACGACGCCGCGCTGGCCGACCGGATCGCGGCCTTCCTCACCGACCACCCGGTGCCCCAGGGCAAGCAGACGATCGACCAGCACCTCGAGCGCATGCGGGTCTCGGTGGCCGTCGCCGAGCGGGAGCGCCCCCGCCTCGCCGCGGCCCTCTGAGGGGCGGCTCGCCCCGGCTCAGGTCAGGGCGAGCACGAGGCCGATCTGGCCGAGGTGGTACGTCACCATGACCGACAGGCGGGCGTGGGGCGTGGAGGCCAGGAACCGGTTCCAGGCGATGAGCGAGTCGCTCACGTAGAAGCTGACCGCGCCGAGGACGGCGAGGACCCGGCCCGTGCCGACGGCCGTCGCCACCATCGCGGAGATCACCAGGATGTAGGCGAGCACCGGGCCCGCGAGGGCGCGCTCCACCCGGCGCACGCCGCGCAGCACCCGGCCGCCGACGGTCAGGACGGCGACGGTGACGAGGACGCCGCCGACGAGCAGCCGAGGGGCCGTCACGTCGAGGGCCAGCATCCCGCCGATGTAGGCGACGTGGCCGACGAGGAACGAGGCCAGCCCGGGGACGAACAGGTCCTGGGGGAGCATGAGGAACACGTCGCCGGCCAGGCAGAACGCGAGCGCGACGAGGAACCAGGCGCGGGCGGCGTCGCTGTCCACGTCGAGCGCGAGGCAGGCGAGGAGCAGCAGCACCATCGTCAGGGGCTTGCAGACGTACTCGAGCCAGAGCAGGTCCCGCTCCACGGCCAGCCAGTTGCCGGCCGCCACGACGAGCGTCAGCGCGAGCAGCAGCAGCGCAGCCCCGGTCATGGGATCACCCCTCGGGTCGGGTGGCGGTGATCGCCTCGTCCCACGGCGTGGCCGCCTCCACGAACGAGCGCCACCGCATCACCTTGGCCGGCATGCTGACCCCGAGCACGCCCACGACGCGGCCGTCGCGGCCGTAGAGGGCGGTGAAGCGCCGCTCCTCGACGCTGCCGGCCACGATCTCCACCTGGTCGGTGGCCGCGGCCACGCCGGCCAGCTGGATCTTGCGGTCGTACTGGTCGCTCCAGAACCACGGGATCGGGGCGTAGGGCTCCCCCGCCCGGCCGTCGAGGTGGGCGAGCAGGGTCCGGGCGGCGTGGGCGCCCATCTCCACCGCGTTGTCCCAGTGCTCCACGCGCATCGGGCCGAAGCGGGGGTGAGGCCAGCGGGCGACGTCGCCGGCGGCGACGATCCCGGGGGCGGCGAGCGTGGTGGCGTCGCAGACCACGCCGTCCTCGAGCGCCAGGCCGCTGTCCTCGAGCCAGTCGGTGTTCGGGCGCACGCCGATGCCCACCACGACGAGCTCGGTGTCGACGGTCGTGCCGTCGGTGAGGCGGACGGCCTCCACGTGGTCACCGCCCTCGATGCGCACCACGCCCACGCCGAGGCGCAGGTCCACGCCGTGGTCTCGGTGGAGGTCCGCCATCACCGCGCCGATGGTCGGCCCGAGGCCCCGCTCGAGCGGGACCGGCTGCGCCTCCACGAGCGTCACCTCGAGGCCGAGCCCCCGACAGGTGGCCGCCACCTCGGCGCCGATGAACCCGGCGCCGACCACGACGACGCGGCTGGGCCGGGCCTCGAGCGCCTTGCGGACGGCGAGGGCGTCGTCGAGCGTGCGCAGCGTGTGCACGCCGGCGAGGTGGTCCGTGTTGGGCAGGCGCCGGGGGCTGGCCCCGGTGGCGACGACGAGGCCGTCGTAGGGCAGGGCCTCGCCGCTCCAGAGGCGAACGGTCCGGGCCGCCGGGTCGAGGCCGGCGGCAGGGACGCCGAGCTGCCAGTCCACGTCGAGGTCGTCGACCGAGCCCTGGGCCACGCCGAGCGCGGTGGCCTCGGGCGCGGTCTGCCCGGCCAGGACGTCCTTGGAGAGCGGCGGTCGGTCGTAGGGCCGGTGGACCTCGTCGCCGACGACGGTGATCGTCCCGTCGTGGCCGCGGGCTCGCAGCTCCTCGGCGGCCCGCAGGCCGGCCAGGGACCCGCCGACGATGACGATGCGACGCCCGCCCACTGCGCCGCCCTATCCCTCGATCGTGATGGCCTGCTTGGGGCAGCGGCGAGCGGCCTCCTCGACCTTCGCTCGCAGCTCCTCCGGCGGCTCCTCCTGGAGCACGTAGAGGAAGTCGTCGTCGCGCACCTCGAACACCTCGGGCGCGGCCGCCATGCACAGGGCGTTGCTCTCACACAGGTCGAAGTCGACGACGACTCGCATAGCTCGGTCTCCTCGGCTCAGCAGCTGGGGTGCTTCGACCGGGGAACCTAGCCTCCCTGCCATGCCCCGCAGGCCAGACGCCCTCCGCACCGGCGAGGCCCGCCGGATCGCGCTGGCCGCCCAGGGGTTCGCGGACCCCCGGCCCGCCGGGCGCGTCGACCGCCGCCACCTGCGCCGGGTGCTGGCCCGCGTGGGCGTCGTGCAGATCGACTCGGTGAACGTGCTGACCCGCAGCCACGAGCTGCCCTTCCTCGCCCGGCTCGGCCCCTACCCCCGCGACCTGCTGGCGCGATGGCTGTGGGGCAGCGGGGAGGTGTTCGAGTACTGGGCCCACGAGGCGTCGCTCCTGCCGGTCGAGCTGCACCCGCTGCTGCGGTGGCGGATGGCCCAGGACCACGCGTGGGGCGGGCCGAGCGCCACGGCCGCCGCCCGGCCCGAGCTGGTGGACGCCCTCCTCGACGCCGTGCGGGAGCGGGGGCCGGTGGCGCTCGGGGAGCTCGAGCACCTCGGCGACGACATCAGGCGACCGCCGCCGCGCGCCGGCGCGATGTGGAACTGGACGCCGGCGAAGAAGGCCGTGGAGCACCTGTTCTGGCAGGGGCGGGTGGCCGCCGTGCGGAACCCGGCCAGCTTCGCCCGCCTCTACGTGGCGCCGGAGCGGGTCGTGCCGGCCGAGGTCCTGGCGACGCCGACCCCGCCGGACGACGACGCGATGAAGCAGCTCCTGCTCCGCGCCGCCCGCAGCCACGGGGTGGGGACGGCCCGGGACCTCGCCGACTACCACCGCCTCCACGTCCCCACGGCGCGCCGGCTGGTCTCGGAGCTGGCGGCCGACGGGGCGCTCGTCCCGGTCACCGTCGAGGGCTGGACCCAGCCCGGCTTCCTCCACCCCGACGCCGCGATCCCCCGTCGGGTGCGGGCCAGCGCTCTGCTCTCCCCCTTCGACTCGCTCGTGTGGGAGCGCCGCCGCGTCGAGGAGCTGTTCGGGTTCCGGTACCGCATCGAGATCTACGTCCCGGCGGCCAAGCGGGTGCACGGCTACTACGTGCTGCCCTTCCTCCACGACGAGCGCCTCGTCGCCCGGGTCGACCTGAAGGCGGACCGGGCCGGCGGGCGGCTCCTCGTGCGCGGGGCCTTCGCCGAGCCCACCTTCGAGCCGGACCGGGATCAGCCCGCGCTCGTCGCGCGCCTCCGCGAGCTGGCCGCCTTCCTGGGGCTCGGCGCGATCGCGGTCGAGAGGCGGGGTGACCTCGCCGCTGCGCTCGCTACCGGTCTGCCCTGACCTGCTGGATCGCGCCCCGCGTCGGGCCCGGCTCGCTCCGGCGGGCCGGGCCCGAGCGCGTCCGGGCTCAGAGCGCGGTGAGGATCTCCGCCCCGTCGGCGGTGACCACGAGCGTGTGCTCGAACTGCGCGGTGCGCTTCCGATCGATGGTGACGGCCGTCCAGCCGTCGTCCCAGAGGTGGTGCTCCCACGCGCCGACGGTGATCATCGGCTCGATCGTGAAGGTCATGCCCTCCTCGATCACCCGGGTGAGCGACGGGTCGTAGTAGTGCGGCACGTGCAGGTCCGTGTGGAACTGCCGGCCGATGCCGTGCCCCACGAAGCTGCGCACGACCCCGAAGCCGTTGGCCTCCGCGTGCTCCTGGATGGCCCGGCCGATCACGTTGAACGGCTGGCCCGGGCGGACGGCCTCGATGCCGCGGTGGAGGCACTCCCGGGTGACCTCCACGAGGCGACGGCTCTCGGGGTCCACCTCACCCACCAGGAAGGTGGCGTTGGTGTCGCCGTGGACGCCGTCGAGGTAGATCGTGACGTCGAGGTTGACGATGTCGCCGTCGAGCAACCTCCGGTCGTCGGGGATGCCGTGGCAGATGACCTCGTTGACCGACGTGCACAGCGACTTCGGGAAGGCGCCGTAGTTCAGCGGGCTCGGGTAGCCGCCCCGCTCGATGCACGCCTGGTGGCAGAGCTCATCGAGCTCGTCGGTCGTGACGCCCGGTCGCACGGCCTCGCCGACGAGGGCGAGCACCTCGGCCGCCGCCTTGCCGGCCCGGCGCATCCGCTCGATGACCTCCGGCGGCTGGACCGGGTCCTCGGTCTCCCGCACGGGCACGCCGGTGTCGGCGTAGGGCGGGCGGGGGATGTGGGCGGGGACCTCGCGCATCGGCCCGACCCGGCCGGGACGGATGGGGTCCGTCGACGGCTTGTGGCAGCGCTTGAACTTCTTGCCGCTGCCGCACCAGCAGGGGTCGTTGGCCTTCATGGCCGCCAGGCGGGGGGTCGTCACCGTCATCAGAGCCAGGCTACCGACCGCCTGGGAGGACGCCGCAGGCCGCGCCGGCCCGCGTGCGACGATGGCCGGGTGACCGGGATCGCCACCCCGCCGCCGTCGGACGACCTGGACCCGCTCCCCCCGGTGCAGGTCGAGGCCGTCGAGCTCGTGACGGTGCGCCTCCCCCTCGCCACGCCCCTGGCATCGGCCGCAGGGGCCCGGGCCGAGCGGACGGTCCTGCTCCTGCGGGTGCGGGCGAGCGAGGCCGAGGGCTGGGCGGAGTGCGTCGCCGAGGTCGCCCCCACCTACGCCCCCGAGTTCGTGGCCGGCGCCGCGCTCGTGCTGCGCGAGCACCTGCTCCCCCGCGCCTGGGACGCGCTCGGGGACGCCGACGCCGTGGCGGCCGCGGTCGCGCCGGTGCAGGGGCACCCGATGGCCAAGGCGGCGCTCGAGCTGGCGGTGCTCGACGCGCAGCTGCGCGCCGCGGACCGGTCGCTGGCCTCCTGGCTCGGCGCCACCGAGGCGGCCGTGCCCGCCGGCGCCGCGCTCGGGCTCCACCCCACGAACGACGCCCTGCTCGCCGAGGCGGACGAGGCGCTGGCCGCCGGCGCCGCCCGCCTGCGGGTGAAGGTGGCGCCGGGACGGGCCGCCCAGCCGCTGCGGGTGCTGCGGGCCTACCTGGGCGACGACGTCGTCCTCCAGGCCGACGCCAACGGCTCGTTCCGGGCCGACGACCCGGAGCACCTCGACGAGCTCGACCACCTCGACGACCTCGGCCTCGCCTGCCTCGAGCAGCCCCTGCCCGCCGACGACCTCACCGGCAGCGCCCGCCTGGCCCGTCGCCTCCGCACCCCGGTGTGCCTCGACGAGCCGATCACCTCGCTCGGCGCCCTCGAGGCCGCCGTGGCCCTCGGGGCCCTGAACATGCTGTGCCTGAAGCCCGGGCGGGTGGGCGGCTGGCGCACGGCCCGGGCGGTGCACCGGCGCTGCCAGGAGCTGGGCCTCCCCGTCTGGGTGGGCGGGATGCTCGAGACCGGCGTGGGGCGGGCCGCCAACCTGGCCGTCGCCGGGCTCCCCGGGATGGCGCTGCCGCCGGATCTCGACCCCCGCGGCCGCTTCGCTCCCGACCTCGCCGACCCCCGCCTCCCCGGCCCGGACGGGCTCGTGGCGCTGCCCACCGGACCGGGCACCGGCGCCGTCCCCGACCCGAGCGCGCTCGACGGGGCGGCCGTCACCCGCATCGACGCGCCCTGAGCGCCCGATCCGGTGGCAAGGTGGACGCCGTGACGGCCTCCCCTGCCCCGCCGACGGTCACGCTGGCCGACATCGAGGAGGCGGCGGCGCGCATCGCAGGCGCCGTCGAGCGCACCCCCAGCGCCCGATCCGCCACCCTGTCGGACGTCCTCGGCCGCGACGTCGTCGTGAAGTTCGAGAACCTCCAGTTCACCGCGGCGTTCAAGGAGCGCGGTGCCCTCAACAAGCTGCTCTCGCTCGGCGCGGAGGAGCGGGCCCGCGGCGTGATCGCGATGTCGGCCGGCAACCACGCGCAGGCCGTGGCCCGCCACGCCGCTCGCCTCGGGATCAGCGCCACGATCGTGATGCCGGCCGGCACGCCGTACGTGAAGGTGCACCGCACCGAGGAGCTCGGCGCGCGGGTCGTGCTCGTGGGCGAGGACCTCGCCGAGTGCACCGTGGAGGCGCAGCGCATCGCCGAGGCGGAGGGCCGGGTGTTCGTCCACCCCTACGACGACCCGGCGGTGGTGGCCGGGCAGGGCACGGTCGCCCTCGAGCTGCTGGCCGACCACCCGGAGATCACGGCCCTCGTCGTCCCCGTGGGCGGCGGCGGGCTCCTCGCGGGGATGGCCGTCGCGGCCCGGGCGCTGCGCCCCGAGCTCACGATCGTGGGCGTGCAGAGCGAGCGCTGGGCGAGCATGGTGAACGCCACGACCGGCAGCGAGCACCAGGTCGGGGGCGTCACGATCGCCGAGGGGATCGCCGTGCCCGTGCCGGGGACGCTCACGCAGCGGCTCATCGCCGAGCACGTGGACCGGCTCGTGACCGTCACCGAGGAGTCGATCGAGGCCGGCATCAACCTCGTGCTCGAGATCGAGAAGGTCGTGGCCGAAGGCGCCGGCGCCGCGGGCATCGCCGCCCTCGTGGAGCACCCCGACCTGCTCCGCGGCGAGACCGTCGGCGTGGTGCTCTCGGGGGGCAACGTCGACCCCCGCCTGCTCGCCTCGGTGATCATGCGGGGCCTCGTGCGCTCCGGGCGCCTCACCCGCCTCCGCATCGAGATCCCCGACCGGCCGGGCGTGCTCGGCAAGGTCGCCACCGTGGTCGGCCAGGCCGGCGGCAACATCGTGGAGATCGTCCACGACCGGATGTTCCTCGACGTCCCGGCCCGCTCCGCGGAGATCGAGGTCGTGATGGAGACCTTCGACCACGCCCACATCGAGCGGGTCGTCGCCGCGCTCGGCGAGGCCGGCTACACGGCCCACCTCGCGGAGGTCACCCTCGGCGGCCGCGGCGTCTAGGCGATCAGCTGGTCGCGCAGGGCGCTGATCGTGGCGTCGGAGACGCCGAGCTCGACGGCCAGGCCCTCCATCGACCCGAACCGGTCCCGCACCCCGTCGAGGAAGCCGTGCATCGCCTCGACCGGGGCCTCCAGGTACTCGCGGGGCTGGCTCGTCATCGCCGTCTTCGCGTCGGGGAACTCGATCTCGAGCCAGGACTCGAAGTCGAGCATCGCCGCTGCGCTCTGGTGGTAGTCGCCGGCGATCTCCTCGTCGGGCACGTCGAGTAGGCCGAGGATCACCGCGGCGAGCACGCCGGTGCGGTCCTTGCCCGCCGCGCAGTGGAAGAGCGCCGGGTGCCCGTCGCTGATCAGCTCGACGGCCCGGGCCAGCGAGCCGCCGCCCTCCACGATCATGTCGAGGTAGCGGTCCCGCAGGAACTCCGCCGCCGAGGCGCCGGCCACCAGGTCGTCGTCGCTCCAGATGCGCTTGATGACGGGCAGGTGGTGCCAGTCGACCGGGTGCTGATCGATCGGGAAGCGGCCCCGTGCGATCTCGTCCTCGGTGCGGAGGTCGATGACGGTGCGCAGGCCGAGGGCGCGGGCAGCCTCGAGGTCGTCGCCGGCCAGGCGGTGCACGCCGTCGGCCCGGTACACCGCGCCGCGCCGGACCTCGCGCCCGTCCCGGGTGGGGAGGCCGCCGAGGTCGCGGACGTTGAAGACCCGCTGGAAGCGGATCACCCGGTCGGTCGTGGGATCGGGCGTCGTCGTCATCGCTGCGAACCTATCGGGCAGAGGTGACGGCACCACGTCCGGCGATCGTCCTGCCGGTGGACGCCAGCTGACCTCGCGCCGACTCGGGGCCGGGCCCTCGTCTGGACGTCGGCGCCGGGCCGCGGGCAGGCTCCGACACCATGTCTGTCAGGGGGAAGGCGATCATCGTCGGCGCGTACGAGCACCCGCGCCGCGACATCCCGGATCGGTCGGTGGCCCAGACCCACCGCGAGGTGGCGATGGGGGCGCTGGCCGACGCCGGGCTGACCCTCGCCGACGTCGACGGGTACTTCTGCGACGCCACGGCGCCCGGCTTCGGGGCGATGAGCATGGCGGACTACCTGGGCCTCCAGGTCCGCCACGTCGACACCACCGAGACCGGCGGCAGCTCGTACCTCGCCCACGTGGGCCACGCCGCCGCGGCCATCGCGGCGGGCAAGTGCCGGGTGGCGCTCATCACGCTGGCCGGCAAGCCCCGCACCGGGGGGATCCCGCCGGGGGCCTCCGCCCGCTTCGCCGACGCCCCCGAGGCCGGCTTCGAGCAGGTGGGCATCTTCGGTGCCCCCACGAACTACGCGCTGGCCGCCTCCCGGCACATGCACGAGTTCGGCACGACGAGCGAGCAGCTGGCCTGGATCAAGGTCGCCGCCTCCGAGCACGCCCAGCACAACCCGAACGCGTTCCTGCAGGACGTGGTCACGGTGGACGACGTGCTCGCGTCGCCGATGATCGCTGACCCGCTGCACCGGCTGGACTGCTGCGTCGTCACCGACGGCGGCGGGGCGCTCGTCGTCGTCCACCCCGACGTCGCCCGAGAGCTCGGCCGCAAGGGCGCCACCGTCCTCGGCCATGGCGAGGCCATCAAGCACGCCGACAGCGGACGGATCGATCTCACCTACTCGGCGGCGCTGTGGTCCGGCCCCGCCGCCTTCGAGGAGGCTGGGGTGACGCCGGCCGACATCCAGTACGCGTCGATCTACGACTCGTTCACGATCACCGTGCTCATCGCCCTCGAGGACCTCGGGTTCTGCGCCAAGGGCGAGGGCGGGCGGTTCGTGGAGGACGGCGCGCTGCGCAGCCCGGGCGGCCGGCTCCCGTTCAACACCGACGGCGGCGGGCTCTGCAACAACCACCCAGCCAACCGAGGGGGGATGACGAAGGTGATCGAGGCCGTCCGCCAGCTGCGGGGCGAGGCCCACCCGGCCGTGCAGGTGCCGGGCTGCGAGCTCGCCCTCGCCCACGGGACCGGCGGGTCCCTGTCAACCCGCCACGGCAGCGCCACCCTGATCCTCGGGGTGTGGGACCGATGAGCGAGCTCCCCGCCCTCCCCGTCCCCCGCAGCCGCGAGGCCGCCCCGTTCTGGGACGCCGCCCTCGAGGGCCGCCTCGTGCTGCCCGTCTGCGACAGCTGCGGCCATCACATCTGGTACCCGCGCGACGCCTGCTCGGCCTGCGGCCACGACTCGGTCACCTGGACCGAGATGTCGGGCCAGGGCACCGTCTACGCCCGCACGATCGCCCGCCGGGGCATGGGACCGTGGAAGGAGGCGGCGCCCTACGTCGTCGCCTACGTCGAGCTGGCCGAGGGCCCGCGCATCCTCACCAACGTGGTCACGGACGACCCGGAGTCGGTCCAGGTCGGTGCTCCGGTCGTCGCGACCTTCGTCCCCGTCGCCGACGCCCCCGAGGACCGCCCCCAGTCCCTCCTCCGCTTCCGCCCCGCCTGACCCCGTCCGGCCCAACCCGTCTCGAGGCAATAGCGCTCACCGACGTCACCTCGAGGCAATGGCGCTCGCATGCGAGCCCCATTGCCTCAGCCCCGGAGATGTGGGCGCTATTGCCTCGGGTCGGGGTTCGGGTGCGGCGGGTCAGGCGGGGCCGGTGAAGCGGGGGGCCCGCTTGTCCTGGTGGCTGGCCAGGCCCTCCTTGGCGTCGGGGAGGCCGAAGCCGAGGAACTCGTAGGCCAGCGACGCGTCGAAGATCCCGGACTGGGCCCGGTACCAGTGGTTGAGGGTGTGCTTCGTCCACCGGATGGCGGACTGGGCGCCCTCGGCCAGCTGCTGGGCGACGGCCATCGCCCGGTCCTGCACCTCGTCCTCCTCGACGGCCAGCGACACGAGCCCGATGCGCTCCGCCTCCTCGCCGCTCAGCGGGTCGCAGGTGAGCAGGTAGTACTTCGCCTTGGCCATGCCGCACAGGAGCGGCCAGCAGATGGCGGCGTGGTCGCCGGCGGCGACGCCGAGACGGGTGTGCCCGTCGATGATCTTCGCCGTGCGGCTGACCACCGACACGTCGGCGAGGAGCGCAGCGACGAGGCCGGCGCCCACCGCCGGACCGTGCACGGCGGACACGATCGGCTTCGAGCACTCGAGGATGTTCATGACGAGGTCGCGCGCCTCGCGCAGGACGCGGAGCCGGACGCGCTCGTCGTCGCCCATCATCGACTCGATCAGCTCGAAGCTGCCGCCGGCCGAGAAGCCGCGGCCCTCGCCCCGGAGCAGGGCGACGTTGGTGTCCGGGTCCCGGTCGATCGTGCGCCACACGTCGGCGAGCTGGGCGTGGGCGTCCGGGCCGACGGCGTTCAGGCCCGGCGCGTCGAGGGTGATGCGCAGCACCCTCGGGGCCGGCCGGTCGATCCGGAAGGCGTCGAAGGCGGCGTAGGCGGAGAGGTCGTCAGCGGCCATGCGCCCTGTCTAGTGCTGCGGCCGGGCCGCCGGCGCGCCGCCGTCAGGCCAGTGGTGGCTCCACCCAGCGGAGCTTGTCGGGGTTGAGGACGAGGTGGACGGCGACCACCCGGCCGTCGACCACGGCGATCGTCCCCGCGGAGTACAGCTCGCCGTCGCGGCGCACGAGCACCGCCGGCTCCCCGTTCAGCGTGCCCAGGCGGATGTCGTCGCTGAAGGTGCGGGGCCCGACGCGGCGCAGGAAGCGCAGGACCCGGTCGCGGCCGACGATGGGGTGGCGAGCCGCCTTGCGCTGCGGTCCCCCGTCGCTGACGAGCACCACGTCCTCGGCCAGCAGCGCCTCGAGGGCGCCGACGTCACCGGCCCGGGACGCGGCGAGGAAGCGCTCGAGGAGGGCGCGGTGCTCCTCGGGGGTGACGGTGCGCCGGGGGCGGGCCGCCTCGACGGCCTGCCGCGCCCGGCTCACCAGCTGCCGGCACGCCGCCTCGGACCGATCGAGGGCGCGGGCCACGTCCCGGTGGTCGTAGCCGAACACGTCGTGGAGCAGGAAGGCCGCCCGCTCCAGCGGGCTGAGCCGCTCCAGCACCACGAGCAGCGCGAACGACAGCGAGTCGGCCAGCTCGGCCGCCCGCCCCGGCTCGGCCAGCGGGTCGACGGCCACCGGCTCGGGCAGCCAGGGCCCGAGGTACTGCTCGCGCTGGACCCGGGCCGAGCGGAGGTGGTCGATGGCGAGGCGCGTCGTGATCGTGGTCAGGAGCGCCTCGTCGTTGTCGACCGGCTCCCGGCGGCGGACCTCGTCCCAGCGCAGGAGCGCCTCCTGGGCGAGGTCCTCCGCCTCGGTCCGGCTGCCCAGCATCCGGTAGGCCACGCCGACCGCGTGCGAGCGCAGCGCGCCGAGGTCTGCGGCCGGGGCCATCACCTCATGCTGCCCGCTCGGCCAGCGCCGGGGGCTGCGCGTGGGTGGTGACGGCCAGGCGGTTCCAGAGGTTGATCAGGCCGATGGCGACCACCAGGTGGCCGAGGGTCGCCTCGTCGAAGGCGGCCCGGGCGGCGTCCCACACGCCGTCGGGCACGCCGTGGTCGCCGAGGCGGGTGACGGCGTCGGTCAGGTCCAGGGCGGCCCGCTCGGCCTCCGTGAAGAACGGCGACTCCCGCCAGGCGGCCACGGCGAGGACGCGGCGGACGTCCTCGCCGTCCCGGAGCAGGTCGGTGGCGTGCATGTCGACGCAGAACGCGCAGCCGTTCAGGATCGACGCCCGCAGCTTCACGAGCTCGAAGAGCCGCCGGTCGAGGGCGTCGCGCACGATCGCCTCGACCGCCCCGACGGCCCGGTGGGCCTCGGGCGCGGTCTGGTGGATCGCCATGCGGGCGGTGGGCGTCGTCGTCGCCGTGCTCGGCATCGTCGTCCTCCTGAGGGTGTCGGCCCCGGCCCGGTGCCGGGGATCTCACCTCCTCGACGGGCGAGCGCGCCGCGCTGTGACAGACCTCAGGGCGCCGGCGGCTCCGAGGGGCCGGCGGCCCGACGGCGCAGGGCCAGCAGCGCGGCGCCGGCCGCGGTGGCCGCGGTGGCCACGCCGAGCGACGTCGAGCCCCCGGTGGCGGGGAGGACGCCCCGCGACGTGGCTGCGGACTGCACCTCGACGGCCGGCGGCGCCGGCGCGGCGGGCGCCCCCGCGGCCGCGACGGTGGTCGACGTCGTGGTCGTCGTCGACGCGGCGGTCCGCTCGGCGGCCAGGGTGCCGCCCCGGAAGGGCCCGGTGACCTCGTAGAGGATGCCGGGGCCCGGACCGATCGGGAGGCCGGCCAGGCCCATGCCCCGCTGCGAGTTGAAGTACAGGCGGTTGCCGTCCGGGGACAGCGCGAGGCCGGTCACCTCGGACACGAGCGGCAGCGGGGTGGGCTGCTCGAAGCCGTGGTGGTCACCCACCATCCGGGCGACGGGGAACACGGCCCGGTCCGGGGTGATCACGCACACCTCGAGGTTCCCGCCGTCCTCGGCCACGTAGAGGTCGTGGGCGCCGGACACGGCGAGGTTGTCGACGCCGGACAGCACCGGCGTGATGTGGCTGCTCGAGTCGTAGAGCACGGCCATCGTCTGCGCCTCGACGTCGTGGACCCACACGCGGTCGTCGCCCTTGGTCGTGAGGTACACGAGACCGGCGTCGTAGAGGATCCCCTCGCCGCCGTCGAAGGGCGTGGCGCCCGGGACGGCCGTGCGGATGGGGCGGCTGGGGCGGGCCGGGTCCAGGTGATCGGCCACGGACAGCCAGGTCACCGAGCCGTCGTCGGCCACGGACATGACCTCGAGCACCCCACCCTCGAGGCAGTCGCCGCTCCCCCAGGTCCCCGGCGGCGGCGTGTACCGGTACAGCAGCCCGTCCGACTGGTCCTCCGACAGGTAGATCTGCTGTCGGTCGGGGTCGGCCGTGGCCATCTCGTGCTTGAAGCGGCCGAGGGCCGGGCGGGGCACCGCCGGGCGACGGCCGAACGGGTCGCACTCCCACACCTGGCCGGCTGAGTAGGGCGAGGCGTCGTTCTCCCACTCCTCGCAGGACAGCCAGGTCCCCCACGGGGTGAGGCCACCGGCGCAGTTGGCCAGCGTGCCGTCGAGGATGCGGTAGGCGTCGACGATGCGGCCGTCGGGCGCGAAGCGCAGCGCGGAGGCGCCGCCGGTGAGCGGGACGTCGAGGTCCCCGAGGAGGCCCATCACCTCCGAGAGGAGCCCGGTGACGCCGGGGACGTCGATGGGCGGCGGGTTCTCCGAGTTGGAGACGTAGATCCAGCCACCGTCGTCGGTGGGCACGCAGGCCCCGCCGTCGGGGAACAGGTGCCAGAGGTAGGCGGTGCCCGGGACCGGCAGGAGCGACGTGGCGACGATCCGGGAGGTGAAGCCCTCGGGGAGCATCAGGCCGTTCTCGTCCGGGCCCTGCAGCTCGCCGTAGGGGGACGGGCCCGCCTGGGCCTCCTGGCCGAGGGCGGTCCGCCAGAACCCGGGGCCGAGGCTGGCGGCCGCCGCGAGGGCGCCGCCGCGGGCGAGCAGCTGGCGGCGGTTCACGGCGCGACCTCCTCGGCGTCGCCGTCGGTCGCCTCGGCTCGGGCCACCGCCGGGATGCGCGCCGCGCGGGCGGTGACGAGCCCCGCGGCCGCGGCGAGCGCGGCGAAGGCCAGCGGGAGCTGCGTGCCCGTGGCCGGCAGCACACCGCCGCCGGCGGCCGCCGGCTCCGGCGCCGGCGCCGACCGCGAGATCGCCCCGCCCAGGACGACGCCCTCGCCGGGGGCCGGGGCGTCGTCCGACGGGGCGGTCGTCGGGGTGGGCGGCGGCGCGGCCGGCTCGCCGTAGAGCGGGCGGGGGCCGAGGGGCGATGTCGGCTCCAGGCGGTTGCTGCCGGCCCGGGTGCGCCACGACGGCCCCGGCACGAGGGTGGCCTCCGGGTCGCGCCGGTCGGACACGTAGAACCAGTCGTACTGCGCGGCCTCGGGGGTCACCTCGAACACGCCGAAGCCGTGCCGCTCCCCGTCGAAGTACGTGAACCAGCTCCCCACCGCGGCGAGGAGCACCGGGACGAGGTGGGTGAGCCCGTCGAGGCCGGGGAGGATGCCGTTCAGCATGTGGGAGAAGGACCCCGACGTGACGGCGGGGGTCACGAACTCGACCGCCCGCGACGTGCCGCCCACCACGGTGAGGTAGCTGCCCGGGTCCTCGGGGACCTCGGCGGCCCAGGACGAGTGGATGTCGCCGGTGAGCAGCACGACGTTGCCGGCCTCGCCGAAGGCCCGGGTGAGGAGGCGCTGCTCGGCCTGGTAGCCGTCCCACTGGTCGCCGTTGACGACGATGGGCGGGCGCAGGCCGAGGGCGCCGAGCGTCTCGAGGAGGAGGCCGGTGACGGGCTCGACGTCGGGCAGATCGGCCACGACGAGCGGGGTGAACATCACCGAGTTGAGGACGATGCGCCACTGGGCCGACGAGGCCTGGAGCTCCTCGAGGAGCCAGGCCCGCTGCTCGGCGCCGAGCATCGTGCGGTCCGGGTCGGCCATCGCCGGGTCGACGCTGAGGATGGCGCCAGCCAGCCCCTTCGGCTGGGACGAGCGGTAGGAGCGCTCGTCGAGCACGAGCAGGTCAGCCAGCGGCCCGTAGGAGAGCCGGCGGTAGATGCGGGTCTCCTCGGTGGGGCGGATCGGCATCCACTCGACGTAGGCCTGGAGCCCGGCCGCCTTGCGGGCTGCGTACTCGCCGTCCCGCTCGACCCGGTGGCGCTCCGAGCCGCCCTCCCAGGCGTCGTTGGCCACCTCGTGGTCGTCGATCGTGGTGATCCAGGCGAAGCGGCGGTGGGCCTCGGCCAGGTCCGGGTCGGTCTTGTAGACGCCGTGGCGCTGGCGGTAGTCGGCCAGCGTGACGATCTCGTGCTCGGGGACGACGTCCCGCCCGGCCGCGGGGTCCTCGTCCACGGCGTCCTCGTAGATGTAGTCGCCGAGGTGGACGATGACGTCGAGGTCGTCGCGCTGCGCGAGGTGCCGGTAGGCGGTGAAGTAGCCGGCTTGGTAGTTGCTGCACGACACGACGCCGAGGCGGATGGCGTCGACGGCCTGGTCGACGGCGGGCGCCGTGCGGGTGCGGCCGACGGGCGAGCGCACCCCGAGGGCCGAGAACCGGTACCAGTAGGTCGTGTACGGCTCGAGGTCGCGGACGTCGACCTTCACCGTGTGGTCCGTGTCGGGCGAGGTGAGCACGGTGCCGCTGGCCACGACGTCGGTCAGCGCCTCGTCGCGGGCGAGCTCCCACTGCACGAGCGTGGGGTCGCCGAGGCCCGAGCCGGGGGTGGCGTCGGGGCTGGGCGTGACCCGGGTCCAGAGGACGATCCCGTCGGGCAGCGGGTCCCCGGAGGCCACCCCGTGCCCGAAGGGGCCGGGGGCGGGCTCGGCGGCGGCCGCGCTGCGCACCAGGGCCGGGCCCGTCGCAGCCGCGGCGGCACCGCTCAGGACGAGCTGGAGGAACCGTCGGCGATCGATCGACATGGCCCGGCACCCTAGGTGCCTGAAACCTCCCCGTTCCTCCGACTCGCGCACCTCCGCCGCAACGACCCAGAACACCCGGCAATCCCGGCCACCCCGGCACCCCCCCCCACCGCAACTCGTCGACGAAGCGCAGCAGGAACGCTGCTTTTCGTCGACGAGTTCGCGTGGGGGAGGGAGACGGGCGGGTCGGGGGTCCGGCTGAGGTATGGGGGGGTCAGGGGGTGGGGGTGGTGACGAGGGCGCGGACGCCGGCGGCGAAGCGGGCGACGTCCTCCTCCGTCGTGGCCCAGCTCGTCATCCAGCGGACGAGGCCGGCGGCCAGATCCCACTCCCAGAAGAACGACCAGTCCTGCAGCGGACGGATGGCCTCGGCGGGCAGCTCGACGAAGAGCGCGTTCACCGCCGGACGGCCGAGGGGGCGCACCCCGGGGACGTCGGCGACGGCGTCGGCCAGCCGGGCCGCCATGGCGTTGGCGTGGCGGGCCCGCTCGACCCACCGGTCCTCCTCGAGGAGGGCGAGCACCTGGGCGGCGACGAAGCGGGACTTCGACGGCAGCTGGCCGGCCTGCTTGCGGACGAACGACGCCCGGGCGGCCAGCTCCGGGCGCAGGTAGACGACGGCCTCGCCGTAGAGCGCCCCGGCCTTCGTGAAGCCGACGGTGCACACGTCGACGCCCGTGTCGCGCACGAGCGTGGCGAGGTCCGTGTCGAGGGCCGCGAGCGCGTTGGCGAGGCGGGCGCCGTCGAGGTGCAGGAGGAGCCCGTGGGCGTGGGCCCGCTCGGCGATCGCGGCGATCTCGTCGACCGTGTACAGCGTGCCGAGCTCGGTCGACTGGGTGATGGTCACCGCGCCGGGCTGCGGGTGGTGCTCGCTGCCCAGCCACGGCAGGTAGGGGTCGAGCTGCTCGGGCCGCAGCTTGCCGCCGTCGTCGGGGACCGTGAGCAGCGTGGATCCGCTGAAGCGGCCGAAGGCGCCGCACTCGTCGGTGACCACGTGGGCGCAGGCCGGGGCGATCACCGCCTGCCAGGGCTGGAGGATGCTGGCCAGGCCGACGACGTTGGCGCCGGTCCCGCCCCAGCACCAGCGCACCTCGACCGGCGCGTCGAAGCGCTCGCGGAGGGCCTCGACCGCCCGGGCGGTCCACGGGTCGTCGCCGTAGGCGGCGGCCGGCCCGGCGTTGGCCGCGGCCAGCGCGTCGAGCACCTCGGGGAGGGCGCCGGCGTAGTTGTCGCTGGCGAACGAGCACTCGGGCGGGGTCAGGTCCTGCACCCGGGCAGTCCTACCACTCCCCCGGGCCGTTCCCCCCGCACGCCGCCGAGCCCTCCGGTACCGTCCCGCGCATGCCGACCGAGCTGTCCTACGAGGAGCTCGGGCACGTGGGGGTCATCACGCTCCAGCGTCCCGAGGCCCGCAACGCGCTGACGTTCACGACCTACCGGGAGCTCGAGGAGGCGGTTCGCACGACGACCGCCCGCTGCCTCGTCATCACCGGCGCCGACCCGGCCTTCTGCTCGGGCGACGACGTGAAGCAGGTGATGACTGCCGTCGCCGACGACGCCTCGGCCGGCCGGGAGCGCCGCGAGCCGGCCCTCACCCCGGCGGCCGACGCGCTCCTGCACACGGACGTCCCGATCATCGCCGCTGTCAACGGCGCCGCCGTCGGCTGGGGCATGGAGCTGGCCCTGATGGCCGACATCCGGGTCGCCTCGGAGAAGGCGAAGCTCGGCGAGCTCTTCGTGCTCCGCGGGCTGTGCAGCGACGTCGCGGGCCTGGGTCGGCTCGCCCAGCTCGTGGGCCGGGAGCGGGCGGCCGAGCTCCTCTTCACCGGCCGGGTGGTCGACGCCGCCGAGGCGGAGCGCATCGGCCTCGTGTCGCGGGTCGTCCCCCACGAGGAGCTGATGCCGACGGCGCTGGCCCTGGCCGAGGCCATCGCCGCCAACCCGCCGCTGGCGGTGCAGTCCCTGAAGGCCGGGCTCCGCCGGGCCCTCGACCCGGACTGGCGGGACCTCGGTGCGTGGGTGACGAGCACCCTCGGCCGGCTGTTCACCACCGAGGACCACCGCGAGGGCGCCCGCGCCTTCCTCGAGAAGCGGGCCCCCGTCTTCACCGGTCGCTGACCCGCCCGCCTGCGGCCCCGGGGAGCGGCGAGGAAGGGACGAAGGTCCCATGCCGCGCGGGGAACCGGGCCCGCGGACGGGACGACCACCACCACATCGACGCATCGCAGGTGGCCGATGTGGCGGGCACCGCCACGACCGCCGGGGTCCTGGCCCTGGTCGTCCTCGTCGCGCTCCGGCTCGTGGCCCCCGCCCGGTTCGCCGAGCTGCGCGACGCGCTCGCGGGGTCGGGGCCGGCGCTCGGCGCGATCGTCGCCGTGCTGGCCACGGCCACGAGCCTGTGGTTCTCCGAGGGCGCCGGGTTCCCCCCGTGCGAGCTGTGCTGGTACCAGCGCATCGCCATGTACCCGCTGGCCATCCTGCTGCCCGTCGCCGCCGTGCGGCGCGACGCGGGCGTGCGCCTCTACGCGATGGCGCTGGCAGGGGCCGGGCTCGCCGTCAGCGCCTGGCACAACGTCATCGAGACCTTCCCCGACCGCGACCCCGGCGGCTGCGACCCGACCAACCCGTGCACGGTCCGCTGGGTCGAGGGCCTCGGGTTCTGGACCATCCCCCGCATGGCCGCCCTCTGCTTCGTCGTGATCCTGGTCGTGCTCTGGCTCGACCGCCCCCATCAGGAGGAACCGTGAGCAACCGCACCAAGCGCCGCCCCGCCCCCGGCAAGGCCCGGAGCGGCCCGGCGACGAAGCCGGGGCTGCCCATCCTCCCCCTCGCGCTCGGCGCGCTCCTGCTCGTCGTCGTGGTCGGCATCGGCATCGCCGTCGCCAGCGAGGAGGACGAGGACGACCGCCCCGCCTGGGGCCCCGTCGAGGCGCAGGGCACCGCGCTCCCCACCCTCGGCGACGGGCCCGACGGCGCGGTGGGCCAGCCCGCGCCCCGCCTCGTCGGCATGAGCCCCGACGGCGACGCCGTCACGGTGGGCGACGGTCCCGCGCTCATCGCCTTCGTCGCCCACTGGTGCCCCCACTGCCAGGTCGAGGTGCCGATCCTCGTGGACATGTTCGAGGACGGGGCCTTCGAGGACGTCCGCCTCGTCGCCGTGGCCACCGACTCGCAGCGAGGCGCGAAGAACTTCCCGCCGGCCCGGTGGCTCGACGGGGAGGACTGGCCCGGCGACGTCGTCCTCGACGACGAGCAGCAGACCGCCGCCCGCGCCTACGGCATCTCCGGCTACCCGTTCCTCGTGGCCGTCGACGCGGACGGCACCGTGGTCGCCCGCACCTCCGGCGAGGTCCCCCGCGAGGCCGTCGAGCAGATGCTCGCCACCGCCCGCGGCCAGTAGCCGCACCAGGTCGTCACAACGAGGAGAGCCGGAGCCCCTGCGGGGGTTCCGGCTCTCGTCCTGTGGAGGTGATGGGATTCGAACCCACGGCCTCTTCGATGCGACCGAAGCGCTCTAGCCAGCTGAGCTACACCCCCGTGGGGAGTGGACAGGGTAGCGCGAGCGCGGGGGGACCCGGCCAACCGCGGACGGGCCGGGCGGGCGGTCCGGACCGGTTAGGTTCGCCGCCATGTCGACGGTCGAGGGGGACGCACCGGTGCAGCTGAACGAGCTCGGGTTCTACGTGCTGGCGGGCCAGCCGCGCTCGCCCGCGGACCTGCTGGACGAGGTGGCCGACGCGGAGCGGCTCGGCCTCGGGTCCACGTTCATCTCCGAGCGGTTCAACATCAAGGAGGCGGCCACCCTCTCCGGCGCGGTCGGGGCCGCCACCCGCACCCTCGGCATCGCCACGGGGGCGACGAACCACAACACCCGGCACCCGATGGTGACGGCCTCCTACGCCACGACGATGCACCGCCTCACCGGCGGCCGGTTCACGCTCGGCCTCGGCCGCGGCATCGACGCGATGTTCACGGCGTACGGCATCCCGAAGATCACGACGGCGCAGATGGAGGACATCGCCGGGCTGCTCCGCCGGCTCTTCACGGGCGAGATGATCTTCGGCCACGACGGGCCGGCCGGGCGCTACCCGGTCCTGCACCTCGACGCCACCTTCGACGAGGACATCCCGCTCGGGCTCGTCGCCTTCGGCCCCAACACGCTGAAGCTGGCCGGCCGGGCCTTCGACATGGTCGTGCTCCACACGTTCTTCACCGACGAGACCGTCACTCGGGCCGTCGAGACCGTGCGCACCGCGGCGGAGCAGGCCGGCCGGGACCCGGCGTCCGTGCGGATCTGGTCCTGCTACGCCACGATCCCGGACACGATCCCCTACGACCTGCGCCTGAAGAAGACCGTCGGGCGCCTCGCCACGTACCTCCAGGGCTACGGCGACCTCATGGTCAGCACCAACGGCTGGGATCCGGCGGTGCTCGAGCGCTTCCGGGCCGACGAGGTCGTCCAGTCCATCCGGGGGCCGATCGACGGCGTCGCCACCACCGAGCAGCTCGAGCACATCGGCACGCTCCTGCCCGACGAGTGGCTCGAGCCCGCCGCCTACGGCTCGCCCGAGCAGTGCGCCCAGCGGGTGCTGCGCCAGATGGACCTCGGCTGCGACAGCGTGATCATGCACGGGGCGACGCCGGCCGAGCTGGCCCCGGTGGTCGAGGCCTACCGGGGCATCCGCCCCGAGGGCCGCTTCGACCACCTCGCGCCGAACCCGGGGGCCCTGGCCACCGCCTGAGCGGTCACCGGGCCCCCGGGTCCGGACGGGGGATCTCGCCGCGGTGCGGCGGGCGGGTCAGGCGTGCATGGCCCGATCGCTGCGGCGACCGACCATGCGGCCGCTGCGCCGGTGCTCGACCGTGGGGGCGGCGATGGCGGCCACCAGCACGACGGCGCCGATGATGACCGCGGTCCAGCCGTAGGCGGTGTTCGTGGCGACGACCTCGTCGAGCCGGTCGTTGGCGGCGATCACGACGATGCCGACGACGAGGGTCAGGGCCGAGGCGAAGGTCGTGGTGCTGCGGCCCCACGAGCCGGCGCCGGCGAGGAAGAACAGGCCGAGCACGATGCTGGCCAGCGCCCACACGTGGGTGTGGGCGAGGCCGGCGACCTCGGTCTGCTCCTCGCTCGGGAAGCCGTCGAACCCGAGGTTGATGAGGGCGATGACGCCCACGACGGTGAAGAAGATGCCCGCGAGGAGGGCGAGGACGTCACTGGCGTCCATCGCCCACCGGCGCTCGGTGCGACGGTCCTCGGCGACCGTGTCGCTGAGCACGACCTGCTCGTCGGGATCCGGGGTGCGGCGCATGTCCATGGTTGGCTCCTCCTGCCGGCCCGACGGCACCGCCGGGCGAGTTGACGCCGGGGCACTACCCCGCCCGCGCGATCCCGATCCCTCCCCCGCGATGCGAGCCGACCGCCCGGCCGAGCGCCCACGTCAGCCGGTGGCTCGAGGGTTGCCGATGCCCCCAGGGGGTAGGTGGTCGGGACCACCCGCGGACCCGGAGGTCACCGCATGCTCGCCCTCGTCATCGGTGCACTGCTCGCCGTCGCCGGCATCGCCCTGCTGCTGGAGGGCGTGCTGATCCTCGGGATCCTGCTGCTGATCGCCGCCGTCGTCGTCGGGCCGAGCGGGCGCGGTGCCGGCCGAGGCGAGCGCCGGACGGCCTAGCACCGGTCCCGGACGCGCCACGCCGCCCGGCAGGCGGGCGGCGTGTCAGCGGGAGATCTGGGGGCCGGCCGAGCCGGCGGTGCTCAGCTGCCGGTGGAGCGGCGGAGCAGGACGTGGTCGGCCGAGGTGCGGGCCACCGGCGCCGTGGGCTGGATGTAGCGCACCGTGCGCTCGCGCTCCATGGCCTGCTGCTGCATGGCGACGAGCAGGAACACGTAGCCGCCAAAGAGCAGGTCCACCACGAGGTGGAGGCCCCACACCCAGCCGCCGAGGGCCAGGGCGAGCAGGAAGGTGACGCCCACGGCGCCGAGGAGCGTGAGGAACACGTCGCGGCGGCGACGGCGGGCCTCGGCGCGGCGAGCGGCCGAGGGCGCGGGGCGCCGGGCGGCCGCCGTCACGGGACGACGGGCGACGTCGAGGCGCGTCACGTTCGACGAGACCGAGCCGCCGGGCGTGGTGCGGGAGAGCACGTGGAGCTGGGACCGGAAGCTGGCGATGGAGTCACCAGGACGGGTCTCTCGCCGGTTCTGCAGGTACGGAGGTACCAGCACGGCAGCCCAGATGGCCGCCAGGATGAGGAACACGAGCACGGTCGTCACGCTCCGTTGCCGTCCTTGTCGTGATCAGGACCGTACTGGGCGCCCGCGCGCAGTTCGTGGATGGTGGGCTGCCGCTGTGCGGTCATGTCGAACAGATCCATGGGTCCGGGCCCGCCCTGCGGACCGCCTGAGAACGTTACGGTTCTACTACGGACCCGCGGCGAGATCCACAGGCGGCCGCAACAATCCTTCCGGATCTGCTCAGAGGTCCAGATCGAGATCGTCGCCCGCGGGGGTGCGACGGAAGGTCCCGGAGCGGCCCCCGGTCTTCTCCCAGAGGGCCACGTCGCCGATGACCATGGTGCGGTCGACGGACTTGCACATGTCGTAGATCGTCAGCGCGGCGACCGTCGCCGCGGTCAGCGCCTCCATCTCGACGCCGGTGCGGTCGACCGTGTCGACGGCCGCCTCGACCTCGATCCACGTGTCCTCGATGCGGAAGTTCACGAGCACCGAGCCCACGAGCAGCGGGTGGCACAGCGGGATGAGGTCGGCGGCCCGCTTGGCCGCCTGGATGCCCGCGACCCGGGCGACGCTCAGGACGTCGCCCTTCGACACCGCGCCGCGGGCCACGAGCGAGGTGGTCTCGGGCTGCATGTGCACCCGGGCCCGGGCCACGGCGCGCCGGTGGCTCGGCTCCTTCGGGGTGACGTCGACCATGCGGGCCCGGCCCAGCGGATCGAGGTGGGTGAGGCCGCGGTCGGACATGCCGGGAAGCCTACTCCCGCGGCCCCGGGGCGGATCGGGCTCAGACGATGCCCTGCTCCTTCACGTAGACGCTCAGCCACTCCCGGAACTGGGGGCCGAGGTCGTCTCGCTTCAGCGCCAGCTCCACGGTGGCCTTCAGGTAGTCGAGCTTGTTGCCGGTGTCGTAGCGACCGTGCTCGAAGGTGTAGCCGTACACGTCCTCGCTGCCGAGCAGGAGCTGGATGGCGTCGGTGAGCTGGATCTCGCCGCCCCGGCCGGGCTCGACGCGCTCGAGGGCGTCGAAGATCCCGGGCGTGAACACGTACCGGCCGAGCACCGCCCACGACGAGGGCGCCTCCTCCGCCGGGGGCTTCTCGACGAGCCCGGTGATCCGGAGCAGCCGCTCCTCCACCGGCTCGTAGGACACCACGCCGTACAGCGAGATCTGGTCGGGCGGGAACTCCTTGCAGGAGATGACCGAGGACCCGGTCCGCTCGTGGACGGCGATCATCTCCTGGAGGACCGTCGAGGAGTCCTCCATGATGTCGTCGCCGAGCAGGACCACGAACGGGTCGTCGCCGACGTGCTTGCGGGCCACCGAGACGGCGTGGCCGAGCCCGAGCGGCTCGCCCTGGCGGACGTAGTGGATGTCGGCCAGGTCGGCGAGGCGGCGGATCTCCGCCAGCTCCTCGTCCTTGCCCTTGGACTCGAGCTCGTGCTCGAGCTCGACCGACCGGTCGAAGTGGTCCTCGAGGGGCCGCTTGCCACGCCCGGTGATGATCAGGATGTCGTCGATCCCGGCCCGGACCGCCTCCTCCACCACGTACTGGATCGCCGGCTTGTCGACGACCGGCAGCATCTCCTTGGGCTGGGCCTTGGTGGCGGGCAGGAAGCGGGTGCCCAGGCCCGCCGCCGGGATGACGGCCTTTCGCACGGTGGTCATGGCGGACCACCGTACCCACGACGACCGCCGCGCAGGACGGCGCCGTCAGCCGCGGGTCAGGCGGCCGGTCCCCGCTGACCGACGCGGCGCTCCTCGCCCCGGACGAGGCGGACGAGGTTCTCCCGGTGCCGGAGGACGACCAGCGCGCCGACGAGCGCGGCCGCCGCCACCTCCCGGCCCGGGCGGCCGTCGATCGCGACGCCGACGGGCAGGAGCGCGGCGATCGTCACCGACGCCAGCGACGACAGGCGGGTCGGGACGACGACCGCCGCCCACACCACGGCCAGGGCCAGCCCGACGAGGGGGAAGCACACGAAGACGACGCCGGCGGCGGTGGCCACCCCCTTGCCGCCCCGGAAGCCGCGGGTGACCGGGGCGACGTGCCCGAGCACGGCGGCCACCCCGCAGGCGACGGCGAGCCCGTGGCTCACGAGGAGCCCCGTCGCCGCCGCGAGCACGCCCTTGCCGAGATCGCCGACGAGCACGGCGACGCCGGCCCGGCGGCCCATCGTGCGCAGCGCGTTGGTGGCCCCCGGGTTGCCCGACCCCTCCCGGGTCACGTCGCGCCCGCGACGGCGCCCGACGAGGATCGCCGTCGGGAAGGTGCCCAGGAGGTACGCGACCGGCACGAGGAGCCAGGAGAGCATCGGGCGCAGGGTAGAGGCGCGCCGTCGTGGCGCCCGAACCGCGCCCACCGCTACGCTGGCACTCCCCGACCGCGAGTGCTAACGGCGGGGCGCGAGCAGCGCAGAACGCAGGCCGACACGGAGGACGCTGTGCCCACCTACGAGTACCGATGCAAGGAGTGCGGCGACGAGCTGGAGGTCGTCCAGTCGTTCACCGACGACGCGCTCGTCACGTGCCCCTCGTGCGGCAAGGACTCCCTGCGCAAGGTCTTCCGGGCCGTCGGGATCTCGTTCAAGGGCAGCGGCTTCTACAAGACCGACAGCCGCGGCTCCTCCTCCAACGGCAGCTCGGGCGACAGCGGCTCGTCGAGCAGCGACTCCTCCAGCACCACCACCACCGCCGACGCCGCCTCCTGACCGGCGGCGCGATCGGGCCTTCCGGCGGCCCGGCGCGCTCGCTAGCGTCGCCGACGGCTTCCCCCCGCCCGTCCGCCTCGTCCCGAGGAGGCGCCGTGGCCCGTCGGACCCGCCGCTCCCCCGTCCCCCGGCCCCGGCCCAGCCTGCTGCTCGCGCTGCGCCGCCGGCCCCGCCTCTGGTGGCTGGTCGCCGCGCTCGCGGCGGCGGGCGCCGGCGCCCTCGTCGTCGGCGCCGTCGACCGGGCCGAGGCCGCCCGCCGGGCGTGGGGCGAGGCGGTGCCGGTCGTCGTCGTGCAGCGCGCCCGCGCGGCCGGGGAGACGCTCGCGAGCGGCGACGTGGCCGTGGAGGACCGCCCCGCCGCCGTGGTCCCCGACGGGGCGCTGCGCGAGCTCGAGCCCGGCGCGGTGCTCCGGGCCGACGTGATCGCAGGCGAGGTGCTCGTCGCCGAGCGGCTCGCCGGTGCCGGGACGTCGGGCCCCGTGGCGCGGATGCCGGCGGGCACCCGAGCCGTCGCCGTGCCGGCCGAGCCGGGGATGGTCCCGCCGGTGCAGCCGGGAGACCACGTCGACGTCCTCGCGGTCACCGCCCTCGACGCCAGCGGGACCGGGGCGCGGGGCCAGGTGCTCGTCGCCCGAGCCCTCGTCGTGGCCGCCGACGAGCGGACCGTCACCGTCGCCGTCCCCGAGCGGGACGCGCCGCGGGTCGCCTCCGCCCTCGCCGTCGGCGCGGTCGTGCTCGCCCTCGCCGGGCCGTGAGGGCTACCGGATGGCGTAGAGGCCGAGGACGGCCAGGCCGGCCACCACCCGGTACACGACGAACGGCGTGAACGTGCGGGTGCGGATGAGGCGCAGCGTGCCCCACACCGCGATCCAGCCGGTGATGGCCGAGGCGACGATGCCCCACACGAACGGGGCGGCGAACCCGTCCGGGATGCCGCCCTCGGACTGGACGTCGACCGCCTTGTAGAGCAGCGCGCCGGCGGTGATGGGCAGGCTCATCAGGAAGGCGAAGCGGGCCGCGCCGTCCCGACCGAGGCCGGCCAGGCGGCCGGCGGTCATCGTCACGCCCGAGCGGGACACGCCGGGCTGGAGGGCGATGGCCTGGCCGACGCCCATGAGCAGCGCCTCCCGCAGCCCCACGTCCTCGATGCGGCCGGTGCCGCGAGCGCGGTCGGCCCAGGCGAGGACGAGGCCGAAGACGATGAGCATCGAGGCGATGAGCCAGATGTGGCCCGTCTTCTCCTCGATGACGTCGGCGAGGAGGACCCCGGTGACGCCGGCAGGGATCGTCGACACGACCAGCAGCCACGCGAGGCGGCCGTCGGTCGTGGCCAGCGCGCCGCGGCGAAGGCCCGCGCGCGCGTAGCGCACGACGTCGGCGCGGAAGTAGGCGAGCGCCCCGGCGAGGGTGCCGAAGTGGAGCGCGACGTCGAAGGTCTTCTGCAGGTGCTCCTGGCCGGCGAAGTCGTCCCAGCCGAACAGCCACGGCACGAGGCGCAGGTGCCCCGACGACGAGATGGGCAGGAACTCCGACAGGCCCTGGGTGATGCCCAGGACGATGGCGTGCAGGATCTCCACGGGCGCGGCGGTCCCGCTACTGGCCGGAGAGGGCGACGTCGGGGATGACGAGGGTCACGCCGCCGGTGCCGTCGGGCTGCCACTCGAGGTCCCCGCCCACGGCCGAGATGTCGAGGAGCAGGCGCTGGAGCGTCGACGCGATGGTCGCCTCCCGCACCGGCTCGGCGAGGGCGCCGTCGCGGACCATGAGGCCCTCGACGCCGACCGAGAAGTCGCCCGACACCGGGTTCACGCCGGAGTGCAGGCCCGCCATCGAGGTGACGAAGAGGCCGAGGTCGACCCCGGCCAGCAGCTCCTCGTGGCTGGCCGTCCCCGGGGTGACGGCCAGCGCGGTGGCGGCGACGCCGGGGGTGGAGGACACGCCGCGAGCGGCCGACCCGGTGGAGGCGCTGCCCGAGCGGCGACCCGTGTAGGTGTTGTGGAGGAAGCCCTGGAGGACGCCGTCGCGCACGAGCTCGTTGCGGCGCCGGGCCAGGCCCTCGCCGTCGTAGGTGTCGGCGCCGAGGCTGCGGGGGTCGGTGGGGTCGTCGACGAAGGTGAGCAGCGGCGACGCGATCTGCTCCCCCACCCGGTTGGCGAAGGGGGACCGGCCCTTCAGCACGGCCTCGCCGTTCAGCATCCCGCCGATGAGGCCGAGCACGGTGGCCGTCATGCGGGGCTCGAGCACGAGGGCGAGGCGCTGGGTGGCCGGCTTGGTGGAGCCGAGGAGGCGGGTGGCCCGGAGGACGGCGTCGTCGGCCGCCTCGTCGATGGAGAGCTCCTCGAGCTCGCGACCCACGGAGAGGCCGCCGGCGATCTGGGTCTCGTCGCCCTCGGTGGCCAGCGCCTGGACCATCAGGTAGCCCATGCCGGAGCGGTCCCACACCCGGATGCCGGTGCTCGTGGCCACGGCGGCCTCACCCAGGCTGTCGCTGTAGATGGCGACCCGGACGCCCTTCACGCGGGGGTCTCGGCCGGTGGTGGCCCGCTCGAGGTCGAGGGCCAGCTGCACCTTGTCCGCCGTGGGGACCTCGGGCAGGCCCTTCGGCCACAGGTCGAGGGCGACCGGCGCGACGCCGTCGGGCTCGGCCAGGCCGTTGAACTCGTCCGGCTCGCTGAAGCGGGCGTTGTCGCGGGCCTCGGCCAGCGCCTCGAGGACGACGTCCTCGTCGAGGGAGCCGGCGTAGGCGAAGCCCTCGCGGTGGTCGACGACGACGCGGACGCCGACGCCGGCCGAGCTGGCCTGGGTGAGCGACTCGACCTCGCCCTTGTAGGCGCGGACGCTCGTGGTGCTGCTGCGGGCGACGAAGGCCTCGACCTGCTCGCCGCCCGCCGCCATGTCGGCGATGCGGGTGGCGAGCTCGAGGAGCTCGGCGCCGGGCGCCTCGGCCGCCATCAGGCGGTGCCGCCGACGGTGAGGGCCGGGACCCGCAGCGTCGGGACGCCGTCGCCGACCGGCACGCCCTGGCCGTCCTTGCCGCACATGCCGGGGCTGCCCATCGCGAAGTCGTTCCCCACGGCGTCGATCGAGCCGAGCACGGCCGGGCCGTTGCCGATGAGGTTGCCCTCGCGGATCGGCTCGGTGATCTTCCCGTCCTCGATCAGGTACGCCTCGGTCATGCCGAACACGAAGTCGCCGGTGGCGGTGTTCACCTGGCCGCCGCCGAGGTGGGCCACGTACACGCCCTTCGGGGTGCTGGCGATGATGTCGGCGGGGTCGTCCGGGCCGGCCAGCACGTAGGTGTTCGTCATGCGGACCATCGGCAGGTGCTTGTAGCTCTGCCGGCGCCCGTTGCCGGACCGGGCCCGCCCCTCCTTGCGGGAGCGCAGCAGGTCCCACATGTAGTCGGTGAGGATCCCGTCCTGGATGAGGACGTTGCGCTGGGCCACCGAGCCCTCGTCGTCCACGGCGAAGGCCCCCCACTCCTCGGCCATCGTCCCGTCGTCGACGAGCGTGATGCGGGGGTCGGCGACGCGCTGGCCGATGCGGCCGGCGAACACCGAGGCGCCCTTGGCGACGAGGTCGGCCTCGAGGCCGTGGCCGCAGGCCTCGTGGAAGAGGACGCCGCCACCGCCGGGGCCGATGACGACGGGCATCGTGCCGGACGGGGCGGGGCGGGCGGCCAGCTTGAGCAGGGCCCGCTCGGCGGCCTCGCGGCCGAGGTCCTCGACGGCGTAGCGGTCGAACAGCTCGAAGCCGACCGTGCGGCCGAGCGACTGGTAGCCGGTCTGCATGCCCGTGTCGCCGGAGGCCACGGCCATGACCGTGAGGAGCGTGCGCACCTGGTCGTCCTCGGCGAGGAGCCCGTCGCTGTTGGCGACGAGGATCCGGCGACGGCTGTCGCCGTAGCGGACGGTGACCTGGCTGATGGCGCTGCCGGCGCTGCGGGCGGCGTCGTCGGCCCGGCGCAGCAGCTCGACCTTGCGGTCCTTGGCGACGGTCTCGGGGAGCACGGCGACGTCGTTCGGCCGGGGCGCCTCCACCCGCTCGAGGGCGACCTCCCGGACCCCGCCGCCGCCGGAGCGGGCCGCGGCTGCGGCGGCCTCGGCGGCGGCCGCGAGGCCGGCCTCGCTGAGGTCGGCGGTGTGAGCGAAGCCGGTGGTGTCGCCCACGATCACCCGGATCCCCGCGCCCCGGTCCCGGCCGGAGCTCAGGTTCTCCACCTTGCCGTCGTCGAAGACGGCGTTCGAGGAGGCCTTGTCCTCGACGAAGATCTCGGCCAGGTCCCCACCCGTCCGGAGTGCGGACGCGAGGGTGCGTTGGATCAGGTCGTGGTCGAGCACAGGGCTCCTTCCCGCTGGGTCGAGGGGCCCGGCCCACGCCTTTGACCGGCCGGCCGGGGTGCGGCATATCGTACCCGGGTGCCTCTGTCCCCCGGCCTGCACGCCTGCGTCAAGCTGGTGGTGTCCGACGAGGACACCGCGGTCGCCCACCGCTCGGGCGACGTGCCGGTCCTCGCGACCCCGCGTCTCATCGCCCTCTGTGAGGAGGCGGCGATGACGGCCGTCGCCGGTCAGCTGCCGGAGGGCAAGACGACGGTCGGGATGCGCGTCCAGGTCGACCACCTCCACCCCACCAACGTCGGGTCGACCGTGGCCGCCGAGGCCACCCTCGAGAAGGTCGAGGGCCGGCGGCTCGTCTTCACGGTCGCGGTGAACGACCACGGGGGCCTCGTGGCCGCCGGCAAGGTCACCCGGGTCGTCGTCGACACCGAGCAGTTCCTCGACAAGGCCCGCTGACGCCGAGGCCGCGCCGCCCCCGGGCGCGCCGGCGGGCCGACCCGGAGGCCGGCCCGCTCGGTGAGGGCAGGTGGTGACGCCGACGTCGATGGATCGTCGGCGCCGGGCCGCTAGCCGCCGTAGGCGCCGCCCATGACCTCGACGAAGGGGGTCACCTCGGCGGGGTCGGGCACCTCGATGTCGACGTCCGCGCCGTAGTCGAAGAACTCCATGACCATCTCGGCCTCGAGGTCGTCGGGGACGTCCGTGCCGTCGGTGAAGCCCTCCATCTCGGTCATGTCCATCGAGAACCGGTAGACGAGGCCGTCGTCGCCGAGCCACACCCGCATCGGCATCGCCGACGGGATGCCCAGCGACTCCATCTCGGCGAGGTACGACTCCCGCATGTCCTCGGGCATCGCCTCGGCGGCCTTCTCCAGGTCCACGACGACCCGGTAGACGGTGGTGTCGACGCCGCGGACCGCGTCGGTCCCCTCCTCCTCGATCTCCTCGGCGATGCCGCGCAGCGACTCCATCATGTAGCGGGGGTCCTGCGCAGCCGGGTCCACCCCGAGGTCCGAGACCTCGGCGAAGTCCTCGGCGCTGAAGGAGAGCCAGCCGTCGCCGTACACGTCGGCCAGGGCGGGCATCTTCATGTAGGTGGTCCCGCCGTCGACGATGACGGTGGCGGTGAAGTCGCCGGCCCCGGGGCCGAGGGCCTGGCCCATCGAGCCGAGGTCGATCTCCATGATCATGCGATCGCCCGAGAAGGCGCCCTCGCCGCCCATCTCGATGCTCATCCCGTCGCCGGAGACGCGCATCTGGTAGCTCATCCGGCCGCTGCCGGCCTCCTCGAACGCGTCCGGCGCGGCTCGCAGGGCCGCGATGTCGGCGCTGTCGCCGGTGGTGCGGACGGCGTCGCCGTCGTCGTCGCCGCAGCCGGCGACGAGCAGCGCGCCGGCCGCCAGCGCGGCGGTCAGGGTGGTGCGGAGCTTCACGGGGGGTCCCTCCTCGGGATCGCGTGCGTCGTGTGGGCGGGTACCCCGCCGACCCGTCCGACCGTACCGACCGCCCCCGCCCTCCGACAGGCCCCACATGGGGGGAGAGGTACCCCGCCGGGCGACCGCGTCGACGACCCGGAACGGGCGTACGATGACCCGCGGACCGGGGAAGGACGGAGGGCCGTGGACAAGAAGCAAGCCCTGTCGCTGGCGCTGCGCCTCGGTCTGAGCGCGCTCATGCTGGGCGTGCTCGTGTGGAAGGCCCCGGACTTCGAGCTGAGCGCGCTCGTGCCCGACCGGTCGGCGAAGGCCATCGCGTGGCTCGCCGCCGCCGCCGCCCTCACCCTCGGGGGCCTCGTCCTGTCCGCGGTGCGCTGGCAGCGGGTGCTCGAGGTCCTCGACCTCCACGCCCCGCTGCGCCGGCTGCTGTCCCACTACCTGGCCGGCCAGTTCGTGTCGAACGTCCTCCCGACGACGATCGGCGGCGACGTCCTGCGCGTCACCCGCCTGTCTCGTGAGACCGGGGAGTCGCCGCGGACCTTCGCGTCGGTCGTGCTCGAGCGCCTGACCGGCTGGCTCGTGCTCCCGGTCATCAGCGTGGCCGGCTTCCTCGTGAACCCGCCCCTGCGAGGGCTCGGGACGGCCAGCCGGGTCGCCCTCGGCCTCGCCTTCGCCACGCTCGTCGCCCTCGGGATCCTCCTCTACGCCGTGGCCGACCAGCGGATCGGCGGGCGCTTCGCCGCGAAGGACGGCTGGCGCCGCTTCGCCGGGGCGGTGCACCTCGGCGTCGACCGGCTCCGCCGCGAGCCCCGGGCGGCCGTGGACGTGCTCGCCGCGGGCTTCGCCTACCAGCTGATCCTCGTGCTCGCCGCCGTCGCCGCCGCCCAGGCCCTGGGCGTCCGGCCGGCCGGGCTCACGGCCCTCCTCGCCTTCTTCCCCGCCGTGGCCATCGCCCAGGTCCTGCCCATCGGCATCTCGGGGCTCGGGGTGCGCGAGGGCGCGTTCGTGCTGTTCCTCGGTCCTCTCGGCGTGGCCAGCGAGGACGCGATCGCTCTCGGCCTGCTCCTCTACCTCCTGAACCTCGGCGTGAGCCTGCTCGGCGCGCCGGCGTTCGCCGTCGGCGGCCGGGTCCCCAAGGGCGACGAGGTCCTGGCCTCCGCCCCCTGACGGACATCGCGTTCGCGTCGCACCGGCGTCTGGCTGCTATCCCTTCCGCATGGCCGAGACCACGGCGGACGCCCCTGCGCCTCCCGCAGCCCGCCCCCTGCGCTGGTGGAAGGAGGTCGGGTTCGGCATCGCGGTGTACGCCGTGTACTCGTTCGTGCGGAACCAGTTCGGCTCCGCCAGCGGCGACCCCGGGCCCGCCTTCGAGCACGCCACGCAGGTGATCCGGCTCCAGGAGTCGGTCGGCCTGTTCTTCGAGGCGGACCTCCAGGCCTGGTACCTCGACCTGCCGGCCAGCGGCCTCATCCGCCTCTGGAACATCTTCTACGGGCTGGCCCACTTCATCGTGACCTTCGCCGCGCTCGTCTGGCTGTTCCGGCGGGACCCGGAGCGCTACCCGCTCTGGCGCAACACGCTGGCCCTCACGACCTGCCTCGCCGTGGTCGGCTTCGCCGTCTACTCGCTCATGCCGCCCCGCCTGCTCGACGACCCCGGCGAGTACGGGGCCTGCCAGATCTACGCCCCGGAGGCCGTGGCCGGGTGGGAGCTCGGCGACGAGCACCCCGAGGCGTGCGACCGGTACGGCTTCGTGGACACGGTGGCCCGCTACGGCGGGTGGATCTCCTTCGGCAACGAGGGCTACAAGGACGTCTCCAACCAGTACGCGGCGATGCCGAGCATGCACATCGGCTGGTCGACCTGGAGCGCCCTCGTGCTCGTGCCGCTCGTGCGCCGCCGCTGGGCCCGCGGGCTGGCCGCGGCGTACCCGGTCATCACGCTGGCCTGCATCATCGTCACCGGGAACCACTACTGGCTCGACGGCGTCGGCGGCCTCGCCTGCCTGGGGGCCGGCTTCCTGCTGGCCCGGGCGGTCACCGGGCGGTTCGCGCGCCCGGCGCCCGCGGCACCCGCGCCCGCCGCCTAGCTGGGCGGACGGGGCGGGGCCGGGCCGGGCGAGCGTCGACGGCTACTCGCCGTCCTCGTTGGTGCCCTCGTCCTGGGCGTCGATCTCCTCCTGGATCTCGTCGCCGATGGAGTCCGCGGTGTCGCGGCCGTCCTGGATCTCCTCGTCGGTGGTGCCGCCGTCCCCGTCCTCGTCGCTGCAAGCGGAGAGCCCGAGCGAGGCGAGACCGAAGAGCCCGGCGGCGGTGGCGGCGGCGATGCGGGTGCGTGTCATGGCCCTCCGCTACCCCGCGGCGCGCGCCCGGATACCGGCGATCGGCACGCCCCCGGGGCTGCGGCGCCGGAGCTACGGCTCGTCCCGCAGCGACCCCTCGACGCGCACCCGACCGTCGGCCTCGTGCCGGCCCGTCACGAGGACCTCCGTGCCGGGGAGCAGCCCGGCCAGCTGGCGCAGCCCCTCCTCCACCAGGTCGGCGCCGCACTCCAGGGTGAAGGTGCTCGTGGCGAAGTCGACGTCGATGTCGACGTCGAAGGGCCCCTCGTCCTCCTCGGACCCCTCGGCGTCGTCGCGGGCGGTGACGTCGTCCATCACGGGACCCTCGCACACCGACGGCCGACGGTCACGCGCCGCGGCAGGTGCGATGCCCGACGGGCGGCGCGCCGGTCAGGTGTCGGGCCGGAGCCAGCGGACCGGCGCGCCGTGGTAGCCGACCTCCGCGAGGCGCTCCTCGGCCCCGCCCGGCCAGCGGACGAGCCGGATCGCCGCGTGCTCGTCGGTCTCCGGCTCCATCGACAGCCACGCGAGGGGCGCGTCGGGGGTGGCGCGGCGACCGGCGTCGTGGAGGAGGGCGTGCACCCGCTCCCGCCGGGCGGGCGGCAGGTACTGCATCACGATCGAGTGGAAGACGACGGTGGCCACGCCGGGGCGGGGCTCGGCCAGCTGCTCGGCGATCCACGTGGCGGCGTCGGCCCGGTCGATCGTCACCGGGGTGCTCGAGGCGAGCTCGAGGGCGAGCCGGAGCCGCTCGTGCCGGTCGACCTGGTCGGGCCACACGTACGAGCGCAGCGCGAGGCGACCGTCCTCGGTGGTGGCGTCGATCGGGTGGCGATCGCAGCCCCGGCGCTCCGCCACCTCGAGGGGCCCGGACAGGTCGGGGGCCGGTGCCCACGGGCCGCCGAAGCACAGGGGGCTGTCGAGGTCGCCGGTGGCGGTGTGGGGCGTGCGGTAGGCGTACCGGTCGAAGCGCAGGTTCAGCCCGGCCGAGGCGCCGAGCTCGAGGACCCGCAGCGGGAGGCCGGTGCGGCGGGCCACGGACACGAAGCCCCCGACGAGGGCCATGCACCGGCCGACCTCGTTGGTCTGGACGGGCTCGGAGATCCGCTCGGCCAGCTCGGCCTCGTGGGCGGCCACGGCGGCGAGGAAGCGGGCGGGCACGTTGCCCACCGCGGGGTCCCCGCCGGCCGAGGGGTAGGCGGCGGCCAGATCGGGGGCGCGCCCCTCGAGGACGATGCGGTGCAGCGCGCCGAGGAAGCGCAGCGGCAGGGCGGAGCCGAGGGGGTCGTCCACCCGGTCGGCGAGCAGGCGGGCGCAGGGGCCGCCGGCCGCCATGTCCTCGAGGGTGGCGTGGAGCACCGCGGTGTAGAGGGGCGACCCGGCCCGGGCGCAGGCCTCGGCCTGGTAGGCGATCGCCTCGGTCGGGGACATCGGCCGCCACACCACGCCCGCACGCTACCGGCCGCGGCGCGGCGGGCTCGCTGTGCCCGCCGGCCGCCCGCGGCGGTACCGTGGGGCGTCTTGGCGATCCTCCCTTCGATCTCCGGTCCCGCCGATCTGCGCGAGCTCTCCGAGGCCCAGCTCACCGAGCTGGCTGCGGAGATCCGCCAGTTCATCGTGGACGCCGTCTCCAACGCCGGGAGCGGCCACCTCGGGTCCAACCTCGGGGCGGTCGAGCTCACGCTGGCGCTGCACCGCGTCTTCGAGTCGCCGCGCGACATCATCCTGTGGGACACCGGCCACCAGGCCTACGTGCACAAGATCGTCACGGGTCGGGCCGGCGGCTTCGCCACCCTCCGCAAGCAGGGCGGGCTGTCCGGGTACCCGAGCCGGGAGGAGTCGGAGCACGACTGGATCGAGAACTCCCACGCCTCCACGGTCATCAGCTACGCCCACGGCCTCGCCGTGGCGCAGGAGTCCGAGCTGGGCGAGGGGCGCCGGGTCATCGCGGTCGTCGGCGACGGCTCGCTGACCGGCGGCATGGCCTTCGAGGGCCTGAACAACCTCGGGCACTCGGGCAAGCGGGCGATCATCGTCCTCAACGACAACGGCCGCTCCTACGCGCCCACCGTGTCGAAGCTCGGCGAGAGCCTGGCCCGCCTGCGGGTCAACCCCACCTACGTGCGCAACCGGTCGCGCCTCGACCGGATCCTGTCCGAGGTGCCGCTCGTCGGCCACCAGCTGGAGCGCAGCCTCGAGGGCATGGTCGCCGCGGTGCGCGAGGTGTTCGAGCCGCCGGCGTTCTTCGAGACGCTCGGCGTCCGCTACACCGGCCCGTTCGACGGCCACGACATCCCGGGCCTCGAGCGGGCGCTGCGCCACGCCGCCGAGTACGACGGCCCGATCGTCGTCCACGTCGTCACCCAGAAGGGCCGCGGCTACGCGCCGGCGGAGAACGACACGATCAAGCACCTCCACGACGTCGGCCCCGGCGTCCCGAAGCCCGGCACCTACACCGCGGCGTTCAGCGAGGCGATGATCAAGGAGGCGGAGGCCCGCCCCGAGCTCGTCGCCATCACGGCGGCCATGCCGGACTCGACCGGCCTGCTCCCCTTCGGCGAGCGCTTCCCGGGCCGGCTCATCGACGTCGGCATCGCCGAGCAGCACGCCGTCACGTCCGCCGCGGGCATGGCGATGGGCGGGCTGCGGCCGGTCGTCGCTGTCTACTCGACCTTCCTCACCCGGGCCATCGACCAGGTGATGTACGACGTCGGCCTGCACGAGCAGCCGGTCGTGTTCTGCCTGGACCGGGCGGGCATCACCGGCGACGACGGCCCGTCGCACCACGGCGTGCTCGACATGGCGCTGACCACGAAGGTGCCGGGGATGACGCTCTTCGCGCCGTCGTCGTACCAGGAGCTCGGCCAGATGCTCCACGACGCCCTCGAGCTGTGCACCGCGGGCCCGAGCGTGATCCGCTGGGCCAAGACGGCCGCCCCGCAGGCCGCGCCCGACGAGGTGGGCTCCGGTCTGAAGGCCCGCAAGGCCCGGGCCGGGCGGGACGTGTGCTTCCTCGCCGTCGGCAAGATGCTGGCGGCGGCGCAGGAGGCGGCCGAGGCGCTGGCCGCCGAGGGCGTCGAGGCGACCGTCTGGGACGTGCGGGTGGTGCCGCTCGACGAGGAGATGCTGGCCGACGCGGCCGAGCACCCGATCGTGATCACGGCCGAGGACGGCGTCCGCGAGGGCGGCGTGGGCTCGATGATCGCCGATGCCATCAGCCGCCTGGACGTCGCCGGCCCGCATCCGACGGTCCGGGTCCTCGGCACCCCGATCGCGTACATCCCGCACGCCAAGCCGGATGCGATCCTCCACGAGCTCGGCCTCGACGGCGAGGGCCTCCTCGCCGAGGCCCGCCGCCTCCTCACCACCCTCCGCACCTGACCGAGCACAACGTCTGTGTGCGGTTCCGAGCCGTAGCGGCTCGAGAACGCACACAGACGTTGTTCAGTAGAAGGGGTTCTCGCCGGCGGCGTGGTCGGTGGTGTCGATGACCTCGGTGATCTCGGGGATGGCCTCGGTGATCGAGCGGGCGATGCCGTCGCGGAGGGTCATCGCGGAGACGGCGCAGCCCTGGCAGCCGCCGCCCATCGTCACGTACGCCTTGTCGCCCTCGACGCCGACGAGGTTGGCGAACCCGCCGTGGGAGGCGAGCGACGGGTTGATCTGCCCGTCGAGGAGCTGCTGGATGCGCTCCTCCACCGTGCCGCTCAGCTCGATGTGGAGGCCGGCGAGCGGGTTCGGGCGGTTGGGGTTGCGCAGCACGAGGCCCGGACCGCCGCCGGTGGGCACGTCGAGCGTGGCGCCCGTGAGCTGCTCGATCGACCCGGCGGGCACCACCACGGGGAGGGCGCCCTGCTGGAACACGGCGTCGGCCTCGTGGGCGTTCGTGATCGGGTCGAAGGTGAGGTCGTAGGCGTACTCGACGCCGTTGATGCCGGTCACCTCCACCCGGAGGGCGAGGTTGTCCCCGTCCTCCTCGGCGGCGCGCAGCTCGAGGATGCGGGCCTGGGCCTCCTCGGTGACCGTGAACACGGTGACGTCGGGACGCTCGGCGGCGGAGGTGGCGGTGTCGGCCATGCCCTCAGGTTACCGGGGTGCCTGCAGGTGCCGACCCGGGCCGGCGGCGGCGACCGCGGCGCGTGCTCGGACGGTGCGTCTGCGCGGAAATGAGCCGTTCGGCCCTGTCGCAGCGGGGCCCGGAGACGGTTGGATGAGCGTGCCACGACGAGGACAGGGCGGATGGGTCCTGCGTCCTGGCGCAGCCGTGTCGCCCGGGTTCGGGCGCGCACGCGTGAAGCCGAGCTCCGGCGGGCGGGGCTCGGCTTCCAGCTGCTCCCCTCGTCCTCGAGCGCGCTCGCCCTCGAGCGCCGCTAGCCCTCGAGCTCGGAGGCGAGCTCGAGCCAGCGCTCCTCGACCTCGCGCTGGCGGGCCTGCACGGCGGCCACCTCCTCGCCGATGCGGGCCAGGGCCGCGTGGTCCCCGGCCTCGGCGGCCGCGGCGACCTGCTCGTCGAGCTCGGCCTGCGTCCGGGTGAGGCGGGCGAGCTCCTTGTCGGCCTCCTTCATGAGGTGGCGCAGCGTGCCCGGCGAGCGTCCGCTCGGGGTGGTCGCCCGGGCCTTGGGCCTGCCGGCGCCCTTCGCCTTCGCGCCGCTCCGCTCCCCCGCGGCCCGGCCGGCGGTGACCGACGGGGCGGCCCGCCCGGAGCCCTGGGCCCGCCGGTCGGCCTCCCACTGGGCGTAGCCGCCGGGGCGCCGGCCGGCGAAGCCGCTGCCGTCGAGGACGATCACGTCGGTCACGGTGCGCTCGAGGAAGGCGCGATCGTGGCTGACCACGACGAGCGCGCCCGGCCAGTCCTCGAGGAAGTCCTCCAGCGCTCGGAGGGTGTCGAGGTCGAGGTCGTTCGTCGGCTCGTCGAGGAGGAGGACGTTGGGCTTGCGAGCCAGGGTCAGCAGCAGCTGGACCCGGCGCCGCTCGCCGCCCGACAGGAGCGAGATCGGCGCCCACTGGGCGTCGTCGTCGAACCAGAACGCCTCGAGGAGCCGGGCGTCGGTCCAGTCGGGCTGCCGGGTGGGGCCGGCGACGGCCTCGCGGACCCGCTGGTCCGGGTCGAGGGCCTCGCCGTGCTGGTCGTAGACGCCCATCCGCACGGTCGACCCCATGACGATCGAGCCCTCGCGCGGCGTCCGGCGGCCGGCGAGCACCTCGAGCAGGGTCGACTTCCCGGCCCCGTTGGGACCGACGATCCCGAGCCGCTCCCGGGGGTCGAGCGCGAGGTCGACGCCGCGGAACAGCCACCGGTCGCCGTAGCCGTCGCCGACGCCGTGGAGCTCGACGACCTGGTCGCCGAGGCGCGGCGTGTCGAAGTGCAGCGGCAGGTCCCCCGAGCGGGCCGCCGCCTCGGGTCGGGCGCTCACGAGCGCGGTGGCGGCCTCGATGCGGGCCTGGGGCTTGCGGGTGCGGGCGGGGGCGCCGCGGCGCAGCCAGGCCAGCTCGGCCCGGGCGAGGTTCCGGCGCTTGGTCTCGGCGGTGGCCGCCCGCTCCTCCCGCTCGGCCTTGGCGTCGAGCCACGACTGGTAGCGCCCGGTGTGCACGTACCCGCGGCCGCGGTCGAGCTCGAGGATCGTGTTCGTCACCCGGTCCAGGACGTGGCGGTCGTGGGTGACGAGGACGAGGCCGCCGGGGAACCGGTCGAGCCAGTCGGTGAGCCAGGTGATGGCGTCGAGATCGAGGTGGTTGGTGGGCTCGTCGAGGATGAGCAGGTCGTCCTCCCCCGCCTCGCCGCCCGGGCCGCCGACGGACACGAGGGCCCGGGCGAGCGACGCCCGCTTGCGCTGGCCGCCGGAGAGGGTGGCGACGTCGGCGTGGAGCGCCCCGCCCATGCCGAGGCGCTCGAGCACGGCCTCGCCCTCCCAGCCGCCGCCCACCACCTCGGCGACCGTGCCCGCGGGCAGCGGCGCGTCCTGGTCGAGCACGGAGACGCGGGTGCCCCGCCCCCAGCGGACCGTGCCGGCCTCGGGCTCCCGGGCCCCGGAGAGCACCTGCAGGAGCGTCGACTTGCCGCAGCCGTTGATGCCGACGACGGCGAGGCGGTCACCGCTCGACACGGTGACCGACAGGTCGGCGAAGAGCGGCTTGCCCGGGCGGCTCATGGCCACGCCGGCGGCGTCGACGAGGATCACCGCAGCATCCTCGCAGCCCGGCCCGGAGCGACGGGAGTCGGCCGGCGTCGCCCCGCGACCCGGGTTCGCGCCGCACCCGGGGACGGTGGGTACGGTCGGCCCGTGGCCAGCGACGGCATCCTCTCCGGTCCGATCGACCTCTCCGGCGCCCGCCGGCGGGGCCCCGAGCCGCGGCGCGTGCCGGCCGTCCGGGGTCTCGTGGTGGAGCACCGGGTCAGCGGCATCGTGGGCTCGATCATCTCGTTCACCGACCAGGTCGTCGTGCTGAACGACCGGCACGGCAACAACCGTCCGGTGCGGGTGCAGCCGGGCGGCTTCCTCGTCGACGGCGAGGTCGTCACCCTCGTGGCCCCGCCGCCGGCCGCGCCGACGGGCCCGCGGGTCACCGCGTCGGGCTCGGTGGCCTCCGAGCGGCGGACGGCCCGCGTCGCCCGCACCAGCCGGATCCTCGTCGAGGGCGTCCACGACGCCGAGCTGGTCGAGAAGGTGTGGGGCGACGACCTCCGCGAGGTCGGCGTGGTCGTCGAGCGCCTCGACGGCATGGACGACCTCGAGCAGCTCGTCCGCGAGCTCCAGCCCGGCCCCGGCCGCCGCCTCGGCATCCTCCTCGACCACCTGGTGGCCGGGTCGAAGGAGTCGCGCATGGCCTCGGTCGTCCAGCACCCGCACGTCCTCGTCACCGGGACCCCCTTCGTCGACGTGTGGGCGGCGGTGCGGCCCTCGGTGGCGGGCATCGATGCGTGGCCCGAGGTGCCGAAGGGCCAGCCCTGGAAGGAGGGCGTGATGGCCGCCCTCGGCGTCGCCGGCCCGCCCGGCGCGTTCTGGAAGCAGCTCCTCGGCCGGGTCCGCACCTACGCCGACCTCGAGCCCGAGCTCGTCGGCGCCGTCGAGCAGCTCATCGACTTCGTCACCGAGGACCCCGAGGACCGCTGACCCGCCGGGTGCGGCGGTTAGGTTCCCCGCCCATGACCGACGTCACGGAGCCGCTGACCTGCACGATCGAGGACGGGGTCGCCGTCATCCGCCTCGACGACGGCAAGGCGAACGCCGTCAGCCACCGCCTGCTCGAGCTGCTCGACGAGAGCCTCGACCGGGCCCGGGCCGAGGCCGCCGCGGTCGCGATCATCGGCCGCCCGGGGCGGTTCTCGGCCGGCTTCGACCTGAGCGTGATCGGCGAGGGCGTGATGGCGGCCCGGGCGCTCGTGGGCGGCGGCGGCCGGATGCTCATGCGGGTGTTCACCCACCCGCAGCCGGTGGTGGCCGGGGTGACCGGGCACGCGCTGGCGGCCGGGGCGCTGCTCGCCCTCGCCTGCGACACCCGCATCGGCGCCGACGTCCCCGCGAAGATCGGGCTCAACGAGACGGCCATCGGCATGGGGCTGCCTGACTACGCGCTCGCGCTCGTCGAGGCCCGCGTGCCCCCGGCCTTCCAGACCCGCAGCGCCATCCAGGGGGAGATCTTCGACGCCGCCACGGCCGTCGAGGCCGGCTACCTGGACCGCGTCGTGCCGGCCGAGGAGGTCGAGCAGGTGGCGATCGAGGAGGCCCGCCGCCTCGGCCAGCTCCCGAACCACGCGTACTGGCACACGAAGCGGGGGCTGCGGATGGCCACGGCGGAGCGGGTCCTCGCCGACCTCGAGGCCGACGTCGCCCGCATGCTCCCGGACTGAGTCGGGCCCCGGCCCCGCCGGTAGGTTCGGCCCATGGCTGCTGCGCTCGTCGTCCACCCCGAGGTCCAGGCCGCGCTCGACGCGGGTCGAGCCGTGGTCGCCCTCGAGTCGACGATCATCAGCCACGGCCTCCCCCGCCCCGACAACCTCGAGGTGGCCCGGCAGATCGAGGACGCCGTGCGGGCCGAGGGCGCGGTGCCGGCCACCATCGCCCTGGTCGACGGCCAGGCCCGCATCGGGCTCGACGAGGCCGCCCTCGACCTCGTCGCCAACGCGGAGGACGTGACGAAGGCCAGCGTGCGGGACCTCGCGGTGGTGGCGGCCCGGGGCGGGCACGCGGCCACGACGGTGGCGGCGACCGCTCACCTCGCCGCCCGGGCCGGGATCTCGGTGTTCGCCACCGGCGGCCTCGGGGGTGTGCACCGGGGCGCCAGCGACACCTTCGACGAGTCGGCCGACCTGACCGCCCTGTCCCGCCTCCCCATCACGATCGTGTGCGCCGGGGTGAAGTCGATCCTCGACGTCGGCGCCACCCTGGAGCGCCTGGAGAGCCTCGGCGTCGCGGTGCTCGGCTACGGGACCGGCCGCTTCCCCGGCTTCTACCGGCGGGACTCTGGCTTCGCCGTCGACTGGCGGGTGGACACCCCCGAGGAGGTCGCCGCGGTCCTGCGGGCAAGGGCCGAGCTCGGGACGGCGGGCAGCGGGCTCGTGGTCGCCAACCCCGTCGCCGAGGAGGACCAGGTCGACGCCGAGCTGCACGACCGGGTGCTGCGGGAGAGCCTCGAGGCGGCCGAGGCCCAGGGCATCCGGGGCAAGGCCGTCACCCCGTTCCTGCTCGAGCGCTTCCACCGCGAGACCGGCGGGGCGAGCCTCCGCTCGAACGTGGCGATCATCCTCGGCAACGCCGCGCTGGCGGCTCGCATCGCCGTGGCCGCCGCCGGGCCGACCTGACGTGGCCGGGGACGTCCTCGTCGTCGGCGACCTCCTCGTCGACGTCGTGGCGGTGATGGAGGGCCCGCTCGAGCGGGCCAGCGACGTCGGCGCCCGGATCGAGATGACCGGCGGCGGGTCGGCGGCGAACACCGCCTGCTGGCTGGCCGAGGCCGGCGCGCCCGTCCGCCTCGTCGCCGCGGTGGGCGACGACGTCGCGGGCCGCACCGCCACGGCGGGCCTGCGCGACGCCGGGGTCGCCTTCGCCGGCGCGGTCCTCCCCGACCTGCGCACGGGCACCTGCGTCGTGCTCGTCGACCCGGCCGGGGAGCGGACGATGCTGCCGGACCGCGCCGCGAACGACGCGCTGCCCCCGGCCGTCGTGCGAGCGGCGCTCGACGACCGGCCGGCGTGGCTCCACCTGTCGGCCTACACGCTCCTCCACGAGGGCTCCCGTCCCGCCGCGCTGGCGGCGCTCGACGGGGCGCGGCTCGCCGGCGTGCCCGTGTCGGTCGACGCGTCGAGCGCCGCGCCGCTGCGGGCCGTCGGCGCCGGACGCTTCCTCGACTGGGTGGCCGGCATCGACGTCCTCCTCGCCAACGACGACGAGCTCGCCGCCCTCGGCGGGCTCGATGCGTGCCGCACCGCAGCCCGCGTGGTGGTGGCCAAGCACGGTCCGGCCGGCGCGTCCTGGCACGACGGCGCGGAGGTGCACGAGGCGCCGGCAGTGCCGACGGCCGTGGTCGACACCGTGGGGGCGGGCGACGCGCTGAACGCCGGGGTGGTCGCCGCACTGGTGGCCGGCCAGGGTCCGGCCGACGCGCTGGAGGCCGGCACCGCGCTGGCCGCTCGCGCGGTCGCCACCCGGGGCGCCCGGCCCCGCTGACCCGCGCTGGCTACCTGGGGTCGTCGTCGCTCACCCCCGGGCAGGCCGGAAGGCGGCGAGGGTGCCGGTGATCGTGGGCACGAGGATCGTGCCGTCTGCCGCGATCGTGATGCCCACGCTGAACCGGGTGGTGCCCGAGATGGGCTCCCGGTCGAGCACGGCGCCGGTCCGGGTGTCGACGACGACGAGATCGAGCGCGCCGGGGGCTCGGACGACCGTGGCGTAGGCCCGGTCGCCGGCGGCCTGGGTGGCGATGCCCCGGTTCTGGAGCGCGTCCTCCCGCCACAGCGGGGTGGCGCGCTCGCCGTCGTCCCGGAAGGCCTGCAGCGCGCCGCCGGGCGGGAGGATGACCCCGTCCGGGGACACGGACAGGCTCCCGCCGGCGGCGATGCCGATGTCGTGGCTCCAGATGACCTCCCCGGTGGCGGCATCGAGCGCGTGGGCGCTCGACACGTTGTCCGTCACGTAGAGCCGGGTGCCGTCGGCCGAGAGGACCGGGCTGGCGCCGCTGCCACCGGGCAGGTCCGTGGTCGTCCAGAGGTCCTCGAGGCGAGCGCGCCCGTCCTCGACGAGCTGCACGGCCCGCACCCCCGCTTGGGGCGCGCCGGGCTCCCACCACGTGAAGTAGATGCGCCCGGTCTGCGGATCGACGGCCGGGGTGTTGGCGCTCGGGCACCCGTCAGTGCCGCGGGCGCACGCCCACAGGGGCTCGCCCGGCTGCCAGGAGAGGCCGGGGGCGAGCGCCACCGGCTCGAGCTCGGGCGCACCGGTTGCCCGGTCGAGGAGGTGGACGACGCCGATGTGTGTGATGAGCAGCACGTCCCCGGCCGGCGAGAGCTGGGCGGACAGCGGCACACCGACGATGGGCTGCGCCCAGCGCTCGGTGCCGTCGGGACGGAAGGAGCGCATCGCCTCGCCGTCGGCCAGGTACAGGTTGCCGTCGGCGTCGATCAGCGGGGACGACAGGACCCCACCGGGCCCGACCTGCGGCGCGCACCAGCGGCGCTCACCCGTGGCGAGGTCGAGGGCCTGCAACCGGCAGCCGGGCACGTTGGCGGTCACGTAGAGCCGGCCCGCGGCGTCGCTCGTCGGGCCGAGGTTGATCGTCCAGTCGAGGTCCCCGATGCGCACGTCCCCTTCGAGGTGCAGCTCCCACGCGAGCTCGACGTCGTCCGGGCCGGTCACCGCCGCGAAGTCGGTGTTGCGGCTGTCGGCGTGGACCGCCGTCCACCCGGGCCAGTCCGCCGGGTCCGGGGGCGGCGCTCCCGGGGTGGCGGCAGGCGACGTCTCCCGGATCGTGCCTCCCTCCTCGGCCCTCGACGTGCACGCGACCAGCGCGGCGACCGCAGCCGCGGCGAGCCCCGCCGCCACCGCCGTCCGGGTGCCGCGGCGCGGACGAGGCGTCACCGCGCCACCGCGTCGAGCACGCCTTCGGTGAGCTGCGCGACGCCGAACGGTGCCTCCGGCGGCGGTGCCGATCCGAGCCGGACCGCGACGATCCCCTCGCTCGGGAGCACGGCGAGCACCTGGTCGTGCAGGCCGAGGGCCCAGAAGGCGTCGGACGGCGCGGCGGACACGAGGGGACCCTGGGGCTGCGGCCCGGCCTCTGGGCGGCCGGTCGTGGCGAGCGTCGGACCGGCGATCGGGCCCTCGCCGTTCACCCACCAGAGCCAGCCGTAGGCGGCGTTGAGCTCGGTGGCGGGCTGGGTGGCCGCCTCGAGGTACGCGTCCGGGAGCAGCCGCTCGGCTCCCCACCGCCCGCCCTCGAGGAGGAGCTGCCCGAGGCGGGCGACGTCGCTGCACGTCGAGCGCAGGCCCATGAAGGTGAGCGGGTTCCCGGCCGGGTCCCGGGTCAGCTCGGAGCGCTCCATCCCGAGCGGGGCGAAGAGCTCCTGGGCGGCGAAGGTCGAGGCGTCGACGCCGGTGGCCGCCTCGAGGACGCGCGACAGCACCTGGACCGCCGCGTTGTTGTACGCCCACACCGTCCCGGGCGGGTCCGTCTGGTCGAGGCTGATGGCGAAGTCGGTCTTGTCCGGCTCTCGGAGGGCCATCTGCCCGTAGTCCGTGGCCAGGTCCCAGTGCCGCCCGGAGACCCCGGCGAGGAGGTGCTCGATGGTCACCGCCTCCGAGGGGGTGCCCTGCCATTCGGGCACGTACCGGGACACCGGGTCGTCGAAGGCCAGGTGCCCCTGCTCGGCGGCGATGCCGACGAGCACGCTCGTCAGGGACTTGGTGATGGAGAACACCTCTCGGGGCTCCGTCGGCGCCGGCCACGCCTCGTCGACCACGACGCGGCCGTCGCGCACGACGACGACGCAGGCGGAGCCGGCCGCCTCGGCGTCGGCGAGCAGGGCGTCGAGCGCGGCCGGGTCGAAGCCGGCGTCGGCCGGCGCGATCGGCGCCCAGGAGGGCGGGGCCGCTGCATCGGTCGGGGCGGGCGGGCTCGCGGTCGTGGTGGGCGCCTCTGAGGCCTCGTCGTCACCGGACGAGCAGGCGGCGGCCACGAGCGCCACCGCCACCACGACGACCGGCGCGAGACGGCGCGCCCGGGTGAGCGGGGACTGCCGCTCAGGCCGCGCCATGCCCGGTCTCCGTGCTCCCCTCCCCCGCCAGCCGGCGGCGGGCCAGCGCGATCCCCGAGTGGTAGAAGCCGCGCTGGTTGATGCTCGTCGCCCGGTCCCGCAGGAGTCGGCAGGCCTCGATCTGCACGAGGTTCGCCCCCTCGTGCGCCGGGTCCACGTCGAGCACCACGTCGGTCAGCTCGAGCGCCAGCTGCGGGTCGTCGTGCGCCAGCGCCTCCTCGGCTCGGGCGACCACCCGGTCCGGGGCGACGACGTCGAGCAGGGCCTCGTGCACGTGCGCGCGGGGGTGCGGGTCGAGCGTCGCCGGGGTGAGGTCGTACCAGCCGGTCAGGACGTCGTACACCGCCCGCACGCCCCAGGCCACCGTGCCGTACACCTCCCGCAGCCAGGGGTGTGCGGCGAGGTGAGGCGGGAGGTGGATGGTGCGGGCCGCCCGGTGCACGTCCACGCCTGCGTCGATGGCCCGGACCGCCTCGTCCCACACGTGCTGGATCGCCTCGTGGTAGACGGCCAGGACGCCGTCCACCTCCTCCGCGCCCGAGATGGGCGGCCCGTGGCTGGGGACGAGGTGCTCGGCCCCCAGCTCCCGGAACCGCTCGAGCGAGCGCAGCCACCCCTGGATCGGCCGCGGGCCGACGGCGGGCGTCGAGAGGTTCGGGAAGGCCGGGTAGATCAGGTCGCCGGGCAGGAGCACCCGGGACTCGGGCAGCCAGACGAGGAGGTGGTCGCGGGTCTCGCCCTCCGTGTGCTCGAGGTGCAGGGTGACGCCGCCGACCTCGAGGTCGAGCGCCCCGTCGAAGGTGAGGGTGGGCGTGACGTACCCCCGATCCTCGAAGGGCGGATCGAGGGGACGGCCCCGCTGGTGGGCGCGGTGGCGCGCGGTCCACGCGCCCAGGCACCCGTGGTCCCGCTCGGTCAGCGGGCCGACCTGCGCCTGGGCGACGACGGCCTCGGTACGGTCGCCCACCAGCGCCTCCGCGCCCGACGTGTGGTCGCTGTGGCTGTGCGTGTACACGAGGTAGCGGGGTGGCGCCGCCACCCGCTCGGCCAGCGCGTGCCGGGCTGCGGCGGCCGCGGCCCGGCTGCTCGTCGTGTCCACCACCACCGGCCCCTCGGCTGTCTCGACCTCGATGAGGTTCCCCAGGTCGAAGGCCCGCGCCACGCGCACCCCCGGTCCGGCGTCGTCGATCCGCGGCTCGCCGAAGAGGCGCTGGCCAATCCCCCCACTAATGGCTCCCATTAGCCAGACGATACGGACGCCGCCCCGAGGAGGCAAGGCACAGCACCGGCCGTGGTAGACGCGGGGCGATGGCGAGCGCGGCGACGACGAAGCAGGCACTGCTCGAGCAGGGCGCGCTGCTCTACGCCCGACACGGCGTGGCCGGCGTGTCCGCCAAGGCGCTCCACGAGGCCGTGGGCGCCCGGAACGAGTCCGCGCTCCACTACCACTTCGGGAGCCAGGCCGGGCTGCTCGAGGCGATCCTGCGCGCCCACCTGGAGGAGGTGGAGCGTCGCCGCGCCGCTCACGCGGCCGAGATCGAGGCTCGAGGCGAGACCAGCGACGTCCGCGCCCTGGTGCGGGCCCTCGCCGCTCCGATGGTCGAGGACCTCCACGATCCCGTCGGACGCGCCCATCTCCGGATCGTCGCCCAGGTCAGCCACCCCGCGCTGGCCTACGAGGACGCCTTCCGCAGCGCGCGCGCCGTCGACGTCGATGCGGCCGCCGGGACGGCGATCGTCACCTGGCTCCAGGCCGCGCTCACCCACCTCCCGCCGGCGGTGCGCCGCGAGCGGCTCGTCGACCTGCGCGGCCACCTGATCGCCGCGCTCGCCCATCGTGCGCAGCTGGTGGACGACGACCCCGAGGGCCGCCCCCCGCACACCGAGCTCTTCCTCGAGAACCTCCTCGACGTCCTCGTCGCCGGGCTGACCGCGCCGCCCTCCGAGGCCACCCTCGCCGCGAGCCGTCGGCGCCCGCGGCGACCCGCGGGCTGAGCCTGGTTTCGCCCGGCGGGCCCGGTCAGTCGCTCCGGTGGTGCGCGCGGAGGCGGCGGACGAGGCGGAGGTAGGTCGCCCGCTCCCGCGCGGTGAGCGGCGCCGTGAACTCGTCCTGCGCCGCTGCGACCGCCCGGTCCAGACGTCGCAGCTGCGCCCGCCCGGCGGGGGTGATCGAGACGACGTTGCGGCGACGGTCCTCGGGATCGGGCGCCCGGGTCACCTGACCCTCGGCCTCGAGCTGGTTCATCGCCGCGACGATGTCGCTGCGGTCCACGCCGATGCGCCGCCCGAGCTCGGCCTGGCTGAGCCCGCCGGAGCTGCTGTCCCGCCACGGCGCCTGGCTCGACGGTGGGCCCGGACGAGCCGAGGACTTCTTCACGGAGGACGTCGAGGTCCGCAGCCCCCGTGCGCACCTGCAGGGGCGGCCGGCCGTCGCCGCGTTCCTCGAGGAGACGGCCCGCGAGCAGACCCAGCACCTCCTCACCGACGTGGTCGTCGAGCTCGACGGCGACCGCGCGCAGGTGGAGGCCAACCAGCTCGTGCAGTTCGTCCGCGCTCCCGGGGCCGCCCCCCCACCGCAGCTCCGGGCTCCGGCTCCGCCACACCGTCGTGCGGACACCAGCTGGCTGGCGCATGCAGCGCTGCGACATGGAGCTCCGCTGGCTGGTCGGCGACCGGCCCGCGGCGCCCCGGGCCAGCTGACGGACGCCGGCGCCGGCGTCAGGAGGCGGCGGCGCCGGTGGGCACGGGCGCCGCGGCGGCGGGCGCGGGGTTGGAGAACTCCATCACGCCGTCGACCACGTCGCTGCGCTTCAGAGCCCGGTAGTCCTGCAGGTAGCTCTGGTACACCCGCCAGGGGAACCGATCCCCCTGCTTCGGGAACCGGTCAGCCGCCCGCATGATGTAGCCCGACTTGAGGCCGAGGAGCGGCTCGGGGGACACCGAGCCCTCCTGCACCCGCGGGGTGCACTGGCGCATCCCGGTCGCCTTCATGTGGTTGAGGAGGCGGGTGACGTACTCGCAGGTGAGCTCGCACTTCAGCGTCCAGCTGGCGTTCGTGTAGCCGATCGCCATGGCTGCGTTGGGCAGGTCCTGGAGCATCATCCCCTTGTAGGCGAGGCGGGAGGAGACCTCGAAGGGCTCGCCGTCCACGCGCAGCTCCATGCCGCCGAGGAAGAGCATCTCGAGCCCCGTGGCCGTCACGATCACGTCGGCCTCGAGCTCCTGTCCGGACTCGAGCAGGATCCCCGTCTCCGTGAACGACGCGATCCGGTCGGTGACGATCGAGGCGTCGCCCTTGCGGATCGCCTTGAACAGATCCCCGTCGGGCACGGCGCAGAGGCGCTGGTCCCACGGCCCGTAGCTGGGGTTGAAGTGGGTGTCGACGTCGTAGCCCTTCGGCAGCTGGCGCGCCACGCCCGCCTTCAGGACCTTCTTGGCCGGGCCCGGGAAGCGCTGGCTCAGGTGGTAGCTGGCCTGCGTGCCCAGCGCGAGCATCCAGCGGATCGTCGTGCTCGCCGCCCTCTCGGGCAGGACCTTGCGGAGCAGCTGGGCGGCCGGGTTCCGCTCCGGCATCGACACCACGTAGGTGGGCGAGCGCTGGAGCATGACGACGTGGGCTGCGTCCCGCGCCATCGAGGGAACGAGCGTGACCGCGGTGGCGCCGCTGCCGATCACCACCACCCGCTTACCCGAGTAGTCCAGGTCCTCGGGCCAGTGCTGCGGGTGCACGATCGTGCCCTGGAAGCGCTCCATGCCCTCCCAGTCCGGGAGGTAGCCCTGGTCGTAGCGGTAGTAGCCGCTGCAGGAGAAGAGGAACGACGCGGTGAGCTGGACGCGCTCGCCGGTGTGCACCTGCTCCGCCGTCACGAGCCAGCGGGCCTCGTCGGTGGACCACTCGGCGGACAGCACCTTGTGGCCGAAGCGGATCTTCTCGTCGATCCCGTACTCGGCCGCGGTGGCCTCGATGTAGCGGAGGATCGACTCGCCGTCGGCGATCGTCTTCTCGCCGTCCCAGGGGCGGAACGAGTAGCCGAGCGTGAACATGTCGGAGTCCGACCGGACGCCCGGGTAGCGGAAGAGGTCCCAGGTGCCGCCGATGGCGTCTCGGGCCTCGAAGATCGCGTAGCTGGCCCACGGGCACGCCGTCTGCAGGTGGTAGCCCGCGCCGATTCCCGACAGGCCGGCGCCGACGACGAGGACGTCAAGGTGCTCCATGCCGCCATCGTAGAGGATCTGAGGGATTCACTCAATCACTCAGTTCTGTTATCCTCGTCACGGTGAGCACGACGGCGGTCGAGGAGGCCGGACCGGCCCTGACGAAGGGCGAGCGGACGCGCCGCGCGGTCCTGCGGGCCGCCATCGCCCGCTTCGGTCGGGACGGGTACCGGGCCACGTCCGTCGCGGACATCGCACGGGACGCGGGCGTCGGCGGCACCGTCCCCTACCAGTACTTCGAGGGCAAGGAGGCGCTGTTCCTCGCCGCGGTCGACGAGGACGTCGCCGCCGTCATCCGCAGCGGCCTCGTCGACGTGATCGCCACCACCGAGGTCGAGGAGTGGCGGCGCACCCTCGTCTTCCACCTCGTCGCCGCCGTCGAGTCGCACCCCCTGGCCCGCCGGCTGCTCGCCGGCCAGGAGCCCGCGGTCGTGGCCCGCGTGCTGGAGATCCCCGCGCTCGCCGACCTGCGGGCCGTCGCGGCCGAGCGCCTCCGCCAGGACCAGGCCGCCGGGATCGTCCGGGCCGACGTGGACCCGACCTCGATGGCCAACGGGATCATCGCCATCGTCCTCTCCCTCGTCATGTCCGTGCTCCAGATCGGCACCGAGGCCGCGCTCACCTACGCGACGGACGTCGCCGCCGTCTTCGACGCCGCCCTCGACCCGCCCGCCTGACCCGCGGGCGGGGTTCCCCCGATCGCCGGCTGGGTAGCAGCGCGCGGTGAGCGCGACCGACCACTACCCGGACGGGAACCCGCCCGGTGAGGAGGACCTCCTGGCCATCCTCGCCGAGGTGGAGGGCGCGCTCGCCGGGGCGGGGATCGACCACCTCTTCATGGGCGGCATCTCCGCCTACTCGCACGCCCGGCCCCGGGTCACCCAGGACATCGACGTGTTCATCCGCCCGGGCGACGTCGCGCGGGTCCGCGCCGCGCTCGAGGCGGCCGAGTTCGACGTGGTGGACCACGACCCGATGTGGCTGATGAAGGGCTGGAAGCGCGGCGTGCTCGTCGACGTCGTGTTCCGGTCGAGCGGCGACATCTACCTCGACGACGAGATGCTCGCCCGCCACTGGTCCGGCGAGTACAAGGGCGTCCGGGCCCCCCTCGTGGCCCCCGAGGACCTCCTCGTCATCAAGGCGATGGTCACCGCGGAGGGCAACCAGCAGCACTGGTACGACGCGATCGCGATCATCAGCCGCTGCGAGCTCGACTGGGACTACCTGCTGCGCCGGGCCCGCCAGGCCGGCCCGCGCCGGGTGCTCAGCCTCCTCCTGTTCGCCGAGTCGAGCGACCTGCTCGTGCCCTCCACCGCCGTCCTCTCGCTGTTCGACGCCGTCCACCCCCGTGCGGAGGTGACCCCGTGACCGATCCCGGACCGCCCGACGCCGAGCCGGCCACCTACGTCCTCGCCCACGTCCGCGAGGGCCTCGCCGCCGACGGGCGGGTCACCGAGCTCGGCATCGAGGTGGAGGTGGTCGACGCCCGCCGCACCGTGGTGCTCATGGGCACCGTCGGCGACGCCACCGTGCGCGACGCCGCCGCCGACGTGGCGGCCGAGCGGGCGCCGGGCTGGGAGGTCCGCAACGACCTCGAGGTCCTCGACCTGCACGCGCCCCCGACCGCGCCGGAGCAGCTCCGATGATCCGCATCGCCGCCGTCGGCGACGTCCACGTCGGTGAGGAGCGCGACGAGGCCCTCGCCCGCGACGTCGCCTCCCTCGACGAGTGCGCCGACGTCCTCCTGATCGCCGGCGACCTGACCCGCTGCGGCACCCCGTCCGAGGCCGCGTGCCTCGCCGCCGCCCTCGCCCCCTCCCCCGTGCCGGTCGTCGCCGTGCTCGGCAACCACGACCACCACGCGGACGAGGTCCCGAAGCTGGTCGAGACCCTGGAGGACGCCGACGTCACCGTGCTGGAGGGCGACACGGCCACCTTCGAGATCCGGGGCCGCACCCTCGGGGTGGCCGGGGTGAAGGGGTTCGGCGGCGGCTTCGCCGGCGCCAGCGGCTCCGACTTCGGCGAACCCGAGATGAAGGCGTTCATCCGCCACACCCGGGACGTCGCCGACCGGCTGCGGGAGGGCCTGCGCGCCCTCGACACCGACCACCGGGTCGCGCTGCTCCACTACTCGCCGATCGAGGCCACGCTCCACGGCGAGCGCCTCGAGATCTACCCCTTCCTCGGCTCTTACCTGCTGGCCGAGGCCGTCGACGACGCCGGCGCCGACCTCGTCCTCCACGGCCACGCCCACGCCGGCAGCGAGCGCGGCGTCACCCCCGGCGGGGTGCGGGTCCGCAACGTGGCCCGCCCCCTCATCCGCCAGTCCTACCGGCTCTTCGAGCTCGACCCCGACTCGTGACGCGACCACCCGTCCGACCGGCGTAGAACAGGGCCATGGCCCGGCTGCTCGTCGTGCACCACACCCCCTCGCCGCACCTCCACACGATGCTGGAGGCCGTGCGGGACGGCGCCTCCGACCCGGCCCTCGAGGGCCTCGAGGTGGAGGTGCGGGCCGCGCTGTCGGCCACGGCCACGGACGTGCTCGCGGCCGACGGGTACGTGCTCGGCTGCCCGGCCAACCTCGGCTACCTGGCCGGAGCCATGAAGCACTTCTTCGACACGATCTACTACCCGTGCCTCGAGGAGACGGTGGGCCGCCCCTTCGCCGCCTACCTGCACGGCAACGACGACACCGGCGGCGCCCGCCGGGCCCTCGGCACGATCACGAGCGGGCTGCGCTGGCAGCCGGTGGCCGACGTCGTCGAGGTCACCGGCGCCCCCGACGCCACCGCCCGGGACGCGTGCTGGAACCTCGGCGCCGTCGTGGGCGCCACGATCCTCGAGGCCGGCACCTAGCCCGCCCACCCCCGGAGGTCCCGATGAGCGAACCTGCGCCCCCGAGCCCCGACGAGGTCGTCGCCCTCCTCGCCGCCACGCCCACCCAGGCCTTCCTGGCCGGTCGGTGGATCGACACCGGGGCCACGTTCCCGGTCGTCGACCCAGCCACGGGCGCGGACATCGCCGCCGTGGCCGACGCCGGTCCCGAGCTCTTCGTCGCCGCGCTCGACGCCGCCGACGAGGCCCAGCCCCGCGTGGCGGCGATCGCGCCCCGGGAGCGGGCCGAGATCCTCCGCCGCACCCACGAGCTCATGCTCCGGGACCGCGAGCGCCTCGCCACGCTCATCACGCTCGAGATGGGCAAGCCGCTGGCCGAGAGCCGGGGCGAGGTCACCTACGCGGCCGAGTTCTTCCGCTGGTTCGCCGAGGAGACCTGCCGCGTGGAGGGCGACTACCGCACGAACCCCGCCGGCACCGGCCGCATCCTCGTCACCCACCGCCCGGTCGGTCCGTGCCTGCTCATCACGCCGTGGAACTTCCCGATCGCGATGGGCGCCCGGAAGATCGCCCCTGCCTTCGCCGCCGGCTGCACGAGCATCCTGAAGCCCGCCACCGCCACCCCGCTCACGATGCTCGCCCTCGCCGGCCTGCTCGAGGAGGCCGGCCTGCCCGCGGGCGCCCTGTCGGTCCTGCCCGCCACCGACTCCTCCGGCACGACCGGCCCGCTCTTCCAGGACCCCCGCCTGCGCAAGGTGTCCTTCACCGGCTCGACCGAGGTCGGGCGGGCGCTCATGCGCCAGTCGTCCGAGCAGATCCTGCGCATCTCGCTCGAGCTCGGCGGCAGCGCGCCGTTCCTCGTCTTCGAGGACGCCGACCTCGACACCGCCGTCGACGGTGCGATGGCGGCCAAGCTCCGCAACGGCGGCGAGGCCTGCACGGCGGCCAACCGCTTCCTCGTCCACGAGTCCGTCGCAGACGAGTTCGCGTCCCGCCTCACCGAGCGCATCGCCGCGCAGGTCGTCGGCCCCGGCCTCGACCCGGCCAGCCAGGTCGGCCCGATGATCGACGCCGGCGCGCAGCAGCGCCTCGCCGAGACGGTCGCCGCCGCAGCCGAGGCCGGCGCCCGGGTGACCACCGGCGGGCGCGCCCTCGACCGCCCCGGCTTCTTCTTCGAGCCGACCGTCGTCACCGGCCTCCCCGAGGACTGCGCCATCGACCGCGACGAGCTCTTCGGGCCCGTCGCCCCCATCCGCACGTTCACCACCGAGGACGAGGCGATCGCGATGGCCAACGACTCCCCCTACGGGCTCGTGTCGTTCGTCTTCACGGAGCAGCTGGCCCGGGGCCTCCGGGTGAGCGAGGCCCTCGAGTCCGGCATGGTCGGCCTGAACCGCGGCGTCGTGTCGGATCCGGCCGCCCCCTTCGGCGGGGTGAAGCAGTCCGGGCTCGGCCGCGAGGGCGGCCGGCAGGGCATCCACGAGTACCTGGAGCCCCGCTACCTGGCCCTCCCCTGAGCCTGTTCGCGGGGTCGCCGCGGTCCTCCCGCCGCGGGCGTGACGTGCGGCACACGTGTCCCACCGTCTAGAACCGGCGGAGCGCTGTGCCCGACACACCAGGGGGAGAGACGTGGCCAGGCCGACTGCCATGGACGAGCACTTCGTCCACCAGATCCCGCAGATGCTGCCGGAGGTGGCGATCCACCACCCGCACTGGCGGGAGAGCTACTTCTACGACATCCACGACCCGTCCGGTCAGGGCGACGCCATCTTCTTCACGATGGCCACCTACCCGGCCGAGGGGCGCATGGACTCGCTCCAGATGGGTCGGGTCGACGGGGCGCAGCGCCTCGGCGTCCAGGCCCGCGACCACGGGGACGACCCGCACACGCCGTACGCCGGGGCCGCGCGGGTGGAGATCGTCCGCCCGATGGAGGAGGTCCGGCTCATCGCCGACCCCGACGTCTGCGAGATCGGCCTCGATCTCACCTGGCGGGCCCGCACCCAGCCCTACGGGCTGCGGCGGGGGACGATGCGGGCGGGCGCCGACGTCGTGTGGGACCAGTGCCACCTGTTCCAGAGCGGCACCTACCACGGCACGTACACGGTCGACGGCGTCGAGCGCACCGTCGACGGGTGGATCGGCCAGCGGGACCACTCCTGGGGCATCCGGGACCACGCCCGCTGCCCCCTGTGGATCTGGTGGCAGATCCAGCTCGAGGACGGGTTCCTCGGGATCTGGCACTGGGAGCTCTCCAACGGGGCCCGCATCTACACCGACGGGTGCTGGGCCGGCGCGGACGGCAGCGACCCGGTCCCGGCGATCGACTTCCGCTACGACGCCCGCTGGGTCGGCGCCGACGGCGGTGACGCCGAGTACGGCGAGCACGGTGACGACGTCGCCGGGCTCGAGGCCACCTGCGAGATCGTGCTGGCCGACGGCCGCCGCATCGCCGTCGAGGCAACCGGGACGTTCGCCCGCCCCTACGAGCCCTTCCGCCGGGGCGGGCTCAACCTGATGACGGTGCGCACCGACGACGGGCGCGAGGGCACCGCCATCTACGAGGTCACCGGCGCCCGTCACCACCACTTCTTCCCTGCCACCACCGTCGAGGGGGTCCTGCCGTCGTGACCGACCGTCCGTCCACCGTCGCCGAGACCCCCGAGCAGCTCACCCCCGAGTGGCTGACGGCGGCCCTGCGCTCGTCCGGTGCCCTCGCCGACGGGGCGGTCACCGAGGTCGACGCCAAGCCCCTCGGCACCGGCCAGATGTGCGACAGCGTCCGCCTCACGCTCTCGTACTCGGGCGGCGCCGGCCCCGAGACCATGGTCGCCAAGCTGCCGGCCAGCGATCCGACGAGCCGCACCACCGCCATCAACCTCGGCAGCTACGTGAAGGAGGTGAGCTTCTACACCGACGTCGCGTCGACGCTCGGCGTGCGCACGCCCGCCGTCCACTACGCCGACCTGAGCGAGGACGGTGGCACGTTCATCCTCCTCCTCCAGGACATGGCCCCGGCCGAGCAGGGCGACCAGCTCACCGGCTGCACCCCCGAGGTCGCCGCGCTGGCCATCCCCGAGCTCGTCGGCCTCCACGCCCCCCGGTGGGGAGACGCGTCGCTGAAGACCTACCCGTGGCTCTACAGCGACCCGGAGCAGTCGAAGGCCGGCGGGCTGATGCTCTTCCCGATGCTCTGGGAGGGCTTCCAGGAGCGCTACGACGCCCAGCTCACCGACGCCGTCCGCACGGCCGGCACCGCGCTCTTCGGGAACCTCGAGGCGTACCTGACGCCGACCGACGACCCGCTCACCGTCGTCCACGGCGACTTCCGCCTCGACAACCTGCTCATCGACGAGGACGCCGGGACGATGGCGGTCGTCGACTGGCAGACGGTCGCCCTCGGGCGCGGCCTCACCGACGTCGCGTACTTCATCGGCGCGGGGCTCCTGCCCGACGACCGCCGCGCCCACGAGGAGTCCCTCGTCCGCGCCTACCACGAGGCGCTCACCGCGACCGGCGTCGACTACTCGTGGGAGCGCTGCTGGGAGGCCTACCGCTTCGGCACGTTCGCCGGCCTCGTCATGGCCGTCGCGGCGTCGATGCTCGTGGAGCGCACCGAGCGGGGCGACGCCATGTTCATGGCCATGGCCTCCCGCCACGCCCAGCACGTCCTCGACCTCGAGGCCATCGACCTCCTCACCCGATAGCCGACCGGTTCGACCCCCCTCAGACCGCGAACTCGTCCACGAAAGGCGGCGTTCCTGCTGCTTTTCAGGGACGAGTTCGCGTCTGGGGCCGGTCGCGGCGCCTCCGGGGGGCTCAGGGGGCTCAGGGGGCGAGGGTGCGGAAGGTGCTCTGGAAGAAGAGGAGGGGCTCAGGCACGTCCTCGGCGAGGCCGAGGGCGGTGACCTGGCCGACGACGATCTCGTGGTCGCCGCCGTCGTAGCGGGCCCACGGGGTGCAGTCGACCCAGGCCAGCGCGCCGTCGAGGACCGGCGCCCCCGAGGGGGCCGGGGACCACGGCACGCCGGCGAAGCGGTCGACGCCCTTGCGGGCCAGCTGGCTGCACACCTCCGCCTGGGTATCGGCCAGGAAGCTGATGGCGAACGACGGCGACGCCTGGAGCTCCGCCCACGTGCTCGAGGTGCGGGCCACGCAGAACGACACGAGCGCCGGCTCGAGCGACACCGAGGCGAAGGAGTTGGCGGCGATGCCGATCGGCGCGCCGGTGGCGTCGGTGCCGCACACCGCGGTGACGCCCGTGGCGAAGCGGCCCATGGCCTGGCGGAACCGCTCAGGGGTGATCGGGACCTCGGCGGCGGAGGGGGGATCGGTGACGGTGGCGGACGTGGTGGTCGTGAGCGGGCTCATGCGGGGACCTCCGAGAGGGTGCGGGCGGTGATGGCCGCCGCGAGCGCGGGGACCCAGGCCTCGGCCCACGGGGCGAGGACCTCGCCGAGCTGGTCGAGGGTCGAGTCGAGGACGTAGAGGCCGGCCGTCGGGCAGGAGGCGCCGAGCTCCACGAGGAGCGGGCGCATGTGGGCGTCGACCGCCATGGCGTGCGCCGGGCCGGCGCCCACCATCAGCGGGACGGCCGGCACACCGGCGAGCTGGCCCTGACCGACCTGGTCGAGCAGCAGCTTCAGGAGCCCGGTGTAGGTGGCCTTGAAGACGGGGCTGGCGATCACGAGCGCGTCGGCCGACAGGAGCCGGTCGAGCGCCTCCGCCGCCACGGGGTCGCCCCAGCCGAGGAGGTGCGGGCCCAGCTCGGCCACCTCCATGACCTCGACGGCGACCGGCGGGCCGTCGCCCTCGACGGCGTCGGCGATCAGCTGCGCCACGGCCTCGGCGACCGTGCGGGTGCGGGACGCGGGCCTCGGGTTGCCGACGACGGCGAGCACCGTCCGGCGGGATTCGGTCAGCTGCACAGGTTCTCCCTCAGGGTCGTGCCGGCGTACTCGGACCGGACCGCGCCGCGGCGGCGCAGCTCGGGCACGAGCAGGTCGACGATGTCTGCGATGCTCCGCGGGACCACCTGGCCGGGCGAGAGCATGAACCCGCCCCGGCGCCCGGTGGCCTCGAAGGCCTCCTCGAGCCGGTCCGCCACCTGGGCCGGCGTGCCGGCGATGGCGTCGGCCTCACCGGTGACCTTGCGCCACCCGTAGTCGAAGAACTCGTCCCGGGTGATCTCGGCGTCCTCGCCCCGCTCGCTGATGAGCCGCTGCACGAAGCCGGCCTGGGTGGCGTTGGCGGCGGCGATCTCGGCCGCGAGGTCGGCGAGGACGAAGCGCTCGGGCAGGGTCGAGAAGTCCCAGCCCGAGTTGTGGGACAGGTAGACGCCCACGGCGTCTCGGGGCAGCCACTCCCCCAGCCGGTCCCGCTTCTCCTTCGCCTCCCGCTCGGTCTCCGCCACCACGACGTGGGTGGACCAGAGGATGCCGACGTCGGCCGGGTCCCGGCCGAGCTCGGTGATGGCGGCGTCGAGCTGGGTGCGGTGCTCGACCATCGCAGGCAGGGACTTCGCGGCGCCGAAGACGAGGTCGGCGAACGAGGCCGACGCCCGGATGCCCCGGGGTGAGCCGCCCGCCTGCACGAGCAGCGGGTCCCCGTAGGGCGAGGGCACGGCGCTCAGCGGGCCCTTCACCGAGAAGTGGGTGCCCTTGTGGTCGAGGACGTGGACCTTGCTCGGGTCGGCGAAGCGCCCGGTGGCGCGGTCCCGGATGATGGCGTCGGGCTCGACGCTGGCCCACAGCGCCTTGCACACGGCCACGAACTCCTCCATGCGCTCGTAGCGCTCGTCGTGATCCATGAGCTCGTCGAAGCCGTAGTTGGCGGCGTCGGCCCGGCGGGTGGAGGTGACGACGTTGAACGCCATGCGCCCGCCCGTGACGTGCTGGAGCGAGTTGAGGAGGCGGGCCGTGTAGAAGGGGTGCATGAACGTCGAGGCGTAGGTGAGCCCGAACCCCACGTGGGTCGTGCACTGCGCGAGCGCGGCGATGTACGGGCTCATGTCCTGGCGGGGCCACTGGATGCCCCACTCGACGGCGCCGTCGAGCGAGCCCTGCCAGGTGTCCGGGATGCCGGTGCCGTCGCCGAAGAAGAGCAGGTCGATGCCGCCCCGCTCCGCCATCTGCGCCAGCTCGCGGAACATCCGCAGGTCGGGGAAGTCGACGCCCTCCCACGAGCCGGGGGCGCGCCAGCGGCCCTCGGTGTGGGTGAACGACAGGTCGATGGCCAGGTGCATGTGCTGCGACACGGGTCCTCCGCGAACGGATCGGGTGGTGTCCCGCACCCTCGCGACGTCACGTTTCGCGCCTCGCACCCGCGGGTGAAGCGCGCATTACGCCACCCCCGCGCCGGCGACAGGTTCCGGAAGGGAGATCGACGCGCGCCCGTCACGAGCGCGCGCTGGGCCGGTTCACACTGGCCGGTGAACCTTCGTCCCATGCACGAGCGGAGCCATCGACGTCCCATCCGCCCCGGCCCGCCCGGGGTGTCCCGTCACCAGCGGCCCGAGCCCGCGCTCGGGGCCCCGCCCCGCCGGCGCGACGACGCCCGCCGGGTCGGCGACCTCCTGCGCGGCGCGGCCCGCGAGCAGCGCTCGGTCGTGCTGCCGGGGGAGGACGCGCTCGTCGACCGCTTCCGCACCTCCCGCAACACGGTGCGCGAGGCGCTGGCCCTGCTGCGGGAGGACGGCGTCCTCGATCGACGCCGGGGCGTGGGCACGGTCGTCGCCCCGAGCGCTCCCCGCCACGACCCCACGAAGATCGAGGGGCCGGTCTACTTCGCCGCGGACGGCGCGGCGCGGGTGCGCTACGTGAACCTGCTCGTCGCGTCGGTGGAGCCGAGCGAGGAGCTGCGCCGCCGCCTCGACGTCGACGAGGAGGTGGAGGTGACGCTGCTCGAGCGGCTCACCCTCATCGACGACGACGTGCTGGCCTTCCGGTCAGCGTACGTGCCGGTCCCGCTCGCCTCGGTCCTCGCGGCCGAGGACGACCTGCACGGGGACTACTGGGACCTGCTCGAGGCGGTCACCGGCGCCGAGCTGACGGAGTCGGCGTCCACCGTGTCCATGGTGCGGGCGGACGCCAGCGTCGCCTCGGCCATGCAGGTCGACGAGGGCTCCCTCCTCGCGCTCGTCGAGAGCACCACCCGCGACGCCCGCGACCGCACCGTCTCGCTCAGCTTCCTGCGGGTCCCGCCCCCGCACTTCCAGCTCGCCTACCGGGCTCGCCGCGCCTGACGGCCGTCGGGCGTACACGGCGACGGCGACCAGCACCGCGCCGCTCACGCCCGCCGCGAGCACCGCGCCCGGGCCGAAGCCGGCGTGGTCGGCCAGCCAGCCGGTGGCGACCGGGGCGCCCAGGAGCGCGAGGTCGCCGATCATGCGGAACCAGCCGACCGCTCGGGCCCGCACGGCCGGGGCGACGGCGTCCACGACCATCGAGGCCGGGGCCCCGGCGGCGCTGAGGCCGACGGCGGTGACCGCGGCGCCGGCCACGAGGACGACGGCCGTGCCCGCGGTGGCGACGACGAGTGCGCCCGCCGTCATGAGCCCGAGCAGGACGGGGATCGTCCCCTGCCAGCCCCGGGCGTCGATGCGCCGCCCGACGCGGGAGGCGCCGAGGGTGGCCACGCCCGAGCACATGAGGAGGACGAGCGACACCTCGAAGGAGCTCATGTGCAGCTCCTCCCCGCCGAGGAGGGGGATGGTCGCCTGCTGGATCGCGCCCCGGGTCCAGAAGACCGCGAACGTGAGGGCGTAGGCGACGCAGGCCAGCGGGGGCCACGCGGCGCGCCGCGGGAGCGCGGGACGGGTCGCCGGGCTGCCCGCGGGGTCGGGGCCGTCGCCGACGTCGAGCGCGTCCCGGTCCACCCGGGCCGCGAGCAGCGAGGTGAAGACGAGGAGCGCGGCGCCGGTGACGGCCAGCGCACCCCGCCAGCCCACCACCGTGGCCAGCACGCCGCCGAGCGCGGGGCCGACGAGGGCGCCGCTGCCCAGGTAGGCGCTGTAGCGCCCGGACGCCTTCCCCCGCTCCCCCTCCTCGGCCAGGTCGAGGACGGCCAGCGTGCCGGCGGTGGCGACCGCGGCCGAGCCGAGCCCGGCCACCGCCCGGCCGGCCAGCAGGCCCCAGAGGCCGGGGCTCACGGCGGCGGCGAGGGTGCCGGCGCCGACGAGCCCGGTCCCGGCGACGAGCTCGGCCCGTCGCCGGGCCGGCGAGGAGGCCAGGCGGGCCGCGGGGAGGTTCCCCAGCAGGCGGCCGATGGCGAAGATCGAGATCGCCCAGCTCACGGCGCCGTAGGTGACGCCGAGGTCGGCCCGGATGTCGCTGAGGCTCGGGGAGATCACCCCGAGGGTCAGCATCACGAGGAAGATGTTGACGTAGACCGCCTGCTGGACGGCCGCCGTCCCAGCCGGCCGTCCGGCACGAGCGGTGCGCACGTGGCTCAGCGGGCCGTGGCGAGCCCGGGGGCGACCGGCGCGGCCGCCCTTGCGAGCGCGACCTCGAGGGAGCGCACGTCCGTGACCAGCGCGAAGTTGAGGGCCAGCAGCTCGAGGGCCCGGTGGTGGTCCTCGGCCCGGTACGCCGCGCAGGCGTCCTCGGGGATCACGACGGGGTAGTCGAGCTGGAACGCGTCGCGGGCCGTCGACTCGACGCAGCACTCCGTGGTGAGCCCGCAGGCCGCCACCCACGTCACGCCGAGGGACCGCAGGACCGCGTCGAGGTCGGTGCCGATGAACCCGCTGTAGCGGCGCTTCGCCACCCGGGGCTCGCCGGGCCCGGGCTGGAGCCCGTACCACTCGGCCCCCTCGGTGCCGGCCATGCAGGGACCCGGCTCCCCGACGGCCCGCTGGCGGAGCCAGTGCGAGGCCACCCACGGGGCGTCGGCCCGCTGCTGGAGCTCCACCCACACCACCGCCATGCCGGCGGCCCGGGCGGCGTCGACGGCCCGGCCGGCGGCGTCGATCGAGTCGGCGACCCGCCGGATGGCCTCGGTGGTCAGCCCGTTGGCGGCCAGCTCGGCCGGGGCGGCGAAGGAGCGCTGGACGTCGATGACGAGCAGCGCCCCCTCGCCGGGCAACCCCGGGAGGGGTCGGGTCGCCCCCGCGGCCTCGCCGGCCCTGAGCACGAGCTCCGGCGCGGCTCCTGCGCCGCCGCTCACGCCACGGCCGCCGCGGCTCGGCCCGCCTTCAGGCGGGGCATGACGGCCTCACCGAAGGCCTGGAGGTCGGCGTGGTAGTCGGGGAACAGCAGCATCAGGCCGTCCAGGTCGCCGCCCACGAGCACCTCCTCGATGCGCTCGAGGATCGTGTCCGGCGAGCCGACCACCGGGTCGTTCATGAAGCCCTCGTTGGCGGCCGGCTTGGCGGCCATCCCGCTCAGCTTCCCGTCCCAGGCCACGCCGTAGCGCTTGGCCATGTTCTCGATGGCCGCCCAGTCGACGCCGTCCTTGTAGTGCCGGACCCGGGCCTCGGCGTCGGCGTCGGTGTCGTCCATGACGATCATGAGCATCGAGGCCGTCTTCACCTCCCGGCCCTTGGCCTCCGCCTTGGCTCGGGCGTTGCCGGTGTTGCGGCGCAGCTCCTCGCGGTCCCGGCCGCTGACGAAGGCGACGTCGCAGTGGCTGGTCGTGAAGTCGAGGCCGATCTCGCTCTGCCCGGCGCAGATGAGCCGGGGTCGGACCGACGGGTGGGGCCGGGAGCGGCAGTCCCGGAGGTGGAAGAACTCACCCTCGTGGTCGACCGAGTCCTCCTCCCACAGGCGCAGGATGAGCTCCAGCCACTCCTCGGTGTAGCGGTAGCGGCCGTCGTGGCCGAGCTCCTCGTCCCACATGCCCATCTGGATGAACTCGTCCGGGTAGGCGCCGGTCACGATGTTCATGCCGGCCCGGCCGTGCGAGATCTGGTCGAGGGTGGCGAACATCTTCGCCACCACCGCGGGGTGGAACAGGATCGAGTGGACGGTGGCGTACACCCCCACCCGCTCCGTGGCCTGGGCGATGCCGGCCATCATCGTGACGGACTCGAGGGTCTCGCCCCAGTGGTCGGTGGCGCCGTCGTAGCCCCGCCACTTCGCCATCGTCATCACGAAGTCGAAGCCGGCCTCCTCGGCGATCTGGGCCGCCTTGACGTTGTGGTCGTAGCTGCCTCCCTCCCGGGGCGAGTTGGTGGAGATGATCCAGCCCCCGTTGCCGATGGGGAGGAAGACGCCGAGCTCAGCGGTGTCGATGCGTGCCATGGGTGTCCTCTCTGCAGGTGTGGTCTGCGGTGGTCGTCGGGGTCGGGCGGGTCACTCGTCGGGCCAGATCAGCTGGTCGCCGTCGTAGATGGTCTCGACGAAGGCGGGGTTCGAGATCGCACCGGGGTCGTCGGGCATGGCGTCGAGCACGCCCACCTCGACGGCCAGCTCGAGGTCGGCGACGACCTTCTCCGGGTCGGGCCAGCCGAGGCCCGTGCCCTCGATCTGGCTCTCCCGGGCGAGCCCGATCTCGGCCTCGAAGCGGGCCAGCTCGGCGACGGTGTCGTAGTCGACCTCGCTGCGGGCGGCGGCGAAGGACACGGCCTCCTCGGGGTGCTCCTCGGCCCACTCGAGGCCCTTGATCTGCGCCCGGAGGAAGTCCTCGACGGCCGTCGGGTGCTCGGCGGCGAACTTGCCGTTGGCCATGATCGAGCCGAAGGTCGAGACCACGCCGTAGTCGCTGTTCTTGATGACTCGGACGTCGTAGCCCTCCCGCTGCATGGTGAGGGGCTCGTTCGACACCCACACCATGAGGGCGTCGAGCTGGCCGCCCTCAGCGAGGATCCGGGGGTCGTAGCCGACGCTGACCTCGGTGATCTTCGAGCGGTCGACGCCTTCGGCGGCGAGCATGGCGATGTAGGAGGTGTGGGGGGCGCCCTTGTAGCCGATGGTCTTGCCCTCGAGGTCCTTGGGCTCGGTGATGTCCGAGTCGGCCATGACCATCACGCCGTCGAGGCCGGTGTTGCCGACCGTGAAGACGTTGACGACGTCGGAGCCCTCGGCCCGCACCTTGGCGATGTTCGAGAAGCCGCTGTTGCCGGAGAGCTGCGCCTGGCCCGATGAGACGAGGGCCATGTTCGTGGAGCCCTCGCCGGCCCGGATCTCCACGTCGAGGCACATGTCCTCGAAGTAGCCCTGCTCGTCGGCGACGATGGCGCCGATGATCGAGGGCGACGCCGCCATCTGGAAGCCGGTGAGGAAGACGATCTTCCCGGCCTCCTCGTTGGCGGCGCAGCGGGCCTCCCAGTCGTCGGCGGCGATCGGCTCGCCGGCGGGGGCGTCCGATCCGGGGGTGTCGGCGCCGGCGTCGTCGTTGCCGCTGTCGTCGCCGCAGGCGGCGAGGCCGAGGGTGGAGGCGGCGAGGAGCGTCACGAGGGCGCGTCGGGCCAGGGACGTGGTGCGCTGCATGGAGGACCTTTCTGGGAGCCGGGTTCCGGCGACCGGTGGGGGGAGCTCGTGGTGGGGGAGGTCGGTGGGGTCAGTGGTCGGTGATGTGGCCGAGGCCGAGCCAGCGGAGGGCTCGGTGCTCGAGCGCCGTGACCGTGAAGGTGAGCGTGAGGCCCATCACGGCGAGGGCGGCGATGGCCGCGAACATCCGGTCCATGTCCAGGTACATGCCGGACTGGGTGATCACGTTGCCCAGGCCCCGGCTCGAGCCCTGGAGCTCGGAGACGAGGGCGCCGATCAGGCTGAGCGTCACGCAGATCTTCAGGGCGGCGAAGAGGTGAGGCAGGCACTGCGGCAGCCGCAGCCGGAGGAACACCTCGGCCCGGCTGGCGTGGACGGACCGCATGACCTCGTGGACGTGGGGGTCGAGGGCCTTGAACCCGGTGATGCAGTTGACGAGCACCGGGAAGAACGTGATGAGGGCGGCGATCAGCACCTTCGGCAGCAGCCCGAAGCCCATCCAGATGATGAGCAGCGGCGCCACCGCCACCATCGGCGTGACCTTCACGAGCACGGCGAGCGGGAGGAGGGCCCGCTCCACCACCCGGAACTCGGACATGAGGGCGGCGGCCACGAAGGCGATGGCCCCGCCCAGGCCGAGCCCGAGCATGGCCTCGAGGAGGGTCGTCTGCCCGTGGCCGACGAAGTAGCCGAGGTCGCCGAGGAGCGTCTGGGCGATCACCGACGGGGCGACGAGGATGTACTGGTCGTCGCCGCGGGCCTGGACGTACGCCTCCCAGAGGCCGAGGACGACGGACACGGCGACCAGCGGCGGCAGGACCGCCGAGCTGATCCGGCGGAGCGCCGACGGGCTGCGCCGCACCTTCGCCAGCGCGGCCGCCGGGGCCTCCGGGCCGCTGGGCCGGACGACCGGTGCCGCCGGCGCCGGCGGGGTGAGCGGTTCGACGACGAGCGTGTCGAGGCTGGTCATGCTGCTGTGGCTCCTGTGTGAAGGGCGGTCCGGAGCCGTCGGACCGCCGCGGTGAACTCGGGGGTGTCCTCGATGTCCTGCGTGCGGGGGCGGGGGAGGTCGATGCGGATGTCGTCGGCGATCCGGCCGGGGCGGCCGGTCAGGACGACGACCCGGTCGGACAGGACCACGGCCTCGCTGAGGCTGTGGGTCACGAAGATCACGGTCAGCCGGTGCGCCTCCCAGATGTCGAGGAGCAGGTACCGCATCTCCGTGCGGGTGATCTCGTCGAGGGCGGCGAAGGGCTCGTCCATGAGCAGGACGTCGGCCCCCTGGGCGAAGCCCCGGGCCAGGCTGACCCGCTGCTGCATGCCGCCGGAGAGCTCCCGGGGTCGGGCGGAGGCGAACGAGCCGAGGCCGACCGACTCGAGGATCGCCTCCGGCTCGATGGGCGTCGGGCGGTTGGCCCGCTTGTTGACGGAGCGGGGCAGCGTCACGTTGTCGAGGACGCTGAGCCAGGGCACGAGGGCGGCGGCCTGGGGGATCCAGGCGAAGCGCTTCGCCGCCTGGGCGGCGGCGGGGGTGTCGTCGCCGATGGCGATGGACCCGCCCTCCACGTCGACGAGCCCGCCGATGGCTCGGAGGAGCGTCGACTTCCCGCATCCGCTCGGACCGAGGAGGGTCAGGAACTCGCCGGGCGCCACGTCGATCGAGATCTCGTCGAGGGCCGTCAGCACGCCGTCGCGCGTCGGGTAGAGCTTCGTGACGGCGTCGACCGCGATGGGGGTCACCGGGCGTCCTGCCTGCGTCGCTGGGGGCTGCGTGGCATGGCCCGGAGTATCGAAGGGCTCTGTTACGAGAGGTCGCGCCGATCGTGAGCGCCCCGTTACGCCACCTCCGCCGCCTCCGCGGCCACCCGGGCGGTGGCATCGGGGTGGAGATCCGCCATCCTCGGGGGATGACCGCCGACGACCGGTACGCCGCGCTCGAGACCGCACTGGCGGTGGTCGCCTACTGCTGGGAGGTCCACGGCGAGGGCGTCACCGGGCCCGACACCATCGAGGGCGTCGAGGCGCTGCAGGCGCAGGCCGCCGCCTTCCCCGTCGAGCACGTCCGGCTGCGCGAGCTGTACCCGCAGGTGGCCCGCCTCGCCGCCCAGGCCATGAGCGTGCTCGCCGCCCTCGGGGACCCCGACGAGGTCGACGGCCTCACCGGCTTCGAGGGCTTCTCCCTCTGGCGGGAGCAGCGCAGCCGCCCGCCGCGCTGATCCGCCCTACCCTGCCCCGCATGCGCCACGTCGCCCTGCTGCGGGGGATCGGTCCGGGGAACCCGAAGATGCGCAACCCCGAGATCGTCCGCGTCCTGACCGAGGCGGGGCTCGACGGCGTCGAGGCGGTGATCTCGAGCGGCAACTACGTGTTCTCGAGCGACGCCGACCGGGGCGAGCTGGAGGACCGCATCGAGGCGGCGATGGCCGCCCACCTGGGGGCGCCGTGCTCGACGATCGTGCGCAGCCAGCGCCAGATCGCCGCGCTCTGCGGGCTCGACGTGTTCGACGGCCGAGACGATGCGCCCGACGCCCGCTGCCAGGTCACGTTCCTGAAGCGCCGTCCCCCGGCGGGCGTCGAGCTCCCCACGGGCGACGGCTACGAGGTCCTCGGCCTCCAGCGCCAGGCCGTCTTCTTCGTCGTCGACAGCACCCGGCAGAAGACGCCGGACGTGATGGCCGCGATGGAGCGGACCTTCGGCCCGCAGGTCACCACCCGCACCTGGAAGACCGTGCACCGCATCCGCGCCGCGCTCGAGCGCTGACCGCTCGCACCGGTCCGGGCGCGCCTCGCGAGCGCGGCGTCCTCAGCGGCCGGCCGACAGCGCCGGCTCGGCCTCGGGCTCGAGGTCGGGCCGGCCCTCGACGTGGATGGCGGGGAGCACCCGGTCGAGCCAGCGGGGCAGCCACCAGTTCCGGTCGCCGAGGAGCTCCATCGTCGCCGGCACGAGCACGAGCCGGACGACGGTGGCGTCCACGAGCACCGCGGTCGCCAGCCCCATGCCGAAGATCTGGAGCGACCGGTCGCTCGACAGCACGAACCCGCCGAACACGACGACCATGATCGCCGCCGCCGCGCTGATCACCCGGGCCGTGGCGGCCAGCCCGTGGGACACCGCGGTGGCGTTGTCGCCGGTGCGGTCGTAGTCCTCGCGGATGCGGGACAGGAGGAACACCTCGTAGTCCATCGAGAGGCCGAAGACGATGGCGAAGAGCATCATCGGCACCCAGACCTCGACGGGCCCCTCCTTGCCGATGCCGAGCAGGCCGGCACCCCAGCCCCACTGGAACACCGCGACGATCACGCCGTAGGCCGCGCCGATCGACAGCAGGTTCATGACGACGGCCTTCAGCGGCACGAGCAGGCTCCGGAACACCGCCATCAGCACGACGAAGGACAGCGCCAGGACGACGGCGATGAACACCGGCAGGCGCCGGGCGCTGAAGTCGGCGAAGTCCACCACCGCGGCCTGCGCCCCGCCCACCTTCACGTCGAGCGAGGTGCCGGCGGTGGCGGCGGGGATGACCTCGTCCCGCAGCCGGTGCACGAGGTCGGTGGTCGCCTCGTCCTGCGGGGCGCTCGTCGGGAACACCTGCAGGAGGGCGACGTCGCCGGCCCCGTTCGGGATGGCCGGGGTGGCGCCGGCGACGCCCTCGACCGCCACGAGGTCCTGGGCGAGGGCGTCGAGCGCGGCCCGGGCCCCCTCGTCCGAGACGGCGGCGGCGAGGAACAGCGGCCCGTTGGCGCCCGGACCGAAGCCGTCAGCCAGCAGGTCGTAGGCCCGTCGGGTCGTGTCGGACTCCGGTCGGTTGCCGGCGTCACCGAAGCCGAGGCGCATCGTCACCGCCGGCACCGCCAGCGCCACGAGGATGACGAGCCCGACCACGGCCGGGACACCGGGACGGCGCTGCACGAGCTCGCTCCACCGCCGCCAGAACCGACCCTCCGACGCCCCCGCCCGGTGGCGGTGGGGCAGGCCGAGGCGGTCGATGTTCCGCCCCACGAAGCCGAGGACGGCCGGCAGCAGCGTGACCGAGGCGAGCATCGTCATCGCCACCCCGCTCGCCGCGGCGATGCCGAGGGCCCGGTTCACGCTCAGGCCCACGACGATCAGGCCGAGCACGGACACCACGACGGTGGTGCCGGCGAAGAGCACCGCCCGCCCCGCGGTGTCGATGGCGAGCTCGACGGCGGCACCGGGCTCCAGGCCGTCGGCCAGCGCGCTGCGGTACCGGGTGACGATGAAGAGCGCGTAGTCGATGCCCACGCCGATGGCCAGCATCATCACGAGCTGCATCGTGAAGCTCGGCATGGTCACGACGTTGGCCAGGAGCGTCACCACGCCGATGCCCGCGCCGATGCCGAACACGGCGGTCAGGAGCGGCAGGCCCATCGCCAGCAGGGAGCCGAAGGCGACGAGCAGGATCACGATGGCGGCGAGGAAGCCGATGCCCTCGCTGCCGCCCTCGACCTCCTCGGCGAAGCGATCGCCGCCGAGCTCGAGCTCCAGGCCGGGGACGTCGACCGCCTCGACCTGCTCGCGGATGGCGTCGACCGCGTCCGAGTACTCGTCATCGGTCCGGTCGGCCAGCGACAGCTCGGCGAACGCGATCGTGCCGTCCTCGCTGATCTGGAAGCGCCCGGCCTCGTCGTAGGGGCTGGACACGCTGATCGCGGGGACGTCCGCCTGGATGCGGTCCAGCAGCTCGGTGACGGCGGCCTGCACCGGCGGGGCGTCGACGCCGGCCTCGGCGTGGACGACCAGCTGCCCCTCGAAGCCGGCCCGGGTGGGGAAGCCGCCGGCCTCGAGCCGCTCGAGCGCCTCCTGGCTCTCCGAGCCGGGGAGGTCGAAGTCGTCCTCGAAGGTGCCGCCGGCGGCGCCGGAGAGGCCCAGCAGCACCGCGACGGCGACGACCCAGCCGATGAGGACCCGCCAGCGCCGTCGGTAGCAGACGCCGGCGAGACGTCGGAGATGTGTGGTTCTCGTTGCCATGGGTCGACCGTGACGCAGGCACCCTGCCTCCGTCGTCGGCCCCCGGGAGGTTCTGCGCGTGCTCCCCGGGGAGGCGACGGCCGGCTTCGTGCAGGGCGTCGACCTCCGTCACGCACCGACGCGGGACGGTGCCGGCAGCGGGGTCTGGCTCCGCCGCACCCTCCCGGTGGTCGCCGGGGAGGAGACCGCACCGACGGCCGAGATCACCACGGTGGTCGACTTCGCCAACCTCATCGGGGTGAGCCAGCCGTCGTCGGCGCTCACGATGATCAACCTGGACGTGACCGTCGAGGTCCTCCGGGCGCCAGGCCGCTCTGGAAGGCGATCACGACGAGCTGGGCCCGGTCGCGCGCGCCGAGCTTCTGCATGATCCGGCTCACGTGCGTCTTGGCCGTGAGCGGGCTCATGTAGAGGCGCTCGGCGATCTCCTGGTTGGAGAGCCCCTCGGCCACCAGGGCGAGCACCTCCCGCTCCCGGGGTGAGAGGTCGGCCACGAGCGACGGGTCGGCGGTGGGCGCGCCGCGGGTTGCGAAGGCGTCGACGACCCGCCGGGTGACCGACGGGCTGAGCAGGGCGTGACCCTGGGCGACCGTGCGCACGGCGTCGCGCAGGACGTCCGGCTCGACGTCCTTGGTGAGGAACCCGCTGGCCCCGGCGCGGAGCGCGGCGAAGACGTGCTCGTCGAGCTCGTAGGTGGTGAGGACCACGACGCGCACGCCCTCGAGCGCCGGGTCGGCGGCGATGCGCCGAGTGGCCTCGAGCCCGTCGACGCCGGGCATGCGGATGTCCATCAGCAGGACGTCCGGCCGGGCGCGGCGGGCCAGCTCGACCGCCTCCTCCCCGTCTCGCGCCTCCCCCACCATCCGCAGGTCCTCGGTGGCGTCGATGAGCGCGGCGAACCCGGCGCGCACGAGGGCCTGGTCGTCGGCGATGCCCACGGCGATCACGACCGCCCTCCCCGGTGCGCGGGCAGATGGGCGGCCACCTGCCAGCCGCCATCGGGGACCGGCCCGGCGCGCAGCGTGCCCCCGAGGGAGCTGACCCGCTCGCGCATGCCCTGGAGGCCGAAGCCGCCCTCCCCGGGGTCGCCGCCCACGCCGTCGTCGCGGACCTCGAGGTCCAGGCTCTCGGGCCCGCCCGTGATGCGGACGGCCACCTGGCGGGCCTGGGCGTGGCGGACGACGTTGGTGAGGCTCTCCTGCACGATCCGGTGGGCGGTCAGCTGCACGACCTCGGGGACGTCCCCGTCGACGGCGATGTCGAGGTCCACGTCCAGCCCGGTGGACCGTGCGGCGTCGACGAGGTCCGGGACCCGGTCGAGCCCCGGCGCCGGGGCGGTCTCGACGGGGTCGGACCCGTTGCGCAGGACCGCCACCAGGGCCTGGACCTCACCCATGGCGCTCCGCCCGGCGTCGCGGATCGTGTCCAGGGCGCGGGCTGCGGCGTCGGGGTCCCGGGGCAGCGCGTCGCGCCCGACTCCGGCGTGCAGGGTCATCACCGACACCGTGTGGGCGAGCACGTCGTGGAGGTCCCGCGCGATCTCCAGCCGCGCCTGCGCCACCCGGCGGGCCGCCTCGCGGTCTCGCGCCGCCTCCGCCCGGGCGGCCCGGTCGGCCAGCTCGTCGAGCAGGGCCCGGCGGTTGTAGGTCAGCTCCCCGAAGAGGATGGGGGTGATCGTCCACCCGATGGCGGCAGCGACGCTCGCCGAGCCCTCCCCGGCGGCGATCACCGCGGCGCCGGTGACGACCACGGCGAGGCCGCCCACGAGGAGCTGGCGCCGGCGGTCGCCGCTGGCGCCGAGCAGGTAGAAGGCGGCCAGGTGGGGCACGTTGACGAGGGCGCTCTCGTACCCGACGGCGTACCAGGAGATGGTCACGGCCAGCGCCCCCAGCGCGCCGGTGGCCGGCGCCCGGCGGGCCATCACGGCGAACGAGGTGCCGAGGGCGAGGAGCCACGCAGCGCCGAAGTCGAGGGGCCGGTCGGCGCTCTCCGAGCCCGAGCCGGTGTTCCCGAGCACGAGCACGAGCAGCAGGGCGGAGATCGCGCCGACCGCCACCCGGTCGCCCACGGGCAGCCGCCGGCGGAGGCCTGCGGTCGCGTCGGTCACGCGCAGAACGGTACGCGGCGGATCCGGCCGAGGCGTCCTCCTTCCGGAGGTCCACCGGTGCTCCCCGGGGAGTACGCCTCGAGGCGGAGGAGCTCAGGAGGCGTCGCGGAGGGCCTCGAGGAGGTCGTCCTTCGACATCTTCGAGCGCCCTTCGATGCCCTGGTCCGCCGCCCGCTCGTAGAGCTCCTCCTTGCTGAGGTCGGCGAGGTCGCCGTCGCCGGCCTTCCCGGTGGACGTCGAGCCGGACCGACCTCGGGCGCCGCCGCGCTCCCTCCCGGCGCGGGCGTCCTCCAGAGAGGCCTCGAGGGCGGCGAGCAGGTCGGTGACCGGCGCCAGCTCGGCGTCGGGCTCGACGGCGATCTCCTTGCCCTCGGCCTTCTGCTCGATGAGCTCGAGGACCTTCTCGCGGTAGGTGTCGGCGTAGGCGGACGGGTCGAAGTCGACGGTCATCGAGTCGATGAGCTGCTCGGCGATCCTCAGCTCCCGGTCGCTGAGCCTCCCCGTGGCGGGCAGGTCGAGGTCGCCGGTGTCGCGGATCTCGTCGCCGAAGAACAACGTCTCCAGCACGAGCACGTCGCCGGACACCCGGATGGCCCCGAGGTACTGCTTGGTCCGCATGACGAAGCGGCCCACGGCGACGCGCTCGGTGCGGCGCAGCGCCTCCCGCAGCAGGCGATAGGCCTTCGCACCCTCGTCGCCGGCGGGGGCGAGGTAGTACGAGCGCTCGTAGTACACCGGGTCGATGTCCTCGAGGGCCACGAAGTCCTCGATGTCGATCGTGCGGCTGCGCCCCGGGTCGACGGACTCGAGCTCCTCGGGTGTGACCACCACGTACTTGCCCTTCGACACCTCATAGCCCTTGACGATGTCGTCGTAGTCCACCTCGCGGTCGGTCCCCGTGGCGAAGCGCCGGTGGTCGATGCGCTTGCCGGTGTCCTTCTCGAGCTGGTGGAAGCTGACGTCCTTGCTCTCCGTCGCCGAGTAGAGCTTCACCGGGACGTTGACGAGGCCGAAGGAGATGGCCCCGGTCCAGATCGCGCGTGGCATGGACGGGTCATTCCCCGTGACCAGCGGGGCCAGCCCCGCGCGGCCGGGCCGTGGCCCGATCAGGTCCCGTCGAGGGCGGCCAGCGCCTCCGCGGCCGCATCCCGCGACGTCCGGGCCGCCTCCAGGGCCTCGGCCGCCTCCTCCTCATCGGCCCGCGCCCGGGCCAGCGCCTCCTCGGCCTCCGCCACCGCCGCCTGCGCCCGCTCGTGGCGGGCCTCGGCCTCGGCCAGCTCGTCCTCGGCCTGGCGCAGCGCCTTCTCGGCCCGGGCCCGCTCGGCCTGGCTGGGCGGGCGGACGCTCTCGTCGGCCACGGGCAGCGGCTCGTCCCCGAAGCCGAACCCGGCCGGCGCGGGGATGGCGGCGGTTAGCCGCCCGGTCCGGAGTGCGGCGAGGGCGTCCTCGTCCTGGGACGCCGCCTCGAGCGTGCCGACGGCCTCTTCGCGGTGCTGCTCCCCCGCCTCGGCGACCACGGCATCCACGAGCGCGGCGACGGCGCGTCGGCGGCGCTGGGCGGGCTCGTCGAGGTCGGCGCCCCGCCGCTCCCCGGACAGCACCGCGGTGTACGCCTCCCGCAGCGCGCGCCCGGCTGCGGCCAGCTCCTCGACCTCGTCGGGGTGGTCCCGCACGACGTGGTTGAGCGCTGCGGCGACGACGGTCGGGCGGCGGAGCGCCTTCACCGCCTTGGCGGCCGCCTTCTCCCCCGCGCCCCGGAGCTCCTTGGCCAGCTGGTCCCGGGCAGCGACGAACTCCGCGGTGGGTCGCGCGTACAGCTCGTCGACCCCCGCCACCGCGAAGACGTCGAGCTCGTCGGTCTCGTCGGCCATGTCCCCCTCCCTACCCCACCGGGTGCGCCGAGTGGTCGCGCCCGGAGACGGCGACGGGGTGGGCGGCCGCCCGGGCCGCCCACCCCGTCCGCGCGTCGTCAGCGGATCGTGGTGTCGACCTCGACCTCGACGCGCTGGTCGTGGACGAGATCGCCGTCCTCGTCGGCCGGCGTCATGACCACCGAGAAGGTGATGTCCGAGCCCGGCTGGTGCGTGAAGTTGTCGCCGTAGGCGAAGGTCTCACCCGGACCCCAGAGGAAGGGGGCCTCGGTGTTGCCGGTGGCGATGGCCGAGCTGGGGATGCCCATCTCCTCGTAGAGCGATCGGTCGCTGGAGCCGTCCATGCCCTGCGCCCACTGCCAGTCGGCGTAGCGGGCGGTGATGTTCACGAGGTTGAACGGGAGCGGGATCGTCTCGCCGCTCGTGTTCGTGGCGACGTAGAGGAGGTAGACGAGGTCGTCGCCCTCCTTGAGGAGCGGCTCGTTCGTGTCGGGGTCGATGAACATGCCGTCCTTGGGCGCCTTCGCGGTGCCCACCTGGTAGATCTCGACGGTGAAGCCGTCGGCCTCGACGGTGGTGAGGAGCTCGCCGCTCACCTCGTACTCGTTGGCCCAGGCGGGCAGCCCCCCGGCATCCGCCGCCGAGTCGTCGTCGGCATCGTCGGCCGCGTCGTCCTCGTCGTCAGCGGCCGTGGTGGTGGTCCCCTCGACCTCCCCGTCGATCGTGGTCTCGACGTCCTCGTCCGGCTCGGCGTCGTCGTCGTCCGAGCAGGCCGCGAGGCCGAGCACGAGCGCGGCAGCGGTGAACGTCCCGAGCACTCGGGGTGCACGCATGTGGGGGTGTCCTTCCAGGTCTGTGGCGCCCGCCGGCGAGGACCCTACGGAGCCGTCGTCGGGCCGCCACCCACCGCGACGGGGGGAGAACTGCCCCTGCGGAGCGGGCGTCGGAGGCGAGGTGGGTACGGTGACCTCGGTGTCGGAGAACCTCTGGATCCAGATGGTCGAGGAGCGGCCGGGCCACTCGGAGTGGTACGTCCAGCGCTTCCGCACGATGGCCGAGGCCGGGGAGGACCTGGACGGCGAGGCCCGGCTCGTCGACGCGATGGCGCCGCGCGGCGCCCGCATCCTCGACGCCGGCTGCGGCCCGGGCCGGGTCGGCGGCTACCTGCACCGAGCCGGGCACACGGTCGTCGGCGTCGATCTGGATCCCGTCCTGATCGCGGCGGCCGAGGAGGACCACCCCGGCCCCGCGTGGCTGGTGGGCGACCTGTCTGAGCTCGACCTCCCCGCGCAGGGCATCGAGGCGGACTTCGACCTCATCGTCTGCGCCGGCAACGTGATGACCTTCGTCGCGCCCAGCACTCGGCGAGACGTGCTGCGCGGCTTCGCCCGCCACCTCGCTGCGGACGGTCGGGCGGTGATCGGCTTCGGCGCCGAGCGGGGCTACCCGTTCGACGAGTTCGCGGCGGACTGCGCGGCTGTGGGGCTGGTCGAGCAGGCCCGCTTCGCCACCTGGGACCTGCGGCCCTTCGAGCCGTCCTCGAGCTTCCTCGTCGCCGTCCTCGGCCGGGCCGACGACGCCTGATCTGCGCGGCCGCGCAGCGATCCCCGGCCGCGGTTCGTGCGGGTGGGCCTGCGACCGTTGTCACACCCCGTGGGCAGGATGGGGGCATGACCTTGGATCTGCTGGCTGAGGTGGTGGAGGGCCTGCAGATCCACGCGGACGAAGCGGATCTGGCTCGGGCGGTGTTCGTGCAGGACCGGCTCGCCGCGAAGATCAGCGCCGCGGTCGGCGAGTTCGACGCCGCCGAGCTGTGGGACGGGGACGGGTCGGTGAACATGGCCGCCTGGCTGCGGATCCACACCGGCCGCACCCACCGCGACGCCCAGCGCATGACCACCACCGCCCGCAAGGTC